>QFCH01001168.1_pt1 | contig 483727 bp, 457 predicted proteins | sample 5346071 | NCBI WGS metagenome assembly QFCH01 (sample SAMN09062255, study PRJNA434731) | Human gut metagenome, whole genome shotgun sequencing project. | isolation source: stool timepoint B chromium assembly | host: Homo sapiens | collected 2015 | reverse complement strand
GTATATGACTTCCGCGCCCTGTCTTTTTATGGGTGCTGTTTTCGTGAATGTTACGCAGTAGAACGCCATTTTTGGGGGTAAAGGTATAAAGTATCGCCTATCCGATTTTCACGCCCGGAAAGCCCTGTAAATCAAGGGATTTTCCGCGCCTACTGCGTAACAGGGGCGCGTCTTTTCCTCATGCGCTCGGCGGCTTGTCTGCGGGTGATACGTTTCCGGCAGACGGGGCAGTATTTGACACTGTTAGAGGTTGACGCAAAGAACGCGCCGCACTCGGTACATTTCTTCTTATCCCCTGTCTGGTAAAGCTCCGCATAAAGCAGCCTGTCGGCGGGAAGCACCGCAACCCGGAACCACTTGCAGAGAAGCGAATAGGAAATGAGCTGCGGACATACGCACTCGTCCCCGTCGTCCAGTAAGATACAGTTCCCGTTATCATAATTGCAGCACGTCCGGCGCACAAGGGCGTTGACTTTCCGGCTCTGGGGCGGCGTCAGCCGCTTAACCCCGTTCATACTTCATCAGCGGCGTAAATGGGAAGCTCTGCAAATTCCGCTTCGGTCAAAGCGTCCACTTTGGAAAGGGTGCGCTTTGCAAGCTCCCGCATATCCGCGTCCATGTAGGGCAGCGCGGCGTTGACATTCTCAATCAAAGCCCGCTTGCCGCCCTCGTTGTAAATGCTCAAAAGGTTTGTTTCTTCAACAGTCAGTCTAATCATGCTCATACCTCCATATCGTGATTTTTTGTTTTTGCCGCCGCCTTTTTCGGGGCGGTCTTTGCCTTGTCTGCTTTAAGCTGCGCCCGGATAGAGGGGCGGGGCTTCCTTATCTCCCTGTCCCGGTTCTCCCCCTTGTCAATCAGCGCATACGTCCCATGTCTGCCCTCGATTTTGGAAAAGGAAAGGGTCTTGTAGGGCAGCATGGAGAAAAGGCGGTCAGTGTCCTTTGTGGCTGCAAGCCGCATGAACGCCGGGGAAAGCTCTGCCATGAAATGGGTCTTGTTCGGGCTGTTCGGCTCGTAATGCCGCTTCATTTCCCGCACAATGCGCCGCGCTTCCGTTTCAATCAGCCCGTCCCGCAAAGCGGCAATATGCGCCTTGAAATCCCCCGGCGAAAGCTGCTCCCGGCTGCGCCGTTCTTCCTGTAAGAGCGATTGCAGCGCGTCCGGGTCGTTGGGTACGGCTTCAAAGCGTTCAAATTTCCCAAGCTGCGGGTCTGGGGTTCCGTCAAAATATCTCCCGGCTTCCTGTACCCTTTCCCCATGCTCATAAATCAGCTTCACCGTATCGGCGGGCAGCTCCTTTTCCTTGACGCGCTCATAATGTTTAGCGTAGTCCAGTTCGTACAGATTGCCCTTGATTTTCCCGCGCTCCGTCCCCGTCAGCTCGATTGCATAGGCAAGGACGCGGTCGCTCGTCTGCTCCATGTAGAAACGCCATGTGTTGTGGGGCGCGGTGTCTTTGAGGAAAACGTCGCGCTCCCGGAAGCAGTGCGTCCCGGACGGGCGGCAGAACCACAAAAGGGTCTTGTCCTCCCTGCGGGGGCTTGCCGCCGCCTTTGCGATAATCTCCTTGTCAATGTCCAAGTCGCTCTGGTAAAAGCCTGTGTTCTGCTTCATAACCGCATCGAGGGAAGCGAACAAATCCACGTTCTCAAATTTGCTCTGTTCCGGCATGGGTCAGCTCCTTTCCAAATCCTGTGATTTCTGCTTTGCGTTTTTCTTCTGCGCCTTTTCCTTGTCAGCCCTAAGCTGCGCCCGGATAGAGGGCTTCTTTTCCGGCTTCGCTTCCTTGCCGCGCTCCTTGTCGGCTTTGACCGCGTTAGCCAGGTCAACAAGGGAAATTGTTTCTCCCGCCTTAACCTTTGCTTCCAGTTCGTCAACGGTAGGGGGTGTTGTTGATGATACCGTCAAAGTCTGTTGTCGTTCTGCTCTACGGTGTCCTCGACGTATCTTCAAGGGGTTTGCCTTTTCCGGCTGCTCTGCGGCAACGGCAAACGCCCGCGTCCCGTTCCCCATAATCAGATACTTTCCGTCGTCCGACTGGTGGTGAAAGCCATATCCGGCGGCTTCTATCTGCTCCCGGCTCATGGCGGTCACATGGAAAGTCCCCCTCGGTGTCTTGACAGTTTCGCCCGTTTCCAAGTCGTCCGGGGTAAGCTGCTTTTGCTCCTGTAAAAACTCCGGCACTTCCCGAAAACCTACACTGTCAACGAAATGCGCCGCGTCCTGTCCGTCCTGATGAAGCACTACCACGTCGGAAACGGAAAGGCTGTGTCCCTTAAAATCTTTGGGGTGGTCGATATTGAAACAGGTGTAAATATCTTCAAGGGAAGTTTCCGGCGCAAGGGGCGCGGAATAGACAAGCTCATAGTTCGCCCTGTCAACCACATTTCCCGCCGCCTGCAGGCGGTCGTATGGCTCAAAGCGGAAATCCCTTGTTTCGTCCCCGCCCTTTATCTGGTAAATGGAAAAGGTGTCTTTGTCCTGTCCGGCGGTCTGCGCCGTTTCCTGTGCCTTTGCGTAAAGCTGCTTCACGTCGCCCTCGGTCAGCTCGCCGCTTTTGAGCTGCCCCATAAGCTCGCGGCATTTCTCCGGCGTTCCCGTATAAAGCACGTCGCCCATTTTCGCCCGCCCGTTCTCCTGTGTCACATAGGCTTGCAAGAGGTAGCTGTTTTCCCGGCTGTCGCTGTAAGGGTTCCGGCGCACTCTGTAAATCGTTTCCGGGGTAAAGGCTTCTTTCGGGGCTGCGCCCGCCTTTTCCTGTGCGCCGGATTTTCCCGGTGCGGCTGCTTCCGGCTGCTCTTTCCCGGCTGTATCTGCCTTTGCCGGGGCTTCCGGCTGCGGTGCGGCTTCCTGTCCCTCTCTGGTGGTCTGCTCCTGTCCGGCGGTCTGCTCCTTGTCCTGTGCCTTTTGCAGCTCCGCTAAGTTCTCGTCTATGGAATTGATAATCTCGGCGGCTGCGCTGCGGATTGTTTCAAGGGAACTTTTCAGCTCGGAAAGCTCCCGCCCGCTGCTCCACCCGGCGACATAGCCGAAAGAGTAGTCCGACGTGTCAAGCCCGTAATGTTGGCAGACGGTATAGGCGACGCTTTCCGCTTCGACTTCGCGGGTGCGGCGGTCAACGCGGGGTTGCTCGTCCTTTGGCGCGTTGAGGTCAATGTCGTGCAGCTTCGCATGGGCGATTTCGTGAATAGCGGTCTTTAAGGTCTGTAATTCGCTCATGCCCTCGTTGATAGCAATGCGCTTGTCCTCCAAGTGGTAGTAGCCATGAGAGCCGCCCTCGATATTCTCAAAGGCGATAGGAACGGGGGAAGTCTTTTCAAGGGCTGCGAAAAAATCCTTGTAGCGGTCAACGTCGCCTGTCAGCTCGTCAACCGCAATGTCCGGCAGCTCCTTTCCCTCGGTCTGGGAAACGTCAAAGACGGATACCACCTTGTAGGCGGGTATGGTGACTTCCTTTTCCTCGGTGACGGGCTTCCCGTCCTTGCCGATAACGGGCTTCTGCGTGTGCGGGTCGATTTTCTGCATTTCCTGTTTGATTTTATAGGGTGACGGAGCAATGATTTTAATTCCCTTTTGCCCTTTCATCACGTTTCGTTCAAAGTTGTTCTTCCAAGCGGAAAAGCCCGCCACAAGGGAAGCGTCCGGCTTCTGCATGGCGATAAGGACGGTGTTTCGGAAGCTGTAATTATGGAATTTTGACATGACTTTCAGATATTCCCGGTAACGCTCGCTGTCAAAGAGTTCCGCAATACCCTGTTCCAGACGGTCGGTAATCTCTTTGAGCTTTTCGGCGGGCTTCTCGCTCGTCAGCACGATAGGGATAACCGGGCGCGGCTCCTGTGGCTGCTCTGCGGTCTGCGCCGTTCTCTGCCCCGGCGCGGCTGCGTCCATTTCTACCTTTGACGGGTCGGGTCTTTCCGGCTGCGGGGGCTGCGGCGTTACCCGGTATTCCTCCGGCACGTCGCGCCCGTCGTACCATTCTGTAAAGGTGTTGCGGTTGTTGTAGATATAGCCCTTTTCGGTAAACATACCGTCGTCGTTAATGGAAGCGTCCCGCCCGTATTCCTCATACATGAAATACTTTTTCGCTTCTTCGGGAAGTTCCGGTTCTTCCAGTTCATCAACCAGATAACGCCCGTATTCTTCTTCATTGTGGACGGACGGATAAATCCAGTAGCAGTCAAGGTTCTGTGCAAGGTTGATAATGTCCTGTAAGCTGTCGGCATGGTCGCCGTATTCAATGGCTGCAATGAATTTCTCCCGGTCGTCGTCAAACTGCATTTCCAAGAGCTTCCCTAAATAGTTCAGCTCGTCGGGGTGGGAATACTCGCTTAAATGCTCCGTCAAGCCGGGGATAGTGGATTGAAATTCTGTGAAATGCCATTCCTCATAGTGCTTGAAGTCAATCCCGATACGGTCAAAGACTTCTTTCAGATGTTCGGCAGTCGTGGGGAATGTCACCCATTCGCCCGCGGGTCTGCCCTCGGTGTACTTCCCAAGATTGGAAAGATAGCCGCTTAAAATCGGTTCTGCCATTTGTTCGCTCCTTTCTTTTTCAATCATGCGGTGCATAAGCTCAAAATCCTCAATGCTCATGCTCCCGTCAAATACATAGGGGTTAAAATCCTCCCCGTCCCGGTAGGGCTTTTCGGAAAAGGGAAGCCCCGCTTCATGGGCGGCTGCCCTCGCTTCCTCGATAACCTCCGGGGGAAGCCTGTCGTCATGCGCTCCGATAAAACCGTCAATGTCGTTCATGCTGTTTTCGTAGTGGTAACGCACTCCGGCGGTCAGCTCGTCAAGGCTCATGTCCTCGCCTAAATGCCCGCAATAGTAGCCGTTTAAGATAACGGCGGCGGGGTCAATGCTTTTTATTTCCTCTAACCGGCTCCTGTCCTCCGGGTAGAGCGTATCGTCCATATCAAGATGAAAATATTCCGCGTTCCATGAACGCCCCTGTTTCCAGAACGCCACCCATGCGATACCGTCCCTAAGCTCGTCTTGATAGTCCTTTACGGTGTCCCGTAAACTTGCCATAGTGAAAAACCTCCTTTCTCTGCGGCAGCGTCATAAGCTGCATTTTTTGGCTGCATGGTCTACTACGGGTACGCCCGCATTTCTGCCAAATATTTTTGAAAATTTTTAGAGGGTGAAGCCCTCCGCAAAAGAGGGTTTGGGAAACTTCCCAACAAGCAAAATCCCCGTCCGGCGCGTCAGCGTCGCAACGGGGATTTACGGAAGTGGGTACCCGCTTCCTATGCTTGCTATTCAAGTTTTTAGTTCTTCTGTACTTCGATACGGTAGTTGACGTATTTCCCGCCAGTGTCAGCCAGAACGATAGTTCCGTCGTAGGTCTTGCCTGTTTTCGGGGAGTAGAGCTTCTTCACATTCGCCTTGCCGGATTTAAGGAGCGCGGCGGCAATCTTCGCGGAAAAAGCGGTCTTGCGTTCCTCGAAAAAGCGGTCATTCTTCCACATGACAAAGGCACATTCTTTGTTGCTGCAATAATAGTTTTTCTTCCCCTCATGGACGGGGGAACCGCAACGGGGGCATTTGCCGACAGAGGGCTTTTCCTCCCGGAACAAATCCTTTTTCCCGTCCAGTGCTGCGGCGTGTGTCTGCACAAGCTCCCGCGCCATAGCTTCAATGCCGGACAGAAATTCGCCGGGGTCTGCGGCTCCCTTTGCTATCTGCGTCAGATTGTTTTCCCATTCTGCGGTAAGCTGCGGGGAAGTGAGCATATCCGGCAAGACTGATATAAGGGCGGCTCCGTTCTGCGTGGGGATAAGCTGCTTCCCCTTGCGCTCTGCAAAGCCGCCCTTTACCAGTTTTTCAATGACGGCGGCGCGGGTGGCGGGAGTGCCAAGCCCCCGGCGTTCCGCGTCCGGGTCGGTGTCCCCGTTCCCGGCTCGCTCCATAGCAGAGAGAAGCGACGCTTCGCTGTGGGGCTTCGGCGGCGTTGTGGTATGCTCCGTTACTTTTGCGGCGGGGTTAGGAAAGCCCTGTCCCTCGGAAAGCTTCGGCAGCGTCACGTCTGCATTTTCCCCGTCCTCCGCTTCGGGCTTATCTTTCAGCGTCGCCCGGTATCTGCGTTGAAGCTCTTTCCAACCCTCCGCAAGTACGGTCTTTCCCCTTGCGGTGAAGTCTGTCCCGGCGCATGAGAAAACCGCCGTAACCGCTTCATAAATATGCGGCTCGGCGGTGGCAAAAAGCAGACGCGCCCCCGCAAGGGTAAGGATATTCTTCTCGCTTTCCGGCAGCGCGTCCGGGTCAGCCTTTGCAAGCTCCATAGTGGGAATGATTGCGTGGTGGTCTGATACTTTTTTACTGTCTAATACCTTTACAACCTCCGGCGTGAAGTCCGCGCCCGCCATAAAGGGGAGTTTTTCGCAAAGCAGCGCGATAATGCCCGCTGCGGTGCCGCCCATGTCGTCAGTAAGAAAGCTGCTGTCCGTCCTCGGATAAGTAAGGAGCCGCTTTTCATAAAGGGATTGTGCAAGGTCAAGGGTCTGCTTCGCGGTGTAGCCGAAAATGCGGTTCGCTTCCCGCTGCAAAGAGGTAAGGTCAAAGAGCTTCGGCGGGGCTGCGGTTTTCTTCTCTCTGGTGAGGGAAACGCATACCGCCTTTCCCGCTTCGCAAGCCCCTTTCAGCGCGTCGGCTTCTGCCTTGTCTGAAATCCTCCCGCTTGCCGCTTCCGCGCCGGATAAATCAAGGCGAACATGATAATATTTTTCTTTCTGGAAATGGGAGATAGCCGCGTCCCGGTCGGTGAGCATTTTTAAGGTCGGGGTCTGGACGCGCCCCACGTTCAAGGTCTTTCCATACAGGCAGGAGAAAAGCCGGGTGGCGTTAATGCCGATAAGCCAGTCAGCCTTTGCGCGGCAGAGGGCAGACGCAAAGAGCGCGTCGTATTCCTGCCCGTCTTTGAGGGAAGCAAAGCCCGCCTTGATTGCCCCGTCCTCCATTGAGGAAATCCACAAGCGGCGCATGGGCTTCTTGCAGCCCGCCACTTCGTAGACAAAGCGGAAAATCAATTCACCCTCGCGCCCCGCGTCACACGCATTTACCACTTCGGAAACGTCGGCGCGGTGCATAAGCTCTTTTAGGGTTTTGAATTGCTTCCCCTTGTCCGGGTCAACGGCGTACTGCCATTCCTCCGGCAGAATGGGTAAGCTCTCAAAACTCCATTTTTTATATTGCTCCCCGTAGGCGGCAGCTTCCGCAAGCTGTACCAAATGCCCGACGCACCATGAAATGAGGTAGCCGCCGCCCTCGATATATCCGTCTTTCTTTTCCTTAACGCCAAGCGCGGCGGCGATAGTCTGCGCCACGCTCGGCTTTTCTGCAATAATCAGTTTCATTTTCTGTTCTCCTTTCGGTTGTTTTAGGTTTGAAATTGGTTTATACTTTAAGCATTACTATAAGAAACAGGTGACAATATGAAATCAATACATACTTTCGATGTTTTTGCTCCTACTGATGAACAGGAAGAAGCAATGAATAAAAAACGTGGCGGGCATTACAGGCGCGGTAAAAACAAAGAAATGGATTACTTTATTGAGTGTGCTACTTCGCTATTTCCCAACAACCATTATTCAAGGTTCACACCTATATATGATACGACAAAAGAGTTTTATCAACTGATTACTTCTTCCGATACAACAGAAAGAGCTATACTAAATTGGATAGCTTCTAATCGTGCATGGAATTATTTGTTTGGCTTATTACGGCATTATTACAGAACAGGACACCATGACGATAATTATATCTTTCCAGAGTTCAAAATCGGGTCGGCTTATGTGGCTGATTATCTGCTCATAGGTAATAGTTCAGACGGTTATCAATTTGTCTTTGTGGAATTAGAAGCTCCCAACGGGCGGATAACAAAAGAAAAAGGTACTCGTTTCGGGGAAGTAATCAATAAAGGGATTGAACAGGTTAGGGATTGGCAAATGTATATTGCTGCAAATTGGAATGTAATTGTAGCAGAATTGGAAAAGCACTCATTCTCCAATACAAAGTTACCCAGACAATTATACAAATATTGCCCTTATCAAATCTACTATGCTGTGATAGCCGGACTCCGTAAAGATTTTGAGAATATTCGTGATAGAAAGCTCCAACTGCAAAATGAAAATAACATAACACTTTTGCATTACGAAAATCTCATAGATGTTGCAAACGAAAATTAAAAGTCCATTTTCAGCGTTCCGGCGCGGTGTGCCTTTCTTCTCCTGTGCCTGTTTCAGACAGTAGCCCGACACAGGGGGAGCTGCGCCTTAGTACGGCAGCGCATAGCGCACGCCGGGGAATGGGGAACGGGCGGCGCATTGTCACGCCGCCCGCGGTCTTTGTACCATCATCTTTTTCTAAGGGATTGTCGGTAAACAGGGTCATGCTTCCCTCGTCCTCCTGTTCTTCATCAGAAAGCCCGTCCCCCTCGTCCGGCTCGTCCTCGTCGTAGTCGTCAAAATCGAAATCTTCAAGGTCGGTGCCGCCCTTGACGTTTCTGCTTCGGCTTCATAAACTTAAAATAATAGAACGCGCCCCCGCCGCCAAGAAGTGCCACGACAAGGAAAAGCACAAGCCCGCCCGCATTGCCTTTCTCTTTGGGCTGCTCCGGCGGTTCCTCGGTTTCCGGCTCCGCTTCCTTGCCGCTGCAAGCGGTCATGTTGTCCTTGCAGACAGGGCAGCTCACATTTACCTTTCCGGCTTCGCATTTATCGGTGCAACTGCAAACGGCGGGCGGGGCTGCTTCGGTGCTTCCGTCCTCCATGAGTGCCATAAGGTCGGCTTCGTCCACTTGATTAAGGAAATGTACGGTGTTCTCGCCCTCGTCGTCCCGGTCGATAAGGATATAAAAGTAATTGCCGTTTTTGGTCGTCACTGTGATAAGCTGCTTGTTGCCGCCGAAATCGTCTACAAGGGTCGCGTTCCCGTCCGGGGTAAGGGGTTCTTCCTTTTCGGGTTCCTCATAGACAACGCCGCTGTCGTCGGTCGCGTCCTGTCCCTCCGGGGTCTGTGCAAAGGCGGTGACGGAAAAGCCGCCCGTCAGCATGAGGGCGGCGCAGAGTGCGGTCAAGGTTCTAAGGATTTTCTTATTCATTCTCGGTGTCCTCCATTTCTTCGGTGTCGTGGTCTGCGGGTTCTGCGGGGTAGCCCGGCGCGGCTTCCATGCCCGGAATACCGCCCCCGGAAAGCATAGCGGAAAGCTCATGCGGGGAAAGGCGCATGGAGCGCACAAGCTGTACGATTTGCAGGTTTTCCGCTTCGGTTTTCTGCGCTTCAAGCCCCCTTAATTTATTCTGGTACTCGGTGATTTTCTCGCGGGTCTTTGCAATCTCCTTGTCGATACGTTCAATTTTGTTCATAGCCATCAATAAATTTCTCCTTTCTTTGCTCAAAAATATGTTAATTCCAGTTCATCAGCCCATAGCCTTTGATACAGGAGTAATTGACGGGGTAGCTCTTTATCTTGCAGGCGTCGCCGGAATTGCCCTCGACGGTATAGACGCGCTCCCCGTCCGTTCCGATAACAAGCCCCACATGGTCTGCGCTCCCGTCCCCGTCCCAGTCGAAAAAGATAGCGTCGCCGGGGGCGATATTCTCATAGCCCCTCGCGCCCCATTGCCCGCGTGACTGGAACCAGGGTACGCCCTGTGACTGGCACCCGGCAAAGCGCGGCTCGCTTTTCCCGGCTTGATTGTAGCACCATGAAACAAAACAGGCGCACCATTCCACGCGGCTGTTAAATCCGTACCAGCTCCAAAAGGGTCGCCCGCCTACGTTGCCGACTTGCCGCTTCGCAAGGTCTACAACGGCGGTGTTGCCGGGGCGTGTGCCGTTTACAAGCTGTACGCCGCTTAAATCCTCGGACGCGCCCATATCGGGGGAGCCGCCGCCGAAAATCAGCGGCTTGTTTCCGCTTGTTTCCAGATAGACGCGGTACATTTCAAGCTGCTGTGGCGTTAGAAGTTCCTCCGCAATCTCGGAAATGGGCTTGTTCGTCAGCTTCACGTTGAGGATATGGTACTCGTAGGGTACTTCCTCGCTGGTCGTTTCCCCTGTTTCCGGGTCTGTGCTTGTTTCTGTGCGGTAGCGGATTTCCGTTTCTTCCGTCAGCGTCAAAGTGTACTGCATGGCAAAGACGCGGTTTAGTTCTGCCTGTGCGCTCTGCGGGGTGTAGGTCTGTAAAAGGGCGGTGAGGTAGGACGCTAACTCATGGGGGTTATGCCCGATACTGTCAAGGTCATAGCGGTATTCGTCATAGCCGGGGTGGGTGCTTTCGATATTGTCAATCTGCTGCTGAAGCTCGTTTTCCTTTGCGGCGTAATTATTTTCCGTCGCCACAAGGTCGCTGTCCTCCGACGTGTAGGAAGTCCCAAGTATGCCGTTCATCAAGCCGGAGAACATGGAGCCGCAAGAGGAAAGCCCCGCCGATACCATGATGAATAAGAGCAGCGCGGCAACGGCGATACATACGCCCGCCGGGTGCCGCCCTACAAAAGCGATTGCCTTTTTTGTTTCCTCGGCGGTCTTTTTTGCCGCCTTGCGGGTGTTCTCTGCGGCTTTCTGCGCCGTTTTTGCGCCGCCTTTCCTTGCCGACTTTGCATACTGCCGCTTGATTTGCTGCTTCTGCATGAAGCGGGAAAGGGGATTGCCCGCAATCTGCGGATTGTCATGTAGGGATTTATGGTACTGGAAATCCACATTCGCCTTGAACGCCGCTTTCTCTGCCTTTGCCGCCGCCCGGTAGGGTTTGAGCTTGTGGCTGTGGTAGCCCTCCTTGACTTTCCGCGCCCCGTACTTTGCGCCGCGCTCTGCCAGTTCTTCGGATTTATGCGCCCCCTCAACGCCGGAATTGTCCTTTTCAACGGAATGTATCTTGTTGTGGACGAAAATACCCGCTTCCTGTGCGGGGCGGGATAGCGGGTTATTGTGGGGCTTATTCCTTCCTATGGGCTTTTCCTGTTCCTCAAAATGTAGGCGGGTCTTGCCTTTCCCGGTGGCTTCATCAAAGGTGCGCTCCCGTACAAGTTTCTTTTCTTTGGGGATAGCCGCCTTTGCCGCGTCCAGACGGTCGGCTGCTTTGTCCGATTTTCGGATATACCTTTCAAGCTCCGGCGTTGCCCGTTCCTCGTCGGTAAACTGCAAGCGGGAAGATTTTTCTTTTGCTGTGGCTTCTGCCTGTGCTTTCCTCGCCGCCTTTTTGCTCGCCTTTCTGGTACGCGCCCCGTCGATACGTTCCAAGACGCGCTCGGCTGCTGCGGTGTCCTGTTCCCGTTCTGCCCCCGGCGCATGGGGAAGCGGCGGCGTGTCGGTTAAGGGCGGGGAAGTTGCGCCGCCCGGTAGGGGCTGCGCTGCCTGTTCCGGCGGCTGCGGTGCTTCGGTCTTTGCAAAGTCCGCGTCCCTTATCCGCTTGCTGATACGTTTCTTTTTCCCGGTGGCGGCGTTTACCTCGACAGCCCCCTCGCGGGTCATTTTCTGCGTGACTTTTTCACGCGCCTTATATTGTTTTATGTGTCTGTCCCTCCAATCCGCGCCCTTGCAAGGGCGCAATACTCGGCGTTTATCTCAATGCCTATATAATGCCTGTCAAGCTGCCTTGCGGCTGCCCCCGTCGTGCCGCTGCCGAAAAAGGGGTCAAGCACAACGCCGCCTTTCGGACAGCCCGCCTTGATACAGGTTTCGGCAAGTTTTGGCGGGAACGCGGCGAAATGCCCGCCCTTGTAGGGTACGGTATTGATAAGCCACACGTCCCGCCTGTTCCGCATGGTCGGCATGAGGGCTTCGTCGTAGTAGCTGCCGCTTCTCGCCCGGTTAAGCCCCTGTACTTTCCCCTGTCCGGGTACTTCGTCCGCATATTTCTGTCCCGCGCTGCGCCCGGTGCGGTACCGCGCCGCCGTTGTGGGGGCTAACGGCTCGGCTATGGCGGCTGCGTCATAGAAATATTTCTTTGACTTCGTAAGCAGAAAGATATGTTCATAGCAGCGGGTAGGGCGGTCTTTCACGCTCTCCGGCATGGGGTTTTCTTTCTGCCAGATAATGTCGCTCCGTAAATACCACCCGTCAGCGCGTAGGGCAAAAGCTAAAAGCCAAGGGATACCGATTAAGTCCTTTTGTTTGCAGCCGGAAACGCGGTTGTTTTTTGCAATCTGCTGTCCGTTTCTGCCTTTCGGGTTCTTCGGGTCTGCATGGTAGCCCTTGTTCCCTGTGCCGCAGTAGGTGTCCGCGATATTCAGCCAGAGCGTACCGTCAGAACGCAGTACCCGGCGCAGCTCGCGGAAAACCTCGGTCAGCCTGTCAATGTACTGCTCCGGCGTGTCCTCCCGCCCAATCTGCATATCAAGCCCATAATCCCTAAGCGCATAGTAGGGCGGGCTTGTGACGCAACAGTGTACGCTTTCCTCTGGAAGCTCCCGCAAGGCATAGAGCGCGTCCCGGTTGATGATTGTGTCAGTTTTCAGCCCGTTCATGCTTCGCCCACTTCCTCCGGCTTCGTCGTCATTACCCGGTAAAGCTCGGTGTCTTTCGGGAAGCGGTCTACAAAGGGCAGCACCACGTTCCCGTAGAAGATAAGCCCCTCGCCCGCTTCGGTGTGGGTGACATACTTCATCTGCTGCGGGGAGATGTTGAGCTGCTTTGCAAGGATAGCCCGGTCGCCCGCCGCCTGATTGAGCATGAGGACAAAATCAGAGTTTTCAAAGATATTCTCCACTTCGCGGGAAGCAAGCAAATCCTTGACGTTCTGCGTAATGGCTGTGGGTATGCCGCCCCATTTACGGAAACGCTTCCAAATCTCCACGCTGTACGCGGCGGTCTGTTCCTCTTTCAAGAGAAGATGAAATTCGTCCATGTAGTAGCGGGTGGATTTCCTTTCTGCCCGGTTGACGGTGACGCGGTTCCATACCTGGTCCTGCACAATGAGCATACCTAACTTTTTGAGCTGCTTCCCAAGCTGCTTGATGTCAAAGCAGACAAGGCGGTTGTTCAGCTCCACGTTGGTACGGTGGTTGAACACGTTAAGGCTCCCGGAAACGTAAAGCTCCAACGCCGCCGCGATACGCGCCGCTTCCGGCTCCGGCTGCTTCAAAAGCTCGTTGTAGAGGTCGCCCAAGATAGGCATTTTCTCCGGGTCGGGGTCTGCAAGGAAAGGGCGGTACACGTTCCTAACGGCGCGGTCAATGACGGTCTTATCGACGGGCTGCAAGCCCTCCTTGCCGCCTATGACAAGCTCGCAGAGGGAGAGGATAAAGTCGGATTTCAGCGCAAGGGGGCTGTCGTCCTCGCTGTAATTGAGGTTAATATCCATAGGGTTCACATACTGGGGCTTCCCGTCAATGCCCTTGCCCGTAGGGGATAAGCGTATCACTTGCCCGTCAAGCCGCTGCACAAGGGAAAAATACTCTGCTTCCGGGTCGCAGATAATTATGTCGTCGTCGGTAATGAGGAAAGCGTTTGTCATTTCCCGTTTGGCGGCAAAGGATTTCCCGCTTCCCGGCGTACCCAAGATTAAGCCGTTGGGGTTCTTTAGCTGCTTGCGGTCGCAGAGTATCATGTTGTTACTAAGGGCGTTTAAGCCGTAGTACAAAGCCGCGCCCGTCTGGAAAAGCTCCTGTGTGATAAAGGGGATAAAGATAGCGGTGCTTGACGTGGTAAGCCCTCTTTGAATGGGGATAAGGTTCTCCCCAAGCGGTACAGAGGACATAAGCCCCGCTTCCTGTTGGTAGTCAAGGCGGGTTAAGGCGCAGTTGTTCTTCTGTGCAATGCCCGCCGCCGCGAATACGTCATTTTCCAGTTTCCGCTTCGTGTCCGCCATGTTCACCACAAGGAACGTCAAGAGGAACATTCTTTCATTCCGGCTCTGCAAGTCCTGTAAGAGGTTCTTCGCTTCGCTGCCGAAAGTGGCAAGGTCGGACGGTATAATATCCATGTCATAGCCGCTGCGTACCGCCTTTTTCTGTTCCTCGATTTTCATTTTGTCAAGGTCGGTGATTTTCCGCTTGATTGTCTTTATGGCTTCGGTCTGGTCGATACTGTGGATATGCAGATTGACGATAACGCCCGTTTCCAAGTCCAGAATGTCAGATAAGATACGGTCGTTTAATTCCGGCGCAAGGATTTCAAGGAATGAAACCGCGCCGATTTTGCGCCCCATGCGGAAATAACGCCCCTCGCCAAAACGGAAAGAGGACGGGGCGATAAAGTCCTTTGTGGAAAGCCCGGACGGGGCAAGCCATGAAAAATCAAAGGCAAACTGCCCGCCCTCCGGGTGGAAAATGCCATGCAGCATTTTAAGGCGTTCATAGCCTGTCATGGGGCGGGCAGACACGCCCAAGAGCTTAAAGTTGTTGAGTACGTCCGTTTCGATACGGGCAAGGCGGGATTTCGCCGCGCCCAGACTGTCGGCTTCAATGGCAAAGGTGATATATTTTGCTTTGACAAGCCCGTTGTTGCCCTTTGCAAGCTGGTTTTTCAGCATATCCCGGTATTCTGTGCGGATAGAATTGAAAGCGTCCTCCTGTGCCGGGATATTGACCGCCTTTTCCGCTTCGCCGCGCTGCGTCCCCTGATTGATGAAAGAGAGCTGCACCGAAACGGAAGCGTCAAAGTAGTTGAGGAAGTCGCACCAGTTCTCAAAAATGGCGGTCTTGTCGTCTGCCTGTGCAAGCTGATAGTTAATATCTTCAAAGGCGACGGTCTTTGAGTATTTCCGTCCCGTAACCTTGCAGATACCGTCCGGGTACATCTGGATATAGGGGATTGTCTGCTGCGCGGTATGCGCTTTCCCGTCGCCCTTTGCCTGTCTGATGATTTCCGCAATCTGCTTCTTCTCGGCGCGGGTGAGCTTGCGGGGCGGGTTAGCCTTTGCGTGTGCGTTTCCCGCCGCGCTGTTTCTTCGTGTTTCCTTTTGCAATCGCTGATACCTCCTTTTCAAGTTTTCTCTGCCGTTCTAAGACGGAATAAAAGTTGTCTGTCCTGTATGGTCGTTCTTTGGGGGCTATGAATTTTGTCTGAATGATGTTCTTCACCACCACTTCAAGGGGCTGTCCATGCTTCTCATACATGGCAAAGAGGAAACAGGGCAGCATGACGGCAATCATAGCCATAGACGCAAGGCTTGTGCCTGTGCTGTCTTTGAGCAGAAAGAAAAGCGGCAAGCCGAACAGGAGAGCCGCCGCAAAACATACAATCTGCCGTTTGGTAAGGTTGAAAGCTACTTTTGTCTTGACTTTGGATAAGTCTTTGGGTACGGGTACATACGCCAAGTGAAAACCTCCTTTCTCTGGGTTTGGTGTTGCTGTAATTTTCCATAAGGGTAATCAAGGCAAAGGTCAATCTATGCCCTTTGCCCGCCCGTATTATATGGGGGTTATCCGCGTCAAGGTCGGGTCGTATTTTCGCCGCTTCGCTCTGAAAATCTCCACCCTGCCCTTGACACGCCGCTAATGCGCGGAGAATATCGACTTCGCCAGTGCGCCGGATTTGAACAGGGAGAAACAGAGGATAACGGTATAGGCTGCAAGGGAGAATATCGCGCTGTGCAGATTGTCCGCTATTATCATGTTGTTTACCAGAACCGCGTAAATGCCGACGCATATCATAATGAGGAAGCCTTGAAAACCGATAGCGAACAGGGATTTTAGGTAGTTGTTTCCTATCTGCCCCCATTCCCGGTTCGTCATAGTTGCAAACGGGATAGGCGATACCGAACAGTAAAGGTAAATTTCTATCATGCGCCCGTAGAGGATAACGGTTATCAGTACGGACATGATTTTCATGCACAAGCTCACAAGGCTTGTTTCCATGACAAGTAAGAGCAGTTCGGGGATTTCCATAGCGTCAAGCCCGCTCTGCATGGAAGCAAGGGCGGCGGCAACATCAATCTCTGTGCTGCCGCCGATTACCCCCGCCGCGCCGGAAACAACGTGCTGCGCCATATCGAACACCGCCATAGTGATGTCAAAGGTGTGCGTCACAAGGTAGACTGCCACAAACGCCTTGAACACCCACTTGAAGAACATGGAAGTGTCAACGTCGTGCATATTGTTCTTTTCCGTTACCATGCTGATAAGCTCATAGCATAGGACGTAGGTAATGACAAGCCCCGCAATGGGTACGATTACATTCTCACTAAGGGTCTGTATCATGGAGAATATATTTGCGTTCCACCCTTGCGGGGTCTGCCCTACCTCTGCGGCGATAGTGCCGACTTTTTCGTTTACGTCCCCGAACATAGTTGACAGATTACCGTTTATGGCTCCTATGAGGATTTCCTTTATCCATTCGTTAATCGCGTCAAGTATGCTCTGCATAAGCCTTTACCCGCGCTTCTTAACCGAACAAGCCGGAAAGCAGCGGTACAAGGGTCATGCCGATAAGGGCAACGCCGCCGCCCGCCATAAGCTGCTTCATGCCCTGGCTCTTTGCTTATGTGTGATAAAGAAGTAATAGAAGTGTAAAAAATTTTGCCGTTCCTATCCGGCACATGAGGTATGTCGGATAGGTCGGGCGGTTAGGTGTCGGGCAGTTCTACCTTGCCGACAAAAGAATAATAGATTTCGATTTCCTGTCTGCGTAACTTGCCCCGGCGTTTCCCGTCAAGGGCAACGCTTTCATGGACAACGATTTTCTCCACAAACTCCCGCAGCAGAGTAGGGGTAAGTTCTTCAATGGTAGTGTGCCTGCGTACCACATTCATAAACTTTTCAGCGTTTGCGGTGGCTTCCTGCGCTTTGGAAAGTTCTTCCCGCAGTCTGGCGGCACGTTCTTTCAGTTCTTTCTGCTCGGCTTCATAGTCTGCCGACAGCTCTGTGAAACGCTCGTCCGATATGCGCCCGGTTACGCTGTCCTCATACAGCCGCTTGAAGATAGCAGATAACTCGGCTATGCGTTTCTCGGCGGCTTCCAGCTCCTTTTTCTTGGCGGCGTTCCTGCGTCTGTCCCCGTCCTCATTCTGCTCGATTAAAAGCTTCATAAACCGGGCTTCATGCTTTGCCGCATAGCTGGTAACTTTCCGCAGATTGGAGAGTACGCCAGCGGTCAAGAGGTCAGTGCGGATAAAGTGCGCTGTGCAGTCGGCGGTGCGTTTCTTGTAGCTTCCGCAGATATAACAGTCCTGCTTGCGCTTGTCCGTCTGGTATCGCTGCTGGTACATGACGCTGCCGCAGTCGGCACAAAAGAGTATGCCGGAGAACAAGCCCACTTCGTCATAACGGTTGGGGCGTTTGCGCTGCTTGCGTAACTCCTGCACCCGTTCCCACGTTTCCCGGTCAATGATAGGCTCATGGTGGTTCTCAAAAACCGCCTGCTTTTCCGGGGGATTTTCTATGCTGTGTTTCAGCTTGTAGGACGGCTTCTCGGTCTTAAAGTTTACCAGACAGCCCGTATATTCCCGGTTTTCCAGCAGATGAACCACGGTATTGGTCGCCCACTTGCACTCATAGCCGGGGTGGTAGCGGCGGGTGCTGCCCGTCCTGCGGTATTCCAGCGTCCCCGGCGTGGGGATTTGCTGCTCGGTCAGCATACGGGCTATCTTGGTCGGACCGTTCCCGGCAAGGCAAAGGCTGTAAATCTGCCGTACCACCGGGGCGGCTTCCTCGTCAATGATAAAGTTTTCGTCCTCGTCCATGAGGTAGCCATAGACGGGCTTGCTTGTGATGGGCTTTCCGCTCATGCCCTTAGAGCGTTTTACTGCCTTGATTTTCTTGCTCGTATCTCTCACCAGCCATTCGTTAAAAATGTTCCGCAGCGGGGCAAAATCATTTTCCCCCTGTGCGCTGTCCACTCCGTCATTGATAGCGATGAAGCGGACACCTTTCTGTGGGAAAATCATTTCTGTGTACATTCCCACCTGTAAGTAGTTTCGCCCTAACCTCGACATATCCTTGACGATAACTGTCCCGACTTTCCCTGCTTCAATGTCTGCAAGCATGGCTTGAAATCCGGGTCTTTGAAAGTTCGCACCGGAATAACCGTCGTCGGTGTACCAGCGCAGATTAGAAAATCCATTCTGTTTGGCATAGGTTTCCAAAATCCTCTTTTGGTTGGAAATGGAATTGCTCTCGCCTTGCAGCTCGTCCTCATGGGACAGTCTTGGGTAAAGGGCGGTAATGAGTTGCTGGGTGGTCTGTCTTAACATAAATTCCTCCGTTTCCGACAGCCAGCCCCACTATTCCGTACCTTGATTGTACCACATGGGGCGGCTGTCTGTATAGCGGCAAAAGCGTCAAATCTGCTTCTTTACGGTCGGTAAAAATGACGGTTTTTCAATCAGGCTTATCACAGGTCAAATATCCGGCGGCGGCTTCTGCTTCCAGCACTTTCATCATCTTGTCAGCGGCGGTGTCGGTCGCCCCCTCCTTGAAAAAGCCAGACACCACAAGGATTGTGTTGCCTATCCTCGTTTCGGTCACGCAGTCCGGGCGGCGGGCAGGGCGTTTGTTTCTCTGGGTGTCGGTCATAGGCAAATCTCCTTTCCGGCAAGCAGCCGTTTCAGCTGTTCCATTTTTCCCTGTGCGGCGGCTTTCCTCAAATTCTCCCCGGTAAAGCAGAGAGGGGAACACATTTCAAGCAGGCGGTCATAAATCCGGGCGTGGGCGGTGTCCTCCGGGTGCTGCAATTCCTCCAGCGTGAGGTTGGTCGTCACAATCAGCGGCTTCCTGCTCCGGTAGCGGCTGTCAATCACATTGTAGACCTGTTCCAGACCGTATTCTGTGCCACGCTCCATTCCAAAATCGTCAATGATGAGCAGGGGGAAGCTGCAAAGGCGGGAAATATATTCGTTCCTGCCCGCAAAGCTGGCGGCAAGGTCGTTTAATATTGCTGCAAAGTTTGTCATGCACACCGGGACTTCCTGCTCCATGAGGGCGTTTGCAATACACCCGGCAAAATAGCTTTTCCCAGTGCCTACCCTGCCCCACAAGAGCAGCCCGTAGTTCCCGTCCTTTATCTGTTCCCAGCGTGCCACATATCCGGCGGCGTTCTTCATCTGCGGGCAGCTGCCGTTATCGTTGGCAAATGTCCAGTCCTGCATGGTCTTGTCTGTAAAGCCCTGCCGTTTCAGCCGTTCCACCGTTTCAAGGTGGCTGCGCCGCTTCTCGGCGGCTTCCCGTTCCTTACGGGCTGCCCGCTGGCAGTCGCACTCTGACGGGTGGCGGTCACGCCCGAAAAAGGTCTTGCCCTCCGGGAAATAGGCTTCTTTGGGTTTCCGGCATTTGCCGCAGTATAAAAGCCCGTCCTCCCCGGTGTAATCCTCCGGCTCGGCTGTGGTGTCGGTCATAGGCAGTATGGTGTTGTGGATTGTATCGGTCATAGGCTTTCTCCCTCCTTGAATGAATAGTCCGGTATGCCTTTCTTTGGCTTCTCTTTGGCAGCGTCCTCCTGCGCCCACTTGTAAATGGTGGCTGCATGGCTCTGGTACTGCTTCCCGGTGGAAGCGATGTGGCAGGAAAGGCGGTCAAGGTAATACTCCCACTTGCCGGGGAAGTCCTGTTCCAGCTCCAAAAGTTCTGTGTCAGAAAGAAATACATTTTTATATCTGCCATAAGCGGCGGGGGGCTGCCCCTCACTCGCTCCTTTTGTTTGGCTCTCTATTAGGTTGTTTATATTAGTTTGGTTAGGGGACGGTTTTCCGACCGTCATAAGGTCAGTTTTCCGGCTGTCAGTTGGTCGGTTTCCCGCCCTTATGAGGGGCGGTTTTCCGTCCGTCAGTTGGTCGGAAAACTGTACCACTGGGATAGGCGGCACTTTCACATACAGACGGTTGGCGGCAGAAAAGCCCGTCCGTCTGCGTTCCAGCAGCCCGGCAGCGTCCAGTTCGTTCAGTGCGCCCTTTATGGTGGTGCAGCCTTTATCCAGCATTTCCGCTATCTCTGCTATGGGGTAGACAATGTATGTCCGTCCCTCGCTGTCCTGCCAGCCGTTCTTCTGCGAAAGGGTGGAACGGTCTAACAGCAGCGCATATAACTCTCTTGCGGTGTGGGATAGGTCTGTTTCCAGCAGGAAACGGGGGTAAGGCAGGTAAGCGGGCAGCTCCGTTCCTGCGGTCATATAATCAGCGATAGGGTTCACCTCCTTGTGGTGTCTGTCTGTGGGTTCTGTTACGCTTTTAGGGGGCGTTTTTAAGGGAAAAGGATAAATGTATCACGCACCCTTTGACACCCTCCAAAAAAGCCTTGATTTATGCGGGTTTGAAATGCCCTAAAGCGTGACATTTCTCCCTTTGTTTCCGCTTCCGTTTGGCGGCGTTTATCCGCTTCATGCGTCCGGCGCAGTCCGGGCAGTATTTCCCCCGGTTGGATTTTGGGAAGAAGAACGCCCCGCAGACAGCGCAGCGTTTCCGGCTTCCCCGGCGCAAGAGGGCGGCTTCCAGTGCTTCATCAAGGGGCAGGACAGCGGCGGTAAACCAGCGGCAGAGCAGCGAATAGCTGATACTCTGTACACACACGCAAGGCTCGCCGTCCTCCAACAGCAGGCAGTTCCCGCTGTCATAGTTGCAGCACTCATGCACAAGGCGGCGGGCTGCCCGGTACTGGCGGTAGTCCATGCGGGGGATATTACCGTTCATGGCTCTGCTCCTTTCTGCGCTGCGGCTCGCTCCGGCGTAAAATCTGGTCGATATTGCCCTTGACAGTCTGCAAGCGGCGGTACTCCTCCCGTTTTGCCCGGTAATCGTTGTAGCCGCTGTTTTTCTCTTTGATAAGGCTTTCAATCTCTGCTTGCAGGGATTTATAGCTCGGCAGCTTGGAAATGCCGTTCTCCCTGAAATAGCGGGCGGCTGCGTCTGCTATGATAAAGTCACTTTCATGCTTCTGACGGTAGGCTGCTTTTGCTTTGGCGTTTTTCTGCTGTTTCAGCCCGTCCCGGACAGGGCGGGTCTTGGAATAGGCAAGCACCTGCCGTTGCAGCTCCTTTTTCCCGTTCAGCGTCTTTTCCACCTGCTTCAACCACGCAAGGCTTTCCTGCATGGCGGCATAGGCGGCAGAACAGGCTTCGTCCAGTTCCTCCGGGGAGGAAAAGCCGTACTGCTGATAGGCGGTAACGGTAGCTGCCATTTGCTTTAGGTTGTGCTTTGCCGCCCAGCGGTCATAGCCCACGCCCTTGCCCTCGGCTCGCTTGGCTTCCCGGTCAACCATGCGCTGCAAGGTGTTGTCTGCCGGGGTGGTTTTTGCAGCTTTTTCCCCTTGTAACGGCTTTTTAACTGCGGCAGGGTATTCGGGTATGGCTTTGGTCTGTTCGGCAGCTCTGTGGGCGTTCTGCGTGAGCAGGGCAAGGACAGCAGCCTTGTCAAAATCGTCCCCCAGCTTTCGGGCTGTGATAGGCTTTGTCCTGTCCGGCGTGAGGTAGGAAAGCCGCCCCCGGCTCTCCTTGACGGTCACACCCTCCCGCAGCAAAAGGGAAGAAAACTCGTCAAAGCTGCCAGCTTGGGAAAGTGCCTGCCGTATCGTCCGGCGCAGCTTCGCCTTGTCCGTTTCAAACTTGGTGGGCTTGGTCGGCTGTCCGGCGGCTTCTCTGGCGGCGTTCTCTTTGTCAAGGGCAAGCTGCCCTTTCTTTGCCGCCCAGTATTCCCGTTCGGTTATCCGTTCCTTGCTGCCGTTCAAGAGGTCGATTTGGTAAAGCCCCTCCCGGTGGCACATTTCCATGACTTCGCTCTTGAAATATTCCATAGCGGCGTTGGTGCAGCGGTGCTTGCAGCCCTCCAGCGTGTCGGCTGGTCTGTCCATGTAGGGCAGAAGCGGGACTTCGTAAATCCGCAGGGAGTTGATGACGATATGCACATGGATATTCCCGCTGTGGTTATGCCCGTCCGGGTGGGTGCAGATTAGGGCTTGGTGTCCGGGGAAATGCTCCTTGCAGAACTGCTCGCCCAGCTCCTGCGCCCGGTCTACGGTCAAGCCGTTGTCTGTCCCGTCCCGTGGGTCAAAGCTGATGATATAGTGGTGGCTTTTCACATCTTCCCGTTTTTGGTTTTTCTCATAGCGGAGATTGGCTCGCATACAGGCAACAGCGAAATCCTCGCCCCCGCAGTTGAGGGAAGAAATGCGGTAATCCTCCCTCGGTATCAGCCGCCCGTTTTCATCAAGGGTGGCTTTCATGGTAAACTCGTCATGCTCAAATGTGAGATAGGCTTCCGCTGCGCCATAGTCGGCGTTTTTAGAGCTGATATGTTTGAATGTTGCCAACAGCGTCACCCACTTTCTGCAAGACTTCAAACTTTAGGGCAGCAAGGTCGGAAACCGCCGCCCGTACCTCCCCGGCAAGCTGCGGATAGGGACTGTGCCACTCGTTCAGCGTCCGGGCTATCTGGTTTAAGTTGCCGCCGATCCTCCCGTATTCGGCGGTCAGCTTCCCGACAGCGGCAAGCAGCTCGTCATTGATGGGGGAAACGGTTATGATGGGGCGTATGGCTGCCCCGGTTATGGCTTGCCGGATAAACTCGGCTTGGCTCATGTGGTAAGCAGAAAGCCGCTGGGCAAACTCGGCGTATTCTTCCTCGGTCATGCGTGTTTTGACTACCCGGCTGCGGTGCGGCGTGTTGTATCGTTTCATAGGTGGTTGACCTCCTTTCTGTGCGTGGTGTCCTCTCACTAATAGGAGAAAAACAGGGTGTGAAGCGGAACTGTTTTTGAAAAATCCGAAAAATATTTTGAGGGGTTTTTCAGCGGCGCAAGCCGCATAAGCAGGGTTTGGGGAAGGCACTCCCCAACAAGATTCCCGCAGGGGCAAAATGAGCGATAAGCGAATTTTGGCACCTCGGTAGAATCTTGCTCTAAGAAACTGCCGGCCTGCCGTTCACTTGCTACTGCCACTTTTTCAGAAAATCTATAACCAGCTTTTTTTATAAAAGGCTGCGGGCTGGCGTTTTTCCCTTACTCCCTACAAACCACAAAAGAGCAGAATGGACGGACTTTCCGGCAAGAACTTTTCCGGCGGCTCGGTCTTTCCCGACAATAAGGCGTTTCGGAAGCTGCGTTTTGCCCGCTGTCTGAAAAAAATGGCAGCCTTTTTTGGTTTCACTGTCTAATACGGAACTTTTGGAAATTTGCCAAAAATGGACGCAAAAAAAGCAGCAAATCTTTTTCGGATTTACTGCTTCATGTGCCGCTGCGGTGCGGCGGGATGGATATTCAGTTGAAATAAAAGAGGATGGTGGTACTTTAGTCTATCGACTCTTTACTAACTATTAGGTAATCTTGAAAGATTTTCCTTGAATTTATCTAAAGAATGTTCATTGTTTCCCGCAAAAATAAGTGGAATTGTATATTCATATGATATGCCATTTTCATAGTCCGATAATTGTATTTTTATAGTATCATCCCTCTCATCTTTAGGTGCTATATATATGAATGAATTTTTATTTATATCAGATATTTTCCCTTTTTCAGAAGAAACAGTATAACCCCAGTCTGTTAAATTTGTCTTTATTGTAACTTCTGTTTCTGTTTCTTTTCTAGTCTGCAATGCTGTTTTATCGATTTGGATATCAAAAGGAGTCGAACCTAACAATTCACTGTTTATATTTACAAGTTCTTCTCCATTTGTTTTAGAAATATTAGATTCATCTTCATAATTTTGTTGAGATTCATCTTTTGGTGTTTCTCTGTTACATCCTAATAAAAAGCATAAAATAATTAGTACTAATACAGAAAGTTGTTTTTTTTGCATTTATTTCTCCTTTCATATTATCAAAGAAAGCACTGAGAGTACTTTCAAGAAATTATGAAATATTCTCAATGCTTTCTATTTTTTGATTATAAACTTGCCGGTAATGATACTATGTTAATTTATCTCTTTCGCGTAACCTTTGTTGCAATATACACATGCACCATTCACCCATTTGTGAGACATTTCAATCGTCTCAACTTCATAAATGCTTACTTCTCCACAAATTAAACATTGTTTGTAATTATATACATGACGTGTCGCACATTTATCCCAGTCATCATATATACCAGGCATTTCATCTTCATATCCATAGTACTGGGGAGAACCCCAACTATGAGTATGAGCGGCAAATACAGTCATTGGAGCAGCTACAATTCCAGCTACTACTGAAAGTGCTAAAATAGATTTTCTTAAATTTATAAGTTCCTCCCTTTCCTTAAAAATACATAGCTCTTTGTTACATTGTCATTTTAACATAATAATTGGTAAAATGCAATAATTTATTTTCTATTTACGAGAAAATACTGTGCATATTATCTTATTTAGGAATAGTTAAGGCGGCTACCTAAATCTTTTTATTACTTTACCGCACATGAGCATTTGCCGCCGGGTTGTCCGAGCCGTACCCTTCTAACAGGTTGATGACTCCCCACACCGCAAGCCCGGCCCCCAGGGCGATAACGAGTACCTTTAAAATGTCGATAGCAGAGTTAAAAAATTCCATGTGGGTTCCTCCATTTTCTTAGTTTGAATCGGTTTTCGGGTAAAAAAATAACCGCCCGTATTGGCGGCGCTTCGGGCCATGTTGGCCCGAGGTTACGCAAAGCCGTCACTGTCCATATCGTCAAAATTGAGAATGTCAGCTTCTTCCTCTGTGCTTGTTTCCTCTATCTCGTAAACCGTGTATTCGTCCTCCGGCTTTAGTCTCAATGGCCGGTGGTGGAACAGGGCTTCCAAGCGAAAGGCATTTTTCTTTTTGTCGTACTCGGCTGTCTGGCTATAGCTGGGGTGCTTTTTTAAGTCATACTTCGGGCTGTAAAAGGGCGGGAGCCCACGGAGTTGGCAGATACACATATTTCCAGGCATGGTGGTGATTTCGCTTGTGGTGAGAAGCTCCCGGCCCAGACGCTGCATGTTCTGCCCGTAGCTTTCCGACTGCCCTCGGGTACGGCTTTCTGTCTGCATGGAGATGGTGGCCTTTCCTAGCCAGTTTTCGGAAATGTCTTTCAGGGTGGAGGCTTCACGGCCTCCAAGAAACACGATTGAATCCATGTTCCCCATGATTGTCTCGGCGTTGTCCTTATAGAGCGCCTTGCACTGGCTCATGGCCTGATAGAACAGCGTCAGGCTGATTTCGCGGGAGCGAATAACGGCCACGATTTTTTCCAGCCCTGGCACCTGTCCCGTGTTGGCGGCCTCGTCCCACAGCACCCGCACATGATGGGGGAGCCGCCCGCCGTACTTGTTGTCGGCCCGCTCACAGAGCATGTTGAACATGGTGGAGAAGGCGAGGGCAACAAGAAAGTTGTAGGTGGTATTCGTGTCGGATATCAGGAAAAACAGGGCTGTTTTTTCATCTCCCAGCGTATCGAGGCCCAGCTCGTCATAGCTCATAATCTCCCGCAGCTCTCCAATATCAAAGGGAGCCAGCCTTGCACCGCAGGAAATAAGGATAGATTTTGCTGTCTTGCCGCTGGCTAATTTATACTTTTTATACTGCCGCACAGCAAAATGATTCGGGTTCCTCCGTTCCAGTCCGTCAAACATGTAGTCAACGGCATTTTTGAAGCTCTCATCATCTTCCCGGACTTCCATGCTGTTAATCATTTCCACAAGGGTATTCATGTTCCGTTCTTCCTCTGGCCCTTCAAAGACGATATAAGCAATCAGCGCACAGTAAAGAAGGGTTTCCGCTTTTGTCCAGAACTCGTCCCCGTCCTTGCCGTCCCCTTTGGTGTTGGCAATCAGGGCAGTCACGAATTTCAGTACGTCACTTTCTGTCCTGATGTAGGCCAGTGGGTTGTAGTGCATGGATTTGGAAAAATCTATGGTGTTGAATACACGGAGCTTGTAGCCCTGCCGTTGCAGGAATCGTCCGCATTGTTCAAGAGTGCCGCCTTTTGGGTCTACGACTACATAGGACGAATGGGCCTGAAGGAGCTGCGGGGTCAGCCAGAACCTTGTTTTTCCGGAGCCGGACGAGCCGATTACACAGGCGTTTAGGTTCCGGGCGTTGGCCGGGATTTTGGGCCGGGTGTTCAGTGTCAGGAACTCCGTGCCCGTCAGAATGACGTTGTTTTTAAATACCGGCTCTACAAAGGGCTTGATATCTTTTGCCGTTCCCCAGCGGGCCGAACCATATTCTTCCTCACGGCGGAATTTTTTCCCCTTCCTGATTTTGGACTGCACGAGCAGGTACATACCCACGGCCCCGGTAAGTCCCACCAGAAGGTCAGGCCCGCCAAGGCCCGGAAGGTAGTTTTCAAAAGCTGTGGAGAAGGTGTTCATCATGCCTACGAGCTTCGTCCCGAAATCGGCTCCGGCGGCCATGCGGTAAGCCGTCCCCACCTTTGAGAAAAACCAGAATACAAAGAGGTAGGGGAGGTTGGGAAGTACATATTTTCGGATTTTGTCGCTCACCGTTCTTCCTTCACCGCCTCTCTGGTTTTCTGGCGCTCCTTTGGCCGGGATTTGATATGTTCTGAAAGGTTCCGCAGTTGGCCGAGGATAGAAGCCCTGTCTTTCCCCTTATTCAGCACCTTGTCACTGTATTTCTGGAATGCCGCCGTCATGGCGTCCGCCTGCCCTGCTTTGAAAAACAGAAGGTAATGGCCGGGGCTGACCTTATGGAACGCATAGTCTACATGAAATTCCTTTGCTATGCGGTCAAACTGCCAGGGTGCTCCCACAAGGGGCATGGAGTTTTTGGCTCCGTAATGATTCATCAGCTTTTTCACGCTTTGGCGGCCCTGCGGGGTCAGCGCCTTCTGGTGGCGCTTTTTTCCTTCCTCTAAAATCTTCCGTAGAGCGGAAGCCAGCACCCTGCCTGTGAGCTTTGTTGCCCGGATTGAGAGGGCAACCGTTTTTTGGTTTACTTCGTCCTGCATAATACCTCCTTCCTGTCAGGCTCCCATAAACTCCGGGGGCCCTCTTAACTTTACGGGAGACAGATAACCTCGGGCCAATGTGGCCCGAGGTCTACCGCTCGGCATGTTTGGCGGGTGGGGATTCCTTTCCCGGTTCTGCCCGTATCTTTTCATTCTGCGTCCGCATGGTGCCTAAGATGGACGGCTTTTTTTCTGCCGCCTGTTCCAGCCGTTCTATCCGGGCGAGGGCTTTTTCCACGCTGTTCTGCATGGAGAGCAGGCAGGCGCGTTCCGCCCGGTAGGGGGACGCAACTGTTTTGGCCAGCTTGCCCGGGCCTTTTGCTTCTGATACGGCCTCCTTCCCCATCAGGGCCCGGCCTACATTTTTTAAATGCCTGCCCGCCTCGTGGTATTCGGCTGAAACGGCTTCGATTTTCGCAAGGGCCTTTTCGTCTGTGGCAATCCCGGCCTGAATGGTTTCCTTTACCCCTTCCAGACCTTTCCGCAGATGGAAGAAGCGGGCCACACCGTCCAGGGCCGCCGTTCCTCGCTGTTTAAAATCGGCAAGGGCCTGTTTACAGCCCTCTATGATGTTTTCTTTCAGTATATCAATTTGCACCCTTAGCTGGGAAACCTTCGCCTCCAATGTCTGAACCGACCTTTGCAGGGCGGCTTTTAACGGTGATTGCTTCATTTCTTGCAATTCCTGCCGCATGGCGGTAAGCTCCTGAACCGCACTGGAAAGCTGTTCCTCCAGGTCTGACACATGGCCAATCGCGGCCATGAGATCCTTTGCGCTGGAAAAATTATTTTCCTTCAGCACGGCCAGCAGTTCCTTCACTTCCTTCTGCTCCGCCAGCCGCTTTTGTCTGGTTTTACTGATAATCAATCACTCCCTTCGTAACCTCGGGCCAGCATGGCCCGAAGCCTACCGTTCGGCCTCCTTCTTAGGCATGGGCGGCTTTTCCTGTCCCGGCTCCTTTGGATATTCCTGCATGGTTTTCAGGATAGATGGTTTTTCCTGCGCCTTCTTTTGAAGCTGGGAAGGGCGTTCGCCGGAAAGCGGCTGGATACAAGCCAGACGGTCGGCGGCCCAGAGCGCGTTATCGGTAAGCTGTCGCTGCCATGCGCCCATGCTGGGGGCCCACCGGAATCCGTTCCCTTTGAGCTCCGTCCGGGTATCGGCGTCCGGTTTCCCGTCAAAAAAGATTTGCAGGCGGTTTTCCTGCCGGTTCATCTCCACATGGCCGCCCTGAAACTCCCAGCCGGAAAATTCTGTTTCGGCCCGTTTGCTTAAATCTTCGATTCGTTCCTTTACCCTGCGGATTTCCGCGCTGGTGTTTGTAAGGTCAAATGGCTTTTTCAGCCAACTGTACCGGGCCATATCCGACTTTAGCTTTTCTATCTGGTTGGGGGAGAGAAGCGCACAGCCGTCAAGCGTCCCGTGTTTGCGGTAATAAATGTTGACCTCCTTCATAATCAGTTGGGAGCGTTCCAGACCTTCCAGTTTCTCTATCAGTTTCGTGACGGCCTCCGGGTCATCTGTCCTGATTCCGCCCATACCGGTGCTGCGGATTTTATCGAGGAGGCCCTGAATATGCCGCCATTCCTCCATGTTGCTGTCGCGGGCCCGGTTCTGTTTTTCCTTCTGTCTGATGGGGAAGTTGGCAGGCCCGGCTATCATGACGGACGGAACCCGTGCGTCAATCGTAAACTGCTGGTTCATGTTATCCGCCAGCTTGCGGGCATAGGTATCAAGCAGGTGGTCGATTTTTTCATGATACATTGGGTCAACCCTTGTTTTCTGCTTCTCTGCCACAGCGGCGGCCTTACCTACGAGGCTATGGTATTCGGCGGTTGCACTCCCTTCCTGATAATCATAAAAGCTGTTCATCTCTTTGGCACGGCGGGCTTCTGTCTCGTTGATTGGATAGTAGTTAATGTTACCTGCACCTCCTCTGCGGTCCCGGGCCATACTGGCCCGAAGTCTTACCGTTCTTCATGACCACATTTGTCAGATAGGCTTCAAACAACATCAGCGTTCCGGCCCTGTTGGTTGACCGTCACAATCCCGTCCAGAGTGGTTGCCGTGATGTTCAGCCGCTGGGCCACGGCAATATCATTCTTTACATCTTCGTCCACAGCGCCGCCGCAGACAACAAGCACCCGGGCTCGCCGGAGCATATCCCGGCGCATGTCAATCCCATCCTTATGTTCCTCGGGGATAGCGTCATTGATAAACAGCGGCAGATACAACAGCGGGCAGATAGGTGAGAATCCCGCTTCGTAAGTAATCCGGCAGTATTGGACAGCAAGGGCGGCGTCAATATCCGGCTCCCCGTTCCATGCCGCAGTAATATAAGCTAAAGGTCGCTTCACTATTTTTACCTCCGTTTCTTCTATAAAAGAGTGATAGCAGGATAAAGCCCAACCCCTCCGCCCCTTCCCGTGGGAAGGGGAACGGCTCAAAGGAATTTATATCCCCATCGCTTGACCGCCTTAAAGCATAACCGGGAGAAATCTGTCAAGGGTGCGTAGCACCGCCTACGGCGGCAGGCCCTTGACAGATTTTCCCGGCTATGCTATCCCACAAACGGCGATGGGGAATTATATATCCTTTGAGCTTCGGGGTGTGGGGCTGCGCCCCACGGTCTTAGTCTCGGGTCACACTGGCCCGAAGCCCCGTCTATTTCTCCTTGTCAGCCTTTTTCTCCGGCTTGACCTGTTCCTTCTGCTGTCCCTTCCAATCGTCCAGCAGTTTGATGATCTGGTCTTTCATTTCCCTCGGGGTGGCCTCCGCGCCAAAATATTTTCCCAGCTCTGCACCTGTTAAAATCACTTTGTCTACCTCCTTTTTGTCCTCCATCATGATTCCGTCAATCACGTCACCATTGAGCAGTTTCTTTTCATCAAGCTCCCTCATGCGTTTGGCCTGTGCCTGGGTGGGGGAAGCCTGCTGACTGTCAATGGAAACGGCGATATAGTTCTGGTTTTTCTTATTGATATAGGAGAGCTCCACAGCTGTCGTGAAGCCGATTTTTTTATCGTCTACCAACTTCATCAGGTCAGGAACCAGCTCATTGAGCCGGATAAATCGCTGAACCTGTTTGACAGCCATCTTGTTGCGCTCGGCCACAATCTCGTTGGAGCGTTTCCCAGCCTCCTTCGGGTCAACATGGCCCGAAGTCCGGGTTCCCTGATGTTTGATGGCTTCCAACTGCATTTTTAGAGCCTTTGCTTTTTCGCTGGGTAGGATTTCCTCACGTTGGTTTAAGTTGTCCTCTACCATCTGCGTGATAGCTTCATCATCAGTCAGGTCGCGGACGATACAGGGCATGTCCTTGTAGCCTGCCAGTTCGCTGGCCTTCTGGCGGCGGTGGCCGGATACAATCTCATAGCCGCCGCCCTCCAAGGGACGGACAATAGCGGGTTGTGTCACGCCCTTGTCCTTGACGCTGGAAACCATAGCCCGCATTTCTTCATCATCACGCACACCGAAGGGGTGGTTTTTAAAGGCGTGGAGTTCATTCAGCTTTAAATAGACAATCTGTTCCTCTCCCCGGCGGGGGGCCTCCTTTGGCGGCTCCGGGGGTGTGGGTGTTGCCTGTGCCGGGGCGCTGACTCCGGGAGCTCCTTTGGAAACCGAAACCGTACTTTTGGGCTTCCACGGTTTAGCTGTCTGTACAGGCTTTTCCTTTGCTTCTTTTGTCGGAGCGGCAGTCTTTTTTGTGGGTTCCGGTTTCTCGACTTTCATCTGTCCGTTCTTTGGCAAGTCAGATATCTTAGTAGTAGTAGCGGACTGTTTTTTGTCGGGAGCGGCCGGGTTGGCCTCGGTCTGTTTCTGCTGGGCCTTTTTAACTTCCTTTACAATATCGTCCAGCTTCTTAGAACCAGCGCCCTCTGTTTCCTTCAACTCAACTGATTTTGTGTCAGCCTGCTTGTCTTTTTCCTCGCCCGGTTTAGCTATAGCCGGAGCCATGTCCTTGACTTCTTGACTGACAGGCGGGGCGGTGGGAGAGGGCTGTTCCTGCAAAGTTTTCGGCTTTTCATCAGCCATGTGTAATAACCTCCTTCTTAAATTTTTTGTACGAAAAAAGACCTGACTTTTTATGTCAGGCCCGTTTTGGAGAATACCTCCTTTCATGCCACATAAAAACGCCGCCTGTAGTCTCTACTTAGGCGGCGTCAAGTACTGATTGGCAGTCTGTTTTCTATCTATATAAAATGGATAATAGCTCATTATATGTTTTTAAGCTTAATGTTGCTATTAGCTATTTGTTCTTGGCTGAATTGGTTAGCCATCTTTCCTAGAGTAAAACAAGTATGCCATTTTGATATTGGTTGCTCTTTTTTTGGATGAAGAATCCATTTGGTTTTAAGTGTAGCTGTATCAAAAAGCAAAATACCAATATTTAATTCTCTAAAAGAATTTCTGTGTTCTCGAAGAATAGTTTCTTTTTCATAAGGAAATACTACAACAGTATAATTTGCAAAAGCTTTATATTGTAATGCTTGAAAGCTAGCACGTTTCCAATTTGATAATTTTAATTCAAAAGCCCAAATGTTAATTTTTGAAAAATTAAACTTATCTGAAAGAGTATATACGTTATTTGATTTTATGATATATTTTTTTTCACATAAATCTTTTAAAACTCTATTTAAAGTTATGTCAGATAATCCGGTTTTTGATTTAAGATAGCTTTTTGTTCTACCTGCTATCGGCTTTAATAATGAAAGAATTTGGCTACTGCTTTCTAAATGAGATAATTCTTCTAAGTGATTAAATAATTCAGAGTTGCTATTTGTCAATCCAACAAAATCTGCTACTCCTTGTTGACAAATGACTTCCCGGTATACTAAATCAAAAGGAGGAATCCCATTGATATATGATGACCTTAGCACATTGTCAAAAGCAATAGACATCTGTAATTCAGTTAATTCACGCATAATTTACATACCGATTTGTTTACGAAAATCTTTAATAGCAGAGAGCCAATAATTAAGATGGCTATTATTTGATTTTGTATCTAAAGACGGAATCCTTTCATTTATTATTCTGTAGTAGTTTTGAGCAACTTGTATTTTATTTATAACTAAATCGATTTTGTCTGATATAGAATCCTCCTGTTCAATTTCTGTTAGTAATTTATTTATTACATACCAATTATGCAAACAAATTACTTCATCTGTCCATGCAGTATCGTTAATCACTGGATAAACCAAGGAATCAAACGGAGAATTTGACAAAATTTCAGAGCTGATTTTCATACGGTTCAACGTTGCAAGTTCAGGTACTAAAAGTATAGAATTTAGTAATTTAGCTGATGTATAACGTTTTCTTGGCCTTCGTCCTCCAGAAGAAGGACGAAAAATTGAAGATGAAAATCCTTTAAGATTATTATGCCAGCCACAAGAAAATTGAATATTTCCTGCAATAGCTAATGGAATGGATAGCATATCGGAGTAGCCCATTACAACATCATAATTATTAAGCGTTGATAAAACATAGATAAAGCGAATAATGTTAGTCAGTATGTTATCTTTGATGAAGGTGAGCTTTTCTGTTGAGGTACGTTCTACGATTATATAAAAACCTTTTACATCAAGAAGGCTAATTACATTTAAAAAGTCGTCCATTGCAGATTTGTTTGTAAAGGCATTTTCATTTATACAAAGTGAAACTAGTAATTCATTTTCTGCGTCCGTTGCCTCAATAGATTCATAAGCCAATGAAATAGCAATTTGGCTCTCTCTTGCATTAAAGTCATCAAATGAAATTGTCGGAGATATCAGGTCATCTACAATAATACTTCGTTGAAAATTTAATACATCTTCTGTGAATTTTTTTATGTTAGAGGGTACGGAAAGATGAGCTCTTGTCAAATTATTTCTGTAATAGGGATATTGAATTAATTTTCCGGGATTAATTTCTCCTTGAAGGTTAAAAGCATGAAATTGTGGGTCGAACAAAATTCTTATATGTGGATAATTTTGTTCGAGATCTTCAGTGAAGGCTAAAACTTTATCAGGGGATTCTGCTTTTGGACTAATAATTACACCGGAGATATCATTGGAATTAATTGCTTTATCTATTTTGGATCCTTTCCCGTAGCCATGCTGCGCATATAAACTCATGCATTACACCTCCAAGCCCTTTAAAATTGTATTTAATTCTCTTTCTAAAATTGAGCATTTACGAAACCGTTCACTAGGTTGCTTGTTCAGTAATCTACAAATAATGTCACTGACATTTTTAGGAATAGCTGAATCTAAAATCGCAGGTGGAATTATTGGTTCGTTTATAATTTTAGAAAACAATTCAGAGTCAGTCATTCCGTTTTGGTAAAATGGATGAATACCTGTAATCATAAAATACATTACAATTCCAAGGCTAAATAAATCCGACCTGAAATCGATATCTCTTTTTTTAGAAACGTCTAATTGTTCTGGCGATAAATACATTCTTGTTCCCGGAACAAAACCAAATTGTGTTAATGATTTATCGTCCAAGTCAAAGGCTAGTCCTAAGTCCAGTAGCACAAATTCCCCATTAGATGATCTTTGAATAATATTTTGTGGTTTAATATCTCTATGGACATTATTAGTGTTCCATAAAGCTGATATAGCGTCTGTAATATTAAGTCCAAGTTTTATAACAGATAATGCTTTTAAACGCCCTTTGTTTCTTAATAAAGTCAGTAAATCAGTTCCATCTATCCATTCTTCTGAATAATATAATATTTCTTGGTCGTTATATGTAACACTCGTTAAATCAACGACACCCATTTTCACTATATGAGTTGAATTAACTTCATGCATTATTGCAATTTCTCTTTCAGCGCGACCACGTATTTCCTCCATTTTTGTTGAGGAGACACTATTGGTTTGTTTTTTTAGGTCATTAACTAAAATAAATTTAATGGCACATTTTTCTCCACTAATGCTACATGGAAATACGATTTTTTGTCCTCCGTTTAATTTAGGACCAATAACTTGACAGTTTGGTATTATCGATTCTACGTCACCAGATGTTAATTCAGGAAGTATGCCCATAAAATCCTCCTTCTTTTTGAGTAGTGTAAACCATAGATATCATTATAAAGCTTATATATTATCTTTTCAATCTTATCATACAAAAAATAATTATTATATTGGAACCTATTATCATCTAATACGAATAAAATGTAATAACATTTTCTGGTCTAATTATAATTAATTTAACCCTGAAGCGTAGGTAACTGTTGTTACGTCATGCGAAAACCCCTGTATTTTAGTGGCTTTTCGGCTTGTCCACTCATAAATCTCCCTGATGTGCTCAAAAGTTACATCGTGGTTAGGTCGGCCGCCGGCACGTCCTCCAAGGACTTTCTTGCCTTTCAGGTTTTCCCATTTGAAATTATCTTCCGGCTGGCGGCCCACCAGGAAGTTACCGGCGCGCTGGGTCAGCTGGGCAAAGTTCACGGCGTAGTCCTGTGAACCTTCCTGATACACGTAAATGCTGGCTTCTGAACCCATGAAACCAATCTGCGCGTCACCGGAGATAAGGGCGGTCATGACCTTGTCTGCCCCTGCGCCGTTGACCAGGGTCAGGTCAATGCCTTCCTCCTCAAAGTAGCCAAGTTCAATGGCCGCGTACTGTGGGGCGTAGAAGATAGAGTGGGCCACCTCGTTAAGGACCAGGGGCGTGCTGCCGGAGGCAGCCCCGCCCGGAGTTTTTGCACAGCCGGTAAGGGCAGCGGCTGCCATGGCTCCTGCCAGTAGGATGCTTATAAATTTTTTCATAGATACTCCTTGTGTTTGTTGGGGTTTAGTATATTTTATTAGGAGGGACGGGCGGGGGTGAGGGAAAAATTGAAAATGTAAGTATAAACAAGGGTATATATAGGTGAAAAGTGAAATCCTGTGGTATAATGTTGTAAATATATGTATTTGGAGACGTAAATCCAGCTATAGATATTCCTGGTATATGATTTGCCGGATACATTGCAGGGGGAAGGAAAAATGCAGCTTCCATATTCAGAAACAATCGATATTATATATTTAGCCAGATTGTTTGATAAAAAAAGTGAATCATATAAATTATTCTGGTTTCTTGCCATTGTAGACAAGGTCAGTGATGGAAAATCCTATTTGACATATGATGAGTTGATTAACTGGATGGTTGCGGATGCATGGTATATGGTTACGGAATTCAGGCTGAATCTGGGACCGTCAGATACCCTGGAAGCCCTTGTGAAATACATATATCAGGTAAGCGGTCTCAAAACCAATGAAAAAAAGGATGTAATACTCTCTTTTTTAAATGGGTTTAATGATAAAAACGTGGCTGAAATGAAACGGACCATAATACAGAATGTTCCGTACAGACTTCAGGCGCCTTTTACAAAACAGATAACCAATGATATGTGGAAGGGGTCCAGAAAGAAACTGGCAGAGAATTTAAATCGTGAAAAACGTTTAATATATTATTTTACAGAACTGGCCGGAATGAAGACTGCCATCAAGATCCAGCCGGAGTGGTGTGACTATATTAGTAAGAATAAGGAGATATTAAGAGGCTGGGTGCGGTATAATCTGATTATGTATCTGCAAAGACGGAATCCAAATGTGCCGGGAATTGCAGAGAAACTGGATGTTCCGCGAAAAAGGCAGATGAATCTGGTCATCCAATATTGGAAGAAGATTATTGAAATAAAGCCGGTTGATGAAATTTATCTAAACCAGCCGCTTACCAGCCAAAATATTTCCATTGACCATTTTGTTCCATGGTCTTATGTGGCACATAATGAATTTTGGAACCTACATCCAACAACAAAGAGAATTAACAGCAAAAAAGGGAATAACCTGCCGGACTGGGACATATATTTTCCGGCGTTATGTAGAACAGAATATTTTTCTTATAATATGATGTGGGAATATGAAGTGGTTCATGAAGCATTTGAAAAATGCAGGAATGTGCATATCAATAGCGATGAGGTTTATATGAAGCTATATAAACCTGGTCTGAATAAGGAAGAATTTTGCACTAATCTGGAGAATATCATGCTTCCTGTTTATAAGTCTGCCCAGAATGCTGGATTTAAAGGATGGGATTTGAAGAGCAGTTAGTGGATTACGAAGAGAAAAGAGCCATTGGCTAATTAGCAGGATGAGAGGAGCGATAGTAAAGGGATGAATGATTCATTGGAATATTATAATCTGCATGCAAAGGAATTTTTTGATAACACAAGGGATGTTGAATTTACAGAGATGCAGGACCGGTTTCTGAAATATTTGAATCCAGGGGCCAGGATACTTGATTTCGGATGCGGATCAGGCAGGGATACAAAGTATTTTCTGGGCAGAGGCTTTAAGGCAGAAGCAGTGGACGGCTCAGAGGAACTGGTTAAGATAGCAGCGGAGTATACCGGCGCCAATGTCAGGCAGATGTTCTTCCAGGATTTGAATGAAAATGAAACGTACGATGGAATTTGGGCCTGTTCATCGATTTTACATCTCACATACAGTGAGTTGGCTGAGGTGTTTGTGAAAATGGCCCGTGCCCTGGTTCCGCATGGGATTCTGTATACATCGTTTAAATATGGAACGGATGAAAGGGAACGGAACGGGCGTTATTTTACGGATATGACTGAGGATAAGATGAAAGGGCTGTTGGATACTGTGGATGTATTTTCAGTTGAGGATATGTGGGTGACATCTGATGTACGACCGGGGAGAGATGAAGAGAAATGGCTGAACATGATTTTGAGGAAAAAATAAGAGGAGCAGATAATATGCAGTTTGATATCGGGTCCTGTGATGTGATGACAGGGGGAATGGATAAAAACCGTTTCCTTTTGTACCAGTTAAAGCTCAGTATGCTCAAGGCAGGGCATATAGACATCATTGTGTCATTTCTCATGGAGTCAGGTGTGAAGATGATACTGGATGATTTGGAACAGGCTCTGGAACGCGGTGCGAAAATCAGGATACTAACGGGCAATTACCTTGGGATTACGCAGCCCGGGGCATTGTATCTGATAAAGGATAAATTGGGGGACCAGGTGGAACTGCGCTTTTATAATGACAGGGGCCGTTCATTCCACCCCAAAGCTTATATTTTCCGCAATGGAGATTGGGGAGAAATCTATATAGGTTCATCCAATATATCTAAGAGTGCGCTTACATCAGGAATTGAATGGAATTATCATTTTGACAATAGACGTGATGCGTATAATTTCAGACAGTTTTATGATACATTTGAAGATCTGTTTTATAACCATTCCATCATTATAAATGACCAGGTCCTGAAGCAATATTCAAAGGAGTGGAAAAAACCAGCGGTCCAGCGGGATTTGGAACGGTATGACAGTCTTGTCAACGAAACGGACCGTGTGGGAGGATTTGAACCAAGAGGAGCGCAGATTGAAGCCTTGTATGCATTAAAATGCAGCCGCAGGGAAGGGGCGAAGAAGGGTTTGGTCTATGCGGCAACCGGTATAGGAAAGACGTATTTGGCAGCTTTTGATTCCAGGACTTATGAAAACGTCCTGTTTGTGGCGCACAGGGAGGAAATATTAAAACAGGCGGCTGAGAGTTTCCGTAATGTGCGGAATTCGGATGATTATGGATTTTTTACCGGTCAGGAGAAATGCATTGGAAAGTCGGTAATCTTTGCATCGGTATCAAGCCTGGGAAAACCGGCTTATCTGAATGAAAGGTATTTTCCCAGGGATTATTTTGACTATATCGTGATTGATGAATTCCATCATGCGGTGACGGACCAGTATAAACGGATTATGGAATATTTCAGGCCTCAGTTCATGCTGGGACTGACCGCCACACCAGACAGGATGGATGGAAGGAATATATATGAATTATGCGATTATAATGTGCCCTATCAAATAAACTTAAAGGATGCGGTTAATAAAGGCCTGCTGGTACCGTTTCATTATTATGGCATTTTTGATGAGACAGTGGATTATTCCGGGATACATATGGTAAAGGGCAGGTACGCGGAGGAAGAACTGACAAGGGAACTGCTGGTCAACAGACGGTACGATTTAATTTACAAGCACTATATGAAATACCGCTCAAGAAAGGCGTTAGGGTTCTGTTGTTCCCGTAAGCATGCGGAGCAGATGGCAAAGGAATTCTGTCTTAGGAATATCCCGGCGGCCGCAGTGTACAGCGATTCAGACGGTGAATACGCGGAGGAGAGGGGCGAAGCCATAAGAAAACTCAGGGATGGTGAGATAAAGGTAATTTTTTCAGTTGATATGTTCAATGAAGGACTTGATATCAGTGAGATTGATATGGTCATGTTCTTAAGACCCACAGAATCACCGGTTGTGTTTTTGCAGCAGCTTGGCCGGGGACTGCGTAAAAGCAGGAATAAGGAGTATCTGAATGTACTGGATTTCATAGGAAATTATGAGAAGGCAGGTTCTGCACCATTCTTGTTAAGCGAAAGGCCATATTCCAGTGCAGAGGCAGAACGGATGCAGCAGCAGGACTTTGAATATCCGGATGAGTGTGTGGTGGATTTTGATATGCGGCTAATTGATCTGTTTCATGAGATGGCGAAGAAAGGGGTTAAGAAGGAAGAACGGGTCAGGGGAGAGTATTTCCGTATTAAAGAGCAGCTGGGCGGAAGGGTACCTACCCGGATGGAACTGTTTACTTATATGGAGGATGAGATTTTTCAGCTGAGTGCAGGCCTGAAGAACAGCCCGTTTAAGCATTATCTGAGATATCTGGACGGGTTGGATGAATTGGGGGATAGGGAGCGTATTATTTTCCGGGGGATTGGGAATGAGTTCCTGGAGTTGCTGGAAACCACCCAGATGTCAAAATCATATAAGATGCCGGTGTTGATGGCCTTTTATAATGATGGGGATATTAAGACGGCAATCAGTGAAGATGATATTTATCGCAGTTATATGGAGTTTTATGGTACGGCAAATAACTGGAAGGATTTAGAGAAAGATAAAGGGACCAGTGATTTTAGGTCATGGGATAAGAAACGCTGTGTCACCGAGGCATTGAAAAATCCGGTAAAGTTTTTGCTGCAGTCCGGTAATGGTTTTTTTGTGCAGCTGGAGGGGGCGGTGCTGGCATTAAATCCGCAGCTTCATGAGGCTGTGGGGCTGGATGGGTTTGCGGAGCAGATGAAGGATGTGATTGAGTACCGGTCGATGGATTATTATAGGAAGCGGTATGAGAATGAATATTTACATCTAACATGAGTAATAGTAAAATTTTGTCAGGGGATTTTAAATATGTAAAGCTTTGCGTTATATGTGCTGAAGATTTACAAAGTAATATATAGAAATGAAAGAGGAACTGTCATGCACATCCTAATTGCCGAAGACCATCCGGACCTCCGGAAAATCCTAACTCTTTACCTGCAAAAGGAGGGTTACCAGGTATCCGTTGTATCTAACGGACAAGAAGCCATTACCTATCTGATGGAACGCTGTGGTCTAAAGAAGGAAGCCAAAAATAACTTGGGATTGACCTTTTCGAAATCCCCCTCATCACATGCACCCGCCACCCTCCCCGACCTCCTGATCCTGGACTGGATGATGCCGGTCCAGGATGGCATCCAGACCTGCCGTGAAATCCGGGCCCTGAACCTTCCAATTAAAATCCTGATGCTGACTGCAAAGGGAGAAACAGAGCATGAAATCCTGGGTTTAACCAGCGGGGCAGACGACTATGTGCGTAAGCCATTCGACATCAAGGTGCTTCTTCTGCGTATCAAGAAGCTTTGCCGTCTGGAAGGTATCCTGTGCTGCGGGGACATTTCCCTGAACCAGGAGACCTTTGAGGTAAGGAAAGGCAACACGCGGCTTGCGCTGACCAAAACTGAGTATGAAATGCTCCGTTATTTCCTAAGCAACCAGCGCATCACCCTGACCAGGGAGCAGCTGTTAAACCATGTATGGGGAATGGACTTTGAGGGCGACAGCCGGACCGTGGATACCCATATCCGCAGGCTTCGCAGGAAAATCGGAGAGGAGTATATAAAGACCCGCATCGGAATCGGCTATGTCATTAGTGACAGGAAGGATTAAATATATAACGAAACTTACAGACAAGTACACGAACCAGTATATGGCCACTTATCCGGTCAGACACAAACAGAAAACCAGATATATGAATAAATTATGGAAAAAGTTCATCTACGGAACAGCGTTGATTATGGCATTCACTCTAATCCTATCCCTTGTAGTGAACTCAAAGATTGTAGGGAAATACTACCTGCGCAGTCAAAAACATTATATCCAGGACATTGGCAGTCAGCTAATCACCCTTTTTGAAAGCGGTACAACGCCTGAAAATGCTGTTAGGATTCTGGAAGAACAGGAAAAGGTCCTGGTTGTATATTCAAGCAACACATCGGACAGTGAAGCCCTCAGCAATGAACTGCGCGAACAGTTCCGGCAAAAGGGGTTAGGTTTCCAGAAGTTCTGGCTTTGGGAACAGGATTACCAGGATGCGGTAGAACACGGCATGAAGCTACGCCTTTATCAGCAGGAAAAACTGAAGTATGGGATTCTGGCTGAGTACATGTTTACAGATAAAGGCATGTTTGCCATTGCCGCGGTGGTTCCCAATACCGAGGAAACTGTTGGCATATTGAATCAGTTCCTGATTATCCTTCTGTCCATTTCATCCGTGGTTGCAGTAGTCCTCATGTATATACTGGTTAGGCACATTACCAACCCATTAAAGGAGATGGAGGAGTTTTCACGCAGGATTTCCGGGCAGGATTACGGCAGCAGGCTGGTAATCCATACTAATGATGAACTGGAGACAGTGGCCGACAGTATGAACCGGATGAGCCAAAGTATTAAGGAATATCAGGATATGCTGCTTGGGAAGAACCGGCAGATGGAGGCGCTGCTGGACAATGTGGCCCATGACCTGAAGACGCCCATCTCGCTGATTGGCACCTATGCGACAGGGATGCAGGATGGGCTGGATGACGGGACATTTTTAGACACCATTATCCGCCAGAATGCGAAAATGGCCCGGCTCACAGAACAGTTAATGGGGTTGTCACGGATTGGGCAGAAGAAATATTCGGAAGAGACCATTGCCCTTGACCGCCTGCTGCAGGACCAGGTTGAGGAACAGAGGATATCTGCCGTTCAGAGAAATCTCGGTATTTCCACATCCATAGAACCGGACCGGTATATCCGGGGAAATGCAGAACTGATTTCAACTATTTTTTCCAACCTGCTGTCCAATGCAATTAAATATGCGGCAGAGTCTGGGCCTGGGATTGAAATACGTCTGTATGGAAATGACGCTGGTTGTCATTTTACCATATCCAACCAGCTGCAGGCAGGGAATCTGGATTTAGACAGAATATGGGAACCATTCTATGTCGGGGAGTCCTCCCGCAATCAAAATCTGTCCGGTACCGGGCTGGGGCTGCCTATTGTAAAAAAGATTGCAGAACAATGCGGTTATGGGATAAATTGTACCGCAGAAGACGGGAGAATAAAAATTACGGTTATTTTTTAAAACCTGGTTTTGTCAAATAAATGTAACATCCCCTTATTATACTGGGTCTGAAGTATAAAAATGATAAGGAGATTGACATGACAAAACCAGGTTTGTTATTCCGGGGGGCATGCATGCTATTTGCGGTATGCCTGACCGGGTGCGGGATTCATAATCCCATTGCAGACAGTAAGGGGACGGATGCGGTGAAGGTATCCGCCGTCCTTCGGGAACAGGAAGAAGATTCTGATTTTGGGGAAGCCATGGGCATGGCATTTGAGTATGAGGTGGATTCGGAAACATTTGCGATTGAACTGTTTACAGCGGATGGTTCAGTGCGCGCAGCTTTACCGCTTCAGGAGAGGGCGGTGGAAGATTACCGGAAAAAGGGCGAGGAAGTCTCATGGCGGTATCAGGAAGATGGGATTGCTGTCTCCGTTAGCCCTGAAGACGATTACCTCAGTGTTATGATTACTTCGGAGACAGACCGTGACAACGCCTTTACATGGCCGGAAATATCTGCGTACAGCTATTATTTCCCATTTGGTGAAGGAAAGCGGGTTCCGGCAGATAATTCGGTCTGGAAGGATTATCTGGCGGGGCAGATAGGCCAACCTGCTTCGTCCTTTCCGGCGGATTTTGCAGGTCAGCTGGAAGAATCCAACACAACAGCCCAGGTCAGTCAGCCTAATCCGGCAGGACAATCCTATCCGGCAGACCAGTCCAATCCTCCTGCCAAGGAATTTTCTGTCCTTGAACAGTTTTCCATGCCTTTTTGGATATCATCCGCTGGAGATTACGCGGTCCTGTTCATAATGGAAGACCCATTCCACACGAAAATAGGTTTCAGACAAAATCCGGATTTGACATTTTCACTGAATAATGAGTTTCCGGCTATTGATACGGACAGGACAAAGCAGTTCCGCATCTATCTTACAGACAATGACCCTGTCTCTGCGGCGAAGCTCTACCGCAAGTATGTGAGGGAAACTGACTGGTTTATCACATTGGAACAAAAGGCAGAATCTAATCCGATGATAAGGAAGCTTTACGGCGCACCATTCATATACCTTTGGGGCGAGCGGCTCATTTCCCCTGAGGACGTGAACTGGCCGGCCTTTCGTACCGCAATAGGGTCGCTGTTCATGAATTACCTTACATCATTTTCATCCCAGGTGGAGAATGGAAATGAAATCAAAGCAGTTTTGGATGAAATCCAATCTCAGGATTATGTTGCGGACTACCAGAAACATCTGGTATGCAGTTATCTCAGCGGAGTATTGAAACTGCCGGAATTCTATTCGCAGCTTTCTTCACTACCTTATGAATCGTTCTACACACCATCCACCGCCCCGCCCGATGCGCCGTCCACTGCACCCTCCGATGCGCCGTCCGCCCTTTGGCATGCATTTACCACATCCTCCCCTGAATTGACAGCGATTCTGGCTCCGGGATATGAAAACCTGAACGAATCCAATCAAATCCAGGTTAACAAATATATCCTGTCCGCAAACCTTCCGGATGTATTCGGCAATCCCTCCAATTGGATGGACCAGAATACGGTGGAACTAATCCGGCAGCTGAAGACGTCCGGCATCAGCCAGGCGTGGATTGGGCTTAACAGCTGGGAACAGGCCTATGCGAAACCGGAACTTGTGGAGGAGGCGGTAGGCCAGGGCTATCTTATTGGCAGCTATGATTCCTATCACTCCATACATGAGCCGGGCAATGAACAGTGGGTTACGGCCAGATTCGGGGATACATCCCTATATGACCGCGCATCGGTGGAGGATAGGGATGGAGGGAAAATAGAGGGATTTAAGGGTGTGGGGCGAAAGTTGAATCCGGTTCTGTCACTTCCTGCTGTACGGGAGCGGATGCTGGAAATCATGGGCAACGGACTTCCTTTTAATTCCTGGTTTATTGACTGTGATGCCACCGGGGAGATTTATGATGATTATGCGCCAGGCCATATTACCACGCAGCAGCAGGACCTGGCGGCCCGGCTGGAGCGGATGGCATATATCCGGGATACCTACGGCATGGTCATCGGTTCTGAGGGAGGCCATGATTTTGCAGCTTCTACCATTGCATTTGCACATGGAATTGAGATGCAGAGTTTTTCGTGGATGGACGATGATATGAAGGAAAACAGGGACAGTGAATATTTTATAGGAAAATATTATAATCCGGACGGTGGGGTGGCGGAGCATTTTTCCAGACGGATTCCTGTAAAAAGCAGGTACCGGACACTGTTCACCGACCCAAGATATGATGTCCCGCTGTACAAACTGGTCTATAATGATTCCGTGATTACCAGCTACCACTGGGATTGGTCAACCTTTAAAATCAAAGACCAGACCGGAACGCGCATGCTGCGGGAAATCCTTTATAATGTTCCGCCCCTTTACCATCTGGATGCCGCCCAGTGGGAAAAATATAAGGATGATATAGTAAGACATAATGCGGTATGGTCTGAATTCAGCCGGAATGCCGTCACACAGGAGATGACTGGTTTTCGATATCTGAAGGAAGACGGTTCCGTGCAGATGACGGAATATGGCGATGGAATACAGGCAGCAGCAAATTTTAATGATGAACCTTTTATTTATGGAAATCAGGAGATTCCGGGTAAGTCGGTTTTAATCAGGATGGATGGGAAGGAAACCGTTTATACACCTAAAACGGCGCCGGATAATGCATAACTACGGAGATGGAGGATTCATAAAGGTAGCGCTGGATGACTTAAAAAGACGGCATTGGATAAATCCAAAAGGCGGTGTCGGATAAATCCAAAAGACGATATAGGATAAATCCAAAAGACAACGCCGGATGACTCATAAAAAACTCCTCATATAACTCATAAAGACAGGACGGAGTTCATCCCATTCGCACAGAATTGTAGTTTCATATAAGTTTCTCCTTTTCATTCCATTGTTTTTGCGGTAAAGTAAATAAAAAAGCACTCCATTGCATGTGTTAAAGTGTTCCTTGTACGTCCCGCTTTATACGTTCAAACCACGATGAAGTGAGACGTGCATGGAGCAGGAAGGAATGTTGAACCACACCAGGGCGCGGGGGAGCGGCAAGAGATAAAGGAGGAGGCTTTATGGCTGGATATATAATGACTCTTAGTGATATTGATTCTCTTACATATTGTGTAAAGACAGGAACATACAGTACTAATCTCGGTACGCCAAAGGGGAATTGGATGACGTATCATGAAGGGACATTTGCTGACTATCTTAGCATGAAACCAGGTGACAGCATCTATTTCTTTATTAAGAGGAAAATATACGGCATTGGAAAGCTGATTGAAATTCATTCGGAGTGCAGGTTCTTAAATTATATTGGTGCGGACAGGCCGGTCGATTATTCAAAGAAAAACTATAAGAAACTGGAACCGTTGTTGGATGAGGGAGCTGCCAATAACCGCTGTTTGTGTGTGTTTGAGCCATCACCGCTTTTCTTTTTAAATGGAGTGGATATGGATGATGCATTAAACAGCAATCCGGACAGGTTCCGCATGCTTCGGGCGATGTGGAAGGTTTCTTTTATTAAAGTGGATGATGATGAAAATCAGGCATTGATGGATATTATTTTGAAAAGAAATGAGGAAGACCTGCTTCTTAATAAAAATGCATATCCATTTTCGAAAGTATTACATAATCAGATTAGGGATAAAAATACAGAACAGTACAAGCTGACAGCAGATAACATACTTATGTCATGTGCTAAAGGAAGCAAGATTAATCATGAAATGGCAATTGAAGCCGCGTTGTGTGAAATCCTGTCAGGAGATAACAGTACTCCGATGGGAAAGTGGGACTATATATCCCATCAGGTGGTTGCCTCACCGTTTAAGGCAATTGAGTATATGGATAAGATGGACATATTCGGATACAGGTATATTCCGGGATATAAGACTAAATCCAGGTATCTGGTAGTAGAGATAAAAAAGGGAGAGGCGGCAGATGATGTCATTGGACAGATAATGAAATATGTGGATTGGATTCAGGGAGAATACGCATATGGCGACTATTCCATGATTGAGGCATATGTAGTGGCGTCAGGGTTTTCGGATTCCGTCAGACAGAAGAGGGACCGGGAATGTGTAAGACACTATACAAAAGGCTGCCGGCCTGCCATACCATGTATCTGGTCGTCCGTGAAATTGGTTGAATATGAATTTATTGACAATAAACTCAGTTTGAAAGAAGTATAAAGTGCGTGTAATATAAGTGCTGCTTATTGCATGATTTCGGATGTCCGCTGCCTGTTACCTGTTACCGGACATTCGCTGTTTGATTCCTTCATACTGCTGCGGATGGGATTTCGAATAAAATTATTGTAATAGTCGAGGCGAGTTCCTATGCTGAAAAAACAACACGCCGGGACTTGGGAACAAGGTTGTCTTTATTGACGGGTATCAGGGATTCATCTATCCAAAGAAAGCGTTAATCTGCGAGGTAAGGGATTATATACTGAAGTCCATGGAAAAGAATGAGCAGGGGACGATTATCCGACAGACGGCATTTCAACCGCTGTTTTAGGAAACATGCAGGGGAGGATTCCAGGAACTATCTGACAGATATAGGGATAAAGGGGCCATAAAGCTGTTAAAAAACGGGTTACAAGGAAAATAAGGCGGCTGAGGCTGTGGGGTATAAGAATGTACGCCGGATTAACGAAAATTTTAAAGGGAAATATGAGCAGAGTCCAAGTGAATACAGGGAACACCATGGGAGAAATAGGGTGTAAAGGTACGGGGCGGTTGGGAAAGGCAGCAGGAAGGAGGAGCCTGGGATTTAAAGCCCAAGGATTCGGAGTCCAAAAATGCAGAGTCCAAAAATGCAGAGCCCCAAAATATGGGGCCCAAGAATATGGACTCCTGGGAACCCAAGTACTGCGGCTTTCGGAATCATGTTCCGATGTTACGCGATGTGGAGCCGGCTTTTCCAATGCCATGCCATCGGGTGTATTCCGTTTCTTCCCCATGTCCGTATTCCTGTTATTGACCGTCCTGTTTTTAACAATCACGCTGTCCGCCTGTTCCGTCCGTACATCACCCTCCGGTGAAGACGGTGCGGTCCATAAAACCTATACCGGACAAGCTGCCAGAACAGAGGAGGCTTCCAGCCAGGTCAGACTCCGTCTGGTCTATTCCGCTGATGATTTGAAATGGAAAAGCGTGGTTGAAGACACGGCAGAGGCATTCATGAAGGCGAATGAGGACATCGAGTTGGAATTGTACTGTATGCCGGACAATAAGAACCGGCCCTATATTGAGTCCCTGAAAATATTGGCTGCCCAAAAGGAATTCTTTGACATTGTGGAAATGAGGGAGACATCTGCCCTGGCTGCCGCAGGACTTTTGGCGCCGGTTCCGGAGGCTGTTTCTGTCCTGGTGGAGAATCCTGGCACATATGAGGGTGTGTGTTACGGTGTGCCATTGTATGCAACTACGCTGGGAATTATTTACAATAAAGATATATTTAAGGGCCAGGGGCTTCTTGCACCTGATACATTTGAGGATTTCCTCCAAATCTGTGAAACGGTAAAGGAGGCGGGGTATGATCCTCTGGCCCTGGGGGCGGCTGATGTGCGTCATATGGAATTCTGGGGGAATTATCTGTTCAGGAATTATATGGTTACAGAAGACGGAAACGTGCAGTGGACCGCGAAACGTACCCGGCAGATGCTTGCCGATTACCGGAATCTTGCGGAACAGGGATATATAAACCCGGCATACCGGAATGTATCCGACAGTCAGACAGTCCAGTTGCTGGCATCAGGACAGGCCGCCATGGTGTATACCGGTCCCTGGATGCTGACCCGGATAGAGGACCTGAACCCGCAGATACACCTGGGATTTTTCTTCCTGCCCGGCAAAGACGGGATTACCTATGCGGTTCAGGAACGCAGGGCAGAATGGGGGATATCCGCGGCCACTGCCCGGGACAAGAACAAGATGGAAGCAGCAGGACGTTTCCTTAAGTTTTATTATTCAGAAGGAATTTATGAAAATGTACTGGAAACCATGAATGGGGATTCGGTGACCGTGCGTCCTGTCCGAGGAATGGATACGCAGGATCAGGCAATCATAAAGGCGGCTTATTCCGCCAACCCGGTCCGAACCGGGGGAGTGACGGATTATGCTGAGGTCCCCGATGGATTTTTTACCTACTTTGCCCAACGGCTGTCGGATACCCTCTGGGGGGAGGAGAGTACATCCTGTCTGGCGGATGAACTGACCCGCAAGTGGGAGAGGGAGGCGCCATGATACGGAGAAAGAATCGTGGTTTTTATCACCTGGCCCTGTCATATATCTGTTTTGGGCTGGTGCCCACGCTGATTGCCGGCGCGGTTCTGTTTCACAGGTTTAAGGGAAACATGGAACAGGCCATACTGGATGATATGGGCCGCATGGTCAGTTACGCGGCACGCAATGCGCAGGAAATGGTGGACGAAAGCAGCAGTCTTACCAGGCGTATGTACGACATTTATACAGAGGATGGCAGACTGCTTTACCAGCTTCTGAAAGATACATCCATGGAAGACCAGGAAAAACGCACCCAGATGGCTTTGTTCCTAGAGGAAATGCTGGAAGGGGACAGCAGGATCCGCACAGCAGCCTTTGTGGATAGGGAGGGCAGGATATATTATGTCACCAGGAACACGCAGAAGGTGCTGGATGAAGACGCTTTCCGGCAGTGGATATCCCAGCAAGGGTACAGCGGGGAGAATTTTTCCGTGTATCCTACCCATGTGGACAGCTATTTCACGGATTCCGGGAACCCGGTCATAACCTTCCGCAGAAGTTACCAGGATCTGACATCCTTTAAGACCATAGGAATCAGCTTGGGAAACCTCTATCTGGACCTGGACCTTGGAAAGCTGGACTCGGCGCTTCGGGATGTGGGCATGGGAATCCACGAGACATTTTCCATCATCAACGGAAATGGAATCTGCATCTACAGTATGGATGGCCCTGAGATTGGAAAGCCGCTGGAACCAATGATGTCCTGCCTGTCTTCCATGACGGGAATCAGGGGAAGCCTGACCGATGCCGGTCAGTATGTGGTGTATGAACGGATGGAAAGCAGCGGCTGGATTGTGGCGGCCCAGGCCGGTAAAGATGCTGTCATGGGCAGCTTTTACACGACCGGACAGTATATCTTAATATTCTTAACCGGTTCATTCCTGGTGCTGGTGTACCTGTTTTCCAGTTTAACAAAACGCGTCTCAAGGTCAGAGGGGCTGCTGGAACAGGGAATGATGGAGATACAGACAGGCAATCTGGGAAGCCGCATCGACGTGGGGGACAAGGAAGATGGAATCAGTGTCTTGGCTGCCGGATTTAACAACATGGCCCGGGAACTGGAGTCATCTATGAAGAAGGTGTCTGATACCCTGGGGGTCATCCGAATATCAGCCATGAAACATGAGGATAAAGAAACCGCCGGAATCGCAGAAAGCCTGTCCCGACAGATGGAGTACCTGATTGGCAGCTACAGCTGTATGGTTCCGCTGGAAAAGGAAATCGGCAACATACGGGAGTATTTCCACATCATGCAGATACAGTATGAAGACAGAATCCAGCTGGAAGTCAGCGTGGATGAGGATGTGATGGATGCAATCATCGTTAAAATGAGCCTGCAGCCTATTGTGGAAAATGCGGTTCAGCACGGTCTTATGCCCAAGACAGGAGACGGTACCGTGCGTATCGAGGCCCGCCGTAAGGATGAAATCCTGGAGATTACTGTCATGGATGACGGCGTGGGAATGACAGAGGAGCTTCTTGCGGCCCTGAAGGCCGGCCTGGACCAGGATGAGACGGGCGTACAGACTGGCAGCGGGGAGACACATGGAGGAATCAGGAATGTGCGTGACAGAATATGCAGGAACTTCGGGTCAGGATATGGACTGGAAATCATGAGCACTGAGGGGACGGGTACGGTTGCGGTCTATTGTCTGCCGTTGATACTGGAATAACCCGCACTAAATGCCATACTGTTTTGCTGGTCTGATTATCCGATAGCGCAGGAGCGGGAAACCCAGCCTAGAGCCTGATATGCCTCTGTTTTCACCTGAACACTCAAAACCATTTGTTAAGGTTGTATCAAAGCAATCTTTCTGTTAAAATAAACCCATGGAATAAATTCAGGAATATATCAAACAAACAGGGGAGAAAGAGCAATGGACTATAAGATAATCGTATTGGATTTAGACGGTACTCTGACCAACCGGGACAAAATCATCACGCCCAGGACCAGGGATGCCTTAATGGAGGCCCAGAAAGCAGGAAATATCGTGGTTCTGGCATCCGGACGCCCCACACCCGGCGTGGAGCCGCTGGCAAGGGAACTGGAGATGGACCGCTTTGGCAGTTACATATTGTCCTATAATGGGGGCATGATTACCAATTGTAAGACAGGAGAGACTGTATTTTCATCCCTTCTTCCGTTGGAAGCCAACGGGAAAATCATAGGCCTGGCAAAAGAGCACCGGGTGGATATCCTGACCTATGAGGGGGAAGAGGTCATCACCAACAACAGGGAATGCCCTTATGCAATCTCTGAATCCAATATTAACCATCTTCCGCTGCGCCAGGTGGATGATATGGAAGCCTATGTGGATTTTCAGGTACCCAAGTTCATCATGCTGGATGATGGGGACTATCTGGTGACTGTGGAACCAAAGGTAAAGGCTGCAATGGGCCGCGACTTCAGCGTATACCGTTCCGAGGAATATTTCCTTGAAATCATGCCAAAGGGCATAGACAAGGCACAGTCCCTGGCCCGTCTCCTGGACATCCTTGGCCTTAAGAAAGAGCAGATGATTGCCTGCGGAGACGGATACAATGACCTGACCATGATTAAGTATGCCGGCCTTGGTGTGGCCATGGAAAATGCAGTGCTGCCTGTAAGGAATGCTGCGGATTATATCACTGCTTCCAATAATCATGACGGCGTCGGCCTGGTGGTGGAGAAATTCATGCTGGGACGGGGGTAGGTTGAGGCGTGCGGTGAAATGCCGGAGACATGCAGGCTGCGTATGAACTGTGCTGTAACATGCCAGACACACATTGGTCTACGTCTGATATATGCTGTAATCCGGTACCTGCACACTGCACACGGTGAAACTTTACATTGAAAAAGTGTTAGGATGTATGGACTTTCAAACTTTAATATGTTAAAATGAGTGGGTATGAGGCATGGGACATGTACGGATGGTATCCAGACATGCCAAAGGCCTGTGTCCCTTCATAGGGGGACATTGATTCCACAACTACATGCGGCGGGGATGAACGTGGACCGCATAAATTATAAGGAGAGAGAACCAGGACATGAACAAAAAGATTAAAACGGATGCAGTGGATCATTTATTTGATGCCATACTGACACTTAAGAATCCAGAGGAGTGTTATAAGTTCTTCGAGGACGTGTGTACGATTAATGAACTTTTGTCACTTTCACAGCGCTATGAGGTTGCCAAGATGCTGAGGGAGGGCAAGACCTATCTGGAGATTGCGGAAAAGACAGGGGCGTCCACGGCAACCATCAGCCGCGTGAACCGTTCGCTGAACTATGGAAGCGATGGGTACGATATGGTGTTTTCAAGGCTTCAGGTAGACAGCATTGTTCCGGAAAAGGAAGACGGCAGATAATGAAATTGGATGCAGGGGATTGTGGGCTGTCCTGTAACCGGCAATGAGCCGCGATATGAATCATGCGGACATATATAAAACGGATATCACGGTATATCAGCCGATATACTGGATATCCGTTTTTTAACTCCTGCTGTCCGGATCCGGCGTCTGTCCTGGCTTACTTCTTCCGCGGCGGCGTTGCCTCCCCGCGCAGCTGGTCTGCAATCATCTCAATCATCTGCGTCTTCAGATAGACATCAAAGGACAGTTCGCATATAAAGGCAAAGAGCTGCAGGTATTCCTTATCTTCTTCATCCACCGATACGTCCTGAAAGGTTTTGCGGGAGCGGGCGAATTTGCCGGTCACGTCTTTCATCAGGCTGCCCATCTCGCCTTTTTCAAGGGTGAATACCTCTGTATAGATATCTTCCAGGGACAGGGGAGAATCCTTGCCGGTAAAGTGTCTCGATGTGATGGGGCGGAACAGCTCCTCAATATCATTAAAGGATAACAGGCTCTTAAAGTAATAAATGAATATCAGCATGAGCATGTGGTCCTTGGAATACTTCTTCTTCACTGGCGGGGGGAGCAGGTTGTTCTTGGCATAATTGTTAATCATGGTCTTGGTCAGGACCTTGTCTTCTGGATGGCGCCGCATGTCCTTTAAATGGCTTTCCATGAAGGTGGTAACCTGGTCCATATATAAATCAATATCAGGTATCTCTTCCGGCTTAACATGGGACAGACTTCCCAGATAGCCCAGCAGATCCCGAACACGTTCTTCATTTGTCTTCATCTGTCAGTCACCTCTGTCTTAGATATCACATTGCTATATCTATTATATAGTATTCAATACTAGATGACAAGGGGCAAATGCCAGAACATGGCAAAATACTTTGACGGTAGCAGAAAACGCCATATTATGTTATATTGTATGTCAGAGGAATTTGCAATCAGATTGAAAGGAATAAGTATGCGGGACGATATTTGCAGGGAAGCAAAACAATTGATACAGAGTGCCATGGAAGGTTATATATCTGGTAATCCGGAGGTACTGGCCAGATTGCTTACATATTGTTCGCCTGATGTGCTTGTGATTGGCACGGGACGGCATGAATTCTATCTTGGTCTGGAGGCTCTGGCAGAAGGGATGAGGAAGGACCAGGAGGAAGCGGATGGAATCAGCTTCGTCATCAGGGAAGCGTGGTATGAGGCAAAGCTGATTACGGAAAACAGCTGTGTAGTCTATGGTGAATTTAAGGCCCGGGAAAAAGATACGGACGGGAAGGAAATCATCATTGACATGGATACAAGGATTACGGCAGGGCTCCACCGGGATGACAGCGGCCGGCTTGTGATTGACAGCCTGCACCAGTCCGTGCCCTATATTTACCAGCAGAAAGGCGAATACTATCCAAAGACCATAGCGGACCAGGCAGCCGCTGCCCTGGAGCGGACCGCCATTCTGGAGCGGACCATCCAGCTGGACTCCCTGACCGGCCTGTACAACAGGAAGTATACGGAAATGCACATAACCAGGCTTTTGACCAATGACCATGAAAGCGGCCTGATGTTCGTCATTGACATGGACGACTTTAAAAAAGTCAACGATACCCATGGCCATCTCAAGGGGGATGAACTGCTGAAGGAAGTAGGGGCAGCGCTTATGGATTTTGTCCCACCCCCCGGCATTGCAGGCAGGATAGGAGGGGATGAGTTCATGATTTTCATGCCAGGTCCCATGGAAAGGGAACAGGGGGAAAATAAAGCCCGCATCCTGATTCAGTCCATCAGCCGGATCCTCCTAAGGATGGGGCTGGACCAAAGCTGTTCCATTGGGATTACACAGATAAGGAAGGACGGCGGGACATTTGACAGGGCCTACCGGAAGGCGGACGAAGCCCTGTACCGTGCCAAGACCAGCGGTAAGAATATGTTCTGCTGGCGGGATGGGGACGGGGAAGAATGGGGATGCAGGAACGGCGAAGAAGGAACCATACCCTAGGGCCTGGTTGAAAATTCATTCCCGCCATCTGCCCTAAGGAATCCACCATAGGTACCCCTTAGGGCAAAGCACGCCCCACTTCGCGGCATATTTGGTCCCAATTCGGTCAACGTAGCCCGCTACGCCGCCCTCATCGGGACCAAATCTCCCACAAAGTGGAACGCACAGCTGACAGAAAGCAATTTTCAAACAGACCCAAGGGTCTTAAGTTGCACAATGAGGCCTGTAATGGTATACTTATACATCTGACAGATTGAATGAAGAAATAAAGGCGGTACATATAATATGAGTATTTACGATACATTAAATCCCATGCAGAAGGAGGCTGTGTTTCACACCGAAGGTCCTCTTTTGATTCTTGCCGGAGCGGGCTCGGGCAAGACTAGGGTGCTGACGCACAGGGTGGCTTACCTGATTGATGAGAAGAATGTGAACCCCTGGAATATACTGGCCATTACATTTACCAACAAGGCGGCAGGGGAAATGAGGGAGCGTGTGGACCAGTTGGTAGGTTTTGGGGCCGAGAGTATCTGGGTGAGCACATTCCATTCCACCTGCGTAAGGATCCTGCGCAGGCACATAGAATGCCTGGGATACACGACCAGCTTTTCCATCTATGACAGCGATGACCAGAAGACATTGATGAAGCAGGTATTTAAGAGCCTGGACGTGGATACCAAGCAGTTTAAGGAGCGCTCCGTGCTGGGCGTGATATCCTCGGCCAAGGATAAGCTGATCATGCCTGAGGAATTCCTACTGAACGCAGGGCAGGATTTCCGCCAGAAAAAGGTGGGGGAGATATACAAGGAGTACCAGAAGCAGTTAAAGAAGAACAATGCCCTGGATTTTGACGATTTGATTGTCAAGACCGTGGAACTGTTCCAGAATAATGCTGAAGTGCTGAATTATTACCAGGAACGGTTCAAGTATATCATGGTGGATGAGTACCAGGACACCAACCAGGCCCAGTTTAAGCTGGTGAACCTGCTTGCGGATAAGTACAGGAATCTCTGTGTGGTAGGTGATGACGACCAGTCCATTTACCGGTTCCGCGGGGCCGATATAGAGAATATCCTGAGCTTTGAGTCAGCATTTCCAGGTGCCAAGGTCATAAAGCTGGAGGAGAATTACCGATCCACCCAGAATATCCTCAATGCGGCCAACGGTGTTATCCGCCATAACCGCGGGAGGAAGGATAAGACCCTGTGGACAGCCAATGGGGAAGGCAGTCTGATTCGGTTCAAGCAGTTTGACATGGCCAGGGAGGAAGCGGATTATGTGGCCAGACAGATACGTGACAGTGAATTTTCCTATCAGGATCAGGCAGTGCTCTACAGGACCAATGCCCAGTCCCGTCTCATAGAGGAACGGTGCATTTTCTATAATGTGCCTTACCGGCTGGTGGGAGGCGTGAACTTCTATCAGCGAAGGGAAATCAAGGACATCCTGGCCTATCTCAAGACAATTGCCAATGGCGTGGATGACCTGGCCGTGCTGCGCATCATCAATGTTCCCAAACGCGGTATCGGCGCAACCACCATGGGCAAGGTGACTGCGTTTGCATCTGAGCACGGCATGAGCCTCTATGGGGCGTTAAAGGAAGCACGTCAGGTTCCGGGGCTGGGCAAGGCTGCCGAGAAAATCCTTAAATTCATAGGGCAGATGGAGAGTTTCAGGGCCAGGGCAGAATCTGAGGATTTTTCCATCCGGGATTTGATAGAAGGAATCATGGATGAAACCGGATACCAGCAGGAACTGGAGGCAGAGGGCGAGATTGAGGCCCAGACGCGCCTTGAGAACATCGAGGAATTGGTGAACAAGGCGGTAAGTTATGAGGAGGACAGCGAACACCCTACTCTGGACGAATTCCTGGAGCAGGTGGCGCTGGTGGCTGATATTGACAGCATGGATGAGTCCGAGGACCGTGTGACCCTAATGACGCTCCACAGCGCCAAAGGCCTGGAATTTCCCAAGGTATACCTGGTGGGTATGGAGGACGGCCTGTTTCCCAGCATGATGTCCATTAATTCAGATGACCGGACTGACTTGGAGGAGGAGAGGCGTCTGTGTTACGTGGGCATCACCAGGGCTAAGAAGGAACTGGTGCTGACCTCGGCCAGACAGCGCATGGTCAACGGCGAGACAAGATACTGCAAGCCAAGCCGGTTCCTTGAGGAAGTGCCGGAAGGACTGTTGGACGAAGAACGCCTGGAGCCGGTGCTTGGAAGCTATGGCAGCCGCGGGAACGGTGCAGGACAGGCAAATGCCTCAGGCTTTGGCAGTACTGCAGACGATGCAGGGCTTCCGTGGAACCAGTCCGCTGCCTCAGGACGGGTAAGCACATTTGGCAAAGGGTATAATGCCTATGCCTCAAAAACATCGCTGCCATTTGACGGTTTTGGCATCGGTCCGGCAGGACAGGGCAGCGGGGCGGAATCTGGTGTCCAAGGAAATGGCTCCGCCGCTGGCAGCAGCATGGGGGCGGGATCTGGCGCAGGTCATGGTATGGGCGCAGGTCATGCCGGAAAGGCTGGTTATGGCGTAGGCGGAGGCTGTACTGGAAAGGCTGGCTATGGCGGAGGCGCTGGTCACGCCGGAACTGGTGGGAAACCGGCTTTTGGCAAGGCATTTACGGTTGAAAAGCCTGCTTCCCTGAATTACAGGGAAGGAGACCGGGTAAAGCATATTAAGTTTGGGGAGGGAACCGTCAAGTCCATAAAGGATGGCGGGAAAGACTATGAAGTAACCGTGGAATTTGATACTGCGGGGCAGAAAAAAATGTTTGCATCCTTTGCAAAATTAAAAAAGGCATAGGACAGCCGGTTAAAAACCCCCAGGATAAAAATTCAAGAAATTGGGATAGTAAAAAAGGGACTTCCATGGTAAAATGATTTTTGAAACGCCCCAAGTGCTTGTAAAATAGGCACTTGGGGCGTTTTTTGTTTCTAATTTGTTACTAGTTCAACGCAAAATCATTGTTTTTTTAATCAAGAGTGACCTTTTTTGACCGTTCAAATACTTGTCACTGGTGTGGTTGCTTTTAGATGCGAGCATTTTCACACCTAAAATTTCAATCTCGAATAATATACCGTCAATGCTATACAGGGATGAAAATTCAAGCGGTATATAGGTGTCATCTACTGCAAAACTCATAATCGTGCAACTTGACCATTTGTATCCAAGATTTTCGAAGAATCGTATCAGTTCTCGGATGTAAGTATCTTCAACAAAATCAGCTTCAAGGTCAACTAATTCTTCTGGTACTTCTTTTACATAAAAATCAATATCACTTCTACTGGTTTGTGTTCCGTAGGCATAACTTCCAGTTACAATGACCTTATCCTTAATCTGTTCAAGGATATACTGCAAATTTTCTTTAGTTCCATTGGTTGGTATACTATTCATCTTTAACATTCTCCTTTAGTTCAATAGATTAACGGTTTCCCGCAGTTGTTCCAATGTTTTGTGATTATAGACCCGGTTTCCCACATCTTTTGACTTATGCCCCATCAGCATATCAATACATTTTCTGTTACCCTTGGCGTTGTCCAAATTGGTTTCAAAGGTGTGACGGGCTTCATGCGGGGTCTTATCTGCCCCTATTTTTCCCATGACTTCCTTCCAACATTCATAGTATGTGGGTTGTGAAAACTTCTTCCCCTGATAACTGAACAGGTATAGGTTGCCTTGGTCAACCAGTTCCTTCACCAGTGGCTTGATTCTTTCATGTACTGGGACAATTCTGCTTTTCCCGGATGCTGATTTGATACCGCCCTGAAAATACCAGTCTTTAGTGTTCACCTGTTCAGTTTTCATTCCAAGAAGTTCATTCAGACGAAAACCAGTATATAGGTAAATCAGAACGGTGTTCACCCAAGGGTCATCTTTGATTTTCCATAACTGTTCAATCTGTTCAGGGGTGAAAGGTGTTCTTGTCGTTTCGGGTATTGGCGGGGCAGAAACCAGTTGGGAATACATTTTGTTGATGATGTCACATTCAAAAGCAAAATTGTCAAGGTGCCCCCAAAGGGTCTTGATTGCCCCTTGTGTACTGTACCCCTTCCCGCAGTTGTCAATGCAGTCTTGCATCTGATACGCCCGGATGCTTCTGTACTTCATACCGTAATATTTTTGACAGTGTTTGAACGCTGATTTCAATGAACTTTGACTTGACTTCCCCAGTTTTGGAAGTTTTATTTTCTCCCATCGTTTATAGAGTTCAACAAGCGTGACCTTGTTCCTGTCAATGTTCCAAGGGTTATCATTGTATTGTGCAAGTATGATGTTCCCCTGTTCTTCTGTTTCAGCGTAATCAATAGGCACTTGCCGCCCATGACCTTCTTCATCATATACAGTCACCTTGACCACCCACGGGCGGGAACGATTGCCTTTTAACTTGGTCACGCATCCGTAATTATTAGGATTTCTTTTTCCCACAATTCTTCATTCCTTTCTGATTGAAAAATCAGGGAATGAATGATATAATAATGGTTACATAGTCCAAATCATTCATTCCTTGATTTGGTTATCCGAACCCTGACCGCTGCAACGGTTGGGGTTCACTTTTTTGTTCATTACGGGTTGTCAAAATAATTCAAATTATATGTAATGTATACTGAATCAAAGGTGTGCTTGTCTGAATCAAAATTATATACATCAAATTCTGCAACGGTATCAGACACAGGTGAAAATTTATAAGTAATACCGTTATCAACAACCTTTCTTGCACTGTCTTTAACAGTTATATTGAACATTTTGAACACATTATCAAATTCTTCTTTTATCTCCCAAGGTTCAGTTGCAAAACATCTGATTTTTACAACTGAATCTTCATACAAAATAAATTCTGCACACATTCCTTCTAAGTCATAAGAATAAATTTCCATTTGAAATGTGCCTTTTGAATTTTCATTAGTCCAATCTTCCTCTGTCTTTGGTTCGCCAAGTAAATTCAATAACTGTTCAGAAGAAATCCTTGAATATGCGTTTGCATCCAAATTTATAGGGATTTCATCAGATGTTTGTTCTTTTTTCTGAATTGGATTTTTTGAAATATCCTTAATCACCATAACAACAAAAATGACAACTATCGCTAATACAATGTATTTTATAGCTTTTTTCATATACTTTCACCTTTCTCTTCTGTTAAGTTACGGTTACGGTTGATGTTCTTATTCTATTTTTTTAATTGTTTTTTTTTGTAGTAATATATAAAAAATCATAACAAAGAAAATTTGATTGAAAGCGTGTCAAGCGTAACTTTATATAAAAATCAACACTTTTCAACTGTAACCTTAACCGTAACCAACCGTAACTAATTGAAATTTACATGTATTACATTGCCTATGCGTTCAATGATTCTTTTTTCACATCTTCATATTTTCTTTGAGATGCAATATAATTTGCATACTTGATGACTTCTTCTTTTCCATCTTCATTTAATTGACTGAATATAGATATAAGTTCATCTGTTTTTGCATCTTTTTTGAAAAGTGTCAACGATTGTGTATCTTCCCAACACATCAATTCACAAGGGGATAGTTCAAACATTTTTGCCATCTGTTGAATATGTGTACGTTTGATATTTTCAACCGTACCAGTTTCCCATTTGTTGATTGCTGCTTTATTTACCGGTGGGGATAATTTTGCACCTAATTCTTCTTGTGATAAATCCAAGCGTTTTCGTTGGTATCTTATCATTTCACCCATTGTCATTGTTCTTATTCACTTCCTTTCAGTTGCGGGTATCTTCATATTATCACAAACGATGGCAAATATCAAATATTTTTAAAAAAGTATCTTAAAAATTTAAAAAAGGTGTTGACATACGAAAAAAAGTTGCTATAATGAAAGTATCTTAATAAGATACATAAAGATAACCGTTGCAGCGGTTCACCAAATCAAGGAAAGGTGCTTTGGACTATGTTAAAAGTAGATAACAAAAAATCAGCGTGGGATTTAGCAAACAGATTGTTCCCGACAGATTATGAACTGGACGCCGATAGAAGCGAAAGAGCCGGGTATAAAATCTATCATACAACGAATAAAGAAATGAACGCTTGGATTTCCGACTTGGGTGATAGGCTTGAATTGAATTATCCGAATGGTTCATCTGAAAATATCTGGATTGAGGAACATCACGACAATGTAGCAATCGTTGGAATGTGGATTGACAAGACCGTTTTCGGTGAAGTGACCGTTAAGGAAGTAAAAGAGATTACCTATCATGTTTTAGGCATGGTCAACAAAATGTTGGAAGATGGGCGGTTCGGAATTGAACTTTCACTTTCAAACGGTGAAATAGCAACTTTTGGTTGTGAGAATGTGGCATATATCAGATTTGAATAAAAATAAGAATCCCTTCCCGGTAGGTGGTCAGACCGGGAGAAAGTGAGGAAAAATGAGAAGGACAAAAAGGAGAACAGTGTGGGCGTATCTGGATGGAAAGAAATTGGTGGATGTCGTAAAGGCTGCCCTTGATAACAACATGATGGTTGACGATATGAAACAGGTGCTTATCAAGGAGAATCCGGGACACGAAGTGACATTCAAAGTACAATAAACCGAAACGGTCAGAAATGACCGTCCGGGCAAGACGGCAACTTGTCCGCTGATGATGGCAAGCCAAGGACATTAACAGTTCTTTCAAAAAATTGTCTATTGTGTACTGGTCAACAGGTTTTGTTCACTTTTAAGGGGAAAGTGTTCAGCGGTTCAGGGTGAAGCAACGCTTTAAAAATCCCCTTGTCGGATAGCAAGTTTTCAGGCTTTAGTGTGAAACCTGATAGGGCAAGACCTTCCCAAAGCAATACAGGGTGCTGACAATAGACAACTTTTTGAAGGAACTGTTGAAAAGAAAGGTGGGTGATAAATAAAAATGAGGTTCAAGGAATACTTGGAAAGTCTGCTTGGAAAGAAGCAGAAAAAGAAGTTGATGGACGCATTGAAACAGGATAAAACCGTGATTGTGTCCGGGGAGCAGCAGACAGGGAAAACCACGCTTGTATCAGTGTTGCAGAAACAGGGGTACAAAGCGGTTGAGGATTTTGACACGCATGAAGTACACTTGTCAGAACCGCTCAACCACAGAACCCCCAACATGAAAGATACTATCGTTTAAGGGCGGGCGATTTCTGTGAAATGTTGAACACCCAGTTCAGGGCAGTTTCGTCTTTTGCACGGAAACCACATTCTTTCATAGCGGATTTAAAGTCATCGTTGTCGATGTAGAAACCGTGTTCAGACCGTTCAAAAATATGCTTTAAACCGTAGGAAGTTTTGCGATTATTGAAGGACTGAATTGGTATAAAGTTGGCTTTTATCCATTCTATGAGTATGGAATGTTCCTCTTGAGACAGTGCCATGAATAACACCCCCTTTCGTATAGGGGAATTATATCACAAGGTAGGTGAAAAATGTGAAAAAGATTATTGCAGCTTGGATTGAACAGATACTTGAATTTGATTCTAAACTGGAATACATGGCTTACATGGAAGGACTGGGGCAGAAGAAGCAGCGGTTCAAAGAATTAAGTCATGAACAGTTACAGTCAGGTGTTGTCCGGGTTCGTATTATGAAGCAGTACAACAATAACGCATTTCCTGATGATGCGGTAAAGGGCGGTGAATAATAGTGAATAAAAATCAGTTAAGAAGCGTTATGGCACTGAATGGTGACAATGATGGAAAATTAGCAGCTTACCTTGGACTGTCAAGGTCAAGGTTTTCCGCTAAAATCAATGAAACGGGCGGTGCAGAATTTAATATGGGTGAGATTAGCAAGATTAAGCAGCGTTATAATCTGAACGCCGATGAAATTGACGCAATTTTTTTTAATTAAAAAGTATCTTACAAAGATACTTTGGAAGGGACGGTGATTTGAAATGAAGTTCAGTGAAAAACTGAAAAGGGCTATGCAGCAGTTAGGAATCAGTCAGACACAGGTGGTTGGTATGACTGGAAAAAGTAAAGGGTCAATCAGTATGTACCTGAATGACAAGACCACCCCGTCAGAGAAAGTTCAAAGTGATATTGCAGTATCGCTTGGTCTTGCCCCTGACTACTTTGAACAGGAAGAAGCGGCAGTTGTAGTGATGCCGAAGGAAACAGAAGGGAAGATTAAGCGGTTATTGCCGGAAGAAGCGGCAGTTCTGCTTGGCATGGACAAGGGGACAGTCAGAAAGGGATTGCAACAGGGGGTTTTCCCTTGGGGGTATGCAATCAAGACTTCTGAAAACCGTTGGGCGTACTTTATCAATGCAAGGCGGTTTGCAGAAATAGAGGGGGTGTCAGTGTAATGCCGAAAATCCAGTACAAAGAAATCAAGTTTCAGCAGAAAAGCCTTGACCTGATTGAACTGGTGAATCAGGTGGTGAATGAATATTCTGCACAGGGTTATGAACTGACACTTAGACAAGCATATTACCAGTTGGTTGCAAGAGGTTACATCCCCAACAATGAGCGCAGCTATAAGAACATCGGAAACCTTATCAATGACGGCAGACTTGCCGGGTTGATTGACTGGCATAGCATCACGGACAGAACCCGGAATCTTAGGGGCAATAGTCACTGGAATACTCCGGCAGACGTGATTGCGTTCGCAAGGTATTCCTACTTGCTGAATAAGTGGGAAAGTCAACAGAACTATGTAGAAGTTTGGGTTGAGAAGGATGCCTTGGTTGACATCGTGGGACAGGCTTGCAGACCACTTGACACACCCTATTTTTCATGTAGAGGGTACACATCCCAGTCAGAAATGTGGTCAGCAGCACAGCGTTTTATTCGTCAGAGCGACAGGGAACAGCGCATTATCATCCATTTGGGCGACCATGACCCCAGTGGTATAGATATGACAAGGGATATACAGGAACGGTTGAAATTGTTTGAAGCTGATGTGATTGTCAAGCGGGTTGCCCTGACGATGAATCAGATTCAGACATATAACCCGCCGCCGAACCCGGCGAAACTGTCAGACAGTCGGTGCGGGAAATACATAGACCAGTACGGTGATGAATCGTGGGAACTGGATGCCCTTGAACCAAAGGTTATTACTGACCTGATTACCGATGAAGTGACCGCATACCGAAACGATGAAATCTATCAGGCGGTGTGTGATAAAGAGAACCGGGAAAAGGATGAACTTAGAATGTTAGAACGCAACTATGACAGAGCGGTTGCATTTTTAGAAAGCGAGGAATAGAGAAGATGAAAAAGTATGAGTTTACAGGAGAAACCAAGAAAGTTGAACTGTTTTTCAGAACGGTGACGCTGCACCGCATCCGGGCAACCGTAGCCTTTGGACTGGTAGAAGTCGGTGAACTGGGCGGGTGGATTGAGAAGGAAGAAAACCTTTCCCACGATGGAAAGGCTTGGGTTTGCGGTGACGCCAAGGTTTGGGGCAACGCCAAGGTTTGGGGCAACGCCGAGGTTTGGGGCAACGCCAAGGTTTGCGGTGACGCCGAGGTTTGCGGTGACGCCAAGGTTTGGGGCAACGCCAAGGTTTGGGGCAACGCCGAGGTTTGCGGTGACGCCGAGGTTTGGGGCAACGCCAAGGTTTGCGGTGACGCCGAGGTTTGCGGTGACGCCAAGGTTTGGGGCAACGCCGAGGTTTGGGGCAACGCCGAGGTCTTTTCTGCAAGTCATGTGTTGGTGATTGGTGCTATTGGCAGCAGAAACGACTTCACCACGTTCTACCGGGATAAGGACAATGAAATCACTGTCAAGTGCGGTTGTTTCCTTGGGAAGATTGACAAGTTTTTGCAAAAGGTCACTGAAACCCACGGTGATTCAAAGTATGCGTTGGTATATCGGGCGGCAGTAGAGGTTGCAAAGTTACAGATTGACCTTTCAGGTGAAGCACCGAAGGAAGAAGATGGTGCTGAATGAAGAAGCTGCACTTTATGCCCCATCAGGACAGAGTTCTGAAACAAACTGAACCGTTCAACCGGGTTGCCTATTACCTTGATATGGGACTGGGAAAGACCTTTGTGGGTGCTGAAAAAGTGTATTTGCTGAACAATGCGGTGAACTTGGTCATCTGTCAGAAATCTAAGATAGATGACTGGGTTCAGCACTTCAAAGAATATTATCCTAATTACAGGGTGCTGAACCTGACCAAGAAAACCGAAGCAATCACTTTCAGAAATCTGATTGACACAAAGGCGATATATAACCCCAGTGTTCAGATTGTGGGCGCGGTCAATTATGAAACGGCATTTCGGCGTGACTGGTTGTTGAAACTGCAAGACTTCACCCTGATGCTTGATGAATCAAGCCTGATAACGAATGAGAACGCCAAGCGTTCAAAATTCATTCTGAAAATGAAACCTGAAAGTGTTGTATTACTGTCAGGAACACCAACAGCCGGGAAATATGAAAAGTTGTGGTCACAGGTTCAGTTGCTTGGTTGGGATATTAGTAAAAAGGCATTTTGGAACAGCTATGTTGAAACCACATGGATTGATGAAGGGTGCTTCAAACGGGAAGTAGTGGTTGGGTACAAGCACGTGGAACACCTGAAAAAGAAACTTGCTGAACACGGTGCAGTTTTTATGAAAACCGAAGAAGTGATTGACCTTCCTGAACAGATTGAACAGAAAATAATGGTCAAGCCCACTAAGGAATACAAGTATTTCATTCAGAATAGTTACTTGGTCACAAAGAAACTGGATGCAATGGTCAGCGGGTGGAAAACAGGTGTGGATGTTGAACTGGTTGGTGATAACAGCCTGACAAAGATGCTTTATGCAAGACAGTTGTGCGGTCAGTACAGTATTGAAAAACTGGAAGCCTTTGAAGATTTGATTTTCAGCACCAACGACAGGCTGATTGTGTTCTACAACTTCAATGAGGAATTGGAGATTTTGCACCAGATAGCCTTGAAAAAGACCCCTAACATATCGGTGCTGAACGGACAGCGGAAGGACTTGCAAGCATACAACCTGTATGACGATTCCATCACATTTATTCAGTATCAGGCGGGTGCTATGGGTGGTAACTTCCAAAAGGCAAACAAGATTGTTTACTATACGTTGCCCCTTGGAAAAGGGTCATGTGACTTATGGGAACAGTCAAAGAAACGTATTCACCGCATAGGACAAAAGAAAAGCTGCTTTTATTACTATCTGTTGGTAAAGGGCAGTATTGAAGAAAAAAACCTTGCAGCATTGCGGGAAGGAAAGGAATTGACGGATGAACTATTCAAAGAATCTTAGAAAGGCGGCGATGGCAAGGCGTGTCATTTCCCTGACTGTCGTTGCCGCAGTCCTTGGTCTTGCGGTTGGTGGTGTTTCAGGATATGCCTTGAAAACTCATATAACCGCCAAGAACGAGGGAAAAGAAGATATACATACAAGTGAACAGGTTAGCACAGAAACCCTTGTATATGGGGCGTATGATGACCGTTGTTTCACAGAAGAAATTTCCCTTGACTGGGATGCGGGGGATTTGGATTTTACACCGCTTGATTGTGGGATGCCGGAAGAACAGCAGGAATTTGTCTTTTATCTTTGTACTGGGTACAACATAGATTTTACCCTTGTCATGGCACTGATAGAGCATGAAAGCAGTTTTGACCCCGGCGTGATAAGCAGTACAAACGATTACGGGTATATGCAAATCAATGCAAGCAATCATGAATGGCTGACAGAAACCCTTGGTGTTACAGATTACCTTGACCCCTATCAGAATATCAGGGCGGGCGTGTTCGTGCTTAGAAAACTGTTTGAACGCTATCAGGATGCGGACATGGTATTGATGGCGTACAACATGGGGGAAAACGGTGCTAAACGGTTGTGGGACAAGGACATATTTTCAACCAGTTATACCCAAAGCATCCTGACCATTCAGCAGCGGTTTAATGACCAGTTAGAAGGTGATTAACTTGGGGAAGAAATGGAAGGTTGTTGACGGTCATCCAAACTATGAGGTCAGCACGATGGGACAGGTCAGGAACATCCGCACCGGGAATCTTCTGACACCGTATGATGATGGAAGTGGTTATTTACGGGTGAAACTGGACGGTGAGAATTGCAGACTTCACATATTGGTTGCAGTCGCACACGTTCCGAATCCTGACCCTAAAACAAAGAATGTTGTGAATCACAAGAAAGGGAAAAAGCACGATTGCAGAGCGTCACAACTTGAATGGGTGACACAACAGGAAAATATCAGACACGCTTGGGACACTGGATTGTGCAAGCGGAAGAAAAGAAGGTGATGGTAAATGGCAGAGGAAAAGAACTTTGAAAACCGGGTGAAGAAGTTCCTGAAGGACAAGCACTGTTGGGTACTGAAATACTGGGGTGGTGCAGCTTACACCAAAAGTGGGATTCCTGACTTACTGGTTTGCTGTTGCGGGCAGTTCATAGGGATTGAACTGAAAGCATCGAATGGCAGACCGTCAGACCTTCAACTGTACCAATTAAAGCAGATTGAAGCATCTGGGGGGTTCGGTGTTCTGCTTTATCCCAAGGATTTTGAACTGTTCAAGCAGTTCATTGAACAGATACAAGCCTGTAAAGGCATTAACTACAATGATTATCCGTTCTTGTACGAATGGAATCATATAAAAAGTAAAGGAGATTAAGGACATGGCAAAAAAAGAAGAAGCTGCAAAAGCAGTACAGGAAGCACAGGAAAACCCGGTCAAGACAGAAATCATTGAAACACTGAAAAAGACAGGGCGGGATGGCATGGATGACCTGATTGCGTACATGGAAGAAATCGGATTCTTTACCGCCCCGGCATCAGGCGGCAATCACTCCAACGGTGAGGGCGGTCTTGCTGAACATTCCCTGAACGTGTCCCACATGGCTGAAAAGCTGTCCGTGGCGTTGATAGGTGGGGCAAACATCACCGATGAAATCAGAAATAGCGTGGTTATTGCTGCACTGCTTCATGACCTTGGGAAGTGCGGGGACTATGGCAAGCAGATGTATGTGCCGAACATGATTAAGGACGGCAAACCCACGCAGAAAGCGCCGGAGCAGAAATATAAGCAGTCCGAAGCCAAGCCTTGGAAACGCAACCCTGACCTGTTGCCCCTTGACCATGCAACCCGGTCAATCAAGCTGGCAACCCTTTTCATCGACCTGACGGAAGATGAAGAATTTGCTATCAGATACCACGATGGTCTGTATGAAAACGCCAACTATGGCGTAAAGGGTAATGAAACCCAGTTGTACATGATTCTTCACTGGGCTGATATGTGGTCAAGCCGGGTACTGGAAGGTGTCACTGGGGAAGGTGGTGAAGAATAATGTCTAAACGGAATTATGACAAGGATGCAGTGATTGCCCAGTTGAAGAAAGAAAACAGGGATTTAGAAGTACAGGTCACAGAACTGAAATATATTCTGAATGATGTCAAGGCAATTAACGATGCAATGCGTGAGGACATCGAAAAGGAAGTTGCTGCTGAATGTGGTTGTGTGGTGATTGAAGGAAATCGCACAAGTGCCGCATATCAGGATTTGGTGGGTATCCTTCTTGCAAATAACTATACTGTTGAAGTGATACCTATGGATGACCGTAGAAAACTTAAAATCATTATCAAGGAAAGTGAGGTATAAGGATATGGTAAATGAGAATCAGGGAAAGGTATACAATCCCCGCCCGGTGTATAACCGTAAACTGTTGCGTTCAGTGATTCGTGCGGGTGTTCAGAAACAGTTTGGTCAGCACAAGGTCAGCCGTAACATGGCGGCTAACTTTGAGAGAATCAGGAAAGGACAGGTGAAATGATATGGCACAGATGCTTTTAATCATGGGGGAATCCGGGACTGGTAAAAGTACCAGTATGCGGAACTGCAACCCGGCAACAACCGCAGTTGTGAACCCGGTAGGGAAACCGTTACCGTTCAAGGGCAAGTTTGAAATGCTGAACAGTGAAACGGAATCCCGGAAAATCTGCAAGTTTATGAAGGAACAGGCGGCAGCCGGGAAGAAACTGCTTGTAGTGGATGATTTTCAGTACATCCTTTCTGTCCCGTACATGAACCGCATCAAGGAAAATGGTTGGGATAAGTGGAATGAGTTCGGGGCGAATTACTTTGAAATCATCGAAGTGTGCAAGGAACTCCCGGATGATGTAGTGGTTGCCTATATGACCCACACGGAAACCCTTGAAAACGGCGTGACCACAATCAAGCTGATTGGTAAGCTGTTGCGTGAGAAAATCACTATTGAAGGGCTTTTCACTATCGTTCTTAGAACCGGGGTGAATGAGGGCAAATATTACTTCTACACCCAGAACAGCGGCAAGGACACCGTGAAGTCACCAATGGGAATGTTCCCGGCATATGCGATTGACAATGACCTAAACTATGTTGCTGACAAAATCCGCAACTTCTATGAAGTGGGAGAGTACAAGACAGATGCTGAAATGAATCAGGCAGATGCCGCAGTTGCGGGGGACGTTGCAAAGCCGGATTCCAACGGAAGAAGGGCAAGAGGTGGAAAAGGGGCAACCAAGACCGAAACAGTGACACCCCCGCAGCCCGCTGAACCTGATGGTGAGCAGGGGGCAACTACTGGAAGAACGGGCAGAAACCGCAAAAACGGGAAAACGCACGATGAAGTGGTTGCAGAGAATAATCAGAAGATAGCTGATTACATGGAACAGTGCGATGAAGCGGTTGCAAAAGCAGCGGGTGACAGGGAAGAAATTCCTTTTGAAGAAGCAGTTGCCGCAACAGCCGACATTCCACAGCCTGATTTGCAGACCCCGCCAAGACGCACCCGCAAGGAAAGACAGGCGGCACAGCCTGACCAGTCTGCTGAACCTGACACCCTTGCAGAAGATACTTATTTCTACATTCCTTCTGCTGACAATTATGTGATGAAGCACAAAGGGGATGTTGCCCCGGAAGGTGCAAAGGTCATCACCAAGGAAGAATACGGTGAAGGTATCAAGCGGATTGCACAGGAAGGAAGCAAGACAACTGCTGACCCGCTTGACGGTGCAATGAACCCGCCTGAATCGGGCAGAAGAACCCGCAGAAGTCAGGCACAGTCAGCAGAGCCGACACAGACGGATGCTGAACCTGAACAGGATTCAGGGACACGCACCCGCAGAACAAGAAGAACACGCTAAGAAAGAGAGGTACAGAACATGAACAATCCTTTTGGTATTCCTGATGAAGTATTTGATTTGATGGTCACATCCGCAGTAAAACAGGGCATTAGTCAGAGCATGGCGGGCGGTGCGAAAAGACCGAACCCTAACACGCCGCCGCAGAGGACAACCCCGGCAGATGGTGCAAAAGCCGCAAGGGAAATCTTTGATTCCTATGTTGCGGCGGGGTTCAATGAGGTTCAGGCGTTTGAACTTCTGAAACTGGTATTAACAACAAAGAGATAAGAAAGGAATAGGTGAAAAATAATGGTAGATTTCAGTGCATTTGACAACAAGGTTGATTTGGCGGCGTTACAGAAAGAAGTAGAGGAAGCAAAGGATTCTGATTTTGGCGATGTGCCGGATGGTAAGTATATTGTCGGCATTGAGAAGATGGAAATTAAGCTGACCAAGGCACAGGATAAGCTGATGTTTGCGGTTCAGTGCAAAATCAAGGAGGGCGAACAGAAGAACCGTATGATTTTCTTCAACCGGGTTATCAGCGGCAACAAGAACAGCGAGAACTGGAACGATGGGCGGGCAATCAAATCTGTTTGCACTTGGGTCAATGAACTGCTTGGTGAAGATGAAGAACCTGTTGTGTTCGTGAACTATCAGGATTTTGCAGACCAGATTCTTGATGTGTTCCAGTCTATCCAGAACAACATTGAGGTTGAAGTCACCTATGCGGCGAAGAACTTCAACCCCATCAAAATCGAAGAAGTGTTTGACCTGTAAAAAATTTGGTTGAAAAGTATCTTACAAAGATACCTAATAACATTAGGCGGCGGTAAGGGTCACACCTTCCGCCGCTATTTTCAGAAAGGGTGAAGTGGATTGATTTTCTATGATTTTGAGGTTTTCAAAGATGATTGGCTTGCCGTATTCATTGATATAACCCGCAGAACCGAACAGGTAATAATAAATAACCCTGACGAATTAAAAGCCTTATATGAAGCGAATATAAGCAATATATGGGTAGGATTTAACAACCGACACTATGACCAGTATATCATGAAAGGTATTCTGTTAGGTCTTGACCCCAAAAGAATCAATGACTGGATAATTATAGAAAAAAGGGAAGGATGGCAATTTTCGTCAGTGTTCAATAAGATACCGATGATTAACTATGATGTGATGCCAAATCCCCCTATTGGATTGAAAACCTTGGAAGGTTTTCTTGGCAGCAATATCAAGGAAACGGGCGTACCGTTTAATATAAACAGAAAATTGACCAAGGAAGAAATTGAAGAAACCATCAAATACTGCCGGCATGATGTGGAACAGACCATAAAAGTATTCCTTGAAAAGATAGATGAATTTAATGCGATGCACGGAATTATTCAGGCGTTCCCGGATATGGTAAGCCTGTCAAATATAGGTGACAGTGAAGCAAGAATCACTGCAAAAGTCCTTGGGTGTTCAAGGCGGGATTTTAAGGATGAATTTGAATTTTTCTTTTTACCCTGTTTGAGACTGAACAAATACAAATATGTTCAGGACTGGTTTGAACAAAAGAGGAAAGAAGCCCTGTCTATGGATTTACAGAATTGTGATAAGTACGATAAAAAACTATGGTACAAGTCACAGAACCTTGACACTATTGTTGCGGGTATACCACATTCATTCGGGTTTGGTGGTCTGCATGGTGCAACCGCTGAACCTATACATAAAACAGGGCAGATTCTTCATGTAGATGTGAATAATTATTATCCGTCAATGCTGATAGCATGGGGACTTGTCACACGGGCGGCAACCAACGATAACTATACCTTGGTATATAAAACAAGAAAGTCAATGAAAGCAAAACAAATTGCCGCTGCAAAATCGGGGAATAAGGCAGAAGCTAAGAATTGGAAGAAAGCACAGTTACCGTATAAGAAAATGCTGAACGCACTGTCAGGTGGTATGAAGGATGAAACCAACCCGGCATATGACCCTAGGAACAACAACTGTATGTGCATTAACGGTCAGCTTATGTTGCTTGACCTGATTGAACATCTGGAAGTGATACCGGGATTTGAATTGATTCAGTCAAACACGGATGGTCTGATTATCTGGATTCCTGACACAGATGAAGCCTTTGAAATGGTGGATGATATTTGTTGGGAATGGGAACAGCGTTGTTCCACAGACCTTTGTGAAATTCTTCTTGAACTGGATAATATCAGCGAAATCTATCAGAAGGATGTGAACAATTACCTTTGGGTTGGTGCTGATGGCAGTGTGGAAAGAATCGGTGCTTATGTGAAGGAACTGTCTGCAACTGATAATGATTTGCCTATCCTGAATAAAGCCTTGGTTGAATACATGGTACACAAGACACCAGTGGAGCAGACCATAAATCAGTGTGATGACCTGATAATGTTCCAGAAGATTGTGAAACTGTCAGATAAATATGATTGGGTGGAACATGAACACTGTACCCCGGTCATCAGTCAGACGGGGAAACGGGTCATTAAGACAATGTATGAATACCCGGAAAAGGTCAGATACACCTATAAATCATATCGGGTGTTCGCTTCCAACAGTCAGGATGACGGGCGGTTGCTGAAAAGAAAAAGGGTGAAGTCCAAAGGGGAAAAGTTTGGAAATACCCCCGACCATTGTTTCATATGCAATGATGATGTGTGCGGGGTTAAAACACCAAAGAACCTTGATAGGTCTTGGTACATAGATTTAGCAAAAAAACGCTTGAAACAGTTTGGCATTGTGGCGTGATGCCGGAAAGGAAGGTCTGAATGGATATAGAAATCAGATATGAGAATGGTTCAATGACAGTTCACCTTGACGAATTTCTGACTTGCAGAAGCATTTCAAAGGTCAAGAAACTGGTCAAAATCATCCGGGAAAGTAACACCCCGGAATGTGAAAATGCTATCCGGGAATACATTGAACAGGAGATTGAACAGTTTGAACCGAAACAGAAAGAAAATGCAAAGTACATAGTGGGCTATACCGAAAAGGTAAAATTCTGTCAAAGGCAGATAGACAACAGCGTCCTGAACCGAAACAGGTACAAGCGAAATACTGACGGGTGGAAGCATTACAACGAATTTGTCAAGCAGTACCGTCAGGAAATGAAGGAACTGAAAGCCCTGTTGCGTTCCCGGCAGTCCGATTTTGACAGGAATATCAGGAACAAGGAATTTTATCAAAAGGTGCTGCAAATTATCACGTAAGGGTGGGTGAAAATGGATGCTTTACAAAGGTTATGTTGAAACCAAAGGGAAACAGAGTATTGAAAAATTAAAAAACAGAACCAAGTGGAAAACATACGAGGAAGTAAAGAACCTTGATGGTTTCGGCGGGGTACTGGCAAATGACACCATCCTTATTGATATTGATGATTCTGAACAAGCTGAAATCCTGATGAACATAGTGGAAGAATATCAGCTTGATTGCCGGGTGTACTGTACCAGTAGGGGAAAACACTTCTTGTTTAAGAATCACGCAATTACGAGAAACAGGACACACGTGCAGCTTGCGGTGGGTCTGACTGCTGATATAAAAGTAGGCAGTAAATTGTCGTATGAAGTCATCAAGATAAATGGTGAAGAACGGTTTTGTGAATGGGACATTGAAAAAGGTGGGAAATATCAGGAAGTTCCTAAGTGGTTATTTCCGGTCACAACAACCGCTGAATTTTTGGATATGGATGCGGGGGACGGAAGAAATCAGGCGTTGTTTAATTATATTCTGACCTTGACCGCAAATGATTTTACGGTAGAAGAAACCCGTGAGTGCATCCGCATCCTAAACCGATTTGTTTTGAAAGAACCCCTTCCTGATGAAGAACTGGAAGTGATTCTTAGGGATGAAGCGTTTCAGAAACCCGTGTTCTTCATGGGGTCAACATTCCTGTTTGACAAGTTTGCGGTCTATATGAAGAACACGGCACATATCGTCAAAATCAATGGACAGCTTCACATATATAAAGATGGTGTTTACACCAATGGGTACAAGGAAATTGAATCAGAAATGATTCAGCATATACCCAATTTGAAGAAAATGCAACGGCGGGAAGTGCTTGACTATATGGAGTTGATTGTTGAGGACAAGGAACAGTCAGAAGCAAATTTCATTGCCTTTAACAATGGCGTATATGACATTATGACCGGGGAACTAAACCCGTTCAGTACAGAAATAGTCATTACCAACAAGATACCTTGGGACTACAATCCGGATGCCTATTCTGAACTGGCAGACACCACACTGAACAGATTATCATGTGGGGATGCTGCAATCAGGGCACTGTTGGAAGAATGTATTGGTTATTGCTTTTACAGAAGGAATGAACTGGGGAAAGCGTTTATTTTGACTGGCGATAAATCCAACGGTAAAAGTACCTTCTTGGATATGGTCAAAGCAATCCTTGGAGACAAGAATATTTCAGCCCTTGACCTGAAAGAACTGGGGGACAGGTTCAATACTTCAATGATGTTCGGAAAACTGGCGAACATTGGTGATGATATAGGGGATGACTTTTTACAGGGTTCACAGGTCAGCATTTTCAAAAAGATTGTGACGGGAAACCGCATCAAGGCAGAGAGAAAAGGACAAGACCCGTTTGAATTTAACCCCTTTATTAAACTGCTGTTCAGTGCGAATGATATACCCCGGATGAAGGACAAGACTGGGGCGGTGCTTAGGCGTTTGGTTATTATTCCATTTAACGCCACGTTTGGAAAAGATGACCCTGACTACGACCCATTTATCAAGTACAAGCTGATTCAGAAGGAAAGTATTGAATACCTTATCAGGGTAGGCGTGGAAGGACTGAAACGGGTCATCATCAATGACGGGTTTACCAAGTCTACAAAGGTTCAGAACCAGTTGAACGAATATGAGGAAGAAAACAATCCCATCATTGCTTTTATTGCAGATTGTGGTGTGGATATGATTGAAAATGAACCGACAAATGAGGTATACAAGCGGTATCAGGTCTTTTGTGCCGATAATTCAATGACCCCTATGTCAAACATAGTATTTAGCAAGCAAATAAATAAACGCTTGGGTTTGGAAGTTAGTATTGTGAAATTAAATGGTCAGACAAGGCGTGTATTCAAAAAACAGTAATTTTTTTGTAAATAAAGTATCTTGATAAGATATAAAGGAGAGTGATAAGCGTGGATTTTATAAAAGATGCGGATTGCACACCAAATACACCTGTCACCTTGGGGATGCCTGAAACATCTATATATGGCAAAGGTATCAGGATAAAACCGAGAGTACCGGGAAGAACGGACAGTGAACATTTCAAGAAAATATTTCTGTCGGAACTGTTGCCGTTGGAAGATTATGATTTGATTGTGGTGTTGATTTCAGGCGGTAAGGATTCAGTTGCCTGTTATTTGAAGCTGCTTGAATTGGGTGTACCAAAAGAAAAAATTGAATTTTGGCATCATGACATAGATGGGGGACACCCTTCAAGAAGGATGGACTGGCGTTGTACTCAAAACTATGTGAAAGCCCTTGCAGATGCCGAAGGTGTGAAGTTGCGTGTATCGTACCGGGTAAATGGATTCTTTGGGGAGTTGTACCGCATAGGTGCATCTGAACCTATTGAATGGATTGACCCCGACACTGGGGAAGTCCGGCAATGTAAGCTGTCAAGTAATTATCTGAAATGTAAGGAATTAAAGGAACAAGCAACCGAGGAAATGGAAGAACTGTTGAAGCAATACGGTTACAGGTGGAAATTCCCGGCAAAAACAGGCGATTTGTCAAGGCGTTGGTGTTCTGCATACCTGAAAATATGCGTTGCTGATACCGTTGTAAGTAACCTTGACCGCCTTGGTGAACTTGAAAAACTGGGCGGTAAAAGACACAAATTCCCCGCCAAGGGTGGGACACATTCAGGAAGATGGTGCAGCGGGAACCTAAAAGCAGCAGTTCAGGACAGCGTGACAGCCAACATTGAGGAAACAAAAGCAGATAAGAAAGTCCTGATTGTATCAGGGGAAAGGCGTGGAGAATCAGCGGGAAGGGCAAAGTACAATGAAATTGAGATTCATCGAACCAACGCCGAAGCAAAGGCACACAGGATTGTGCATCAGTGGCGGGCGGTGATTGATTATTCAGAAAAGGATGTTTGGGAACTTCTGAAAAGGCATCATATCACCCCGCACCCTTGTTACAGAATCGGTTGGAACAGGTGCAGTTGTGCAATGTGCATCTTTTCCACACCAAGACTATTTGCCGGGTTCAAAGAACTGTTCCCGGATGAATTTGCTGAACTAAGGCATGATGAAGAAGTGCTTGGGTTCACATTGGATAATAATAAGAACCTTGATGAATTTGTCGGGTGTGCAGAATCATGTGTTTGTTGGGATGATAAAGCTGCAATCCACTCAATTCTGACCGGGGAATTTGGGACGAATGATATTTACATAAAAGATTGGAACTATCCAGTTGGTGCTTTTCACGGTGCTGATGGTGGTTCATGTTAAGAAAGGGATGGTGAATTATGAACGGTGGAAAAAATAGTGAAGGATATGCTGACCCTACTGCATCAATGGCAATAGGTCAGGTGAACAGAGAACAGTGCGAAGCTGACAAACGTGCTTATGATTTGGTGAAGGTGCTGAAATACATAATCAGGGTAGCGGGTTTTGAACTGACTGAACGTGTTCAGTTGAAGGACACCAGAACAGGAAGGGAGTACAGATAAATGAAAATAAGAAAGGTATCAAGTGTATCAGTGCAGATTTCAAAGTTTTCTGAAAAGGTTGAAGAAAGTACAACAATCAATGTTCCTTGGAAGGAAAGGTTTAGAATCTTGCTATTTGAAAAGCTGCACATCAGGATTCAAAAGTTACCAATGATGACATTCACAGCCAAGAGGATGAAGGTGGTGAATCCTGAAGAAGCTGATTGAAAATAATACTGGGATGTTTCCGGGTGAAACGTGTCATGTACCTGTATGCAGTGTATGCGGATGCAAGAAACTATTTCATCAGGAAACTGGGAAGATGTTTAGACTGAACAAATGCCCGCAGTGTGGTCACACATTAAACTGGAACAACCAAAGAAAGGATGATGGTGGTAGTGATGGAAAATAAGATTTTGCAGTTGCTTATGGAAAATGGTCAGGTGTCGATGAACAAGGACATCTTCCCTGTTCTACTGGATGAATTTGGGGATATGCCTTTGAATGAACAGACCTATGAACTGGCGGGAAATTTTGTTGAACAACTGTTATGTGTGGTATATGCTGCCGGAATCAATGTTGTATGTGTTCCGCAGTTTTCAGGAGAACCGCAGACAGGTACGTTATTTGTGAACGATATTGTTTATAAGGTTGTTGAGTAGTGGTTAGGTACGGTTTAGTTACGCTTAGAAGTTACGGTTGAAATGCTTGTAAATTCTAATGGTTACGGTTGGTTACGGTTAAATGAAAATTCTTTAATAATATTTTTATCATCATATCATTATGAATTATAAAAAGTAAAAATATAAGAATAGAATGATTAACCGTAACCGTAACAGACCGTAACGAACCTATAAATAAAGGGTTTCTAAAATAAAATTGACAGGTTGAAACCGTAACCAATGAAAGGATAGGTGAAAGCATGAGTGAGGTAAAAAGAGCGTTGACTGCAAGGCAGTATTTAGAACAGTTAGAGGAATTAGACACGAATATCAATCAGAATTTAGAATTGCTTTCTGAAATGAAACAGGCGGCGATGAATCCGGGGGCTATTGATTATTCAAAGGAACGTGTGCAGACTTCTTTGTCAGGAGACAAGTTAGGAAGTGATGTGACCCGGTATGTGACTTTTGATGAAAAGATAAATGCGGAAATAGACCGTTTTGTTGACGCTAAGAATCAAATCATATCCGAAATCAGAGGCTTGCACGTGAATAATTACATACAGGTGTTGTTCAAGGTGTATGTGCAGTTTAAAAGCATCCGTCAGGCTGCAAAGGAAATGAAAAAATCATATTCCTATGTGATAGAACTGCATAATAAAGCACTTGCATTGTTTGAAGAAACCTATAAAAACCTACATTACCTGACATAAAACCTACATCATTTGACGATTGACAACGGGATTTATTAAGTTTATGATAGGCTTGTCAAAACTGGGTTGCAGATAATTCTTGTAAATTATCTGCAATCCTTTTTTAATACGCTTACTGTCTGACCCCGGAAAGGTGCTAATACCTCCTACTTTCCGGGGTTTTTGTTTAGAAAAATGGAAAGAAGGTGTTGCCGGATGGCGAAATTAACTGAAAAACAGCAGCGTTTTGTTGATGAATACCTGATTGACCTGAACGCAACACAAGCCGCTATTCGTGCGGGATATTCAGCAAAAACAGCGGATGTCCAAGGTTCACGAATGTTAGGAAATGTTAAGGTTCAGCAGGCAATCAGTGAAGCGATGGCAGAGAGGTCAAAGAGGACAGGCATCAATCAGGACAGGGTTGTTTTAGAACTTGCGAAGATTGCCCTTGTGAAAATCACAGACGTTGTTGACAGCAAGGGCAGAATCAAGGACACAGCAACAGCGGATGACCTTGCCTGTATTGAATCCATAAAGTACAAGGAATCTGAAAGTGATACCGGGTCAAGTGTGGAAAGGGAAGTCAAGATTGCTTCCAAGCTGAAAGCACTGGAACTGTTGGGTAAGCATTTGGGTATGTGGAACGACAAACTGGATGTGAACATCACACAGCCGATTGTCATATCAGGTGAAGATTCCCTTGTAGATTAAGGCGGTGATTGCCTATGGTAAAAAACCGCATTTCTTCACAATATGTCTTTGGGTATCAGAAGTTCATTCTGTACCCGGAAGATTACAAGCCCAAGGGCAACGGAAAGCAGATTGTGAAGCTGCCTGAAATAGTCGGCAAGGGGTACGGTACATTCTGGCGGTGGAAAGGGCGTTACAGGGTTTGCAAAGGGTCAAGAGCATCCAAGAAATCCAAGACAACCGCCCTATGGTATATCACTAACATAATGAAGTACCCGGATGCAAATGCCCTTGTGGTCAGGAAAACATTCAGGACACTGAAAGATTCCTGTTTCACTGAACTTAGGTGGGCGATTCACAGACTGGGGGTTGATGCCTTTTGGGACGTGAAGGAATCACCGCTTGAAATGACCTACAAACCAACAGGTCAGAAGATTTATTTCAGGGGACTTGATGACCCGCTGAAAGTGACCAGTATCACGGTTGAAACCGGGTGCTTGTGTTGGATGTGGATAGAAGAAGCATATGAAATCAGTTCGGAAGATGATTTCAATATGCTTGATGAATCAATCCGTGGTGCAGTCCCGGAAGGTTCAGGGTTGTTCAAACAGATAACCTTGACACTGAACCCGTGGAATGAACATCACTGGATAAAGAAACGTTTCTTTGACAACCCGGATGATGAAACCCTTGCGATGACCACCAACTATATGTGCAATGAATGGTTGGACAAGGCTGACTTGAAGGTTTTTGAAACCATGAGGAAGCAGAACCCAAGACGTTACAAGGTAGCGGGTCTTGGTGACTGGGGAATTGTTGACGGGCTTGTATATGAGAACTGGGAAGAAAAACTTTTCAGTGTTGAGGAAGTCAGGGCAATCAAAGGGGTCAAGTCTGTATTTGGTCTTGATTTTGGTTACACAAATGACCCCAGTGCTTTATTTTGCGGTTTCATTGACCAGTCAAGCAAGACTATTTGGGTGTTCGATGAAATGTATAAACCCGGCATGAGCAATGAAGCGATTGCAGATGAAGTGTTGCGGATGGGGTATCTGAAAGAGAAAATCACCGCCGATTCTGCCGAACCCAAGAGTATTGACCGTTTGCGGGAACTGGGGCTGAAAGGCATCAGGAAAGCACGGAAGGGCAAGGACAGCATCAACAACGGTATTGATTTCATTCAGGACTACCACATCATTGTGCATCCAAGGTGTGTAAACTTTATTACTGAAATCAGCAATTACACTTGGGACACAGACCCCAAGACAGGGAAGAAGCTGAACAGACCTATTGATGACTTCAATCACCTGATGGATGCAATGCGGTATGCGGTTGAGAACATTGCAAAGGGTGACGCATTTAGTTTTGAATAGATTTTTAGAAAGGGGTGAATTGAACCAAAGATGTTCAGTAGCCTAATTGACACGCTGACCATGAAGGTCAGTAATTTTGTATTACAGGGTGTTCATTCAAGGATGACTGACCGGGAATTTCTTGAAAGAGAGATTGCCAAGTGGAAGAACTCACCCCAACGTATTATGCAGATTAAGGGGTTTCTGTATTATGACAATGAACACGATATTTTGAAACGCAAGCGTACTATGATAGGGGAAGATGGCAAGCTGCAAGTGGTGGAGAACTTGCCAAACAACCGGGTTATTGATAACCAGTATGCAAAGATGGTCAACCAGAAAGCAAATTACCTGTTCGGTCAGCCTTTTGCGATTGAAACCGAAAATGACCAGTACGCTGAATGTCTGAAAAAGGTGTTCAATAAGCGTTTTATGAAAACCCTGAAAAACAGTGCCAAGGCTGCCTATAATGGCGGCATTGCTTGGTTATATCCGTATTACACAGAATCCGGGGAATTTTCTTTCAGGCTTTTCCCGGCATATGAGATTTTGCCTTTTTGGAAAGACAATGAACACACCATCTTAGATTTTGTGGTCAGACTGTATTTAGTGATTGGATATGAGGGGACAACCCCAACAGTCATTGAAAAAGTTGAAGTGTATGATTTGGATGGTGTTCACAAGTTCATTCTTGACCGGGGGACACTGATACCTGACATTGCGAATGAAGGAGAATCAGACTGTTATCATGTGACAATGGTTGATTCAACCGGGAAGGTTCAGGGGTTCAACTGGTCACGTGTGCCGCTGATACCCCTGAAAGCGAATGAGAATGAAACACCGTTGCTGAAACGGGTCAAGTCCTTACAGGACGGTATCAACGTCATGCTGTCGGACTTTGAAAATAATATGCAAGAGGACGCAAGGAATACCATTCTTGTCCTGAAAAACTATGACGGGACAAACTTGGGTGAGTTCAGGAAGAACCTTGCAACCTATGGTGCGGTAAAGGTCAGGTATGATGACAGCGCAAAGGGCGGCGTGGAAACCCTTGAAATTACGGTCAACGCCGAAAACTACAAGGCTATTGTTGAGATATTCAAGAAAGCCCTGATTGAAAATGCTATGGGTTATGATGCCAAGGATGACAGGCTTTCAGGCAATCCTAACCAGATGAATATTCAATCAATGTATTCTGATATTGACATTGATGCCAACGACACCGAAACCGAGTATCAGGCATCCTTTGAAGATATTCTTTGGTTCACCAAGGCACATCTTGCCAACACAGGACAGGGTGATTTTAAGGGTGAGGAAGTCAGCGTTATTTTCAACCGTGACATCCTTATCAATGAGAGTGAAGCAATAGATAACTGTCAGAAATCCGTGGGAATCCTGTCTGATGAAACTGTCATAAGTCAACACCCGTGGGTGGATGACCCACAGAAGGAATTGGAACGCTTGGAAAAGCAGAAGCAAAAGGAACAGGAAGAATTTGAAAAGCAGTACAATCCTTTTGGTCAGCGGAATCCGGCAGACCCCAACCAAGGCAATCAGGGCGGTGGTGTAGATGAAGAATAGTTCATACTGGAAAAAGCGGTTTGAACTGCTTGAACAGTCACAAAATCAGCAAGGGGTTCAGTGTTATGCTGACATTGAAAAACAGTACCGACAGGCACAAAGGCAGATAGAAGGTCAGATTTCCGCATGGTATCAGCGTTTTGCAGATAACAACGGGGTCACACTGGCAGATGCCCGGAAAATGCTGACCGGGAAGGAACTGGAAGAACTGAAATGGGACATCAACCAGTATATTCAGTACGGGGAAGAAAATGCAATCAATGGTACTTGGGTAAAGCAGCTTGAAAACGCATCTGCCCGGTATCACATTAGCAGACTGGAAGCCCTGAAACTGCAAACGCAGCAAAGCCTTGAAGTGATGTTTGGAAATCAGCTTGACAGCGTTGATTCTGCTATGAGGGATATTTACACATCCGGGTATTACCGCACTGCTTTTGAATTGCAGAAGGGTGTGGGGGTCGGGTGGGATTTTGCGACACTGGATGACAAGACCATTTCCAAGGTCATCAATAAACCTTGGGCGGCTGACGGGAAGAACTTTTCTGAAAGGATTTGGGGCAACCGTCAGAAGTTGGTGAATGAACTGAACACTGAACTGACCCGCAACATTGTTTTAGGACAAGACCCGCAAAAGGCGATTGATGCGATTGCCCGCAAAATGAACACTTCAAAGAACAATGCGGGGCGGCTTGTCATGACAGAAGAAGCGTTTTTCAGCAGTGCAGCACAAAAGGACTGTTTCGCTGAACTGGATGTTGAACAGTTTGAAATTGTGGCAACCCTTGATTCCCACACGTCTGAAATCTGTCAGGAAATGGATGGTAAGCACTTTCCTATGTCACAGTGGGAAGTAGGGGTTACAGCCCCGCCTTTTCATGTGTGGTGTCGGTCAACAACTGTTCCGTATTTTGATGACGAATTTGATACGGTTGGGGAACGTGCCGCAAGGGGAGAGGATGGCAAGACCTACTATGTACCCGCTGATATGACCTATAAGCAGTGGCAACAGGCTTTTGTGGAAGGTGACAAGTCAGGATTGCAAGAAGCAATGCCGGGTGATACAATAAAGGCAAAAGAGGAAATCAAACAGATTGCAGAGGAATTGAAGGTTGAAAACTTCCCTTCTGCTTTCACTGAAAAATCTGAATTGAAGAATACACAGGCACTTGTTGATTATGTGAATGGTTTGGAAGGGGCAGACGCAAATGTTGTTTCCCTGTTCAACCACATGGGCGAACTGGAGAACATTGAAAGCAATGGAATCCCGTTTAAAATATCCCACGCAAAGAATCATGCGGTGTCTACTACTTCCAGTTATAGAATGACCGGGGATATGGCAGAAGCAAAATTGACCATACCCAAGTTACAGGGGGATGACCTTGCGGGTCAGGTGAATATAACCTTGCATGAGGAAATGCACCTGATGGATTTGTATGGTAGGCAAGACCCCAAGAAGTCAGGGAACTGGTTCAGCACAAGCAGAAAGCCCCTGATGGATGTGTTCAAAAATACGTCAACAGACATGAGCAGTGACGTTGTTGCCCTATTCAATGAACATAATCAGGAATACAGAAGGGTATGCAGTGAAGTCAATGGAAAGTACAGGCAGTTAATGAACGAACTGAACAATTCCATGATGAACCGAACCTTTCAAGGGTCTTACAGTGATTACAAAAAACAGTATTCCAAACTGCAAGCCGCAATGGATGCGGAGCGTGATTATCTGGCAAGGAATATCATGGGCGGCGGGATTGGTAATCTCCAAGACATTTATGATGCCCTGTCAGGCGGGTCATACCGGGATGCCGGGATAGTGATATATGGTCATGGTTCGGCATACTATCGGTATACGGAAAGCCGGGTACAGGAAACGATTGCGAACTATGCGGCGTTGAGTGTGACAAGACCTGACCTGATTGACCTGTTACGTGCTGACAAGCCTGAACTGGTCGCTGAACTGGATGCAACGATTGTTGAACTTTTGAAGAAAGTGGGTGGTGAAAAATGACGGAAAGGGAATTGATTGAAAAAGGCGTTAAGGTCAGGGAACTGTTTCTTGAAGTAGAGAATTTCCCGCCTATGCTGCAAAAGTTCTTTGACTTGGACAGTGATAAACTGCTTGATGAAAAAATTGAAGTCCTGACTGCCTTGAAGGAAGGGAAACAGATTTCAGACATTCCTAACTTCTATGGTATTTTGGAACTGTACCCCAAGGAAGGGGAACACTGGGATTGAAAACACCGTCATTTGGGCGGTGTTTTTTCGTACCCTAACAAGTTATCAAATGAATGAAAATAAACGCTATATGACGCTTATATGAAGTCAGAAAGGGGGTTCACAGGCACATGAGAACCAAAACTTAATAGAAAGGGTAAGGTGGTCTTTATTATCTCCCGGTCACTGGGTCAGTGTGGCGTTGAAAGGCATCCGGCAACGGGTGCTTTTCTCTTTGTCGGCGTTGGTCAAGACGTAAAACCGCAACAACCAAACAATCATGTGGGAGTTACCCCGTACAAAAACGTATTTGAAAGGATGGTACAGAAGTATGACAAGAAAACAGTTGGAAGATATGGGACTGACGAAGGAACAGGTTGACAGCATTATGAAAATCAATGGGGATGACATTGAAAATGCAAAGTCTGCATCTGCCGCCGAAGTCAAGAATTTGCAGACCGAAGTGTCAGGGCTGAAAACACAGGTGTCTGACCGGGACAAACAGCTTGAAACCCTGAAAGCATCGGCGGGTGACAATGAAGCCCTGAAACAGCAGATTGCGGATTTACAGGCTGAAAACACTAAGACCAAGGAATCCCATGAATCCGAAATGAACCAGTTGAAGGTTGACTTTGCGGTTGAAAAGGCGTTGACCGGGGCAAAGGCGAAGAATATCAAGGCGGTTAAGGCGCTGCTTGACCTGACGGATGCCAAACTTGACAAGGAAGGGAACGTCAAGGGGTTACAGGAACAGATTGACAAGCTGACCGCCGCCGAAGATACCAAGTTCCTGTTTGATGCAGCGCAACAGGCACAGCAGCAGACCTTTAAAGGGTATCAGCCCGGAGCATCGGCACAGCAGAAACCGGGGACAGAAGTTGACCCTTCAAAGATGAACTATGATGAATTATGTGCCTACTTAGCGGAAAACCCGGATGCTAAGTTAGGTGAGTAAAAGAAAGGAACGGTGAAAATATGCCAAACGATAAGTTTGATTCTAAGAGTTTTAACCCGCAGGCGTTCAAGTACATGGTCGGCAGAGTCCCGAACCTTCATATGCACGAAATCAAGAAGTCAAAGGCACTTGCGGGCAACCCTGACATCAAAGCAACCCTTGGGGGCGGTCAGGGTGGCACTGGTTACGCACGTATTGCAATGCGTGGTCTGTTGGATGGCGATGCAGTCAACTATGACGGTCAGACCGACATCACCGCAACCAACACCAAGACCTTTGAACAGGGCGTTGTTGCGGTCGGTCGTGCAAAGGCGTGGGTTGAGAAGGATTTCAGCTATGACATCACGGGCGGCGTGGACTTTATGCAGAACATCGCTGACCAGGTTGGTGAATACTGGGATGGTATTGACCAGAACACCATTATTGCGATTTTACAGGGTATCTTTTCCATGACCGGGACGAAGAATCTTGAATTTGTCGAGAACCACACCTATGATGTCACGGAAAAGGTTGACGGCAAGATGTCCGCAACTACCCTGAACAGTGCAGTAAACAAGGCGTGTGGGGCGAACAAGAAGAAGTTCACACTGGTGTTCATGCACAGTGACGTTGCCACGAACCTTGAAAACCTGAACCTTGTCGCTCACCTGAAATATACCGACAAGGACGGGATTCAGAAAGAACTTGACCTGTATACGTGGAACGGCAAGCTGGTTGTCATTGATGACGATATGCCCGCAGTTGCACAGGAAGGTTTCTACATTAAGGCAAAGGCAACGAATGAGGGTGCGTTGGAAGTTGTGGCAGATTCAGCAACACCTACCGCAAAGCAGATTAAACTTGCCGATGTAACCCCTGTTGCAGAGAGTTACACCACCCCGGCGGCGGGTGACTATGTTGTGTTCGTGGATGCGTTCACCGAGTACACAACCTATGTACTGGGGAACGGTTCGATTTCCTATGAGGATTTGGGCGTAAAAGTACCGTATGAAATGAATCGTGACCCCAAGACTAACGGCGGTCAGGACACGCTTTACAGTAGGCAGCGCAAGGTATTCGCACCGTTTGGTATCTCCTATGAGAAAAAGTCACAGGCAAGTTTATCCCCTACGGATGCAGAGTTGGAGAACGGTGCAAACTGGTCACTGGTACATTCTGGTGAGGATGTGGCGGCAAATCGCAGTTTCATCAATCACAAGGCAATCCCGATTGCCCGCATTATTTCAAGGGGTTAAGCCGGGAAAGGTCAGGTGATAGACCGTGTTTGACACCGAAACAGTAAAAGAAAGGTTGAAATCTTTCGGTTATGAGGTCAAGGCAGAGGATGAATTTGCCTTGACCTTTTGCGTTGAAAAAGTACGCAGCACCATTAAAAATGAAATCAACTGGCAAGATGTCCCGGAAGGACTGGAACACATCGCTGTTGATATGGCAGTGGGTGACTTCCTTCTTTCCAAGAAAACCTTTGCACCAACTGACCTTGTGGGGTTTGATTTGGATTATGCAGTCAAGCAGATTCAGACAGGTGACACCAACACAGTCTTTGCAACTGGGGAAGGAAGTTTGACACCTGAACAAAGGCTGACCACCTTCATCAATTACCTTTTATCCTATGGAAAGGATGAATTTAATTCGTTCAGGCGAATCCGATGGTAAAAGCGATTCAGGCGGCACAGAAAGCCGCAAGAAAGGCGATTGAAGCAACTTATTTTGGTACTTTGAAAGTCACGGAAATGCAACAGGTAACAGATGAAAGGTCGAAGCTGACGAAGGATGAAGAAGTGGTTGTGTTGGAAAATCAACCCTGTAAATTGTCCTTTGAAACCCTGAAAGCCGCTGTTCAAACGGATTCAGCGGCAACTATTACACAGGTCACAAAACTGTTTGTGTCCCCTGATATTTCTATCAAGGCGGGTTCAAAAATCACGGTGTCACAGGACAATGTGACCACAGATTACACTTGCAGCGGTGTCCCGGCAGTATATCCAACACATCAGGAAATCATTCTTGAATTGTTCGAGGAATACGCCTGATGGGTAAAATGGGAAAATTCAACATGGACGGGTTGGAAAAGTTCAGGGATGAACTGAACAAGCTGCAAGACCCGGATGCCTTTGTTGAATCGTGTGCAAAGGAACTTGCCGCCCGATTGCTCCGCATGGTGGTAAAAAGAACCCCCGTGGGTGACTATGACACATACAAAACTAATGAAAATGGTGAACGTGTGGTTGTTAAAAAGTCATCTAAAAAAGGCGGCACATTAAGGCGTGGGTGGACTGGTGAAAAAAGGTCATCTGCAAAAGGGTATGCGGAATCACTGACGGTTCATCATTTTGGTGATACCTATGTCATTGAGATTGTGAACCCAGTTGAATATGCGTCCTATGTGGAATACGGTCACAGAACCCCAAATCATAAGGGGTGGGTCAAGGGGCGGTTCATGATGACCATATCGGAACAGGAACTTGAAAAGATTGCCCCAAGGGTGCTTGAAAACAAGATTAAAAAATATTTAGGGGGATGTCTGAAATGATAAATTCAATAATCGAAGCAATCAGCGTTGCCCTGAATGAAGAATTTGGGGACGGCTACAAAATCCACATGGAAGAAATCAGGCAAGGTTTGAAAGAACCTTGTTTTTTTATTCAGTGTTTGAATCCAACACATGAACTGTTCCTTGGAAAGCGGTATTTCCGAACCAACCAGTTCTGCATCCAGTATTTTCCCGCAACCCGTGAGAAACAGAAGGAATGTAACGGGGTTGCGGAACGGATGTCATGGCGTTTGGAGTACATCACAATCTATGGTGAGGACAAGCCGACACGTGGAACAAAAATGAAGTATGAAGTGGTTGACGGCGTTCTGAACTTCTTTGTGAATTATGACTGTTTTGTTTACAGGAGAGAAGAACAGACCGCTATGGAGATTTTGGAGACAAGCACGAATGTGAAGGAAGGTGGTTAATTTGGCGGGAACGAAAAAGCGGGCAACCGTGGCGGCAGTTCAGACCGCTGAACAGGAGTTCAGCAAAGAACAGATTGTTGCGGCTGCGAAATACCGTGATAAAAGGGATTTGGTGGATGCCCTTCTTGATGATAAGAAAAAGTACACCTTTGAAACAGTTGACAACCTGATTGAAAAATACATGAAAGGACAGGTGAAATGATATGGCTTTAGGTGGTGGCAGTTTTACCACGCAGAATAAGGAACTTCCCGGCACATATATCAATTTTGTATCGGCTGCAAGTGCATCTGCCGCCCTGTCAGACAGGGGAATTGCAACAATGCCCCTTGAACTGGACTGGGGCGTTGAAGATGCTGTTTTTGAAGTGACAAATGAGGACTTTCAGAAGAACAGCATGAAGGTCTTTGGTTATGCCTTTGACAGTCCCAAGCTGACAGGTCTTAGTGATTTGTTCATAGGGGCAAAGACACTGTATGCGTACCGTCTGAACAGCGGTGGCACAAAGGCGGCAAATGACTTTGCAACCGCTTTATATGGCGGCACACGTGGAAACGATTTGAAGATTGTCATTCAGGCAAATACAGACGATTCCACAAAGTTTGATGTCATGACCTATATGGGAACGGTCAAGGTCGATACACAGACGGTTGCAAAGGCGGCAGACCTTGTTGCAAACGATTATGTGACGTTCAAGACAGACGCAATCCTTGCAGTCACCGCATCCACCCCGCTGACAGGCGGCACGAATGGAACGGTTGACGGGACTGCACATCAGGCGTACTTGGACAAGATTGAATCCTATACCTATAACACAATGGGCATTGTGGTTACTGACGAGACAACCAAGAAACTGTATGTTGCGTTCAACAAGCGGTTGCGTGATGAAATGGGCATCAAGTTCCAGTTGGTGCTTTACAACATTGCGGCTGATTTTATGGGCGTTATCAGCGTGAAAAATAAGGTTACTGATGAAGGGTGGTCAGAATCATCCCTTGTGTACTGGGTTACTGGTGCAGAAGCGGGGTGTGCGGTCAACAAGTCCTGTCAGAACAAGAAATATGACGGTTCATTTTCCGTCAACACCGATTTCACACAGAACCGGTTGAAACAGGCAGTGAAGAATGGTGAATTTGTTCTGCACAAGGTCAATTCGGATGTCCGGGTGCTTGAAGATATTAACAGCATGGTCACGACAACGGACACTTGCGGCGATGTATTCAAGGACAATCAGACCATCCGGGTTATTGACCAGTTGGGAAATGATGACGCTGTTCTGTTCAACACTAAGTATTTAGGCGTTGTTCCGAATAACGCATCAGGCAGAACTTCCCTTTGGTCTGACCTTGTGAAAATCAGACAGGAGTTGCAGACCTTGGGTGCAATCGAAAACTTCAATGATTCTGATGTGACGGTTGCACAGGGCGATACTAAGAAATCAGTTGTTTCCACAAGCGTCATTGAGGTTGTGAACACTATGGGTAAACTCTATATGACAGTTACGGTTGCGTAAGAAAGGCGGGTGATAAATAATGAATGACAACATTACCATGAAGGCAAGGGACACCATTGCCGCAAAACTGGCTGAATGTTTCCTGACCATCGGCAGCAGAAGGTATAACTTCATGCAGATGATTGACATGGAAGCCAAGGTTGAAAAGACAAAGACCACAGTTCCCCGCCTTGGTGCTATTATGGCGGGACACAAATCTTGCGGTATGGAAGGTACATTTTCCGGGACTGCACACTATAACCAGTCGGTGCTTAGACAGGCATTGCTTGACTATAAGAACACTGGTGAGGATGTTTATTTTGAAATGCAGATTACCAACGATGACCCCACCAGTGAAGCGGGCAGACAGACCATCATCTTTTATGACTGCAACACGGACGGCGGCGTACTGGCAAAGTTTGATGCCGATGGGGAATATCTGGATGAAGAAATTGAAGGAACTTTTGAAGATTTCTCTATGCCGGAAGCCTTTGCGAACCTTACCGGGTTTCTTACCAACTAAACCATGAAAAACCCCTTGTGTGAGTTTATATAACGCTCATATAAGGGGTTTTTGCTATTCAGCGATAAACAGAAAGGGGACAAGTTAAAATGTCGAAATTTAGCCGCTTTATGAAAGCGAATAAAATTGTGAAACCGAATGAGAAGTATGCACCCACAACCAGCTTACAAGATGAAAATGGGAAGCCGCTTGAATGGGAGTTCAAGCAGATTTCTTCTAAGGAGAATGAAGCCTTGCGTGATTCCTGTACCGTGGAAGTTCAGGTTAAGGGCAAGCCCAACCTGTACAGACCGAAGGTGAACACCGCAGCTTACCTTGCAAAGATGATTGTTGCGTCCACCGTATACCCTGACCTGTACGACAAGGAATTACAGGACAGTTACAATGTCATGACCCCGGAAGAACTGCTTTATGCACTGGTTGACAACGCCGGGGAGTATCAGGAACTGACCGTTTGGATGCAGAAGTATCAGGGCTTTACCAAGAATCTTGATGACAAGGTGGAAGAAGCAAAAAACTAATTGAAGAAGGGGATGGTGAATCAAACTATGCTTACTATGCCCTTCACAAACTTCACATCTTACCAAGTCAGTTTTTGGAAATGGAAGAACAGGAAAAAGCCTTTGTCATAGCCGCAATAAAAATCAAAGTCGAAAACGACAAGAAGGAAAAGAAGAAAGCGGAAAGCAAGGCGAAGAAAAAACACTAAGAAAGGCGGGTGGTGACAATGGCATCTATTCAGACAGGGATTGAACTGAATGACCGGTTCAGCGGTGTGTTGAACAATATTGTTAATTCAGTGAACCTTGCGGTGTCTGCTATGTATGATATGCAGCAGAGCATGAACGCAGATATTGACACAAGCAGCATTGAAGGGGCAAGGGACGAAATCAATCAGGCAACCGCAGCAATCAACGCTATGAACGAAGCCTTGAACCATCAGACCGCCCCCGATGCTGTTCCCCCTGTTGTGGATGAAGGGAATCAAGAACCGATTCCTGCACCGATTCAGCCCGTACTTCCTGACCCGCTTGTTGAAAATCCTGAACCTATCAGACCAGAGATTCAGCCAAATGCACCCCCTGAACCTGTTCAGATTCCTGTTCAGTGGGAAACGGACGGGTTAGAAGTATTCACTGGGACAGGGATTGAACGATTTCAACAGGAAGTTCAGAGTGCAAACGATATGTTGAACACTTTGAATGAAACCCAAAGCAGAATTGTACAGACCGCAAGCGGTATTGATATTCTGCCTGATGCGGCGATGCAGGATATAAATGCAATGGGTCAGAGATTGCAGAGTATTCAGCAGCGGATTCAGCAGATTGAAAACAACCCGATGAATTTGGGAACGGATACGGCAAACACTGAATTGGAACGGTTGCGGTCACAGTTGAACATGGCGGTTCAGGAACAAAACGAACTGAACAGGGCTATGGAAGATATGGATATTTCAGCCGCAAACGATGCCTATTTGCGTTTGTCGCAGACAGTCAGCGGAACAGAACGGTATATCCGGGACAATGTTGACGAACAGGGGCGGTTCAATCAGGAAATTCAGGAAGGGACACAACAGGCAAGCGAACTGACCAACATGATAAAAAGTGCAGTCATGGCATACGTCAGTGTTCAGAGCGTTGGAAAGGCGTTGGATATTTCAGATGAACTTGTTCAGACCACTTCACGCTTGAATATGATGAATGACGGATTGCAGACCACAGAAGAACTTGTCAACATGGTTTATGCAGCCGCACAGGATGCCCGTGGTTCATTCAGCCAAATGGCAGATGTTGTTGCCCGGTTCGGTAACAACGCAAAGGATGCGTTCAGCAGTTCGGAAGAAGTGGTTGCTTTTGCTGACCTGATTCAAAAGCAGATGACGATTGCCGGAGCAAGCACCCAAGAAGCGGCAAATGCAGAATTGCAGTTGTCACAGGCACTTGGTTCAGGTGTTTTGCGTGGTGACGAACTGAACAGTATTTTTGAACAAGCCCCGAACCTGATTCAGAACATCGCTGATTACTTGGAAGTTCCGATTGGTCAGATTCGTGAAATGGCGGCTGATGGTGAACTTTCAGCGGATGTTGTCAAAGCAGCGATTTTTGCGGCAGCGGATGACATCAATGCGAAGTTTGAAGAAATGCCTATGACATGGGGGCAGATTTGGCAATCTATGCAGAATACCGCTCTGATTGCTTTTCAGCCTGTTCTTCAAAGGCTGAATGACATAGCCAACAGTGAAGCATTTCAGACATTTGTGAACGGTGCGATTGAAGCAATGGCAACCCTTGCAAATGTTGTACTGAACATTTTTAAACTGATTGGTACAGTTGGCGGTTTTATTGCTGATAACTGGTCAATCATTAGTCCTATTATTTATGGTGTCATCGGCGCGTTGGCAGTATATGCAGCTTACCTTGGCATTGTAAAAGGGATTGAACTGGCAAGTGCAGCAGCAAAAGGCGTGTTAGCAGTGGCAGAGTTTATACACGTTGCAGCCTTGGCAGCACAGACCGGGGCAACAATTTCTGCAACCGCTGCACAGTTAGGTTTGAATGGTGCAATGTATGCGTGTCCTATCGTTTGGATAATCATGCTTATTATTGCCCTTATCGCAATTATTTTTGCAGTATGTTCAGCTATTGCCAAACTGACAGGTGTTGCAAATTCAGGGTTCGGTGTGATTTGTGGCGGTGTCAATGTGGTGATTCAGTTCTTTAAGAATTTGGGTCTGACCGTTGCGAACATCGCACTGGGGATTGGCAGCGCAATAGCCGCTCTTGGTTCAAATATCATGGCGGCGTTCCACAATGCAATCAGTTCTGTTCAGGCGTGGTGGTACGATTTACTTTCAACCTGTCTGTCAGTCATTGAAAGCATATGTGCAGCTTTGAATAAGTTGCCCTTTGTGGAATTTGATTATTCAGGCATCACGTCAGCCGCAAATGACTATGCGGCACGGGCGGCAGAAGCAGCCGGGAACAAAGAGGACTATACAAACATTGCGGATGCGTTCAATGAAGGGTTCAGCACGTTTGACACCTTTCAAGATGGTTGGGTGTCCGATGCGTTTAATGCAGGTGCTTCTTGGGGTGACGGTGTTGCGGATGCGGTCAGCAATTTCAGCCTGTCGGATATATTCGGCGGGACAGATATACCTAATGTGAGTGACTACACATCAGGGTTCAATGATGTAATCGCAAATTCAGGCGTTGGTGATAACCTTGGCAGCATTGCCGGGGACACTGGTGCAATCAAGGATTCTATGGATATAACACAGGAAGATTTGAAGTATTTGCGGGACATCGCAGAACAGGATGCAGTAAACAGGTACACAGTCGCAGAAATCACGATTGACCAGTCAGGTATGCAGAACACCATCAACAGCGGTGACGATATTGACGGATTCATGACAAAACTGACGGATTCCGTGAACGAAGCGGTTGACAGTATGACGGAAGGGGTGCATGAGTAAATGGCAAAAAGCGGATATGACGTATATTTGAAAAATTGTCTGTTGCCCGTCACCCCTGAAAAGATACAGATAAAAATTAACAACCAAAACAAGACGGTCAGCCTTATCAATGAGGGAGAAATCAACATCCTGAAAAAAGCGGGGCTGACCGACATTGAATTTGAATGTGAAATACCCCAAGTCAAACACCCTTATGCGGTCTACAAATCAGGGTTTCAGGATGCGGGGTATTTCATGGACTTCTTTGAAGAACTGAAAACCAGTGGCAAACCGTTCCAGTACATAGTGTGTCGAAAACTTCCCGTTGGAAAGCAGCTTTTGAATACCAACATCAAGGTTTCAATGGAAGATTACAAAATCACCGAGGACGCAAAGAATGGTTTTGACTTCAAAGTGAAGTTCAATCTGAAACAGTGGCGGGACTATGGGACAAAGACGGTAAACATTCAGATTGCGGCATCTAAGCCAAAAGCAAGTGCCGAACCGCAGCGTGAAACCAACAATTCCCCCGCTCCCGCCGCTGCACAGACCTACACAGTAGTAAAGGGTGATTGTTTGTGGAACATTGCCAAGAAGTTTTATGGCAGTGGGGCAAAGTATACAGTCATCTATGACGCAAACAAGGGTGTTATTGGTGGCAACCCTAACCTGATTTATCCGGGACAGGTTTTGACTATCCCGGCAGCATAAGAAACGGGGGTGTTTAGAATTGTATGTTGAACTTTTGGTTGGGAATGAATCAGGAACAAAGGTTTATCAGCCCGCAGTCCAGGAAGGGATTGAATGGTCAACAGAACGGAAGAATACCCCCGGCAAACTGGTTTTCAAAGTCCTGAAGGATGACATCATTGATTTTTCAGAGGGCAGCCCGGTCAGGATGAAGGTTGACGGTGACAACGTGTTTTTTGGTTTTGTGTTCAAGCAACAGAGGGCAAAAGACCAGATTATCACAGTCACCGCCTATGACCAGTTACGGTATTTGAAGAATAAAGACACAAAGGTCTATGAAGGGAAAACAGCGTCACAGTTCACAAAAATGATTGCTGATGATTATTTCCTGAATGTTGGGACATTGGAAAATACAGGATATGTCATAGAATCAAGGGTTGAAGAAAATACTTCCCTGTTTGAAATGATTTCAAACGCCCTTGACCTGACCTTAACCAACACGGGGGAAATGTTCGTCTTATATGACGATTTTGGGAAACTGACATTGAAAAGTCTATCTTCTATGTACGTGGGTGAACCGGGTGCATATCTGATGATTGACGAAGAAACGGGTGAAAATTTTGACTACACTTCATCTATTGATGATAACACATATAACAAAATCAAGCTGACCTATGACAATGAGGAAACAGGGTATAGGGAAGTTTATATTGCACAGGATTCTTCCAACATCAACAGGTGGGGAATCTTGCAGTATTTTGATACTTTACAGAAGGGTGAGAATGGACAGGCAAAGGCAGATGCACTTTTGAGCTTATACAATAAAAAGACCCGCAACCTGAAAATAACAAATGCCCTTGGAGATAACCGGGTCAGGGCGGGTTCAATGGTGGTCATCAACCTTGACCTTGGAGACATAAAAGTGAAAAACTGGATGCTTGTGGAAAAATGCAAGCATACCTACAAAGAAGGTGAGCATTGGATGGATTTGACGCTAAGAGGGGGTGAGTTTGTTGCCTGATGCAAATGAATTAGTTGAAACACTAAAACGTGCCGCAGTAGAAGCAGTAGAAGCAAAGAAACCCGTCAACGTTTATTTTGGCGAAGTGGTGACAGCATCCCCGTTGAAAATCAACGTGGAGCAAAAAATGGTACTGGGTGAAAAACAGTTGATTTTGTCAAGGAACGTCACCGATTTTACAACGCAAATAACCGTTGATTGGGTAACGGGCAGTAAATCCGGGGGGAGTGGGGAAGATTCCTTTGCCGCCCACACCCACGCTGTAACAGGAAGAAAAAACATTACCGTTCATAATGGCTTGGTTGACGGTGATGACGTTATTCTTATTAGGCAGCAGGAAGGTCAAAAATTTATCGTATGGGATAGGATTGGGAAATGATACCTTCAACAGTCGGTTTTTTAGAACTGGATTTTGAGATTGAAGAACAACCAAGCCAAACCTATAAAATGGATTTAGACGGTGATTCGGTCAGGGGGTTTGTGGATGACCAAGAAGCAATGAAACAGACCATATTCAGGATATTAAGCACTGAACGGTATCAGTATATCATTTATCCTTGGTACTATGGCATTGAAACCCTTGACCTGTATGGTGAACCAGTTACCTATGTATGCCCGGAACTGGAACGCAGAATCACAGAAGCGTTGCTTGTTGATACACGAATCAGCAGTGTGACCGATTTTGAACATGACCTGAGTGTGAAAGGCGTTGTTCACACAGCGTTTACCGTTCACACAATATACGGTGAAATCAGGGCAGAGAAAGGGGTGAATATCTGATGTATGAAAATGAAACCTATGAAGTCATTCTTGAACGGATGCTGAACCGGGTATCTGAAAAACTGGACAAAAGACCCAGTTCCCTGATTTGGGACACCCATTCAGCAACCGCTATTGAATTTCAGATTTTGTATATTGAGTTGGAATATCTGATAAAAAATTCATACGGTGACACCGCTGCAAGGGAATTTCTGGTTTTGCTTGCAAAGGACAGGGGACTTTCCCCTGATTCAGCGACAAAGGCGATTCTGCAAGGGGAATTTACCCCGACAGATATTGATGTCACGGGTAAGCGGTTCAACATCGGTGAAATGAACTATGTGGTGTTGGAACAGATAACACCGGGGACATATCAGGTTCAGTGTGAGACGGAAGGGACAGTTGGCAATCAGTACCTTGGGGATATGATACCTATGGAATACATTGACGGTTTGCAGACCGCACAACTGACCAAAATCCTGATACCGGGTGAGGATGAAGAAGATACCGAAGTATTCAGGCAGCGGTATTTTGACAGTTTCAATGAACAGTCCTTTGGTGGAAACCGGGCAGATTATCTTGCCAAGGTCAGAAGTATTGACGGGGTAGGGGATGCCAAGGTCACAAGGGTGTGGAACGGGGACATAAGACCCGCCGACATGATACCAAGTGCAACCGTTCAGGCATGGATTGAAGCAAACCTTGACACACTGCCGGAAGCAGTGAAGTCTTGGTTACAACCTGTATATGATGCGGCCAAGAATAAAAAGTTGACGGTTGGCGGTACGGTTCATGTGACAATCACAGATTCGGATGATTACGGGGAAGCGTCCCAAACACTTGTGAACAGTGTTCAGGAAACGCTTGACCCGGAAGAAAATGCCGGGGAAGGTTATGGGCTTGCACCTATTGGCCATGTGGTCAAGGTGGCAAGTGCTGAACCTGTTCAGATGTTTATTACCACCACAGTCACCTTTGAAGAAGGTTATAATTGGTCAAATACCAATACCGCAATTCAGGATGCGGTGAACGCCTATTTACTGGAATTAAGGCAGGGGTGGGCTGACAGCACAACTATCATTGTCAGAATCAGTCAGGTTGAAACAAGAATCCTTGGGGTGAAAGGTGTGCTTGACATATCGAATACCACCATCAATGGGAAAGCAATCAACATGACGCTGACACAGTATGAAATCCCCGTGTTAGGGGGTGTTTCGGCATGATAAGGGAAGTTGACCTTGTATCATACTTGCCGCCCTTCATGCAGTCCTACAAAGAACCTGTTGCGGCACTGGATGCGGAAAACCCTGAATTTCAAATCATTTGGAAAGCAACAGATAAGGTTTTACGAAACCGTTTCATTTCCACCGCTGATGAATACGGAATATCAAGGTTTGAAAAAATGCTTGGTATTTATCCGTCAGAAGAAGATACTCTTGAATCAAGGCGTTCAAGGGTTCAAAGTAAGTGGTTCAGTCAGCTTCCCTATACCATAAGGGTATTGCTGCAAAAGCTGACGGTGCTATGTGAAAATACAGATTTCAGTATGTCCCATGATTTTGATGTGGGGTATACCCTGACACTGGAAACTGACCTTGAACTGTTTGGACAGGTGGAAGAACTGGAACACATCATAAACACGATGATTCCCGCAAATATCGTTGTAGTTTCAAAGAACAGCATCCCTTGTAATGTGACGGGTGCTGTTCTTTTTGGTGGCGGTATCTGTTTTGTGAATTGCTTTTCCATCACCAACGATTTCAGGGAAGTGTTTGACATTGAAGGTACGGCGGCATTTGGCGGTGGAATTGTTCAGACTGATATGCTGAACATCACAAATGACAGCCGGGAAACGGTCACAGTTTCAGGCAATGTAAGTGTGGGCGGTGGTGTTGTTGATACCGCACTGATAACCATTTCAGAAGATTTTAGTGAAGTTATCCGGGCAGACGGGGATGCGAAGGTTGCATCAGGAGTTGTGCAAGTAGATTTCATTGAAATAAAAACAGTATAACACGAAAGGAATGATAAGAATGGCACAGTATTCAAAATTGGTCTTAACCGATGACGGTCAGGCACTTATGGCAAAAATGATTGCCGGGACTGGGAACATTGATTTCACAAAAATCTGTTCTTCCAGTACCCAGTACACGGAAAGTCAGTTGCAGTCCTTGACCGCACTCACGAATGTGAAGCAGACCACCCTTGTTTCCAAGGTGACACGGACGAATGAAGTCGCTATCAAGATTGAAGCGGCTTTTTCAAATGCAGACATCACAACCGGGTATTATATGCGTACCCTTGGGTTATATGCGGTTGACCCGGACAAAGGGGAAGTTCTGTATGCGGCTTGCATTGAAACCACAAATAACTGTTATATGCCCCCATATAACGGGGTTACGGTGTCGGCGGCATACATTCAGTTATACACAACCGTGGGGAACTCGGAAAGCGTATCACTGGAAGTCAACCCCGGAGCATATGCAACCATCGGGGATATTCAGGCACTTGAAGCAGAGATTGCAGACCTGAAAGCCTTTGTTGGTTACACTGACGGGGATATTTACGGGGTGGAAGTGGATTTTGTCAATAAAAAGTTCACCCGCCTTGCCGGGGCAGTGAACCGCACACCGGGGGAAGGGTTTGACGGTATCAACTGTTTTGGTGGAAGGAAACGCTGCAACCTGACAAATGACGGACGGGTTGCCGCCTATTACGGCGAAACGGGATTTTCCACCACGGGCAAACTGACACAGGCAGTTGACCGCAACCCGGAAGGAACTGAAACGCCTGACACCACTTTACAGTTTGCGTCCGGGACGGTGGTTCAGGTCATGGTGGAACAGCCTAAATTCTATTACAAGGTTGTTCCCCTGAATGTAGAGAAGAAACACAAGGGCGGCATCACCCGCAAGGTCAGATATTATGTATCTGATACACCAAAGGCGGGGTTCAAGCTGCACCCGGCTTTCCGTGAAAACGGGAATGAGAATGAAAAGATTTATATTGCCGCCTTTGAGGGTTCATTGTATGACGCAAGTGCGGCGGCGTATATCTTGGATGATTCACAGGTTGCTGACTTTACCGCTGATATGCTTTCCAGTATTGCAAACGCTAAACCGCTGTCAGGACTGACACAGAGCGCAACACGGGCGAATGTCCGCAAACTGGCAGAAAAGCGTGGTTCAGGTTGGGAACAGGCATATGCGGCAACGGTATCTGCTTCACAGCTTCTTATGCTGATTGAATATGCAAGTTTCAATATGCAGTCTGCTATTGGCAACGGCGCAGTCTCCAAGACGGATGACGGTGCAACGAATATGTCAGAGCCGACAGGCACGACAATCAACCTTGGCAACGCATCCGGGGTTGCGGTCAATACTAACGGTATTCAGATGGTGTCCTATCGTGGGGAAGAAAATTTCTGGGGTAACATCTGGGGGTGGGTTGACGGCATCAATCAGTACATGGATGCAACAACCCATGAAGGGACAATTTACATTGCAGACCATACTTTTACGGATAACATAGGAACAGGGGCATATGAGGATGCCGGAATCATTGCAGTGTTTGGGGACGGGTATGTGTCTGCTTTCTGCTATTCAGAAAAATATGATTGGTTGTTCATTCCGGGTGAACTGCTTGGGAACACCGCCCTTCCTGTTGGTGATTATTGTTGGAATGGCAATACAGGTTGGAGAGTCGCTCTCTTGGGTGCTAGGTGGAATGATGGCTTGAGTGCCGGTGCTTTCGGTTGGCTTCTGCATAATGCTTCTTCTAGTCGGAGTCGGAATGTCGGCGGTCGGCTGGTGTATGTACCTAGCAAGAAAGCAACGTAAAAGTCATTAAACAACTATTTTTTAGATAGGTAATCAGGATGCTATACGGATGACGATTATTCAAGCGGAAAGACGATAAAAACCAGAAAACCAAGTCACTAAATTGGGTGCTAGGTGGAATGATGGCTTGAGTGCCGGTGCTTTCGGTTGGCTTCTGCATAATGCTTCTTCTAGTCGGAGTCGGAATATCAGCAGTCAGCTAGTAAATGCACTAAAATCACCCCGTCAGAAATGGCGGGGTGTTCCTATAAATATACTGAAAACTGATTACCGTGCCACTTGGCAAAACATCAAAAACACCAGAGAACCGTATTAGTAGACCCGGCATCTGCCGGGGTCGAAAGTTCGGTTCAGTGCATACAAAGAGGGGATGCCCTTTGAAACGCTATGGTTATTTATATGACAAAATCTGTTCGATGGAAAACCTTGAACTGGCATTTCGACACGCTAAGAAGGGAAAGGGGTGGTATAAAGAGGTCAAGCAGATAGAGGAAAGACCTTACTACTATTTAGCGGCGTTGCAATGGATGCTGAAAAACCACAAATACAGAACTTCTGAATATACCACGTTCACCAAGAAGGACGGGAAGAAGGAACGGGAAATCTACAAATTGCCGTTCTTCCCTGACAGAATCGCACAGTGGGCGGTGTTACAGGTGATTGAACCGCAGTTGTTGGCATACTTCACAGATGACACCTATTCAGCGATACCAAACAGGGGGATTCATGCAGCTTTCAAGAAGTTGCGGAAAGCAGTTGACACAGTACCAGAGGAAATGACTTACTGCCTGAAAATCGACTGTAAGAAGTTTTACCCATCCATTGACCATGACACGCTGAAACGAAAGTTCAGAAGGAAGTACAAAGACCCTGAACTGCTTGCCCTGATTGATGAAATCATCGACAGTATCAGCACGTGTCCCGCAACGGAAGAAAACATTGAATTTTACAGGTCATGCGGAAACGAAATCAAGATTGTTCAGTATGGAGGTAAGGACTTTATTGACGGCGTTGGCATACCGATAGGAAATTATTTTTCACAATATGACGGGAATTTCTTTTTGACGGATTTTGACCACTGGATAAAAGAGGTTGAACACGTAAAGCACTATTACCGTTATATGGATGATATTTGCATTTTTGCAAAAAGCAAGGAGGAACTGCACCAGTTGTTGCAGAAAATTGACAACTATTTCAGGGTGAACTTGAAATTAAGAATAAAAGGTAATTATCAAATATTCCCTTCATTTGTCAGAGGTATTGACTTTGTTGGGTACAGGGTATTTCTGAATAATACATTGCTTAGAAAATCCACCTGTCAGGAGTTTAAACGGAAAATGACCGCAATCAGGAAAAAGGTGGAAAGGGGTCAGGAAACGAATTATTCAGAATGGTGTTCCATCAATTCCTATAAGGGTTGGCTGAAACATTGCGATAGTTACCGATTATCTGAACAATACATTGTGCCTATTCAGCCCTATGCGGATGAATACTATAAAACCCATATAAAGGCAAAAAAGAAGAAAGGCGGTAAAGGAAATGAAGCAGTACGGAAAGGTAAGAAGCGTTCAGCAGCCTGACCCCAAGGTCATTGATGACTTTAGTGTTTGGGTTGCAGAAAACATTGTCCCGGTTACAGAAGAACCTACTGGGGAAGAAGAAACCGGGTTCACTGGTTATGAATATGACCTGACCCAGTACACCAAGGATGAATACATCAGCATGGTTGACGAAAAGAACGCATCCTTGGAAACACAGGTCACAGACACACAGCTTGCCTTGTGTGAAGTGTATGAACTGTTAGGTTAAGGAAGGGGTGAAAGAAAATGGCAAAAATTTATGCTGACCTCATCAGGAAAGGGTTCAAGACCCTTGAAGATGTGCCTGACAAGCTGAAAGAAGCGGTCAAGGCTATTTTGGAAGGTGATGACTGATGCTCTTTCAGTTCTTCATAAAAATCTTATTCAGAAAGGAAGTGGGAGAAATGGCAGTTATTTATGCAACCCTTATCATCAAAGGGAAGAAAGACTTTGCTGACGTTCCTGAAAGAATCAAGGAACAGGTGAAGGAAGTGCTGATTGACCTCGATTGCGGGGAATTGGCACAGTAGACAAGGGAAATATCACAGACACGATTATAGCCGCTATATGACCTTTATATGAGGTCACAGGCGGTTATTTTTGTGTCGGAAAGGACAGGAAAAACCATTGGAACAGTTTTTAATGCAGACATACACGGCGGCACTTCCTATCATCCTGACCGCACTGATGGGTTATATCGTGTGGTTGCTGAAAAACCAGAAGAAAGACCGTGATGCCAACAGTAAAGGCACGATGCTTTTACTTAGGGTTCAGCTTATTGAATACCATGATAGATACACGGCAAAGGGGGACATTCCTTCATATGCCTATGAAAATTTCATGGAAATGTACGATGCCTATCACGAATTAGGCGGGAATGGCATGGTGACAAAAATGAAGCACGAAATTGAAGAGTTGCATTTGAAGAAGAAAGAGGTGTAAGAACATGACAAATATTAACTGGAAAGTACGTGTGAAAAACAAGGCGTTTTGGGTTGCCCTGATTCCCGCTATTCTGCTTTTGGTTCAGGTTGTTGCGGGTGTATTCGGCTATACCCTTGACTTGGGCGATTTGGGGAACAAGCTGTTGGAAGTCGTGAACGCTTTATTTGCGGTCTTGGCGATTCTTGGAATCGTGACTGACCCGACAACTGCCGGAGTTTCCGACAGCGAACAGGCGTTGACCTACACTGAACCGAAGAAATAAGAAAGAGAGGACAGAAAAATGAGTAATTCAAGTTTGGTATGCTATACGAACATTTCCCCCAACAAAACCAGTCCCCGCAACCATGCGATTGACAGAATCACGCCGCATTGCGTGGTGGGGCAGTTATCCGCTGAAAGCATTTGCGGGTGTTTCACAAGCCCGTCAAGACAGGCAAGTTGTAACTATGGAATCGGCACTGACGGGCGGGTTTCCCTTTGTGTAGAGGAAAAAGACCGTTCTTGGTGTTCTTCCAGTAGTGCGAATGACAACCGGGCGGTGACGATTGAATGTGCGTCTGATAAAACCGCCCCGTATGCAATGACCGATGCGGTATATGAATCGCTTATCAGCCTTTGCACAGACATCTGCCGCCGCAACGGAAAAAGTAAGCTGATTTGGCTTGGGGATAAGGACAAGACCCTTGCCTATGAACCGAAGGATGATGAAATGGTCATCACGGTTCACAGATGGTTTGCAAACAAGTCCTGTCCGGGTGACTGGTTATATTCCCGCCTGTCTGACCTTGCCGCAAGGGTTACTGCAAATCTTGGCGGCGGTAAGTCTGACACGGGTGTTTTATATCGTGTTCAGACTGGGGCTTTTTCCGTGAAAGACAATGCCGACAAGATGCTTGCCAAGGTAAAAGCGGCGGGGTTTGATACTTATATGGTCAAGGTCAACGGTCTGTATAAGATTCAGGTGGGGGCATACAGTGTCAAGGCAAATGCGGATGCGATGGCGGCAAAACTGAAAGCAGCCGGGTTTGACACCTACATCACCACGGAACAGGGCGAAGCAGTCAACACGAAGAAATCTGTTGAGGAAGTTGCCCGTGAAGTTATTGCCGGGGTATGGGGAAATGGTCAGGAACGTGAGGACAGTTTGACCGCAGCGGGGTACGATTACAACGCTGTTCAGGCAAAAGTAAATGCCCTGTTGAACTGATTGGTTCATGTTTCTAATTTGTTACTAAATGCTATCGATTACCCCCTTCTAAGGCAATCTTGAAAACTGAACTTTTCCCATAAAAAGGCGGTATGCGGCGGTAGCCAACTTTCACTATTTATGGTATAATAATTAAAAATATGTATCTGAGCTTTTTGCTTGCATATAAGAAAGGACGTGGACCGGATGAACAGGTTTGACAGAGACAGATTCGATGCAATGGGAAAAGAGGCATTAAGCCGTGTAGAAGAATTGATGAACTCCAGCAGGATCAATGAACTGCTTCACAAAAGAGAGGAAGATGAGAAGAAGAAAAACTGCATCCTTTGGGTGCTGGCCATCATCGGCGCAGTAGCAGCCGTGGCAGGTATCGCATATGCAGTGTACCGCTTCTTTACACCAGATTATCTGGAAGATTTTGAAGACGACTTTGACGATGATTTTGACGATGACTTCTTTGAAGATGAGGAGCCGGAGGAGAAAAAGACTGAGAAGTCCGAATAGAGATTATGGATTTAGGAGGGACCGTCGCTTGGGTGACGGTCCTTTTTTTATGGGCTTTAGCCTGTTGAGTATGTCGGAGTTTTTCGTGTTCCGAAAAATGGAGACATGCGAAACAAAAAACCACCCGCTATGCGGGTGCGAGTCAAGAAGTTATACAAAATCACCTTTCCGATTTATAATAGAGGTGTCCAAGCCGCTATCAAAGAAAGGAAAGGTGATTTATATGGCGAAGAAAGCCAATGATTTAGCACATACAAAGTGGATGTGCAAATACCATATCGTCTTCACCCCTAAGTATAGACGAAAAGTCATTTATAATCAATATAAAGAGGATTTGCGAGATATATTAAAGCAACTCTGTAGCTATAAAGGAGTAGAAATATTGGAAGGAAAATTGATGCCGGACCATGTACATATGCTGGTAGCAATCCCGCCTAAATATAGTGTATCCAGTTTCATGGGCTATTTAAAGGGAAAAAGTGCATTAATGATGTTCGACCGACATGCAAATCTAAAGTATAAGTTCGGAAACAGACACTTTTGGTCGGAAGGATATTACGTAAGCACAGTGGGTTTAAATGAAGACACCATACGTAAGTATATCAAAGAACAAGAGAGATACGATCAAATGGTGGATAAATTAAGTGTAAAAGAGTACGAGGACCCTTTTAAGGGTTAGTCGGTATTACGAAGGCCCCTTCAGGGGCGGCAACGAGTCAAAAGCATAGGGGCTTGGAACAAGCCAGCGCCTTGAGACGCTGGCCTGGTACCAAAGGGTTTTACCCGTTCACCGAGCCACCCGTTTTACGGGTGGCGGCGACTGGAGGTAGGGAGGCATATGGCGCATTTGGGGGCTGGTTTGGAAGTGGGGTGTTTTTGGTGGGTGGATGGTGGGTTTGGAAGTGCTAAAAGTGTTTAAAGTGCTTAAATGCCTGAATGTTAAAAATGCTTGAATGTTAAAAATGCTTAAATACCTAAAATGCTTAAATACCTAAAATGCTTGCATACCTAAAATGACTACATGCCTAAAATGCTTGCATCCCTGAAATGATTTCCTTAATCGTGACATCTGGATGTTTATACCGATTCCTCTTTTGGGTGGCCGATTTCCACTGGATTGCTTTTTGTGGACAGCAGTTGATGCATGCAACGCAGTGTTCACATTGATGCCGGAATTCCAATAATCCATTTTTTAAGATAATATTGTGGTTAGGGCATATGTTTTGGCAGATGCCGCATTGTATACATGTATCGTCAACATGGAATCCCTGGTCATGGTTGACCTTCACATCTGTATATATCCGGTAGAACAATTTATCCAGGACAGAATCATGAAAGGGTGCATTACAGATTCCCGCAGCAATTTCATCGGCAGCCAATTCAGCCAGTCCCGCTGCTTCCCTTAACCTTTTTTCTGCAAGATGGACCCTTGGATTATATTCCTCCACGAAATTGGCCACAGCCTTGATTTCCCTGCCATAATTCAGTTTCAATCCCTTGTTTACTAAGAGTCTGTCCACCTGCCCCAATACACCCCCGTGCAGTTCTCCGTAAGTGGGTACTGCAAACATGTAGGGGGAATCCTGGCTTACGCGCAGCTTATCTATGAATTCCCCCACGGTCCTGGGAACACCCCAGAAATACGTTGGGAATACCAGCCCTATTTTATCTGCCGTGCAGAGAACTCCTTTATTTTTTGTCATGGGCAGCATATCTGCCCCCAGCGACTGTGATATGATTGCGGCTGTCTTCAGACTGTTCCCGGTTGCTGAAAAATAGTAAATAACAGTTTTCATATAGGTTCTCCTTTTTCTATACAGGTTGTTTTTAACAATTCCATACCATGAACTAACCTGATTATAACATGGTACACTGAAAATAAAAGTACTTAATTTTTTTGATGTACATTGTTTTGTTATAGTACTAGCTGTATAATTAACCTGGAATGAGGTGATATGGATGAGAAAAGAAGCGGTTGTACCTGAACGCTGCCAAACAATTGCTGTGATGCAAAGAATCATTGGAGGAAAGTGGAAGCTGGAAATCCTGTATTATATTGGTTTTGAGAATGTCCACCGTTTTGGCGGGCTGCGCCGCCACATAGGAGGGATTTCCGAGTCATCACTGACCACGCAGCTGCGCGAACTGGAAGCGGATGGATTTATCCACCGGCATGATTATAAAGAAATCCCGCCCAAAGTAGAGTATTCCCTGACCGAACTTGGGAAAAGCTTTATGCCGGTAATGGAATATCTGAAGGCCTGGGGAGAGGAAAATTTAGGAAAATGACAGTTACAAGGAAGGTTCTGTTGATTATAGGGCCTTTTCTTTGGGCTTTCCTGTCATGTGGGTGATTTTGTGCGAGGAACCGGGACTCAGTATGGATGGGATGGGGAATGGATGGTGCGGCAATGAGTGCAGCAGTGGGGTGGAAGTGTATGTAGCGATGGGTGCGGAAGCATATACGCAATGAGTGGGGCAGCAGGCCGGATATGATAACTTGATGTGTTTTTAAGGACATGATATAATGAGACGATGAAAAAATGGAAGACGCAAGTGATAGAGCAGGAGAATTATAACAGAAACGGAGATAACGGAATGAAAAAAGGCGAGATTTATGAAGGAATTGTGGAAAAGATAGATTTTCCTAATAAAGGAATCCTTATGATAGATGGGGAACGTGTGGTGGTGAAAAATGCAGTTCCGGGGCAGAAAATCCAATGTGTGATTACAAAGAGGAGGAAAGGTAAATCCGAGGCAAGGGTGTTGGAAGTTTTGGAGCGTTCACCTCTTGAATTGCCAGAACACGCATGTCCTCATTTTGGTCTGTGCGGAGGCTGCATTTACCAGAGCCTTCCTTATGAAGCACAGCTGAAAATCAAGGAAGGCCAGGTGAAATCACTCTTAGACAGCGTAGTGGAACCAGGCAGCTATGAGTTTATGGGAATCAAGGCCAGCCCGCTGGAAAAGGGATACCGCAACAAGATGGAATTTTCCTTTGGGGATGAGGTAAAGGACGGGCCGCTGGCCCTGGGAATGCACAGGCGGGGAAGTTTTTATGATATTGTCACAACACCGGACTGCCAGATTGTGCACCCGGACTTTTGCCGGATCCTGGTGGCTACAAAGGAATACTTTGAGGAACTTGGGACTGCATTTTATAAGAAATTGCAGCACAAGGGGTATCTCCGTCATCTGCTGGTGCGCAGGGCCGTAAAGACAGGCGAAATCTTGGTGGACCTGGTTACCAGCACCCAGAGAGAGTATTTGGGCGGCAGGGATGAGGCGGCTGTGTTATCTGAGTGGAAGGAACGTCTGCTGTCCTTGCCTGTTGACGGGAAGTTTGCGGGAATCCTTCATACGGAGAATGACTCCCTTGCCGATGTGGTACAGAGTGATGCAACCCATATTCTTTATGGACAGGACTATTTTAATGAGGAACTGTTGGGACTTCGGTTCAGGATTTCCCCATTTTCCTTTTTCCAGACCAACTCCATGGGGGCGGAGGTGCTGTATGACACGGCCCGCGGTTTTGTAGGGGAGACAAAGGATAAGGTAGTGTTTGACCTTTACAGCGGCACAGGCACCATTGCCCAGATACTGGCGCCTGTGGCTAAAAAAGTGGTGGGAGTGGAAATCGTTGAGGAAGCGGTAGAAGCAGCAAAGGTGAATGCCGGACTCAACGGGCTGGATAACTGTGAATTTGTGGCAGGGGATGTGCTGAAGGTGATTGACGGCCTGGAGGATAAGCCGGATTTGATTGTGGTGGACCCGCCAAGGGATGGAATCCATCCAAAGGCATTGGGAAAGATAATTGAATTTGGGGTGGACCGGATTGTATATATTTCATGTAAGCCTACCAGCCTGGTCAGGGATTTGGTGGTGCTGCAGGAGAAAGGATACCGGATGGAGAAGGGGTGCGCGGTGGATATGTTTCCTGGGACGGGGAATGTGGAGACAGTCTGTCTTTTAAAGAAAATATAAATGGATAATAAGATATATTAACCTCAAACTGGTGAATACTTTTTAAAACAGCTAGATGAAATATAATGGTGATTTTGAGAAAAGGGTTTGTAAAGAGCGGATTGTGATTTAGATAATGTGATTACGCATTTAAATTATAGGTTGAGAGAACTATTTATTGAGGAAAAGAAATTATGACAAACAAGAAGAAAGAGATTACAATACACTGCTCAGCCGCAGAGTATTTAACATATGTAGCATCTACAGGTAGTAACTCAGATAGTTTTGAGATGCGCTATGAAGACGAGAACATTTGGCTGACGCAGAAAATGATGGCAACCTTATATGATGTTTCTGTATCGGCAATCAATCAGCACCTTAAAAGGATATTTGAAGATAATGAGCTGGTAGAGGAATCAGTTATTAAGAAATACTTAATAACTGCCTCGGATGGTAAATCCTACAGTACGAAACATTATAACTTACAGGCAATCATTGCCGTTGGCTTTAAAGTGAACAACGACCGCGCCGTAAGATTCCGCAAATGGGCTGGTCAGATTGTAAAGGATTATACAATTCAAGGATGGACGATGGACAAAGAGCGCCTGAAAAAAGGGCATATGTTCACCGATGAATACTTTGAACGTCAGCTTGAAAATATTCGTGAGATACGCCTGTCCGAGCGAAAATTTTATCAGAAGGTTACAGATCTCTATGCCACAGCGTTTGATTACGACAAAGATGCCAAGACTACCCGGCAGTTTTTCAAAATGGTACAGAATAAGATGCATTGGGCCGTACATCGGCATACAGCAGCGGAATTGATTGTAGAGCGTGCAAATGCCGAAAAAGAACATATGGGCCTGACAACGTGGGAATCAGCGCCAGATGGGAAAATTGTCAAAGCAGATGTTACTGTTGCTAAGAATTATCTGAGCGAAAAGGAAATGTCCTATTTACAGAGAATCGTTTCACTATATCTCGACTATGCGGAGTTACAGGCGGAACGAAGAATACCGATGAGTATGGAGGATTGGGCAAAGCGCCTTGACGGATTCCTGGAGTTTAATGGAAATGAACTTCTTATGGGGCCGGGAAAAGTCAGTGCAGAGCAGGCAAAGCTTCATGCAGAGACGGAGTTTGAAAAATATCGCATTGTTCAGGATTGCTTATTTATGTCAGACTATGATAAGTATTTGTTAGAATTAGAACATCAAGCGGACCAAAGTGACATGTAAAAATTATTATACCGTTTCCGCTTGGGGATAATTATGCCCTCCCGCCATCATTATCATCCACTCAACAAATTGCGAAGTCTGCGTGGAATTGTGTCGAAAATGAGGAAATAGTTTATTGCTGAAAATAGAAAATGATAGATAAAAAATTTATCACTCATTTGATTACCCATATGTGATATAATTAATGGGTGATAAAGAGGGTAATAAAGTTGGCCGTGCAAGGGAAAGCAAGAATGAGTAATGTAATGGAAGATATTAATGAATTATGCCAATATGATTCAGAATATGAATGGTTTGAGTTTAAAGAAAATTGGTATAAGCCGGATGAACTGGGAGAATATAAATCTGCTATTTCCAACAGCCTATTCACGGGAACGGTATATCAGAATTTGATCTGGTAAGGAAAATCTTATGAAGTTCCCGGAAAAGGAATCATATTTATTTAATATATTATATGGTTTTATCGAACGGATTGGCCCCAATAAGTCTGGATATTGGAAAGTAGTGAATGTGGATATTTAAAAAGGGGAAGATTTTTGATGTAATACGGTGCCTATCCACTGCAAGTTTATCGTCCCGTTGCAGCAGAAAGGGTGAGGTGGGGAGGTGATTGAGTCGAAATCGGTGCATGATTTTAAAAACTGTTCTAGCGGCTTTTGCAGTGTGGATGGCGTCCTGAAATATCTACGGAGAGTGGAGGCTGATAAGGAAATCAAGTAGAACTTTAATCGGCTACACCGGGACAGAATGATAAAATAAAGAAAAACACGAATGAACTCATGAAAACAGGAGGGGGCAATGGTACTGTTTGACAACGCCGCATATGAGTACTTTTTTAATCCGCTTTGTTGTAAGAATAAAAAAATTTACTATGAATGCATCTTACAACTCATGGAAAAATCAAAATCGATTCCACTTCTCTACGAGGCAGACGCCAGGGATACGTTAGTTCTCTATTTCAGGAATTGCGCCTATGTAGTTGAGGATGAGGAGAATGGCGGAGAGGCTGAGGCGCATATCAGCGGCAGAAAAACGGAGATGGAGAATGCAGGCGCCATTTTAAGATATTTTAGACATTGTGGTTGGCTTTCGGAAAAAGAGATTGGAAGAAACGGAGATAATATCGCTACGGTCACGCCCTACTGCCGAAAGATGATCGATTCCATAGAGCGAATTTTCAATCGCGACAGCAGCGCTGTATTGACGAACCATATTTTTTCAATTTATGATATTTTACATTCTGCTTTTATTGTAGATCATGGAAGAACGCACCGGCCATATTCGAGTATTCTCGTTCCGACGGTGGACAGTGTATCAGATTTGAAAAATGAACTTCTCATGCTGAAGGACAGCATCCGCTCTATTATGCGGATGGTCATTAAGATGACGGAGACAAATGAATTAGGACAGTTCATGTTAAGAGACGAGATAATGGAGTCTTTCTTTCATGACTATTTTTTTATAAAGAAGGATGGTTTGATTCCGGGCTATATTGAAGAAATTGAAAAGATGCTTCGGAAAATCAGAAAAACAGAAGTCTATGAGAACATGATAAAAGAGTATCAGAGTCTCCATCATGTAGATGAAATCAAAGCTCGGGAGCAGGTGGACGGTCAGCTTAATCAGGTCAGGAGTTTTATTAATTATGACTATGTCAAAGAGGTGGATTATATTGATAAAAAAATCAACACCTATTACAGCCTTTATTCCACTAGGATTCTTATGGTGCTAAGCAATAGCATTAATATGCAGACCTATTTAAACGATCTGCTGATGACAATGAAGGATTATGGCGAGGATGAAAGGAGAGAATTTCTGGAGAACGTTTCCGGCTGTTTTAATTTGCAGTCCTATAAATATATCGGCAGAAAATCCATCGAGCGGAGGCGGAAGCGAAAACCAAATACGAAGAGTGGGGCGATTCTTACCAGTTCTTTGACGGAGGAGGATAAAGCAAGGCTTACGAGAGAACTTTTATATGAGTATCCGGATCGGTATGGGGTCAGACAAGCTGCCGGTTATTTTGATGAATTATTATTAAAGAAAGAAAGCGTCATACCGGATAAAACCATAATTCGGACCAGGGATGACGCTATGATGATGGCCGCTGGCATCATTTATTCCGGGAGCGGTGAATTTCCCTTTGAAGTGGATTTTTTAGATGGGATTATTGAAACAGAGGTGGCAACCATCAGTAAGATTAGAATAAAAAGGAAAAGCTAAATGAGTGATATCAAATTAAATATTTCCATAAAGGAAGAAAACACGATTTGGTTTAAACGCTGCATCCGAAAGCTTCTGGATTCTACCTTTATCGTGGAGGAGAAGGATGAAAAGCTGTATGCATTTATCTCAAGAGAATCCAATCAGCAGGATATCTCGGACTACCTTCGTATGATTGGGTTTGATGTGCTGGTTGATACCAATGTGAGAATTGCGATGCTCAAACCTCATGAAGCCGACGAGGAGGCGGTAGGACTAAAACGCGCCAATGTTGTTTCGTTTACCACGGAACAATACCATCTGCTTCTTGTGCTGTGGGAGGTCTATTTGGAGAATCTTGGTTACAGCGACGGGAATCTGGTGCTGCGGGGGGATTTAATTGATAAGATGAAAGCCTATGAGGTGGATGTGGATAAGACGAAGCTGTCTGCAGCAATGAAGCTGTTTAAAAAGTATAATTTGGTTGACTATGATGTAAAAGATGAATCCGAGGATGCGCTGATTACATTATATCCATCTCTGCAGTTCGGCTGGGATATCGCCCAGTTCCAGACGGTAACAGCAGAATACAGGAAGAATGCTCCTGATGGGGCTGGGGAAGAACCAACGGAGGGTGGCAGAGAGGAAGAGGAGGACGGGTAATGGTAGAGCTGAAGCAGGTTCGCCTGATTAATTGGTACGGATTTAGCCAGATCACGGTTCCGGTGGGCTTCTTTACTCTGATTGCCGGAAAGAATGGAAATGGAAAATCTGTTTTTTTGGATGCCATTAAGTATGCGCTGTATGGTGATACTGTGTTCAACAAATCAACGGAAAATAAAGGCAGCCGGACGGTGCCTTCTTACACCAGGGGATTGCTGGATGCGACGGCCGGCACCTATATGAGACCGGCGGACAAGATGCCCAACGTATACACCCACATTGTCCTTGAGATGGAGGATGCAAAGCTTGGGAGTCGCTTTATTCTGGGAACAGTCATCGATACAGATGCCGGCAATGGGTTTAAGACGCAGAGATATATTATTGAGAAACAGACCTTGGCTCAGGTGGCTCATATCTATGAGCAGGACGGACAGATGCTTCCATACAGCACGGCGGAGCTTCAAAGGACTTACGGCCTTAAGATGATGGACGTAAAAGAGGGCCTTTCCAGGTTCATGCAAAGGACAGGCTTGCGGCTGAATGAGGAGCAGCTGGGAGCCTTCCGGCGTAAGCTGCGCAGTATTATGTCCTATGACCCCAATGCCAAAATCGACCAGTTTATCCGTGAAAGCGTACTGGAAAAAAAGAAGGTTGATTTTTCTAAATTAGTGGATGCGAAGAATAACATAGATACCCTGACAGCTAATTTTGAGATTATTGATAAGGAAATCCGGGAACTGGAAGAGATTATTGCACGGTTTGACGAGCTTCAGAGAGCAAAAAATGTTATTTTGGCAGATGATATAAAGATCGCTTACAGGGATTTCGTCAACAGTAAGAAGAGGCTGGAAGAGGCCTCTAGAAATATGGATATTGCAAAAAGACAGATTGCCGAGGATGAGAAGAGGCTGGAGGTCATTGCGGCACGGGAGAAAGAGACAAGAGAGGCATATAACGCTGCAAAAACTCAGCGGGATTCCATGGATTGCGCGAAGGCAATCGCGGACGCTGAGGAGGCTTTCCAGAAGGCGCAGAAGGAAAAGGAACGCTTACAGAAAGAGAAAGAAGCGCTTTGCGGCTTTCAGACAAAAATCAGCGAGCTGATGGCATGGTTTGTAAAGGAACAGTACCAGGTGCCGGGACAGGAAATTCTTTCCTCCTTAACGGAAGAAAGCGTGACTAAGGTTCAGAAAGAAAGCAGCGTGGCTGATTTCCTGCGGGAAATCAAAAGCCGCAGAGATGAGATTCTTAGCCAGGTGACAAGAATTAAGGACGCGATACGGGAAAACCAGGGGGAGCAGGAGCGGTGTCAGAAGATTATTGATGACTGCGAGGCCAGAAAGACGACTTTTTCGGAGATACCGGACTCGGTTGCCTTAAAGAATGAGATTAACCGTGAGTTTGAAAAAAGAGGAATCCAATCAGAGGCCAGATTTGCGTGCGAATATGTGCTGGGCCTTCAGAATGAAGACTGGCGGGATTCCATTGAAGGATATCTGGGGAGACGAAGATACACGATTCTTGTGGAGCCGGAATATTACGATATTGCGGACGATGTGCTGAATGCATCAAAATATAAGTATGCCCATCTGTTCAACACAAAGCTTTTGATGAAGAAACAGGTGCTTCCAGAGGAGGATTCCGTTGTTCAGTTTATCGAGGTGAGAAATCCGGTGGCGAAGCAGTATTTCAATTATCAGCTGGGCAGATTTCATGCCGTTGCCATGGACCAGGTGAGAAATCATGAAAACGCCATGTCAAAAGAAGGAAGAGTATCTGTCGCCATGGACAGTTATTTCCTGAATTTTCATAACATCAGATTTTACTGCCTGGGCCAGGAGTCTATAGAGATAAACCGGATTAAGGCTGTGAAGTGTCTGGAACATTTGAGACAGTCCTATGGGGAATATAAGGGCCGGCTGATGGAGGAAACGGGGAAACAGTCCTATCTGGACACGGAGATGGAGTTTTTTGCCGAATACAATTATGATGCCTGCAGGGAATATAAAGAGGCTCTCCTTGACTGCGCCAGAAAAGAAACAGAACAAAAGGCATTGGAGGAAGCGCAGAAGCATAATCAGGAATATATGGAACTTTCCCAGAGAGTCGGAGTCCTGCAAGAGGAGCTGCAGGCTGTTGAAGCTGAGCGAAGTAAGGTGTATGAGAATAAATCTGAGATGCAGACCTTGTATATGACGAATAAAAACAGTTATGAAGCGGCAGATGAAAGGATGAACGCCGTTCAAAAAGATTTAAAGAAATATGAGGCCGCAAGCTATGCCGTTTATGCGAAGGCAGTGGAGGATTATGACCGGTTCGCCGCCAATGGAAAAACCGGACAGGGCGGCATATTAAAGGACAGAGCCCGAGCCGAGCGTAATTTAAAGGAAGCCGGTGAAAATCTGCGGGGCGGTCAGGCAGCTTATAACGCATCCAGGGCAACCCATAACCAGCTGCCGATGACGGACGGCGCCATCGCGGCTTATCAGGCCAGAAAATCCCGGATTTGGATGGATGACAGGGAGGAAATACAGGTAAAACTAAAAGAACAGACGAGACGCTATGAAGATATTTTCAAAAATGAGTTTGTCCTCACGGTGTTAAAGTCCTGTGAGACGGCCAGAGATGATTTAAAGCTAATCAACGCGGAGCTGGCGCGGCTGGAGTTTAAATCCCAATATGCATTTGAGGTTAGGTATGTAAAGGACGGCTCCCGCTATGAGAAAATACTGGAGTATGCAAGGTATTTAAAGGAGCGGGAAGAACTGGGAACCGCGTCCGGACAGATGACCTTCGATGCCTTGACCTCCTATTCCGATGATAAGGGGGAGGAGCTGGAGCGTGACATGAAGAAGATTATTAATCAGATTGTGGAAAGCAATGATAAAGAGCAGATTGAACATTATGCAGACTATCGGAACTATATGACCTATGAAATCCTTTTGACCAATGATGTGCTTACCAGGGCGAAGCTTTCCAGACAGTCCGGCTATAATTCAGGCGCAGAGGTGCAGATACCGTACATGCTGATCTTATTGTCTGCCCTGCTTATGATTTATAATGATAAAAGCAGTTCGACCAGACTGGTGTTTATTGACGAACCCTTTGCCAAAATGGATCCGACCAATGTAAAGATTATGATGCGGTTCATGAAGGAGCAGAAGCTGCAGATGATTTTTTGCGCACCCGATAAGACGGAACTGATTGGAAATGAGTGTGATGTGATACTGCCGGTGCTCCGGACCAGTCCGGATCTGATGGAGATGGGGATGATTGAGATACATAAAGGGGCATAAAATCTGACTTATGAAGAATTTAACCTACGAAGAAAAAATATTGACCTCTCTGGTGGAGAACTATCGCAAAAGCAAAAAAGACACCGGTGATAATAAGACAAATCGGAGAACACGGCTCAAACCAGAGAAGTTATACAGAAAATACAATGCCAATGATGGAGACTTTGCGGAAATTTCTAAAATTAATCAAGCGGTGGAGCAGCTGTCTAAATGGGGATTTATAACCAGTGCGGCTGAAACCTTTGGAACGCAGTTGAAGTACATTTATTTAGTGGATGAGAAGATTCAGGAGATAGAGAAGTACCTGGCCGATCAGTATGGTTATATATCGAAGGATGCGAAGGTTGAGAAACTGCAGAATTTGATTGAACGGTACCAGGACGCTTCCGCTATCTGCAAGAAAGAATGTGGGAAGTTGTCCGCGTGTATAGAGAATCGGAAGATTCCGGGTAATATTGACGAGCTGGATGATATTCTGAAGGCGGTCGCTTTTATCGAGAGGAACCGGGAGGAACTGTATATCCGGGAGGTTTCCGTAAAGGTGTATGGAGATTCCAAGTATTTTGAAAATGAAACCCTGCAGCCTGTCTGCCGGCTGCTTCGGGACTATTCAGACAGAAAACTTGAGGAGGAATTGCCGGACGAAGTTCTGCTGGATTATCATATCGCAAAAGAACCGCAGAAGCTTTGTGTGAAGGGAAATGCGGTAATCCACATTTCCGGAAAAGAAGTCGATATCAGTGGATTTGCAGAAGGTGTGGAGTTTCTTGCATCAGAATTGACTCATATTCAGTCAGTCAGAATTAACGCGCCGAAGTTCATGACAATAGAAAACCGGACGTCCTATCTCAGATATCATTCGGATCACGCTGTCACCTTTTATCTGGGAGGGTATACCAACCGTTATCAGAGAGATTTTATTAAGCTGGTATATGCATCGAATCCTAATGTCAGATACGAACATTTCGGAGATATGGATGCCGGTGGTTTCTGGATTCACCATAATTTGTGTGAGGTCACCGGAGTGAGGTTTGAGCTGTTTGGCATGTCAATCCGTGAACTGCAAAACACGGAGCATGCCAGATGCTTACATCAGCTTTCAGAAAATGATCGGGTCAGACTTTTGGAATTAGGAAGGATGGAGCCCTATGCGGAGGTGGTCGATTATATGCTGGAACAGGGAGTGAAGCTGGAGCAGGAGATTGTGAGTTTGGATTTGATGAGGGGGAGGTAAGCGGGTGAACTTGCGGCGCTGGGCGGAAGCATGACCTACGGCATGGGCAGTTTTGATCCGGCGGCGCTGGTTTCCGCGATAAGGGAAGGCATGAGCAGCGTGAACGGATCCGGGGATATCGTGATACCGATTTACCTGGGAGGCACGATGCTGGACGAGGTGATTGTGAACGCGCAGCAGAGGAGCAATCTGCGGAGCGGCGGACGATAGGAAGGAGGCAGAGGAATGGCTTTTATACAGTATCTGAATTTTGACGGGGAGGACCTTCCCCTGCCGGATTCCTATGAGATGGAACTGAAGGACGTGGAGGCGGATTCCGGAGGGGAGACCGAGGCGGGGACGAAACAGAGGGATGTGGTCAGGACAGGGGTTGTGACAATCACGGTGAGTTTTTCTGTGTCCCCGGCATGGCTGAAAAAACTGACGGAGTATAAGAACCGGGACAAGATACAGGTGAGGTATTTTGACACGGAGACGCTGGATGTGAAGCAGACGGAGATGTTTGTGGAAGGGTTCAAGGCGAAGCTGGAGAAGGATATGAGTTATAAGGGGCTGTGGAATGTCTCTTTTACTTTGAAAGCAATGTAATGCAATTCTGAAAAACAATTATAATCAAAATTAAGGTTGCCGATGCAGCCACTTAAATGTTATTCTGTAACAAATAGGACAAGAAAGGTTCAAAGAGTGTTTTTTGAAGAAGTATAAGCTTATTGTGCGATAGCAATGGCTATTGCAAATACAAAATTTATGCTATAGCCATTGCATCCTAAAAATTTTTAGGAGGAAGCATATGAGCTATGTTAATGCAGATGATGTTTTGCCAGAATGTTTGATATGGGAAATTAGCAGAACAGTAGTTCCAGAAGGCGCTGGAAGCAATCACAGAAATCATTGTCCCAATTGCCTATATAGCCTGCATGTGGATATTGAACCAGGTGACAGAGAATCTGAATGTGGGGGACATATGGAACCTGTGTCTGTATGGGTTAGAAACAAAGGTGAATGGGCGATTATTCACAGATGTAAAACGTGCGGAACGCTTAGTTCCAATCGAGTTGCTGCTGATGATAATCCGATGAAGCTTATGTCCATTGCAATGAAGCCTTTAGGACAGCCGCCTTTTCCTATCGAGAGAATCGAAGAAATGACCAGAATGATGGGTGGAGAAGGTAGCTTGTAATAATCAAATAATGAAGGTTGAACCAATCGGAAGCAATGAAAGGGTATTATAAATGAATCTATTGGAATGTCTAAATGAAAAGATACAGATAATTGGTGGAACTCCTTTCGATGGAGGGGAAGATATAGTCAGAGAATTAGCAGAGACTTCTCCCATCTTGTTGCCGGAGGATTATATTGATTTTCTAAAGATGATTTCCGGAAATACAGATGATGGGAATGTTGGCTTAGAGCTTGGGATAAAGATAAAAGATAATATTTACTCCATGCAAATTTATTCGGCACAACAGGCATTAAAAATGCGACCAGAATACGAAGAAATATATTCTTACACTGATAGCAACGGTATTATTGACCAGATTTGGCTGATTGGGAATGATTTAGGTGACCTGCATTATTTTTACGGACAGGGTAAAGAAGGTTTTGGACTTTATGTGGCAGAAGATAGTGCAATATATTTTGAAAATGCTGATAAGATTGCCGATACACTGACTGATTTTCTTGTTAAAGGAATTGGATTTAACACGGCTTTTTGGCTTCATTATTCATAATCAGCTTAAATTATTAATTCAAGTTTACAGAAAAGAAAGAAGTTATCGGCTTACATAAATTTAAGAGACAATCAAGTATGATTATACACAATAAAAGTGACCGGCAGTATTGAATCTGTCTGGTCATTTTTGTTAATCAGAAGCTAGTACTCCATCCGACCAGAAACGATACTGCCAGCACTGCCTAGTGTGTTAGGACAGGGCGTTAATAAGTAAATGCCATTTGTCGTGACAGCCTTCCTTTTATGTTTGCTGTTTTTCACAGCGGCGGCATTTTTCCTATGCTAATCTAAGTTTCGCCTGCTAATATAAAAATATATTTTACCTTTTTACCTGCAAAATGCGAAATTTTCACACTTATATGGTATCATTATCAAAATAAAATCATCTTTTCCAGGGAGGACGTTATGAAGCTGCTTTATGCCGAGGATGAACGCTCGCTTTCCGAAGCGGTGGTGGACATCCTGACTTACCACAAATATATTGTTGATGCCGTGTATAATGGCGAGGACGCCTATGATTATGCCGTGTCCGGCGATTATGATGGAATCATTCTGGATATTATGATGCCCAAGCGGGATGGAATCGAGGTTCTTTCCGCCCTGCGGAACAACAGATGCAAAACGCCGATTTTGCTGCTGACCGCTAAGACGCAGGTGGATGACCGCATCCGTGGACTGGATGCAGGGGCGGACGATTATCTGCCCAAGCCCTTTGACATGGGGGAGCTGCTGGCCCGTGTCCGTGCCATGCTGCGCAGGCGGGAGGAGTTCCGCCCGGATTTGCTGTCCTTTGGCGATTTGACGCTGAACATTCAGTCCGGCACGCTTTCCTGCGGCAATACGGATTTTGTGCTGCCCAAACAGGAATACCGGCTTATGGAGCAGCTGATGATAAACTACAATATCTTCCTTTCCTCGGAGGATTTGCTGATTAAGGCGTGGGGGTATGATGCGGAAACGGATATCAACAGCGTCTGGCTCTATATTTCCTATTTGCGCAAACGTCTCCTGGCCATGGAATCAACGGTGGAGATTGTGTCTAAGCGCAATATAGGCTACCGGTTGGAGATGCCGTCATGAAAAAAACGCTGAGAAAAAAGTTCATTGTCTTTGCCATGTCCGCGGTCACCATCCTGCTGGTGGTATTGGTTGGAGCCATCAGCGGCCTTAGCTGGATTATTTTGGACAGCCAGTCAAGCGTTGTTCTGCACACCCTTGCCGGCGGGGGAGGAAAATTTCCGCCGGTGGAACCGCCCAGGCCAATGCCCTTTGCCCCGCCCATGGATATGGACATCATCCAGTCGGCCCGTTTTTTTATGGTGCGCACGGCCCGGGACGGAACGGTTCTGGATGTGAACATCGATCATATATCATCTGTCAGCGCGGAGCAGGCAGCCCAATATGCCGGGCAGATTACCGGTGCCTCGGGCAAGATTGAAGGGTACAAATATGAAGTAAAGCAGTCCGGGGCAGACCGTTTGATTTTCTTTATGGATATATCCGGCCAATTTCGGATGTGTGTGATGGCCCTGAGCATTTCCTCTGCCATTGCCCTTATATGCTGGCTTGTGATTCTTCTGTTTGTTATCCCGCTTTCCGGGCAGGTGGTCCGTCCCATCCTGGCAGGTATGGAAAAGCAGAAGCAGTTCATCACAAACGCCGGCCATGAATTGAAAACACCCCTTGCAATCATCCAGTCCAACAATGACGCGGCAACTCTGATTTACGGAGAAAGCAAGTACAGCAGAAACATCCGGCTTCAGACCCAGCGGCTGAATGTGCTGATGACAAATCTTCTGACGCTGGCCAGGCTGGACGAGGAAACGAAGCTGCCCACAGAACGGGTTGATATAAGCGGGCTGATGAACGGGATGCTGCCGTCCTGGGAAGATGCCGCGGCAGAGAAACAGATTTCGCTGTCCGTAAAAATCCAGCCCCATGTTTTCATGCAGGCGCACAGGGATACATTTTCCCAAATGATCTCCATTCTACTTGACAATGCGGTTAAATACACCCCGAAGGATGGGATAATCCGTTTTTCCGTGACGGGCGATGGGGGACATATTGTAATTGCAGAAGAAAACACTTGCGATACTCCCGGCAATTCTGACCCGGAACGGCTCTTTGAGCGGTTTTTCCGGGGGGACAGCGCCAGAACCCAAAGCAGCACAGTCTCCGGGTATGGGATTGGCCTTTCTGCCGCCCGTGCCATTGCACAGGCATTTGGCGGAACGCTGACAGCAGAGTACACAGAGACCGGGACCATCCGCTTCACTGCCCGCTTTTAATACAACTTCACAAAATATTCACAGACCTTCCCGCAAGGATTCACAAACGGGAAGGTCTTTCTAATGTTGCTCATAGGTTAGGGTTTTATAATGGCTGCATAGAAAGGAGGAATGCTGCATGCAATACAGACATGAAGTAAAGCATGAAATCAGCAATCTGGATATGCTGATCCTGCGGCAAAGGCTGAGGGCGGTGATGGCGCCGGACAGCCATGCCATAGACGGACAATATGAAATCCGAAGCCTGTACTTTGACAATCCGGACGACAAAGCCCTGCGGGAAAAGCTGGACGGCGTGAGCCGCCGGGAAAAGTACCGGATTCGTATGTATAACAATGATCCGTCTGTAATCCGCCTGGAGCGGAAGTTCAAATGCAGCGGACTGGGGTATAAGGAGTCCGCCCTGCTGACCCAGGCCCAGGCTTGTCAGATTGCGGGCGGTGATATTCACTGGATGGCTGCCAGCACCGATGAAGTGATCCTGAGATTTTATACCTGTCTTCGCAATGAAGGCCTGGCGGCAAAGGTGATTGTGGATTACACCCGTGAGCCTTTTGTATTCGTCCCCGGCAATGTCCGTGTGACGCTGGATTACAATATCCGTACCGCCCTTGGCTGCACGGATTTCTTAAATCCTGATTGCATCACTATACCGGCTGCCGGTTCCCCCTGTATCCTGGAAGTGAAATGGGACAATTATCTGCCGGATGTGGTCCGCGACATGGTGCAGCTTGGGGAAAGGCACGGCACGGCCTATTCCAAATATGCTGCCTGCCGCGTGTATGATTAAAAATAAAATGGAATAAGGAGAACCCAAACCATGACTTTTAACGATATATTTAAATCCAGCTTTTTAGAAAAAGTATCCTCTATCAGTGTCTTTGACATGATTTTGACCATCCTGCTGTCCTTTGGCGTTGGTCTGTTCATTTTCCTTGTTTACAAGAAAACCTACCGGGGCGTGATGTATTCCGCAGGCTTCGGCACCACTCTGATTGCCTTGACCATGATTACGGCAACGGTCATCCTTGCCGTGACTTCCAATGTTGTCCTGTCCCTTGGTATGGTGGGCGCTCTTTCCATTGTCCGTTTCCGTACCGCCATCAAGGACCCGCTGGACATTGCGTTCCTGTTCTGGGCCATCGGTGCAGGAATTATACTGGCAGCGGGCATGATTCCTCTTGCTGTCATCAGCAGTGTCAGCATTGGTATCATCCTGCTGGTATTTGTTAATAAGTCTTCTAATACGCATCCCTACATAGTGGTGCTCAGCTGCACGGGCCATGACGTGGAAATGAAGGCAAAAGATTTCCTCTCCAAAAATGTAACCAAAACAACCATTAAGAGCAAATCCGCTGTTAAGGGCGTTATCGAGCTGAACATTGAAGTGCGGCTTAAGGATGATGATACTGATTTTATCAATATCCTTTCGGAAATGCCCGGTGTCAACAGCGCGGTGATTGTCTCTTACAACGGCGATTATATGGGGTAAATTATGTCAGGAAGCAAACATTTTGACCGCATTGCTGTGATTGTCATGGCCTTGATGTTGGTTCTGACCATTCTGTTTATGAATGGCGCGGCCCTGGGTATCGAGGCAATGGCGCACACCATGGGATATGAAAACAGGTTATTTGACAACACAAAGGTTCACTCCGTTGATATTGTCATGGACGACTGGGATGAGTTTATTGCCAATGCCACCAGCGAGGAATATTATATGGCCAGCGTGGTAATCGACGGTGAATCCTATAAAAACATAGGACTCCGTGCCAAAGGGAACACCTCTTTGTCAATGGTGTCATCCCTCGGCAGTGAGCGGTACAGCTTCAAAATTGAATTTGACCACTATGACAGCACCAGGACCTACCATGGGCTTGATAAGCTGAGCCTGAACAATCTGATTCAGGATTCCACCATGATGAAGGATTATCTGACCTACACCATGATGAACGGATTCGGTGTGAATTCCTCTCTGTGCAGCTATGTCTATATCACGGTGAACGGCGAGGACTGGGGGCTGTACCTGGCGGTGGAGGGTGTGGAGGAATCCTTCCTGGAGCGCAATTACGGTTCGGATTACGGCGAACTTTATAAGCCGGACAGTCTGGGTTTCGGCGGAGGCCGGGGCAATGGCGGGGATTTTGACCCGTCTGCCATGTTTGGCAGCCGTGATGGCGGGAACGGCTTTGATTTTGGAGGAACAGATACAGATTCAAGGGAATCCGGCGTATCTTCCGGCAGATTTAGTCCGCCTTCCATGTCTGGCGGTGGGATGCCTGATATTCCTTTTTCCGGGGGCGGCGGGTTTGGAATGGGCTCCTCCGATGTGAAGCTGCAGTACATTGACGATGAGTTGGACAGTTACTTAAACATCTGGAACAACGCCAAGACCCATATTACCAAAGCCGACCAAAAACGATTGATTGAGTCCCTGAAAAAGCTGTCCGATAACCAGGACATTGCATCTGTTGTGGATATAGGGCAGGTTATCCGCTACTTTGTAGTTCACAATTATGTCTGCAATGACGACAGTTATACAGGCATGATGGTCCACAACTATTATCTTTATGAAACGGATGGCCGGCTTTCCATGATTCCGTGGGACTATAACCTGGGCTTTGGTACATTTGGCGGCGGAAACGCAACGAGTACCGTCAACACGCCCATTGACACCCCGGTGTCCGGTGGTTCTTCCGACCGGCCAATGCTGAATTGGATATTTGAAAGCGAAGAATACACGGCGTTGTATCATCAGTATTTTGCTGAGTTTTTAAACAGTGTTGATATTCAGGGAATCATCAATAATACCTATGATCTGATTCAATCCTATGTGGAAAAAGACCCAACGGCTTTTTACACCTATGAGGAATTTGAACTGGGCGTGGAAACGCTCCGCCAATTCTGTAATTTGCGCAGCAGCAGTATTTCCATGCAGCTTGATAACGGAGAGACAGCCGATAATATGAGTTATGTGGACGCCTCGGCCATCACTCTTTCCGACATGGGTTCCATGGGCGGCGAAGGCGGCAGGGGCGGCGGTATGGGCGGATTTGGCGGGGATATGTCAGGTATGCCGGAGGGCTTTACCGGAGAAATGCCGGAGGGCTTTGGCTCATTTAACCTGCCGGAGGGCTTCAATCCATCTAATCCCCCGGATAATGCTTCGGGAAATTTCCCGGGCCAGTTTTCCGGCAGCCAAACAGAAGCCACTCCTTCTGAAGCCTCCGGTACAGCAGGGGATAACAATACCAGCCGGCCCGCCGGGGGCGGCAGGCAAATGCCCGGAGATGATTTCAGATTTCATATGGATGGAACCGGAAACCCTGCATCCAATCAGACCGGCTGGATCTGGATTGGAGCTTCGGCGGCCGTGCTTGCCATTGGTCTGGCCGTGGCGAAGATATATAAACACTGATTTCGGTAAGTTTTGACAACCATTGAATTATTTTTATAAGGAAGGACGGCGAATAAATGATGAAAACAAAATGCATCCCTCTTGTTGCAGCCATATCCGCGTTATGCCTGATGTGGGGGTGTTCCCAATCCAATTCCCAGGCAGGCCATGATGTAAGCCAGGAATCCCCTGGTACAGTACAAACAGAGAATAGAAATGCAGTTGAATTGGTCAGCAACATTACAACAACCCAATATTTTACAGATGATAAGGTGAGCAATGATGACATTGAGACGATTCTGATGGCTGGAATTAACACTCCCAGCGCCATGAATGGCCAGCCTTGGCATTTCTCGGTCATAACCGATGCTGCCCTGCTGCAGCAAATCTCTGAGGATATGAGCAGCGGTATGCGTGTTGGCAGAGGTACACCTCCGGACGGAGCAGATATGCCTGATGGCAAACTGCCGGAGGATGGGGAACTGCCAGCGTATGGAGAACTGCCGGAGTATGGGGAACTGCCGGACGGATTTGATGCGGACGGGGACAGGGATTCTTCCCCCCCGCCAGATACAACAGCCGGAGGAAATCATGCGGCCACCGGCAGCGTATTGAAGGCCGGAATCGCAGATGCTCCTTTGGTAATTGTTGTTTCCTGTTCAGATGGTTCCGAACTGGATGCAGGCCTGGCCTGTCAAACTATGTCTGTGGCTGCACAGCTTTTAGGGTATGGAACAAAAATCATTTCCTCCCCTACATTGGCAGTGAACGGAGAAAACCAGGCAGCCTATCGGGAACAGTTGGGTATTCCGGAGAATCAGGCAGCGGCAGCGTTTCTCCTGATTGGTATGGAGGATACATCCATGGATGAAAGCGCTGACGCCTACACCAGCGCCACACCCCGTAATCCTTTGGACGAAATGGTTACTTATGTTGAAGGCCAATAATGTCAAAAAGATTGGTTGGACATAGAACCTTAAACAGAATCGTGTTGAGATGGCGGTATTGATGGTACTTGTGGAATGATATGGCAGGTTATACTTTTTTGTAAAGATAAAGGGGACTGTCGTAAAGTGATTTTCTTATACAAGATGTTGATGGCGGATTGTGAAGCGGAAACTATATCTTGCTTTGACTTTACATTTCGCCACAACTAGTCAACATGCCGGTAAGTGGAAGCAGAATCGGCCTATATCTGGCTGCCATCTTCACAGGCAGGGCTAACGAGATTAATGTATGCACCTGGATAAGTCTGACTGAGTAAAATATTTTATCCATAAGAAGGAACAGCTGACGGAAAGCAATTTTTAGACACTCCCTGGTGCAGTACTAGGCCCAGGGAGGCTTTACTTTTTGGATTTTTGTGCATGCAGCTAAATGTGTAAATTTACAGTTAAAATTACAGCGTTTATTATTTCAGGAATTATCCGATATTCAGGAACCACCTTGGAGATGGTTCTTTTTTTTGTACGCAGGACAGCATGAACCTGCATGGCCATATATCTGTATACTACTTACAATCCTATTGTGATGATTCTTTATGTCCGGAAGCGTGAGTGAGGAATGATGACCGTGGGAAGCATTTGCGGGTGGAATGACAAAAATGAGGTTCCATGCATTATCCATGCAGGGGATATCACCAGGCTGGATGGAATTAAATTGCTGCTTAGTGATATAATCTGCGGTGTCTGGCCCCGCCAGGACCTGTCTGTTGCGGGAAAATGTTCCCGGAGCATTTAGCAGCAGATACGCAAGCATCCACCCCAGCTGGAAACCCAGGTCCCCGCCGGCTGTTTTCAGAAACGTGGTACGAACCCAGGCACCTGTTTAAAATCAGGTATTATCCAATATTCAGGCAATACCGGTGTGGTGTGATTCCCTTATACCGTTTAAATGTTTTGATAAAATAGCTTACGTCGCTAAAACCACATCGATAGGCTACCTCTGCCAAGGTTAAATCAGAGGTACTTAATTCGCTGCAGGCGCGCTCAATACGATAGTAATTCAGATAATCAATGGGGGTTCTGTGAATGATGGAATGAAAATAACTGCAGAAATATTTGGGAGACATCCCGGCAATTCTGGATAATTCATTCAGTGTAATGGTCTGCCCGTAATTACTGTCTATGTATTCCAGCACAGGTTTGAGCTGCATCATCTTCCTGGAAGATTTTGTATCATCAGCCTTATCCTGATAAAGCTTTTTCTGGTAGATGATTCCAAATATTTCAAATAAAGTGCCCATGGTTATCAGTTCGCTTCCAGGCTCACTATGCTGCATGGATCTGAAAAGATGGCCGATGATCCGATGCAGGGAACGGTTGCTTTTTGTAAAATGATTCTGGACAATAATCTGATGCTTTGTAATGAGCCGGATATAAAAGCGACAGGTATCTGTGTGCATGAGAAGACGCTGGATATCAAACACAATACATTCATAAATACAATTTTGCGGCAGACCGCCATGAATAACCCCCTCGTTAATAAAGATGATATCCCCGGCTTTGGCTTCAAGCTCTTCATCATCTAACTTTAAATAGAGGATTCCCTCTAAAATCCGGATGATTTCCAATTCTTTGTGACAGTGGAATGGCATGTTATAGCGGGGATGGTGCTCATCTACATGGTAATATTCAATAGGAAAGTCCGGAGTCCCGTGCTGCTTTTTTTCATTATAGTCCAAATAGTGCATATTACCCCCCTCTCTAAAGTGTAAAAATCACTATAAACGCGTGGAATTAAATTGCGCAAATAGGTAAAATGACCAATAAAGTGAATATTGTCATATTTTTTGCCATTATATCACAGCAAATAGCTGTTTATCAATAGTATAATACAATTACGCAAAAAGAAGACAAAAATATAATGAGAACACAAATTAAAAAGAACACAAATTAAAGAGAGCACGATTAAAAAGAGCACGATTAAAAAAGAGCACGATTAAAAAAGAGCACGATTAAAAAAGAGCAGGATTAAAAAAGAGCACGATTAAAAAAGGGCACAATTAAAAAAGAACACGTTTTAAAATAAGCACAATATAAAAATCAATACGATTTAAAATGGATACAATCTAAAATCAAAAGGAGGAAACACTATGGCAGCAAACAGATTGATTGGGGCTTATCCGGTTATTGGCATCAGACCCACAATAGACGGAAGACAGGGGTATATGAAAGTAAGGGAATCCATGGAAGAGCAGACCATGAATATGGCCAAAAGCGCGGCGGCCCTGTTTCGGGAAAACCTGTTTTACAGTAATGGGGAACCGGTAAACGTAGTGATCGCGGATACCACCATTGGACGCGTGGGGGAAAGCGCGGCCTGCGCGGACAAATTCCGCAGGGCTGGAGTGGATATTACCCTGACTGTGACCCCATGCTGGTGTTACGGTGCAGAGACAATGGACATGGACCCGCAAACAATCAAGGGTGTGTGGGGATTTAATGGAACGGAGCGGCCCGGCGCCGTATATCTGGCCTCTGTACTGGCTACCCATGCGCAGAAGGGGCTTCCGGCCTTTGGTATCTATGGACATGATGTCCAGGATGCGGATGATACAAGCATACCGGATGATGTAAAAGAGAAACTTCTCCGTTTTGGGCGTGCCGCAGTGGCAGCCGCTACCATGAGAGGAAAGTCATATCTCCAGATAGGTTCTATCTGCATGGGAATTGGCGGCTCTATCATAGACCCGGCATTCATTGAGGAATATCTGGGAATGCGGGTGGAATCCGTAGATGAAGTGGAATTAATCCGCCGTATGAGCGAGGAAATATACGATAAAGAGGAGTTTGAAAAAGCCCTTGCCTGGACAAAGGCGAATTGCAAGGAAGGCTTTGACAAGAACCCTCCCGAAGTCCAGAAGACCCGGGAACAGAAGGATAAGGATTGGGAATTCGTGGTAAAGATGATGTGCATCATCAAAGATTTGATGAATGGGAATCCCAACCTGCCGGAGGGGAGGGAGGAAGAGCGGATTGGACACAATGCCATCGCCGCAGGCTTCCAGGGACAGAGGCAGTGGACGGATTTTTATCCAAATGGTGATTTCGCGGAGTCCATGCTGAATTCCTCCTTTGACTGGAACGGCGCAAGGGAGCCGTACATACTGGCTACGGAGAACGACGCATTAAATGGGCTGGGAATGCTGTTCATGAAGCTGCTCACCAACAGAGCACAGATTTTCGCGGATGTACGTACTTACTGGAGCCCGGAGGCTGTTAAGAAGGCGGCCGGATATGATCTGGAAGGGGTTGCAAAGGAAGCAGGCGGTTTCCTGCATCTGATTAACTCAGGAGCCGCCTGTCTGGATGCCACTGGCAAGGCCCTGGATGAAGATGGACAGCCGGTCATGAAGCCGTGGTATGAGGTGACGGCGGAGGATCAGAAGGCGATTATGGAAGCAACTACATGGAACGAGGCTGATTTTGGGTATTTCAGGGGCGGAGGTTATTCTTCCAGATATGTAACAGAAGCCCAGATGCCATGTACCATGATCCGCTTAAACCTGGTAAAAGGACTTGGGCCTATGCTGCAGATTGCAGAAGGCTGGACAGTGAAACTGCCGGAAGATGTAACTGATATCTTATGGAAGAGGACGGACTATACATGGCCGTGCACCTGGTTTGCTCCCAGGGTGACGGGCCGGGGAGCATTTGCCTCTGCATATGATGTGATGAATAACTGGGGCGCCAACCACGGTGCAATCAGCTACGGACATATCGGGGCGGACCTCATTACACTCTGCTCAATCTTAAGGATTCCTGTCAGCATGCACAATGTGCCTGAGGAAAAAATATTCCGCCCCGCGTCCTGGAATGCATTTGGAATGGATAAAGAGGGGCAGGATTTCCGCGCCTGTGCTGCTTATGGGCCTTTGTATAAGTAAGGCGGTGTGTCTATGAACCATAAAAATGTACTGGCAGTGGATTTCGGCGCTTCCAGTGGAAGGGTAATGCTGGGGAACTTTGACGGGAACCGGATATCCATACAGGAACTTCATCGTTTCCCCAATGATCCGGTTATATTAAACGGGACCATGTACTGGGATTTCCTGCGGCTGTTTTTTGAGGTGAAGCAGGGACTGATTAAAGCAAAGAAGTATGGAAAGATTGACAGCATCGGCGTGGATACCTGGGGCGTGGATTTCGGCCTGATTGACAAGGAGGGGAATCTTTTAGAAAACCCGGTACACTATCGGGATGCCCGGACCGTGGGGATGCTTGAAAAGAGTTTCAGTAAGATGGATAAGGACCGTTTTTACCAGATTACGGGCAGCCAGTTTATGGAAATCAACACGGTATTTCAACTTATGGCACTGATGGAAAAACGGCCCGGGCTTCTGGAGCGGGCTTCCAGGCTTTTGATGATGCCGGACTTATTTAATTATTATCTGTGCGGGGCGCAGGTCAGTGAGTATTCCATCGCGTCCACCACGCAGATGCTGGATGCCCGAACTAAAATGTGGTCAAAGGAAGTATTGGAAAGCCTCGGTATCCCGGAAAGGATCCTGGGCAGTATCGTTCCGTGCGGAACCAGGCTTGGTCTCATGAAAAACGGGATTTGCCAGGAGCTGGGGATTGAGCCTGGGGAAGTGATTGCTGTGGCAGGACATGACACGCAGAGTGCGCTTGCGGCTGTTCCTGCCAGGGATAAGGATTTCATCTTCATCAGCTGCGGAACATGGTCGCTGTTTGGCACGGAACTGGATGAACCCGTTATCAACGGATTGTCAAAGAAGCTCAATATCACGAATGAAGGCGGTTGTCAGGGGAAGATATCCTTCCTCAAGAATATTATTGGTTTGTGGCTGATTCAGGAAAGCAGGAGACAGTGGATCCGTGAGGGAAAGGAGTACGGTTTCGGACATCTGGAACAAATGGCCGCGGATGCGGAACCGTTTAAAGCGCTGATTGACCCTGATGCACCAGAGTTTGTTCCGGCCGGAAACATTCCTGAGAGAATCCGGAGGTTCTGCCGTGAAAGCGGACAGAGGGTGCCGGGGAATGAGGCGGAGCTTGTAAGATGTATTGACGAGAGCCTGGCATTTAAGTACCGTATGACATTGGATGAAATCAAGATGTGTACCGGAAGGGAGTACCCGGCGATTCATATGGTGGGCGGCGGCACACAGAGCCGGCTCCTCTGCCAGATGACGGCCAATGCGTGTCATTGTCCGGTGATTGCCGGCCCGGTCGAGGCTACCGTACTGGGCAACGCAGCCCTCCAGCTGCTGGCGGCAGGAGAACTTAGGGATCTGGATCAGGTGAGGAATGTCGTAGAGGCTTCCGCCAAGGTAAGCATCTATGAGCCGGAAGATACAAATCAATGGGATCAGGTGTACGGCCAATATAAAAAAATGTTTGCCGCAGACGGAGAATCATATCTGTGAGACGGTAACACATGAAGGACCCAAGGCCAGGTCAGCCTGGCAAAGAAGGAGGTATTATGAAATTAAGCTATATGGAACTAAGGGAACAGATCTGCGATGTGTGCCATAAGATGTGGCAGCTGGGCTGGGTGGCAGCCAATGACGGTAACGTGTCCGCCAGACTGGATGACGGAACCTTTCTTGCTACCCCCACCGGAATAAGCAAAAGTTTTATTACACCGGAAAAACTGGTTCGTATCAATGGGAATGGTGAGGTGTTGGAAGGCCTTTCCGGATACGGGCCATCTTCAGAGATTAAGATGCATCTGTGCTGCTATAAAGAGCGCGAGGATGTAAATTCCGTACTTCACGCCCACCCGCCTGTGGCCACCGGATATGCGGTAGCCAATGTGCCGTTGGACGAGTACTCCATGATTGAGACGGTAATTGCCCTGGGTTCGATTCCTGTAACACCTTACGGAACCCCTTCCACTTATGAAGTACCGGATAATATTGCGCCTTATCTGGGGGAACATGACGCAATGCTCCTTCAGAATCATGGGGCCCTTACCGTTGGGGCAGATGTGATTACTGCCTATTACCGTATGGAAACACTGGAACTCTTTGCAAAAATCAGCCTTAATGCCAGGATGCTGGGAGGTGCACAGGAAATATCCAGGGAAAATATTGACCGCCTTATCTCAATGAGGAAAGGATATGGAGTCACCGGCAGGCATCCCGGTTATAAAAAATACAGTAAACAGGGGGATGGCCCATGCTAAGGGGAATACCTCATATCTTATCTCCTAAACTGCTGAAGATATTATGTGAAATGGGTCACAGCGACCGGATTGTAATTGCTGATGGGAATTTCCCGGCAGAGTCCATGGGCAGGGATGCCCATGTCATACATATGGAAGGCCATGGCGTGCCGGAGATACTGGAAGCAATCCTCTTGCTTTTCCCCCTGGACACCTACGTTAAACATCCTGTCTGCCTGATGTCGGTGATGGACGGGGATTCGGTTGAAACACCAATCTGGAACCAATACGGGACATTGGTGGAAGCATTTGACAGCAGGGGCAGAAGCGCCATCGGCCATATGGGGCGGTTCACATTCTATGAGGAGGCAAAGAAAGCTTATGCCATTATCGCCACCAGCGAGAAGGCGCTTTATGCCAATATCATGCTGCAAAAAGGGGTAGTTACCGACTAGTGTGCTGACACCTGTAAATGGGTACCGCCAAAACAGTGCAATTAGTAAAGAAATGGAAGGTGATGATGTGGGAGAAGTAATTCTGACCATGAAAGACATTGATAAGTCCTTTGTAGGGGTACATGCGTTAAAAAATGCCTGTCTGGAACTTAAAAAGGGCGAGGTCCATGCACTGATGGGTGAGAATGGCGCCGGAAAATCCACCCTCATGAAGATATTGACAGGAATCTACAGCAAGGACAGCGGTGTTATTATGTATGAGGGGCGCCAGGTGGAGTTTAAAAGTCCCAGGGAAGCACAGGACGCCGGCATTGTAATCGTACATCAGGAATTAAACATGATGAACCACTTAACTGTGGCCCAGAATATCTTTATCGGCAAAGAAAAGATGAATGGAAAGCTGATTAATGACCGCAAGATGGTAGAAGAGGCTGAAAAGCTGTTCGGATTACTGAATATCAGGATTGACCCCAGGGAAACAATGGGGAGACTGACGGTCGGGCGCCAGCAGATGTGCGAGATAGCCAAGGCAATCTCCACAGATGCCAAGATAATTGTATTTGATGAACCGACTGCGGCGCTGACAGATTCAGAAATCAGCGAGCTGTTCAAAATCATCCGTGACCTAAGGGCCAAGGATATCGGGATTATATACATTTCCCACCGCATGGATGAGATTAACCAGATTACTGACAGGGTAACGGTCATGAGGGACGGGGAATATGTGGGTACGCTGATAACCAGGGATTCCACGAAGGACGATATCATCCAGATGATGGTGGGACGCACGGTGTACGAGGAGCCTAAGAGCTTCAGCAATGTAAAGCCGGATGCTCCGGTGGTGCTGAAGGTTGAACACCTAAACGTTGGAAATACAGTAAAAGATGTAAGCTTTGAACTTCGCAAAGGAGAAATCCTGGGTTTTTCAGGTCTCATGGGAGCTGGAAGGACGGAGACAGCCAGGGCTATCTTTGGTGCTGACAGGAGGGACAGCGGTGATATCTATGTGAATGGAAAGCGGGTGGATATCAAGAACCCACAGGATGCGGTTGAGGCCGGAATCGGATATCTGTCGGAGGACCGCAAGCGCTATGGTGTGATTATTGAGAAAACGGTGGCCGAGAACACCACAATGGCTTCCCTGAAGGCGTTCTGCAAAGGCCTGTTTATTGATAAGAAAGCAGAAAAAGAAACCGCAGAACAATATGTGGAGGCATTAAAGACCAAGACACCATCCGTGGAACAGCAGGTACGCAACCTGTCGGGGGGAAACCAGCAGAAGGTGGTCATTGCTAAATGGCTTACCAGGAACTGCGACATCCTGATATTTGACGAACCCACCAGGGGAATTGACGTGGGAGCCAAAAGCGAGATTTATACATTGATGAATAATCTTGTAAAACAGGGAAAGTCCATCATAATGATATCCTCTGAACTGACGGAAGTGCTGCGGATGAGCGACCGTATCCTGATTATGTGTGAGGGCCGTAAAACGGGAGAGATCAGCATAGAAGAAGCTACCCAGGAAAAGATCATGCATGCCGCAACACTGAGAGATTAAAGGGGAGGTTAAAGATATGTCGGATAATAAGAGTCAGGTAAAAAAGGAGCCGGGTGGATTATTCAAAGCCATCGGCACTCAGAAATTGGTGGCAGTTATTGCGTTGATTGTATTATTCATGTTCTTCTGGATTTTTGGGGACAATTTTGCAAAATACAGTACACTGGTCAGCATTTTTGATTCTTCCTATTATATTGGTTTTATGGCTATAGGCGTAACATTTGTAATCATCACCGGAGGAATCGACTTATCCATCGGTACGGTCTGTATCTGCTGTTCCTTGATTTCAGGAACACTGTTTACAAAACTGGGGCTTCCTATGCCGCTGTGCGTTATTCTGGCCATCCTGATGGGAGGGCTGTTCGGACTTGCCAATGGACTTATGGTATCTGTCATGAGGCTTCCGGCCTTTATTGCCACACTGGGAACCATGATGATTACCAGAGGCCTGGGTTCGATTGTGACAAACACGGCCACCGTGACCTTTCCGCAGGCTTCGGCTCCGGGCGGCTCCTTCAGAGGCATTTTTAAATTAAAAGGGGCAGGGCTTCCGCAGGCAGGTATCCCCACGGGATTCATACTGCTGATTGTACTTGCAATCCTAATGGCAATCCTGCTCAACAAGGCGCGTCCGGGACGTTATATATTGTCCCTGGGGAGCAACAAGGAGGCGACCCGGCTTTCCGGTGTAAATGTGGTAAAGTGGGAGACTTTGGCTTATGTCATAAGCGGTCTGTTTGCCGGGCTGGCAGGCGTGTCTTATGCAGCAGTATACTCCACACTCATGCCTGGAACCGGAAATGGATTTGAACTGGATGCAATCGCAGGAGTTGTAATCGGCGGAACATCCCTGGCAGGCGGCGTGGGGTCCATAGCAGGTACGTTGATTGGTGTTTTTATCATGTCTGTTTTAAAGACTGGCCTTCCTTTTGTGGGAGTACAGCCGCATTATCAGCTGCTGATTACTGGATTTGTATTAATCATAGCCGTATTTGTAGATGTTTTAAATAGAAGGAAACAGGGGAAGGACTAATACGCAATTGTTAATAACCCGCAAAGCGGGATAAGATAAGGGAGGTCTATTTATGAAGAAAAGATTATTTAGTACAGTCATCTGCGCAGCAATGGTGTCCACAATGGTAATGGGCTGCTCCAGCGGATCCAGTGCGCCTGCCACGACAACGGCCGCAGCAACAGCTGCTCCGGAAACAGAGGTAAAAGACACGACGGCAGCGGATACAGAGGCAGCCAAGACAGAAGGTGCCGTGGATTACAGCGATGTCACGGTTGAAATTGTGGCAAAAGGCTTCCAGCATGATTTCTGGAAAGCAGTAAAGATGGGATCGGAGCAGGCTGCAAAGGATTTGGGGCTTAAGTCCACCAACTTTGTGGGGCCGGCCAGCGAAAGTGCGGTGGCTGAGCAGATTGAACAGCTGAACAATGCGGTCAACAAAGCCCCAAGCGCCATCTGCCTGGCGGCTTTGGATACACAGGCGGCACTGGATGCCATCTCCAATGCCCAGGCAGCAAATATTCCGATTATAGGGTTTGACTCCGGTGTTCCGGATGCCCCGGCAGGCGCCATTGTAGCAAATGCAGCTACGGATAACTATGCGGCAGGCGGACTGGCCGCGGAGAAATTGTATGAAATGATTAAGGATAAGGTCACGGACCCGGCAGAAGCAGTCAGAATCGGGGTTGTCTCCCAGGATGCCACATCCCAGTCCATTGGGGAACGGACCGGGGGGTTCATAGACAAGATGTGTACCTTGATTGGCGAGGATAAGTGTTCGGTAGTAGGCCATGATAAGTATAATAAGGCAGTTGACGGAGCAAAGGTAATCATCGATGTAGGCATTCCGGCCACCGTGGATGATGCGGCTTGTGTGACAGTGGCCAATACCCTTCTGAATAAAAATGATCTGATTGCCATTTATGCGTCTAACGAATTTACAGCCAAGAACCTGGTGACGGCCAATGAGAGCCTTCAGGTACTGGGTAAGGATAAAGTAATCGGCGTTGGATTTGACTCTGGCGCCATCCAGCTTGATGCTATCAAGAGCGGCGTCTTAGCAGGCTCCATCACGCAGAATCCGGTCCAGATTGGATATCAGGCAGTTACCCTGGCCGCCAAGGCGGCCAAAGGAGAACCGGTAGAGGATGTTGACACCGGTGCACTGTGGTATGACAGCACCAACATGGATTCAGCGGAAGTCGCCCCGTGTCTCTATAAGTAATATTTTATTGGCCGGCTGCTTAATCATGACTTGATTAGGCAGCCGGCCCTACATTTATCGGTAAAATAGATGGGATTATTAAATTCAGTCTATTGTAGTGTCTGCTCCTTTTTGATATACTTATAACAGAATTCACAACGGAAATACGAAGAAGGCAGGCAAATCGGTTTTGTTATGAGGAGGGCCCATGAACAGATTATCAGATAGACTGAAGGGTGCAAAGCTGACACCGCAGCAGCGGAGGATAGCAGATTATTTTTTTAAAAATCAGGAACGGATCGGCAACATGTCATCCATGGATGTGGCGAAAGAAATCGGGGTCAGTGACGCGTCCATCATACGTTTTGCCAGGGCAATCGGATATCTGGGCTTTACAGATCTGAAGAATGACATATATAATTCCCTGATTGGGGAAACCAGTGCATCTGTGCGGAATATGCAGCTTTCAGAACGGTTTGATGTGCTGACGGGAAGGTACCAGGAGGATGATATTTCAGGCGCGTTTGTGGAGATGATGAATTATAATATTACCAGGACCTTTCAGCAGAATTCTTTAGAGAGTTATGAGACATTAGCTGATATGATCATCCGATCCAGGAGGAAATATGTGGCGGGACTCAGAGGATGTATAGGGGTATCCTGCCACTTTACAAGACTGCTGGGATTCGCAATTGAGGGAGTGGTACAGTTGCCCGGCAGCAGCGAGACAGAAGTGTTGGGAGCGCTGCAGGATATTGATTCAGAAGATATATTCATACTATTTTCCTTTGCACGTTACTATAAGATTGATATGCTGCTGGTGAATATGGCCAGGGAACATAAGGCCAGGATCTGCGTGGTTACGGACAGCCTGATGGCGCCCATGGTCCAATATGCGGATATTGCCCTTTTAGTGGAAACATCGCATATGAGTTTCTTTAACTCTGCCATCGGAGTTGATATGATTGCAGAATACATCATAACCCTTGTATGCCGAAAAAATAAGGATGAGTATAGAAAGCGGGCAAAAGAGCGTGATACCATGACCGAGGGGTTCCGTCTGGTATTGTAAAATATATGAACGGATTGTTAACATTTTGTAGTGAGACGACAAAACAAGCTGAATTTTCCCAGCTTGTTTTTTTTGTGTCAATCTTTTGCGCTTATCCGGAATAAAAGAATTCATATGAAAGATAATGCCACATCCTGCAGGTGATGATAGGGTCAGCGCAGCTTACCCCTGTGTCAAATCTCCTGCAAAGTGGAACGCACAGCCAACGGAATGCAATTTTCAAATACACCCCAGTGCTCCGCTGCCTTCCACTACCCTTGCGGACTGACAGGATTTTCAACAATGGTTCTGCATTTGATAACAGGGGGAGCGCCGGATATTATAAAGAATTTTAAAATACACGTTCAGAGATATAAAATGAGGTTGTTGTGATTGCTACAATATTTTATATTGTTAAAAAATATACTACAATATAAGTATTGACAGTAGTGCATACAACAACTATACTTATTGTACTGAGTTAAAAACATACTACAAACAATCCGGACAATTGTAGGATACACAACTTCTAAAACATAAGCAAAATTGAAAAAAGGAGATTGGAAATGCTTATCTATTTAAGTGAGTACATCCATCCGGATGCGGTCCGTTTAATTAAGCAGCGTGCAGAGATAACAGATAGTTTTGACCGCATACAGGATATTGATGGAATCATATTACGCGCCGTAAATATAGGACGGGATATCATGTCCCGTGCCGTAAATCTAAAAGTGATAGGGAAACACGGTGTAGGGTGTAATACCATTGATCTGGCCGCTGCAAAGGAATTAGGGGTTCCCGTAATTAATACACCCTTTGCCAATACGAATTCCGTGGCAGAATTAATTGTGGGCCTGATGCTGGATATAAGCAGGAACATATCGGTGTGTGATAAAAAAAGCAGAGGGGAAGGGTTTTCATGCATCGCGCCGCCGGAGATGACAGGAATTGAACTGACAGGCAAGGCCGTCGGACTTGTGGGAATGGGGAATATTGCCAGGCGCATGGGGGAAATCCTGAAAAATGGTTTCAATGCCAAACTGATGGGATATGATCCGTACTGCTCTAAAGAACAGGCGGATTCCTATGGGATTGAAAAGTTCGAGGATTTAAACCGTATGTTAGAAGCATCAGATATCGTAAATATCAGTGTCCCACTGACGCCTTCCACAGAGAATCTGATATCATCAGGGAATTTGAATCATTTTAAGAAAAGTGCGATTCTTATCAATGCGGCCAGGGGAGGCGTGGTAAACGAGGAAGATCTGTATCAGGCATTAAAGCACAGGACGCTCAGGGCCGCTGCATGTGATGCGTTTGTTGAGGAGCCGCCTAGCGGAAAGAATAAACTGATGACACTTGATAATTTCTGTGCAACACCCCATATCGGAGCCAACACAGAAGAAGCACTTTACCGGATGGGGATGGAGGTCGTGGAAGAAGTATTGAATGTAATAGATGGGAAAGAAGCGAAAAACCGTGTGGTATGAATGAGGAGGATAGGAAAATGAACAAAACAGGATGTGTGATTGTTAAGGATTTTAAGCGCCCGGAAAGGGAACTGGTAGAGCGGTTTGCAGGTGTGGCGGTGGCTAATCTGGATGACTGCATGAACCGTATCTCGGCTGTCCATGAGGACATATGCCCGGTTAATAAGAGCCGTCTGCTTGGAACTGCGTTTACCGTTAAGGTACCGGAAGGCGATAACCTGATGTTCCATGTGGCCATGGACCTTGCAAAACCCGGGGATGTGATTGTAATTGACGCGGGCGGTGATACAAGGCGTTCCATCTTTGGGGAATTGATGGTTACATATTGCAGGAAGCGCGGCATTCATGGTATTGTGGTAGACGGGTCCATCCGGGATGCAGGCGCGATGGAGTGCCTGACAGACTTTGCGGTATATGCCCGGGGCGTGACGCCGGATGGTCCTTATAAAAATGGGCCAGGGGAAGTGAATACACCAGTTGTCTGCGGTGGGAGGACCGTATATCCAGGCGATATTGTTCTGGGAGATGAGGACGGTGTCATATTCATCCGGCCTTCTGAGGCAGAGGAGCTGCTGAAACAGGTTGAGGCCATTCATGAAAACGAACAGAGGATCATTGATACAATTGAAAAAGAGGGTACCTATATCCGGCCATGGGTGGATGAAAAGATGAAATCCCTTGGCGTTGAATATGTGGAATATATGGAATTTTAAAACGGGGTAATTTAAAATATTGGGGGTAATGCTATGTTTACTACGGCAGTAAATGAATTGATGTATCTGTTTCTTTTTTTGCTTGCAGGTGTTGCCTTGCGTTCCGTGGTTAAACCGCTGCGCAAGCTATACCTGCCGTCAGGGCTGATTGGCGGAGCGCTTGCATTGGTCATGGGACCGCAGGTACTGGGACTCATTAAAATCCCGGAAAACTGGTCCAGTATGGCGTCTCCGATGATTAATATTGTACTGACAACCACCCTTTTCGGCATATCAATCAGCGTTTCAAAGATGAAATCCTTTGCAGGGGCAATCAGTTCCAACCTGCTGTCCTATTTTTCACAACTTGCAGTTGGGATCCTGGCAGCATTGGGGCTTCAGAAAATATGGACAGGACTTCCGAGGGAGTGGGGGGTCATGACTGTTTTTACTTACTGGGGCGGCCATGGGGCAGCAACCTCTTCGGGAACCCTGTTTGAAGAACTTGGGATAGAAGGCATGCTGAGTGTCGGCCTGATTCTTGCAACGCTGGGGTTGATTGTTGCCATGGTGGTGGGAATGGTATGGGTCAACATCGGCGTGAGAAGAGGTTGGGCAAAGGCTTTGCCGGATGCAAAGAACAAGGGCGATGTCAGGAAGAATGATTATATACCAAGGGATAAGCAAAAGCCCCTTGGGCACGCAACGGTTGCCTCTGACTCCATTAATGGTCTGGCGCTGCAGATGTGTTTTGTATTCCTCAGCATGTGGATTGGAAGCGTGATTTTCGGCGCTATCGCAAAAGCCATTCCAGGGGCCGGCAATATCCCATCCCTTCTGTATGGTATTGTGGGCGCAATCATCGTGTGGTTTGTGTTACGGAAAACCCACCTGGATAAATACGCTGATACGGACACCATAGACAATATTGGGGGAGTAGCCCTTGAAATCTGTATCTGTTCGGCAACGGCAACCCTGGATTTGAATTTCTTCGCTAACAATCTGGCGCCAATCATGCTTCATATGTTAGTGGTAATCCTGCTTATGTCATTTGTCTGTATGGTCCTGATGCGCCGCTGGTTTGGTGAAGACTGGTTCCCGCTGGCCTTAATGTTTTTCGGCGCAGGATGCGGGTCGACCCCAAGCGGGCTTGCTCTGGCACGCTGTGTGGATCCGGATGTTAAAACCGAAAGCTGGGAAGCATTCGGAGTGGCCCAGGGATGCTTTGTCCCTGTCACATCTACCTTGGTTGCCATACTCCCGGTAATAGCAATCAACAACCTCTGGATACTGGTAGGCATCGGGACTGCCATATCCGCAGCGATGATTGCATTTAATGAAATGATTATCAGGAAGAGGTAAGCGGCAGCTGCGGGGGAACTTCAAGGGAAAGAAGGGAAAGCAGCATCCGGACAGTAAATCAATACAAAAAACAGAAGAATAAAGGACATCCCCTGGTTTGGGTTTTGAACCAGGGGATGTCCTGTTTGATATGGGAGATAGGATATCGAGATGTTATCGATGCTCTTAGGCTTTTCACTAAATGATTTGTCCGGTTTCAGGTGGGCGAAAGTTTCAAGTATTTTATTGGATGCATATTTCAACTTATTTGGTCTCAATTAGGTCAACGCAGCCCGCCACATCTACCTTATCATAACTACATTTTCCATAAAGAAATGGATTCTTAAAAAATGATTTTCCGATAGATTGATAATAGCGTATCGGATTTTCGATATTCGTTGAAATCGCTTTACGGGTATCGAACGATATGATAAGATAAAAATAATTGTTGAGAAGGGAGCGGTTGGATATGGATGTCACACGTATAAAAGAATTACGAGATAGGGAGGGAATGACCCAAAAGGACGTTGCTGAAATGATAGGGGTGTCGCAGAGCACATATAGTACATATGAAAATGGAATAAACTATCTGAACGCGGAAAGGCTTGAAAAGCTGGCAAATATATATGGAGTCTCGGTGGACTATTTATTAGGAAGGGATTCCGAATTTAAAGGAGATACGAATGAAGACAAGTAGTGAGTTGCATAGACTTATCCTGGATATTCTTTCTGACGGAAAAGAGCATGTTTCTAGTGAACTTTTTGAAGAGATGGACAAACGATTGGGGGGGGAGGTGGAACATAAAAAGATAAGTGACTCTTTATATTATATGGGGTCTAAAAAAGGATGGATTGTATCAGAGGGGACAGGGAAAAGTAGGATTTATAAAATAAAATACGAGGTAAACAGTGGAGAAAGCATGAAGGAACAGAGTTGGCTGGATAAATATATAAAAAATGTTAAAAAGGTCGTAAAAGATGGAGATACAGTGATTAGTGCACTCAAACCAGAGAATCTCCTTAAAAGTGAGAAGGTATATATGGAATATAGACGAATTTATGAAGTGAATGAAATATTAAAAAAATTGGTTGATGAATTAATGAAGAATGAGGTGGAAAAGAGTGGTGCTAAGAGTCAGGGCGGTGAGGTTTGTACTATAAATGAAATATCGGAAATGAGGCCTGAATGAGGAATATAGGCAGCATACCTTTTAGGCATTAAGGCTAAAAAAGACAGGTTTGATTCCTTTGGCGTGTTGGATTAGATTCAATGTTTTGAATACCTGGCGCGATGGAAATCACCAGCGGTTCTATTGTTCTCTGAACAGAAGGCGTGGAATCTGAAAAACAGATGGAAATGCTGAAACAGAGTGGCTATGACTATATGCAGGTCAATGTACTCGAACACATCATATCCTGGTTGAGGTTCGGACATTTACTTCAGGGCTGGATGATGGACAAGGAATGTCCAGAAAGAGGCACGTGTCCATCGATGGATATTTTAACAGGAATTTTCCTATTTAGAGAGAATCGATTATTTATGTCGGACTATGACACGTATTAGACCTATTGTCGAATGATACATCGAGGGAAAGTTAAAACTGAATGGACTGGAGGGCTAGTAATAAAAGTCATACAAGAAATTAAAAAGATAATCTTCGTAAATGATAGGTGGAAGAGTAGATGCAAGGCAGATGACAGACTTACTGTAAGGGCAGTATTTTGTAGATGATTATAAAAAATGGATATCAGAAATAAGCAATCGTTTTAAGTCCAGACAGATTAAGGCATCTACTAAAGTAAATGATGTTCCCAAATTCATCTTGCATATCAAGGGGGCTTTCCCGGAGGGGATATTGGACGGGACGGAAACCGGCATCACCATGACAGATGCATTCCGCAATTATGTGACGGCAGAGAAGAACGTTGCCCCGGATAAGGACCGTATCCGGTTTAAGGCTTTATAAAACCTGTTTCTAACAGTCATCCATCATGGCAATGACGCAGCAGATGGCGGCTGGGGGAAGAGCGGTCCGATGGGCCTGTTCAGAGAGAAAAAGGAGTGGTTAGATGATTCGGTTATTTGAGTTTGGGGATTTGGACAGGATTATGGAAATCTGGCTGGAGGGAAACCTGACAGCCCATCCATTTATCAAAGAGGAGTATTGGAGGCAGAATTTTGAGACAGTCCGCTCCGCACTGCCAAAGGCAGAGGTGTATGTGTTTGAGGAAGATGAAGAGGTCCAAGGGTTTATCGGAATGGATGCAGATTACATTGCCGGATTATTTGTGGCGGAGGGACGTCGGGGGAAATAAAACTTGAAACGGTCGGGGAGCGGCGCAAGTGTCAGCGCCGCTTCTTCTCCTTTTCCAGCACTCTCTTTGCAATCATAACAAAATTCAGTTTAAAATTATCTTCTGTATCATTGACGTCCAGGCCGGTTTTTTCCTTCACCCTGTATAACGCGTTCTGGACTTCCTCCTGGCTGATGTGCAGCGCCGCGGCAACGGCAGGAGCCTGTTCTTTACACTTGTAGTATTTTCCCAGTATTGTCTGTTCCTCTTCGGTCAGCCGCAGTAAAATGGTACTGATTAAGGACTGCCCGTGAGCCAGGACCATGGCATTGATGGCGCTGTATATCTCCATTCCGATGAAATCCAGGACACGGCGTTCTTTTTTGAATTTTTCTCCGGCATTAACAGCCCGCAGGCTGTTTTGGTATGTGCGCTCAATGCCGGTCAGGCCATTTTCGGATGTGCCGATGCCGATACGGATAAAGACGTCCGGCAGGTTCTTTTTTAAAAGATCCAGGGCCTCATCGCATGCCCTGGTGCTGGCGCTTGATAATTCTTCCTTGGTGTGTGCGGCCAAAAAAAGTGTAGTCCCCTTATCACATGTCATGAACTGGGGGGAATCAATGGACTTATTTAAAGGACCGCATAACACAATTGGGGTCAACAGTTCCATTAATGCACGCTTATCTTCGTAGGAGACAATCATGTCAGAGGGATAGAGGAAGGACATTGCAAGAAAGTAGTCCTTGTTCACATCAATTCCGAATTTCTTTCCAACAGATTCCATGAAAGCAACGTCCTCGTAAAAATGAATGGTGATATCATTCAAGTATGAGGAAAATGTAATGTTGGTATCATTTTTGTTCATAAAGCATATCCTCCTTGAAATTGTGGGAAAATAATGAAACATGGTAAAATAAAACTGAACTTAATTGGGAAAGTCCTATAATAAAACATCATATTAGGAAAGTCAAGAGCAAAAAGAAAGTTTATTAAAAACAACAAATAACTGCTTGGGAATTTGTCAGAAATAACAAAAAAAGCAGATGGTGGATATCTGCTCTGTTCGGCTGCTGTGCCATTGGCAGCGGGCTTAATACCAGGGAGAAGAGAAGGAATCGCATGAATCAATGGATAGTGGGAAAATCTGCCAACCGCATGGAAATCAAATTTTATGCGGCTGGCAATTTCTTTCCATACGGAATTGGTTGGTTAAGAGCTGGGGGTCATTGGGCTTTTGCTTATACCAGCCTATATGGTCGTCAGTGTCATATGTAGTTAATTCATAATGGCCAAAATATCGGTATGAATATCATGGATACAACAGTGATTAACACCGTCATACCAAGTCCTGGTTTGAAAAAGTCCATGAATCCCAGGTTGCCGGGGCGGACTACAAGGGTGTTGGTACCTGAGCCAACCGGTGTCAGGAAAGGACAGGAAGCAGCCACGCAGATGGCCACTGCGATGGATGCAGGATTGATATCCAGGGCAAAGGCTATGGGGATGAAGAGCGGGGTTACCAGCAGGGCGGTTGACGTGTTCATCATGATATTGGTAAGCAGGCAGGTCAGGATAAAGATGACAAAAAGTACGGCGGTCTTGCTGGGGTGTTCCCCTAAGAGCCGGATGGCTCCGTTGCTGATCATTAATCCCGCCCCGCTTACGTCCATTGCCTTTGATACCGCACTCATGCCCCCGACAATGAAAATGGTGGACCAGTCAATGGCCTTATAGGCTTCATGTTCTTTTATGCATCCGGTTAATATCATGATTAAGGCGCCTGCGGTTGCAACAAGGTGCATGGGGAAGGAACTGCTGTTAACAGACATTGCAATCAGAACAACCGCAAGTATGACCAGACAGAGAGAGGCTTTTAATCGGCTGAATCCATGGGAATCGGATTCGCTGGACTTACCGGTAAATTCCATAAGATAATCCTTATCGGACTTATCTCCCTGGGTAAGGAATTTCTTGCCAATGGTGAGAAAGTATAATATGCCGAAGATGCATATGGGGAGGCCGACCTTACCCAGTTCCAAAAAGGTTAAAGGGGCAGCGCCAAGAGATTCCAGCTGTCCATTGACAACCACGTTGCTGGCAGCTCCCACCAGGGTCAGGTTACAGCCAAAGCTGGCTGCAAAAGCCAGTGGGATCATCTGGCGGGATACGGATACGCCGGCTTTCATGCTGATACCGATTACGATTGGCAGGAGCATGGCCACAACGGCAACCCCGCTGCAGATGGAAGACAGGATGGTTGCTACCAGAACCGTGGCTACCAGGATTCCATTTTCGGATGTGCCGGTTACTTTAACGATTATGTTGCTCATTTTTTCAGCAATACCTGTATGGAACAGCGCGGAGCCAATTACCATCATTGCGGCCAGCAGTACAATGGTGCTTCCTGAAAAGGCGCTGAACAGGTTTTCTTTTGGAAGTACTCCTGCTAATACCAGAGCCACGGCTCCCAACATGGAAGTTAGGGCCAATGGAAGTTTATCTGTTACAAAGAAAAATGCCATGATTGTAAGTACGATGAGTGAAATGATTGCCGGTGCCATATGCTACCCCCTTCTCCCTTGACTAGTATGTTATGTATTCGCAGCCTAATTCCTGAAGCTTTTCATCTACCCATGGACGGCAGTAGGTTCCGTCCTTATCCATGGTTTCCTTAATCCCATTTTCCTTAATTAATACCGCGTCTGCCTTGTCTGCCAGTTCTTCTGCCTCATCCGGACGGATTATGATAATGCCGTCTGCATCGCCGACTATGATATCACCAGGATGTACAATCTGCCCCCCAAAGGAGATTGTGGTACCTATTTCGCCGGGACCATTCTTGTAAGGGCCATTGGGATTGATACCGCGGGCATAGACCGGAAAATCCATCTGGGAGAGTGTATCAAAATCCCGGATCGTACCGTCAACGATGACGCCTGCAAGTCCCCGGAGTTTACAGTAATTAATCATCAACTCACCGAAAATGGCGCGATTGTCCATACCTCCTGCGTCAATTACAATGACTTCCCCGGGCATGGCCATATCCATTGCCTTATGGAACATCAGATTATCACCCTGGGGAACCTTTACGGTAAATGCAGTGCCCAGAAGTTTTGCTTTATTCATAGGGCGGATATCCTGGTGTACTGCTGCCAGGCGGTTCATGCAGTCATCAATATTTGCCACCGGCAGATTCTCAAAGCGTTTTACTAAAGCCGCAGACGGGCGCTTATATCCGGTTACAATCCGGCATCCGATATTTTTACTCATAATTATAATTCCTCCTGTATCCGATTATTTTTTATGATTAGAAGCTGGTTTAATTAACCGTATGGAATCCGTCAATTTTGCTCTTGACGCCCTTGTTTGCTATGTACACCGATTGGATGCTTTTTTATTTAACACGGAATCCACAAGGTCAATGGAGAGCTGAATCTGGTTCTTCTGTGCGTGGTCCCCATAAAACGCGCTGTGGCAGGTAAGGACGGCCTGCTCATTTCTGATTAAGGGATCATTTACCGGTAACGGCTCCGTTTCAAACACATCTAAACCGGCAAAGCGTATTTCCCCATGGTCCAATGCCCAGTTAAGGTCATCCTGGTCAATGAGCCCGCCCCGTGCGATATTCACAATCATGGAATCTTTTTTCATCTTCGCAAATGCCTCACGGTTAAAGATATGATGGGTTTCAGCGGTCAGCGGGGCATGGATGGATATAATATCCGACTGCCCTAACAGTTCATCAAAGGAAACGATTTCCACATCATAATTTTCCCTGATATCTTTGTTTATGTAAGGATCGCAGGTAATGACTTTTGTGCCGAACCCATGATGGAAAATATCATACAGAGGTTTGGCGGAGCCACCGAAGCCATAAAGCCCTAATACCAGGTCTTTTGGGTTGCGGGGAACAGGACCGCCTGCTTTGGGCCATTGACCTGTGCGTATCCTGCGGTCGTAAAAGCTTACATTACGCAGAAGATCCAGTATCAGCGCCGATGCGTGAATGGCAAGCTCCTGTACGCAGAATCCGGGCATATAAAGAATCAGCGTCCCGGCCTTTGTGGCAGCTTCAAGATCTACTGAGTTGACGCCAATGCCGAATCGCTGTACGGCCTTCAGCTTAGGTAATCCCTCCAATACCTCCTTTGTGATAGGCGGATTGCCTGTTCCCAGTATGACATCCGCATCTTTACAGTTTGCGATGATTTCATCCGGCGTGGTGTAATGGGCCAATCGCAGGGATATTCCGTTTTTTGCATACTCTTCTTTGATATACTTCTGGTTTTCCAGACTGACGCTGCCGTAGTCACGGTCAACGATTACTGCGTTCCACATAGTTTGCCTCCGATTTTTAAAGTATGGAATCGTTTCAATAAAGCATACATTTCTGTGACGGCCGTCATCCATGTTTTATATGAAATCTAGTTTTATTATAATGGGACCTATACATTTTGTCCAAGATACGTTATTCTATATACTATATAACCTTTTTGGAATAAAGTCTGGAGGGTGGGATGGTATTTAAAAATTTTGAATATTTTATAGCGATAGCAGAGGAAGGTAGCATATCTAAGGCAGCGGAACGTCTGTATATTTCCCAGCCATCCCTGAGCAAATATTTAAAGCGCCTGGAGGAAAACTTTGGAGAGGAACTGTTCTGCAGGGAGTCCTATCCTTTAAAACTGACAAAAGCAGGAGAATTATATTTATCTTATGTGAAAGAACTGACAAAAAAGGAGACGCGGCTTCTGGAGGAACTCTCATATTTAAGGAACAGCGAGGCGGGGGATGTCTGCGTAGGCGTGACCGTGTGGAGGTCATCCATACTTATGCCGGTCCTGCTTCCTGTGTTTAAGTCCCGGTATCCATATATTCGTGTCAGTATTGAGGAGGGGTCACATCAGCATATGGCAACCATGCTGGAATTAGGAAAAGTGGATTTTTCTATTTTCCATCTTCCGAACAGCTATCATAATTTTACATTTGAGCATCTGATGTTTGAAAAAATATTATTCTGTGTGAACAGGGACAACCCGCGGCTGTCCGATATGGAAATCTGTGAACAGGGCGGTGTGAACCGGATGGCCCATGAAGAATTTGGCAGGTTTGCTGAGGAAGGCTTTATATTACTGAAGCAAGGTCAGAACATAAGGGATATTTCGCAGAATTATCTGAACAAACTGGGATTGCGGCCCAATATCATATTGGAGACTTCCAACATCATGACGGCAATGAATATGGTGAAAGCGGGGATGGGGGTTACCTTTGTTCCGGAAGCAGTCCTTTCCATACATGGTCAGAATGAAGGACTCTGCTTTTTTGAACTTGATGAACCGCCGCTCCAATGGGAAGTCGGCATTGCCTACAAAAATGGTCTGCCATTGAAGAGACAGGCCAGACTGTTGGTGGAATGCATGAAGGAGTTATTATAACAGGTATATCAGCTTCCCTGCCATTGTCTGGCGGAACATAACTGAAAGACAGGACTGGGCAGGCAATCTGCCGGGCGGCATCGGACCGCCAGACACCCTATCGAATCCCATACCTATCCGAAGTTCACATTCAAGGGGGAATCAGTGATTGCCGCCATCAGCAACAATTTAATAATAGGGAGGGGGAGGGTTCGCAACAACGTTGGAAATCCCTTATTCCGAAATCGATTCAGTCCAATCGTGCAACATAGGCGGTTTTGTCCAGCTGATTCCCACTGGTATTAAGGTAACGCTTAAGGATGGAAAGACCCATAAACTATCAGTTACAAAACGTAAGGATATACCTGCATTCCTTCAGTCAAAATTATAAAGAGAGAACCATTGACAGCATGTTGCATACCTTATGGCATGGATAGGATGGCATAATCGCTTTGTTATGTATTCTATTCAAAAGAGATACGATCCTTCCAAATATAAGCGAATAAGGACGGTCAGTATGATTAGGACAGTTAGGGCGTTCGGGCAGAACGCCCTTTTTTTGATTCATGATGAGATAACCATGCTTTAATTCTGACTTTGCGGCCGGTTGGTCTTCCGGTCATGATTGGGAAATCACAAGGCCGGATGCCTCTTTTATGCCCAGTTCCCCCAGCCTGGCAACTGCAAACCGGAGCTCATAAAACAGCAGGTCCTCCAGTTCTGCGGCCAAACCATCCCAATCACCGCGCTCCAGGCTTTCCGACAGGAGGTTGATGTGCGGGAGATAGAATGCGTTAATCTCCTCCCTGGAGCCATGCATGCTGCGCAGAGGATATCCCCAAAGCAGAAGTGAGGGCAGTTGATTATAGATTTCCTGTATGACCTGGTTCGGAGAGCATAACGGGGATGATTTCAAGGGAGGCAAATACCACTGACTCATACCGGAAGTTTTCCCTGATGTACGCCAGACGGTCTTTCCATAGGCCGATGGCCTGGGCCTTGATGCTTTTAACACAGGCCCTGCATGTCATGGCAAGGATCTAAAGGCTTTGCACGAAATCCAGCAGCCGTTTTCTTATCATGGGCCGGGTCATGTCGCAGTTTTTTAAACTGTCCTCCGTGCTTAAAATCTTGCTGCCAACCCCGTTTATGGATTGAACGGCGCCTAGCTGGTTCAGCAGCGTCAGGGTCCGGCGGACCGTGATGGATAGCATGTATGGCCAGGCTTTTCTACCAGTTATTGAATCCCAAAATTTAAATTCATGGGATTATTGTCCGCAAAAGTGTTTACAAAAATGTTGAAAAGTGATATCCTGTTAACAGCGTTATTTTTGTAAATAAATAACGGGTGGAGGTTAAGGAAAAATGAAACTGATTAAGACAGTGGACGCAGAGGGAACCGTACTGTGTCACGATATCACGCAGATCATCAAAGGCGTTACCAAGGACGCGGTGTTCCGCAAGGGACATGTGGTGACAAAGGAGGACATCCCTGTTCTTTTAAGCGTTGGCAAGGACCAGCTCTATGTGTGGGAGAAGGAAGAGGGGATGCTCCATGAGAATGATGCGGCAGAAATACTCTGCGCCATGTGCAGGGGCGGACATATGGAACGCTCCCAGGCAAAGGAAGGGAAGATTGAACTGACTGCTTCCTGCGACGGCCTTTTAAAGGTGGACAATGACGGGCTTAAGGCGGTTAATGGTTTCGGGCAGATGATGATTGCCACCCGCCACGGCAACTTCCCGGTAAAGAAGGGGGACAAGCTGGCAGGCACCAGGATTATCCCGCTGGTGATTGAGGAAGAGAAGATGGCAGCTGCAAAGGAGGCGGCCTTCCGGGCATCCAAGGGAAGGCCGATCCTGGAACTGAAGCCCTTCGTACATAAAAAAGTAGGCATTGTCACCACGGGCAATGAAGTGTTCCATGGGCGGATCAAGGATACCTTTACGCCTGTCATCAAAGAGAAAATCAGTGAGTTTGACACGGAGGTCATTGACCACGTGACCTGGGATGACGATGATGCCAAGGTAACGGCCAGTATCCTGGACATGGTTAAAAAGGGAGCCGACGTGGTGATCTGTACCGGCGGCATGAGCGTTGACCCGGATGACAAGACTCCCCTTGCCATCCGCAACACAGGGGCCAGGGTGGTTTCATACGGGGCGCCGGTGCTTCCTGGCGCCATGTTCCTTCTGGCATACCTTGACGTGGCGGACGGGGATGAAAGGCGCACCGCTGCCATCATGGGGCTTCCTGGCTGTGTGATGTATGCAAAGCGCACCATATTTGACCTGGTCCTGCCGCGGATCATGGCGGACGATGCAGTGACACCCCAGGACCTGGCAGCCCTTGGACAGGGCGGTCTCTGTCTGAACTGTCCTGTCTGTACCTTCCCCAACTGCGGATTTGGAAAAGGAATGTAGGAGGAGCGGCAGAGATGGAATTTACACATTTTGATGAACAGGGCAATGCCCTGATGGTGGATGTGGGGGATAAGGCGGACACCAAGAGGGAAGCAGTGGCCAAGGGCAGCATTTTCATGAGCAGTGAATGCCTGAAAAAAGTGACGGAAGGTACCATGGCCAAGGGGGACGTGCTTGGGGTAGCCAGGGTAGCAGGCATCATGGGGGCAAAACGCACCTCCGACCTGATCCCGTTATGCCATATCCTGAACCTGACAAAGCTGAGCATTGATTTTACCGTCATAGAAGAAACAAATGAAATCCAGGCAGCCTGCACGGCCAGGACCACTGGCAGGACAGGAGTGGAGATGGAGGCGCTGACCGGTGTCACGGTTGCGCTCCTGACCATCTATGACATGTGCAAGGCAGTGGACAAGACCATGGAACTTGGCAATATTTATCTGGAACACAAATCCGGAGGCAAGAGCGGGGAGTTTCACAACCCCAGGAAATGATACTGGAGCATTTTACTATGAAAGATTCATTTGGAAGGAATATTGACTATATGAGGATATCCATCACGGACCGGTGCAACCTGCGGTGTAAGTACTGCATGCCGGACGGGGTGGAAAGCCTGGCCCGCTGGGAGATCCTGTCCCTGGAGGAGATTGAGGCCATTGCCATCTGCGCCGCCGGTCTTGGCATCAGCCGGATCAAGGTGACTGGGGGGGAACCCCTGGTGCGCAGGGACTGCTGCCAGCTGGTGAAGCTGTTAAAGTCCATACCTGGCATCGAGAAGGTGACCATCACTACCAACGGCGTCCTGCTGGACCGGTATCTGGAACCGCTCCTGGAGGCGGGGATTGACGGGATTAACATCAGCCTGGACACCCTGGACCCATGCATGTATGAGAAGATTACAGGCTTTGACAGGCTGGCCTGCGTGATGAAGACCATAGAGCGGTCACCGGGCCTCCCGGTAAGGGTTAAGATTAATGCGGTTTCCATTGATTTTAGTTCCATGGACGGGGAAGGCTGCAGCGGCCCAGGAGGCAGCTGGTGGAAGGAGCTGGTGGAACTGACCGGCCGCTATCCGGTGGATGTGCGTTTCATTGAAATGATGCCCATCGGATACGGAAAGCAGTTTAAGACCATCAACCACAAGGAACTGCTGGAGGAGATGCATAGGGAATACCCGGGGCTTGCTAAGGACCATACGGAGCACGGTTATGGACCGGCTGTGTATTACCGGATACCAGGCGCCCTTGGAAGCGTTGGGCTCATAAGCGCCATCCACGGGAAGTTCTGTGATGAATGCAACCGCGTACGCCTGACCTCACAGGGCTTTTTAAAGACCTGCCTGTGTTATGAGGACGGCGTGGACCTGAGGGCAATCCTGAGGGAAGGCTTAAAGGCGCCTGAGGGCGGCGGCCACTACCATTGGCCCCTGAGGGAATGTCCGGGAGAGGAGAAGCTTCAGGCCCGTCTGGCTGCTGCCATGGAAAAGGCCATTGAGCACAAGCCTGCGGCCCACTGTTTTGAACGGCCGGGTATGATAACGGAATCACACAATATGATTGCGATTGGAGGATAATAAAAGGGTTATGGGAGACGTGACAGAGAAAAAGGAAGGCCTGCAGATGGACCGGCAGGGTAAAAGTGGGGAAGGCGTGCTTCCCACAGGGGTTGTGAAGGCCATCTGCATCAGCGATGTCAGGGGAATTGAAAAAAGGGCCATTGAAGAAGGCCATTTCCTGGTGGATTTTGGGATTGAGGGGGATGCCCATGGCGGAAACTGGCACCGCCAGGTCAGCCTGCTTTCCTATGACAAGGTCAAGGCGTTTAACGAGAAAGGGGCTGATGTGGGAGACGGGGCCTTTGGGGAGAACCTGGTGGTGGAAGGCCTGGACTTCCGTTCCCTGCCAGTGGGCACAAAGCTGTACGCGGGGACCGTGGAGCTTGTGATGACCCAGATCGGGAAGGAATGCCACAGCCATTGTGCCATTTACAAACGCATGGGTGAATGCATCATGCCAAGGGAGGGAGTGTTTGCCAAGGTGCTGAAGGAAGGCATCATCCGCCCTGGTGATGAGATGCACGTGAAACTGCCTGATGAGAACCGTCCCTTAACAGCCGCGGTCATAACCCTCAGTGACAAAGGGGCCAGGGGCGAAAGAAAGGACGAAAGCGGACCTGTGGCAAAGGAAATGCTGGAGCAGGCAGGTTATGAGGTGGTGGAAACCCTTCTCATACCCGATGAACCGGCCCTGTTAAAGACCCAGCTGATGCGCCTGGCTGACGGCAGGCAGGTGGATTTAATCCTTACCAGCGGCGGGACCGGGTTCTCCCTGAGGGATCAGACACCGGAGGCAACCATGGCGGTGGCTGACCGGAACGCCCCCGGGATTGCGGAGGCAATCCGTTACAGATCCCTTCAGATTACGGACAGGGCCATGTTAAGCAGGGGCGCGTCCGTAATCCGCAAGAAGACCCTGATTGTAAACCTTCCGGGAAGTCCCAAGGCGGTGAAGGAAAGCCTTGGATTCATCCTGGACTCCCTGGAGCATGGGATAAAGATACTGCGCGGAAGCGCGTCCGAGTGCGCCAGACCCTGAATGTGGGGTTACGGGGCGGACAACAGACAGGATTGGCAGACGCGGCGCAGACCGGCAGTCCCAACGTCCGTTTACAGCATGAAACAGATATGACCGGCAGGCCCACCTGTCATGGGTGGGCTTTTGCCCGGGATTCGATATATTTGAGCAAGTATAACGGATGGACATTGTCCGTTTACAATTTATTATTTTATATTAAAAGGAGAGGCATATTATGAAAAAACACATTACCATGATCATGGCGGCCATGATGGCGGCAGCCGTACTGGCAGGATGCGGGACATCCAAGGAAGCGGCAACCACAGCAGCGTCCTCCGGGACAGCGGCTGCGGCAGAAGCTGGAGCCAGGGCAGAAGCTGAAACCAAGGCAGAAACTAAAACCGAGGCCGGGGCCGGGGCACAGACAGGGGCAGATGCCAAGGCGGAGGCGGCTATGGGCCAGGAGACCGAGATCCTGGTGGCGGCAGCTGCCAGCCTTAAGAACGCCTATGAGGAGGAACTGATTCCCATGTTCCAGGACAAGTACCCTGGCGTTACGGTTAAGGGAACCTATGACAGTTCAGGCAAGCTGCAGACACAAATCGAGGAGGGCCTGGAAGCGGATGTGTTTATGTCGGCAGCACCCAAGCAGATGACCGCCCTTGACGGAGAAGGGCTGATTGTCTCTGACACCATCACCAACCTGCTGGAGAACAAGATCGTGCTGATTGTGCCCTCTGACAGCGATTCGGGCTTTACCAGGTTTGAGGATATTGAAAAAGCTGAGAGCATTGCACTGGGGGATCCGGCCAGTGTCCCGGTGGGGCAGTATTCAGAAGAAGCATTGACGAGTCTGGGGATTTGGGATAAAATTCAGGATAAGGTAAGTTTTGGCACGAACGTGACAGAGGTACTGAACCAGGTGGCGGCAGCCAGCGCGGACGCGGGCATCGTGTATGCAACGGATGCAGCCAGCATGGCAGACCAGGTCAAGGTTGTTGCAGAGGCCCCGGAGGGCAGCCTGGCCAAGAAGGTAATCTACCCGGTTGCTGTTGTGAAGGACACTGCCAATGCGGAGGCGGCCGGGAATTTTGTTGAATTCCTGAAAACAGACGAAGCCATGAAGGTGTTTGAGTCCTACGGATTTACAAAGGGAGAATGATAATGGGAGAGGGGATGCATACATGGATTGGTCACCCATACTGATATCGATGAAGACAGCCGGCCTGTCAATTTTAATTACGTTTTTTATTGGGATTTTTGCTGCCTGGGCAGTGGTAAGTCTTAAAAATGAGGGGTGGAGGCTGTTCTGGGACGGTGTGCTGACACTTCCGCTGGTGCTTCCGCCTACGGTGGCCGGATTTTTCCTTCTCTATATATTTGGGGTCAAACGCCCGGTGGGGCAGTTTTTTATTGACTATTTCAGCATCAAGATTGCATTTTCCTGGGCAGCCACCGTGATTGCGGCCGTGGTCATGTCCTTCCCGCTGATGTACCGGTCGGCCAGGGGCGCATTTGAACAGGTGGACCAGAACCTGGTGGCGGCGGCCAGGACCCTGGGGATGAGCGAGTGGTGTATTTTCTGGAAGGTATTGATTGCCAATGCAGTGCCGGGGGTTGTCAGCGGAGGCGTCCTGGCCTTTGCAAGGGGCCTTGGGGAGTTTGGCGCCACGGCCATGATAGCAGGCAACATTGCGGGCAGGACAAGGACCCTGCCCATGGCGGTTTATTCCGAGGTGGCTGCCGGGAACATGGATAAGGCATACGGTTATGTGGCCATCATTGTGGTGATTGCGTTTATTTCGGTTTTTCTTATGAACTGGACGGCCCTTCGGACCGGAAGCAGGAGGGGTTAGGATATGATTGCAGATGCAGGGCATGAGCTTTGTTTGGGAGTGGATATAAAAAAGAAGCTGAAGGAATTCAGCCTGGACATTGGATTTGAGACGGGAAAGGGGTGTCTGGGAATACTGGGGCCCTCGGGCTGCGGCAAAAGCATGACCCTTAAATCCATTGCAGGCATCGTAAGGCCGGATTCCGGCAGGATAGCGGTTCAGTATGCCAAGGGGGAAGCGGCAGGGGGAAGGGTGCTTTACGATTCATCCCTAAAGGTCAATGAACGGCCCCAGGTGCGCAGGGTAGGTTACCTGTTCCAGAATTATGCCCTGTTTCCCAACATGACAGTGGAACAGAACATACTCACCGGTTTGGACAGCAGGGGCGGCAGGAAGGCAGTGTCCGGGAAACGCCGGCCCCTGACACAGAAGGAGAAGGATGGGAAAGTCAGGGAAATGCTCTCAAGGTTCAGGCTGGAAGGGCTGGAAAAACGCTATCCCGCACAGCTGTCGGGAGGACAGCAGCAGAGGGTGGCCCTGGCCCGCATCCTTGCATATGAGCCTGAGATGCTTTTGCTGGACGAACCGTTTTCAGCCATGGATACCTATCTCAGGGAAGGGCTGAGGCTGGAACTGGCCGGTGTCCTTAAGGATTACGACGGGGTCAGCATCTTGGTGACCCATGATAGGGATGAGGCGTACCAGCTCTGTGACAGCCTTCTTCTTTTAGACAGGGGAAGGGTGCTGGCTGGCGGGAAGACCAGGGACATATTCCAGTGCCCGGTCACGTGCCAGGCCGCCAGGCTCACGGGCTGCAAGAACATTTCCAGGATAGAACGTCTGGGCGCGCGGCGCATCAAGGCGTTGGACTGGGGCGGGCTGGAGCTCTCAACGGACCGGGATGTGGACGGTTCCATCACAGCGGTTGGAATCAGGGCACATGATTTCGAACCCCTGTCCGATGGGGAAGCAGGGAAGTGGAAAGGCAGGGAAAACGCCAACCTGATTCAGGTGGAATCGCCCAATATTTCCGAGATGCCCTTTGAGTGGTATATTACACTGTCCAACGGCCTGTGGTGGAAAAAGGAAAAGGATATCCATACCCACAACACCGCCGGGCTTGTGCCAGGGTGGCTGCGGGTGGAGCCATCGGCTTTGCTGCTGCTTACAGGCGAGTTAAATGGATAAAAGGAGAAGTTGGATATGAGGACAGGCGCTGTGGTTGTTGCGGCAGGACACAAGAGTTCTGTAAGCAGTTTTTCGCCCATGCTTCCCATCGGGGACAGTACGGTCATCAGAAGGATCATCATTACCCTTAAGCGGTCCGGGATTGACCCGGTGGTGGTGGTTACGGGGAAACAGGGGGATGAGGTGGAGAAGCACATAGCAGGCCTTCGCGTCATCTGCCTGCGCAATCAGAATTATGGGAATACCCAGATGTATAACAGCATCTGTCTGGGCCTAAACTACATTGAGGACCTGTGCGACCGGGTATTTATCCTGCCTGCCAAGTTCCCCATGTTCCTTCCGGAAACCATAAAGCGGATGATGGATATGGATGCCCAGGTGGTCTGCCCTGTATTTGAGGGGAGAAGGGGACATCCGGTGCTGGTTTCCAGCAATATCATCGGTAAACTGCTGAATTACAAGGGGGAAAAAGGGCTCCGCGGCGCCCTCAGGCAGGTGGATGTGGACCGGTGCGCGTGGGAGGTTGAGGTGGAGGACCAGGGAATCATCCTGGCAGTGGAAACGGATGAGGACCGTGCCCAGAGTAATCTTGACAATGAGCGGCTGGACATTTTCCCGCAGATCCAGCTGACGCTGGAGCGGGATGAAGGGTTCTTCGGTCCGTCCGTGGCACAGTTTTTATCATTGATTGACCATACGGGGTCCATGCAGACTGCCTGCAGGCAGATGCACATGTCCTACACCAAGGGATGGAAGATCTTAAAGGCAGCGGAAAAACAGCTTGGATACCCCCTGCTGATTACCCAGTCAGGCGGGGCAGAGGGCGGTTCGTCCCTGCTGACCCCGAAGGCTAAGGATTTCCTGATCCGTTTCCTGGGAATGGAGAAGGAACTGAGGGAGGATGCGCAGAAACTATATCAAAAATATTTTTCCATGGAGGATCAGACAGGTCTATGAAGGCATTATTTGAAGAGTTATCCAATGTATTGGCAAAAGGGGAGGAGGCCGTGCTGGTCACAATCATAGCCAGCTCCGGCTCCACGCCCAGGGGCACCGGTTCACGCATGCTGGTGAGGCAGGACGGCTCCATCAAAGGGACCGTGGGCGGCGGCGCAGTGGAATACCAGGCCATACTCACGGCCATGGAGGCCATGGAACATAAAGCTTCCTATACCAAGGGATTTACCCTGAACCGGAACCAGGTGGCTGATATCGGCATGGTGTGCGGCGGCAACGTGGTGGTTTACTTTCAGTATATCCGCCCGGATGACGGGGACTTTGCAGGCTTATGCACAAAGGTGAGGGAAGCGCTTGGCAGGGATGAGGACAGCTGGCTGCTCCTTGACATATCGGACGAGACCTGCTGGCAGATGGGGCTTTACAGCAAAAGCACAGGCCTTCTGGGCATGGATATGCCGGGACAGGCGCTGCAGGAACCGATTTTTACAAGCAGGACCCTTCAACAGGAGGTTGGGGGACGTAAATACTACATTGAACCCCTGGTCCAGGCAGGGACGGTCTATATCTTTGGCGGCGGACATGTGGCCCAGGAACTGGTGCCTGTCCTTTCCCATGTGGGGTTCCGGTGCGTGGTCATGGATGACAGGGAGGAATTTGCCAACAGGGAAGTATTCCCCCAGGCAGCAGCAACCATTGTGGGGAACCTGGAAGGGATTGGCAGCTATATTGACATCAGGCCCTGTGATTATGTGTGCGTCATGACCAGGGGACATCAGTTTGACTATTATGTACAGCGCCAGGCCCTGACCATGAAGCCGGGCTACATCGGCATCATGGGAAGCAGGAATAAAATCAGGGTGGTAACGGATAAACTGCTGGCGGACGGTTTTACAAGGGAAGAGATAGAAGCCTGCCACATGCCCATCGGGACGGATATCCGGGCAGAGACACCGGCAGAGATAGCAATCAGCATTGCAGGCGAGCTGATCTGTGAGCGGGCTGCCAGGATGGGACGCAGGAAGTAAGGATAAGACTTCGTTAAATAAAATACAAAAATTTTTAGGCAACCTAAAAGAATTTGTATTTATAAACAAAAACAAAGGATGTACGGCCTGAAAGATCATCTATATTGCGGATTGTGCGGCTGCGGATTCCGGGCTATAATCAGGGTATCCAAATGATAAGCAGAATACTTTGAAAGAAGGGAACGCAGATGGCAGTAATCGCAATCATACTTGCATACGGCATCCTCAGTGTGGATCTGTATGGCGTCATCAGGGATAACATCCGCAAATAAAATGGGAAGCAATTGACCAAATGATAGGAAAAACAGTCAGGAACACAGGGCAAGGCCGTTGGTTCCCGGCTGTTTTTGTGCGTTTATGGCTTTCCTTAAATTGTAATTTATGTTAAGATAATCTGTACGGGAAACAGGACGTGTTGGAATGATGCAGAGGATGGTGGATGGGCATGGATGCTTACTATAAGGACAAAGGCAGCTGGAACCGGTCAGACAGGCTTTTTCGCGCGCTGGCCCTTGACGGGCGGATGGAGCGGAGGGCCCGGAGGGGAAGCGGGCCGTATGTGATTTCCTTAACAGGCGGAGGCGGTAAAACATCCCTGATCCGCCGTCTTGCATGGGAGGGGATGGAACAAGGCCTTAAGGTCTTTGTGACCACCACCACCCACATGGCCGTGCCGCTGCGCCTGGGCGTTTTTTCCGGCAGCGGACAGGACGTGAAGGAAATGCTTGACCGGGAACACGCTGTTGTGGCCGGACAGACCAACGGGGCAGGGAAAATCTCCTACATGGGGGATGGGGCCTACGGCTCATTATGTCCCCTGGCCGACCTGGTCCTGGTGGAGGCGGACGGGGCCAAGCGGCTGCCTCTTAAGGTGCCGAGGGGCAACGAGCCGATCATACCGGACAATACGGATTTAATCCTCTGTGTCAGCGGCCTTTCAGCCGCAGGCAGCCTGGCGGCGGAAAAGTGCTTCCGTCTGGATGCGGCGCAGCGTATCATGGAGGCCCATGGGCGTAAGGATTACAATGGAGGGGAAGGCGGACCGTGGCGGATTACCCTGGAGGATATGGGCTGCCTGATGCGTTATGGGTATCTGGAGCCGCTCCGGGCCCAATATCCGCGCACAGAGGTCCTCCCTGTATGGAACCAGGCCGACACCAGGGAACTGGGGCTGGCGGCAGCCGGGCTTTTGGATGAGATGAAGGAGGATGGCGGGATTGCAGCAGGCCGGCTGCTGGGGGAAGAATCCGCCGGACTATTTTAATATGAAGATATCGTTTATCTATATGGCATCCGGATATGGCAGAAGGTTCGGATCTAATAAACTGTACGCCCGGCTGGACGGCAGGCCGCTGTACCGCCATGGGCTGGAATGCCTGCTGGCGGCGGCCGGGGAACTGAAGGAAAAAGATGGATTTGACGTGGACCTGATACTGGTCAGCCAGTACCGGGACATACTGGAGGATGGGAAGGACCTGGGACTTGAGGCCGTATATAACGGTTTCAGCAGCCAGGGGATTACGGCTTCCCTGCGCCTGGGCACGAAAGCCGCGGGGGAGGACACGGACATCCTTCTGTTTTTTGTGGCGGACCAGCCCTATATGAAGGGCACTACGGTGGCTTCCTTTGTCCGCGGGTTTGCAGGGTGCGGATATGGGATTGGCTGTGTGAAAAGCGGGGACAGGAAAGGGAATCCCGCGGCATTTTCCGGCAGATACAGGCAGGAACTGCTGGCGCTTTGGGGAGACCGGGGCGGAAGCGTGATCATGAAGGCGCATCCCGGGGACGTGTGGACCATGGAGGTGCCGGCAGAGGAATTAAAAGACATCGATCTGCAGGAAGACCTGGGGCAATGACCGGACAGCGGGACTGCCTGCAGGCCATGCCTGGGGGAAAGGGGGATTGTATGAGGGAAACCAATGATTTTTCAAAGGGCAGCGTCATAAAGAATATCCTGAAGCTGGCCCTGCCCATGACCCTGGCCCAGCTGATTAACGTGCTGTATAATATTGTGGACCGGATATACATCGGCATGATTCCGGAACATGCCACCTTGTCACTGACCGGCCTGGGGTTGTGCCTTCCCATCATATCCATTGTCATTGCGTTTGCAAACCTGTTCGGCATGGGAGGCGCACCGCTGTGTTCCATTGAACGCGGACGCGGCAATACATCAGAGGCAGAGTCCATTATGGGCAATGCCTTTGTGATGATGGTCGCAGTGGGAATCCTCCTCACGGTCACGGGACTGATGTTCAGACGCCCCATGCTGTATCTGTTCGGGGCCAGCGACGCAACCATTGGTTACGCGGACGCTTACATAACCATCTACCTTATGGGCAATATCTTTGTGATGACCGGTCTGGGCATGAACAGTTTCATCAACTCCCAGGGATTCGGGACAGTGGGCATGATGACCGTGCTTCTGGGCGCTGTGAGCAACATCATACTGGACCCCATATTTATTTTTGTGTTCCACATGGGCGTCAGGGGAGCTGCCCTGGCAACCATCCTGTCCCAGTTCCTGTCCGCTGCGTGGATCATCGCATTCCTCACCGGGAAAAAGACAATCCTTCGGCTGCGCCCGTCCGCCATGAAGCTGGAAGGCGCCCGCGTCCTGCGCATTGTGGGCCTGGGCATGTCGGGCTTTACCATGTCCATCACCAACAGCTCGGTGCAGATCATGTATAATGTGATGCTCCAGAAGTTCGGCGGCGACCTGTATGTGGGGATCATGACGGTCATCAACTCGGTGCGGGAGGTCATTTCCATGCCGGTCAACGGACTTACCAACAGCGCCCAGCCGGTGATGGGATTTAATTACGGGGCAAGGGAATACAACCGGGTCAGGAAGTCCATTGTATTCATGTCCGCGGTCAGCATTGCATACACGGTGGTTGTATGGCTCTTTGTGCATGAATGTCCGGAATTCTTCATCCGCATCTTTAACAGGGAAGGGGAACTGGTGGAGGCAGGCGTTCCGGCCATGCGGGTATATTTCTTCGGGTTTTTCATGATGTCCCTCCAGTTTGCGGGCCAGGCCGTGTTTGTGGGGCTTGGAAAGTCGAAAAATGCAGTGTTCTTTTCCATTTTCCGCAAGGTCATCATTGTCATTCCGCTGATCCTGATACTGCCGGCCGTATTCAATCTGGGTACCACGGGAATATTAATGGCAGAGCCAATCTCCAATTTTATCGGCGGCACAGCCTGTTTCGGGACCATGATGTTAACGGTGTGGCCGGAACTAAAACGCGGGGCAAAGGAGAAGACGGACCAATGAAGAAACATGTACTTAGGATAACGGCAGCCCTTGGGGCGGCGGCTTTTCTGTTTACCACGGGATTTGCCAGGGCAGAGGACCATGCATCCGGTAAGGCTGGATATCTCAAGTCCGCAACCTATTATTCCGATGACTGGGTCATCAATTTCTGGAACAGTGAAAGCAGCCGCATGGATGAGGAACTGGCGCAGATTGCAGAAGACGGGTTTAACAACATCATTCTTGTGGTGCCCTGGAGGGAGTTCCAGCCAGGCACATCGCCCTGCACCTATAACAGCTATGCCTGGGACAAGCTGGACCGCGTCATGGAAGCGGCAGCGGACCAGGGACTAAGCGTCATGCTGCGGGTGGGATATACCTGGGATTATTATGGAAGGGACGATGTGCTTTCCCGCTACCGCGGGCTTATGTATGACGGGGATATCCGGGACGCCTGGATGGAATATGTGGGCCGTCTGTATGGGCGGGCCTCGTCCCATGGAAATTTCTGCGGGGGCTTCATTACATGGGAGGATTTCTGGAACTTTACGGACACCAGCGCGGGCCTGGGAAACAAAGCCAGCGCAAGGAAAATGGCCAGGCAGTGCGGTTACACGGAATATGCCGGGGAACACTATACCCTTGAGGAGCTGGAGGAAATGTACGGGCATTCCCTGGATTCCTATGACGACCTGTATTTTCCGGGAAAGGACTCCTATGCCAGGAAGGTATTCTTCGAATTTTATGATGATTTCCTCAATGGACTGTTAGCTGAAAGCCAGGAAGCATTCCCCGGCCTTTCCATGGAGGTACGGCTGGATGTGGATCCTGTGGAACATGCGGACGGGTCGCTGGAGGGATTCATGCATTCCTCAACCTTCCCGAGCGGGAATGCGGCCTATACAAGCACCATGTACAGCGTGCCCATGGGGTTCCTCAATGAACATGAGAGGGTTACGGCTGATGAGGTCCTGGAGAAGCTTCCCGTGTTCATGAACCGGCTTCACGTGTACGGCGGCGGAAAGCCGGTATATATAGACCAGTTCCTTTTTACGGACAACACGGTGGGGTATGAGCACAATGCCCAGCTGATGGATGACCAGAAGGCCTTATTCCTGGAAAAGGCGGCCCCTGTCCTAAAAAGCATGACCATGGGATACGGCATATGGACATACCGGGATTACGGCGATAATAAACTGTATAATGCCCAGTTCGGGCTGGGACAGGAAGGCTGGAGGTTTTCAGGCGGCAGCAGTGTGGTCAGGCGAGGAAAGACCAGGCAGGCCAAGATCCTGGGCGGCGCAGGTATCTTCCAGGATATTGGGAACCGTATGACAGGTACCACGGGAAAAGACACCCATGTAAGGTTCCTGGCAGAAAGCGAGGGCGTCAGCCAGCTGTCCGTCAGCGCGTCCGGACGCACGAAGACCGTGGAGGTAAAGGGCCCGGGCACGGTTGAACTTGTTTTTGAAAATTGCAGCGCCAAGGATTTCTCCATCCGTGCCAGCGGAGATACCGCCTATGTGGATGATGTCCAGGTATTTACATTCACCACCCAGGGCGAACTGTACCACATGGATGGTTCCGAGGGAGGCTGCATTGAAGCGCTCCGTCTTATGAATCAAAACTTATAATCAGCGCATACTATCCTTGTCATCGGTAGACGTTTAAACCATGAGAAGGAGGAAATGATCATGACTAAGCTGGAATGTAGCGTTAAAAACTGTGTGCACAATGCAGATAACTGCTGCTGTAAGGCAGCCATTGCCGTGGATGGGAACAAGGCAGTGGATTCTGAGCAGACATGCTGTGCAAGCTTTGACGAGAACAAGGGCGGAAGGTTCACCAACCTGTTTAAGACTCCTGAGACCAGGCTGGATATTGCCTGCGATGCCGTCAAATGCATTTACAATGAGGAGCACCGCTGTACTGCTGAGCGCATTGACATCAGCGGGGACGGGGCCTGTGAATGCACGGAGACCAGGTGCAATACATTTAAGGCAAAATAAGACAGGCCTTGGCTGTGGTTTGAGGCCGCCATACCGGAAGGATACGGTGTGGCGGCCTCAATTTTCTTCTTTAGAAATAAAATCGCCCATGTGACGTTCTGTTTTATAAAAAAACGTTGACAAATCTTGCGCAGTGTAGTAAAGTAATATAAGTTGTGAGAACGACTGACAGGAAAGCAGGTATCCGCCTCACCCTGGCACGAGCAAGTGACCTGGGTTCATAGATGAAGTGATGTGCTGTAGCATTTCCATGGGAGATGGGTCAGCAGATGATTTTATGTGTGTTAAGAGTGGATGGTCTGACTGTCCGCTTTATTTTTTGCCCTGGAGACAAGAACGGGGCGTGCTGATTCCTGAACATTATGACTTATTATTTATGGAGGTGTACGACCATTAGCGAATTAATGATTAACGAACAAATCAGAGACAAGGAAGTAAGACTGATTGGCGAAGACGGAGAGCAGTTAGGCATAGTCCAGGCAAAGGACGCACTTAGGATGGCTCAGGAGGCTGAGCTTGACCTGGTAAAGATTGCGCCTACCGCAAAGCCGCCGGTATGTAAGATTATCGACTACGGTAAGTACCGTTATGAGCTGGCACGCAAAGAGAAGGAAGCCAGGAAGAAACAGAAGGTAATCGAGATAAAGGAAGTTCGTTTGTCCCCCAATATTGACACCAACGACCTGAATACAAAGGTGGGAGCTGCCAGGAAGTTTTTAGAGAAGGGTGATAAAGTGAAAGTCACACTCCGTTTCCGCGGACGTGAGATGGCCCATATGTACAAATCCAAATACATCCTGGATGATTTCGCTGAGAGTCTTAAGGACATTGCAGTAATCGATAAGCCCTCTAAGGTAGAAGGAAGAAGCATGGTAATGTTTTTAACTGCAAAACGTTAAAATAGAAAGTTTTAAGGAGGAAATTAATAATGCCAAAGTTAAAAACCAGCAGAGCAGCAGCAAAGCGCTTTAAAAAGACAGGAACCGGTAAGTTAGTCCGCAATAAAGCTTACAAATCCCATATCTTAACTAAGAAGTCCACAAAGAGAAAAAGGAATCTTAGAAAAGATATCGTTACCGATGCAACCAACGCAAAGGTAATGAAGAAGATTTTACCATATCTGTAAGTTGAATTGTAGAAGGAGGAAATACCGATGGCAAGAGTTAAAGGCGGTTTAAATGCAAAGAAGAAACACAATAGAGTCTTAAAGATGGCAAAGGGCTACAGAGGTGCCCGTTCCAAACAGTATAGAGTAGCAAAACAGTCCGTTATGCGCGCACTGACCAGTTCCTACGCTGGCAGGAAAGAGAGGAAGAGACAGTTCAGACAGCTCTGGATTGCACGTATCAACGCTGCAGCACGTATCAATGGCCTGTCCTACAGCAAGTTCATGTACGGCTTAAAGTTAGCTGAGGTGGATTTAAACCGTAAGGTCCTGTCCGATATGGCTATCAATGACGCTGAGGGATTTGCAAAGTTAGCTGAGCTGGCTAAATCCAAGATTGCTTAATTATCTGCATAATTGAATTTGTAATCATTAAAGGTGCTGTAAACCGATGGCGGGTAACCGCGTGGAGGGCTGCAGCACCTTTGTTTGTTACCGGGCCTGTGATAAGGTGGACAGGACGGCCTGGATATCCGGTTCACCGGCCGGGTCTGAGACAGCGGCAAGGACGGCGTAATACTCCCCTATGTTCCGTACATACAGGTAACCGGACAGGGGATTGGACTGGGTGGGAGGAAAGTAAAAGCGCAGGAACTCAAGGCTGCCTGCCTGGACTGCTTCAATCCTGCCGCCCTCATCCAATGTGTGGGAGCCGCCCTGGAACATGTTCAGGAAAGCCATGGCCTGGTCCGCGGCATCCCCCTCTTTGTTGGAGGTGTAGAGAAGCATCACGGCGCAGTTTTCATTTTTCATGGACAGCATGTCCAGGAACGTGTCCGGGCCTTGGGACTGTGACAGGGCAGAGGAATCATAATTAATAAATCCCTGGGGCACGGTAAGGCGGATATTGGACCATTCATTGATAAAGGTGGGACCTGCAAAGCGGCCCATCAAAGGAGGCCCCGCGGTCTGGGCAGCCATGGCGCCGCTGCTGTCAAAGGTGTAGGAGACATTGTCAATGGTCATGGCGGTATTTGATACCATGGCTCCGTCTGTGCCGAGATAGTACCAGACCCCCTCCCTCTGCTGCCATCCTGTGAGCATGTAGCCGTCCTGGTCAAACAGATACCATGTCCCGCCAATCTGTTCCCAAGTGTCCGCCGGATAGGACCTGTCTTCCCTTTCATACCAGTAGCCGGTACTGTCAAGCTGCCATCCTGCTGCAAGGGAAGGCATGGCTGCCAGGACGGAAAGGGCCATGGCGCCTGCCAGGGCAGTGATGCATCTGCGTATCCTCATTTTATTCCTCCTTCTTGTTTATGATATCCATTATATGAAGGGGAATGGGGAAATACAACCTGTACTTATCATATGCGCCATATCATAGGTATGGAAGGGAATCAAATGATTACGGATGGAAGGGGATAAATATGAAGAAAGCCTTATTTTACGGAATACTGGCATCGTTTTTCTTTGCTTTTACATTTATATTGAACCGGAGCATGAACCTGGCCGGGGGATACTGGCTGTGGTCTGCCTGCCTGCGGTACCTGTTCACCCTGCCCATGATGGCGCTTATGCTTGCCAGGGAAAAGGGGGCGGCGGCAGAGGTGCTTGGGGAAATCAGACGCAGGCCGGGAAGCTGGTTTTTGTGGAGCACGGTCGGGTTCGGGCTGTTTTACGCCCCGCTTACCTTTGGCTCCGTGTTCGGTGAGTCCTGGCTGGCCGCTGCTACCTGGCAGCTGACCATTGTGGCCGGGGTGGTCCTGACCCCGCTTTTCGGAAAAAAGATCCCGTTTAAAAACCTGGCCTGGTCCATGTTCATCCTGGCGGGGATATTCCTCATGCAGGTGCCGCACATGGAGCAGACGGACGGGAGGACGGTGTTCCTTACCCTGGCTCCCATACTGGCGGCCGCATTTTCCTATCCCCTGGGAAACCGGAAGATGATGGAACTCTGCCCGGCTTCCATGACAACCATTGGGAGGGTGTACGGTATGACAATCTGCAGCATGCCATTCTGGCTGCTGCTGTCCGTGTTTGCCGCAGTGCGCACAGGAATGCCGGAAAGGGGCCAGGTCCTTCAGTCTGTCTGCGTGGCCTTGTTCTCCGGCGTCATTGCCACGGTCCTGTTCTTTAAGGCAACCGATATGGTGAAGCATAATCCGGGACACCTGGCCGTGATTGAGGCAACACAGTGCGGGGAGGTGGTCTTTACATTGCTTGGAGGCATTTTCCTGCTGCATGACAGGGTGCCGGACGCAGTGGGACTGGCCGGGATTGCCGTGATCGTGGCAGGCATGATCGGCAACAGCTTGGCGGCCGGCGGGGAGGCGTAGGTTAGGATTCCGTTAAGAAATGCGTAATAATTATTATTTTGCATTAAGCCCCGATCTATGATACACTGATTTATGAAGTTACAAATTTAACAATTATCAGGAGTGGTTTAAGACAATGCTGGAATTATCGGGTATATGCAAATCCTATCACAGACAGAACATCCTTGACGGGGTGGAACTTACGGTCAGGCCGGGGGAGTGTGTGGGGATTGTGGGATATAACGGCTGCGGGAAAACCACTCTTTTGTCTATTATTGCAGGAGCGCTGAAAGCTGACAAGGGAAGCATCCTGTTTAACGGCAGGCAGGCCGTGGGGCATCCCCGCGTGTTTGCGGAAGAAGCAGCCTATGTCCCCCAGGAGAATCCGCTGATGGAGGAACTGACGGTAAGGGACAACCTGCTGCTGTGGTACAGGGGAAGCAGGACCGGGATGGAAGAAGACCTAAGGAGCGGCGCAGCCGCCATGCTGGGCGTGGATAAGATGCTGGACCGCACGGCCGGCAGGCTTTCCGGCGGCATGAAGAAGCGTGTCAGCATTGCATGCGCCCTGTCCAATCACGCGCCTGTGCTGATCATGGACGAGCCGGGGGCTGCCCTGGATCTGGAGTGCAAGGAACTGATACGGAATTACCTGCAGGAGCATATGGCAGGGGGCGGAGCCGTGGTGCTGACATCCCATGAACTGGCGGAACTGGCCATGTGCACGGACATGTACGCGCTGAAGCAATGCCGATTGACAAAAATCGTTAATGGTTCGTCAGCAGAAGAGCTGATCCGCCAGTTTCGATAGAAATACGAGGGAACATGCCCTTTGGCATGGACCTGATGCAAGGGAGGAAAATAAGAATGAAATGCAGGAAATGTGGAGCTGAGTACGGGGAGGACGTAAAGTTCTGTACCAAGTGCGGCGCTTCTATGGAAGATGAAGGCCAGGATTCCCAGGCATGGACCAGCGCAGGGACAGAGCCTGCAAAGGATGCCGGGACAGATGAGGCGTCCGGAGCCGGACAGGATGACGCAGGGACAGCGGCAGAAGGACAGACTGAGGCGGCAGCCGATGGAGCGGCGGAGGCTGATAAAACAGCAGGGCAGCCGTCAGTGACAGAGGCAGGGCAGCAGGTAGAGGCAGAGCCCGCGGCAGAGGCAGGGCAGCAGGCAGAAGAGGCAGGCGCCGCTGTCAAGGAAGAAGAGCCAAAGGCGGCTGGCCCCATGTCGGTACCGGCAGCAGGCGAACCGGAGCCAAACAAGAAGTTCATGAAGATTCTGTTCGCGGTCATCGCTGCATTGGCAGTGATTGCCGTTGCGGCAGTGGCATATGTGAAGATGAATGCAAAAGACCCCAAGCAGGTGGTAATCGATGCATTTGAGAAGGTTTATACCGAGGACCAGGTGTTCCCGTCCGAGGAACTGTTTGGATTCAAGGATTTCTCAGAGGCAGCGCTGAAGGCTGACATGGAAAGCGGGCTTACCCTTAAGATGGACAGCTGTTCCGACCCCACGGTAAACCAGTTTGCGGGAAGCGGGCTGCGCCTTGAGGGCAAAAGCGATAAGACAAATGACAGGTCATCCTTTAACATGGGTGTGATTTATAACGGAATGGACCTGGCAAACCTGGACGCCTATTACGGTGATGACAACCTGATGATGGCGGTTCCCGAACTGAGCAGCAAGGTGTTTACCCTTGACCTTGGAGATGGACTTGGGGAGCGCATTAAGAATTCACCTACAGTAGGCCCGTTGCTGGCAGAGAACGGCGTGGATGTAGATGGACTGGCCGGATACTTTACAGACCTGATTGACGAGGCCGAGAAGGCTGAGGAAGAGGGCAAGGCCCCATTTGATATCGAAGCCCTGCTTACCCGCTACAGGGAAGGCAGCAGCGCTCAGGAGAATTTTAAGGCGGCCATGACCGTTGAGAAGGCTGACAAAGGCACCTACACCATGAATGGGGCTCAGGTCAGCTGCCAGGGATATGATGTGCTGATCAGCAAGGATTCCATGATTGAATTCCTGCGCACCTCCTCTGATTTCTTCCTTCAGGATGAGACCTTGAAGGCAGATTACCTGAAACAGCTGGAGGCCACGGTCAGGATGAGCGAACTGATGGGCAGCGCCATGACAGGCATGGGTTCCATGTCTGCCGAGCAGATGCAGGAACAGGCGTATGATGAAGTAAAAGACGCTGTGGATGAGATGATTACATATCTGGACAAGACCCTGACCGATATTCAGATGACGGTTTATGTTGATAAGGACGGAAACCTTGCGGCCTTAGAGGGAACCACAAACCTGTATGTGGATGAGGAGGTTGCGGAAGAAGAAGGATATGTGGCAGTGACATTTAACCTTACACTGGAAGGCGGGGCATACCTGACACAGAACGTTAAGGGCAACATAACGCTGCAGGATGCAGATGACACGGTTAAGCTTGACCTGTTAAAGCAGGGAACTTATGACGGCAAGAAGCTGACCTGCGATCTGTCGGTGGATGTGACTGCGCCGGATGCATCGGTTTATAACTTCATGTACACAGGCACCTATGATTCCAATGACGGCAGCTACCATGCGGCAGTGGAGCTTGGAGGCGAGGGTTCCCAGCTCTTTAAGATGTCTGCAGCCGGTATTGTGGACCAGATGGAAAAGGGCAAGGCGTACCATATGGATATCGATGCCCTGGAGATTGCAGCCATGGATAATTCCATGAACATGGTGCTCAGCGGCGAGCTTTACAGCCGTCCGTTAAGCAGCGGGGTAACACCGCTTGAGGGCGAGACCATGGATGTGCTGTCGGCCACCGAGGAGGACTGGAACAATGTCCTTATGGAGATGGTATTCGGCATCATCGGACTGTCAGGGCAGCTTGGCGCTCCCATGGGCTGATGACAAAACCGGCCAGACAGGAATAAAACAGGGGCTTTGGTCTATTTCCGTCAGGAGATGGACCGGGGCCGGATCATAACAAAGAAGGAATGGGGAAATATGTCTGCACGTCTGGTTTATCTCAAGCTGGAGTTAAAACGAGCATGTAAAAAGCTTCCCCACATCATTGCAGGGGCAATCGTGCTGTTACTATTAGCGGTTACGGTTGCCTTTTTGGCAAGCAGGATGTTGTATGGGGAGCAGGCGGCAGGAAGGATTACCGTTGGGGTAGTGCTTCCTGAGGGTGATGCCGTGGCACAAAAGGCAGTGGCCATGGTCAGCTCCCTGGAAAGCGTAAAAAGTATCTGTGATTTTGAATATATGGACAAGGAAGAGGGCGTAAGGAAACTGAAAGACGGGCAGCTTTACGCTGTGATGGAAGTACCTGAGGGATTTGTGCAGGATATCATGAATGGAACCAATACGCCTGTGCGGATCATACTGCCCAGGGGCGCGGGTCTGGAAAGCAGGATATTCAAGGAACTGACAGATGCCGGCGCCAAGACGCTGGGGGCCAGTCAGGCAGGAATCTATGCAGGGGATGAGCTCTGCGTCCTGGAAGGCATGACGGACTCCATCCCTGTCCTGGAAGCGGACCTGAACCGGATTTTCATGGGATACAGCCTGCCAAGGATGGATTATTTCAGGAATATGAAGGTAACTGCCACCGGGGATGTGGATACCCTGCATTTCTATGGCGTCAGTGCGGCCGTTCTGTTTCTGCTTCTGTGTGCCATTCCCGTATCGGCATACCTGTCGCCGGCCAGGCCTGTGATGAAACAGAAGCTTAAGATACTTGGGATTGGCAATGTGACGGTCCTGGGGGTCAGGATACTGGGCCTGGGCCTGCTTCTGGCAGCGGTGGCCCTTCCGGCGGCAGCGGCGGCAGGAAGCCTGGGCTTCATTTCATGGGGGGTTAGGACCGTGCTGGCGGTAACAGCCGTATGCCTGTCCGCTGCATCCATGATTGTGTTCCTGTATCAGGCTGCGGGAAGCCTGATGGGAGGCGTCATGCTGCTGTTCCTGACCGTGACGGCCATGCATTTCATGGCGGGCGGGTTCCTTCCGCTGGTGTTCCTTCCGGTATCCATCCGGGCGGCGGCCCCGTTCCTGCCGTCCTATATCTTTATGGAGGGTATGAAGATGACGGTGACGTCTGTCATGGATCCCGGCGTATTTGTCAGGCTGGCGGCTGTTATGGCGGTCTGTTTTCTGCTCAGCCTGTGGGTGGAGGAGGGAAGACGATGAAAAAGGTGATGATTTGGTTCCTTCTGTCCTGTAAACGGTATGTGAGGAAGCCCTCCTTCCTGGTCATCCTGCTTCTGCTTCCCCTTGGGATCCTGGCGGCGGACAAGAGCCAGGGCCATAAGGATCCGGAGATTAAGATTGCGGTCAGCGTCCAGGGAGGCGATGAAAATGAACTGGGCGCCAGGCTGGCGCAAAGCCTTGTGGAGCGCAGGCTGGGCGAGGATGCGGGTATGTTCCGCTTCTATGAATGCAGGGACGAGGAACAGGTAAAGGATGAGGTGGCTTCCAGACGGGCGGAATGCGGTTATGTGATAACGCAGGGGCTCAGGGAAAAACTGGATTCCGGCCAATACAGACGCAGTATCTTTGTCTATTCCGCCCCCTCCACCGTCACCGCGTCCCTTTCCACCGAGACTGTGTTTGCAGCGCTGATGGAAATCTATGACCGGGAGTTACTGACAGGATACGTGGCAAAGGAAAGCCTGTTTGATTCCCTGGGAGCACCGGGAAGCCAGGCCAGGGAAGAATCAGCCATGGAGGCCGGCGCGCTTTATGACAAATGGCTTGGCAATGGAAGCACCTTCCGGTTTGAATACAGCTTCCAGGGACAGGACGGTGCCGCGGCCCTGGCTGGTACGGAGCCTCAGGAGACCGTATTTCCGGTAAGGGGCATTGTGGCTGTCTATGTGTTCGTGACAAGCCTCTACGGGGCCGTGGTGTTGTGCGGGGATGAGGAGAGGGGGCTGTTCCTGCCCCTTTCCTACGGTTACAGGACGCCCTGCCGCATCGCGTCCATGGCAGCGCCCGTGGCCATGGCGGCCATATCCGGACTGATGGCATTGTGGGCCAGCAAAAGCCTTACGGACCCTGTAAAGGAAATCGTGGCCATGGCGGGGTACTGTATGGCTGTTACGGCTGTTTCCTGGCTTTTAAAGGTCATCTGCCGCAGGCCCCAGGTGCTGTGCTGCGTCATTCCCTTCTTTGTCATCGGCAGCCTTCTGTTCTGCCCTGTGTTCATTGATGCGGGACGGTACCTGGATGTCTTTGACCAGATTGGGAAAATGTTCCCGCCCTGGTATTACCTCAGGGGATTCCGATAATAATCATTGCGTTTTTGTGTAAATGCCGGTATAATAGGATTACGGTAACTATAATGGTAATGAAAAGGAGTTGATTCTGTCCGGTGCACTTGATGCTGCACAATCAGCAGCATAAGTGGAACGTGGAAAACCAAGATAATCCTAACTGCATAAGGGACAGCGCCTGTATTTACAGGTTTTGTTGTCATGCCAGCAAGATTATCAAGAATTCCGCGTTAATACGATTAACCATATTAACTGTGGAATTCTTCCACAGTTTTTTTAATTCCCACAATTACCATTGGTTACCGTAACCCAAATGGAAAGGATAGGATATCATGAAGGATTTATTAAAAATATTAAAAGAAAAACCGGCTTTATATGAACCCTCCCCCAGGAATATGTGGGATGATCCCCACATATCAAAGCAGATGCTGGCCGCGCATCTGGATGAAGGATTTGATTCGGCAACACGGAAGATGGGGTTTGTAAAAGAATCCGTGGGGTGGATTGCCTGCACACTGCCGCCGGCCCGGTACAAAAGGCTTCTGGACCTGGGCTGCGGGCCGGGAATCTACGCTGAATTATTTTGCCGCAATGGGTATGAGGTAACCGGCGTGGATATATCGGAGCGTTCCATCAGGTTCGCGCGTGAGTCTGCCAGGCAGAAGGATCTGGCAATTGAATATTGCCGGAAGGATTACACGGCCTCCGGCCTTGGGGGCAGTTATGACCTGATTACCTTGATATACTGTGATTTTGGTGTGCTGGCCCGGGACACGCGGGTAAAGCTGCTGGCCCGTATTTACGAGTCCCTGCTTCCCCATGGCGCATTGCTGTTCGATGTGTTCAAGCCGGTAAAATACAAGGGGATGAAAGAGGCCAGGGACTGGGAGGCGGAAGAAAATGGTTTTTGGCATGAGAAGCCTTACCTGCTGCTTCATTCCTTCTGGCGGTACGATGAGGATAACACATTCCTGAACCAGTATGTGGTTGGGACAGAGGATGGGACTGACTATTACAATATCTGGGAGCATACCTTTACATTTGAAGAGCTGGAACAGGATCTGAGGAAGGCCGGATTTGGCCGGATTCAGTTCTACGGCAATGTTGCCGGCAAAAGATGTGAAGATACAGATGATACAATCTGCGTCCTGGCAATGAAGGGACTGTAAAACAAAACCCCGGATTCCAATCATGGAATCCGGGGTTTTCCTGCAAGTGCAGAAGAAGGGAGTCGAACCCTCAAGGTATTACTACCACACGGACCTGAACCGTGCGCGTCTGCCAATTCCGCCACTTCTGCGTTTTGCACTGAACTGTTTTGTCTCAGGCAACGAAAGTTATTATAAGATAGGTTGGCCTTTTTGTCAACACTATTTTAAAAAAAATTTCCTGAGATTACCAGATAAAAAAAATTAGAAAAAATTTCAAAAAATAGTTGCCAATTTAAAAACTCTGTGATATACTATCATTCGTGTTGCGGGAGTGCTGGAATTGGCAGACAGGCAAGACTAAGGATCTTGTGGGTGTATGCTCGTGTGGGTTCAAGTCCCATCTCCCGCATTGTTATTTAGAAGAAGAATCTTTGTTGGATTACAAAGGTTCTTTTTTTGTGCGCCCATGGGCCTTACGCGCCCTTTGGGACAGGGCCGGGATTTTACAAAATACAGGTGTAATTTACAATGGGATATGCTAAAATGAAAGCATGTGTATAAGAATATAGGACCTGAAAAAGATAAATCAGATAACAGGTATCAAAAAACAGGTATAAAAACGGCGTTGGTGTGGGAAATGCCCACGTCCGGTTCCGGTAGAAGGAGGCATTATGGAGTTAAATACAATACTTACACTTCAGGAGGCTGGAGTGGACACAGAGGGTGCGGTGAGGCGGTTCAGCGGCAATTCAGGGCTTTATGAGAGGTTCCTTAATAAGTTTTTGTCCGACCCCACCTTTGGTATGGTGACGGATGCATTTAAGGCCGGGGATGAGCAGCTGGCCCTCACAGCCACCCATACCTTTAAGGGATTGACGGCTAATCTGGGTCTTACAAAGCTTTATAATATTTCATCGGATATGGTGAGTCTCATAAGGGACGGCGATTATGGGGCGGCAGCCGGAACATTCCCTGACCTGAAAGCCGCATATGATGAAATCTGCGGAATCCTCGAAAAAGGATTACGTTAAAAATACTCCATGGAACGGAAGTGCGGATTCAAGGGAATCCGTAGAGAGGAAGAATTGACATGGGTCAGCGAGATACGATTCTGATAGTAGATGATATGGAGGTCAACCGGGTCATACTGAGCGGTCTGTTCCAGGAAGAGTATCATCTGTTGGAAGCTGAGAACGGAGAACAGGCCCTTCTGCTCCTGAAGCAGTATCACGGCAATATAGCAATCATGCTGCTGGATGTGGTAATGCCTGTTATGGATGGATATCAGGTAATGAAGGAGATGGGGGGCAGCGGACTCCTGGATGAGGTGCCGGTGGTGGTCATTACGGCAGATAATTCCCTGGAAGGGGAACTGCGTTCCTTTGACCTGGGCGCCTCGGACATCATTGTAAAGCCATTTGAACCTCATGTGGTGAAGCGGCGCGTACATAATATCATTGAGCTTTACCTGCATAAGCATAACCTGGAGGACATGGTGGACCAGCAGGCCCATAAGCTGAAGGAGTCCAATGACGTGCTGGTGGACGCCCTGTCCTCTGTCATTGAGTACAGGAGCCTGGAATCCGGGCAGCACATCAAGCGGATCCGTCTCCTTACCAGGGTCCTCCTTCAGGAATTGGCCAAAAACTGTCCGGAATACGGATTGGACCAGCATAAGATTGAGGTTATTGCATCTGCCTCAGCCCTCCATGACATCGGCAAGATTGCCATTGAGGACCGTATCCTCAACAAGCCCGGGCGCCTGACGCCGGAAGAGTTTGAAATCATGAAGACCCATACCACCAAGGGGTGCCAGATCCTGGAGAGCCTGGGGCGGATGAGTGATAAGGAATATCTGCAGTATGCCTATAATATCTGCCGCTATCATCACGAACGGTGGGATGGAAAGGGATACCCGGAGGGGCTCTGCGGGGACGCCATCCCAATCTGCGCCCAGGCAGTGTCGGTGGTGGATGCATTTGACGCCCTGACCTCGGATCGGGTGTACAAGAAGGCAATCCCTTACCAGCAGGCGGCCAACATGATCCTCAATGGGGAATGCGGCATATACTCCCCCAGGCTGATGGAATGCTTTAAGCTGGTGCTGCCGGTGCTTTCTGCCCTGTGCCAGAAGTATGCTGACGGCAACGTGCCCTCAGGGAACCCGCTTCACATGCAGAATAAGGAGCAGGCCGCGGCTGAGAGCCGTGTCAGCGCGCTGCAGTTGGAGCAGCTGAAGTACCTGGCCATGCTGCGTTATGAGAATACGATGGTGGCTGAGGTGGATTTTTCTACGGGAAGCTATCATCTGGTATATGCGCCCAATCTCCGGATTAAGCGCGCCTTCCAGGGCGAGCGCCTGGAGGATGCGGCTGCGCGGTATATTTCCGAGATGGTCAGACCGGAAGACCGGGAATACATGCAGATTGCATGGAAGGAAGGAATGCCTGAGTTTTTTGCGGAGGGGCTGTTAAAGCAGTCCTGGAAGCACCGTGTCCGGGAAGGACTGGAATGGCGCTGGTATGAACTGACCATACTCAGGATTGATACGGAGCATCCCCGCCAGAGAAAGGCCCTGCTTTTGTGGAAAGCCCTGGAGGATCCGGACGGGAGCGGAGAATCAGCCCCCTCCCGTCATGCGGATGAAAGCCAGATTCTCCATCAGATATTAAAGGGTATATCCCGTTACCGCAATGACCAGTGGCTTACCATCCTTGATATGGATGACGGATTCATGGGATATGATAGGGAGGTTGTCCGCAGTAAGTTTAATGACCGCTATCTGGAAATCATCCATCCGGAGGACCGGGGACGTGTCAGGAAGGAGCTGCTGGACCAGCTGAACCGGGGAAGTGAATTTGAACTGGAGCACAGGGTGGTTGACGCATATGGATGCATCAGCTGGGTGCTGACCAAGGGCTGCCTGATGACTGACCGGCAGGGACAGGAGTACCTTTACAGCGTGGTCATTGATATCAACCAGACAAAACATGCCCAGGAGGAACTGCGCCTTGGCCTGGAACGGTATAAGATTGTCATGGAGCAGACTAACGATATCTTTTTTGAGTGGGATGTGGAAACAGATACGGTTGCCTATTCCTCCAACTGGAAATCAAAGTTCGGATATGACCCTATTTCCACCAGGGCATCGGAGCGGATACCCAAGATATCCCATCTCCATCCCGAGGACATGGCTCCTTTTGGGGTATTTATCAATGAGATGCGTTCCGGCAGGCGCTATGGGGAACTGGAGTTCAAGGTATCGGATTCCAGGGGCCGTTACCAATGGTGCAAGCTTAGGGCAACCATGCAGTTCGATGACCAGGGAAGGCCGTGTAAGGCGGTCGGGATCGTGATAGATATCAATGATGAGAAAACAGCGGCCCAGGAACTGAAGGCCAGGGCTGAACGGGATACCCTCACCAAGCTGTACAATAAGGCATCCGCCCGTCAGAAGATTGAATACATGCTGGCGAACCGGGAAGAGGGGGAGGGACTGGCCCTGTTCATCATTGACATTGATAACTTTAAGATGGTCAATGATAGGTACGGCCATATGTTCGGCGATGCCGTGCTTACAAAGATTGCGGCCCAGCTTTCACATCTGTTCAGAAGCAGCGATATTGTATCGCGTATCGGCGGGGATGAGTTCATGGCCATGCTTCAGGGAGCGCTGGGTGAGGGCCAGGTCATGGCGGTTGCGGACCGTATCCTGGAATGCTTTGACCGGGTTCTGGAGGAACTGCCCAAGGACTGCAGCATCACATGCAGCACGGGGATTGCGGTGTGCCCGGAAGATGGGGAGGATTTCCAGACCCTGTTCCAAAAAGCGGATGTGGCCCTGTACCATGCAAAGGCCTGCGGCAAAAAACAATACCAGATTTACGAACAGTCCATGGAGAACAAGGCCTACGGCCAGAATGCCCCAAGGCAGACAGCTGCCAACACCACCATAGAATCAGAGGAAGGCAGCGGGGTGGTGTTAAATGACCTTCTTCCACGGGCCTTTAATATCTTCAGCAAGGCGGTGCAGCTGGACCGGGCGGTTGAGAATGTGCTGGAACTGTTGGGGGAGCGCCTTCAGGTAAGCCGGGCATATATATTTGAGAATTCAGAGGACGGCCGGTCCTACAGCAATACATTTGAGTGGTGCAGGGAAGGGATTGAATCCCAGAAGGATATGCTGCAGGATATGTCCTACGATGATATGAGCGCGGACTACAAAAGCTTTTTCAATGAGAGGGGGGTCCTTTACTGTGATGATATAAGCAGGTTCCCGGAGGACATAAGGGAAATGCTGGCCAGGCAGGGGATTCAGTCCATGCTTCAGTGCGCAATCAAGGATAACGGTGAATTTAAGGGCTGGGTAGGCTTTGACGACTGCACGTCCAAATGCATGTGGACCATCAGCCAGATAGAAATCCTGTCATTCATCTCCGAACTGCTGTCCCTGTTCCTTCTTAAGCGCAGGGCCCAGGACAATGCCATGGAACTGGCGGAGGACCTGTGCACGGTGCTGGACCACCAGGATTCATGGATATATGTGGTGGATGCAAAGACAAAGGAGCTTCTGTACATCAATGAGAAGACCCACAGGCTTGCGCCGGATTCCAGGGTGGGGATGCGGTGCCATGAAGCGTTTTTCTGCAAAGATGAGCCCTGCAGCAAATGCCCGATGAAGGATATTGACCAGAAAATCAACTGTACGCTGGAGGTATATAACCCTATCCTTAAGGTGTGGTCGCTGGCAGATGCTTCCCTGATCCGCTGGAGGAAGAAGGAAGCCTGCCTCCTGGCATGCCATGACATCACCAAGTATAAGGAAGGCATGGAAAAATAAGAAAGAATCATGTTTTTCAGGGGCATAATGGAAGAAACGGAATATCCTGGTTATAAAGAAACAGGTGCTGCCGGAAAGCAATTTTCAAACACAGCCCAGGCAGCCCAAAGAGGAGTTACCATATGAAACGTTGTGTACCACTGGAGGCAGAAGCGGAAGCTGTCTGTGAGGCCAATTCTAAACCACCCCTTATTTTTGAACTTCCTCCTGCCCAGGGACGGATGGTGCTGGAAAAGGCGCAGGACAGTCCGGTGTACAAATATCCAGCCAAGGTCAGCCGGGTCAGTGTCAATACAGGAAGATGGGGGACGATACCGGTTTACCTGGTGGATCCGGGCAATACGCCGGCGCTGGCTGATGTGATTTTTTTCATCCACGGCGCCGGCTGGGTGTTCGGCAGCTATCATACCCATGAGAAGCTGGTGCGTGAACTGGCTGCCAGGACCGGTTCCCTGCTCATCTTCCCGGAATACAGCCGTTCCCCGGAAGCGCGTTATCCTGTGGCCATTGAGCAGTGCTACAGCGTGATGTGCATGGTGCCGGAACTGGTGCGGTCCATGGGCTTTACCGCCAATCCGGGCACACTGACCGTGGCCGGGGACAGCGTGGGAGGCAATATGGCCACGGTGATGACAATCATGGCAAAGTACAGGAAAGGGCCGCTCATCCAGAAGCAGCTGCTGTACTATCCTGTGACCAATGCCTGCTTTGACACATGCAGCTACCGTGAATTCGCGGAAGGGTACTACCTGTACCGGGCCGGGATGGAGTGGTTCTGGAACCAGTACACCATTTGCCAGAAGGACCGGAACCAGATAACCGCATCCCCGCTCAGGGCTGTAAGGGACCAGCTGAAAGGGCTGCCCCCTGCCATGATCCTCAATGGGGAAGCCGATGTGCTCCGGGATGAAGGCGAGGCCTATGCCAGGCGCCTGAGGGAAGCCGGGGTGGACGTGACCGCCATCCGTTTCCAGGCCATGATCCATGATTTTGTCATGCTTAATTCCCTGGACCAGACAAGGGCGTGCAGGGCTGCCATGGATGTCTCCACGGAGTGGATAAACAGGAAAAACAAATAACAGCGGCAGGGCCGGCATTGGCTGGCTGATTGACAGGGGAAGACGGTTTCGTCCCGGACGAAGGGTCTGTCCCTGTTTTTTTGCGCGGTTTTTCAGGCAGAAAGGAAATATCTTGAAATTAGCCTGCTTATATTCTATACTAAGTAACAACAAACAGTTGGACTTTACGGACCTGATGGCAGGAAAATGGGTCGTGCAGGACTGAATTGCATAAGAGGGGCGGGCAGGTGTTATGATAAAGGTATTTCTTGTGGAAGATGAGGTCGTCATGCGCAATGGGATCAAGAACAACATTCCGTGGGAAAAGGAGGGCCTTATATTTGCAGGTGAGGCAAGCGACGGGGAGCTGGCGTATCCCATGATAAAGAAAGCGCAGCCGGACATCCTGATTACGGATATCCGTATGCCGTTCATGGATGGACTGGAGCTTTCAGAGCTGGTGAAAAAGGAATTTCCCAAAATCAAGATCATCATCCTCAGCGGTTATAATGAGTTTGACTATGCGAAACAGGCCATCCACATCGGGGTCACGGATTACCTCTTAAAGCCCATTACCGCGTCCAAACTGCTGGAGGCAGTGAAAAAGGTGGCGGATGTGATTGAGAAAGAGCGGGAAGAGGAAGGCATGCTGGAGCGCTACCGCCTGGAGATGGCGGAGAACACGGTGCTGGAGCGCCAGCGCCTGTTCAGGGACCTGGTGACCAGCCGGATTAATTTTAAAGAAGCCCTTGAACGGGGGGAGGAGCTGGGCCTGGAACTGTCGGCTTCCTTTTACCAGCTCATGCTTTTTAAGCTGATTCCGTCCGGGCCCTCCAGCATATGGTCCGACGCAGTGGTTTCCTGCCAGGAGGCCATTGAGGAGCATATGGAGGGAAGGTCCCACATACTTGTATTTGACCGGGGAGATGAGGGATGGGCCTTTATCTTGACCGGGGAATCAGAGCAGGAGGTGGAGCGCAGGATGAAGGAATGCGCGGTCCGTCTTGGGGAACTGGTGCATACATACAGGGATATACAGTATTTTGGCAGCATCGGATGCTGTGTCAACCGGCTGGGGGACCTTCAGCAGTCCTACCAGCAGGCCGGACAGGCATTTGCCTGCCGCTTTTTCTCGGAAATGAACCAGGTTGTGCATTACAGCCAGATGGAGCAGATGCTTTCCTCGGCAGAGGAACCCATTGACATCCATTCAGTGGATGGCTCCAAAGTAAACCGGAAAACCCTGGAGAATTTCCTGAAACAGGGAATTTCAGGGGAAGCCAGAGGTTTTGTGGAAGAGTATTTCCAGAATGTGGGAGAAAAGAACTACCAGTCCTTCATGTTCCGCCAGTATATCATCATGGACTGCTATCTGTGCGTGCGCACCTTCCTGGAGGAACTGGGGATGGATCTGTCAAGGCTTCCGGACGGAGTAGCTGATATGGATATGGTGATGAAGGAACGACATTCCATTACGGCATTAAAAGAAAGCCTGATCCGCCTGTTTGAGGAAACCATGCTTCTTCGGGACAGCCAGACAGCCAGCAAATACAGCCAGGTGCTGGAGGAGGCCAGGGCATTTATACGCGGGAACTATGCCAGGGAGGATATTTCGCTTAACACGGTGGCTGCCAGGGTGAACATCAGCCCCAGTTATTTCAGCTCCATATTCAGCCAGGAGATGGGCGTGACCTTTGTGGAATACCTAACCAGTGTCAGGATGGAGCGGGCCAAGGAACTGCTCATGTGCTCCAATATGAAAACCACTGAGATCGGTTATGAAGTCGGATATAAAGATTCCCACTATTTCGGGTATCTGTTTAAGAAGACAGTGGGATGCACGCCCAAAGAGTATAGGGCAGGAAGCAGGGAGCGGTTATGAGGGGGCCCGGGCATATGCGGGAAAGGGAAAAACGGTTTTTGGACCGCCTTCCCCTGGAAAAACGGCTGAACACCATGACATTCATCATCATCATCCCTCTGACCGTGCTGGTCATCTACCTTATGGCCACCGTGGTGAAGTTCTGCAATGCCTATAACCAGAGCATTGTCAATATCACGGATGTGAATAACAGCATGGCGTATTTCCGGGAAGACCTGGACTACACCATGTACCGGATTGCAATCGGCACCATGACATACCAGGACATCCATGACATGCCTGAGGAGGACAGGCCCTATGGATGGGAGCAGATAAAGGATCCCCATGAGATGATTAATTCCACCAGGAAGGTGTACCGCCAGCTCTTAAAGCGGACCACGGACGATGGGAACCGGCGCAGGATTACCTGGATCATCCACTGCCTGGACCAGCTGGAGGACAGGGTCGATGAGATTGAAGACAACCTTCCCTACGGCAGTTATGACAAGAACATGCAGCTTCTGGAAATGGGAGTCTATATGCTGACAGAGGATATCGCGGAACAGAGCCAGGAATACATCTACTATGAGACCCTTCATGTGCAGGAAATCCAGCAGCAGCTGGAACTCCAGGAACGCATGGCCATAGTGGTAAGCCTGAGCCTTCTGGGGATGATACTGGGGCTGGGACTGATCCTCAGCCGCAGGATTACAAAAAGCGTGACCGAGCCCATCCAGAAATTATGCAATGAAACAGAACGGGTGGCAAGGGGGGACTTTACCTCGGGACCCAAGATTGAATCCGGGGATGAACTGGCAATCCTCACCGGCAGCTTTGACCATATGAAAGGGGAAATCGGCCGCCTGATTGAGGATATACGCCAGGAGCAGAACCAGCGCAGGGTCATGGAACTGCAGCTTTTGCAGGAGCAGATTAATCCCCATTTCCTCTACAACACACTGGACACCATTGTATGGCTGGCAGAGGGCGGGCAGAACCGGGAAGTGGTGGACATGGTCACCTCCCTGTCCGAATTCTTCAGGACCACCTTAAGCGGGGGCAAGGATTTCATAACCATCAAGGAAGAGATGGGCCATATTGAGAGTTATCTGCAGATCCAGAAAATCCGCTACCAGGATATCCTGGATTATGAAGTGGCGCTGGATAAATCCCTGGAAGAATACCGCATACTTAAGCTTACCCTGCAGCCTCTTGTGGAAAATGCCCTCTACCATGGCATTAAGAACAAACGGGGAAGGGGGCATATCTGGGTCCGGGGATATGCCAGGGACGACAGGGCTGTCTTCGAAATCCGGGACGACGGGGCCGGCATGACGCAGGAGGAGATGGAGGCGGTACAGCGCAAGCTCAGGGGGGAGGACAGGCCTTCTGACAGGAACGGCTCTGCCTCCAAGGGCGGGTTTGGGCTGTTTAATGTGGCGGAACGGCTGAGGCTCAACTATGGAGGACGGTGCAGCCTTAAATTCCACAGCATCCAGGGAGAGGGGACCACTGCGCTGGTATGTATCCCTCTGGACATGGAATATGAGACTGTTTAAAAAATTCCCCCTTTTTTCGTAAAAAAACACCCGGCAGTATGGACAAACAGTGAAAATTCGAAAAATCGTGTACAAAACAACGGAGAAATTCCGTTGTTTTTGTTATTTACAGCTGGTATCATAGAACCATCAACAAGGGGAAACAAAACAACAAATCTAAGGAGGTTTACGTATTATGAGGAAAAAAACATTAAGTGTTGTATTAGGTGCGGCAATGGCAGCGTCCCTGCTTTCAGGGTGCGGCGGCGCAAGCAAACCAGCTGACGCAACAACCGCAGCTCCCGCAGCAGAGACAACCGCAGCTCCTGCAGCTGACACAACAGCGGCTCCCGAGGCTGACACAGAGGCTCCTGCAGCCGATGCAGCATCTTCCGATGACCTGATCGTGGTCGGATATGCCCAGGTCGGAGCTGAGTCTGACTGGAGGACAGCCAACACAGAGTCCTTTAAATCCACATTTACGGAAGAAAACGGATATAAGCTGATTTTCGATGATGCACAGCAGAAACAGGAGAATCAGATTAAGGCCATCAGAAGCTTCATCCAGCAGGACGTTGACTATATCGTGGTAGCGCCTGTGGTTGAGACCGGATGGGAAGCAGTGCTTCAGGAAGCACAGGAAGCAGGAATCCCGGTTATCCTGTCCGACCGTATGATGGACGTGGATGAAAGCTTATATGAGTGCTGGGTAGGCGGCAACTTCATCAAGGAAGGTGAGGACGCAGGCAACTGGCTGGCTAAGTACTTAGAGGACCAGGGCAGGGGCGATGAGGAAATCAACATCGTAACCCTTCAGGGAACCATCGGCGCATCCGCACAGGTTGGCCGTACGGACGGTTTTGCAAACATCCTTGCACAGCACAGCAACTGGAAGATGTTAGATAAGCAGACCGGTGAGTTCACACAGGCTAAGGGCCAGGAGGTCATGGAATCCTTCTTAAAGTCCTATGACGATATCGATGTGGTAGTGGCTGAGAACGATAACATGGCATTCGGCGCAATTGACGCAATCAAGGCAGCAGGCAAGACCTGCGGACCTGATGGTGACATCATTATCTTCTCCTTCGACGCAGTTAAGGCAGCATTTGACGCAATGATAGCAGGCGACTTAAACGCAGCGTTTGAGTGCAACCCACTTCACGGACCACGTGTGGATGAAATCATCAAGAAGCTGGAAAAAGGCGAGACTGTTGAGAAAATCCAGTATGTAGACGAGGCTTACTTCGATACATCCATGGATCTGGAAGCCATCAAGGCTGAGCGTGCGTATTAATAGTCATGAGAGGAAAGGCGGTGGGGAGAGTCGTTTCACGGCTCTCCCCCTTCTAGTAGTCTGGCAGACAGGCGGATAGTGGAAACATGCCCTGTGGATGGGGCGGAAAACGGTAGAAAGGCGGAAATCGCATGGAGCAGAACGTTGTTTTGGAAATGCGGGGAATCAATAAGAATTTCCCCGGTGTAAAGGCACTGCAGAATGTGGATTTTACTTTGAGGAAAGGCGAGATTCACGCCCTTATGGGTGAAAATGGTGCCGGGAAGTCTACGCTGATAAAGGTGCTGACCGGTGTGGAGGAATTTGAGACCGGTACAATCCGAATTGATGGTCTGTCCAGCACAATCATCAACCGGTCGCCCCAGGAAGCGCAGGAAAATGGAATCAGCACAGTGTACCAGGAGGTAAACCTGTGTCCCAACCTGTCCGTGGCAGAGAACCTCTATATTGGCAGGGAGCCAAAGCTGGGGCCCGTGATTGACTGGAAGGCCATGAAACGGAATGCCCAGGAACTGCTTAAGAGCCTTGACATCTACATTGATGTGACGGCGGCAGTGGAGAATTACTCCATCGCCATCCAGCAGATGATAGCCATTGCCCGTGCAGTGGATATGTCGGCCAAGGTATTGATACTGGATGAACCCACCTCTTCCCTGGATGACGGTGAGGTGGAGAAATTATTCGTGCTGATGCGTCAGCTGCGGGATAAGGGAATCGGAATCATTTTCGTGACCCATTTCCTGGAGCAGGTGTATGCGGTATGCGACAGGATAACGGTCCTCAGGAACGGGACCCTGGTAGGCGAGTATAAGACAGAGGAACTGCCAAGGGTACAGCTGGTTGCCAAGATGATGGGTAAGGACTTTGACGACCTGGCAGCCATTAAGAAGGAAGGCATTTCCACGGTGAAGGAGGATGTGGTCATCCACACCAAGGGACTGGGGCATAAAGGAACCATCAAACCCTTTGACCTGGATATCCATAAAGGGGAGGTCATCGGGCTTACAGGACTTCTTGGTTCAGGCCGTTCCGAACTGGTAAGGGTCATCTATGGGGCGGATAAGCCTGACAGCGGGGAACTGACCGTGAAAGGCAAGAAGTTAAAGGCCAGCGCGCCGATTGATGCAATGATGCAGGGAATGGCGTACCTGCCTGAGAACCGCAAGGAGGAAGGCATTATCGCGGACCTGTCCGTTCGTGAGAATATCATCATCGCCCTTCAGGCCAAACAGGGCATGTTCAAGCTGATGTCCAGGAAGGAGCAGGAGGAGTTTACGGACAAATACATCGACATCCTCCAGATTAAGACAGCTGACAGGGAGACGCCCATCAAGCAGCTGTCCGGCGGCAACCAGCAAAAGGTAATCCTGGGAAGATGGCTTTTGACCCAGCCGGATTTCCTCATACTGGATGAGCCTACCAGAGGGATTGATATCGGAACCAAGACCGAGATACAGAAACTGGTGCTGAAGCTGGCTGAAGATGGGATGAGCGTGGTGTTCATTTCCTCAGAGATTGAGGAAATGCTGCGTACCTGCAGCCGCATGGCTGTGCTGCGTGACGGCGAGAAGGTAGGGGAGCTGGCAGAAGGCGAGCTGAGCCAGGATTCCATCATGAAGGCAATCGCAGGAGGAGGGGAAGAATAATGGAAAAAGTGAAGAAGATAACAGGATACCGGCTTTTTCTTCCGTTGTCCTGTCTGCTCATCGTATTGCTGATTAACCTGATAACCACACCAACATTTTTCAAGATATCCATTACCAATGGAGTCCTCTACGGCTACATCATCGATGTCATCAACCGTGCCAGTGAGCTGGTGGTGCTGGCCGTGGGCATGACCCTGGTGGTGTCCGCATCAGCCGGTACGGATATTTCCGTGGGCGCCGTAATGGCGGTGGCCGCGTCTGTGTGTACCCGCATCCTTGCGGCAGGGGAGGTGTCGGTCAATGAATACGCCAACCCTTATATCCTGGCGGTTCTGGGCGGTCTGGCCGTGGCTGTTGTGTGCGGCTGCTTCAACGGTTTCCTGGTGGCGAAGCTGAAGATACAGCCCATGGTGGCAACCCTGATCCTGTTCACGGCAGGGCGGGGCATCTCACAGCTGGTTACCAACGGACAGATTACATACATCCGTGTGGACTCATATAAGCTTTTGGGCAACAATATCCCGGGAATCCCCATTCCAACCCCGATTTTCGTGGCTGTGATCGTGGTGGTCCTGACCTATTTACTTCTTAAGAAGACGGCCCTTGGCATGTATATACAGGCAGTGGGCATCAATGAACGGGCTTCACGCCTGGTGGGACTTAAATCCACCAAGATCATCTGGCTGGCCTATGCGTTCTGCGGCCTGTGCGCAGGTATTGCAGGGCTGGTGGCATCCTCCCGTATCTATTCCGCGGATGCCAATAACATCGGCCTTAACATGGAGCTGGACGCCATTGCCGCTGTTGCCCTGGGCGGAAACTCGCTGGGAGGCGGAAAGTTCTCGCTGCTGGGTTCTGTCATCGGCGCCTATACCATCCAGGCCCTGACCACCACCCTGTACGCCATGAGCGTGCCCTCTGACCAGATCCCGGTGTACAAAGCAATCGTGGTTATCCTGATTGTGGCTGTGCAGTCTGAGGAACTTAGGAAACTGAAAAAACGCATGATGGCAAAACATACATCCAAAACAGTGGAAGGAGGGGCAGCATGATGAAAAACGGTAATAAGAAAAAACTGGACGGCAACTCCTTTCTGTTGGCAGTGACCATTGTACTGTTCCTTGCAATGTACATTGTGGGCATCATCATGTTCGGCGGCCGCGGATTTGCAAAGGTACAGAACTTCCTGAACCTGTTCATCTCCAATGCAGGCCTGATTGTGGTGGCTACCGGCATGACCATTGTCATGATTACCGGAGGAATTGATATTTCTGTCGGCTCAGTGGTGGCCCTCATATGCATGATGCTGGCATGGATGATGGAAAAGGCAGGGATTGGAGCGGTTCCGGCCATCATCATTGTGCTTGTGACCGGCTGTGTGTTCGGCCTGGTGCAGGGGTTTTTGGTGGCGTATCTGAAAATACAGCCCTTTATCGTGACCCTGGCAGGCATGTTCTTTGCAAGGGGCATGACCTCCATCATCAGCCAGGAGATGATAAGCATTAACAATGAAACATTTAAATCCATTGCAACCTTTAAGATGTACCTTCCGTTTGGAGGTTACCTGAACAAGAAGGGGATTATGATATACCCTTATATCTACCCCACTGTCATCATTGCCATTGCGGTTCTCCTGCTGGTTTTCGCGGTGCTCAAATATACCAAGTTCGGACGTTCCATTTACGCCATTGGCGGAAATGAACAGTCAGCCCTGCTTCTGGGACTGAATGTCAGGAAAATCAAGCTTCAGGCTTACATACTGGATGGTTTTCTGGCCGGACTTGGCGGACTTTTGTTCTGTATGAATACATGTTCCGGTTTCGTGGAGCAGGCCAAGGGATTTGAGATGGATGCCATTGCATCCTCTGTAATCGGCGGGACCCTTCTTACGGGCGGTGTGGGAAATGTGATTGGAAGCTTGTTTGGAGTGCTGATTAAAGGTACCATTGAGTCATTCATTACCTTCCAGGGGACGCTGTCATCGTGGTGGGTAAGGATTACCATTGCGGCGCTGCTTTGCTTCTTTATTGTGCTGCAGAGTCTGATTGCGGCGTTTAAGAGGAAGAATAAATAAGAGGTGGGTTTTTGGCGGATGGGTGTGCGGAGGATACGTTTGCGGAGGATGCCAGGGCGGCCTCCTCCACAATGCACCCAAACCGCCGCCCGGCCGGGCATCCTCCGCGGACTGGGGATTCCCGGCCGGGATATGCGCCAAACAGCCAGGAAGAATTAGGGGCGGGAGATTAGGTACCAGTAAGATATGCTGTATTGATGGGATTTTAATGGTCAACACGGTACTTTTCTATTACATCTTCTTTTACATCTATCCCCAGGCCTGGGGCATCGCGGAGGATAAGCATTCCGTTTTTATCCGGGACAAGCGGTTCCTTCATCAATTCACATCGGAATACATTATCCGTCATATCATATTCCATAGTTGCACCATTAGGTATGGCACAGCTTAAATGAGCGCTTGCAGCAGTAAGGATGCCGGAATTCCACACATGAAATGCGCATTCCATAAAATGGGCAGCTGCTATCATTGCAATTTTGTAGCCTTCGGTGATTCCGCCACACCAGCTAAGATCCGGTTGGACGATGTCCACAGCGCCCAGCCGCATCATCCTCAGGTAGTTGGGCACCAGGCATTCTGTCTCATAGCCCGCGATTTTGGTGACAAGCTCTCCGGCCAGCCTGGCGCTTCCCTCATAATCATCCGTGCGCAGGGGTTCCTCCAGGAAGTGGATGCCCAGCTTGTCAAACTCTTTCCCGGCCGCCAGAGCGGTGGGATAGTCCCAGTTGGCGTTGGCATCCAGCATCAGCGGACAGTCCTTTCCCAGCGCTTTCCTGACCTGGGCCACCCGTTCAATATCCTCCTCCAAGGTAACCATCCTGCACTCAGGATTTTCGTTAAATACCCTTAAGGAAAAGGGGGATGCGGTCCGTGCTACTTTGATTTTCACGCCGTTCATGCCTAGTCCGGCATATCTGTCTGCTTCCTTTACCAGTTCCTGTATCCCTTCTCCGGCCTTGTAAAAGCCGCCGCTGGCATATACTGGAATCTGGTTGCGAAAACCCCCCAGAAGTTTATAGAGAGGCATTCCGGCCATCTTGCCCTTCAGGTCCCAGAGGGCGATGTCTGCTCCGGAAAGGGCGGAGATGAATATGCCTCCCCGCCCGTGCTGGAAATGGGAAAAATAGCACTTATGCCACAGACGCTCTGTATCAGCCGGATCCTCCCCTATGAGCAAGGGGGCAATCTCCTGTTCCAGTACAGCCTGGGTGGACTGTACCGGTCCCCCATAAGGGGCCGCCTCCCCAAGCCCTACCAGACCAGTATCCGTGTAGATGCGGACCAGAAGAAGTTGTCTTTCATCGCATCTGCCGGTTCCGCTGTATATCGGGCGTTTCATGTGATAAATCATGGGGATGCATTCTACCTTTTCTATTTTCATTGGTCTGTCCTTTCAATCATTTTATTGTGCAGCGCGCCAATTCCTTGGATTTCTACTTCCACTGTATCACCTATGGAAAGGCAACCTGATCCGGCCGGCGTTCCGGTTGCAATCAAATCCCCTGGGAGAAGGGTCATATGCCGGGATATGTAGGAAATTAGTTCGGGTATGGAAAAATACATGTCTGCGGTACTCATATGCTGCATGACCCTGCCGTTTACCCTGGTTTCAATCATGAGGTCCATTCCGTCTGTTTCATCCGTGATACAGGGGCCAACGGGTGAAAATGTATCCAGCCCTTTTCCGCGTGCCCAGATTCCATCTTCCTCAAGCATGGTCCTGTCCGTCAAATCATTGATGCAGGTGTAACCGAACACGCAGGACATGGCGTTTTTTTCGGGGACACGGGTACATGGCTTTCCGATGACAACTCCCAGCTCCCCTTCAAAGGAAACCACGTGGGATGGGTCCGGGCAGATGATATCTTCTCCATCTGCGATGACAGAGCTGGAGGGTTTAAGAAATATCTTCGGCCGGCTGGGAGGTTCCCGTTTCGTGGAATCCAGAAAAGAACGGTAGTTCGCTCCAATCCCCACGATTTTCCCTGGATACAGAGGCGGCATAATACGGATATTTTTTAAATCATATTCCTCAAAGGTCATCCGGAAGGGCCCGAACAGGCTGCCCTCCACCCTGCGTATATGATTGCCGTACAAAATACCGGTGTTGATAATGCCGCCGCCAATCTGAAATCTCACATATTTCATACAAATCTCCTTCCCTCTATGCCATAATACCCGGAAGAGCCGTGGCTATCTGTGGAATGAACATGCACAGCAGGATGACTGCTATCAGCGCCGTGCAGAAAACAAGTGAATGCTTGCCCACCGCCATGACCTGCCTCCCGCTGAATCCGCAGACCACAAACAAATCCGTCCCAAAGGGCGGCGTGGCCTGACCGATAGCCATGCTGAATACAAAAATCAGGCCAAACTGGACCGGGTCAATGCCAAAGGCGGCTGCTACGGGGGCAAGCAGAGGTCCGAGAATCAGGATAGAGGCGCCTACATCCATGAACATCCCAAGAAAGAGAAGAAGGATTACAACACCAGCCATAAATGTGTAACGGTTGCTCACATTGGCAATGAGGAAACTGCTGAGAGTGGCCGGAATCTGATAAATGGTGAGCAGATAGCTGAGCGCACCTGCCGCCATGCAGAGGATCATTACGTTGCCGGTAGTCCTGCAGCTCTCCTTGATGATGCGGATAAAAAGTTCCATGGACATTTCACGGTAAATGAGAACTGCACAAAGCAGTCCGTAACCTGCCGCTACCACGCCGGATTCCGTGGGCGTGAAGATTCCCGTATAGATGCCGCCTAGAATGATGACGGGCATCATAAGGGCCCAGAAGGCTTCCTTGAAGGAAACAAAAACATTTTTTAGGACAAAACCTTGGTTTTTAGGATATTTTCTTATTCTGGCCAGAACATAGCAGATGACGCACATAAAGAGAGCACCCAAAAATCCAGGGACAATTCCAGCCATCAAAAGTTTACCCGGGGATACATTCGTAATATTACCGTAAATAATGAACAGCACGCTGGGCGGGATGATGACACCCAGCACACCGGCGGCGGCGGGCAGGGCTGCCGCATAGTCTTCCGGATATCCCAGCTGTTTTAATTCCGGGTACATGATGCCTCCGATGGCTGCTGTAGTGGCTACTGCTGAGCCTGAGATAGCGGCAAAAAAGGCACATGCCATTACACATACCAAGGAAGCCCCTCCGCTGATGTGTCCCACCAGACTGTTGGCAAAGCTGACCAGACGTCTGGACAATCCTCCGTATTGCATGATTGCCCCGGCCATCACAAAGAAAAATATGGCCAGCATGGAATATTGGAGGCCTCCGGCAAATACGCGCTGGGTCAGGAGCGGGAGGGTATTCAGGGTCTGTCCCGCGGTAATGGAACAGATGCAGGCCAGAGCCAGGGACCAAACCAGAGGTACGCCAAAGATAGCAAATATGATTACCGATATAATTAATACAATAGCTGCGGTTGTCATGATTCTGGTTCACCTCCTATATCCGATGATTCTGGTTTTTCTGTTCCGGACAGGTCAAGGATATCCTGGATAATGTTGACTGCCTTAACCCAGCTGAGGAGTGCAAAACTGACCGGCATACAAAAATAAAGATAAGCGGTAATGATTTTGAGGGATGCGGTCTTTTGCGGATAGGCAAGGGCATTTTGTATCATCAGAATACTTCCAGCCAACAGGGCCATACATGTAATGAGTCCCAGGAACTCCCGGATTATGCTGACAATCTTCATTTTTTTTGGACTTTTAAAGGATATAACTGCAATATTTAATTCATTCCGCTCCCTGCATGCAGCATAGAGGGAAAAAAATATAATCCATACATAAAGGTAAGTGCTCAGCTCTTCCGACCAGAGGATGCTTGCGTGAAAGAGATAGCGGAACAGGACCTGGGCCAGATTCACCGCCAGCATAATAACGCTGGCGATGCAGAGAAAGGCTTCGATTATTTTTTGGACTTTCCGGTTAAACCGATTCATTTGCTTCATTATGATACCACTCCTTTATATTACGGCAGCCGGAGGATTTATTCTGCGGCTTCAAGTATCCGATTGATAAGGCCCGAGAACTGAGGATATTTGTCATAGACAGGCTTCACTTTTTCTGCAAACTGCTCAATATCGGGGTGGGTAATCTCACAGCCCTTGTCCTTCAGTTCCTGTTCCGCCTTCTCTTTCTGGACCCGCACCAGTTCCTTTTGATAGGTCTCCGCTTCTTTCAGACAGTCCATGAATATCTGCTGATCTTCAGGAGGCATGGAGTCCCAGGCCTGATTGGACATGATTATGCACATGGGGCTGTATACATGGTTCGTAACCGCGATATAATGGCATACCTCAAAGGTTGAGTTTGCAACCAGGGAGTGGAGTGGGTTTTCCTGTCCGTCAATCGTACCGTTCTGGTTGGCCACATAGGCGTCGGAGAGTGACATGGGGACAGGGTCCGCACCCAGCTGGTTCCATAGTGCCTGATGGTACTCGTTACTCATGACGCGGATCCGCAGGCCCTTTACGTCATCGGGACTGTTGACCGCACATTTGTTATTTGCAAGGCAGCGGAAACCTACCTCCCACCATCCCAGCATTTTCATATTTGCGCTGTCCGCCTTAGCTGCCAGTTCCTGGCCCAGCGGGCCGTCCAGTACCTTGTCCACTTCCTCTTCATTAGCAAAGAGATAGGGCATGTCAAAAACTCCATAATCCGGTACATAGTTGGCTACAAGGGAACAGTTGGGAGCTGCCAGTTCCAGGGTACCCATCTGTATGGATTCCACCTGCTGCCCTCCATCTCCAAGCTGGGAGTCAGGATAAATGGTGATATCCCATTTCCCCGGGGCCTTTTGATTCAGGAGCTCGTTAAAATGCTGGAATGCCTTGTAGTTGGGATTGGTAGTAGAGTCCACAGAACCAAGTTTCCAGTTATAGACAGCTTTCTCCGGTGCTGACTGAACTGCTGCAGATGTATCCTTCGCCTGCGCGGACTGAGGAGCTTTGGTTGCGGATTCTGCCGCTGTCCGTGCGGTGCCGCCAAAGCTGCAGGCCGCAAGTCCCAGAGCCGATGTCACTGTCAGTGCTGCTAACATTGTGGTTTTTTTCATAATGAACCTCCTTAAGAATTTATGATATTAGGATGATTGACCGGCCATGATGGGGTTTGACCGGTCAGAACCTGTTCAATGCCCATGGCCGCATAAAGTGACATGTTAATTTTGCTTTCCTCCGATATTCCAGCGTTGTGCTGGGACAGAATAACCTGCTCCATTTCAAAAAGACTGCTTTCCTTCAGGGGTTCCTCTGCGTATACATCCAGGGCGGCCCCCGCAAGGTGGCCCTCTTCCAGAACCCGGATCAGGTCTTCCTCCTCATACAAATCTCCACGGGCGCAGTTAATGAAGAAGCTTCCTTTTTTCATTTTGCGGAACATGTCATGATTGAACATGCCTTTTGTACTGGGTGTAGAAGGAATATGAAGGGATACGAAATCGGAATTTGAAAGGACGTAGTCCAGATTAGTGGAAATCTCCACTCCGGGTATGCCGGAAATCTGGCTGCGGAGCTCATAGGCCAAAACCTTCATGCCGAAACCGGCCGTCAGTTTTTCGGCTGTCAGACGCCCTATGTGTCCGAAACCGATGAGTCCCACGGTGCTGTCCTTCATTTCCCTGCGCTCCATGGTGAGGCGTAAGCTCCAGTCCCTTTTCCGTGTCTTAACGTCCAGGGGACGCAGCCTGCAGGCAAGGGCTGCAATTAAGCCTACGGTATATTCAGCAACCGCATTGATATTGGCAGTAGGACCGTTGACCACCCAGATTCCCTGGTTTTGGGCCGCTTCCACGTCAATATTGTCAACGCCTGTTCCATGCCGGGCAATTACCTTTAACCGCCTGGAACCTTCAAATACTTCCCGGGGATACCTGGCATTGCGCACAATGACACCGTCCACATCCAGCAGTTCCTGTTTGAGGGATGGGATATCCGTGGGTACTCCTACCTTTAGGATATACCCCCTCTCTGTAAGATAACGCTTACCACTTTCCGCAATATCTTCCGGAATCAGAATTTTATACATGTTTATCCTCCTTTTGGCTGATGTATGTTTCAAATCAGGCTGCTTAGGGGCAGCGTATTTCCTAGATAGGGGGTATAGCGCTTCAGCCCCTCCGCATACTGGATTTTTTTTCTCCCCCGGGACCAGTCGTTGGCCTGAAATCCCCTGTCCTCGGCACATTTTGTGTAATATCCCACCAGTTGGGGCTGTGCTTGAAAAAGCGTTACAGCCTGGATTTTTTGTTGGATTACATCGGAAATATCAACGAAGGTGTCAATCTCAAAATCATTAAACTCCGGGTGTGGGATGGTGGTCTCAAATAGGAATATGTCCGGGATGAAGTGAGGCTCCGTGTCGGGAAGGGCTCCCCGCATGCCGGCTGCCGTAACTGCCCGGAGTACGGCCTCTGCGCACACCGCATGGTCAGGATTGATTTTATCCGTTTTCCAGTGGGTCAGGATTACATCAGGGCGCAGGGCCAGGATATCCGATGTCAATCTCCGTATCCTGCACTCATCCATGAATAATGGATAATCCCCGTAATCAAAGAAACGTATCTCCGTCACCCCCATATATTCGGCTGCTGCCTTTGCCTCGGATTCCCGGCAGTTCTTTACGTCATCCACGGTACATCCGGGATGGTCCTTCCAGTAATTTCCAGATTCTCCGTGTTCCCCATATGTAAGGGCATATACCGTAACCTCCCATCCAAGCTTTATGTACTTTAGGATTACGCCTCCGGCTCGTGTGCACCAATCAGCTCCGTGAGCACTGATAACAAGCATTTTATTCAATATAAGTCACCTCCATAGTAAAAAAAATGTGAAATTAGATAAAAATATTGTTTTTTTATAAGATTTATTATATAGTATTACACATAAAATGCAAATTAATAATATTTTTATATATTAGCAATTTTTTTACTAATATATATTGGAAAGGGGATGTAAAAGTGGACTTTACACAGCTTGAGAATGCAATTAAAATCTCAGAATCAGAGAGTATAAACCAGGCATCCATGAACCTCTATCTGACCCAGTCAGCCTTAAACCAACAGCTGCTGCGGCTTGAAAAAGAGCTTGGAGTGAAGCTTTTCCAGCGCTCAAAGGCAGGTATATCTGCCACTGAGGCAGGAGTGGTATTTTTGGAATATGCAAGGAAATTTCTGGATTTGAAGCGGGAACTGGCTTCGGTCATGAGCGATTACTCGGAATATAAGACAGGAAAGATAAAAATAGGGTTGCCCACTGTGCGTGGGTATGAACTGTTTACCAATGTATTTCCGGCGTTTCATGAAAAATATCCCCTCATCAAACTGGAACCCCTGGAGTTGTCCGTCCGCAGACAGAAGTACCTGCTTTCCAGAGGGGATATAGACTTGGCTTTTATGACCCTGACAGAGAGTGACGAGTCGGAGGATGTTTTTATCCCCATAAAAAATGAAGAAATTTTCCTTGTAATGCCGGATACGGATTCCCTGGCCAAAAGCCGTAAATCGGACGAGATGGAACTGAACATGCTGAAGGATAAAAAATTCGTACTGATTTACAAGGATTCAACACTGCGCAAGTTTACGGACCGCTTGTTTGCAGAGGCAGGATTCATCCCTGATATCCTGCTGGAAACCTCCAACCATCAAACGATTGCAAATCTGGTGTCCAATGGCTATGCCTGTTCGGTAGTTCCGAAAATGTATATCAGTGACCCCGCCAGGGTGAGGTTTTACCATCTCCCAGGTCATCCCTGCTGGATGCTCTGTGCGGCCTATAAGAAAGGCTCTTATCTCTCTCAGCCAAAGAAGGACCTGCTGCAGATGGTGAAGGATTACTGGAAGGATGTCCATTACCTTCCACCTTCCTTAAACCCCTCTTAGTACCCCGATTCCAATCAGCCCGGGACCGGTGTGGACGGCCAGGGAGGGGACAATGGATTTTTCCATGATAAGCCGGCCGCCCTGGATACCTGAAATCAGCCTGGGGCGCAGGGCTGCGGCGGATTCCTGGCCCTGGCCGTTTAACAATGCGGTCAGGCATGGGCCGCTGCCGGCAAAGGTCCGGGCTTCTTCCAACAGCCTGGACTGCCCGTGCCTTGCCCCGCGTATCTTGGCAACGGTGTAATAGACGCCGTCATCATCACAGGAAATGATGGGCTTGATGTTTAACATGCTGCCTACCACGGAGGTGACCAGGCCGATGCGGCCGCCTTTGCGCAGATAGGTCAGTGTGTCCATGTAATAAAACACCTTGGAATCCTTGACTTTTCGGGGAAGTATTTCCATCAGTCCGTCAAAGCTTTCCCCCTTCTCTAATTCCATGGCGGCCCAGACAGCCAGGATACCGGCGCCGAAGGATATGTTCCGGGTGTCCAGGACAAAGGAGGTCAGGTCCTTTTCCTGCTTCAGGATGCAGCTTACCGTATTGTAGGTTCCGCTTAAACCGCTGGATATGCAGAAGGCCAGGACATGGGTGTATCCTTCTGATTTGATTTCTTCTGCCATGTTCTGTACTTCCTGGGGGCTGGGTGTGGATGTGATGGGAATCTCCCTGGGGAACCGCCGATAAACGGTTTCGGCCGTGATGTCCATGTCGTCAATGTAATCCCCTTCCGGGTAAATGACATGAAGGCGCATCACCTTCATGTGGTATCTCTGGACCAGTTCTTCTGATACATCGCAGCCAGAGTCAATTAATATTGCAGTCTTCATGCCGTACCTCCGTATGTAGTATTTAAAACTATATATTAAAGTATCTCATAATATATGGGATGTGTCAAGGTGAAAGCTTGGCTGGCATGTAATTCATAAAATAAGTTGTACGTACATATTTTTACCGATACTAAAAAGTTATCAATACTTATTGACAATGATAGATGAAAAATGTATAGTAAGGGTATACGGGATTTATTGGGTAAATGAACGGAATTAATTGGAAGATTTATGGGATGTTCAGTGAAAAATACTTATGTCTGCATAATCCGGTTGGCAGGATTCCCTGGGCGTTGGGAGATGGAGAAGAATGCATGGGATGCTGGTACAGACTAAGTTGTACGTACATAAATGCCGCGAAGTGGGGCGTGCAGATGGCGGGAATGGATTTTCAAACACGCGCTAGGATTTGTGATTCGATGGATGCAGGTATGTCCGGGGGACCGGGGATTAATAAGAAAAAGGATCAGGGATTGCTTATGGGGATACAGGAGCCTAAGTATAAGACGGTTTATAACTGGGTTGTCAATCATATTAACAGCGGGGAGCTGAAGGCGGGAGACAGGCTTCCTTCGGAAAATGAGCTTAGCGCCAGGTTTGGACTGAGCCGTCAGACCATCCGCCATGCCATTGACCTTATGGAGCAGCAGAAGCTGGTGACCAGGATCAGGGGCAGCGGGACATATGTGGGCGGGGAGGTCAGGCAGGGCCGCAGGGAGCGGTACATGAATATTGCGGTCATCAGCACGTATGTGGACAGTTATGTGTTCCCCACCGTGTTAAGGGAGATAGAGAGCGTGCTGTCCGGGAAGGGGTATACGACCCAGATCGCATTTACAGGCAACCGGGTTGTCAGGGAGCAGGAGATATTAAGCAACCTGATTGATAAGGATATCATTGACGGGCTGATTGTGGAACCGGCTAAAAGCGCCCTGCCGAATCCGAACCTGCACTATTACAGGGAATTGATGAAGCGGCAGATACCTATCCTATTTTTTAACAGCAAATATCCGGAACTGGGACTGCCCTATGTGGCCATGGATGATGTCCGGGTGGGGAGGAAGGCCGTGGAGTATCTGGTGAAGGCCGGACACAGACGGATTGGGGGCATCTTCAAATGTGATGACGGCCAGGGACTCCTCCGGTATAAAGGATTCATGCAGGGGATGCAGGAAGCCGGCCTGAGGGTAAAAGATGGCAATGTTGTGTGGATTGATTCGGAAGATCTGGTGGATATGGAGTATTGGCAGGAGTATCTGTTTTGCAGGATTGGGGACTGCTCGGCCCTTGTATGTTATAATGATGAGGTGGCATATATACTTTCCGGAATCTGCAAAAGGCGGGGAATCCGTATCCCGGACCAGCTTTCCCTGATTGGTATTGATAATTCCGAGCTTTCCACCCTGGCCGATGTGCAGATAACATCCCTTCCTTATCCCATGGAGGAACTGGGCAGGAAGGCGGCGGAGAATATTGTGAAGATGATTGGGAATCCGTGTTTTGACGGGAATCACCTGTTTGATTCAGATGTGGTGGAGCGGGATTCCGTGAAGATACTTGGCGGCGGCAGCTAAAAGGAGGCGGCTTATGGAAAAAGGGAAGGACCGGGGAGGAGCAAAACCTCTTCAGGCAACGGTGGTCATACGCCTGATTGCAGGAGGGTACCTGGTGTATCTGGCTCATGATCTATTTAAGATTTATCTTAATCCCGCGGAGGGCGGGAAGATTTACCAGCTGGGAAGCGCTGCGTTCTTCTTTGCAGTGGGGGCAGGACTGGCTGTCTGGGCTGGCATGAAGCTTATAAAAGGTGATTATGTGAAAAACGGTGAACGTGCCCGGGACGGGAAAACGCAGCCAGGAGCAGATGAGGCGGCTGCGGACGAATCGGCTGAGGCAGAGGACACCGGAAAAATAATAAATATTCAGGAGGACGATGGAAATGATAGGAGTTAAGAGTTATAAGTTCTGGTTCTGTACCGGCTCTCAGGATCTGTATGGGGATGAATGCCTGGCGCATGTGGCAGAACATTCCAGGATGATTGTAGACAACCTGAACCAGTCAGGCATCCTGCCCTATGAGGTGGTGTGGAAACCAACCCTGATTACCAATGAATTAATCCGTAAAACCTTTAATGAGGCTAATTCAGATGAAGAATGCGCGGGCGTCATCACTTGGATGCATACATTTTCACCGGCTAAGTCATGGATCCTGGGACTTCAGGAGTTCAGGAAGCCTCTGATGCATTTCCACACACAGTTCAACCAGGAGATTCCATATGATACCATTGATATGGATTTCATGAATGAGAACCAGTCCGCCCACGGGGACAGGGAATATGGCCACATGGTTACCCGCATGGGCATTGAGCGCAAGGTAATCGTGGGACACTGGAGCGATGAGAAGGTGCAGGGACGCATTGCCGGTTGGATGCGCACCGCGGTGGGCATCATGGAGAGCAGCCATGTACGGGTGGCCAGGTTTGCCGACAACATGAGGAATGTAGCGGTTACCGAGGGTGATAAGGTAGAGGCCCAGATGAAGTTTGGCTGGGAAGTGGATGCATATCCTGTGAACGAGCTGTGCGAATATGTGAAGGCGGTTCCAAAGGGGGATATCACAGCCCTGCTGGATGAGTATTACAGCAGGTACACCATCCTGCTTGAGGGAAGGGATCCCGAGGAATTCAGGCGCCATGTGGCTGTCCAGGCCCAGATTGAGGCTGGCCTTGAGAAGTTCCTTGTGGAGAAGGACTATCATGCGGTTGTCACGCATTTCGGGGATTTAGGAGAGCTGCAGCAGCTTCCCGGCCTGGCCATCCAGAGGCTGATGGAAAAAGGCTACGGATTCGGCGGGGAAGGCGACTGGAAGACGGCCGCCATGGTTAGGCTGATGAAAATCATGACCCAGGGCGTGAAGGACGCGAAGGGCACCTCCTTTATGGAGGATTATACATATAACCTGGTTCCGGGCAAGGAAGGAATCCTGGAAGCCCATATGCTGGAGGTCTGCCCGTCCATTGCTGACGGGGAAATCAGCATCAAGGTGAATCCGCTGTCCATGGGGGACAGGGAAGACCCTGCAAGGTTGGTGTTTACATCCAAGACAGGACATGGAATCGCCGCCTCACTGGTGGATCTGGGAACCAGGTTCCGCCTGATCATCAATGATGTGGAATGCAAAAAGACAGAAAAGCCGATGCCTAAGCTTCCGGTCGCAACCGCATTCTGGACGCCGGAGCCAAGCCTGGCAACAGGAGCCGAGGCCTGGATCCTGGCAGGAGGCGCCCACCATACTGCATTCTCCTATGACCTGACAGCAGAGCAGATGGGCGACTGGGCAGATTCCATGGGCATCGAGGTCGTGTATATTGATAAGGATACAACCATCAGGGGTCTGAAAAATGAACTGCGCTGGAACGCAGCAGCTTACAGATAGGAAGACGCGGGTGAAGCCGCAGCCAGGATGACGGCTGCGGCTCCCGGTGTTTCCGTGTTGTATTCAGGCGGCACGGAGCCTGGGGGATATGAAACCGTGCTGTAAGATCCCGGATTGTAAATCAACGTTTGACGGAGGGGTAATTCATGAGTTTAGATTATGATGCAGTTAAGGAAGGAATTGAAAAAGGGAATACGTCGCTGGGAATTGAGCTGGGTTCCACCAGGATTAAGGCAGTGCTCATCGGGGAGGACCATACCCCCATTGCCTCCGGAAGCCATGACTGGGAAAACCGGTATGTGGACCATATCTGGACCTATACCCTGGATGACATATGGAATGGTATCAGGGACTGTTATTCGAAGATGGCGGCCGACGTGAAGGAAACCTACGGCGTGACCCTTACCACCATTGGTTCCATCGGTTTTTCCGCCATGATGCACGGTTACATGGCGTTTGATAAGGATGGGAAGCTCCTGGTTCCCTTCCGCACATGGAGGAATACCATCACAGGGCCTGCTTCTGAGAAGCTGACCCAGGTTTTCCGGTACAATGTGCCCCAGAGATGGAGCATTGCCCACCTGTACCAGGCCATCCTGAATCAGGAGGAGCATGTAAAGGATATTGATTATCTCATTACATTGGAGGGTTATGTACACTGGATGCTGACCGGGAAACGGGTCCTTGGGATCGGCGATGTGGCAGGCATGTTCCCCGTGGACATCCATACAAAGGATTTTGACCAGAAGCGGATTGACCAGTTTGATGAATTGGTGGCAGGGGAGCATTTTCCATGGAAACTGAGGGACATCCTTCCAAAGGCCCTGGTGGCCGGACAGGATGCGGGCGTACTGACGGAGGAAGGGGCCAGGCTGTTGGACGTGTCCGGTAAGCTGAAACCCGGTATTCCCATGTGCCCGCCAGAGGGGGATGCGGGAACCGGAATGGCTGCCACCAACAGCGTCGCGGTCCGTACGGGTAATGTTTCTGCCGGTACCAGCGTGTTTGCCATGGTGGTGCTGGAAAAGGAACTGGAGCATGTGTACCCTGAGATTGACCTGGTAACCACGCCCGCAGGCGATATGGTGGCCATGGTGCACTGCAACAACTGTACGTCTGACCTGAATGCCTGGGTAAACCTGTTCAGGGAGTTTGCGGAAAACATGGGCATGAAGGTGGATATGAACGACCTGTTCGGGAAGCTTTACAACAAGGCGCTGGAAGGGGACGCGGACTGCGGCGGACTGCTGGCGTACAATTATTTCTCAGGTGAGCACATCACCCACTTTGAGGAGGGGCGCCCGCTGTTTGTACGTATGCCTGACAGCAGGTTTAACCTTGCCAACTTCATGAGGGTGCACCTGTATACGTCCCTGGGCGCACTTAAGACCGGCATGGATATCCTGTTAAAGAAGGAGAACGTGAAGGTAGATACCCTTCTGGGACACGGCGGCCTGTTTAAGACAAAAGGCGTGGGACAGAGGATCCTGGCAGGTGCAATGAACGCCCCGGTTTCCGTGATGGAGACAGCCGGCGAAGGCGGCGCATGGGGAATCGCGCTGCTGGCATCCTATATGAGGAACCGGGAAGAGGGCGAGACACTGGATGCCTATCTGGCTGATAAGGTCTTTGGCGGGGACAAGGGCATCACGGCGGAACCTGTCAAGGAAGATGTGGAAAGTTTTGAGGCATTCATGAAGCGGTATGCCAGGGGGCTTGCCATTGAGAAGGCTGCTGTGGAGCATATGGGATAGAAGGAGGAACTGATATGCTAGAGGAACTGAAACAGATTGTATATGAGGCCAATATGGAGCTGCCCAGAAGAGGGCTGATTACCTATACCTGGGGCAATGTCAGCGGCATTGACAGGGAAAAGGGCCTTTTTGTCATTAAGCCCAGCGGCGTGGATTATGATAAGCTGAAGGCATCGGATATGGTGGTAATGGACCTGGACGGCAATAAGGTGGAAGGGGATATGAACCCGTCCTCCGACACGCCGACCCATGTGGAACTGTACAAGGCATTTAAGGAAATCGGCGGCATCGTGCACACCCATTCCCCGCATGCGGCTGCATGGGCCCAGGCCGGAAGGGCGCTTCCCTGTTATGGCACCACCCATGCGGATTACTTTTACGGGGAGATACCATGCGCAAGGAACCTGACTGCCCAGGAGATTGAAGAAGGGTATGAGATGAATACGGGCAAAGTAATCATCGAGACCTTTGAGGGTAAGAACCCGGTGTATATCCCGGCCGTGCTGTGCAAGAACCATGGGCCTTTTACCTGGGGCAGGGACGCGGCAGAGGCAGTGCATAACGCGGTGGTCCTGGAGGAAGTGGCTAAGATGAACTTCATGACCGAGATGCTGGCCCCCCAGGTGGAACCGGCGCCCCAGTGGCTGCAGGATAAGCATTTCATGCGTAAACATGGACCTAATGCTTATTATGGACAGGGGCATAAGTAGGCCGGAGCGTATCGCGGCGCATCGCGGTGCATGCGCCGCGATGCGGATATGGCGTGGGTATGAGATGATGCAGATTAAATGATGCGGCGTGGGCATGTGAAACAGATTGGATGATGCAATTATGGATAATGCGGGCAGGACAAAGATGGATTTTTACCGCAGGGTAGGAATTGTACTGAGGGCGGTCCCTGAGGGCCGGGTGGTATCCTATGGGCAGGTCGCCCTTCTCTGCGGCAGGCCAAAGAATTCAAGGCAGGTGGGCTATGCCTTGAGGAATGACCTTTCCGGTCAGGTGCCTGCCCACCGTGTGGTTAACGGGCAGGGGTATCTGAGCGGTGCGGCCAGCTTTGATTATCCTGGACTTCAGAGGCGCCTTCTGGAGGAAGAAGGCGTGAAGGTGTCCGGGGATAACAGGGTGGATTTGAAGGAGTTTGGCTGGAAGAATACCATGTTGGATGCGCAGAGGCTGCTTGGGCAGTTTGAAAGGGAGGGAATCTGAGACCAGGGTAAGGGGGGGCCGTTACTCTGGTCTCGGTCTTTATACTCATCTGTATAGGGTTCAATTATGTCCCATCCATATTTTCACATATCCTATCCTTTGGTATTAGGGGAGCATGGAATCCGGTCCGACGGTGAGGATTTCTTTTTCCGCCCCCCCTGGCAGCGCCCTGCGTGAATATCATATTAAAAGGTTTTGTCAAATATATTAAAGATCGTAAATATTGCATAAAAAAATAGAAGTAATTTTGAATAATATGTTTATTGTACAAATAATAGCATTATGTTATTATAAAAACATAATAAGTTAGGAGCGAAACAAATGGCAACTCAATTCATAGATAAAGGCAACAATATTCCCCTATACCTTCAGCTTCTGTCTATTTTTATGGAAAATATCAGGAAAGGAATCTGGGAACCAGGGGAGAAGCTTCCATCGGAAAAGGAGCTTTCCCATACATATGGCGTATCCCTGATTACGGTCAGGAAGACGCTGGAAGAGCTGAACAAGAAAAATCTGATTTATAAGATACAGGGAAAGGGAAGCTTTGTGTCCTACGGGGAGCTGGAAAAGTATAATCTCCGGTTCAAGGAACTGCGGAGCTTTACGGAGGAGATGGAGCAGAGCCGCAGGACGGTAGGGGCAGTGGTCTTAAAGGTGGAAGAGGCTGCTGTGGAATCCCGCAATGCAGGGGATTTCGGGATTCCTGAGGGAACCGGCGTGCTTCGGATTGTCCGGCTCAGGACGGTTGACGGTATTCCAACCCACATAAGTACTTCAGAGGTCTTCCCGGGAATTGGTGAGAAGCTGAAGGACTGTGACCTGACCCAGTCAATTTATGGACATCTCAGGCGTCTGGGGCATCAGCTGAGCCACGGGACAGAGGAAATAGTGGCGGCCATGCCTACCAGGGAGGAGGCCGGGTACTTAAAAATCAGCTGTGATACGCCGGTGTTGGATACACGGAGTATTGTGGAGGAAAATGGAAGACCGATTCTGATTACCAGGTCGCTTATTAACAGCAAGCGGATGAAGATAACGGTGGAACTTGCAGGAGAAGAGTAAGGATAGGGCTGGATACCAGCTTTTCCTTTTCATCTAACATATTATGTTTTTATAATAACATCATAACGAGAGGGGGGAATAAGATGTCGAAGAAGGGAATGGCGGTTCTGGCAGTGGTGCTGCTGGTGCTTGTAATCGTCGGCGCCCTTATGGGTGGGGTGAAGGCCGGAACTCCTATGTTCCAGGCAGTAGGCGCAGTGCTTCTGGTTGTTGCGCTGGCCATGTTTTTTATGAAGAAGAAAGATTAAAAGGAGAATGAGGTATGGAAAACTATTTGGGAATTTTAAGGGTGTTGGGCGCTGCATCGTTTGGCCTTGGGGGAATCGCGTTTTTGCTGTCATTTAGATGGAGGATGGACGGACTGAAGCTTGTGAGACATCATATCCGCTGGGATGCTTCTGTCATTACGATAATCGCAATATCTGCGGCATTAAATGCCGGGGCAGCGATTATCACAGGGCCAATCCGGTTTGGATGGATCAGCTTCCGGCCGGGGGCGGCAATTACTCCTGTGCTGGGAATCCTCTTTGGGATACCCGGGGCCATTGGGGCGGGCCTGGGAAATGTGATTTCAGACATATTGAAGGGTTTTATCTCACCGGCCAGTGTCAGCGGATTTTTGGGGAATTTCTTTGCATTTGCCCTGATACCGGGGATGATTGTAAGGGATGCTTCATTAAAGAACAAAAACAGCTGGATGCAGTATATTGTGGGCATATGCGTCGGGGCAGGATTTGGGATGCTATCAATGCCATGGTTCATTGATGTGACAGGGACCATGCCTCCGGTGGCTGCATGGACAACGGAACCCTTTGCCCTGCTGATGAACCGGATTTTATCACCGCTGCTGTTAGGGCCGGTTTTCCTGAAGATTTTATATCCGTTTACAGTTAAGAACGGGATGTACTGGAGACAGGAAAACACCGCCACTGTTGAGAATCTGTAAAGGAAATAGGGAGATACAATGAGTGAAACATTAATTAAAGCGAAAAATCTTAAATTCCGCTATCCCGGAACGGATAAGCTGGCTTTGGATGATATCAGCTTTGAGATTCACAAAGGGGAAGTGATTGGGATAATCGGTCCAAACGGCGCGGGAAAGACCACGCTCTGCTCCGCAATCAAGGGGATTATCCCGCATAAAACAGGCGGGGCATGGGGAGGGGAACTGGAGGTCTGCGGACTGTCGGTGCGGACTGAATCCACGGCAAAGCTGGTGCCTCATGTCTCCATGACATTTCAGAATCCGGAAACCCAGATACTTGGCACGACCGTAGAGGAGGACCTGGCGTTTACTCCGGAAAGCCTTGGCATGGAACCTGAGGAAATCCGCATGAGGATGGACCGGGTAATGGAAACCGTAAGGCTGCCTCTGGATTATAAGAAGAGGGCTCCGTTCCGTATGTCCGGCGGGGAAAAGCAGAGGCTGGCCATTGCAGCATCCATCATCTTTGCACCGGATATCGTGATCCTGGATGAGCCCACAACGGAGCTGGACCCGGTAGGTAAGGCGGAAGTCCTTAAGATTGTGGGAAATCTGGTGGGAAGCGGGGAGAACACGGTGATTGTCGTGGAGCAGGATATTGATTATCTTGTAACTGTGGCGGACCGCCTTCTGGTCCTGGAGGATGGAAAACTCATTGCCCAGGGGCCCACAAGGGAAGTGATGGCCAGGACGGAATTCTTAAAAAGGGCAAAGATTAATGTTCCGGATGTGTCTCTTTTATGGAAGCAGATGGGATTTGAAGGTAAATATCCGGTATTTCTTACGGTAGAGGAAGCCAGGTCTGCACTGGCCCCGGAAAAGCTGACAGATACAGGTGCATTTGTTTTGGACGGGCATGGGGCAGGAACAGGGGGCGGGGAAAAGGCCCAGGCAGCGTCTTATGATCATACGGTGTTTTCCTATGGCGAACGGGAAATCTTAAGCGGTATCAGCCAATCCATACAGACCGGTGATTTTATCGCGGTCCTTGGAAAAAACGGGGCAGGGAAAACCACCATGGTGAAGCATTTAAACGGTCTTTTAAAGCCTACACAGGGCCATGTATATGTATGCGGAAGGGATACGGCAGCCTGTTCCGTGGCTGATTTAGCCCACAGCACTGCGTATGTGTTCCAGAATCCGGATCACCAGCTGTTTAATCAGACCGTGGAGGACGAGATTGCCTTTGGTCCAAGAAATCTTGGATGGGACGAGGGAAAGGTGAAGGAAGCAGTGGAACGGGCCATGGAAATCAGCGGCCTGGAGACGTGGAGGAATGAGACGCCCCTGTCATTGGAGCGCGGTCTGAAACAAATACTGATCCTGGCCTGCGTCATTGCCATGGATGTGGACATTTTTGTGGTGGATGAACCTACCACAGGACTCAGCAAGTCATTCAAGGACCGGATCGGCAGTATCCTGGACCGGCTGAATCAGGAGGGTAAGACAATTCTTCTGGTGACCCATGATATGCAGTTTGTGGCCGAGCATGCCAAACAGATTTGGGTGGTGCAGGATGGGAATATCACACTGCGGGGAGGAATCCGGGAGGTATTTAGGGAAAAGGCCCGGTTACGGGAGGCGTACCTGTTCCCGCCCCAGATTACGCAGCTTGGACTGGAACTGGGCTGGACATCCGTTGTGCTGAATAATGAAGAATTTATGGAGGTGGCCGGATATGAATGCAGTAGGCAGCTACATTGACCGGGATTCAGTGATCCATCATCTGCATCCTGTCACAAAGAACCTGTTGTTTATCGGTACATTTGTAATCTGCCTCTTAACGAACCATCCGGCCATCCTGGCAGGGTTTTTCCTTGGGGTAGTCCTTATAGGAACCGCAGCAAGGCTTCCAATCGGCCAGTCCCTGAAACTGCTGAAAAGCGTTGCGCTGCTGATTGTGATATTTTCCCTGGTAATCTGGCCCTTTACGCTGAAGGAAGGGCAGGTACTGGTCCGGGCCGGAGGGCTTACGGTTTATTCAGTGGGTGTCTGGTATGGGATTGCCATGACGTTCCGCTTCTGTACCATTGTGCTTATGAGTATTTACTGGATGATGTTTACCAGTATCAGTGAGATTACTTTGGGCCTGGTAACCCTTGGCATGCCCTATAAGGTGGCATTTTCCTTTTCAATGTCCCTGCGCTTTGTGCCGTTAATCATCAACGACCTCCATACCATCAAGGACGCGCAGCGGTCACGGGCCCTGGAAATGGACAAGGGAAGCCTGTACGGCAGGATTAAAAAGAATGTGGCGATTTTAATCCCGCTGTCCTCAAGGGCCCTGGGACTGATTAAACAGATATCCGTAAGTCTGGAGGCCAGGGGGTTTGAGTCGGGAAGCGGCAGGCGGACCTCCATTAGCAAAAGGCCGTTTACGGGCTGGGATTTTGGGATGATAACAGGAATGGTGTGCCTGTTTGGAGCGCTTATATGGTTAAGGATCACGGCAGTTGGCCTGATTACAATGTCAGTATTATAAAGGGAGGTTTTTATGCAGGAATATCGGGATATGATGACGGAGATTGAGAAGCAGGGGAGCCTGGGGCCTGTCTTAAAACAGATTGAGACAGCGGTAGCAGGGACTAGCCGGGAGATAATGGAGAAGGGGAAAAACAAAAAGATTTTTTTCCTGGGATGCGGGGATTCCTATTTTGCAGGGCTGGCTGTTAAGAATTATTTTCTGGAAAAGACGGACAGCCTCTGCTTCCCGATGACCGCACTGGAGTTCTCCACATATGGAATCCGCCAGGTGGATAAGGAGAGCACGGTGATTGCGGTTTCCATGTCCGGCAACGTGGCCCGGACCGTGGAGGCAGTGAAGGAAGCGCAGGAAAGAGGGGCATATGTGGTGGGAATCACCAATTCCCTGACCGGACGTCTCTATGAAGTGTGCAGCCATCCTGTTTTTCTGGGACTGGAGGAGGAACCGGGCTGGACGCCAGGGACATTGACCTACACCGGCACCTTATACGCCCTGTACTGTCTGGGAGCAGGGCTTAGCCGGGAATCAGAACGGGACGGATGCAAAAGGAAACTGGCGTTTACAATGGAACAGGTTTCCCGTGTAGTTACTCAGTGCCAGGATATGGCAAGGCAGGCAGGAGAGAACTTTGTTTATAATGGACACCAGTTCCCTGTCTACATACTGGGCGCCGGGCAGAGCTTTGCAACGGCCAAATACGGGGCAGCCAAATTCCTGGAAGTCTGCGGGGTGATTGCCATTGGACAGGAGAGCGAGGAGTTCGCACATCAGGAATTCTGGGTGATTGATAAGAACTGTCCGGTGTTCCTTGTGGCGCCAAAAGGGGACAGTTTCCAAAGGACCATGGAGGTGGGGGAGTGTCTCCGTCATTTTGGCTGCGACCTGTTTGTGATTTCCAATAGTGAGGAATTGTGCGGTATGGGAAAATATGCCTTTGGGATGCCGGAGGAGGTAGGGGAATTATATGCTCCGTTGCTGTATGCGGTCCCGATGCAGCTGACCGCTTACTATTTTTCCAGAAAGCTGGGGCTGGATCCGGACCGCAGGAGCCATAATGACCCATTCCGGAAAAAGGTAAGCCGGATGTTGACAAGAGGAACCGTGAATCTTGATTAGGGGGAGCAGGATGGGAGAGGAAAAGATATTGGTGGCAGGTCATCTTTCCCTGGACCGGATTAAAACGCCGGACCGGGAAGAGGACCAGGTTCCAGGGGGCGCGGCTTTATATACATCGGTGGCCGCCAGTGTATATGGCGGGACCACAGGGCTTTTAACCACCTGCTGCAGCGACTTTCCAAAGGAAGTATTGCAGCGGATTGAAGGGCTGGGGATTGATGTGTCTGAGGTGCTTGCGGTGCTTGGCCGGCAGCGGAGAAGTTTCATGGAATATTCAGAACAGTTTGAACGGGTGACACACAGCCATGCCAGGAAAATATGGTATGAGAAAACCTTGGAACAGACCCCGAGACATCTGCCGCGCAAGGAATATACGGTACTGGTTTTACCGCCCATGATTCCGTCTGTTCAGCTGGAATATGCGATATGGGCAAAAAAACGCGGAATGCGGGTCTGTGTGGATACCAGTGAATACTTTGCCCAAAAGGACGGGGAAAGCCTGAGGCAGGTTTTAAGCTGGTGTGATGTATTCCTGCCCTCGGATGTGGAGCTGGACCTGCTGTGGCCAGGCTGCGGGGAATCCACGGATACATTGACGGACCGGCTGGCCGCAACCTCGATTACCGCGGCAGTGATAAAACGGGCGGAACAGGGAGCTGATATTTATGACTTCCAAAGCAGGACAGCGTACCGGATTGGAATCCGGCATACGCTGGTGAAGGACGCTACCGGCGCAGGGGATACCTTTAACGGCGGATTCCTGTCCGCCTGGTGCCGGACCGGGGATTGGAAAAGCAGCGGCGCATATGGGGCAGCCCTGGCCTCCCTGTGCATTGAGTCATTTGGCTTTGAAGGCGTGGCCGGGAGGAAACGCAGTGAGGTGGAAATGCTGGCTGGGCAGATACCGGTAGAGGAATGGGAATTTTAAGGACAAGCTTCCTTACCGGGAACCGGAATAAGGAAAAAAGCTGAATCAGGAGGAGATACAGGATGGGAAAGTCATGCAGGATAACGGGAGTGGTCCATCTTCCGCCCTTTGGGGCGGACAGGATTCATGTGGAAGGGCTGGAATGCTGGCTGATGGAACAGATAGGCAGACATGTGGAATATGGAATCACAAGTATGATGATACAGGACCAGACCCCGGGAGAGCGGGCCGGATTGAAAAACGTGGCCATCCTTTCGGCCCTGGGCAGAACGGTTAAACGGATGTTTCCGGATCTGTCCCTTGGTATAATACTGGAGGCCAACAACCCTTCCGCGGCAATGTACATTGCAAATGCCTGCGGCGCGGACTTTATCAGGCAAAAAGTGTTTATCGGGGCCATGATTAAGGCAGGAGGCGTAATCAACGGCCGCGCAGGGGAAGTATGGGAAGCAAGAAAGGACATGGATGGGCCGGTAAGTGTGCTCACGGATATCTACGACCGTACAGGAGTACCGCTGGGGCCCCTTCCCATTGAGACTGCTGCCGGACAGGCCCTTAAGTATGGTTCTGACGGCCTGATACTGACCGGCAGGAATTTTGGGGAATCCCTTGAACTGGCGGACCGGGTGAGGAAACATTTCCCTCAGGCCCCTGTCTATCTGGGCGGAGGCATTACGGAAAAAAATGTGGGGGAGGCCATCCCGCACTGCGATGGGATGATTGTCAGTTCCTGTCTGCTGGAGGATGGAAAAGACAATGAATGGAGCAGACAGAAGATAAAAAGTTTTATGGATTGTGTCCATGGGCAATAAAATAGATACATAAAAAAATACATGAATCTGGAATGAATGCCGGAATCCCTGATATATGAAAGGATTCCGGCATTTCTTGCGGAAAGGTCTGGATAATAACGATTTCATTTTCATAAAACCCTGATATAATAAAGCTAATATTGTAATTGAAAATAAAAGGAGAAAGGATGGGCACATTATGTTAATAGAACAGGGCAGCCAAAAGCTGCGGGAATTTACAGAGGCCAGTTATCAGGAGAAACACACAAAGGTTACGGACGGGGTATGGCATATATCAGGTCTGGGGCACAGCAATGCGGTGGTGATTGAGGGGAAGACAGGGGTAATCCTGATTGATACCCTGGATTCCCTGGAAAGGGGCCGGAAGCTGCTGTCAATCATCCGGGAAAAGACAGGTAAGGATGTGGGGACCATTATCTATACCCATGGGCATCCGGACCACCGGGGCGGCGCAGGGGCTTTTCTGGAGAGCAATCCTGAGGTGATTGCATTTGCCACCAAGACCGCTGCGCTGGAGAGGACGGGGCTTTTGAAGGATATCCAGAACCTGCGCGGCTATAGACAGTTTGGATATGGACTGACGGATGAGGAAAACATTTCCCAGGGAATCGGCCCAAGGGAGGGAGAGGCTTACGGGGAACAGCGGGCCTTTGTACCGCCTTCTGTTGTGTACGGACAGGACCAGGTAATCCGTGAGATAGATGGGGTCTGTCTGGAAATGCTCCGCCTTCCCGGGGAGACAGAGGACCAGATCATGGTGTGGGTTCCTGAGAAAAAAGTGCTGTGCTGCGGGGATAATTACTATGGCTGTTTCCCCAACCTTTATGCAGTCCGCGGAAGCCAGTACAGGGACCTGGCCCTATGGATCAAAAGCCTGGATGTGCTCATGTCATATCCGGCAGAATACCTGCTTCCGGGGCATACAGGCGTCATATACGGGAATGATGATATAAAAGAGGTCCTGGGGAATTTCAGGCGGGCCATTGATTATATACTGGAAAAGACCCTGGAAGGAATGAATCAGGGCAGGAGTGAGGACCAGCTGGCGGCTGAGGTCAAATTGCCTCCGGAATACGCGGGCCTTCCTTATCTGGGGGAGTATTACGGATGTGTGGAATGGACCGTAAGGGCTGTCTATACCGCATACCTGGGCTGGTTTGACGGGAATCCCACCCACCTGCATCCCCTTTCGCCAAAAGCCAGGGCGGATAAAAAGACAGCACTCATGGGCGGAAGGACAAACGTCCTTAAGGCGGCCAGGGAAGCCTGCCAGGCAAAGGAATACCAGTGGTGCCTGGAACTGTGCGACCAGTTGCTGGACGGGGACGGGGATGACCGGGAGGCGGCGCTGTTAAAGGCAGACGCCCTTACATCCATTGCAGGATATGAGACAAGCGCAAATGGAAGACATTACTATCTGTCCTGTGCAAAGGAATTAAGGGGATAGGTCTGTACAGGCAGGGAAAAACAGTATATAATGATACTGTTTTATTTTAGATATTGGAGGAAGAAAATATGACATTTACTTACCCGGCTGTATTTACACCCCATAAGGATGATAAGGGTTTCCATGTAGTGTTTCCGGATCTGGAGTGCTGCGAGGCGGATGGTCCGGATTTGGAGGATGCGGTGGAAAATGCAAGGGAAGCAGCTTATAACTGGCTTTACCTGGAGGTGGAAGAACAGACCTACGATTTCCCGGCCCAGTCCCATATAGAAGATATGGAGCTGGAGGAAGGGGCGTTTGTGAAACAGATCATGGTCATTGTAAAGATCATGCCGGATAATGATTAACGGATATCAATGAAAATTAAGATTTTGTATACTTTGTTTCCCTCCCTTTTTGTCATATAATGGAATATATTACATTGCTATGGCATTATAAGGAGGGAATTAAATGAGTATGGCAACAGGAATGGGTATCTTCTTTTTTATTTTTGCATTTTTGTTATATATTGGCATCTTTGCACTTCTTTTCACAGTCACCTATTTTGTTTTCAAAAAGGCAATCAAGAACGGGCTGATTGAAGCATACAGGGAAATCGAGAAAATGAAGCATCAGGATTCCCAGGAATAAAAAGATATACATAGGAATCATCAAAAATAGCCAGTTCATACAACCACATAGAAGGGGCTGTCTCCCGGACATATAACCGGTCCGCATACCGGATTGGGTCTGGGGACAGCCTTTTTTGTGCATTTAATCAGTAATGTATTTATTCCTGGTTGTTCTGCGGCCATCCGTAATCATAAGGGCGGCGTACAAAGGCGGATTATTTCCCAAGCCGTATCACATTCCAGGAACAGCTCTTCATGATTGTTGTGAAAATACCGTCCTCCATCTGGTATTCCTTTTTGGAGTAAGGCGTTACCTTTTCACCCGTAAGGGAATTGACCGCCTTCATATCGTCATTTTCCATTGCAAGGTATTCGATGACACGGTACCCCTCAAAGCTGTTTAAATCGGCTTCAAATGGGATATCCTGGCCAGCGCAGCGGTTTACCGCGAAGATGGTGACCTCTTCCTTTTCCTCATTGTATACGGCTGCCGCGTCAATGTCCGTTACCTCCCCGTGCCTGCTGGTGTCGTGGCAGGTGGAACTGATGACAGGCGTCAGGGCGGTGCCGCGTCCGTATCTGGATGCGTGCAGGAACGGATAGTAGATGGACTGGCGGAAGGCCCCGCCTTCATTGTCCGTCATGATTGGCGCAATCACATTGACAAGCTGTGCCAGGCAGGCAATCTTCAGACGGTCCGCATGCTTTAAGAAGGTGATGAGGATCAGGCCGACTAAAAGCGCATCCTCGAAATCATAGATATCTTCCAGAAGATGGGGGGCTGTCTGCCATGGACGGTTTGCCATCTCATCGCTGTCAGCTGCTTTGGAGTGGAACCATACGTTCCATTCGTCAAAGCTTAGGTTCAAGGTTTTCCTGCTGCGCTTCTTGGCCTTGATATAGTCGCAGGTAGCGGTTACCGTGTGGATGAAACGCTCCAGGTCCTGTGTCTTGGCCAAAAAGTCCTCGGTATCATTGTCCTGGTTGCCATAATACTGGTGAAGGGAAATGTAGTCCACGTAATCATAGTCCTGTTCCAGGGAAACAGCTTCCCACTCCGGAAAGGTGGCCATGTCCACGTTGGAGCTTCCGCAGCTGACAAACTCCAGGGAGGAATCCATTTCCTTCATGGCCTTGGCTGTCTCGGCTGCCAGGCGTCCGTACTCATAAGCTGTCTTATGGCCCATCTGCCATGGACCGTCCATCTCGTTGCCAAGGCACCAGGTCTTTATGCTATATGGTTCCTTCACGCCGTGGCTTTTCCGCAAATTGCTGTAATAAGTGTCTGTGTCAAGGTTGCAGTATTCCAACAGGTTCAGGGCGTCTGCAATCCCCCTGGTGCCAAGGTTGACGGCCATCATGATGTCGGACCCGGCCTTCTTCGTCCAGTTGGAAAATTCTCCCAGTCCGAATTCGTTGGTCTCCAGGGTGCGCCAGGCCAGGTCAAGACGTTTCTTCCTCTGCTCCTTTGGCCCCACGCTGTCCTCCCAGAAAAAATTGGATACAAAGTTGCCTCCCGGATAGCGGATGATGGGGACCTGCAGTTCCTTTACCAGTTCCAGCACATCTGTCCGGAACCCTTCCTCGTCAGCTGAGGCGTGTCCCGGCTGATAGATGCCATTGTACACAGCCCTTCCCAGGTGTTCGATGAAGGAGCCGTATACGCGCTTATCTACCGGTGCGATCCTGAAACTTTTATCTACAATCATTTTTGCTTTTTTGCTGCTCATGATATTCCTCCTGAAAATTGGTTTATGGGTCATTCATATCTCACGCATACATATATGTCCTGGGGATAATCCCCGAATTTACTGCCAAATAAGGTCAGGCCGCCGGGAGTGCCGGAGTCCTCGTTTACTGCAAAGCGCAGTGTCCAGTAGTCCTTTTCCGTATGGAAATGGCACAGTGGCTTTTCTGCTTTCAGTTCCTTGTCCAGATAAACGCCAAAACTGTTGATCTCGTAGCGCTTGAGGATACCGTACTGTCCGGCGTGCCACCAGGAGGGCGTATACCTGCCGCGCCTGTCCCCGAAATCCCCTGGGGACTGCCAGGTGCACAGATGCTCGTCATTGAGGAAAAGGTCTATGTCGGATACGGCGTCAATTTTCACATCCGGGTATTCGGAACACATTTCCGCACAGATTTCTATGCTGGTAACCTGGCAGTCATCCGGTACATAGTTGGGGATGTAGTATTCCACATACCCCTTTGAAAACCAGATAAGTTCCGCGTTCTCGCGCCTTGGGTCATAGAAGCAGCGCGGGTCGTCGTAATCACCGATCACGCTGTGTTCGGTTGCAATCCCGCAGGTAGGGGAAATCTCGGCCCGGGTGTACTGGCCCACCTTCAGGTTTACATCGTAATGGGTAACGGCCAGGCGGGGGGTGGGGAAGAGCAGCATGTAGTTGGTTCCCACCAGGCTGCATACTTTTCCGTATTGTTTGCTTTTCTTGGATTCCACCAGATGGGCGCTTTCCAGCTTCTTGATATGGGAAGTCATGATGGCGCTGCTGACGCCTACATTTTCTGCCAGTTCCTTGATGTTCATGCTGCGCTTGGACAGGCATCCGATGATCTTCAGGCGTACAGGGCTTGCAAGCGCCTCAAAGAACTCCAGGTTATCCTCTGATATGCTGACTCTCATAACCACTCCTCCTCATTACGGCCGCGTCCGCGCGGCCGGCTGCATGTTCTGTTTCTTTATCCGGTCTGATTCTAGCCCTTCACGCCGCCGGCAGTCATCCCATCGATAAAGTAGGACTGGAAACAGATGAACAGGATCAGGATCGGTATGATTGCAAAGCAGGAGCCTGCAATCAGGATGTCATAGTTGTTGCCATAAGGCGTAATCAGTCCTGCCAGTCCCACGGGCAGCGTGATTTTTGTGGCGGTGCGCATGACGATCATGGGCCACAGGAAATTGTTCCAGCTCTGCATGCCCTGGTAGATGCCCATGGCTGCAAAGGACGGCTTCATTAATGGTAACATAATTTTAAGGAAAATGCCATATTCCGTGCATCCGTCCACCCTGGCGGCATCCAGGAAATCCCTTGGGATACCGCTTAGATACTGGCGGAAAAAGAATACCAGCATGGGAAGTACCAGATAGGGAAGGATGATGCCCCACATGGTGTCGATGGTTTTCATGGCAATGGTCATGCGGTACAGGGGAAGGAGGATGATTTCCGTGGGTATCATCATCACAAGGAGGACGCAGACAAACAGGAAATTCTTGCCCTTAAAGTCATACATGGCAAACCCATAACCCACACATGCGCTGAGGAACAAGGTCATGGCCACCTGGACAATGGTGATGGTCAGACTGTTCCTGTACCAATAAAAGTAGGAATTATTGCCGTTAAACAGCTGGACGTAGTTGTTCAGGGAAGCCTTGGCAAAATCAATGTTAAAATTCAGTCCGTTCCTCATCAGTTCCGATCCCGGGCTTAAGGATGCAACAGCCAGCAGGATCAGGGGCAGGAGGGTGATGCCCGCCACAAGGATGAAGAACAGGACTAGGCAGACAGAACATATATTTTTTTTGGATTTCATCCTCTAGTCCTCCTTCCGGAACGTTCCATTGATGCCCAGCTGTATCAGGTTAATGATCAGGACCATGACCAGAAGGAAACATCCGATGGCGCTTGCCAGGCCTATGTTGTTCTGTTCCCAGCCCATCCTGTACAGATAACCAACGATGGTGGTGCCCACGTTATTAGGCGAGGTGTTGCCGTTAAACAGGATGTAGGATTCCGTGAACATTGCCAGGCCGGCAAATATGGATATGGTCAGCACATAGACCGTTGTTGGCTTTAAAAGGGGAAGGGTAATGTGCCTGAATTTCTGAAGGGCAGAGGCGCCGTCAATGGAAGCGGACTCATATAGTTCCTCGGGAATCTGCTGAAGGCCGGATAAATAATACATCATGTTGACTCCGGTCCAGCGCCACATGCAGATGGTAAACAGGGCAATCCATACGGTCAGGGGCTTTCTCAGCCATACAATGGGGCCGTTGCCGAACATGGCCATGACCTGGTTGGCAAAGGAACCTTCCAGTTCGCCGTATATCAGGCGGAAGATGGTGCCTGCAACCACCACGGAGGTAAGGGCCGGCACGAACATGGAGCTCCTGAAGACGGTCTTGCATTTCATCAGCTTGGAATTAAGTATGGCGGCCAGGAGCATGGGGACCGGTATCATGAGGCACAGGGTCACGATTGTGTAGAACATGCTGTTTTTGACCGCCTTGAAAAAGATGGGGTTCATGAGGGACTTATAGTTTTTAAGGCCCACAAAGGTATTGCCTGAGCCGGATACCTTCTGGAAACTCATGGCAACCGTGTTAATGACCGGATACACAAAAAAGATGGAAAAGGTCAGGATAAATGGCAGTATGAAAACATACGGTGCCACTTTCTGGGAATACAGAAAATGAGAAACTATCTTTTTGCGGTTCAATCTCGATTCCTCCATTCATGGGGTTAACGTATGTTTGGAAACGCGGGATACATGGCTGCGCGTTCCGGGAGGGGGCCTTGGGACTGTCCCAAAGCCTCCCTTTCCTCATACTGTTTGATTCATACGCGGGGTTCGGATATCATTCATCGTAAATGACGCTGGCCTGTTCATTCTCAAGCAGCTGGTTCACGTCCTCGTCCAATGAAAGCTCAAATGCATTGGTGTAGGTGGTGGTTCCAAGTATGCTGCGGACATTGGCGTATGCGCCGGAGATATTGGGGGCGGTCAGGTCAATTCCGTATTCATCCCGGATTTCATTCAGCACGTCGAATGGATTGGTATTAAAGTACTGGATGAATTTGTTGTTCTGGTCATGGGTCAGTGTCTCGTCATCCCAAAGCGAGGTCCTGATTGGGTCGAATCCTAATTTTTCCCAGATATAGCGGTTGCCTTCCTCGGACAGTTTTGCGTATGCCAGGAATTCCTTTGCCAGGTCCTGGTTGGCAGACTGGTTGGTCACGCTGGTTCCGGTCCCGCCCTGAAGCACGCAGCGGGTATCTCCCTTGTTCCATACAGGAATCTTGTAGATGGCAATCTTGCCGTTTAAGTCAGGGCAGTAATCCGTGAAACGTCCCATGTACCACAGCGGCATGGCGATGGAGGCAACCCCGGCATTATTCAGGTGTCCGTACCATTCTTCGCAGTGGAATTTGCCGCCAGGGGCAACTTCGCAGATACCGGCGTCAATCATCTTGCGTATAAAGGTGATGGCTTCGGCGTGTTCCGGCGTGTCGATGTTTGGCTGGCCGTCTTCGGTCACGTACTGCACGCCCTTTTCCAGAAGCAGGAGCTGGGGAAGGAACAGATCGCTGAGTTCCACTGCGCACATGGGCTTGTCGGTCTTTTCAAGGACCGTCAGTCCTGCGTTGTAGTAGTCATCCCAGGTTTCAATGGTCCCGGGGTCAACCCCTGCCGCATCCATGATATCCATGTTGTAATAGCATACGCTGGCGCCCAGATGGAAATCAATCCCGTACTGATTGCCCTGGGAATCCCCGTACATGTTAACGCGGGACATGACAATGTCATCTTTGTAGGGCTCTACCACGTCATTGATGGGCAGAAGGTAATTATCCTTTAAGAATGTGGCGTATCTTCCGATTTCAATGTCAGCAATATCAGGGGCGCCCGTGCCTGATTGGAGGGCTACCAGCAGTTTGGTATGTACGGCTGAGCTTTCGCCTGTGGTCACGGTCAGGTTGATGGGTTTATCCGGATGGGATTCGTTCCATTTGTCCGCCATTTCCGTATAGAAGTTTACATGAAGCTCCTGGAAGGTCCACAGCGCCATCTCGGTTCCGCCGTCCACAAAGGTGTTGGTGCCTGTGGTCCCGCCGCCTGCCGGTTCGGCTGTCTGTGGGGCGGGCGCTTCTGTGGCGCCTGCTTCGGTTTTTGCATTGGCTGCAGGTGCAGGGTCGGTGGTGTTGGTCTTGGAACCGCATCCCATTAATGATGTGCTGACAAGTGCTCCGCATAATAACATACTCAATAATCGTTTCCGCATAATTCCCTCTCCTTTTAAACAGTTATCATCCATTGGAATCAAATTAAAATATAAAATTAGATACACGTGTATTTTGCTAAAGCTAAATCGAAAGGATGTTTTTAAGATTTAGTTTTAAGTTAATATTATTATAATAGATATGTATATAATAGTCAATATATGAGAGGTATAGTTTGATATTTTTGGATATATTGCATATAAAATAGGGTAAAATTCATTTAAAATGACTTATGAATTAATGTTAAAATTAATTCATTAAAAAGGAGGAAAACAAGGATTAATTTGTTTGTAAATTGTACGGACCCAAAAAATGGGGAATAAGTGGAGGGAGGGGAGGCGCGGGATAAGGCTAAGATTTTTTTGGAGGAGTCTGACGGGTATTTTTCCTGCCTTCATGTTTTATCAGGATGGGAGTATGGAAATGATGGGGCGGTAAACAGACAGATGGAAGAAAAGGTATAAGAGATGGAAGGCAGTAAAAGGCAGAAGGCAGTAAAAGGCAGAAGGCAGACAAAAGGCAGAAGGCAGATAAAAGGCAGAAGGCAGACAAAAGTCAGAAGGCAGACAAAAGGTAAAAATCAGTCAGAAGACAGAAAAACGGATGGCTGGCCATCCGTTTTATAGACTATATAGGACAAGGTTTTTCCGCATTTGGAGTAAAGTCCGGCTGGATTTCCGGCAGGGTGACTGTGAAGGTGGTGCCGATTCCCTCCTCGCTTCCAACTGCCACATATCCCTTGTGCAGTCGGACAATCTTATCCACCACGGTCAGTCCGATGCCGTTGCCTTCCGTGGTGTGGGAGGGGTCTCCCTGATAGAAACGGTCAAATATGTGAAGGCGCATGTCCTGGCTCATACCACAGCCATTGTCAATGATCTGGAATACGGTATTGCCCTTATCCTGGTGCAGCTTTATCTTGATTTTCCCCCTGTCAGGGGAGAATTTGACAGCATTGTCAATCAGGTTGATCCAGATCTGGTTTAACAGGTTACGGCTGCCGTGATAGCTGACCTCGTCCATGTCGATGATCAGCTCCAGTTCTTTTTTCTGCCATTTGGATTCCAGCAGGAGAATGGACTGGCGCACCTCCTCGGTCAGGTCAAAGCGTTCCATATCCGATAGTATGCTCATATTCTCAATCTTGGAAAGGTTCAGCACATTGGCTGCCAGCTGGGAGAGGCGGGTGGATTCGTGGATGATGATATCCACGTACTCGTCCCGGTCCTCCTGGGACAGATCCGGGTTTTTCAGCAGCTTCGCGAACCCCCGGAGGGACACGATGGGGGTCTTGAACTCATGGGAGAAATTATTGATGAAGTCAGAGCGCAGAAGTTCGGTATTCTCCAGTTCCTGGGCCATGGAATTAAAACTCTCGGAAAGACGGACGAATTCCTGCGTCAGGTCCAGATGGACCCGCACGTGGAAATTGCCATGGGCCAGCTGGTTAATGGCTTCAATCAGATCCCGGATGGGTCTTAGGGGAATCCGGCTGGCCAGGATGGTCAGGGCCATTCCCACCAGGGCGCTGACCAGGATGATGAATGGAATGGGGCGCCAGAACTGGGGCATGGGGATATCTGCCTGGTACCAGATTTTCAGGTACAGGTACATAAGGGCGCCCTGCAGGGTCATGACTGCAAACATGATGACAAATATGATAAGGGACAGAACCAGGGTGATGGTTCCCAATGGTTTGTGCTTCAGCTTGTGTTTCATAAATGTTTCACCGCCTTGTAGCCCAGTCCGCGTATGGTTTCTATGGTGAATTCCGGATATTGTTCGAACCGTTTGCGCAGCCGGTTGATATGTACGTTAATGGTATTGTCATCGGTTTCAGATTCGATTCCCCATATCTCATCCATGAGCTGGATGCGTGTAAATATCTTGCCGGGATAGGACAGGAGCTTGTACAGAAGGTAAAATTCCTTTCTGGGCAGTGTCTGGACGCTGCTGCCCCTGGTGACGGAGAGGGAATCATAGTCCAGGGTCACGCTGCCTATGGTAATCTTCCGTTCGCTGGCAATCTGCGCCCTTCTCAGCAGTGCGCGTATGCGCAGGACCATTTCCTCCTCATCCACCGGTTTTGTCATGTAGTCGTCCGTTCCGGCCATGAATCCTTTGCGTTTATCCTCGGGCAGCACCTTGGCGGTGACCATGAGGATGGGCAGGTTGTAATCCATGGAGCGGAGGTGTCTGGTCAGTTCGTATCCGTCCATGCCCGGCATCATGATATCCAGCACGGCCAGGTCAATGTGGTGTCTGTCAAGGAGTTTCAGGGCCTCCTCCCCGCTGCTGGCCGGAATTGGGTTGAATCCGTTGCATTTCAGGACGGCTTCCATTAATTTTCTTGTATTCTTATCGTCTTCAGCGATTAAAATCTGAAACATGGCATTAACCTCCATCTGAAATCTATTATACATTTATAGCATCCAAATATAAAGTGAACATGAATAAATCACAGAAAGTTCACTTTTTTTATTGGTGTACAGCCGCTTTTGTTAATGTTCAATTTATCTTCAGGCTTTACTATATGAGACGAATGCAAAATGGTAAAGGAGAGCGACAATGGATAAGAAAATGAAGGTTAGGATAGGAATCGGAGCAGCCATTGCAGTTGCGGCAGTCCTTCTTATGCTGTCAGGAAAGAAAAAAGGACAGCAGGGCCCTATGGGAATGGGGCAGGAGGCCGCGGCAACCATTGTGAAGGCGCAGAAACCGTCCGTAGGGGATATCAGCCTGACCACAGGGCTTACCGGAACCGTGGAACCCTCTGACGTTGTCTATGTATACGCCAAGGCTTCCGGCGATGTAACCAGTGTGCTGGTAAAAGCAGGCGATATGGTGGAACAGGGCCAGGTCCTGTGTGAGATTGATACGGAGCAGGTGGAGACTGCCAGGAATTCCATGGATTCCGCGTCCGTATCCCTTTCCGAGGCCCAGAGCAATCTGAGCAGGATGCAGATATTGTATGCCAGCGGAGATCTTTCGGACCAGGAATATGAACAGTATAGCAATAAGGTCAAGTCAGCCAGGCTTCAGTACGAATCAGCCAAGCTGGCCTATGACAGGCAGGTGGAGTACAGCACGGTCACGGCGCCTATCAGCGGCAAGATTGAAAACTGCGACATAGAGGTCCATGACCGTGTCTCCCAGTCAGCCCAGCTGTGCGTGATTGCAGGGGAAGGGGAAAAACGTGTCTCCTTCTACGTGACAGAACGGATGATGGGAAACATTGCCGTGGGCGACAGGCTGGATATACAGAAGGACGGCACAGGGTATGAGGCATATATCAGCGAAATCAGTTCCATGGTGGATTCCGATACCGGGCTTTTTAAGGTAAAGGCAGAACTGAAACATGCGGACGGCATTGCCACTGGCAGCACCGTGAAGCTGAATCTGGTGACTGAGCATACGGAAAACGCAATGATGATCCCTGTGGATGCTGTTTACTACAGCGGAGGGGACGGGTATGTGTACCTCTACCAGGATGGTGTTGCTGCAATGGTGCCGGTGGAAGTAGGACTCTATGATGCGGAACACGCTGAGATATTATCAGGACTGTCCGCTGACGATTTGGTAGTCAGTACGTGGTCTTCTAATCTGTACGAGGGCGCCAGGATACAGCTGAGGACGGAAGACGGCCAGGGCGCCGGGGCGGATGCCCAGGGCCAGCCAGGCGCGGATACCCCAGGCCAGCCAGGTGCGGATACCCAGGGCCAGCCAGGTACAGATACCCCAGGCCAGCCAGGCGCGGATACCCCAGGCCAGCCAGGTGCGGATGCCCAGGCGCAGCCGGCCGCAGACAACCGTGCAGAATAGGGAGGCATACATATGGGACTTACAAGATTTGTACTTAAACGGCCGGTAGCCACGGTCATGACCCTGCTCTGCCTTCTGGTGTTTGGTATTTCCTCCGTGTTTTCAGCAACGCTGGAGCAGATGCCGGATACGGATACGCCCATGCTCATTGTAATGGGAAGATATTCCGGAGCAGGTCCGGAGGATATCAACGAACTGGTGACAGAACCCATCGAAGATGAGGTCAGCACCCTGGAAGGCGTGAAGGGCATGTCTTCCTCATCCAGCGACGGACGGTCCATGGTCATGCTGGAATATGAATACGGCACGGATATGGATGAGGCATACAACGACCTTAAGAAGAAGCTGGATAACCTGGAACGCCAGCTGCCTGACGATGTGGATACATCTGTCATGGAGATGAACAACAATGCCAGCACCACCATGATGCTGTCTATTGCACATAAGACAGAGGCAGACCTTTATGATTATGTGGACCAGATAATCGTCCCTGAATTTGAGAAAATCACTTCTGTTGCAGACGTGGAGGCCACGGGAGGTTCCTCCGGGTATATTAAAATCGAACTGCAGTCAGAAAAGATGGCGCAGTATAAGCTGACCATGGACCAGATTAAGTCGGCTATGGGCGCAGCCAACCTGTCCTATCCTTCCGGGGACGCAGTGGCAGGCAATCTGGAACTGTCCGTGACAACATCGGCTGAGAACGATACATTAGATGATTTGAAGCGGGTGCCCATCACCACATCCAGCGGGCAGATTGTCTATATGGAGGATGTGGCCAATGTATACGAGGCAGAGGAACAAAGAGGAGGCATTTCCAGATATAATGGCCAGGAGACCATCTCCATATCCATTTCCAAGCAGCAGAGCAGTACGGCTATGGATGTGTCATCAGCCGTGCAGAAGACCATTGCCGCCCTGGAGGCGGATGATGAGGACCTGAAGATTACCATTGCAAGGGATACGGCGGACAGTATATTAAGCTCCCTTCAGGACGTGGCGGTGACCATGGTCCTGGCAGTCATCATTTCCATGATCATCATTCTCATATTCTTTGGTGACTATAAGGCATCCCTGATTGTTGGAAGTTCCATCCCCACCTCCATCCTGCTTTCGCTGATACTTATGACAAGCGTGGGATTCTCCCTGAATGTCATTACCATGAGCGCATTGGTGCTGGGCGTGGGCATGATGGTGGATAACTCCATTGTTGTTCTGGAGAGCTGCTTCAGGGCAACGGACGCGTGTGAGGACAAGGGACTGCTGGGGTATGCGAAATCAGCGCTGGCCGGAACGGGCATCGTCCTTCAGTCCATCATTGGTTCCACCGTTACCACCTGCGTGGTTTTCATCCCTCTGGTATTTTTGCAGGGCATGACAGGGCAGATGTTTAAGCCGTTGGGATACACCATCGTGTTCTGTATGACGGCATCCCTGTTTTCAGCCATGACCGTGGTGCCGTTAAGTTATATGATGTATAAGCCAAAGGAAACGGTAAAAGCGCCCATGTCCCGCCCGGTGGCCCACCTTCAGAATGCATACCGCCGCATCATGCCGGGGCTGTTAAGGCATAAGGCCGTGGTCATGCTGTCATCGGTGGCCATCATTATTGCCACCCTGGTACTGGCAAGTGGAATGGAGACAGAGCTTATGACATCCGATGACACGGGGACAGTAAGCGTATCCATTGAGACAAGACCGGGAATCCTGTCGGAACAGGCGGACGAAATGCTGTCCAGGGCCGAGGCCATTGTGGCTGCGGATGAAAATGTGGAGTCCTACATGCTGCGCTATAACAGCAACAGCGGCACCATCACCGCTTATCTGGAAGATGACAGGACCATGGACACGGATGAGGTGGCAAGCCTGTGGGAAAAGGAAATGGCGGACATTGACAACTGTACCATCACGGTAGAGGCGTCCACGTCCATGAGCTTCATGGGAAGGGGCAGGGGGTATGAGGCCATCCTGCGCGGAACCCAGTATGATGAGCTGAAGGAGGTAAGCGACAGGATTGTAAAGGAAATGACGGCCAGGAGTGATGTGGCAAATGTCCATTCCAGCATTGAGAACACGGCGCCTATCGTAACCATTGAGGTGGATCCGGTCATGGCGTCGGCTGAAGGGCTTACCCCTGCGCAGATTGGAAGCATGGTGAGCCAGATGCTGGACGGCATGGAGGTCACCACACTGGATATTGACGGACGTGAGGTCAGCGTGATGGCTGAGTATCCGGAGGAGGATTACAGGACCGTGGACCAGGTGAAGGGCATCATCCTGACCAAGCCTTCCGGCGGTTATGTGGCGCTTACGGATGTGGCTGAGATATATTTTAAAGACAGCCCGGCATCCATTTCCAAAACCGATAAATCCTTTGAGATTACGATTACGGCTGACTATACCGGGGGAAATGTGAAATCAGTGATTGACAGTGAGGTAATCAATCCCAACCTGTCAGGCACGATCACCACCGGGGTCAATTCCAGGGATAAGATGATGCAGGAAGAATTCTCGGCGCTCTACAAGGCCATTGCCATTGCCGTGTTCATGGTATTCGTGGTCATGGCAGCCCAGTTTGAGTCGCCCAAGTTCTCTTTCATGGTCATGACCACCATACCCTTCAGCCTTGTGGGCTCCTTCGGCCTGCTGAAGGTGACCGGCGTGACCATCAGCATGACTTCCCTGCTGGGCTTCCTGGTCCTGGTGGGAACGGTTGTTAATAACGGTATCCTCTATGTGGACACGGTGAACCAGTACAGGATGACCATGGACCTTAAGACTGCCCTCATTGAGGCGGGGGCCACCAGGCTCCGTCCCATCCTGATGACCAGCCTGACCACCATCCTGTCCATGATTCCAATGGCCCTTGCCATTGGCAGCAGCGGTTCCACCACCCAGGGACTTGCAGTGGTCAATATCGGAGGCCTGACAGCCGGGGTGCTGGTGGCATTGTTCATCCTCCCGATTTATTATGCGGTCATGAATGGCAATAAGAAACGGGTGGTTCTTGATATATAGAAGTACCGGGAAGGAAAGGTGAGTACATGACAGGTAGAATGAATGCAGGTTGGGGGATGGCTGGGGAGAATGCGGCAGGAAAGCGTGTAATAGGAAAGCCCGTGGCAGGTATCCTTATGTGCATCGCGGTTGCAGCGTCGTCGCCCTCCGTTTCCCTGGCGGGAAGTCCGGAATTCGCGTATACAGCGGAGCAATGGGCCTCCTTCCGGGATAATAAACTGGAATTTGATGAGATTATATATCTGATTCACGAATACAATAACACGGTCATCCAGAACCAGATAGAGTATAAGGAGTACAGAGGGGAGACGCGGGACGACATTTCCCAGGATTATTACGATGCGGCGGACGATGTATACGGAGCCATGGATTATCCTGACTCAAGTGATTCCGATTTTGCCAGCAGGCTGTCCTCCTATCTGAACAGCCAGATCCAGGTGGATAAGCTGAGGGAGCAGGGCGATGATAATGTGGATGACGGGGAGATTAAGAAGTTAGGATACGACCAGACAGAAGCCACCCTGGTGAAGCAGGCCCAGACCTCCATGATTAATTACTGGACCCAGGCATATACCCTTATGAACCTGAATGAGAGCAAGGTCCAGGCCCAGCTGGCCTATGACTCCACGGTCACGAAGTTAAACGCAGGCATGGGCACCCAGGCGGATGTGCTTTCGGCAAAAGAGTCCGTGTCCTCGGCAGAAGCCGCCATCCTGTCAGCCCGGACCAGCCTTGATAAGACCAAGGAAGAATTGTGTCTAATGCTGGGCTGGACCTATGGGGCGGATGTGGAAATCTGCGATGTGCCGGAGCCGGACATTGCCGGAATCAGCGCCATTGACCTGGAAGCAGATATCACAAAAGCGCTGGAGAATAACTACAGCCTGAAGATATTGGAAAAACAGATTGGTCATGCGGTCAGCACCTCCAACAGGGAAAGCCTGGAACAGTCCTATAAGAACCAGAAGGAGGTTGCTGCAAACAGTGTGAAGACCGCGTACCAGGACCTGATACTGGCAAAAGAGGATTATGTGCAGGCCCAGCAGTCATATGAATCAGAGAGCAGCACCATGGCAGCCGCGGACAGGAAGCTTCTTGCAGGCACCATGACGAGAAATGATTACCAGAAACAGAAGTCCTCTTTTACGACCGCAGAGGTAAATGTCCGCACAAAGAAACTGGCGCTTCTGACAGCCCAGGTCAACTATGACTGGGCCGTGGACGGCCTGGCATCCGTATCATGACAGGGGCGGGAATCAGAAAGGAGGAGACAGGAAGATGAAGGGAAAATATTGGCTTTTGTCAGGCATGATGTCCCTCACCTTGGCCCTGTCAGGTACATTGACGGTCCTGGCAGAAGGGACGGATGCGGAAAATACGGCGGATGCAGAACATACGGCGGATGCGGAACATACGGCGGATGCAGAAAATGCAGCAGATACGGAAAATGCAGCAGATACGACAGATACAGGGGTATCCATGGAAACTTCTGCGGCGACACAGAGAGCCGCATCCCAGGAAATCACTGTGGAATACGGCAATCTGCGCACTCTTTTAAAAGAAGGCAACCTGACCCTTAAAAAGACCATAGAAGACCAGGAAGATTCCGTCAATGCGTATCAGGAAATGTGGGACACCATGAAGTGGGAACAGGATAACCTGGAAGATAAGGCGGAGGAAATGGAAGATGACGCGGACAGCAAGGGAATGGAGACAGCCGCCCTTTACGCCTCCAATGCCTCCATGCTAAAATCTTCTGCCAAACGTATCTATAACCAGATAAAGAACCTGACAGATGAAAAGAGCACCAGAAGCATTGAGAAATCTGCGGACTCCTATACCTACACGGCCCAGACCCTGATGAATTCCTACAATCAGATGGCCAGCAATGTTAAGGCCACGGAAAAAAGCGTAAATGCCCTGGAAGCTTCTTACCAGTCCCTTGTCAGGAAAGGCCAGGCGGGAACCGCCACACAGGCAGAGGTACAGGAGGGGCAGAACCGTCTGGAACAGGCCCGCACATCCCTGGCCTCCCTTAAGGAACAGGAAAAGCAGCTGCGGTTTAAGCTGCTTAACATGCTGGGGCTGGAGGACAGTGGATCGGTATCCATCGGAGCCATACCCGAGCCGGACCTGGCCGCCATCGGGGCCATTGACTTTGAGAGCGATAAGAATAAGGCCATTGGCAATGACTCCAATGTTCAGAACCAGCGCCACTCAAAAGCCGTCAGCACAGCGGAGATGAACCAGAGGTTCAGGCAGGTGGACGAGGCAGAGGGAACCGCAGAAGCCTCCATTACCGCTGCCTACCAGGAACTCCAGGCACGGCTTTTACAGTACCAGGCAGCGCTGGAATCCTATACAGGCGCGGAACTTGTTTACCAGTCCCAAAAGCGCAGGCAGGCGGCAGGCATGCTGTCCAATACGGAATATCTCCAGGGAGAGGCGGACTATGCGAAAAGTAAGGCCGCGAAGGAGACTGCTTCCATGAACCTGGTCCAGGCTTATGAATCTTATTGCTGGGAAGTGAAGGGGATTGGGTAATAGGGGGATTGCATCACACCTGCTCCAGCGAGTCCGTAATATGCCGCGCCGGTATCCGTACGGTGACCTCGGTCCCCTTTCCCAGCGTGCTGGTAAAGGAAAGCCCGTACATTTCCCCATACAGGCTTTTGAGCCTGAGGTTTGTGTTATAAATCCCGATATGCCCGGGGGAAGCCTGCTGCTTTACCCCGGCATCCATATGGGCATGTACCATGTCATGCATCAGGGTATCCAGTTTTTCAGGCGGTATGCCTGCCCCGTCGTCAGAGATGATGAATCCGATATCATCCCCTGACTTCCATCCGGTGAGCAGGATACTGCCTTTTTTCTGTTCCGTTGTCATGATGCCGTGCAGGAATGCATTTTCCACAATGGGCTGGAAGGTGAGCTTGGGGATGGTGTAATCATAGAGTTCATCCGGCACATCCATCACAAAGGTGACGCAGTTGTCATAGCGCATGTTCTGCAGCCTGATATACAGGCTTACATGCTGCAGCTCCGTCTCAATGGAGTTCATGAGCCCGTTGCGGCTTAGGGTCAGCTTGTAGAAACGGGACAGGGCCTGGATGGCCTGGGTTACCTCCTGGTTCCGTCCGGTCTGGGACAGCCAGTTTATCATGTCCAGGGTATTGTAGAGGAAATGCGGATTGATCTGGGCCTGCAGTGCACGGAATTCAGCGCGCCGCAGATTGTCCGCCGCCTCCTTCTGGCTGTCCATGAGAAGCCCGATTTCCTCTGTCATGTAATTGTAGGTGTCGGCCAGCACGCCGATCTCGTCACAGCCAGTGTCCCCGATGTCCAGGGGCTGGGGGCGTCCGGTGCGCACCTTCTCCATCTGCAGGGCAACGGTTATGATACGGTCCGCTATGGAGCCGGACAGCTGAAAGGAGATGTACATGGCAATCGCTGTAAAGAACAGGTAAATCAGCGCAAAATGTGTCATCATGTCCCGGCCCGCGTCCGTGATATGGAGGGCTGGAATGACGGAAACCATAATCCAGTCCGTGTCCTTGATGGGAAAATAGGCCGCATAGGCGGAACTGTCCATAAATGAAACCAGGGAAAACTCCTTTTCCGTGCCCATGCGTGAGCTGAATTCCGAATGGGGCATATAGTACATCCCGGCCAGGGCCATGTCTGAGGCAGAGACAATCACATCCCTGCTGTTGATGATGAACGCGGCCTCATCCATGACGGTTGCATCCTTGCTGAGCACATTATCAAAGGAAGTCCTGGAAAAATAAACTGCTATATAGGCAGAGGCGCTCCTGGAACTGTCAATGGCAGGTTCGCTGTCCGAATATGGAATCCGCGTGATATATGCAAGCCGTCCGTTCTTCTCCGCCTCGCTGGGGGACAGGTACAGTTCAGGACACAGCAGGGAAGTGCTGTGGGAGGTGCTGTAAATCCCGTACCAGTAGCTGCTGGATATTGTGGACATGGGCTGGAACAGGGCTTGATTGAGCTGGTTGTATTGCTGCAGGTCGCCGTAGGCCTGGTCATCATAGTATATTTTCACATCCGTAATCAGGGATGCGTCCGTTATGCTGCGGGCCAGATGGAAGAGGCTGCTCATCCTGGAGGAGGAGATTGTCTTATCCTTTGCATCTTCTATGGGGATACGGAACACGTCCTGTACAAACAGGGAGTTGGTGATTGTATCAGAGGATGAGGACACGTGGGATATCAGGTTCTCCAGGGAATTGACGGTCTGGGCGGACAGCACCTGCTCGGACCGGATGCTGTCCTTCATGACAATGTCATAAATGCGCAGGAAAAAGAAACCTGACAGCACTGCGGTGGGCAGCAGGATCAGGATGATATGTGATATGACCAGTTTCGTCTTCAGCCGCATATCATAGGTATAGCGGTGGATCAGACGTCGGATCGGATTTTTCATTAAAGCATCTTCTCCCTGTATTCAGAAGGGGACAGCCCCACGATTTTTTTAAATGCCTTGCTGTAATAATTGCCGTCGCTGTAGCCCACCTTGGAGGAAATGTCTGCTATCTTATAGCGGGGATCGCTTAAGAACTGCTTGGACATCTTGATCCTGTAATCCGTCAGGTACTGGTTTAAGGTCTGGCCTGTTTCATTTTTAAATACCGTACACACATAGCTGGGTGACAGATGGACGTGTTCGCTTACATCCGGCACAGACAGGGAGGGAGCGGCATAATTCTGCTGGATGAATTCCTTGATTTGGAACACCACGGGATTCTCACCCTGGCTGTCCTCCAGCTGTTCAAAGAACTGCCTTACCTTGGCGCACAGCAGGTCGTGAAGTTCCTTCAGGGTCGCGCAGCCCATGACGCCCTCCCAGATGCTTTCCGTGTTCAGCCCCTCTTTCTGCCACAGGGATATGTAATTGTTCATGCCGTGTTCATCCAGCTTGCTTAAATACCTGTAATAGATGTCCTTGACCTGGCTTGGGCCCAGCACATCACTTGGCACAAATGAACGGTAAAGCTGTCCTGCCAGCTTAAGCGCCTGCGCCTCCTGCTTTTCGGCCAGGGCCATGGAGAACTCCAGCAGCACGTCGGCCGGGGGATGGAAGGGGACATTTACCGTGTCCTTGTCCAGGATGAACCCATATTCATGGAAGAAACTCTGTTTTAAATGCTCCTTTGCTTCCATATAGGAGATGTGCGCCCGTTCCATGCCGCTGACCACCGGACCCACGGAAACAAAGAAACGGGAGATTTCATTCAGCTGTCCGGACAGGAAGACGGCGCAGTCATGAATGAGCTTTTCCTCCTGCCGGGCCTCGGAATACAGGAATATGATAATATACCGGTCCGCCCTGACAAGGTACATCTGTCCTATCCCCTTGTCCGCCAGCATGCTGCTGAAGGCGTCCCTGGCCTGATCCATCCTGTTTTCAGGAAGCAGGGTGACAGGTGTCAGGCTGTCCAGGATGAGGGCACAGATGCAGGTGGAGGAGGTGATGGGAAGTCCAAGGCTCCCAACCAGGCTGACTGCCTCACAAAGACTTTCCGGCTCCGGTTCGGTCAGCAGGAGGGTGAGATGGCCCAATTGCTCCTTTTCATGGCTTCTGGAGGCAGCCAGGCGTGTGCTCATGGTACGGCGTGTTTCCACGGCCTCGCCCAGGGCCAGTTTAAGTTCCTTCATGTCCAGGGGTTTTTCCACATAACTCACAGCCTTCAGCTTGATGGCGGCTTTCAGATATTCCTTATCTGAATAAGCGCTCATGAAAATAATGACAGTGCCTGGATTGGCAGCCAGGATCTGCTCCGCCATCTGAACGCCGTTCATCCGCGGCATCCGTATATCCGTAAGCACGATGTCGGGTAATTCCTCTAAAGCGGTTTCCAGGCCGTGGACACCGTCATCAGCCAGGAATACGCCGGATATCCCAAGCGCCTCTAAATCCAGGCTGTCCCGTATGCCTTCCCTTGTCAGCTTCTCATCATCAGCAATTAAAAGTTTCATCTATATCAACGTCCCTTTCTATCGGTAAACCCATAATTATGGCTTATATCATTATTGTAACAAGAATTCGGCAATTTGCAATGAAAATAGACAAAATCCCCTGTTAGGTATATACTGGAAAAAGAAATTCATTGAAGGCGGTGGCGAAGATGAAGGGCAGGCATGGTGTATGGATACTGGCTGTGATACTGATGATGGCAGGAATCTTTATAAGCTCCTGTTATGGGACGCAGCTTCACGACAAGGGGACCTATGCCATTGTCATGAAATCCAGGGATAACTGGTACAATGAGCTGGCCAGCCAGGGATACCGCAGTGTCATAGAGGATGCAGGCAAAAACTGTCTCACCCTGTATCCGGAAGAGGCCACGGCCCAGGAGCAGGTCCGGCTGATCCGCAACCTGATCCATGAACAGGTGGATGCCATTGCAGTGGCTGCCAATGATGTGGATGCTCTGGCGCCGGCCCTCAGGGAAGCCAGGGAAAAAGGCATATCCGTGATTACCCTGGATGCGGATGCACAGGCGGACAGCAGGAGCATTTACATTAAACCGGTAGACGCAGAGAAGCTGGGGCGTGCCCTGGTGCGTTCGGCCTGTGAGCTATGCGGGGGCAGCGGCCAGTGGTGCATCCTTTCTGCGGGCAGCCGTTCCGCCAACCAGAATGAGTGGATGTACTGGATGAAAAAGGAACTGGAAGAGGCAAAATATAAGGATATGCGCCTGGTGGACATTGCTTTTGGGGAAGGCGTATATGATAAGGCTGCAAAGGAAACCGAGCGTCTGCTAAAGAACTACCCGGATGTGAAGGTCATCTGCAGCCTGTCCACGGAAGGAATCAAGGCAGCGGCGGACGTGGTAAAAAAACAGGGAAAAGAAAAGACGGTCAAGGTAATAGGCCTGGGCCTGCCCAGCCAGATGGCGGAATACATCGGCGATGGGGAAGAGGATATATGCCCTGTGATGTACATATGGGATCCGGTGGAGATGGGAAAGGTGGCGGCCTTGGTGTCCATGGGGCTGTGGTCCGGGGACATAGAGGAACAGCCGGGGGAGGACATCCTTCTGGACAATGGCAGGACATACAGGATAGACACGGGATATGACGGCGGTCTGGAAATCATATCCGGGGAGCCGATCCGCATTGACAAGGACAATATTGAGTACTGGGAAACCCGGTTATAGGTAAAGAATGTACAATTTTACGCCATTTAAAAAGATATTACCATAGAATTGTAATTGCCTGCATGCTATGATAAGGATGTAAAGAAAAAGAACGGTATACAGAAGAAAAAATGGAAATATACTATACGGAGGTGAATAAAGATGAAACATATACTTGTAAAATTTGACCAGGCAGACCAGATTATTAATTTCGTCCGGATCATCAACCGCTATTCATATGATGCAGATGTAAAATGCGGCAGCCGTGTGGTTGATGCAAAGTCAGTGGTTGGTGTGTTATCCCTGGCAAAGTCCAAGACAGTGGAGCTGATTCTTCATACAGATGAATGCGACGCGCTTCTGGAAGAAATCGCTCCTTATGCAGCATGACTTAACATGAATCCCCATACTTAAATACAGACACTGGAAACAGGCGCCGGCCGGCTGCGGGATATGCAGCGGTTAGGCGTCTTTTTAATATGGAAGGAGGATATCCCAACCCCGGCCTTTTTATACCCCGGGGAATATTTTACCTTCCCTTTACGAAAGTTTTATCAAACAATGGTATCTCTTAGTTTGCCAGGATGTGACAATGGACAGGAACCTGCCAACAGGCCTTTGTACGGAAAAAAGTACAAAGACCTGCCGGGCATTTTGCACTGACAGGGGAAATCGGGAATTGGGTACGGGTGCAGGACGGATGATGGGATCCTGTAGAAAAAGTACCAGGCAATTCAGAGGGGGCCGGAAACAGGGTCCCGGGAAGAAGGGGAGAAATGGCAAAACCATTGGAATACGAGATAAAACGGATATATGCCAGCCTGCGCAAATCCGAACAAAAGGCAGCGGACTATTACCTGGGGTATGACGGACCGGCGGAGACAATGTCCATTGCGGCCATGGCCAGGGCGGCCGGGGTCAGCCAGCCCACCGTGATGCGGTTCGTGAAAGCCCTGGGACTGGAAGGCTTTAAGGAATTCAAGTACCAGGTCCTGAAGGCGTCCATGGGCGGTAATGGCAGTGGAACGGGAGAGGAGGGCGGCGGGCGTTCAGAGGATGTCCTGCGGTATGGCTACGAGATATCCGCCCAGGACCGGCCGGAGGAAGTTCCCGGGCGCGTGGTGGCCCAGTCCGTGTCTTATCTGGATGATGCGTTAAAACATATATCCCCGTCATCCATCAACAGGGCGGCTGAAATCATCTGCGGCGCCAGGCAGATTGCCGTCTACTACGTGGAAAATTCGGCCTCTGTTGCAGGGGACCTGGTCACAAAGCTTATGTATCTGGGGTTTAACTGCATCATGTACAACGATATCTATCTCCAGCATATAAGCGCCGGCAATCTGGACAGCCGGGATGTTGCAATCGGCATATCCTATTCCGGTTCATCTAAGAATACGGTGGACGTGATGAAGCTGGCGAAAAAGAAAGGGGCTGCCACCATTGCCATCACGAATTTTGAACATTCGCTGATTGCGGGATATGCGGATATCCTGCTGTGTACCAGCAGCCAGCAGCTCCTGTATGGCAATGCCATATTTTCCCGCATGTCCCAGACCGCAGTGGTAGACATGATATACATGGGAATCATCCTCAGGGACTATGGACATTTTACAGGAAAGCTGGATGAGAGCAGCCGGATCATACGCAGGCAGGCATACTGAGGGCAGCCGGATCATACGGAGGCAGGCATACCGGGGCGTGGTTGGAAATCCATTCCCGCCTGATTAAAAAGAAGGTTTTGTAGAAAGACTACAAGCCTTCTTTTTTTCCATTTTGCGGCTTTACCATCCCTTTACAAAGGACTTACATGGATCTTGTTGTATCCGGCCGGGCGGTTGTGTTTTAATGTGGGTGTTTAGAAGAACGGTTTGGGCAGATTGAAGGAGGGCATTTATGCTGGAATTGAAACATATCAGGAAATCATTTGACGGAGTAACCATATTGGATGACATCAGCCTGACAATCGGGGACGGGGAAATCGTATCCATCCTGGGTCCGTCGGGATGCGGGAAAACCACCCTGCTGAACCTGATTCTTGGAATCACGGATGCGGACAGCGGGCAGATGGTGTTCCAGGGACGGGACATCACCCGGGTTCCCATGGAGGAAAGGGGATTTAACATTGTATTCCAGGATTATGCGCTGTTCCCCAACCTTAATGTATATAAGAACATTACATACGGGCTTAAGAACCGGCCGGGGATTTCCACGGATCAGGAGGTGGAGGAGTTCATTGACCTGTTTGGGCTCAGGGAACATCTGTGCAAACGGATTGACCAGCTGTCCGGCGGGCAGAAGCAGAGGGCGGCGCTGGCCAGGACCATGGTCATGAAGCCCAAAATCCTGCTGCTGGACGAACCCTTAAGCGCCCTGGACGGGGTAATCAAGGAATCCATTAAAGAAAAAATCAAGGAGATTGCAAGGGGATTCAAACTGACCACGGTGATTGTTACCCATGACCCGGAGGAGGCCCTGACCCTTTCCGACAAGGTGATGATTGTGAATAAGGGGGGCATTGCCCAGTTTGGCAGACCGGAGGAAATCATAGGCAGGCCTGCGGACCGCTTTGTGGAGGAATTCATCCTAAACCAGCTGGTGATAAAAAAGAATAATATTTTCTCCCTGTTCCAGAGGGAACCGGCTGCCCGCGTAATCATGCAGGCAGGCTGACCGGTAAATGATGGGAGGTTTGACAATGAAGACTATGAAAGAAAGGGAGATTAAGGGCATTTACGCGCTGGTTACCGGTGTTTTCCTGATATTCCTGCTGGTTCCCATCCTGCTTCTTTTGGGTAAATCCTTTGAGTACCAGGGAGGCATTGCCCTGTCGCATTATGCGGATGTGCTTACCGGAAAGGGATTTGCAGGAGTATTTGCAAGGAGCGCGGCAGTGGCGTCCCTCAGCGCGGTGGTGACCACAGTCCTGGCATTCATCCTTTCCTATACCATCCATTACACCAATGTCCCTGGGGGACTGAAGGGGTTCATACGCCTGGCGGCCGTGATTCCCATGCTGCTTCCCACCATCACATATGGATTCGCCATCATTTATTCCTTTGGGAAACAGGGGCTTCTGACCAGGCTGCTGGGACGGCAGCTCTTTGATATATACGGATTCTGGGGACTGCTTTTAGGGTATGTGATTTACACCCTGCCGGTTTCCTTCCTGTTGATATTTAATTCCATGGGTTTTATTGACAAAAAGTTCATGATTGTATCCAGGATCATGGGGGACAGCCCGTTTTCCACCTTCCTTGGGACCGTAATCCGGCCCCTTCTTGGAACCCTGGCCGCTTCTTTTGTACAGTGCTTTTTCCTCTGCTTTACGGATTACGGCATCCCGGCATCCGTGGGAGGGAGGTATGACGTGGTGGCTTCGGTGCTTTACAATGAAATGCTGGGGAGCGTGCCGGATTTCAACCGCGGGGCCGTGGTGGCCATGTCCATGCTGGTGCCGTCCGTTGTGAGCATTTCCCTGCTTCATTACCTGGAGCGCTATAATATCCGATACAGCCGTATTTCCAATACGGAAATCCGCAGGGGCAGGTTCCGGGACGTGTCCTGCGGCGCGGCGTCCTGTGCCATCCTGGCCAGTGTCCTCAGTGTGTTTGCCGTCATATTCGTGGTACCCATGGTACAGGAATGGCCCTATCAGATGGATTTCACATTCAGCCATGTTTGGGATGTGTTCCGGGACTCCTCTCTTGTGGCCGTATACAAAAACTCCATCCTGGTTGCGGCCCTGACCGCCCTGACCGGCTCCCTGATTGTGTACGGGGCAGCCCTTGCAACTGCCAGAAGCAGCCTGGACCAAAGGCTTAAGGACATCATGGAAAGCATTGCCCTGGTGACCAACACCATACCTGGCATGGTAATCGGCATCGCGTTCCTGTTCACCTTTTCCGGGACCCCGGTGCAGAATACATTTTTCCTCCTGGTCATCTGCAATGTGGTGCATTTTTTCTCCACGCCATACCTGATGATGAAGAGCACCCTTGCAAAGATGAACGCGACCTGGGAAACAACCGCCCTGCTTATGGGGGATACCTGGTTCAGGACCATCCTGCGCGTGGTCACGCCCAACGCCGTGTCCACCCTGCTGGAAGTATTCAGCTATTACTTTGTCAATGCAATGGTAACGGTCAGCGCCGTGATTTTCATCGCAGGAGCCAGGACCATGGTCATCACCACGAAAATAAAGGAACTGCAGTATTATACAAAATTCAATGAGATATTTGTACTCTCCATCCTGATCATGGTCACGAACCTTGGGGCCAAGGCGCTGTCCGGCGCGTTAGCAGGAAGAGGGGAACATATAAAAAAGAAAAGAGGAACGTTCATGAAAAAGTGGAAAAAAGCAGCAACCCTGGGAATGACTGCACTGATTGCAGCGTCAGCCCTCACATTAACCGGCTGTTCCGGCAGGGAAAAACAGGTGGTAATCTATTCCAATGGGGATGATGAGGCCATAGAAGCCATGAAACATGCCCTGGACAGCAATGGATTTGAAGGAAAATACCTGCTCCAGTCCTTTGGGACCTCTGAGCTTGGCGGCAAGCTGCTGGCAGAGGGGACCAACATAGAGGCGGACGTGGTCACCATGAGCTCCTTTTACCTGGAAAGTGCCCAGGACCAGAACCATATGTTTGCGGACCTTGCCTTTGACGCCGGGGCAATAGAGGAATACCCTTCTTACTACACGCCGATTACAAAGCAGGAGGGCGCAATCATTGTCAACACTGAGATGATGAAGGAACATAACCTGGCCATGCCTGCCTGCTTGAAGGATCTGTCAAAGCCGGAGTACGGAGGTCTTGTTTCGGTAACCGATATCAAAAGTTCATCCACCGCATGGCTGCTGATGCAGGCCCTTATCAGTGAATACGGCGAGGACGGCGCGGGGGAAGTGCTTGCCGGTATTTACAAAAATGCAGGCCCGCATATTGAAAACTCCGGTTCAGCTCCCCTTAAGAAGGTGCGCGCAGGGGAGGTGGCCATTGGATTCGGCCTTCGCCATCAGGCCGTGGCAGATAAGGCCCAGGGGCTGCCGGTAGACTATGTGGACCCCTTGGAAGGGAACTTCTCCCTGACCGAATCCGTGGCAGTGATTGATAAAGGCGGCAAGACCAGCCCGATGGCCCAGAAGATGGCTGAATGTATCATTAAAAACGGAAGGGCGGAATTGATTAAAACATACCCCCTGCCGGTTTATGAAGGGGAACAGGGGAATCCTGCCAATATGTCCGCCTATCCAAAGGTATTTCCCCAAAAGCTGACGGTGGACCTGCTGAAACAGCATCAGGACCTTTCAGAAAGCTGTAAATAACCACAAACAAGAGGAAAGAGGAGCAAACCGATATGATGAATTATAAACTGCTGACACCGGGGCCTTTAACGACCACGGAAACCGTGAAGAAAGAGATGATGTTTGACCACTGCACCTGGGATGATGATTATAAGAAAATCACACAGGAAATCCGCAGGAAACTTCTTGGGCTGGCCCATGTGACGGAACCGGAATATACCTGCGTACTGATGCAGGGCAGCGGCACCTTTGGGGTGGAGTCCGTCCTGACAAGCTGCGCCGGGCCGGAGGACTGCCTGCTGATTGCCTCCAACGGCGCTTATGGGGACAGGATGGCGGACATTGCAAGGCACGCAGGAATCCCGTTCATCCAGTACTGTGAGGAATATGACCGGGTTCCTTCGGCGGACCGGATCCGTGGGTTCATCCAGAAGTACCCGGAGATTACCCATGTCTGCATGGTGCACAGCGAGACAACATCCGGGATTTTAAACGATATTGCATCTGTGGCAAAGGCGGTAAAGGAAGCGGGCCGGGTCTTTATCGTGGACGCCATGAGCAGTTTTGGCGGCGTGGATATACCGGCCGGGGATTTGGGGATTGATTTCATCATCAGCAGCGCCAACAAATGCATCCAGGGCGTGCCGGGATTTTCCTTCATCATCTGCCGGCGGGATGAACTGATGAAATGCAGGGGCAAGGCGTTAAGCCTGTCCCTGGACCTGTACGGCCAGTGGGAGACCATGGAAAAGGACGGGAAATGGAGATTCACCTCCCCCACCCATGCGGTGCTGGCCTTTGCGCAGGCGCTCAGGGAAATGGAGGCGGAAGGCGGGATTGAGGCCAGGAGCAGACGGTATGCAGGCAATAACAGGCTTCTGATTAAGAAGCTGGCAGGCCTTGGTATCCGTCCATATATTGAAGGGAAATATCAGGGCCCCATCATCACCACCTTTTTCTACCCAAAGGACAGCTGCTTTTCCTTTGAGGAAATGTACCATTATATAAAGGAACGGGGATATGCCATCTATCCGGGCAAGGTGACGGACGCGGACACCTTCCGGATTGGCAATATCGGGGAAATCTATGAGGATGATATCATAAAACTTTATGGTATAATAAAAGAGTTCCTGGAGGGCAGAAAAGCCAGGGGACATGACATGGAGGGACAGTAAAATGGCATTATTTGACGCAGTTATTTTTGACTGGGCAGGCACCACCGTGGATTACGGATGCTTTGCCCCGGTACAGGCATTTGCAGACGCGTTTGGGGAATATGGAATCCGGCCCACCATGGACGAGATACGGGGGCCCATGGGAATGTTAAAACGCGACCATGTGCGGACCATGCTGGAGATGGAACGGATTTCCAGGGAATGGGAAAGGGTCCATGGCCGGGCGTTTACCCAGGAGGATGTGGAACAGGTCTATGTGCTCAGCGAAAGCAAGATCCTTGGCCTGGTGGGCGGATTCACTGATGTAAAGCCATATGTGGAAGAAACCGTGGAAACGCTGCGTACCCATGGAATCCGGATCGGCTCCACCACCGGATATACGGATGCAATGATGGACATTGTGGTGCCTGCCGCTGCAAAAAAGGGTTACAGCCCGGACTGCTGGTTCAGCCCGGATTCCACGGGACACAAAGGAAGGCCGTTCCCCTACATGATTTTCCGCAACATGGAGGCCCTGGGGCTTTCCGATGTCAGGCGTGTCATGAAGGTTGGGGACACGGTTTCTGACATAAAAGAAGGGAAAAATGCCGGGGTTTATACGGTGGGGATTCTGGAGGGAAGCTCTGCCATGGGATTGTCCATGGCGGAATATGAGGCCCTTTCCCCGGAGGACAGGGAGCATGCCTGCAAGATTGTGAGCCAGAGGTTCCTGGAGGCAGGGGCCGACTGGGTGGTCAGGGATATACGGGGGGTTCTGGAGCTTATACTCCAATAATAGTATGTCAGGACACGGCGCCGTGGGGCACCGGCATTGAAAAGCCTCTTTCTTTTGGTTATAATAGTAAGTAGTTGAAGCAGGACATGCAGCAAAAGAAAGGAGAAGCCTATGGCCATAATTGCAGGAATCATGGTACCTCACCCGCCTCTTATCATACCCGATGTGGGACGGGGCCAGCAGGTACGGATAAAGGACACGGTCCAGGCCTATCGTGAGGCGGCCGGTCTGGTGGCGGCATTAAAGCCGGATACCATTGTGATGCTGTCGCCCCACACGGTGATGTATGCGGATTACTTCCATGTATCCCCGGGAACCGGTGCAAAGGGGGACTTTGGCCAGTTCCTTGCCCCTCAGCAAGCAGTGGAAGCAGAGTATGACACCGGATTTGTGGAAGAACTCTGCGGCCTTTCGGACGACGCGGATTTCCCCATGGGAAGCGAGGGCGGGAGGGACAGGGAACTGGACCATGGAACCATGGTTCCCTTGTATTTCATCAACCAGGTTTACCGCGGTTACAAGCTGGTGCGCATCGGAGGTTCCGGGCTTTCCCTGGCAGACCATTACCGGGCCGGACAGCTGATTGCCCGTGCGGCAGGGCGTCTGGGACGCAGGACGGTGATTGTTGCCAGCGGGGACCTTTCCCATAAACTGAAGGAGGAGGGTCCTTATGGTTTCTGCGCCCAGGGGCCGGAATACGATAAGCGCATCATGGATGTGATGGGAGAGGCCAGGTTCGGGGAACTGCTGGAATTCACGGAGGGGTTCTGTGAGAAGGCGGGGGAATGCGGACACAGAAGCTTTACCATGATGGCAGGCGCCATGGACGGCATGGCGGTAAAGCCCCGGCGTCTGTCCTACGAAGGGCCTTTTGGGGTGGGATACGGCATCTGCACCTTCGAGGTACAGGGAGAGGACAAAAGCCGTTTCTTTTTACGTGCATACCAGGAACTGGAACAGGAGCAGTGCAGGAAGAAACAGGAAAAAGAAGACGCATACGTATCCCTGGCAAGAAAATCCCTGGAGCATTACGTGCATACCAGAAGGATGATACCCATGCAGGCAGTGGGAGGGAACCTGCCGGATGAAATGTTAAGATCCCGGGCAGGCGTATTTGTGTCCATCCATAAAAACGGCGCCCTTAGGGGCTGCATCGGTACCATCTCGCCCGTATGCGGCAATGTGGCGGAGGAAATCATCCAAAATGCGGTAAGCGCGGGCATCCATGACCCCAGGTTCCCGTCGGTCCGGGAGGATGAACTGCAGCAGCTGGTGTACAGCGTGGACGTCCTGGGGGAAACATCGCCCATAAAGGGGCCTGAGGAGCTGGATGTAAAACGGTATGGCGTCATTGTGTCCAAAGGACGGAAAAGGGGGCTTCTACTGCCGAATCTGGATGGGGTGGATACGGTGGAGCAGCAGATAGGCATTGCCAGGCAGAAGGCCGGAATCGGGCCGGATGAAAAAGGGGTCAGCCTGGAGCGTTTTGAAGTCATAAGGCATGGTGATAAGGGATGAGGATGACATGCGATGTATGTATGCACCGGTGCAGCCTGGATACCGGGCAGGCCGGCATCTGCCGGGCCAGGGGAAACCGGGGCAATGGAATCATACCATTAAATTACGGCAAACTCACATCCATGGCCCTGGACCCGGTGGAGAAGAAGCCGCTTCGCAGGTTCTGTCCGGGCAGCATGATCCTGTCCGTGGGCAGCTTTGGATGCAATTTAAAATGTCCCTTCTGCCAGAACCATGAGATATCCATGGCAGGTGAGGCGGACAGCCGGATTGTCCCGGTGACCCCAAAACAGCTGGCGGAAAAGGCCGCGGACCTTAGAGCCAGGGGGAATATAGGCGTGGCCTATACCTACAATGAGCCCATGGTAGGATGGGAGTTTGTCCGGGATACGGCCCGCCTTGTGAGGGGGGCCGGGATGAAAAATGTGATTGTGACCAATGGGAGCGTAAGCGGTAAGGTCCTGGATGAAGTGCTGCCCTTCACGGATGCCATGAATATAGACCTGAAAGGTTTTACGGATTGTTATTACGGGAAACTGGGAGGCAGCCTGGAGGTGGTGAAGCATTTCATAGAGCAGGCGGCCGCCGGATGCCATGTGGAGCTTACGACCTTGATTGTGCCTGGTGAAAATGATTCAGAAGCAGAGATAAGGGAACTTGCTGCCTGGGTTGCGTCTGTGGATCCACGGATTCCCCTTCATATTACCAGGTTTTTCCCCAGGTGGAAGATGACGGACCGGGATGCAACGGATATCCGCCATCTGTATGCGCTGGTCAGGGCTGCCCGGGAAAGCCTGGAGTACGTATTTGCCGGTAACTGTTAATGCCCTCATGAATACCCTCATTTCATGAATACCTTCATCAATCATCCCATCCTGTTAACCGTCTGGACAAAAGGCAGCCTTATGCCTGTCCTGGTAACCTGTATGAAGGATTCGCATATAATGGAAGTAACGGACGTGAATGCACTGCCGCCGAAAGCCTGGCAGTGCATTTGCTGTATGCGACAGGGGGAGAGTAGAATGTATCACAATCAAATGGACAGATGTAACTTTGATGATGGTAATGATTGCATGCCTCGGGAATGTGATTGTTATTGCTGCCGCGGGCCTGCCGGTCCGGCAGGTCCTCAAGGGGCGCCTGGGCCGGAAGGCCCTCAGGGAGCGCCGGGTACCGCTGGCCCCCGGGGAGCGACCGGCCCTGCCGGGTCCCGCGGGCTGCCAGGCCCCCAGGGAGTGCCAGGGCCGCAAGGCGTGCCAGGTCCCCAGGGAATGACTGGTCCCCAGGGAGTGACCGGCCCTCAGGGGGTGACCGGCCCCCAGGGAGTGACCGGCCCCCAAGGGGTGTCAGGCCCCCAGGGAGTGCCGGGTCCCCAGGGGGTGCCAGGTCCTCAGGGAGTGCTGGGTCCCCGTGGGGCGACCGGCCCCCAGGGGATGACAGGTCCCCAGGGAGTGACCGGTGCTCAGGGAGCAGCAGGCCCTCAGGGAGCCACAGGTCCCCGTGGAGTGACCGGCCCCCAGGGGGTGACAGGTCCCCAGGGGGTGACCGGCCCCCAGGGAGTGCCGGGGCCTCAGGGAGCGGCAGGTCCCCGTGGAGCAACCGGCCATCAGGGGCAGCCAGGCCCTCAGGGACAGCCAGGCCCTCAGGGGGTGACCGGCCCCCAGGGAGTGACCGGCCCTCAGGGAGTGACCGGCCCCCAGGGGCAGCCGGGCCCTCAGGGAGTACCTGGTCCCCAGGGCGCCACAGGACTTCAGGGAATCCAGGGACCTATGGGGCCAAGGGGGGCAACCGGGGCAGCAGGAGTACCGGGGCCAACAGGCCCAACAGGAGGCATGGGAGTGACCGGCCCCCGGGGGGCAACCGGTGAAGATGGCCCCAGAGGGAATACCGGGCCAACAGGTCCTCAGGGAGAAGCTGGCCCCACTGGCCCGGCCGGACCTCAGGGACCAATGGGGCCTCAGGGGGAACCAGGTCCTGAAGGGATTCAGGGAGTGCCGGGACCGGCGGGGCCCCAGGGAAACGCAGGTGTTACAGGAGCCACCGGGCTTCAGGGCCCCACAGGTCCTACAGGAGCCACAGGACTCCAGGGCCCGACCGGCCCCACAGGCCCTACGGAGCCATATCCCAATGATATATTTGCATCATTTATTAATTTTGCCGCCGTATACAGGAATGCGGAGCTGATTCCCATGGGAATCGGGGTGGCGGACATCACGGATAACATTGTGCTGACGGATCCCACCCATGTAACCCTGCAGCCGGGATTCTACTCTATTTTTTATGAGGTCTCGGTGCTGTATTCCGGTACTACATTCATGCAGATTACCCCGTCCTATAATGGTAGCTCCCATATTGAATACGGGATTTATTTCATGACAGGACCGGACCGGTCCAGCGCATTTGGGTCTGTTTCCTTCATCATTGAGGTGGTGCAGCCCACTGTGTTCACACTCACCTACAACAGCCCGGGAGCAGGGACAGAGGGAACCCTGACCATGGTTATCTTTAAGCTGCGCAGGGAATCTTAAATTGACTTTTAAAACCTGCCGTAGTATACTGTAGCAAGAAAACAAAGAGGGGTGCTGGTCCGTAACTGATACCGGCTGAGATGGAACTCCGGTTTCCGAACCCTGATACCTGATCTGGATAATGCCAGCGTAGGAAGTGCACAGACCATGTCTGTAATATCCCGCCCGGATTATCCGGGCGGGATTTTTATAACCGGAATTGCTGATAAAAGATGAGGAGGAGAGGTTTCTATGAACGCAAGTGTAGCCATTCAGACATTACCGGAGGCAAAGGACAATGAGGAATTAATCCGCATTGTGGACGAGGTGATTGATTACATTAAAAGTACGGGGTTAAACTACTATGTAGGACCCTTTGAGACTGCAATTGAGGGGGATTATGACCAGCTCATGGATATTGTCAAGGAGTGCCAGCATATTGCAGTCAGGGCGGGAGCGCCTTCCGTGGCCGCGTACATTAAAGTATCTTACCATCCTGAAGGAGATGTACTTACCATTGAAAAGAAAGTTACAAAACACCACCAGTAGGATATGGTCATTTTCAGCAGCGGCCTTTATCCTGGTCCTGTGGCAGGCAGCGGTATCCCTGGGCTGCGTCCAGGGATTCATGCTGCCTTCCCCCATCCAGGTACTGAGGACTTTTATAAGCGAATTCCCCATACTCATGGATAATGCCCGGATAACCCTGGCAGAAGCGGCTTTGGGACTGTTATGCGGAATTGCCACCGGATTTGCGGCGGCTGTGCTCATGGACCGTTTTAAGCGGGCTTACCAGGCATTTTATCCCATTGTGGTGCTGACCCAGACCGTGCCGGCCGTGGCCATGGCGCCGCTTCTGGTGCTTTGGTTTGGTTATGAGATGACGCCCAAGGTCATATTGATTGTCATTACCACATTTTTCCCGATTACGGTGGGGATGCTCACAGGGTTTAAGTCAGCTGACCCGGACGCGGTGGACCTTTTGCGGGCCATGGGCGCAGGGCGGATGCAGATATTCCGTTATCTGAAGCTGCCGGGGGCAATGGGCCAGTTCTTTTCCAGCCTTAAGATATCGGCAAGCTATGCAGTGGTTGGGGCGGTCATCTCGGAGTGGCTGGGCGGTTTCGGCGGGCTGGGCGTATATATGACCAGGGTAAGGAAGGCATTTTCATTTGATAAAATGTTTGCGGTCATATTTCTCATATCGGTCATCAGCCTGCTGCTTATGCGGGCAGTGGAGCTGCTGCAGGAAAAGTGCATGCCATGGGAAAAAGGAGACGGGACAGGCAGAAGGAGGACAGGATGAGAAAAGGATACACAGGCCTGCTGGTAGCGGCCCTGATCGGAGCAATCCTGACCGGATGCGCAGGAGCATCAGGCAGTGATGGGCATGGGGCAGGCAGTCAGGAGGAACAGCCCCTTAAGGAGATTACGTTTGTGCTGGACTGGACGCCCAACACCAACCATACAGGGTTATATGTGGCCCGGGAAAAAGGATATTTTAGGGATGCGGGCCTTGAGGTAACCATGGTGCAGCCGCCGGAAAACGGCGCTGAGGTGCTGGCTGCGTCAGGCAAGGCCCAGTTTGCCATGTCTTTTCAGGACAGCCTGGCGCCTGCGTTTTCAGGTGAAAACAAGCTTCCGGTGACAGCGGTGGCGGCGGTTATCCAGCACAATACATCCGGCATCATTTCCCGGAAGGGGGAGGGGATGGACAGGCCCAAGGGACTGGAAGGCAGACAGTATGCCACCTGGGACCTTCCCATTGAAAAGGCCACTATCCGGGAAGTGGTGGAAGCGGACGGCGGGGATTTTGACAAGATTAAGCTGATTCCCAGCATGGTCACGGACGAGGTAACTGCCCTTAAGACGAAATCAGTGGACGCCATCTGGATTTTCTATGGCTGGGCAGGTGTGAAGACGGAGCTGGAGGGGCTGGAAACGGATTATTTTGCATTTGCGGACATGGACCCTGTATTTGACTTCTACACCCCGGTCATTATTGCGAACAATGACTTCCTGGAAAATGAACCGGACACGGCAAAGGCATTTGTGGAAGCCGTGGGCAGGGGATATGAGTATGCGGCCAGGGAGCCCGAGGCAGCGGCGGCCATCCTTTGTAAGGCGGCGCCTGAACTGGACCCGGAGCTTGTGAAGGCCAGCCAGATATACCTGGCTGACAAGTACCAGGCAGATGCAGGGCAGTGGGGATACATTTCCCCGGAGCGCTGGAATGCATATTATGGCTGGCTGGGTGAAAAAGGGCTGACAGAGACCCCCATTGAGGAAAATACAGGTTTTACCAATGAGTATCTGCCCTGATATGGATGCGGGGCCTATACGGCGGAAGGAGGGGAGGAGCCGATGGCACAGCTGAGGGTTGAAGGAATATCCAAATCCTTTGACGGGGAACCGGTCATCCGGGATATTTCCATTGAGCTGCACAAAGGGGAGCTGGTGTCCCTGTTAGGTATCAGCGGAGGCGGCAAGACCACCCTGTTCAATATCATTGCAGGCCTAAGCGCCCCGGATAAGGGGAGGGTGGTGATGGACGGGGAGGATATTACCGGATGCCCGGGCCATGTGAGTTATATGCTTCAGAAGGACCTGCTGTTCCCCTTTTGCACCATTGAGGATAATGTGGCCCTCCCCCTGATTGTAAAAGGCGTGAAGAAAAAAGAGGCCAGGCAGCAGGCGGGGAAGTATTTTGCAGGATTTGGCCTGGAAGGCACCCAGAAAAAGTATCCGGCCCAGCTTTCCGGAGGCATGCGCCAACGGGCGGCGCTTTTAAGGACCTATCTTTTTTCCGGCAGTGTGGCGCTGTTGGATGAACCGTTTTCCGCCCTGGACATGCTTACGAAACAGTCGGTCCATGGCTGGTACCTGGATGTGATGGAACAGATCCGCCTGTCCACCCTGTTCATTACCCATGATATTGACGAGGCAGTTCTCCTTTCCGACCGGATATACCTGCTGACCGGAAAGCCGGGCACCATAACAGGGGAAATCGTGATAAAGGAGCCAAAGCCAAGGGCAAAGGATTTCCAGGTGACCGAAGCTTTTCTGGAATACAAGAAGACAATATTGAACCATCTGAGGAAGTACTCGGATACGGTTTAGCAAAAAAGGATTTCCGGTGTGGCTGCTGGAAATCCTTTTTCCCTTTGCGGTGTGAAAGCAGATTCTCCGGTTGACGGCAGTACCGGAAGCAGAATATAATGGTACCATGAACATCAGGGGGGTGTTTGGACATTCATTCCCGCCATCTGCCCTAAGGAATCCGCCCTAGGTACCTTAGGGCAAAGCCCGCCCCGCTTCGCGGTATATTTAGGCCAAATTCAGGTTACATAGCCCGCTATGCGCCCTTCATTTGGCCCGAATCACCCACAAACCGGGACGCACAGATGACGGAAAGCAATCTTCAGGCACACCCCGGCAGATTATGGAAAAGAGGTCATCCATGGACACGGTAAAGAGCAGCAACGAAACCAGTATTTATATAATTGATGACAATTACCGGATTGTACATTTCAATTCAGCCCTTCGGGATAAGTTTCCGGAACTGCAGTGTGGAGACATCTGTTATGAGAAACTGTGCCAGGAGGCGAAGCCATGCGCGCGCTGTCCCTTTGAGCGGGAGGATGATGAGGCGGTGGTATTCTACAACAAGGTGGTCCAGAAGTGGCTGGAGGTGGGGACAGGACGGATTGATTGGCCTGGAATGGGTACCTGCAACATGGTCCTGGTGCGGGAGATACATGAGGGGAACAAGAACCTGTTTTACAGCCTTACCAATATATCTGTATATGATGAGTTGTTTGAACTGGATTTTACCAGGGACAGCTACCGGCTTTTATACCACGCAGAGGACAAGTATGTGATTCCTGGTGTGGAAGGGAACCTTGGCCGGATGCTTGAGGAGATGGCCGGCGCTATGATCCATCCCGAGGACAGGGATTCCTTCCGGGAATTCTGGAACAGGGAAAGGATCCGCGGATGCCTGGACCATGGGAGGGATGAAAAAGCGCTCAAGGGACAGTTCAGGAGGCTGCGCCTGGAGGGCGGCTATACCTGGGTGTCCCAGGTCGTGGTGCCCCTTAAGCGGGGTTCGGGTGATGATGACACCGTCATGTGTTTTATACAGGATATCAGCGAACAGAAATCCCATGAGGATGAGATTAAGAAGGCGCTGGAAACAAAGGACGCGGAATTCGACCCCATGACCGGGTTGTTCAGAAGGACCGTGTTCCTGAAACGGGCACAGGAATTCCTTTCTGGCAAGACCGGGACATACTGTCTGGCAGCAGTGGATATAGAGCACTTCAAGCTGTTTAATGAATGGTATGGGCAGGAGGAGGGGGACCGGCTTCTGTCCAGGATCGGCTGCCATCTGAAGGAAATTGAGGCCGCATATAAGGGAATTGCAGGATACATGGGAGGGGATGATTTTGTCATCATCATCCCGGACCACAGGGCGGCCATCGGGGAACTGCAGGACCGGATCATGACGTATGTGAGACAGAGCGGGGGCACGGCCGGTTTCCTGCCTGCCTTTGGGATATATGGCATCGAGGATATGTCCATGTCCATCAGCACCATGTACGATAGGGCATGTATAGCCCTGGCATCGGTGAAGGGAAGTTATGCCAGGAGAATGTGCCGGTATGACAGCCGTATGATGCGGGAGATGGAGGAAAACCATAAGCTTCTGTCCGAGGTGCAGAAGGGGCTGGACCATGGGGAATTCGTATTTTATGCCCAGCCTAAGTGCTGTCTTGACACGGGCAGGATTGTGGGGCTGGAAGCCCTTGTGCGCTGGAACCATCCGGTCAGGGGCCTGATTCCTCCGGGCGTATTCCTTCCGCTGCTGGAGAACAACGGTCTGATTACCAAACTGGACCTGTTCATCTGGGAAGAGGTCTGCCGGAAACTGCGCAGATGGATTGACCGGGGACACAGGCCGGTCCCCATATCGGTTAATGTCTCCAGGATGGATATCTATGCAGTGGATGTGACTGCCGTGTTTAAGGAACTGACAGAAAGATACGCCATTGAACCGCGGCTTTTGGAAGTGGAGATAACGGAAAGCGCTTATGTGGAAGAGTATAATGTGATTCCCGGCGTGGTGGAATCACTGCGGGAAGCCGGCTTTACGGTACTGATGGATGACTTTGGAAGCGGTTATTCCTCCCTGAACATGCTGAAGGACGTCAATGTGGACGTACTTAAGATTGACATGAAATTCCTTGAGATGGATGGTAAATCCGTGGGCAAGGGCATGGAAATCCTGGAGGCGGTCACAAGGCTGGCCAATATCATGGGGCTGCGCATAATTGCGGAAGGGATTGAGACAAAAGAGCAGATTGATTTCCTGATGAACATGGGGTGCACCTATGGACAGGGGTATTATTTCTTCCATCCCATGCCCATTGAGGTATTTGAACCCCTTCTGTCGGATGAGGACAACATAGACTTCCGGGGAATCAGGGCAAAACAGATTGAACGTGTAAGGCTTAAGGACATGCTGGAAGAGGATATTGCCAGCGATGCCATGATGAATAACATACTGGGCGCCGTGGCGTTCTACGAGGTATATGACGGACAGCTGGAGCTGCTGCGGGTTAATGAACAGTACTGCGCCCTTACAGGCACCAGCGCAGTAGAACTGGAGGAACAGAGGAAATTCATCCTTAAGGATACCCGGGAAGAAGACAGGGAGCATGCCTTTGGCATATTTACCCAGGCTTATGAAAATCCGCTGAAAGGGGCGGAAGGGGACCTGCGCCGCAGAAAAGGGGACGGCACCTATATGTGGATGCATCTGCGCGTGTTCTTCCTTAGGGAGCAGGATGGGCGGAGGCTGTTCTACGGCGCTGTGTCTGATATTTCGGAGCAGCGGCACCGGGAACGGATGCTGGAAGCCTCCCAGAGGGCCTTATCCGCAGTGGTCCATATATCCGGGAAGGACGGGTCCTTCATGCAGCTGGCAGAGGAGAACCGCCGTGTGGCGGCGTCCATATTTGCGCAGATGACGCCCGGCGGAATGATTGGCGGATACTGTGAGGAGGGATTCCCGCTGTATTTTGCCAACCATGAGATGGTACGGCTTCTGGGTTATGATACATTTGAGGAGCTGGCAGATGCCATTGGGTATCAGGTAATCAATACCATCCATCCGGACGACCGGATGCGGGTAGGGCAGGATATAGGACCTGAGTATTATGCGGGTCTGGAGTACACCACCATCTATCGGATGCAAAAAAAGGACGGATCCTGGTTCTGGACCCTGGATAAGGGACGTGTAATTGAAGCCGAGGACGGAAGGCTTGCCATTGTCAGCGCGTGTACGGACATATCTGAGACCATGGAGGCCCAACGCCTGCTGATGGAGAGCAACAGCAATTTAAAACAGAGGAATGAGGAACTGAATTTCCTTAATAATGACATGCCGGGGGGATATCACCGCTGTGCCAAGAACCGTGATTTTGATTTCACCTACATAAGCAACCGATTTTTGGAAATATTTGGGTATACCAGGAACCAGATTAAGGAACTGTTTGATGACAAATTCATGAATATGGTGCATCCCGATGACAGGGACCGGGTGATGAGGGGGGCGGACATCCTTACCGGCAGTGAAGGAACCTATAATATGGAATACCGGATGAAGGCAGCCAGGGGATATATATGGGTCATTGACCAGACCAGGCATATGCTGTACGGGGACAAGGAGTTTTTCCAGGGCGTTGTCCTGGAGGTTACGGAACTGGTGACCCTGCGGGAAAGGCTGCGTCTGCTTCTGGCCCATGTTCCGGAGGATTTTGTCCTTGTCAGCTGTCATGACGGGCGGTTTGAGCATGAAATCATTGCTGACGGGCTGGCCCGGACCATGGGATATTCCAGGGAAGGGTACCTGGAGCTTTTGGAGGCTGGAGGGTATCTGAAGGAACGGAAGGGGGATGGTTATGGGGAACTGCTCCGTGAAATCCGGGAAATGTCAGGGAAAGGCGGCAGTTTTGTGCACATATCCCCATTTGTGTGCAGGGACGGCAGGCGCATGTGGGTGAGGACCGAGGCCATGTCCGTGGAACATACACGGAATGAAACCATCTATCTGTTTAATTACAAGGACGTAACCGGCATCCAGGAGAAAAAGCTGGAACTGGACCTTCTGGGGCGGAAGCAGGAAAGCATCCTCAGGCTGGCTGACATTAACAGCTGGGAGTGGAATCTCAGACAGGACACCCTGGTACTGACCAATGTGACCAATTCCAACTTCATAAAGTATTTCTGCGGCAGGGGAGTGGAAGTAGGGAAAGTATTCCCTAACCTGTCCCATGGCCTTAAAAACCTGAGCTGTATCCCTCAGGAATACAGGCAGGCTTTTCACGAATACAATAAAAGGCTGCGCATGAATCAGGACGGGGGTACCCTTATCCTTGAGTTCCCGGTGATTGCAAAGGACAATTCCCGGGTATGGTTCAGGACCGCGGCCCAGACCCTGGTGGATGAAAATAAAATCCCGGCAGTGGTGGTGGGATATACCACGGATATTACCGAGACCAGGCTGCAGAGCCAGATGCTGACCAGGATGGCTTCCACAGACCCCCTGACCGGGCTTCTTAACCGTCAGTCTGCCATACCGGCCATCCAGGCTTACCTGACCAAGGGGACACAGGCCCCGGGGGCCCTGATCATGTTTGACCTGGACAATTTTAAGCTGGCCAATGATGTATTTGGGCATGATTTTGGGGATGCCATGATTGTGCAGAATGCGAGAAAGCTGAAAAGCTATTTCCGCAGTGATGACATTGTATGCCGGATTGGAGGGGATGAGTTCATTGTCCTGTGTAAGAATATCAGCGAAAAGGATGTGGAGGCAAAACTGAACAGGATTGTGGATGAGATGTCCACCACACGCCATGGGGGAGGCCGTGACATCGTGTTCTCCATCTCTGCGGGTTATGTCATGGTCCCGGAGCAGGGGACGGATTTTGACGGCCTTTACCACAAGGCGGATGTGGCGCTGTTTGCAGCCAAGATGTACAGTAAGTGTACGTTCAGGAAGTATGATGCTTCCATGAAGACCATCCGGATTGAGCTTGCAAAGTAAAGGTCAGGACAGGAGACTGGCTGGATGATTTTTAAATAAGGGATGCTGAAAGAGGCTGTGGCCGGTTTTTCAGCATCCCTATTTTTTGCTCAAATTTGAACAATTAGACCTAATTAATTCTTGGTGAAGTTACAGATGCTTGATGCTTTTTTGGACCTGATTATAAGCTGAATATGAAAAGAATAATACTATAATAAAGAAAAACATTGTAAAATCTGAATAAAATTAGACCTAATAATTAATGAATATTGCACATAGACATTCCACTTATAAGTTTGTATAATTAGTGCATGAAACAAATTAGACCTAATACTGACAAATCAACACGGGTCGGGGAAACAACACCGAAAAAGCAAAGGAGAATCATTATGAAATCAAGGAAAATCATGGCGTTACTTTGTTGTACCGTACTGGCAGCCGGTCTGACCGGATGCAGCGGTTCAGGAACATCCTCCCAGGTTACATCTGCAGCCGGACAGGAACCGGCAGGGACCTCCGGGGATGCGGGACAGAAAAGTGAGGGGGCCGCAGCCTCATCCGATGCAGCTGCACCGGAGGATAAGACTTTTAACATCGATCTGGCTACAGCCTATGCGTCCGATGGTCCGGCGGGAGTGGCTCTGGAACAGTTCGTGGCAGATGTGGCGGAGCAGTCCGGCGGTACCATCAACATCAGCCTTTTTGCAGACGGGACCCTGGGAAGCGCTTCTGACAACTATTCCTCCGTGGCCAGCGGTGACCTGGATATGGCCATGACCGGGCTGGAAGGACTGGACCTTTATGCGCCTGAGTACACATTCCTGGACAGCCCGTTCCTGATTAAGGACGAGGCCCATCTGAAAGCCCTGCTGGACAGCGGCATTGGTGATAAACTGAAGGAACGCTATGAGGAAAATGGCTTCGTGACCCTGGGCTGGCACCAGAGGGATGTCCGTGAACTGGCTTCCAACAAGGAGGTAAAGTCCCCGTCCGATGTGGCCGGATTAAAACTCCGTCTTCCCGGCATGACCGTGTATGTGGATACATGGAGCGCGCTGGGGGTAAGCTCCACCACGGTTGCCATGAGCGAGCTTTATACGGCTCTTCAGACCAAGGTGGCAGAGGCCTGCGAGGGCGGCTATGAGCAGATGGATACCCTGAAGCTCTATGAGGTGCAGAAGAATATTGCTGAGACAGACCATGTGTATGAGTTTGTGGGACTGTTCATCCACAAGGACCTGTACGATTCCATGAGCGACAGCCAGAGGCAGGTATTAAACGACTGTGCGGCCAAAAATCTGGCCTATGCGGACCAGCTGGCCAAGGAAAACAGGGAGCGGTACAAGAAGGACTGTCTGGACGGAGGCATGGTATTGGTGGATGTGGACCGTGAAGCATTCCGTGATGCCCTGACAGACTTTTACAAGCAGCAGTTTGAGACAAAATGGAATGTATCTACATACGACGAGGTCATGAGCTACGCAAAATAACAGGAAAATCCGGCCGGGCAGCGGGCAGTGTCTGATGCCCTGTTCCCCGGCCGGTTTCATCAAGGAGGTCTTCCCGCATGTTAAAAAAAATCGCACACTGGTATCTTAAGATAGTGGAAACCGTCTGTGTCTTCCTGCTGCTTTTAATCTTGGCCTGCATGTGTATCCAGATTTCCTGCCGCCTGCTTACCATTGGACAGAATTTCACAGAGGAACTTTCAAGGCTGAGTTTCAGCCTCCTTATTTTCCTGGGGGCGCCGCTGGCGCTGACGGAAGGAGCGGATATTGCTGTTGATATGGTTGTGAATATGCTTCCCCAGGCAGCACAGAGGATCATCAGCATCCTGGTCAGTATCCTCACAGCGGCCTTCAGTGTATTCTGTATACGCAGCCTGATTACTTTTACAGGCAGCAACCAGGGCGTTACAGCTGTTTCCATGACCTGGATTAAGATGAACTGGCTCTACTATGCATTCATGTTTTCTTTTGGCTGCATGCTGGTTGTCTCTACCATAAAAGCAGGCGCCGCCATGGTTGGGAAAAACCAGACCATGGATATTAACGCAGAGGCAAAAGAAAAGGCCTTGCAGGAAGAAAAGGAGGTTGACCTGGGCATATGAAGCTTATTATAATAATAATCCTGATCTGCATGCTGGCCCTGTTCCTGTTAAAGGTCCCGGTATATATCAGCATGGCCCTTACCGGCTGCGCCCTGATGATGGCAACTACCGGAATGAAGTGGAGCATTTTAAGCCAATATCTTTATACGGGTACCAACTCATTCACCTTGCTGGCAATCCCCCTGTTCCTTCTGGCAGCCAAGCTGATGAACACGGGAGGGATAACGAGGAAGCTGTTTGCGTTCTGCATGAAGGTGGTGGGCTGGCTTCCGGGAGGCCTGGGCCATGTGAATATCCTGTCCAGTGTGATTTTTGCCGGCATGTCCGGCACGGCCGTGTCAGATGCCGGAGGCCTTGGGGCCATCGAAATCAGGGCTATGAATGAAAATGGGTTCGACAATGACTTTTCCTGCTGTGTAACAGCTGCTTCTTCCACGCTGGGACCAATCATACCCCCAAGCATCCCACTGGTGGTATATGCAACCGTGTCAGGCGCATCCGTCGGGGCTTTATTCATGGCCGGTATCATACCTGGTATTGTAATGGCATTCATCATGATGGTGGTTGTCACCATCTATGCGGTAAAACGTCATTATCCCAGAACCAAATTCCCCACGGCAGGGGAGTTCTTCCACGCGCTGAAGGAAGGTTTCCTTCCGCTCATGGCCCCCTTCATCCTGCTGGTGGGCATCTACGGAGGCGTGTTCACCCCCACGGAAAGCGCGGCCATTGTGGTGCTTTACAGCCTTGTGCTGGATGTGTTCATTTACCGTGAACTGACCATGAAGAAATTCATCGCCATCCTGAAGGAGACCGTAAGGGATTCCATCACCATTGCCCTGATCATAGCAGGGGCCACCTTTTTTGGCTACGTGGCGACCAGGGCCAAGATCCCGCAGATGATACTGGCTTCCATGACCAGCATCGTATCCAACAAGTTCACGCTGTTAATCATCATCAATGTGTTCCTGCTGATCATCGGCTGTTTTCTGGAAACTGCATCGGCCATTACCATCGTGGTTCCGCTGATTCTTCCGCTTCTGGCCGCCTATGACATCAACCTGACCCAGTTTGGCATTGTCATGGTGCTGAACCTGATGATTGGGCTTCTGACCCCGCCCTTTGGGCTGGTCCTCTTTGTCATCAGCAAGATTGGCAATATTTCCATCGGAAGGTTTTCCAAAGCCCTGGTGCCGTGGCTGGGCGCCCTTCTGGCAGCCCTTTTGCTGGTCACCTTCATCCCGCGGTTAAGCCTGTGGTTCCCCACCCTGTTGGGAATGAGCGTGTGATGATGGCTGGCCAGGGTGTGTTTTACGATTGTATCTATTAAGAAAGATGAGGAAATTACCATGAAAATCACAGCAGTAAAAGGAATCCCCCTGGGCTGTACCTGTTCTCCTATCAGCGACGCCCTGTCAACCTCTGCTGCCAGACAGGCGCTTCTTGTGAGGATAGAGACTGACTCCGGATATTATGGAATCGGTGAGGCATTTACATATGGGGCCCCCCTGGCTGTCATGAAGTACATTGTGGAAATGCAGCTGGCCCCCATTCTGATGGGCCAGGACCCGTTTCAGATTGAAAAGCATTGGAACACCATGTACTGGCGCACCATTGCCCATGGCCGCAGAAGCATGGTAATGGGAGCAATCAGCGGTATTGATATTGCACTCTGGGATTTATTGGGAAAAATCTGCCATATGCCTGTGTATAAGCTGCTGGGCGCCTGTTCGGATATGGTCCCCTCCTATGCCAGCGGGGGCTTCTACGCCCCGGGCAAGGGGATTGACGGACTGAGGGCGGAACTTGAGGGATATATGGAAAAAGGCTATCAGGATGCCAAAATCAAGATTGGGCGGAACCTGGACCGTCCCGGTTCACCTCTGTGCTACATGGCGAACCAGGAATGCAGCGTGACCGTGGAAGAGGATATCAGGCGCATGGAGACGGCCAGGGAGGTTCTTGGGACGGGCCGCCTGATTGTGGATACCAATGCATCCTGGGATTCCTATACGGCCATCCAGGCCGGGCAGGAGCTTCACCGCCTGGGCGTGTGCTGGCTGGAGGAGCCGGTTCCCTTTGAAGACCTGGAGGGGATGCAGCGCATATCCAGGGAGCTGCCCCCCATATTGGTTGCGGGATGCGAGACCCAGCAGGGGCTGAAGAATTTTGAAACCATGGTGCGCATGGATGCGGTTGATATCCTGCAGCCGGATATCGGCTGGGCAGGAGGGTTTACGGAGTGCCGCAAGATCGGCGCCATGGGAGAGGCGTCCGGCCGGAAGGTTTCCCTCCACTGTTTTGGTTCCGCGGTTCTGTTCGGGGCCAGCCTGCATCTGGCAGCATCCATGGCCAATACGGAAATGATGGAATCCGAGGAGAATCCCAATCCTCTGAAAACAGACATTGTCAAAGAGCCGTTCCAGGCGGACAGCCATATGAACTTTTACGTCCCCCAGGGGGATGGCCTGGGGGTTGACCTGGACTGGACGAAATTGGAAAAATATATTATAATGATGTAAAATAACTGGGATTAGACTAGTTCTACAGGGGAGAGCTGCCACATGGAAAAAAGGCATGAAGGACCTGAGCTGCTTGCGGATGAGGTGGCACAGAAAATCAGGGCAAAGATTCAGAATCAACAATATCAGCCAGGGGACCGCCTTACCGTGCGCCTGCTCTGCGAGGAGTTTGGGACCAGCGAGACTCCGGTCAAACAGGCATTGAACCAGCTGGTTGCAACGGGTCTTGTGGTATCCATACCAAAGTGCGGCATGAAGGTGCGGACCTTTAATTTCCAGGACATGAAGGATAACTGGGAGGCCCGCCTGATGGTCGAGCAGTTCTGCGCCGTTCCTGCAGTGGAGCGCGTGCGCCATGACGAGGACTTTGTGAAGCATATCCAGGACATACTGGACATTTCCAATCATGAATACGGCAAATGCATTGCGGATTTCACAAAAGAAAACTTCAACCTTCTGACCGAACATGACCGCATGCTGCACACGGAACTGGTCAAATGCAGCCGCAACCAGCAGATCATGAATATGTACAACAGCCTGAATGCCCATTCCTGCATGTTTGCGGGATACGGCTGCCATACCCCAAAGACCCTGCGCCAGGTACAGGATCAGCACACGGAGATTGTGAACCAGCTGCTGCTGTGTGATGTGGACGGACTGAGGAAGGCCCTGGAATCCCATATTTACAGTACGGTCCAGATTTACAGGTCGGCTTGGAAGGAATAGGCTGCCGGGAGAAGATGGTAAAAGATGCCATATAACAGACAGGAAGACAGGAATCCACCATCCAGTGGGTTCCTGTCTTCCTGCCTGTTTATACCCCTGCCAGACGGCAATGGTTCCGGTTTTTAAAGGTCCAGCTTCAGATCCCCTTCTTTAATCCATCCCATCTTCCTTAAAACCTCACCAAAGATAAAAGTAAGAACCGCCGGAAGCACAAAGCATACCATGAGGATTCCAAGCCACATGCCGGAACCGCCGCCCATGGCGGTATAGATTCCGATGGGGCCCACCAGACCGCAGGTACCCATGCCTGAACCGGCAGGGATGTTCTGGAGCCGGAAGACCATGGTGGCAATGGGTCCGGTTATCATGGACGCCAGTGTGGGCGGTATCCAGATGCGCGGGTTTAAGACGATGTTGCCCATCTGAAGCATGCTGGTGCCAAGTCCCTGGGCCATCAGGCCCCCGATTTTATTCTCACGGTAGCTCATGACTGCAAAACCGATCATCTGCGCGCAGCAGCCTGCCGTGGCAGCCCCCCCTGCAAGCCCGTCCAGGGAAAGGGCGATGCAGATGGCCGCGCTGCTGATGGGGAGGGTGAGGGCAATGCCGATAAGGGCTGAAACCAGGATACCCATGATAAAGGGCTGCATTTCCGTGGCAGTCTTGACCAGGTTGCCGAACCAGTCCATGAATCCGGCCACCCCGGGGCCTATGAACTGGGCGATGAGCACGCCGGAGATAATGGTGACGCCGGGAGTCACGATGATGTCCAGACGGGTTTCCTTGGATACGATTTTGCCAAGTTCCGCTGCCACGATGGTGGCCACCAGGGCGCCTACGGGCCCGCCCAGGGTGTTGCCTGCGATTCCTACGGTGGCTGCGGAGAACAGGACCAGCTGCGGTGCCTTTAACGCATGGGCAATGGCAATCCCAAGGGCAGCGCCGGTGGCACTTTTGGCATAGTCCGCAATCACATTGAAAATCTCAATGCCGAACTGCTGGCCCAGTGTGCCGAAGATGGTTCCGATGAGCAGGGACGCAAAAAGGCCGAAGGCCATGGCTCCCAGCGCATCAATCAGGTAGGTCTGCACGGTGATGTTTACATTTTTTCGTTTCAGAAACTCCTTGATACTTGTTGATTTCATACTCATACGCTCCCTCTTTTAGCGGTTTCGGAAAACACGGATACCATTGTGTTTTTCAACCATGCTTTAGTTAGGGATTTTATCACAGTTTGATAAAAATGCAAGTTTTTTCGATTGGAATGCGCCTGCTTGTGAAAATATTAACATATTGCAAATTTATAGGCGGTGGGATATAATGGTACGAACAGGGGACATTATTTTTAGAACTGCAATGCATGAGCTTCAGCGGTTAGAGAGAGGTGGACAAAATCGAATTCCGTTTTTTATATTTACTGCAGGAGCTGCACACCCCGCTGGTTGATGGGCTTATGACCTTCATCACCACGCTGGGGGACCATGGGATATTCTGGCTGCTGCTGGCCGCCGTGCTTTTTGCGGTCCCAAGGACCAGGATGATGGGCGGGTGTATGCTCATATCCATCGGTATCGGTTTCCTTTTGGGGAATGTGGCTCTTAAGAACATGGTGGCCAGACAGCGCCCCTGCTGGCTGGATCCGTCGGTAGGGCTGCTGGTCCAGGTCCCGAGGGATTTTTCATTTCCATCCGGTCATTCCATGGTGGGATTTGAGGGGGCGGTCAGTATTTTCATGTTTAACAGGAAGTGGGGGATACCGGCCCTGATGCTGGCTGTGCTGATTGCATTTTCCAGATTATATCTGTTTGTACATTTCCCCACGGATGTGCTGGCAGGAGCAGCGCTTGGGACCGTGATTGCCTGGTGCGTGGCCAGGACGGCAAAAAGGCGCCGCAGGAAACAGGACCCGGGAACAATGACAGAAAAATCGTGACAGAAAGACAGGTGGCAGTTATGTTGGAACGCGCACCAGGTATCTATGAAGTGGTGCTTCACAGCAATCAGAAAAGCATTGATGAGATAAAAATCTTCCTGATTCCCGGAAGGGAAGGGGAGCGCAGCCTGATGGTGGACGCAGGTTTCAGGAAAAGGCAGTGCCTGGAAACCATGGAAGAAGCCATGGGCAGCCTTGGGATTACGTATGATGAACTGGATATTTTCCTGACCCATAAGCACCATGACCACTGCGGGCTGGCCAGCGTGTACGCGGAGCGGGGGGCCAGGCTGTTCATGAATCCCCAGGAAGACAGGCACTGCTATGACTGCCTGTATTATAACCACAGCCATGGTTCCAAAGAGGACCAGCCCGAGGTACTGAGGGCCGTGGGTGTTACGGAGGAAGGTACGCCCGAGGTCTGGAACATGTTCATGGAAGTGAACCGCCGGGTCATTGAGCACAAAGGCTGGGAATTTGAGATCCCGGGATTTTCCTATACGCCTGTGAAGGCAGGGCAGATCCTTTCCTATGGGGGATATGATTTTGAGGCAGTGCCGTTAAAGGGGCATACCTTCGGGCAGCTGGGGCTTTATGAAAAGAACCGCAGAATCCTGTTCTGTGCGGACCAGGTGATTGACGGGATTGTCCCCATTGTGGGGACCACCTACCCGGATGAACATCTGCTGATGGGGTATTTTGAGTCGCTGGAGCATTTTAAGCATGAATATGCGGACTGCCTGGTGCTGCCGGCCCACAAACTGCCGGTGGCGGATGTGAAGCGGGTGGTGAACCGGATCGTGTTTGCCTATCTTGACAAGACGGACCTGATTAAGCATATCCTGGACCATGGCCATCACAGGATGACCACCAAGGAGGTGGCGTGCCTGGCTTACGGTATGGAGGCCATACCAAAGGATGAGGCAGGGTTCATAAAGCTTAAGATGGTGATCAGCAAGACATTTTCCTGCCTGGAGTACCTGTATGACACGGATTTTGCCATCCGCTCCAAGGAGGATGGGATTTTCTACTGGGAGTCCCCGTAGCGTTCCATTGTTCAAAAAATGCTTGCATATTTCACCATATGGTGTATAGTATAGTAAGTGCCGTGTGAAACCGGCATAATAAAATATTGAAAAGCAGAGTAGGCATATGTGCGTTAAGTGCCGGCTGAACAGGGAGTTGTCAGCTGGACGAAAGGAACCTTTGGTTTCCTGCGGTACATAAGCCGCATCCCGCTGCATACAGAGATGATGGAGCGGCCTGACTGCGCGGATTTTCCGTGCAGGGCCGCTTTTTATGCCTTCCATGGACGTGCCGCCCGCAGGCGGCGGCCAAGGCAATACCTGGCATACTCTCCGTCTGTAGTACGAGAAATCTGCAAAGGAGGTAATTGCCATGAAACGATTGACTGAAACATTCACAAGCTCTTTCCGGGAACTGAAGCAGGTGAGTACCATCACGGTCTGCGCCATGCTGGCAGCCATCGGGGTAATCCTGGGCTCCCTGACCATCTACATAACAGATACGGTCAGGATTGGATTTGCCGGAATCCCCAACATGCTGGCCGCCTATCTGTTCGGCCCTGTGGCCGGAGGCGTGTTTGCTGGCGCCCTGGATATCCTTAAGTACCTGGTAAAACCCATGGGACCCTTCATGCCGGCCCTGACCCTGATTGTGGTGTTAAAGGGGCTGCTGTATGGGTGCGCATTTTACAAAAAGCCCATCAGCCTCTGGCGTGTGCTGGCAATCCAGCTGGTGGTTGCCGTTGTCTGCAACCTGTTTTTAAACACATGGGCTCTGTCCCTGTTATACGGGAAGGCCTTCCTGGCAATGCTGATACCCCGTATCATGAGGAACCTGGTCATGTGGCCCATTGATTCCCTGATATTCTATCATGTGGCAAAGATACTGGAAGTGACCGGCGTGTTCCGCATTCTGGGCAGGAGCAGGGCAGCCATATAAAAAAAATTTAGGAATGGATGAAAAATTTAACAATATAAAGGAAAGGGAAAATGCCTCGGGCGGGCCTGCCAAATGGTCTGCCAGAGGCATTTTTCTGCATGAATGTCCAGGGCAGGGCTGTGGGCAGCGGCTGGGATATCATGGGAAATTCCACGTGATACCGTTAATTTTGCATCAGGCTGTTCTGCAAAAAGTACACCGCCGCTCTTGCAGCGGCCACAAGGCCGTGCTATGATTGGTCTGCAAAAAACGGAATGAAGAGAAAACAGATGACCGTGTTTCAAAATAAGGAGGAAACATACCATGGCAGTCCATGTAATTGACGAAGCAAACAGATGCCTTCAATGTAAAAAACCAATGTGCCAGCAGGGATGCCCCATCCATACGCCAATCCCGGCCATGATCAGGGCCCTTAAGGAAGGCGGCCTTGAGGATGCGGGGGCCATGCTGTTTGCCAATAATCCCATGTCCCTTGTGTGTTCCCTTGTGTGCAACCATGAGCGCCAGTGCGAAGGGCACTGCGTCCTGGGAAGGAAAGGGCAGCCGGTTCATGTGAGCAGTATTGAGAACTATATATCGGATACTTGCCTGGAGAGGATTAAGATAGACTGCGCGCAGAAGAACGGAAAGAAGGTGGCTGTTATCGGCGCCGGTCCCGCAGGCATCACCATTGCAATCCTGCTGACCCAACGCGGCTACAGCGTGACCATATTTGATTCCAGGGACAAGATTGGCGGCGTGCTCCAGTACGGCATACCGGAATTCAGGCTTCCCAAGTCCATCCTGGACCGTTATAAGAAAATGCTTCTGTCCATTGGCATTAAGATAAGGCCCAACACCACCATTGGCGGCGCCCTGGAGATTAAGGACCTGTTCCGCGATGGGTATAAGAGCATTTTCATCGGAACAGGAGTGTGGCGTCCAAAGACACTTGGGGTTAAGGGGGAGTCCCTGGGCAATGTCCATTTTGCCATTGATTACCTGGCCAATCCGGACGCGTACGATTTAGGGGACCGGGTGGCAATCATCGGCGTGGGCAATTCCGCCATGGATGTGGCCCGCACCGTGATCCGGAAAGGTTCCCGCCATGTGACGCTGTATGCCAGGGGCAGGCACTCTGATGCCAGCCTTCATGAGACGCAGTACGCAATGCTTGACGGGGCAAAGTTTGAATTCTGCAAGGGGATTGTGGAAATCAATGACCACGGGCCAGTGTTCCAGGATGTGCTTTATGATGAGGAGGGCAATATCACCGGGTATTCAGAGGACATGCAGCAGGTGCATGCTGATTCGGTTGTGATTTCCATCAGCCAGGGACCAAAGAGCAAGCTGGTCAACACAACGGACGGCCTGAAGGCCACCAGGAACGGCCTTCTCCAGACCTCGGAGAATGGCGCCACAACGGTGGAAGGGATATTTGCCTCCGGCGACGTGGTCCTGGGCGCCAAGACCGTGGTGGAGGCAGTGGCATATTCAAAGGTTGTGGCGGACGCCATGGATGAATATATGAAGGATAAATAATGGTCCGGAAACAGTGGTTTCCTGTCATGCCCGGAACGAGGGAGGGCACAGGGCCTTGGATAAACCTATCCCATGGTCCTCTTAAGCTTCCGGAAGGAAATGATGAACAACACAACCGTGGTACAGACCGCAATGGTATCTGCAATGGGTTCTGCCAGGAAAACAGCAAACACCTTGTTTTCAAGAAGCCCGGGCAGCACATAGATAAGCGGGATCAGCAGGATGACCTTTCTGAGCAGCGCCAAAAACAGGGAGGTCCTGCTGTCGCCCAGGGCAATGAAGGTCTGCTGGCAGGCCAGCTGGGCGCCGAAGAGCAGGGCGGCCGCCATATAGACATGGATGGACCAGGTGCAAAAGGCGGTCAGGGCAGCGTCCTTTGTAAAGATGGAGATGAACACGCCCGGTGCGAACATGCTGACAGCCCATAACCCGGTGGAGTAACACATGCATGTGACCAGCAGGATCCAGAAGGTGCGGCTGACCCGGTCAATCTTCTTTGCGCCGTAGTTAAAGCTGATGATTGGCTGGGCGCCCTGGGTCAGGCCCTGGAGGGGAAGGAGGGAGAACTGCATCACGCTTCCCATGATGGTCATGGCGCCCACGGCCACGTCCCCGCCGTATTTTAACAGCGAGGTGTTAAAACAGATGTTCAGGATGCTTTCCGTGAACTGCATCACAAAGGGGGACGCGCCCAGTGCAATGGCCGGCATCAGGATATCTGCCCTCGGCCTCATATAGGAGGGGCGTATCTTCAGGTAGCTTTTGCCGGATACAAGGAACAGCACCACCCATGCGGCAGAAACGCCCTGGGAGATAATGGTTGCCAGAGCCGCGCCGCGTACCCCCATGTGGAACCCGAACATCAGGATCGGGTCCAGGATGATGTTTAAGACAGCGCCGATGAGCACGGTAAGCATGCCTGTCTTTGCATATCCCTGGGCATTGATGAATGCGTTAAGCCCAAGGGCCAGCTGCACAAAGATGGTTCCCAGGGAATAAATCTGCATGTAGGCCCAGCCGTATTCAATGGTGTTGCCGCTGGCGCCGAACATCAGCAGGATTTTCCTGCCAAAGGTAAGAAAAAACACAGTGAGCACAAGGGCCACTGCAATCAGTGCGGTGGTACAGTTGCCCAGGATATTCTCAGCTTCCTCCTTCCTGCCTTTCCCAAGCATGATGGACGCCCTTGGCGCGCCGCCCATACTTACCAGGGCGGCAAAGGCTGAGATGGCCATGATGATTGGAAATGTAACGCCCACGCCGGTCAGGGCGCTGGCGCCCACGCCGGGCAGATGGCCGATGTACATACGGTCCACCATGTTATATAAAACATTGATGATCTGGGCAGTGATGGCGGGAACGGCCAGCTTAAACAGCAGTCTGCCCACGCTTCCTGAACCCAGGTCTATTTCTTTTGCTTCTTCTGAGGAACCCATAAAAATTCAATCCTTTCCATCTGTAAAAATCCGGATGTCTAAAAACAACCGTTTAATAAATATATATCCAAACCCGAAGAAAGTCAATAACGGTACTTCCGCAAATGTTTCCATACTGCTATAATGGTAACAGCCTTTGTGACAGGAGGGCGTATTTTTAGGAAAAACGGGGCAGGAAGGAAGGACAGGACATGGTTAAGGCGATATTTTTTGACATAGACGGCACACTGAGGGGATTTAATCAAAAGGGGATTTCGGATGATACCAGACATGCCCTTGACAGGGCAAGGAAAGCGGGGATACGGCTGTTCATTGCAACGGGCCGCCATTTCCTGGAGGTGGATTCGGAGAATCTGCTGGATGGACTGGAATTTGATGCATATATTACCCTCAACGGCCAGTATTGCTATGAAGGAACCCCTGGCCGTCCGGTCATCTATAAGAACCCCATCCCCCGCAGCCAGATTGCCATCCTCCTTAAGATACTGGAAGAGACACCGTTTCCCTGCCTGTTCATGGAAGCAGAAAACTGGTATCTGAACTTTGTGGATGAGCGTGTAATCCGGGTGCAGGATGGAATCGGCACCCGGATTCCGCCGCTGGGGGATCCGGGGCAGGCCCTGGAACATGATATATACCAGGTAATCCCCTATCTCAATGAGAAGGAAGCCGTCCGGCTGGCAGCCTGCCTGCCGGAATGTGGATACACGGTGTGGCATGACGGGGAAGGCGTGGATTTAACCCCCAAGGGCGGCGGCAAATGCTCAGGCATCCGGGAAGTGATTGCCCGGTATGGGATTAAGCCTGAGGAAATGGCAGCCATTGGGGACGGCAATAACGATGTGTCCATGCTTGCATACGCTGGCATCGGCATTGCCATGGGGAATGGGACCAGAAAGGCCATTGAGGCCGCGGACCATGTCACTGGCAGTGTGTCCGAAGGCGGTCTGGCCCAGGCAGTTGATTACCTGTTATCAATGCAAAACAGTCCATTGGAGAGGGAGTGAGGGTTCACTCCCCCTTTTCTTTTGTGGAAGGGACTACTTTTACGGAAGGGATTACTCTAACGGAAGGTATTTCCCTTACGGAAGAGGTTTCCTTTTATGGAACAACAGAAGCAGCCCCATATAGCACAAGCATAGGAACAGGATATTCACCGCGGTCCGGACAAAGAGCGGCAGGCTGTCAAGGGAGGTTGCCACACAGGAAAATGCCAGGTACATCCCGATGGATATGAGAAGCAGGATGACCGGCTTCACAATCATGTTGGCCGTGTCCCAGCGGAAAGGGACCTGCCGTTTCACTGCCAGGAAACTCATCAGCGCCAGGGCCAGTTCGCTGGCCAGCATTCCCCAGAGATAACCTTGTATCCCAAACCTTGGAATGGCAAAAAGCACAAAAGCCAGACGTATGACCATGGCCCAGACATTCTGGAAAAATGTGACCGAGGTTTTCCCAAGTCCGTTTAAGATGCTTCCCATGGTGGTGGCCAGGTACATGAATGGGCACAGCCAGGACAGGATGGTGATGAAGGTGCCTGCATTCTGGTCATGGAACACGCCCACGCCCAGCTGGCTGCCGAATATGGTGAAGATGCCGATGCACAGTACGCCCATGTAGCAGCTGTAGCGCAGGGACATGGAAATCATGGAGGAGATGCGGCCCTCGTTGCCGTCGGCCTGGGCCTGGGCAACCGTGGGAAGCAGCAGGACGGCCATGGAATTGGTAATGGCAGAGGGGAACAGGATGAACGGCAGTGCCATGCTGGTGAGCACGCCGTATATGGACAGGGCCTCTGAATTGGTAAGGCCGAAGCTCATCAGCTTGTTGGGAATCCAGATTGCCTCGGCGCTGCCAAGGACATTGAGTATCAGGCGGTTGCCCATCAGGGGAAGGGCCAGGGCCATCAGGGGGGCGGCTGTTTCACGGAAGGAGAGGGGGATTGCCTTCCTTATCTTATTACCCTCCATTCCGGCGGGCGGGAAAAAACCAAGGCAGAACACGGTAAATGCAGCCGAGGCCATTTCACCGATTAAATGGCCGTACACCGCAAGGCTGACCGTGATTTCACGTCCTGAGTCCAGCCACACGCCGGCCATAAGGAACACGGCCCCCATGCGGATGACCTGTTCCGCCACCTGGGAGAATGCAGGTACCCTGGCCTTCTGCATGCCATAATAATAGCCGTTGATGCAGGCGTGGAGGGCTGCAAAGGGCACGGACACTGCCATCACGGGCAGGTAGGGGGCGCACCTTGGCTCCAGCAGGAACTTTTCAGCCAGGAAACCGGCGTTGCCGTAAATGCCCCAGGCCAGGAGGAATGACATGCCCATGGCAATGCCCAGGCCTGTCTTGAATACGGCCTTGCCCCGGGACTGGTTGGCAGCCACATACTGGGACAGCGCGGTCTGGATGGATCCGGCGCACACCGCAAAGCAGATGCTGAATATGGGATGTACCATATTATAAATACCCAGCCCCTCCGCGCCAATGGTCCGGGACATGAATATGCGGTAAAAGAACCCCAGGATACGGCATATGAACCCCGTTGAGGTGAGGAGCAGTGTTCCTGTAATAAATGCCAGCTTCCGTGGGGAGAGGCGTTTGGATATGTTTGAAGATGGTGTTAAGGACTCCTTCATGAGAACTCCGGGAAATGGGAATTATTAAAAGTATATTGGGAGGAAGCGTATTTTATGACTGTATGGAATCCCCTTCCGGATGCATTAAGAAAGTATAAGGACAGCCGCAAAAGGGCATGACAGGCTGTTAAGAGAATATAAAAGAAATGTTAAAATGTTGTAAAAATTAGCCTGTTAAGATTTCTTAACGGGTATATCTTTTGTGCATAATATATAAAAAAGATAAAATTTTACTAAAATTCGCAAAAACTTACGGTAGGAGAGTCCCGCTGCCTCCTTTATAATATTTTTATAATGACCTAGTCAGTAAGAGCTCGCTGCGGTCAGGTTTCTTAATGCCATCATCAAAAGAAGGGAGAGTGCCATGTCATCTCTGTTTCAAACCATTGACAAGATCAAACCTGTATATGACAGGACCTATGCATTGGTCATGTTCCTGTGCAAACTGCTCCTCACCGTGGATATCCTCATTACCTGTATGGCGGTTGCGGGACGTTACATTCCGTTTATCCCGGATCCGGCCTGGAGTGAGGAGGTTGTATTAACCTGCATGGCCTATATGGCAGTGCTGTCAGCCGCCCTGGCCATCCGGAGGAATGCCCATATCCGCATGACTGCCTTTGACACCTATCTGCCAAAGCAGGTGGTGCGGGCCCTGGATATCCTCTCGGACGCCGCCGTGCTTGCCCTTGCAGTCATCATGATTACCGTGGGCTGGAAGTATGCAAAGGGAATTGGCTCCAAGGGCTTTTACGTGAGCATGCCCTGGCTGTCCAGGTTCTGGATGTATTTCCCGGTTCCCCTGGCAGGCGTGGCAATGCTGATATTTGAACTGGAAGCCCTGTATAACCACATAAAAGCAATCTGCATCAGGGAGGGGGAATAAATATATGGACGCTGGGAATACTGCAATCCTGGTTTTGCTTGCAAGTTTTTTTGCCATGATTTTACTGAGGTTCCCCATAGCATATGCGGTGGCTCTTTCCTCCGTGTTCTGCCTGCTTTACCAGGGACTGCCCCTGGCCACCATCTGCCAGCAGATGGTAAAGGGAATCAGTTCCTTCAGCCTGATGGCAGTGCCGTTCTTCATTGTAATGGGCTGTCTCATGGGCTCAGGAGGCATTTCTGAGAAACTCATCGCCCTGGCCAATGCCTGTGTCGGATGGATGCGGGGCGGCATGGCCATGGTGAATATTGTTGCATCGTATTTTTTTGGAGGGATTTCCGGCTCCGCTGCGGCGGACACGGCTTCCATTGGCTCCATCCTGATTCCCATGATGGTGGAACAGGGCTATGACGATGACTTTTCGACCGCGGTCACCATCACCTCCTCCTGTGAGGGGCTTCTGGTGCCTCCCAGCCACAATATGGTCATCTATGCAACCACGGCCGGAGGCGTTTCCGTGGGAAGCCTGTTCCTGGCAGGATACATACCGGGCGCGCTGCTGGCTGTTTCCCTGATGATTGGTTCCTATATCATTTCCGTGAAACGCAGCTACCCAAAGGGCGACCGGTTCAGCATAAAAAACCTTTTAAAACAGCTGAGCGTGTCCTTCTGGGCCCTGGCGGCCGTGCTGATCGTGGTGGTTGGCGTGGTGGGCGGTGTTTTCACCGCCACTGAGTCAGCTGCCATCGCGGTCATCTACAGCCTGGTGGTCAGCGTGTTCATCTACCGGGGACTTGACTGGAAAGGCGTGTGGAGGGTCATGGGGGACTGCGTGGACACCCTCTCAATCGTGCTGATCCTGATTGCCACCTCCAGTATCTTCGGTTACTGCCTGACCCGACTCCATGTACCGGTGATGGCTGCAAACGCCATCACTGGATTTACAAACAACCCCATTGTCCTGGCGCTGCTCCTGAACCTGATACTTCTGATTCTGGGCTGCATCATGGATATGGCCCCCATCATCCTGATTGCCACACCAATCCTGCTGCCCATTGCCACCTCCATCGGACTTGACCCGGTCCAGTTCGGCATCATGGTTGTGTTAAACTGCGGCATCGGACTGCTGACACCTCCGGTGGGCGCCGTGCTCTTCATTGGCTCCGCGGTCTCCAAGGTGCCCATGGAGCGGGTGGTGAAGGCGACGCTGCCATTTTACCTGTGCATGATCATCACCCTGCTGCTCATAACCTTTGTGCCGGCCATCAGCCTTTGGCTTCCCCAGGTCCTGGCACAGTAATGCTGCTTTACTGATACCGGAGGAGCTGCCTGTAACGGGCAGCTCTTTTTCCGTTATTTGCAAGAGGCCGGGGGCATGATATAATAGATGGGAGATAATGGCAGCGGGACAGCTGTCCGGGGAGGTATGCATGAAGGAGCTCATATGGGGAAAAACGCTGCGTTCGCGGCTGATACGGTACAATTTCTTCATCATCTGCGTCATTGCCATTCATGATTGGCGAGGAAGATGTGGATACCGGTATTGCCAACATGAACCAGAGGGCCCAGGAAGCAAGGGAAGACTAAGATCCACGGGATAAAAACAAAGAGCGTCTGATTATTCTAACACGCCCTGGGATTGCACTGCTGGAAGCAGTACCAGGGCGCGGCGCGCGCTGACGTGCCGGCGGAGGTTGGACGCTCTATTTGTGCATTAAAATAGATGTTAAGCGTGTTTGATAAGGGATATGGTGATAAAAATGACAGGAAAACAGAAAAAAGCATTGAAGAGGAATGCCATTGGCTACTCTTTCATACTTCCGAATTTTATCGGATATTTTATCTTTATATTTGTTCCGATAATTCTGACCTTTGTATTGTGCGTGATGAAATGGGACGGTTCCAGCGCGCCCATGGAGTTTGTTGGGCTTAAGAATTTCATGAAGCTGTTCAGGGACAGCGGCTTTCGGATTTCAGTCAGCAATACCCTCTTTTATGCGGTCTTTACCGTACCCCTTACCATGGTGGCGGCCCTTCTCATTGCGGTGCTGCTGAATTCCAAGATTAAGGGAATCGTGGTTTACCGCACCGCGTTCTTCTTTCCCTATGTCGCCTCCCTGGTGGCGGTGGGCGCTGTCTGGAACATGCTGTTCCAGCCTGAGTTCGGCCCGGTTAATGAATTCCTCAAGTTCATCGGCATTGCCAATCCGCCCAAGTGGTGCGCGTCCACGGACTGGGCCATGACCGTCATCATCATTGTCAGCGTGTGGAAGTATATGGGGTATTACATGGTGGTGTACCTGGCCGCCCTTCAGGGCATTTCCCAGGACCTGTACGAAGCTGCCGGCATTGACGGGGCCACCGGCTTTAAGAAATTCCGCTATATCACCATCCCCATGCTTAAGCCCACCACCTTCTTTGTCATCATCATGATGACCATCCAGTGCTTCAAGGTATTTGACCTGATTTACGTCATGACAGGCGGCGGTCCGGGACGTTCCACCAACGTGCTGGTGAACCATATCTACAACGCGGCCTTTGTGGACTTCAAGTTCGGATATGCCAGCGCCAGCCCCCTGGTGCTTTTTGCCATTGTGCTGGTGGTGACCCTGGTCCAGTTCCAGGGTGAGAAGAAGTTTACGGATTACGTATAGGAGGCAGGAAGATGGAGACAAGAACAATACATAGCAAGGTTTTAATCTATACACTGCTGACCGTACTTGCAGTCCTGGTGGTCGTCCCTTTTTTCTGGATGCTTCTGGCTTCGGTCAAAACCAGCAACGAGGTATTCAGTATTCCCATGAAGCTGTTCCCAAAAGAGTTCCAGTGGGTCAATTACCAGACAATCTGGGATAAGATCCCGCTGCTTACCTTTTTTAAGAACACGTTCAAGATTGCGGTGCTCACAACGCTTTTACAGGTATTAACCAGCTGCTTTGCTGCCTACGGTTTTCCAAGGTGGAATTCAGGGGAAGGGATTTCCTGTTCCTGGTATCCGTGACCACCTTTGCAGTGCCGTGGCAGGCACATATGGTGACTCAGTTTGCGCTGATTTCCAGGATGGGCCTTACGGACTCCCATCTGGGCCTTATACTGATGCAGGCATTTTCCGGGTTCGGCGTGTTCCTGATCCGGCAGTTCATGATCGGCGTTCCCAATGAGCTGCTGGAGGCTGCCAGGATTGACGGGCTTTCCGAGTACGGCATCTTCGCATAGGTTGCCCTGCCCCTGGTGAAACCCGGTATTGCAACCCTGGTCATCTTTATATTTGTAACTATATGGAATGACTTTATGGGACCGTTGATTTATTTAAACAGCACCAGATTGAAAACCATCCAGCTGGCATCCGGATGTTCATCTCCCAGTACGGCGCGGACTATGCGCTTATCATGGCTGCTTCGGTGTGTTGGCAGCCTGCGCCGCCATTTCAAATCCGCCTGCGCCCATAATGTCCCGGTGGTGGACTGGCAGGAGTACACACAGTGCACCGGCTCCTGGGGGGTAAAGGGGACGGCCTGCGCCGCGGGACAGCAGTGGTGCAGGAAAGGGGAATTTACCTTCCTTCAGGGAACCCATCTGGGATACCTGGGCGCCGGTGTTCTGGTGAACCGCAGGATTATTTCCATCGGTACCAGGATCCATGTGGTTGTGGACGGGTTCTATGGACAGGGAAGCCATGTGTGCAGCCAGATCTTCCATCTGAACCCGGCAGGGACCACGGAAATTAAGGGAAATACCTTCTTTTATCATGGAACGGCTGCAGAGGCCGGGTTTACCGTGCTCACCCCCGGGGCAGCCCTGGAGCTTGAGGAAACCCCGGTTTCCTTCCATTATAACCAGCTGGAACAGGGGCCCTGTGTCAGCGTTTCCAGGGAGGGAAGCCTGTTTACGTCCATGGTGACCGTCATTGCAGGTTACGGCGGGAAAGATGAGGAACGGTGCAGCATCCGGCGCGTGCCTGTCATTGCCCCGGTTACCGGGCGGCAGCTGGAGGACCAGGAGGCGGAGGCGGTCCGCATCCTGGAAGGAGGGCATTCCTGGCTGGTGGTCATCAACCACAGGGAGACAGGGACTGACAGCGAATACATCGGCGCTGACGGCTGTTACGGCCTGGGGCGGGTGATGGCCTTGGATGAAGCGGCATGCAAAGGACAGGACGGGGGAATGGATATCCCCGGAAAGACAGGAACCGGTCCGCGGATGACCGTGCTTCAGTGGTAGGGCGCAAACGGCAGATATAAGGATCATGATGAGGAGCGATTATGCAGACAAAATCCAGTTTACTGACATATAAGACCATAAGCAGGCAGGAGGCCCAGGGGTATCTTTTAAGGGCAGTGGACCTGGTGAGGGGGAACCTGGGGCAGTTTACGGACTGCTTTCCATATTCCAACAGCCAGGGCGGGTTTTACCAGCCAGGTGATAACCGGGAATGGACCACGGGATTCTGGACCGGGGAAATATGGCTGGCCTATGAAATGACCGGGGAGGAGGCGTTCAGGAAAGCCGGGGCCGTGCAGGTGGAATCCTTCCTGGACAGGATTGAACGAAGAATCGATACGGATAATCACGATATGGGTTTTTATATACCCCGTCCTGTGTGGCGGCCTACCGGCTGACCGGCAGCGGGACAGCGAAAAAGGCAGCCCTGATGGCTGCAGATAACCTGCTGGGACGTTTCCAGGAAAAAGGGCAGTTCTTCCAGGCATGGGGGGAACTGGGGCCAGGGACAATTACCGCCCGATTATTGACTGCCTGCTGAACATGCCGCTGTTATTCTGGGCCAGTGAGGTCACCGGGAACGCGGTTTACAGGGAAAAGGCAATCGCCCATATACGCACGGCCGTGGGCTGCATCATCCGCCCGGACCGTTCCACCTATCATACGTATTTCTTTGACTCAGATACAGGCAAGCCCTTAAGGGGCGTGACCCATCAGGGCAACCGGGACGGTTCTGCCTGGAGCCGGGGACAGGCATGGGGGATTTACGGATGCGCCCTCAGCTACCGCGCGGGCCACGACCCTAGATATATGGAAATGTTCCGGGATGTGACGGATTATTTCCTGGAGCACCTGCCCCTGGACCTGATCCCATACTGGGATTTTGACTTTGACGACCCCAGCGGGGAGCCAAGGGATTCCTCTTCCTCGGCCATAGCTGCCTGTGGAATGCTTGAGATGGCAAAATACATGGAAGGGCAGGAGGCGTCCTATTATGCGGATATGGCTAAACGCCTGGTAAAGGCCCTCTGTGACAGATGCGCGGTAAAAAGCAGGGAAGAGTCCAACGGCCTGCTGCTCCACGGCACATATGCCAGGGACAGCGCAGGCAATCCCTGTTGTGACCGTGGCGTGGATGAATGCAGCACATGGGGGGATTACTTTTATATGGAAGCCCTGGTAAGGCTGACAAAGGATTGGGAGCCATACTGGTATTAGGGCATGTTTGGAAATTCATTCCTGCCATCTGGCTTAAGGGGACGGGCGGCGCTGTTTTTCAGCATCTGCGGTCTTGACCGGCAGGATATATTAGGTTTATCATAGGAGTGTACATTGTCTGCGGTCATTGTCGCGGTGTACGCTCCTAGTGCTCTAGCCGGCCAGTAACTACAGCACTGTCACTGTAGTTACTGGCCGGGCGGCACTAATTGTATTTGTCATGTCATGTTTGGGGACAGGGGGACAGGCAGATGAAAAAACTTCTGTTTGTATTTGTTATGCTTGCGGGATTGGAACTGATTGCCGCGGCAGGTATATTAGTTTCATCCGGTACTTATGATGACAGCAGCCGTCCTGCTGTTGGGTCAGGGCGCCGATATGGGGAATACCAGGGAACACCACAAGGGGAAATCTACATTTACAAGGACCATGACCCGCGTTTCCATATAATCACGGACCCGGTACTGACTGACAATCCGGTGGCATATTCAGGCGGATTGGTGATACTGGAGCGGGACGGACTGTATGGATACGCTGATTTCGACGGAAACCCTGTCACGGACATACAATATGAAAATGCCGGCCAGTTCAGAGATGGGCTGGCAGATGTCAGGAAGGATGGGAAATATGGCTTCATTGATACGGCCGGACGAGAAATCATCCCTGTGATTTATGACCAGGTATCTCCTTTTGAAGACGGATACGCCGCGGTCCGGCTGGACGGTAAAAGAGGCGTGATTGACAAAAGCGGCGGCATTGCCGTGCCCATTGAGCATATGCACCTGTTTACCGGTAATGACGGCATTGCGCTGACCGGCACCAATGTAAGGACAGGCAGGGGAAAAGGGGATTACAGGACCATATACGGATTCGCCAATTACAGGGAAGGAACCCAGGTCCCTTATCAATACCAATCCATAAGCAATCTTTCAGAAGGGTATTACAGTGTCAGCACAGGGGCGGGATATGCCCTGATGGACCCGCTTGGCAGGGAAGTGACAAAGCCGGTCTATGACTGGATTGGAAGTATCAGCGGCCGGACGGCCGCAGCCTGTCTGGATGGCAGATGCGGTTACATTGACCTGGAGGGAAGGGAGATAGTACCCTTTTCATACGATGACGCGTTTTTATTCTGCTATGGCCGCGGGGCGGTTTCAAAGGACGGGAAATGGGGATACGTGGACAGGAACGGCCGTGAGGTCATTGGGCTGTCCTATGATTTTGCGTGCAATTTCCTGAATGGTCTGGCAGTGGTCATCCTGGACGGCAGATACGGCCTGATTGACACCAACGGAAACGTGCGGATACCAATCCAATATGACTGGGCGGGCGCGCTGGGGGAGGATGGGACTATTACCGTCATGAAGGATGGCTGTTTCGGGTTCGTGGATGCAAAGGGAAATGAAATTGCTCCCCCTATATATGATTACGCCTATGATTTTAACGGAGGTTATGCAAAGGTGGAACTGGGGGGAAAGACCGGATACATGGACCAAAAGGGCAGGCTTGCGGTCCCTGCTGTTTACGATGACCCGGATGGGGATAAGGACAGGCGGATGAGTCATTTCTACCTTCAGCGGGACATTGACGGGGGGATGATAGAGGTGCCCCTTCTGCCGGATGTGAATGTCCATGTAAAAAAAGCGGACAGTTCCTTCACGGGCTGGTATGAAAAGGGATGGCAGGTCATGGGGTTTTATGGCAATGACGGCAGGAGGCTGGCAAGCCCGGGAGACGGATATGAGGTGTATATACTTCCTGCCAGGGATATATCCTACACCTATACAGGGTGTTTTGGGAAACCAGTGGTGTTCTGCTATAAGCATGAGGACGGATACGGACTGTTCTGCGTGGCGGATGAGGACGGCCCTGGGTGATGCGGATATCAGGCATTGGGTGGATATTGTCATTGCTTTGCATATAATAACAGTACCAGACAAAATACAAGTATTCCTATTGAAATTGTAGGAATACTATGATATAGTAGGAAGCGTAGATGAAGCTTTTAACTTTAGGACTACAGAAAGGCGGATTTTTAATATGAAACAGTTGATTTATCTTGATAATGCGGCCACCACCAAGACAAGGCCGGAAGTGGTTGAGGCCATGCTCCCATACTTCACGGAGTTTTATGGCAATCCTTCCTCGGTCTATGAATTTTCCACAGAGAGCAAGAAGGCGGTAAACCATGCAAGGGAGACCATTGCCCGGGCATTGGGGGCAAAGACCAATGAAATATATTTTACAGCAGGCGGCAGCGAGTCCGATAACTGGGCCCTGACAGCAACAGCGGAAGCATATGCTTCAAAGGGAAAGCACATCATTACCAGCAGGATTGAGCACCACGCAGTCCTCCACACCTGCCAGTATCTGGAGAAGAGGGGATATGAGGTCACCTACCTGGATGTGGATGAGAACGGGGTGGTCAAGCTGGATGAACTTAAGAAGGCAATCCGGCCCGACACCATCCTGATTTCCATCATGTTCGCCAACAATGAAATCGGGACCATTGAACCCATTAAGGAAATCGGGGCAATTGCAAAAGAACACGGCATCCTTTTCCACACAGATGCGGTACAGGCCTTTGCCCATGTACCCATAAATGTGGATGAATATAATATTGACATGCTTAGTTCCAGCGGCCATAAGTTAAACGGACCAAAGGGAATCGGTTTCCTGTATATCCGCACAGGCGTGAAGATCCGTTCCTTCATCCACGGCGGCGCGCAGGAGCGCAAGCGCCGCGCGGGCACGGAAAATGTTCCTGGCATCGTGGGCTACGGCAAGGCGGTTGAGATTGCCATGGATACCATGCAAGAGCGTACAAAGAAGGAGACGGAGTTGAGGGATTACCTGATGGACCGGGTCATGGACGAGGTTCCCTTTACCAGGATTAACGGTTCACGGACCAGCCGCCTTCCGAATAATGTGAACTTTGCCTTCCAGTTCATTGAAGGCGAATCACTTTTAATTAAACTGGATATGGCCGGAATCTGCGGATCCAGCGGTTCTGCCTGTACCTCCGGCTCCCTGGACCCCTCCCATGTGCTGCTGGCCATCGGCCTGCCCCATGAGATTGCCCATGGTTCCCTGCGCCTGACACTGAGCGAGGAAAACACAAAGGAAGAGATGGATTACGTGGTAGGGCAGATTAAGGAAGTAGTGGCCTACCTGCGCAGCATGTCCCCCTTATACGAAGATTATATGAAGCACAGCAAACAAAAATAAGACAGAGATTCATCAGGAGGAAAACAGATGTACACCGATAAAGTAATGGACCATTTTGAGCACCCGAGGAATGTGGGTGAATTAGAGAACCCCAGCGGCATGGGAACCGTAGGCAATCCCAAGTGCGGCGATATCATGAGGATTTATCTGGACATTGACGAGAACCAGATCATACGGGATGTGAAGTTTAAGACCTTTGGCTGCGGCGCGGCCGTTGCCACCAGCAGCATGGCGACCGAGCTTGTGAAAGGCAGGACCGTACAGGAAGCCATGGCAGTGACCAACAAGGCGGTGATGGAAGCACTTGACGGACTGCCGCCGGTTAAGGTACACTGTTCTTTACTGGCAGAGGAGGCAATCCATGCAGCCCTCTGGGATTATGCACAGAAAAACGGTATTACCATCGAGGGACTTGAGAAGCCCAAGGATAATATTGAGGAAGAGGAAGAAGAGGAAGACTATTGAGCAGGAAGGTTGTAGTAGGCATGTCCGGAGGAGTTGACTCCTCCGTGGCTGCCTGGCTTTTAAAACAGCAGGGGTACGACGTCATCGGCGTGACCATGCAGATATGGCAGGATCAGGATACGGATGTCCAGGAGGCAGAAGGGGGCTGTTGCGGCTTAAGCGCTGTGGATGATGCCCGCAGGGTTGCCATGGACCTCGGTATCCCTTATTATGTAATGAATTTCAAGGAAGAGTTCCGGACCAATGTGATGGACTATTTCGTGGGCGAATACGTGGCTGGGAGAACCCCTAACCCGTGTATTGCCTGCAACCGTTATGTGAAGTGGGAATCGCTGCTGCGCCGGAGCATGGCGATTGGTGCGGATTACATCGCAACCGGCCATTATGCCCAGATCTGCCGGCTCCCAAACCAAAGATATGCCCTTAAGACTTCGGTGACAGCGGAAAAGGACCAGACCTACGCCCTGTACAACCTGACCCAGGAACAGCTGGCCCACACCCTGATGCCCGTGGGCAGCTACCACAAGGAAGAAATCCGCAGGATGGCTGCGGATATAGGACTGCAGGTGGCCCACAAGCCGGACAGCCAGGAAATCTGTTTCATACCGGACCACGACCATGCCCGTTTCATAGAAGCGTACACCGGGATGCAGGTGCCTGAGGGAAATTTTGTCGACCTGGAGGGCAATGTGCTTGGCAGGCACAAGGGAATCTCGCATTATACCATAGGCCAGAGGAAAGGGCTGAACCTGTCCATGGGTCACCCTGTGTTTGTGGTGGAGATACGGCCTGAGACCAATGAAGTGGTGATTGGGGAAGGGAAAGATGTATTTACAAATGTCCTCTGCTGCGATAAACTGAACTGGATGGCAATAGACGGCCTGCATGGGGAACCCATGGAGGTTACTGCCAAAATCAGATACAGCCACAAAGGTTCCCCCTGCACCATCCGTGAGATTGGACACGATCTGGTGGAGTGCAGGTTCCATGAACCGGTCAGGGCAGCTACGCCGGGACAGGCCGTGGTGTTCTATGATGGGGATTATGTGGCGGGCGGAGGTACGATTTTATGAGATTGCAGATAAAAAGATATGGGGCTGTGGCCCTGGCAGGAATCATGGCAGGCAGTTTTGCGCTGACAGGTTGCGGCAGCTATGCATCAAGCAGTGAGCTGAGGCTTCAGGCGGAAGCCTCCCTTTCAGGCCAGGCGGACAGCGGGAACGGCACTGGCCAGGATAGCCGGAGGGAACCGGGCAGCGGGACACAGGACGGCCAAGGGGGGCAGGACGGCCAGGACAGTCAAGGGGCGCAGGACGGCCAGGGCATCCGGACCGGCGGACCGTCCGCCGAAACCATCCGCGTGGAGACCGGGCTTACAACCGCCCCCATGCCTGAATTTGAGCCCGTGAACGATGAGGTATATGTAAAGACAGAGGATGGGGGAAGCGTCCGTCTGCGCTCATCCTGCAGCACGGACAGTGATTCCAACATCGTTACATACGCCAGTCCCGGCACCAGGCTTGCCCGTACAGGTAAGGGGAGCGAGTGGACCAGGATTGATTATAATGGTTCCACGGCCTACCTGTCATCTGCATATATCACCACGGAGGTGCCAAAGACCACGGCCGCACCGGCCCAAGGCGCCTGTGCGGACAGCGGTGAGGTGACGCTGAACCCATCCTGGAAATATGCGGAGTTTTCCAAAATCAACACAGGGGCGGCCGTCCTGTACCGTTCAGAGGCAGGGGCCAGGAAGAACATTACAATCTGTGTCAACGCCGGCCACGGCACCAAGGGCGGTTCGTCCGTGAAGACCTTGTGCCACCCCGACGGCACGCCAAAGGTAACAGGCGGCACCACCGGAGCAGGTGCGACGTCCGCGGCAGCCGTGTCAGGCGGCATGACCTTTGCGGACGGCACGGCAGAGAGCAAGGTAACCCTTGCCATGGCCTTGATTTTAAAGGATAAGCTTCTGGCGGCAGGTTATGATGTTCTTATGATTCGTGAAAATGATGACGTCCAGCTGGATAACGTGGCAAGGACCGTGATTGCCAATAATGCCAGCGACTGCCATATTGCCCTTCACTGGGATTCCACCACCAGCAACAAGGGGGCATTTTATATGAGCGTGCCCAATGTGGAGTCCTACAGGAACATGGAGCCGGTGAAATCCCACTGGCAGCAGCACAATGCGCTGGGGGAAAGCCTGGTGGCAGGCCTTAAGGGGGCTGGGGTGAAGATCTTCTCCGGCGGTTCCATGGCCATGGACCTGACCCAGACATCCTATTCCACCATCCCGTCCGTGGACATTGAACTGGGGGATAAGGCATCCGACCATTCACAGGCAACCCTGAACACACTGGCAGACGGCCTGCTGGCCGGTATCAACCAGTATTTTGGCCAATCATAAGATACTGTACATAAAAGCCTTGCTGGTTTATTAACATTTTCTTACATAACCCTTCTTATAATAGACAAAATCTGAAAACTGGATTACAATAAGTGTAACAGTTAAAGTATTGTCAATATAAGGAGGGAATTTTTATGAAATGTATGAAACGTCTGCTGGCTATTGTCCTTGGAGCAGCACTGCTTTGCCCTATGACCGCATATGCCGGACAGACAGAAGAAGCCAAGGCACTGTATGACCAGGTACAGGAAAAGAGTAATGCAATCACGGATATGAATGCATTCTATGATTTCAAGATTAAATTTGGCGGCTCCATGATTGAGAACGCGGGCCTCACTGCCTCTGACATGCGTCTGGAGATGAATGTCAAGATGAACCATCTGACAGAGCCTGCCCTTATGCGTTATATGGCTTACTGCAGGATGACCGATCCGGACGGCAGCCAGATGACCTATTCCATGTACTATCTGGACGGATATATGTATATGGATATGCTGGGGCAGAAGATTAAGATGCCCATGGCCATGGGAGACATGATGCAGCAGAGCATGGCCAGCGCCAATGCTTTTGATGTTCCGACCGATATTGTTAAGGATATGAACCTGTGGGATGAAGGCGAGAACAAGGTAATCGGGTTTACCATTGACGACAGCCGGATGAATGAATTCCTTCAGACCGTATTAGGTTCCACCGGGCTTACGGGAATGATGGAAGGGACCAGCATGAGCCTTCATAACATAAAGGGCGAGTACGTTGTGAATCCGAACAATGACCTGATTAAGATGCGCCTTAAGATGGATATGTCCATGACCATGGACGGTGAGACCATTACCATGAGCATGGACGGCGATGTCGGTATCGCGGATCCCGGCCAGCCAGTGGATGTTCCGGTTCCTAATATTGCTGAGTACACCGATATCACGGCAGCAGCTAACCAGTAACCCTGCCGTAGATAAAAAAGAGTAAAAAAATCATGCCAGCTACTACACAAAACACGAAATTTAGTGTATAATGCAGTAGTTGGCATTTTTTGGAGGAGTACCCAAGTGGCTGAAGGGTCTGGCTTCGAACACCAGTAGGTCGGTAGCACCGGCGCGAGGGTTCAAATCCCTCCTCCTCCGTTTTATAACGCCCAGGGCAGGCCAGGACATCCTTTCCCGCCCTCTAAAGCCTTAAGCCGTCAGTTCATGGACTGGCGGTATTTTCATGCCTGAAACCCACATTTTCATGCCCTCTGGCCCGGTTCCGGGTGATTTCCAAAAATAATAAAATAAAATGGGACTTTTTCCTGCATTTCACAGTCTAATAGATAGAAGCATGTAAAACATGCGACTGTACGTACAGAAAAGAGAGGAACAGCAATGGAAAACTTAATAAAGAAAGCAAAATTGCGGGATGCGGATGCTTTTACAGAACTGATGCAGCAGCAGATGCAGAACATGTACAAAACAGCCCGTTCTGTTTTGGGCAATGAGGAAGATGTAGCGGACGCCATATCAGACACCATACTGGCATGCTGGGAAAAAATCGGACAGTTGAAGCAGGATGGATACTTCAGGACCTGGATGACCCGCATCCTGGTCAACAAGTGCAGGGACATCATACAGAAGAAAAAGCAGTTCTGTCTGATGGAAGAGGTGCCGGAGGTCCCGTCCCAGGATAAGGGATATGAGGACACGGAATGGAAGGAGGCGCTGAACATGCTAGGGGAACGCTACCGGCTGATCATGATGCTGTACTATGTGGAAGGCTTTCAAATCAACGAAATCAGCAGTATCCTGGAAATCACCGAGAGCACGGTCAGGACCCGTCTGGCCAGGGGAAGGGAAAAACTGGCAGGGGATTACCGCCCGGAACTAAGGAGGAACAGATATGAAAAATAAAGATATCATAAAAACATTACAGAAAGAGATAGAAATCCCTGACATTGTCCAGAAAAAGGCAGATGCTGCATTTGCAGCCATCCGCAGGGAAGCAGGGAACAGCAGGTCCGGCAGCCCCATGGTAAACCATCCGGCAGACGGGGAGGAGGACAGCGGACAGCGGAGGTCCCGCAGGAAAAAGGGGATACACAGGCATCCAGGAAGGAAGATATGGATTGCAGCGGCAGCGGCGGTGCTGGCCGTGGGCACAATCACGGCAGTGGCCGATTATATGAAACGCAGCAAAAGCCTTACCGAGGGCATGCAGGTCACAGACCAGCAGCAGATACAGATGCAGGAAAAGCACCTGTCATCCATAGTGAACCAGTTCTGTACGGATCAGGGGATTACGGTAACGGCAGTGGACAGCATAACGGACAATTATTACACCCACATTGCCTTCCGGGTGGAGGGATATAAGGTGGATACGGGGATACAGCCTGATTTTGGGACAATACAGGTTACGGTTGACGGAAACAATGGGTATAATGAGGCTTCCCCTGAAGACAGCTTCAACTACGTTGCGGGCTTTTACAATGGCTTCATCATGGGAGAGGACGGAAAGATCATCCATGCGGACGGCTCCCCGATACAGACCGACGAAGCCGGCAACTTAATTGAAAACTATACCATGGACGACGGAACCATGGAATACCAGATTACCCTGTCCAACACGCAGAAAAGAGGATTTTTCATCAATAAGCCGGTCCACGTGGAACTGTCCGGCCTGGGAACCGTTGCCAGGGCGGCTTATGAAAATGAGATTAACGGCACCTGGACCTTTGATTTAACATTGTCCGGTTCACCGGAACTTAAAGAATGCAGTTTAAACACGCCATTGGGCAGCACAGGGGCAAGTGTGGTAAAAGCAGAGATTTCCCCCATTTCCCTGGGAGTGGAGTATGAATTCCCCCGGCAGATGGAACCAGGAACCGCAACCGATGAAAATGGACAGGTAACAGAAACCCAATTCCATGCAGACCCCCCCAGGCTCATGGGCGTGCGCATGAAGGATGGGACCATGTATCCATATATCTATCTGGGACCAGGAAGCGCGGGATATGAATCAGAGGAATCCAGCCGTTACAGGACCATGTTTGCCATTGACCGCGTACTGGACGTGGAACAGGTGGAAAGCCTGCTGTTCGAAAAACCGGCTTCAGAACGCGGGACAACGCCAGAGGAAATGTTCTACATGGTGCCGGTGGGATAAGGGGAAATGCAGTTTATGTACAGCCCTGACGAATCAGGACTGCATGCCGCGCTGGGGGCATTCTTCCGGTATGGAAGGGGTTGCGTTGTCAGCTCCCGGAAGGTCAATTTCCGGTATGTCCCCGTCGCCATAGGTGCTGCTGTTGCGGCCCGGAAGTTCAATGGGTTCCATAGGTCTTTGGGTCTGTCCTGCTTCCATGCTTCATCACCCTTTCGTAAACATGTTCTCCACATAGTTGCGCATTTCCTGCCGGCTTTCAATGGTCCTGGCCCCGTTCACGATCTTCTCCTGTTCTGGTTTGCTAAGTCCTGCAAAGCGGTTCAGGGCATCGGAATGCATGGCCAGCTCCATGGTAAAGCCGATGGGCAGTTCATCGTTATTTATCTTATTTATCATGTTCATCACCTCATGGTTAGTATGGAACCGGGACAGCAAAAATATGCACGGTGCATTTCTTTTGAAGGAATGCAGCCAATCTGCCGCCGCGGTCCGTCTGTATGAAAGGCAGCTTAAGGGCCAAAAGCCGCGACCACAAACAGTCACGGCTTTATAAGGCAATTCTTTATGATGATTTAAAATGTTCCGGTTACCGAAGCCGGGATTGTGAACTCAACAGCCCCCATGTAACCAGGAGCCACATCGTATTCTGCAAATGCAATCACAAGCTCGCCCTTGTCATTGAAGTAGTAGCTCTCATCCCCGGTCAGGCCCTTAAAGTCATCCTCCGGCATCTCGGAATTGTAGAAATAGATGATATTATCATCGGCAGCCATCTGGTCAGCCATCTGCTGCTTAATGTTATTGCCGGCAGCGTCCAGCACACCCGGCTTATCCTTAAGAAGTTCTTTAAGGGAGATTACATTGCCTGTGGATTTATCGATGGTAAATATCTTTACGTACTGTGTGCCGCTGGCCATGGTAAGTGTAGTGTCAATGCGGATGCAAAGGTAGCGGTCCGTGTCGGTAACCACCTTGTAGCTGGAATCCAGGCCGTAATGTCCCTCGCCGTTATCCCTGGCAACCTCCTCTTCATACATGGCAATAAGCTCGTTGGCATAATCCTCAATGGATTTGTTGGCAGGGATCTGTGCGCCCTGTCCATTGTCCAGGGTGACCTGGGGAACCTTTATGTCTGCCTGCAGGTTGCCCCGGCTGTCTTCAAAGGTGCGGAAGGTAACTACTTTGGCAATGGAGCCGATGAGTGGAATCTGTTCCATTGCATTGGCGGTTGTGGGGTTTAAATTGGCAAGCAGTGTTATGGTCAGCATGGCTGCAACGGCTGCACCGCCTGTTTTCTTAAAAGATTTCATGATAATCACACCTCTCTGTTCTTTCTTTGCCCGGTCAATGCCAGCCTTCATGCGCTGCCTGGCTTCTTCCGGTACGGGGATATGTTCATATTCCTGCTTTAACATGTTAATCTGTTCTGATTCGTCCTGTTTCAAATGTTCCCGTTTCATGGGCATGGCTCCTTTCTAAGACTTATCCGGTATTTCCCTGTAATGCTCTGCCTCCAGGTTCAGTCTGAGTTTTTTTAAGGACCTGTATAATCTGGCTTTGACTGTGTTTAGATTGTCGCCTACAATGTCTGCAATGTCCTCCAGTTTTAAATCTTCAAAGTACCGCAGCAGGATAATGGTCCTGCTTTTGTCGTCCAGCTGGTTTAATACAGTCCTCAGCTCCAGGTCCTGGTATTGGTCCTCGACCGGTATCTCCGGCAGTTCCTCTGTAATGTTTTCCTTCTTTTTCCTGCGCAGCATATCCAGGGCGGTGTTGACTACGATCCTGTAAATCCATGTGGACAGGTAGTCCTTATTCCTTACCTTTCTGCAGTCCCTGATCGCCCGGTAGGCGCTTTCCTGGACCACATCCAGGGCATCATTTTCATTGCGCATATAGCTATATGCAAGGCGGTAATAACGCTCATAGTTCTCAGTGAGGATCTGTTCCGTTTCCGCCGTATTGTTCTGAAAGCCCATGCAATGCATCCTCCTTTCATTTGTTTCTGTCTGTTAGACGTTTGAGGATCCTATTAAGTTGCATCTATTTTAACATTTTATCGTAAGAAATCAGAAATGCAACATTCATTGTAATTTAATGTGAAAAATGCTATATTGTTAAAAGGAATCATATGAAAGGTGTACATCAGATGAGGGAAGATCATACAGAGGATATGGAATTAAATAAGGAAATGGAAGATATCCGCCAGGTACCCCTGGAGCCCGGGAGCAGGACAGCCCCGGGCCGGGAAAGGCCGGTTGGCGCTTCGTATACAGGCGGCGCAGCGCGTCCGGGAAGAGGCGCGCCCGGTATGGATGAAGGTATGGGCAGGGCAGCGCGTCCAAGAAGCGGGGCATCCGGCCTGGATGAAGGCGTGGGCAGGGCGGCGCGGCCAAGGAGCGGGGCATCCGGATTTGATGGAGGTGTGGGCAGGGCAGCGCGTCCAAGAAGCGGAGCATCCGGATTGGATGAAGGTGTGGGCAGGGCAGCGCGTCCGGGAAACGGAGCGCCTGGCCTGGATGAAGGTATGGGAAGGGCGGTGCGACCGGGAAGAGGCGCGGCGCAGACCGGATCCCAGGGATATGGACGTTCCAGGGCGCGGGGAAATAGGGAAGCGCAGGAAGTCCGTACCAGGCAGGCACGGACGGTTCCAGCGGAGGAAGAGGGCAGGAGAGGCAGGCCGGGGACGGCGGGAACCAGGCCGCCCAAAGCCAGGAATCAACGGACCGGCCAGCCGCCTCTTGAATCAGCGCCGCGTGAAGTCACGCTCCGGCCGGATGACGCGCCAGGGGAGTTCTCCCCTCATCCCGCGGGAAAAGTATCACGGGGCGGCAAAAAAAGGAAAGGTGTTCCCTTTATGGCGCTCCTGCTTGTGCTGATCCTTGGGGTTGGCGCTGGCCTGGGCGGGGGTTATTATCTGTGGGGATGGGAGCGGCCCTACACCATTGACCTGAAGGCAGTGGAAGTGCCGGAATGGGTAAAACAGGAATTCATCAGGAAGAATATTTTCTCAAGGCCGGATGTGAGCCGGAAGCGGATTAACAATATCGTGATCCACTATGTGGCCAATCCGGGAAGCACGGCAAAGAACAACAGGGATTATTTCGACAGCCTGGCGGACCAGGACCAGCAGAAGAGCGGTACATCCACCAGCAGCCACTTTGTGGTGGGGCTGGAGGGAGAGGTCATCCAGTGTATCCCGATTACGGAAATCGCCTATGGCAATGCCCCGCGCAATGAAGACACCATTTCCATTGAAGTCTGCCATCCGGATGAGACAGGCAGGTTCAATGACGTTACATATGAATCGGTTGTGAACCTGACGGCCTGGCTGTGTAAGGAACTTAAACTGGGTTCAAAGGACGTGGTACGCCATTACGATATCAACGGTAAGCTTTGCCCCAAGTATTATGTGGAGCATGAAGATGCGTGGGTACAGTTCAGAAAAGATGTGGATGCTGCCATAAAGGAGCTGTAGTGCCAGGGGGTGTTTGAAAATTCATTCCCGCCATCTGTCCGGCGGCCGGGAAGGACGGCCGCCGGAATACAAAGGATGGAGTACCAGGGCTTTCAGGAAATGGAAGGATCATAATGGAATGAACTCAGGCTTTCGTCCATGGAACACGGTATAATACCGGAACCCGCACCTTAAGAGGAAACGGCGGCATTCCTGGAACCCGTAGCCCAGATATTCCGGGGTATGGGCATCAGAGCCGATGGTGATGATTTCGCCGCCCAGTTCCCTGTATCGTTTTAATATCCTGCGGGAAGGATTGGGCTGCGAGAGGCCGTACCGGAGGCCTCCGGTATTGCACTCCAGCCCTTTGCCGTGTTCGATAAGCACCATGAGGATGGGGTCAATCCACTGGCTGAAGCGCTCATAAGAATAGGAAGCGTTCTGGTGAGGCGCATAGCGGACAATGTAATCCAGGTGCCCAAAGGAATCAAATACATCATAAAGGTTCCTGGCACGGTTTAAGGATACCTTGAAGAATTCCTCCAGCCCCCTCTCCTCGCCGTAATGTTCCCAGTAGCTGAGTTCATAGGGATCCATACCCGTCACAAAGTGGCTGGAGCCGATGATGAAGTCAAAGCTGGAGCCGTGTTCACGTACAAAATCATGAAGGTACCCATCCAGATGATCCTGAAGTCCCAGTTCCACTCCTATATTAATACGGATACGCCCTTCATATTCAGCCTGAAATGCCTTCAGGGCAGAGAGATAGGAGGGGATATCCAGGTTGAAATCCGTGTCGCAGAATCCCGAGTCATAATCATGGTGGTCCGTGATACAGATTTCCTTCATGCCAAGTTCCATGGCCTTTTCTATCTGCCTGCGCACCGGTGTGTCTGAATCACCGGAAAATGCAGTATGCAGATGACAATCGTTAATCATAAATGTTTCTCCTTGTGGTCAAATCATTCAACAGGTTCATTATAACAGAAAGTTCCAAAAATAGAAGCCAGTAATAATAATAATTTAGATGTATAAAGGTGTAGAGATTTGTGGTATAATGAAAAATAAGCATTCATTTGGACATAATCACCAAGGGGATGAAAAAAATTTCCAGAAAAAGCCTGTCCTGCGAAAAATTGAAAAAAGGACTTGCCATTTCCAGAGAAATTGATTACAATGTAAGAAGGTTGATTATTATTTAACAATAATATAATTTTTAACAAACTAGGAGGAATTGAATCATGGCAGTAAAAGTAGCAATTAATGGTTTTGGACGTATTGGACGTCTGGCTTTCCGTCAGATGTTCGGAGCAGAAGGTTACGACGTAGTAGCAATCAATGACTTAACCGATCCTAAGATGTTAGCTCATCTCTTAAAGTATGATACAGCACAGGGCGGATACGCTGGCGTATATGGACAGGGCCTTCATACCGTAGAGGCTGGTGAGGATTCCATTACTGTTGATGGCAGGAAGATTACCATCTACAAGGAGCCAAAGGCTGCTGATCTTCCATGGGGCCAGATTGGTGTTGACGTGGTTCTGGAGTGCACAGGCTTCTACTGCTCCAAGGACAAAGCACAGGCACACATCGATGCAGGCGCTAAGAAAGTTGTTATTTCTGCTCCAGCAGGCAATGATCTTCCTACGATTGTATACAGTGTTAATGAGAACGTACTGACAGCTGATGACAAGATTATCTCCGCTGCTTCCTGTACAACCAACTGCCTGGCTCCTATGGCTAAGGCACTGAATGATTACGCTCCTATCCAGAGCGGTATCATGTCCACCATCCACGCTTACACAGGCGATCAGATGATTCTGGACGGACCACACAGAAAAGGCGATTTAAGAAGAGCAAGAGCCGGCGCAGCTAACATCGTTCCTAACTCCACTGGTGCAGCTAAGGCTATCGGCCTGGTTATCCCAGAGCTGAACGGCAAGTTAATCGGTTCCGCACAGCGTGTTCCGGTACCGACCGGTTCCACCACAATCCTTACAGCTGTTGTTAAGAAGGCTGGCGTTACCAAGGAAGACATCAATGCCGCTATGAAGGCTGCTGCTTCTGAGTCCTTCGGATACAACGAGGATGCCATTGTTTCCTCCGATGTTATCGGCATGAAATTCGGCTCCCTGTTCGATGCAACCCAGACCATGGTAGCTCAGATTGCGGATGATCTGTATGAGGTTCAGGTTGTTTCATGGTATGACAACGAGAACTCCTACACAAGCCAGATGGTCAGGACCATTAAGTACTTTGCTGAGCTTGGCTAATTGAAGCAATAAGTTGACTCATGAGGGGTCCGGTCGTTTGGACCGGACCCTTTTTTGCGCAGGGGTTCCTGCATGGAATCTTAAGACTCTGAAAGGGGATTAATACAATGTTAAATAAGAAAACAGTAGATGATTTAAAGGATTTACAGGGCAAGAAGGTACTGGTGCGCTGCGATTTCAACGTGCCGTTAAAGGAAGGCGTCATCCAGAACTACAACCGTATCGACGGTGCCATCCCAACCATCAAGAAGCTTCTTGACCAGGGCGCAAAGGTTATCCTGTGTTCCCATCTGGGCAAGCCAAAGGGCGAGCCTGTACCTGAGATGAGTCTTGCACCGGTTGCACCGGCCCTCAGCGAGAGACTGGGCGTTGAAGTTAAGTTTGTGGATGATGCAAAGGTTACCGGACCTGAGACACAGAAGGTTGCCGCTGAATTAAAGGACGGCGAGGTTCTTCTGCTTCAGAATACACGTTACAGGATTGAAGAGACCAAGTTCAAGGATGGCGATGCTGCTACAGAAGGTTATGCCAAGGAACTGGCCGATCTGTGCGACGGCATTTTTGTCAATGATGCATTCGGCACCGCACACAGGGCACACTGCTCCAATGTGGGTGTTACAAGATATACCAAGGAGAACGTGGTAGGCTACCTGATGGAGAAGGAAATCAAGTTCTTAGGACAGGCGGTTGAGAACCCGGTCCGCCCCTTTGTGGCTATCCTGGGCGGCGCAAAGGTTTCTGATAAGATTAACGTGATTAACAACCTCCTTGACAAGGTTGACACCCTGATTATCGGAGGCGGCATGGCTTACACATTTGCCAAGGCCCAGGGACAGGAAATCGGCAATTCCCTGTGTGAGGCCGATAAGCTGGATTACGCGCTTCAGATGGTTAAGAAGGCAGAGGAGAAGGGCGTTAAGCTGCTGCTTCCGGTTGACCATGTAGAGGGTAAGGAATTTTCCAATGACACAGAGCATAAGGTAGTGGATGTGATTGATGCCGGCTGGTCAGGATTTGATATCGGACCTAAGACAATTGCTCTTTACAAGGATGCCTTAAAGGGCGCCAAGACCGTTGTATGGAACGGACCCATGGGCGTATTCGAATTCTCCAACTTTGCAGAAGGTACACTGGAAATCTGCCGTGCGGTTGCTGAACTGACAGATGCAACCACTGTCATCGGCGGCGGCGATTCCGTGAATGCTGTTAAGAGACTGGGCTTTGCCGATAAGATGACACACATTTCCACTGGCGGCGGCGCTTCCCTGGAATTCTTAGAGGGCAAGGAACTGCCGGGTGTTGCGGCTGCAGATAACAAATAATAGTATAACTGATACGGAAACTTCGGCGATATGAGGCCCATAAAGACTTTGCTAAGTATCGCCAGGCACTAAGTGCAAGGAGAGGGGAACCATCATGGCAAGAAAGAAAATCATCGCAGGCAACTGGAAAATGAACATGACACCTTCAGAGGCAGTTGCCCTGGTTAACGAGTTAAGACCACTGGTAGCAAATGACGATGTGGACGTGGTATTCTGCGTACCCGCAATCGACATCATCCCGGCTGTGGAAGCTGCCAAGGGAAGCAATATCTGCATTGGCGCGGAGAACATGTATTATGAGGAAAAAGGCGCTTACACAGGCGAGATTGCCCCTAACATGCTCACGGATGCAGGCGTAAAGTATGTAATCATCGGGCATTCCGAGAGACGCGAGTATTTTGCCGAGACAGACGAGACAGTGAATAAGAAGGTGCAGAAGGCATTTGAACACGGCATTACCCCGATTGTCTGCTGCGGCGAGTCCTTAACCCAGAGGGAACAGGGCATCACCATTGACTGGATCCGTCAGCAGATTAAGATTGCGTTCCTGAATGTGACGGCTGACCAGGCTAAGACTGCTGTAATCGCGTATGAGCCAATCTGGGCAATCGGCACAGGCAAGGTAGCAACCACGGAACAGGCTGAGGAAGTATGCGCAGCCATCCGTGCCTGCATCGGTGAGATTTATGATGATGCAACAGCAGAAGCCATCCGCATCCAGTACGGCGGCTCCGTATCCGCATCCTCAGCGCCGGAGCTGTTCGCACAGCCTGACATTGACGGCGGTCTGGTAGGCGGCGCCTCCCTTAAACCGGATTTTGGGAAAATTGTCAACTACAATAAGTAATAAGCAAGCAATGTATTTGCCCTGCGGCCAAAGAAGCTGACTGCAGGGCATCATTCTCTTTGACAGCAATGGAAAAAAAGGAGATTTTTGAATATGAGCAAGAAACCAACCGTATTAATGATACTTGACGGCTACGGCCTTAACAGCAACTGCGACCACAATGCTGTGTGCGAGGGCAGGACTCCTGTCATGGACCAGCTGATGAGCCAGTGCCCCTTTGTAAAGGGCGAGGCCAGCGGGATGGCAGTGGGACTTCCGGAAGGCCAGATGGGCAACTCTGAGGTGGGCCATCTTAACATGGGGGCAGGCCGCATTGTTTACCAGGAACTGACCAGGATCACCAAGTCCATCCAGGACGGTGATTTCTTCCAGGTGCCTGAATTCCTTACCGCGGTGGAAAACTGCAAGAAGAACGGCACTGCCCTTCATATGTTCGGCCTTGTGTCCGATGGCGGTGTCCACAGCCACAACACCCACATCTATGGCCTTCTGGAACTGGCTAAGAGGAATGGCCTTGACAAGGTGTATGTGCATTGTTTCCTGGACGGCCGCGACACCCCTCCGGAATCCGGCAAGGGATTTGTGGCTGACCTGGAAGCCAAGATGAAGGAAATCGGCGTGGGAGAAGTGGCATCCGTTATGGGACGTTACTATGCCATGGACCGTGACAAGAGATGGGACCGTGTGGAACTGGCCTACAATGCGCTGACAAAGGGCGAGGGAAACCGGGCCGCAAGCGCCACCGGAGGAATCCAGGCATCCTATGATGATGGCAAGGCAGACGAGTTCGTGATACCTTTCGTGGTTGAAAAGGACGGTAAGCCAACCGCAACCATTATGGACGGGGATTCCGTGATATTCTACAATTTCCGCCCAGACCGTGCAAGGGAAATCACCCGCGCGTTCTGCGACACGTCCTTTGACGGCTTTGCAAGGGATAAGAAACTGGACCTTGTGTTCGTATGCTTTACCGACTATGATGAAACCATCGAAAACAAGCTGGTTGCATTCAGGAAGGAGAGCATCACCAATACCTTTGGCGAATTCCTGGCAGCCCATGGCAAGACCCAGGTAAGGATTGCCGAGACTGAGAAGTACGCCCACGTTACCTTCTTCTTTAACGGCGGCGTGGAGGAACCCAACAAAGGCGAGGACCGTATCCTGGTTCCCTCACCAAAGGAAGTTGCCACCTATGACTTAAAGCCTGAGATGAGCGCCAATGGCGTGTGCGATAAGCTGGTGGAAGCTATCAGATCAGGCAAGTATGATGTAATCATCATCAACTTTGCCAACCCGGACATGGTTGGACATACAGGCGTGGAGGATGCTGCCATCAAGGCCATCGAGACAGTGGACGCCTGCGTGGGCCGCGCAGTGGAGGCCATCAAGGAAGTGGACGGCGTCATGTTCATCTGTGCGGACCACGGCAATGCGGAGCAGCTGGTGGACTATGAAACAGGGGAGCCATTTACGGCCCACACCACCAATCCTGTCCCGTTCATCCTGGTGAATGCGGACCCAGCCTACAAGCTGCGCGAGGGAGGCGCCCTGTGCGATATCATCCCAACCCTCATTGAGCTGATGGGAATGGAGCAGCCTGTGGAGATGACCGGAAAGTCCCTGCTGGTGAAGTAAGGATTGATTGGAGTTTAATGGATTATAATGTATGAGAAGGCCGGGCGGCCGTGACTGCCCGGTCTTTTTGGCTCTTTGTCAATAGTTGGGGTGGGATTTGTTAAAATCCCGCTTCAGTTCTATGAAAAGGGCTCTTTTTATGTTTGGTTCCAGGTTTTACTGATTTTGGGCATGCCAAATAAGCCTCCGCATCACCGACCATTTTATCCTATGATGTACAGTGGAGTATCCGCGTCCGGAACCGTTTGAAGTTTCGGATTCCGTAGCTGCTCCGTTTTAATACCTTTATCTTGTTGTTGAATCCTTCTGTGGGACCATTTGTCAGCCCGTATTTAAAGGCATTCAGGATTTCCTTTCGCCAGGCCCGGTAGGTCCTGGCACAGGCCTCAAATTCTTTGATCCCACAGCTTTGTGCATTCGCAATCCAGTCATCAAATTCCCTCTGCTGCTGACGATACGCTTCCATCTGGCAGATATCATAGAACCACTCTTTCATGCGGTGTGCCAGACGCAGATCCTCGCTATATTGAAGCATTAAATCACAGGCCTGCTTGTTCTCATCCTTCAGCTTTTTATAGCGGGTCAGGATGAGTTTCCGGCTGCGTTTATAATACTTACGCAGGGAAACCGGCATGGACCGCTGCAGCCGTTTCCGTACGTTTTCAATCGCCCATGTCACCTGCCGGATGAAATGATATTTATCTACGATGATGGTTGCGTTTGGAAAGAAGGTCTGTGCAGGTTCGGCATAGGGCCGCCACATATCGCAGACAAAGAACTTTACCTTCAGGCGTTCTTTCCTGGGAATGTTCCGCCAATAATCAGCCAGATGGCTCTGGGTCCGATCCGGGAGAATGTCGATAATCCGGCGCTTTTTCGGATCCACCAGAATGCACTGGTATTTACCGGTAGAAGCATTGCCTTTGAATTCGTCAATGGAAAGCGCTTGCGGAAGCTGGTCAGGCGGAGGATAGCAAATCGTGTCCAGAAGGCGGCAGACCGTCTGGACGGAAACACCGGTAAGTTCTGCGATCTGTTTTAAGGAAAAGGTCTGCCGGAGCAGGGAAACAATGTAAAATGCCAGCCTGCGGGTCCTGCGATGGTAGATTGGGAGGAACGGGTAGGGTTCCGTGAAGCGTTTGCGGCAGGAGGGGCAGAGGTAGCGTCGCTTCCGAAGCACCAGGATTACTTGTTTTCCCTGTAAGGGAATGTCCTGGACCTCTTGCAGACGGTAATCATGAATCCGTTTTGTTTTAGCCCCACAGCATGGGCAACCTGTGAACTGTTTTCTTACGCAAAGAAACATGGCGTCACGACAGCTGCGGATTACAGCATTGGAAAAGGTGATGAGAAAGTGGACAGGAACATGGTATCCTCCATGTTCAGACAGACAGACTTCATTCTGCCAAGCTATGGTGAGGCAAGCCTGATAACCGGCGAGACCGAGACGTGCCGGATAATAGAAGCGCTTCAGGATATGGGAGCCGTCAATATTGTATTAAAGCTGGGAAACAGGGGATGCTATCTGCATACCAAGGAAACTGATAAGATGATAGAAGCCTGCCCGGCTGCGGTTGTGGATACAACAGGAGCGGGTGACTGTTTTGCAGCAGGATTCTTATATGGACTGTCAAAAGGCATGGATGTGGAAGTATGTGCCAAGCTTGGCTGTGCGGCCGGTTCCATTGCAGTGGAGGCAGTTGGGGCAAATACGGCCCTAAGAAATAGGGAACAGATGTTCCTGCGGGCCGGAATGCATCTGGATGACAGATAGAAAAAGAAAGGTAGAGTAGGAAATTATGCTATACACAATGAGAGATTTATTAAAGGTTGCCAGGGAGAATCAATTTGCTGTTCCGGCATTTAATATCTCCAGTTTTGATATGTTGAAATCCATAATGGAAGAGGTGGAGGCGCAGAATGCGCCGGTCATCATGGAAATCCATCCGGATGAGATAGCATATTTGGGAGACTGCTTTGTTGCGGCGGTCAGGGATTATGCGCATAAAAGCAAGGTCCCTGTGGTAATACACTTGGATCACGGTGCATCACTGGCAGATGTCGTCCGCGGAATACATAACGGTTATACATCAGTCATGATAGATGCATCTTCAAGGGCATATGAGGATAATGTGGCTATCACAAAGAAAATTGTGGAGATTGCCCATTCAGTTAATGTTTCGGTGGAAGCAGAACTGGGGACAATTGGAAATAATGGTTCGCCAGAAGGTGGCACTGATAAAATCATATTTACAGATCCGGACCAGGCAGAAAACTTTGTTTATGAAACAGGAATTGATACATTGGCAGTTGCAATCGGAACAGCCCATGGCTTATATCCAAAGGGAGTGACCCCAAAGCTGAATATCGGACTTCTGAAAATACTGAACAGCCGCCTTAGTATCCCCTTTGTCCTTCATGGCGGTTCCGGGAATCCGGATGAGGAAATCAGCGAGGCCGTAAAGTATGGCGTAAGCAAAGTCAATCTGTCATCTGATTTAAAAAGTGTTTTCTTTAAAGCGGTCAGGGAACGGCTGAATGAAGTGCCCGGCAAATACGAACCCATGGATGTGTATCCGTATGCCAATGAGAAAGTAAAGGAAGTAGTCCGCCATAAGCTGACTGTTTTAAATACAATTAATAAAGCTGCTTTGTATTAAAGCTGGAGTGTAAAAAATAAAAGTCACAGTCCCAAAGCCTATGCATTGGGACCGTGGCCTTTCTGCATTCAGATAATACACCAATAACTAAAGCGCCTCCGTCAAATCCTTCACACTGGATCTTACAACCAGCCGTCCCGTAATCTGCGTTTTCATGGGCATGAAGCGCGGGTCCTCAATCAGCTGCATCAGCTGGATGACGGACTGCTTGCCCATGATGTTGCGCTGTACGTGGATGGTGGTAAGGGTGGGGGAACTGATTGAGGAATAGGGGATGTCGTCAAAACCTATAAGTGACACATCCTGTGGGATTTTATATCCCTTTTCCTTCAGGGCCTTCATGGCACCCAGCGCAATGGTATCATTTTCAGCAAAAAAACAGGGGGGGAGCTCCGGTTTTTGTTCCAGGAATTTTGAAAAATCATCACGGGCGCCCAGCATGGTTGGTTTTAAACGGAATTCATTGCGCGGATTAAAGTGAAAATCCAGTTCTTTTACGTATTTGATAAAAGCATCGTGGCGCTCATTGAAGTTTTCGGCACCCGTGGTGCTGCCCAGGTAACCCAGTTCGGTGTGGCCGCATTCTTTTAAATACTGCAGGGCGATATATACATTCTCCCTGTTATTCATGCATACGCTGCTGCAGTAATGGTTGGGTACCGTATTATCCACCACCACGAAGGGGATGGGAATGGAGTCCAGATGTACGAAATCTTCCCTCATGACTTCTGTGGCAATTAAGAACATTCCGCAGTATTTGCTGTAATCCAGCGAATTAAGGGCGGATTTAAGACCTGTCTTGACCACGGTCAGGGTCATGCCAATCTGTTCGGCCCGAAGCTGTTCTTCGATTGAGTCAATGATCATGGTAATGAATCCCTGGTTTTCTTCTACCAGCATACCGCTTTTATAAAACTTTACCACCAGCACATTCCTGCCGCTTCTTGATTTGCGGGCAGGGGGCATGTACTGGTAGGTTTTAAGGGCATCTAATACCTTCTTGCGTGTTTCCTCGCTAACCCCCTTTTTACCGTTTAATACAATGGAAATGGTTGCGGGCGAAACACCGATCTGCTTGGCCAGTTCTCTGACAGTCATATGGTTTTTCCTTTCCGGAATGCAGAAAGAACGTAGTAAACATCTTTGAACAATCCCCTGTAATTTACTAATCATACTCTGCTGAGATTATAGCACATGGTATGAAACGGGTCAATTCTTTACAGGAAAAAGATATGTTTACTAAACAAGAAACAGTGCAGTAGTAACGAGGGGCACGATATTGATTGATTTGTGTAATTAAAATGCACAACAAATATAATTTATTATGTAAGAAAATAACAAATATGTCAAAATGATATTGACACATTATTAAATTAGTTGTACTATTTAGTTAACACACAGGACGTGATATAAGTAGCGTTTAGTAAACAAAGTCAATAACAAAAAAGGAGGAAACGTACGAATGAAAAAAATGAAAAAAGTGGTCAGTGTGATTGCGGCAATTACCATGGCAGCATCATTGCTGGCAGGGTGCGGCGGTTCAGGCGGTTCAGGAACCACCACGGCGGCTGAGACAAAGGCGGCGGACACCACAGCGGCACCGACAGATGCTAAGGCGGCTGAAGCAGATACAACAGCTGCACCGGCTGCTGCGGAAAACCCGGTGGCGGGCAAGAAGGTAGCCTATATCATGCTTCTGCCGTCTGCGACAATCTTCCAGATGTGGAAGGATTCCTGCGCATCCCTTTGCGATGCCCTGGATGTGAAGTTTGATTTCTTCTTCTGTGACGGTGATTTTAACAAGTGGCAGGATACCATCCGTACCTGCGCATCTGCGGGATATGACGGGCTTCTGGTCAGCCACGGCAACCAGGACGGTTCCTATGTATTCTTAAAGGAAATCACGGAACAGTACCCGGATTTAAAGATTGTTACATTTGACACCCAGTTCTACACGGACGGTGAGTATCAGAAGCTTCCGGGCGTTACCCAGATGTTCCAGCAGGATAAGTCCCTTGTAACGGTCCTCCTGGATCAGATGATTGAGGAGTACGGAGAGGGCGTCCGCCTGATTAAGGTATGGAGGGGACCGAACTACAACAGTCCCTTTGACCGCCGTGAGGTCGGCTGGCAGGAGTATGAGGCAGCAGGCAAGATCGTGACGGTTGGCGAAGTACAGCCCCTTCAGGATTCCGTTGATTCTGCCAATACGGTTACTGCTGCATATCTCCAGGGCGTTAACCGGGCAGATGTGGATGGCGTCATTGCTTATTACGATTTATATGGCCAGGGCGTTTATAACGCAATTGCTGAGAATGATAATTTCAACGGTAAGAACGGCGATGCACTTCCCATGGCGTCGGTTGACATTGACCCGGTTGACATTACCAACATGCAGACCCGTCCTGATATCTGGACCGCGGCAGGCACCACGGACTGGACCATGAACGGAGAGATTGGGATGCGTATCCTGATGCTGCAGCTTGCAGATCAGTATGACAAGATTTTTGATCCGGCCACCGGACAGAGCGGCGTGGATGTGGTCGAGGTTCCTGGAACCGCAATCAAGGCGGATGCGCTTCAGCCTGATTCAACGGTAGAAAACCTTGGGACCATTGCAGGTGAAACTTACGGCAATCTGGATTATCTGTCTGAAGCAGACTGGATGCCAAAGGATTTAATCCACTAATAAGCTGACATTGAAAAACGAGGTTTTTTTCGGATACAAAACCACAGGCAATCGTTTTTTGAAGGGAAGCGCGGGTTTTGCCCTGCGTTTCCCTTTTTTAAAAAGATTTTATTGCTGGAAAGAGGGACTCCATGGATAAGATTAAATTAGAAACAAAACATGTTTCCATTGAATTTCCAGGTGTCAAAGCACTTGACGATATTGATTTTGAAGTGACGACCGGTGAAATCCGCGCAGTGGTAGGGGCCAATGGCGCAGGTAAGTCAACGTTAATGAAGGTATTGGCAGGGGCCAACCCCGCCTACACAGGAGAAGTATTCCTAAATAATAAAAAGGTTGAAATCAGGACACCGGTGGATGCAAAGAAATTGGGAATACAGATTGTTTATCAGGAAGTGGATACTGCATTGTATCCTACTTTATCAGTAGCAGAGAATATTGTCCAGAACGATATGGTCATGGGAAAGAGCGGATATATCGTAAACTGGAGTAAGGCATATAAACAGGGGCGGGCGGCCCTGGACCGGCTCCACATCGGCCGTGACCAGGTGGATGAACATGAGCTGGTGCAGAACCTGTCCCTGGCCCAGAAGCAGATGGTGCTCATTGCCAAGGCAATCCGGTCAGAATGCAATTTCCTGATTCTTGACGAGCCGACCGCTCCTCTTAGCAATACGGAGACAGAGGAACTGTTCCGCATTGTGCGGCATTTACACGAAACAGAAAACATAGCAATTCTTTTTATTTCCCACCGGCTGAATGAAATCCTGGAAATCTGCGGGAATTACACGGTCATGCGCAATGGAAAGATGATTGACACCACGCCGGTTACGCCGGGGACAACCACAAAAGAAATCGTTGAAAAGATGCTGGGCCGTACCTTTGAGGAGAATTTCCCAAAGGAGACCTGTGAAATCGGGGAAATGCTGTTTGAAACCAGGAATTTGTCCGGGGCCGGCGGTAAGGTAAAGGATGTCACCATCCAGGTAAAGTGCGGCGAGGTGGTTGGGATTGCCGGACTGGTGGGCGCGGGCAAGTCCGAACTCTGTAAGACGATTTTCGGCGCATACAGGAAAACGGGCGGAAAGGTGCTGCTTAAGGGCAGGGAGCTGAAGATATCGAATCCTTCCGGGGCTGTTAGGAACCGCATGGCCCTGGTGCCTGAGGAAAGGCGTAAGGAGGGCGTCCTGGTTCATGAAAATGTCAGCTTCAACCTGTCGGCCGCCTGCCTTTCGCGGTTCTGCACAGGCCCCTTTATCCGCAGGCGGCGGGTTGACGACAATGCCAGGCGGTATGTGGAGGACCTTGGGATTTCCACGCCCAGCGTGAGGCAGCAGGTTAAGAACCTTTCCGGTGGAAACCAGCAGAAGGTTGCGGTTGGCAAATGGCTAGCAGCGGACTGTGATATCTATATTTTTGACGAGCCCACAAAAGGAGTGGATGTGGGGGCGAAGCAGGATATTTTCCATTTGATTAATGAAATTGCGAAGCAGGGCCATGGGGTCATCTATGCATCCTGTGAAAACTCGGAACTGCTGTCCCTGACTGACCGGATGTATGTGATGTATAACGGGACCGTGATGGCGGAACTTAAGACGGATAAGACCACGGAGGATGAGATTATGTACTATTCGGTTGGCGGAACCGATGATAAAAACCGGAATTAATAAACGGGAGGGATACTGTAGCAATGAAAAGTCGTACAAATGTTAAAAGGTTTTTAGTGGATTGGGCTGCAGTCCTGGCACTGCTTGTGTGTTTTATCGCATTTACGGCGGTTAAAGGAAGCGCCTTTATGTCGGGAAGCAATATGGTCAATATCCTCAGGGCGATGGCCATCAACACGGTATTTGGGATTGCGGCAACCATTACCATGGCACCGGATGGATTTGATATGTCTGCAGGTACATTGGCCAGCTGCTCGGCCTATGTGTTCGTGTCAGCCTACCTGTGGCTTGGGATGTCTTTGGGAATGTCCATTGTCACATGTATCTTTGTTACCCTGATCATGTACCAGCTTACCATGTTCCTGATCCTTGTGTGTAAGATTCCGGACATGCTTGCAACCTGTGCGCTGATGTTCGTTCATCAGGGTATCGGCCAGTGGTATATTGGGGGCGGCGCGGTATCCACGGGCATGAAGACTTCATGGGGAGCCATGCCGGCCCGCACCGCGCTGTCGGAATCATTTTCAGCCATCGGACGTGCGCCGTGGATTATCATTATCATGCTGGGATGCGTGTTCGTGGCTTACCTTTTCCTGAATTTCACCAAGCACGGCCGCTACCTTTATGCCATGGGCGGAAATAAGGAGGCTGCCAAACTGTCCGGTATTGATGTTAAGAAATACCGCTACCTGGCAGGTATGATTACCGCGGTATTCATTGCAATCGGAGGTATCCTGGTGGCATCCAGAGGCAGTTCCGCCCAGGTCATGTGCTGCGACAACTACCTGATGCCGTCGCTGGCAGCTGTTTTCGTGGGACGTACCGTTGGCGGCGCAGAGAAGCCGAATGCGTTGGGAACCATGATAGGCGCCATGCTGGTGTCCACGCTGGAAAACGGACTTACCATCTGTGCGGTGCCGTTCTATGTCCTGCCCGCGGTCAAGGGCGCCGTCCTGGCCCTGGCGCTTATCGCGGCTTATGCATCTAAGAGAGAAGATTAAGTGGGAGGTTACTACATATGTCAAGATTTGATCATTATTTTCAGATGAATGTGGATGATGTTATCGAATATACGCTGGAGAAGGCAGGGGAGATTCCCTGGGACCGGGATTCCATGGAAGCGGTTGTCCCGCCATCCCATGGCAACTTAAATTATGTGTACCGGGTCTGGGACGGTAAAGGCCATTCCATCTATATCAAGCAGGCAGGGACCGAGGCCAGGATTTCAAAGGATATGAAGCCCTCCAGGGACCGCAACCGCCTGGAATCCGAAATCCTTATGCTGGAGGACCGGTTCGCGCCCGGTATGGTGCCACATGTGTACTTTTTTGACACCGTCATGTGCGCCTGCGGAATGGAGGACTGTTCGGACTATGCGGTCATGCGGGATGCCATGCTGAGACATGAGACCTTCCCCAGGTTTGCGGACGATGTTTCCACCTTCATGGTAAACACGCTGCTGCTGAGCAGCGACATTGTCATGGACCACAAAGACAAAAAAGAACTGGTTAGAAAGTTTATTTCACCGGACCTCTGCGATATTACGGAAAAACTGGTTCTCATGGAGCCCTACAATGACTTGAATAAACGGAATAATGTTTATGGGCCCAACGAGGATTTCGTGAAAAGGGAGCTTTATGATGACCAGGCCCTTCATCTGGAAGTGGCAAAGCTTAAATTCCGCTTCATGACTGATGCCCAGGCCCTTCTGCAGGGGGATCTCCACACGGGATCCATTTTCATCCGCCAGGATGCGACCAAGATATTTGATTCGGAATTCGGCACTTATGCGCCCATGGGTTATGACACGGGCAATGTGATTGCAAACCTTATTTTTGCATATGACAATGGCCTTTCCACGGATGACGGAATGTTTTGCGGCTGGGTTTTAAAGACCATTGAGGAGACTGTGGATCTTTTTATTGAAAAGTTCGGCAAAAAGTATGATGAAGCGGTGACAGAGCCAATGGCCAAGGTGAAAGGATTCAAGGAGTGGTATTTTGACGGCATACTCCGGGATACCGCTGGTTATGCGGGGACCGAGCTGCACCGCAGGACAGTGGGGATGGCCAATGTCGTGGATGTGACCACGATAAAGGATGAAAAAAAGCGCCTTCTTGCAGAACGGATTAACATCCTGGCAGGAAAAGACTATATCATGAACCAGGGGGCTTTTCGGTGCGGGGCCGATTATGTGGCAGCGGTGAAACGGGCAAAAGAAGAAGCGGAGAAAACGCTTTAAAATGGACAGGATCATACAGAACTGCTTTTAATATGAAGGAGGCATGGAAACATGACGGTTGAAGAATTTTTTGACAAAGTAATCACGGTCCGCTTAAAGGAGGACAAAAGTGCGCTGGATATAATTGACCAGACCCTTCTGCCCGGGACCATAAAACGGATTCAGGTCAGCACAAAAGAGGAAATCTGGGAAGCTATCAAGAAACTGAGGGTACGGGGGGCGCCTGCCATAGGGGCAGCGGCTGCCTATGGGATTGCATTGCTGGCCTCGGGAATCACTGCGGACCGGTATGACATGTTTTACGCGGAGTTTAAGGAGCTAAAGGACTATCTGGCTTCCTCCAGGCCAACTGCGGTCAACCTGTTCTGGGCGCTGAACCGCATGGAGGGAACCGTGACCGATAATCAGGATAAGGATGTGGCTGAGATTAAAGCGCTTCTTTTCCAGGAAGCGGACGCTATCCGTGAGGAGGATATCCAGATCAGCCGCGGGATTGGCGGGATTGGTTTTGGGTTGTTGGAAGAACTTAAGCAGGAGGGGAAGGAGATTGGCATCATGACCCACTGCAATGCAGGCACGCTGGCCACTGCAAAGTACGGCACTGCCACGGCGCCCATGTACATTGCCCTTGAGAAGGGGTGGCCGGGAACTGCCATGCATGTTTACTGTGATGAGACAAGGCCGCTGCTGCAAGGCGCCCGCCTTACATCCTTTGAACTGTATAACGCAGGAATCACAACAACCCTGCAGTGTGACAACATGGCGTCCATATTGATGCAGTCCGGAAAAATAGATATTATTTTCGTGGGCTGTGACCGTGTCGCTAAGAATGGAGACGCGGCTAATAAAATCGGAACCAGCGGAGTGGCAATCCTGGCAAAGTACTACAAAATCCCCTTCTATGTGTGCGCGCCCACATCCACCATTGACATGGATACACCGACAGGAAAGGAAATACCCATCGAGATGCGTGATCCGGATGAGGTGACGCAGATGTGGTACAAAGAGCGTATGGCGCCCGAAGGCATCCATGTGTATAATCCGGCATTTGATGTGACGGACCATTCATTGATTACAGGCATCATTACGGAAAAAGGGATGTGCCGTGCGCCCTTTGAAGAGGCGTTTAAGGCTCTGGGAGTCGGGAAGTGAGGAGGAATCTATCATGCTTGAGAGATTAAAAGAACAGGTGGTTGCAGTGGCCAAGGAGGCGGACCGGCTTGGCATGTGCAGGCACAAGTCAGGCAACTTCAGTATATACGATCCGGAGACCGGGTATGTGGCAATCACGCCCAGCGGTGTGTCCAGGGATGTGCTTGCAACAGGACATATCTGTGTCATGGATCTTTCCGGAAGGGTAATCCAGCGTCAGGTGGATTTGAAACCATCCAGCGAGGCCATGATGCACCTGTATATCTATAAGGAGCGGAAGGACATCCGGGCCATTGTGCATACACATGCACGCTATTCTACTGCATTTGCAATCATGAACAAACCAATTCCCCCCATTGTGTATGAAAGCGCATATCTGGGGAAAACAGGCATGGTTCCGGTAGCGCCCTATGCAAGGGCAGGAACCGTTGAACTGGCGGTGAAGGTGGCGGAGGTCATGAAGGACAACGAAGTCTGCCTTATGGAAAGCCATGGCGCCATCGCTGCAGGCAGCAGCCTTGAGGACGCCTTCTTAAAGGCGCAGTATGTGGAGGAGATTGCGGAGATGTATTACATCACCCTTGCCAGCGCAGGTGGTGCCGAGCCCAAGGCACTGCCGCCGGAAGAACTCGAGAAATGGGCCTATCCAAAAGAAATACTTCTTTAAGGAGGACGCTATGAAAAAGATCATCAATGCCCCGGAGCAGTACACGGATGATATGCTGAGGGGGATTTATGCAGCATACCCTGATATGGTCAGATATGCTGGAAATGATTTGCGCTGCTATTGTACGGCACGTAAGAAACAGGGGAAGGTGGCAATCATTACAGGAGGAGGAACCGGGCATCTGCCCCTGTTCCTTGGTTATGTGGGTGAGAACCTGCTGGATGGATGCGGCGTGGGAGGCGTGTTCCAATCCCCCGGCGCGGAGCAGATATATAATGTGGCAAAACAGGTGGAGGCAGGAGCTGGTATCCTGTTCCTTTATGGGAACTATACCGGGGATATCATGAATTTTGACATGGCAGCCGAACTGCTGGAAATGGATGGCATTGAGACTGCAGGTATCGTGGGGGCGGATGATGTGCTGTCCGGCCCGGATGGAGCGGTGCGCCGGGGCGTGGCCGGGATTTTCTTTATGTATAAATGCGCCGGTGCCATGGCTGCACGGATGGGAACCCTTGAAGAAGTGCTGGAAGCAGCGAAAAAAGCAAAAGACAATACAAGGACCGTTGGTTTTGCCCTGACTCCCTGTGTGATTCCGGAAATCGGCCATCCCAATTTTACGCTGGCAGAAGACGAGATGGCATTTGGGATGGGCATCCATGGGGAGCCGGGGATATGGAACGGGCCTGTGAAGACTGCGGATGAACTGGCCGGCGAGTCATTGGACGAAATCTTAAATGACATGCCTTTGGGCGCAGGCCAGGAAGTCTGTGTGCTGATAAACGGACTTGGTGCAACCAGCCAGGAGGAACTGTATATCCTGTCAGGAAGCGTACACAAGCTCCTGAAGGACAAAGGGATAACAATCTATCGGACTTTTGTGGGCGAATACGCTACCAGCATGGAGATGGCCGGGGCATCCATTTCCATCTGCCGAATGGCGGATGAAGAGATGAAACAATGGATGGATATGCCTGTGCACACCCCCTTTTATATCCAGGTATGACGGTTCCGGTTCATGAAGGAGGGAAAGGATGGATTGTATGAAATATCATGAACTCCCCGCATTCTTCCAAGGTGCGGCAGACATCTTTGCAGAGAAAAAAGAGGAACTCTGTGAAATGGATGCCAATATGGGGGACGGCGATCTGGGCCTGACAATGGAAAAAGGTTTTGGGGCCCTGCCGCAGTTAATACGTGAAAATGGGGAGGAAGGAAATATTGGAAAGACATTGATGAAGGCAGGCATGAAAATGTCCGGCCTCGTCCCATCCACCATGGGCACGCTGATGGCCAGCGGAATCATGGAGGGCGGCAGGGCCCTTGGGGGCAGGGAGGAGATAGGTGCAGAAGGGCTTTCGGAATTCCTGGACGGATTTGTCAGGGGGATTGAACGCCGCGGCAAATGCCGGCCAGGCGACAGGACCCTTCTGGACGCCATGGATGCGGCTGCTAAGAATGCACGGCAGGCCAGCGGGGATGGGGCAGATATGGCCGGGGTAATCCATGCAGCGGTGGAAGGCGCAAGGGCCGGTGTGGCAGCCACCAAAGATATGCTGCCAAGGTTTGGGAAGGCAGCGGTATTCTCGGCCAGGGCCATTGGGGTCCCGGACCAGGGGGCGGTGGCAGGACAATATTTATTAGAAGGATTGGAGCGGTATTTCCGGACAAGACCAGATATGAAAGCGTGACTGAATCAAGATACAATGAAAGCACCCTCAGGAATATTGAGATGACACCTCCTGAGGGTGCTTTTATTGTATGGATGAGGGGAATCATGGTGAAGAATACCCATGCCGCCTAAACAACCGCATGCCGGGACTGGGCCGATACCATTTCGTCTGCCTGGCCCTTGCTGCTTTCCCCGGCTTCCTTCCCTGTATCCGCCGCCAGTTTTTCCGCTGCTTTTTCCGCCGGTTTCCCCGTTGCCTTGCCCTTGGCCGGTATGCTTCCCGACAGCTTAATCGCTGCCTTGGAACAGGCCGGGCCTACCATCTCATAGAGCAGGCCGCTGGACAGGATGATGGTGGACAGCATGAGCCCGCTTTCCGTGGGCAGCATGCGCTGGCCAAGGACGGCCAGACCAATGGAAACGCCTGCCTGGGGAATCAGGGCCAGGCCGAAGTAACGGCGGATTTCCGGCGATGCGTGGATGACGGCGGCGCCTATGCTGGAGCCTGCGTATTTGCCTGCAATCCGAATCAGGAAATAGATGACCCCGATAAGGCCGGCCGCAGCCAGGCTGGGTATGGCCAGACGCATGCCGGAAAGCACGAAGAACATGACCAGCAGGGGCGGTGTAAACTGGTTCAGCTGCTTAAACAGATGTTTGTTGCCGCTGGCATTGACATAAGCCGTGCCGGAGGCCATGCAGGCCAGAAGGGGCGACACGTTCATGGAAGTGCATATGCCGGCCACGCCCATGATGGTGACACAGGCCAGCACAAGGCTGTGGTCCTTGCTGCGCCTTTTGTGGATGAGCCTGCTGAGCACGACTCCGGATACCGCGCCAATGGCAAGGGCGGCCACATTGAACAGCACAGGCAATGCAATCTGTGACACCGTGACAGAACCGGTCCCTGAACTGGCCTGGACAAAGGCGGCGGAGACGCTGAAAGCCACCAGGGCCACTGCGTCGTCCAGGGCCACCACCTGAAGGATGGTATCGATGAACGGCCCCTTTGCCTTGTATTGGCGGATGGTCATGATGGTGGAGGCCGGAGCGGTGGCGCAGCCAATGGCCCCAAGGAGCAGGCTGAAGGACAGGGACAGGCCTAACAGCAGCATGGCGGTGGTGATGAACACGCCAGCTGTAAGGGATTCAAACAGGGTCAGTATGACCATGTTCTTTCCATTGGCCTTCAGGGATGAGAGCCTGAAGTATTTGCCTACTCCAAAGGCGATGAAAGCCAGGGCCAGATCCGTGACAAAATCCATCTGGTTAATATATTCAGAAGGAACCAGATTCAGGCACCATGGCCCGATGATGACTCCTGCGATAATATAACCCGTAACGTTGGGCAGATGAAGCCTCTTTGTGATGCGTGTAAGCAGAAAGCCGGATGCCAGCATGATTGCGATACTGAGTATGATTCCTGCTGCTCCCAGATTTGTTATAAACAGTGCCATATGGAACACTCCTTTCTGCGGACAGGGCATAAGGATTACCCTGTTCCTTTTTGTTTTGCTTGATTATAGTAGCATTTGGTGATAAAATCAAATGATATTAATTAACCGGTATATAAAATTTATTTATATTATGAAGGAGATGGTATTGTGTTCGATGCAAAGGTGAAAACCCTGCTGTCCGTCATCGAGACAGGCAGCTATACAAAAGCAGCAGAAAAGCTGAATCTGACCCAGCCCGCGGTAAGCCACCAGATACGGATGCTGGAGAATGAATTCGACATAAAAATCTTTTATAGGGATAAAAACAAGCTGAAACTGACGCCCCAGGGCAAGATCCTGGTGCAGTATGCCCGCAGGGCCGCAGCTGTGTACACCAATGCATGCCAGGCCATTGAGGACAGCAAATCAGAGACCAGGCACCTGAATGTGGGGATTACCCCCACGGCAGGGGAGACCATCATCCCCCAGGTACTGGCCACGCTCTGTAATGAAAACCCGGGCATACATATAAATATCGGTGTGAATACCATTCAAAAAATTTATACCCGGCTCAAGGCGTATGAGCTTGATTTTGCCGTGGTGGAAGGTGCTGTGCCGGATGCCGCACTGGTGACCACCACCCTGGACACGGATTATCTGTGCCTGGCCGTGTCCCCTATCCACAGGCTGGCCAGGGCCAAGACTGTCTCCATCCGTGAAATCCGCCATGAGAAGCTGATTTTAAGAAGCCAGAGCGCGGGTACCAGACAGCTGTTTGAAAAGCATCTTGGGGCCAGGAACCTGAGCCTCTCTGAATTTAATGTTATGATGGAGCTGGATAATGTGTCCATGATCAAGGAGCTGGTCAGCATGGACTTAGGGATAACAATCATCGCAAAAAGCGCGTGCCGGGAAGAGCTGGCAAGCGGCCGGCTGTCCATCATCCCCATTGAGAACTCTACCATGGTCCGGCAGATTGATATGGTTTACCAGAAGGATTTCATCCATCCGGAGCTGATAGAGAACATACGCAGGATATATGAAGAACTGAAGGCAAAATAGCCCTTCCATTTTTATGGGAAATAGGATAGAATGGATGATAGTGATTTGCTGAAAATGAGTTAACAGGAGTAATGGAACCGTGAGTGGGAAAAAAGGCATGAGGACAGGAAAACTGCTTAGGAGTTTCCTTCCCTATTATGGAAAGTATAAAAAGATATTGATATTTGACCTGGTGTGCGCGGCATTGACCACATTGGGGGAGCTGGTGCTGCCCTTGATGCTGCGCTATATCACCAACCAGGGAATGCAGGACCTGACGGCCCTGACCGTGGGAATCGTGGTAAGGATAGGCGTGCTTTACCTGGTCCTGCGCATCATCGATTCCCTGGCAGCCTACTATATGGCTTATACCGGCCATGTGATGGGCGTTTATATTGAGACGGACATGCGTCAGGATGCGTTTGAACATCTCCAGATGCTGTCGGACAGCTATTACAGCAATACAAAGGTGGGACAGATTATGTCCCGTATAACCAGCGATCTTTTTGATGTCACGGAATTCGCCCACCACTGTCCTGAGGAATTTTTTATCGCGGCCCTGAAGACAGTGGTTTCATTCGTCATCCTTTCCGGCATCAACCTGGAGCTTACCCTGTTGATTTTTGTGCTGATACCGGTTATGATCGTGTCCTGCACATGGTTCAACATGAAGGTGAAGGAGGCGTTCCGCAGGCAGCGCAACCAGATTGGCGAACTGAATGCCCAGATTGAGGATACCCTTCTCGGCAACCGGGTGGTCAGGGCTTTTGCCAATGAGCCTGTGGAGATTGAGAAGTTTGGAAAAGGCAATGAAGCCTTTATGAACATTAAGAAATATACCTACCGCTACATGGCTGCGTTCCAGATTACGACCAGATCCTTTGACGGACTGATGTATGTGGTTGTCATTGTGGCCGGAGGCATTTTCATGATACAGGGCAAGGTGGAGCCGGGAGACCTTGTGGCTTATACCATGTATGTGACCACCCTTCTGACCACCATCCGCAGGATTATTGAATTTGCCGAGCAGTTTCAGAGAGGGATGACGGGAATTGAACGATTCCAGGAGATAATGGACGTTGTGCCGGATATCAGGGACAGGAAGGACGCCGGGAACCTGGAAGGAATCAAAGGCGCCATTGCCTTTGACCATGTAAGCTTTGAGTATCCGGACGACCATGTGCCGGTTTTGGAAGACATCAACCTGCTTGTGAAGCCCGGGGAGCGCATTGCGCTTGTTGGGCCTTCGGGAGGCGGCAAGACAACGCTCTGTAACCTGCTGCCCAGGTTTTATGATGCCACCACGGGAAGCATTTCCATTGACGGACATGATATCCGTGGGGTAACCTTAAAAAGCCTGCGCTCCAACATCGGCGTGGTCCAGCAGGATGTATATCTGTTTTCAGGGTCTGTTTTTGAGAATATCAGTTATGGACGGCCCGGGGCAACCAGGCAGGAAGTGGTGGAAGCAGCCAGGCTGGCCGGCGCCCATGAATTCATTTCGGAGCTTCAGGATGGATATGACACCTATGTGGGTGAGCGCGGCGTCAAACTGTCGGGAGGACAGAAGCAGCGCATCAGTATTGCCAGGGTTTTCCTTAAGAACCCGGCTATCCTGATCCTGGATGAAGCAACCTCTGCCCTTGACAATGAAAGCGAATACATGGTGTCCCGGTCCTTGGAGAAACTGGCCAAGGGCCGTACCACCATCACCATTGCGCACCGTCTTACCACCATACAGGGGGCTGACAGGATTCTTGTGCTGTCCGGCAGCAGGATTGTGGAAGAGGGGAACCATGAGGACCTTCTCGCCAGAAAGGGAATGTACTATCAGCTGTATACAACAGCCAACCGTTTGAACCAGGGAATTGCATAGAGGAGATTGTAAGGAGAATTCATTATATGAAGATTGCTATTGTTGCTGACAGCAACAGCGGTATTACGCAGGATGAGGCAAAGAATCTGGGGGTATCCGTACTCCCCATGCCTTTTATGATTGACGGAACTGTTTATTATGAAGGAATTGACTTAAGTCATGAGGAGTTTTATAAAAAAATGGAGGAAGGGGCGGATATCACCACGTCACAGCCATCCCCAAAAGATGTGCTGGAATGCTGGGACTCCCTTTTGGAGGAATATGACCAGGTTGTCTATATTCCCATGTCCAGCGGGCTCAGCGGCTCCTGCCAGACCGCCCTTATGCTGGCAGAGGATTATGACAAAAGGGTGCAGGTGGTGAATAACCAGCGCATTTCCGTAACCCAGCGCCAGTCGGCCCTGGATGCCAGGGACCTGGCTGCAAAAGGGTACTGTGCAAAAGAGATAAAGGATATATTGGAGGCAACCAAGTTTGACAGCATCATCTATATAACGGTGGACACCCTTAAGTATCTGAAAAAAGGCGGCAGGATTACGCCTGCGGCCGCGGCCCTTGGCACCCTGTTGAAAATCAAGCCGGTGCTGACCATAGAAGGGGAGAAGCTGGATGCATTTTCAAAGGCAAGGACCATGAAGCAGGCAAGGCAGACCATGCTGACTGCATTGGCCCATGATTTGGAGGAACGGTTGGGCGACAAGGAAGCAGGACATACCTATCTTCAGATTGCCCATACCTGCAATGAGGAAGCAGCGGAGGAACTGGCGGGTATGGTAAAGGAACTGTATCCCCTGGCGCCGGTATTTGCAGCCCCTCTTTCACTGAGCATTGGATGTCATATTGGGCCGGGAGCCCTTGCGGTGGCCTGTACCAAAAAGTTAAAGGAGCTGGAATAATTGCCCAAGGAAAAATTCATGGATAGACTCCGCACCTATGGCATGAGCATAAAGGTGCCTCTGACCGGGCTTGTGATTGCAGTGGCCATCCTGCCCCTGTTCCTTCAGGCCGCGGTCATGCTGGGATTCTTTAACCAGGGACAGCTGGATGCAAGGACCATAGAGATACAGAACCAGTGCGTCATCCTGAGTAATAAGATGACAAGGTCAGGCTACATGACTGCGGAGAAGAAGAACGCCACAGGATTGGACAGCCAGATGCAGGCCATTGCAGATGTCTATAATGGAAGGATTGTCATTGTGAACACCAACTTCCGTGTGGTCACGGATACCTTTAACCTGGCAACCGGCAAATACTATATATCAGAGGAAGTCATCAAGTGCTTTAAAGGAGAGAACAGCAGCCATTATAACAAGGATATGCAGTATCTGGCCCAGACCATACCCGTATATGACCCGGCCAATGAAAAGAATATTAACGGAGTGATTGTTGTCACTGCTTCCACTGAGAATATCCTGTCCCTGACAGACAAGGCCATGGGTAAATCCAACCTGTTCCTGGTGTGCATGTGCCTGGTGCTGGCCGTCCTGGCAGCAGCTGCGGTCCACATCATCATGAGGCCCTTTAAGAACCTTCAGATGTCCTTTGACCGTGTGGCCCAGGGGGACCTGGACGCGGACATCTCTGAGGACACCTACAGGGAGACAAGGCAGCTATCCCATTCCGTGCAGAAGTCCCTCAGCAAATTGAAGGCAGTGGACCAGTCCAGGCAGGAGTTTGTTTCCAATGTGTCCCATGAACTGAAGACGCCCATTACCTCCATCCGCGTGCTTGCGGATTCCCTGATGGGGATGGAGGAGGCTCCGGTGGAACTGTACCGTGAGTTCATGACTGACATATCCGATGAGATAGACAGGGAGAACCAGATTATTGAGGACCTCCTGATGCTGGTGAAGATGGACAAGTCTGCGGAAAGCCAGATGAATATCGGGCAGGTCAATATTAACGCAGAACTGGAACTTATATTAAAACGCCTGCGTCCCATTGCAAAACGGGGGAACGTGGAGCTTGTGCTGGAAAGCATACGCGAGGTGACTGCGGATGTGGACAAGGTGAAGATTTCCCTTGCCATTACAAACCTTGTGGAAAATGCCATCAAATATAACCGGGATTCCGGTATGGTAAGGGTAACATTGGATGCGGACCACAAGTATTTCTATGTAAAGGTGGCGGATACGGGGATCGGCATTCCGGAAGACGCCCTGGAGCATATATTCGAGCGGTTCTTCCGCGTGGACAAAGCGCGTTCCAGGGAGGTGGGAGGTACCGGACTGGGCCTTGCCATTGCCAAGAATGTAATCCAGATGCATCATGGCATTATCGATGTGGAAAGCACGCCGGGAGAGGGCACTACCTTCAGCATGAGGGTTCCCCTGACCTATGTGCCGAGACTGGAGGTGAAGTCATGATCAGGCCGGGATTAAGGAAAATGCTTCTGTTTTGGGTACTGATGATTATGTCCGTATGGGTGTTCATGGGCTGCAGCAGGGATGAGGCTCCTATTGCTGCGCCGGATGAAGGCACCTACCTGATTTATTACCTGAATTCAGCCATCACAAAGCTGGTGCCCAGGTCATATGAGGCTGTTTCCACCAATCAGGAGGACCTTGTGGCAGAACTGATGGACCAGTTCATCCATGTGCCCAAGGATCTGGACTGCCAGCCTGGTCTTACGGATAAGGTGACATTTCAGGGAAGCCGCCAGGAAGAGCAGGTCCTGTACCTGTATTTTGATGTGAACTACACGGCCATGAAGCCTGAACGGGAGATACTCTGCCGGGCAGCCCTGACCAGGATGATGACCCAGATAAAGGGGGTTGACTATATCAGCATATATTGCGGGGACCAGCCCTTGATGGACCGCCAGGGCAATCCGGTGGGGGTGCTGACATCCGGTGATTTCATCATGAATACCAGCAATGTAAACGCGTACGAAAAAACAGAACTGACCCTTTATTTTGCAGATGAAACCGGCACAAGCCTGGTGGAGGAAAAACGCGAGGTGGTCCATAATATCAACACCTCCCTGGAACAGCTGATTGTGGAACAGCTGATTGCAGGGCCTGGGCAGGAGGGGCATTACCCGACCCTTCCGGAGGACTGTAAGATACTGAGCCTGTCCGTGACAGACAATGTGTGCTATATCAACTTTGACTCAGCTTTTCTTGCAACCACGCTTCCGGTCAGCGAGTATGTGCCTATCTATTCCATTGTGGATTCCCTGTCAGAGATGACATCGGTGACCAAGGTACAGATCCTGGTAAACGGTTCGCAGAATGTGATGTTCAGGGATGTGATTTCCCTCAATACAGCCTTTGAGAGGAGCCAGGAGTATATTGAAGGCGCGCAGTAATGTTTAACAGTTCGGCTTTAAGGATCCACATCCTCCGTGGGATGTGTCCCAAACAGATCTGAAAGGAAAAACTTAATATGAAAAGACCGCTTATTGTATTGGCAGCTGGTTTTGTACTTGGAGAGGTGCTTGCCCTGCAAGGTCAAAAAGCGGTGTCCCAGGGGCTTTTGTGGTGGCTGTATGCCGCCGCAGGGCTTTTTGGGATGTGGTCATACCGGATATCATTCCCGCAATCCGGCGGAAAAAGACAGGGCAGCAGTGCTGGAAAAACAGCGCTCCTGCTCTTTTTTGTGCTGGTACTCACAGGAGGATGCGCAGGATATGCCAGGGGGGCTTGGGAAAAGGAAAGGCTGGACCGTGAAGAAGTGTCTGCCCGGGAATTCACAGGCACCAGGGTCACGCTTCAGGGAAGGATTGGGAAAACAGAACAGGGGAACGGGAGTTTATCCCTTGTGCTGGAGGATGTCAAGGCCCGGGTGGGAAAGACAGATAAAAGATATGGCCGGGTGATTGTTTACGTGAAGGATGATGGGGGTGGGAAACATGGCAGGAGTGGAGTTGATGACGGAGGTGGAAATGATGGAAGGGGTGGAGCGGATGACGGAGGCGGAAGGAATGGAGCGGATGGCAGGAAAAAAGGAAATGCCGGATTGCCAGACCTGCTTCCGGGAATGACGGCTGAGATAAAGGGGAAGATGGAGGCAATAGAGGGTCCCAGGAATCCGGGAGAGTTTGATTTTAGAAGGTATTACCGTTCCAAGGGCACTGCCTGCAGGATGTTTGGGGAACAGATAAAGATTATAGATGGGGAATACATTCCATATCAGACATTTCTTATGAAATTCAGGGCAGGATGTGGAAAAATACTCGACAGGATCTGTCCTCCGCAGGACAGCGCTGTGTTTAAGGCCGTTCTGCTTGGGGATACGTCCGGTATGGAACCAGAGGTGCGCTCCATGTACCAACGCCACGGTATTTCCCATCTGCTGGCGGTCAGCGGCCAGCACCTGGCCATTATAGGGGGAGGAATCTATCTTATCATGCGCCGTCTGGGGCTGGGTTATAGCCGGGCCGGGATACTGGGGGCGGTGATGGTCATAAGCTATGGAGTCATGACAGGAAGTTCCGGCTCTGCAATCCGGGCCGTAATCATGATTATATGCCTGTGGCTGGCAGCGTCCAGGGGTAAAAGTTATGATACCCTGTCTGCCCTGGGGCTTGCAGCAGCCATACTTCTGTGGAAATCTCCCTATCTGTTGTCTGCCAGTGGATTCCAGCTGTCATTTGGCGCCGTATTTGCCATTGGAGGTCTGGGCAGCTGGCTCAAGTCTGGTTTCAAAGCAGACAAAGGGTGGAAGAACACGGTTCTGATGAGCCTGTGCGTCCAGATTGTCATAACGCCAGTGGTGCTTTATCATTATTACCAGCATCCCCTATACGGCATTTTCATGAATCTTCTGGTCATACCGCTGATAGCCGTGCTTATGTACTCGGGTATCCTGGGAATCGTGCTGGGCAGTTTCTGGCTGAAGGGAGGAACCGCCGCGGTCGGGGCAGGCCATTATGTGCTGTGTTTTTACGAATGGCTGTGCAGGCAGGTGGAACACCTGCCGGGATACTGCCTTGTGATGGGAAGACCGTCCTGGATTCAAATCATCCTGTATGGGGCCGGGATGGCCGGGACTCTGTATTGGCTTAGACGGCTGCGGTTTGAGGAAAATGGGGATGGTTTGGAAGATGGGGGGGACGATGGTGTAAAAGGTGGCGTAAAAGATGCCATAAACGATAGCAATAGCGGCAAGGGAATTGGTGGAATATGCAGATATCATATATCCAGGTTCCCTATAGCGGTAACTGCGTGTCTATATGGACTTTTCTTCCTGACTCTGCTGCCTGTGCCGGAAAAGGGATTAAAGGTCATAATGCTGGATGTGGGACAGGGAGACGGAATCGTAATGCGGACAGAAGCATTTACCATATTGGTGGATGGGGGAAGCAGCAGTGATAAGAGTCTGGGAGAGAAAACCCTGGAGCCATGCCTTAAAAGTATGGGCATAGATACGATTGATTTTGCTGTGGTGAGCCATGGGGACAGTGACCATATAAGCGGTCTGCTGTATCTCATGGAACACTCAGAGGACATTGCGGTCAGGAACCTGATATTGCCCATGCCTGGCCGGGGACAGGAAATATATGATGAGTTGGAACGGGCTGCGGAGGATTCAGGCGGAAAGGTATTCTATATGGCTCCATCAGACCGCATACAGGCAGGCGGGCTTAATCTGACATGCCTGTATGCAGGGGGAGGACTGCTGCCGCCAGATGACCGCAATGCCCATTCACTGGTCCTGTGTGCGGATTACAAAGGCTTCCATATGCTTTTTACCGGGGATATGGGGACAGAGCAGGAAAAGGGACTGCTGAAACTGGCAGAAGAAGAGGGAAGCCTTCAGCAGGAACATCTAAATCATGTGCAGGTGCTGAAAATGGCCCATCATGGTTCCGATACGTCCTCTGGCGAGGGATTCCTGGACTATTTGGATCCGGACCTGGCGCTTGTCTCATATGGAAGGGGCAACTCCTACGGCCATCCGTCCCCTGATGTGATGGAACGGATGAAAAAACGCCGTATCCCTGTGATGGAAACGGGATACGGCGGCGCAGTCATATTGCGTACGGATGGGAAAGGGCTGCGGTGCGTATATTTTATGGAGGAAGGGAGATAGGCATCCGTCAGTTTTTGCCGGTAAGTGGAGCGCGCATATGGCGGGAATGATTTCTTAAACAGGACCTTACGCACGTCTGGCAGTTTGCTTTTATTCATCCGGGCTGCACAATATTTTTTCTAAAAGGGCATTGCATCCTGTGGTAATGTCATTCCAGGTGGTTTCGAAATCACCTGTATACCAGGGGTCCGCCACATCCCTGCTGCTGCCGGCAAATTCCAGCAATTTATGGATTTTGTTATCCGGGTCGCCGCCGGAGATGCGTGTCATGTTGCGGATGTTCCAGTCATCCATTCCAATCAGGTAATCAAATGTCCCATAGTCCCTGGGCTTCATCTGCTTTGCCTGATGTCCCTGACAGCTGATGCCTGCCTGGCGCAGCTTTTCCCTGGTGCCCCGGTGGGCGCTGTTTCCAATCTCCTCTGTGGAGGTGGCGGCTGAATCGAGGAAAAACATGTCCTCCAATCCTTTTTTGCGGACCAGGTCCTGGAAATAGTAGAGGGCCATGGGGCTTCTGCATATGTTGCCGTGGCAAACGAATAGTATTTTTATCATCTTGATTATATCCTTTCATAAACCTGTAATTATTGGTTTTCTGGCGCTTTCTTAATTTTCTGTTTTCACCCCGCTCTACGCATATCTACATAAATCTATATAAATTATCGGGCAAATGGTGTAAGAAAATCATCTTTTAGATATTTCAATATCGTTTTTTATTGCATAAATGATCTTTGGATCATTTATCCTATATAAAACTCCACCATTGTTCTTTACTCCTGTATTCACAACTAACCCAATATTCTCCATACCAACTACATAATTATTTGTGGAACTTCCTGTATTAGCTTGTATATTCAATTGATTTTTCGTAAATTCTATTGTATTTAATTTCATCAAATGTTTTATGTAACTATATATATCCATTGAATTTGACTTTGCCTTTGGATTGCGTGGATAATATTCATAAAAATTAAATCCTTTCACGAATTCCACTATACCAGCTTTTATTGCATTTTCAGAAATCTTATTGCTATTTGAATCCACTTCATATTGTTTTAAAAATATACAGTTTAAAACATGCCACAAATCTCTTGGATTTCCATTGGATAATCCAAAAATTTCATCAATACTTTCTCTTTGCACACTCTCCTCGAATATAAACTTATAATTTACTACTTTTCCATCACTAAATACTGACAATCGCTGGTTCAAAGCTTTTTCAAGCGACTCTATAGACCATGATAATAATGGGCAAAAATGTTTTTGTGTTCTAACTTCTGTCAAAATCCTTTTGAATGGAATTTCCCAAACACTAATAATAAGTTGAACATTTTGATTCTCGAGTATCTTATTATCTGATAATAACGGAATCAAGAATTTTGACACTGTTTCTGCATTGTTTTTCATTCTACCATCTTCATCAAACTTGTCGAATATAATAGTAATTCTGCTATATCCAATTTTTTTTAATATGTTACATAATTGGATAATCAAATTGTAGGATGCATCAATTCGTTCAAAATCTGTATCAATATCTAACTTAATTGTAGGCAAGAGATTTCTTATTTCATCCTCCTTAACAGGTGGAAGCAGAGTATAATAATTTCTCAAAGCATCATTTACTATATTAACTCCTGTAGTAAGCCCATAATTAAATATAAATCGAATCAAATTAATATATTTTTTTATTAATTTCCTGGTTTTTGATAATTGTATGGCTTCAATTTTCTGTGCCAATATAGTTTTCGTTGTCGAAGTGGTATATTGACTCAATATCATAGACAAAAAAATTCGTTCATTTCGATTTAACTTCTTAAGCTTTTTCGTATTGCCAATCAGATATTCAAAGAAACAGGCCCCCATGTTACGAATAATTAAATTATAGTATTCTTCTGTTTTTGGCTCTATATTTAACATAGAATAGTCATCAATCATACACAAAAAATGTTCTTTAGAATTCACCCCTCTTTGTAAATCAAAAAGAAGTGCAGTTTTTCCGATTCCCCTATTGCCCCTTACAATAATGCTCCTATTGCCTTCATAACTACCTTTTATTGAATCGTAATTATCTGCTCGGACAAACAATCTATCCGCATATTCTTGCTCATTCTCTGCAGTATATAAATTGAAAGGATAATTAACCAATCCAATACTCTTTAAAAAATCATTGAAACCTCTTTAATCCATGTAGTACCTTCTTTCTTTTGTCAATGAAAATATTGTTAATCCGTTATACACTCTTTGTATTACCTGCTAAAATTTTTCAATCACTTCAAAAATATATTTAGACTTTTCTTATTAGTCACTTTCCATCAACTTTTTCAATTCTTCTTTGCTGGGCAATACGGTTAGATATTTACTTGCAAATATCTGGCTATTATCCTCCGGCAAAGTCATTTCTACTACTGCATCATTTTTATTTTTGCATAACAGAATTCCAATTGTTGGATTTTCATCTTCCAATTTCACCTTTCGATCATAATAATTCACATACATCTGCATTTGGCCTATATCCTGATGCTTTAATCGTCCTATTTTTAAATCAAAGAGTACAAAGCAACGTAATAAACGATTAAAAAATACCAAATCCACTCTGTAATGCTCATCTTCAAAAGTGAATCTCACTTGTCTTCCAACAAAAGTAAATCCTCTTCCTAATTCCAAGAGGAACTCCTGTAAATGATCAATTATCTTTGTTTCCAAATCCGTCTCTGAATATTTTGCAAGTTCTGGCAAACCCGTAAACTCTAATACATATGGATCTTTCAATAAATTTTCGGGTTTCTCAATTATTTGTCCTTCTGTTGATAACCGCTCTACGCCCTCTTTGTCTCTGCTCAATGCTAACCGTTCATATAATGCACTATCATATTGTCTTCCCAGTTCTTTTACGCCCCATCCGTTCCTAACCGCCTCGATTTCATAAAAATGTCGTTCATCTATATTGCTAATCCGCATAAGTGATACATAATGTGAAAAACTCAGAAAAAATTTTCTTCCCTCTTGCGTTTCTGGTAAATTTTCAAATTGGGCAGACACCTTCTGCCCAATTTGGTCTTGAGAGTACACCATGTAAAATCTACGCATCAACTTCAAATTCTCTACAGAAAAACCTTTTCCTAAACTCTCTGTTAAACATTCTGACAACTCTTTAAGAATCGCTTTCCCATATTCGGCACGCTGTTTCCCATTCTGTTCTTCTTCTACAATCATACGTCCCACCTCATAATAGGAATAGACCATAGAAATATTCAATGCCATTTTTGCCTGTTTTCTGGCATTTTTTAAAACTTCTAATACTCTATCAAAAAAATTACCTTTCACCATATTTTCCATACAATATCCTTCCAGTTGAATTGGGTAGAAACTGTCTACCCAATTCATATCATAACAAAATATCCCTCAAAAATCTACAATAATGCAAATCTCATCTCATTACCACTTTTCCTTGCCATATCAAGGCTCTAACCCAATTCAAAAATGGTGTGGTAGTGGTGTAGTAAGCGCCTTTCCCTGTCTTAAAACCATTGATTTTACAGGCTTTTCCGGGACTTTTCAAGATACTGCCGTGGCATACGAAAAGTATTTTTATCATTTTATATACTTTATGCAGGCAGTCCCTGCTGCCGGGTGGCTTCCATCTCCGATGGAGGTGGTATGACATGAGTACATATGGGATACTTTCGTTGATGATTGCGTTTGGAGTACTTGATATTATGTTTATAGGTACAAAAAAATAGTCACCCGCCTACCACGGCAAATGTGACTATTTTTGAGTTAAGATTCTTTGGACGCCACTTACTGGAGTGAACTGCCTTTTTTGTACCTTTATTATAAGCCGATTTCAATTCATCTGTTAATCATGATTTTTCCGTGCTTTCCTGCGTTTTTCCTTTCATATATATTTAATTCTCTGGGAATGCCTTGCAGCATATTGTTGTGCCAGAAAAAGTTTCGTTTATCCAGGAGGATTTCCAAATAAATTTGGAGTGACATTAGCCGAATCAGCAGCGTTGCCGAAGGGATTTGGAGTCTTGCCAGATAATTTAGAAGGCTTACCGGACAAATTACAGGGTCATACCGGCCGCTCTGCGTACCGGCCTTATGGCCGGGGAGAAATGATTTCCTTAAATGGACCGGCTTATGGTATAATAAACCCATAATATGACAGTTCAAACATACGATGGCAATTCCAAGGTGTTTTATCAGACTAATAATAAAACGCAAAGATGGCGGAACGTGGTTGCAGGAGGATAAGTGGTTTATGGGAAAAGGATGGAAAAGAGAAGGGAAAAGGGGCTGGGTGCATACGTCTGTCACCATCTGCACATCGGCTTTCCTTTGTGTGTCTGCAGCCTTCTGCGGGGGAGTGCTTCTGAGCGGCTGTGCAGGAACCGGCAGTAACAGTGTAAAAGCTTTGGAGCCCAAAACAGTCAGTTACAAGGCTGATGACTATGACAGCTGGAATGAACTGATGCAGGAGAACCAGATATCAGATTCCTTTCAAGAGGCACTGGAGCAATTTGCCTTTCAGAGCGCAAGCCGGGTCCTTGGGGAGAGCCATGGGAATGTCAATTATAGTCCCCTTAGCCTGTACTATGCGCTGGCCATGGCTGGATGCGGGGCAGAAGGTGGGACCGCTGCCCAGATAATGGACAGCCTTGGCGTGCAGGATCAGGTCCAGCTATCTGAGCAATGCAGAAAACTCTATCAATGGTTTTATTATGATAGGCAGTATCGGAAGAGCCGGATTCAAGAATACTATGAAGAAAATGACGGTTCCATCGAGCTGGCCAATTCCCTCTGGATTTCCAATCAGCTGAAACTGAAAAAGGATTACCGGGAAATGGCTGCCGCCCGGTTTTTTGCGTCCTCCTATCAGGTGGATTTCACCAGCCGCGAAGCCGGGCAGCAGATTGGAAACTGGATTTCCCAGGAGACAAACGGTGTGATGCAGCCTGAATTAAAGCTGCCTTCTGACACAATGATGGCGATTTTGAACACATTGTATTTTTATGGAGGCTGGAAGGATGCTTTTTCTGAGGTAGAGACAGCCGATAACAACTTTACAAAAACCGATGGCAGTCAGGTCTCCTGTCCTTTCATGAACCGTGTGGACAATTCCGGAAGGTTCATGAAAGGAGATGGCTGCACGGTGTCTGCCCTGGCCACAGGCAATGATTGCAGCATGGTATTCCTGCTGCCGGACCAGGGGCGCAGCGTGGAGGAGTTCCTTAACACGCCGGAGCGGCTGGAAACCTCGATGGACACGGATTACAGGAAATGGAAAAGCGGTAAGGTGACCTGGAAAGTGCCTAAATTCTCCTTTGGCAGTACACTCCAACTGGCCGGACTGCTGCAAGACATGGGCATGGAGAAAATGTTTGCTCCGGGAGCTGAGTTTGGAAAAATATCAGGGTCTCCCTTGTTTGTGACCGATGTAATACAGGAAACGCATATGGGGATTGACGAAGACGGTGTGGAAGGAGCCGCTTATACCATGATACTTTTAGAGGAAACAGGCATATTCATACCTGAAGGGAACCGGGAGGCGGATATGATTCTGAACCGCCCGTTTATCTATGGGATACAGGACAATAAAACCGGTACATGGCTGTTCCTGGGCGTGTGCCGCAATCCGGTGGACGGGCGATAGGATGAATTGGTATATGACCTCTATACGCCGGGAGGAGGGACGCCAGATGAAACATTTTATGCACTGGTCATTAAAAGCGTCATGGAGCGGGATTGGGGAATCAGGGACCGCCAGTCTGCCCAGGCAATGATTTCATGGCTGGAGGACGAGGGCCATAACCAGGCGCTTCTGAAGTACTATGAGGAGCATAATCTGGGGCAGTATGAGACAGATGTGGACCTGAACGCATCCTGGGACAGCGGCCAGGGGGAAATCTCTGATGGGGAAGCGGCCCGTCAGATGGCTGCATATATGGGATACAGGACATATGTGGCGTACGCTGCCTCGGGCTGGGACTACAGCCGCGCCCTGATGCTTTTAGGCCAGTGTTATGTGGCGGGATATTATACGTATGAGGAGGCCATGGACAAGTCCCTGGAGTTGGGTAAAAAGCTTCAGTCCATGTTTGCTTCCTGGGAGGATTTCATGCAGAGTTATATGTACGGATTCGTGTACTGGAGCAAATCAGACCCTACAAAACCGCAGTCCGAGTTTCAGTACCGCGCAGGCATTTATCAGTATCTGAACTCCCTGGAGGACGGTCCTTTTAAGATGGATTGGAACATGGAACTGAAAAAAGAGTGGTGATTATGGCCGGATCTGTGCTATACTTAATACAGAATATGGAAGGACAGCCCTTATATGCAGACATTAAACCAGGACATAAAGGACCACAGCTTTAAACCGGTGTACCTTCTGTTCGGCGAAGAGGCATTTTTGAAAAAGAGCTATAAGAACCGTTTAAAGGATGCCATCACGGACGGCGACACCATGAATTATAATTATTATGAGGGAAAGGGCATGAATGTGAACGAAATCATCGGCCTTTCCGATACCATGCCATTTTTTTCTGAAAAGCGGCTTATACTGATGGAGGACAGCGGGTTCTTCAAAGGCGGTGCCGGGGCGGATGAGATGACGCAGTACATGGAGCACATTCCTGAAACCACATGCCTTGTTTTTGTGGAATCAGAAGTGGATAAAAGGAGCAGACTATATAAGGCGGTTAAAAAGTATGGGTATGCGGCAGAACTGTCCCATCAGGATCCCGGCCAGCTGGCCAGATGGGCTGCCGGCATTCTTTCTAAAAACGGGAGGAAGATAACAGGGCGTACCATGGAGCTTTTCCTCAGCAAGACCGGGGATGATATGGAGAATATAAGTTCGGAGCTGGAAAAGCTTATCAGTTATACCTTGGGCCGCGATATTGTTACGGATGAGGATGTGGAGACAATCTGCACCACCCAGGTGACCAACAAGATATTTGACATGATCAGTGCCATCTCAGCCAGGCAGACAAGGAAGGCCATGGACCTGTACGAAGACCTGCTGACGCTGAAGGAGCCGCCCATGCGTATCCTTTTCCTGATAGCCAGGCAGTTTAACCAGATTCTTCAGGTGAAGGAACTGGTGGGAAAAGGAATGGATAAGGGGACCATTGCATCTAAGCTTAAGCTGCAGCCCTTTGTGGTGGGGAAAATCATGCTCCAGGCAAAGACATTTTCAAAAGAGCAGATCCTATCCTATGTGAACCTCTGTGTGGACGCAGAGGAAGGTGTGAAGACAGGTAAGCTCCAGGACAGGCTTGCCGTGGAACTTTTGATAACCAATCAATATTAATAAGAAGGATGAAGGCGATGGATATGATGGAGACAATTGAACTAAAGGATATTGAAAGCCAGGTAAAACAGGTGTTTAGGGAACTGCTTGAGGCTGCCCGTTTAAAACCTGGGCAGTTACTGGTTGTGGGCTGCTCCTCCAGCGAGATAGACAGCTTTAAGATTGGTTCCCACTCCAACGGGGATATCGGGATGGCTGTTTATACAGCCCTCAATGAGGAGTGCAGGCCTCTTGGGATTTATCTGGCGGCGCAGTGCTGTGAGCATCTTAACCGTGCGTTAATCCTGGAAGAGGAGGCGGCGCTTAAATATGGCTATGATCCGGTCAACGTGGTCCCCCAGCTCAAAGCAGGAGGTTCCTTTGCAACGGCAGCATATGCAACCCTGGAACACCCTGTGGCAGTGGAACACATAAAGGCGCATGCGGGGATTGACATCGGGGATACCCTTATCGGCATGCATTTAAAGGATGTGGCTGTGCCTGTGCGCATCCAGACCAAGGAAATCGGCAGCGCCCGCGTGGTATGCGCAAGAACCAGGCCTAAGTTCATCGGCGGCATAAGAGCCCGCTATGATGAGGAGAATATGTAGCAAAAACAATAACAAGGAGGAGTGGTTTATGGACAGAGCGATTACAATCAGCCGTCAGTACGGAAGCGGGGGAAGGGAGTTAGGGGAAAAGCTGGCAAAGAAGCTTGGGATTCCTTTCTATGACAAGGAATTGATTGCAATGATAGCCAAAGAGGGCAACATAGAACCATCCATACTGGAAGCAAATGATGAGGTGGAACCGGACCTGGACAACTATTCCACCCGCCTGATTGAGCCGGAATACCAGATTGCCATGACACAGCGCATTTATGCGGTTCAGGAGACAGTCATCAAATCATTGGCGGAAAAAGGCGCATGTGTGATTGTGGGCCGCTGTGCAGATGCCATACTTCCTGATGCAGTGAATATCTTCGTGTTTGCGGATATGGAGAGCCGCATCAAGCGGATCATGTCCCTTAATCCTGGTCTGTCCAGGGACGAGGCTGTGAACAGCATTGAGATTGTGGACAGAAGGCGTAAGGCATACCATGAGTATTATTCCCCGATTGAGTGGGGGAAAATGGATGCCTATGATATCTGTGTGAACAGTGGATTGATAGGCGTGGACGGTTGTCTGGATGCGGCCCTGGCCTACATAAGACATGTAAGGTAGCACATAATAACGCAGAACATGATAAAGCAGTAAATGATAAGTATATCTTAAAGCCCTGATAGCCGGCCATGTGATGGCTGTGTCCTCAGGGCCTCTTAAATTTATAATGGAATAAAAATGGATTAGATTCATATAAAAGCCAGGGATAACGCCATAGCGGAAACCGTCCCTGGCTTTTGTGCCCTTCAAAGAGCTATTAATTCCCTCCGGGACCATCCCGCCGTGGTCTTGAGGATTCCGGAAGCGGTTCCACATAACCGCAGCTTTTTTTCTTTACATGGTCCGTGTCATTGGAACAGTCCCTGTTGGTTGCAGGGGCCGTATCTTTTTCCTGATGCATCGTTATCACCTCCTGTTTCGGATATTATGTCTGTTTGCGAAAAAGGCAGCTGTCAGCTGCCTTCTTTCACGATCTTTTCCAGAACCTGAATTAAATCCTGCAAGGTTTCCAGGTGCACATTGCGCTTCAATATGTCATTCTTCAGGTCTATGGAAAGACTTTCAAATTTGTCCCGTATTTTCGGGGAAACATAGGATGCCATTACTATCACCTCGGTGTTAGTATGCGGCAAAACCGGGACTTTATTCATTATCCCTATCCATTATTTTGGGTATCAGGAGCCAGCAGGCTGATGTTGTGGTTCAGACAGAACTCCACGTACCTGGGTTCCGGCAGCTTGTTGGTGCATATGGCATCGGCCAAACGGAGCGGTCCCATATTCAGCAGGGCTTTCACACCGAACTTGCTGTTGTCAACAATAAAATAATGTTGTACTGGTTTTTCCAGAACAGCCTGTTTTAGAGGCCGTTCCGATATGTAGCTGTGGGAAAATCCATGGGTCAGGCTTACTCCGGATGCTGCCATGAATGCCTTGGAAAAATTAAAATGGTTTAATATATCCGTGCCTGTTACTGGAGACAGGGAGTTGTTTTTGCGGTTCAGCTCCCCGGAACAGACCAGCAGGCTGATGTTCTCCATGGAGGTTGCCCTTAATATTATATCGAGGTTACTGGTAATGACGGTCAGATTTTTAAAAGATGCCATAAAATCCATTAGATGGCAGGTGGTGGAACCGCTGTCAATAAAAATGGTATCGTTATCCTGGATAAAAGAAGCAGCGGCCGCGCAGGCATCCCGTTTTTGTTCCTGATTAATGGTACTGCGTACGTGGAAGGGAATGATCTTGGCGGCGGAGTAGTTATACAGGATGCAGCCATAGGCCTTTTGTACACAGCCCATTTGCTCGAGGGTATTGATATCCCTGCGCAGTGTACTCATGCTGACACCGAATTTTTCGCATAATGTTTCTGGTGATACTTTCTGCTGGACCTTAATATATTCCTCCAGCTGCAAGAGACGTTCTTTTCCCATGATGCCTCCCTGTCCTTTTATCATTCGCTGTCACACAACACGATGTGGTGTCCGTTTTCTTCAATAATCTGCCTGAATTCCGGGGCCGGATTCCTGTCGGTGATAATATAGTCAATATCGCTTAAGGGACAGTAGGTCATAAGGGTAGAAACGCCGAACTTACTGCAGTCCGCCATAAGGAAAATCTGGTCGGCTTTGCGCACGGCTATCTTTTTGTTGGTAAATTCGGCAGAAAAGGAGTTAGTCGCCCCGTCGTTGATACTTAGCCCTGTACATGCCATGAATGCCTTGTGTATGTTTAACGATTCCAGGTATTTAAAATTTTCACCGTTAAAGGACAGGGTCCTGCGGTCCAGGATGCCGGGAAGATTAATCAGTGTTATTTCCGGCCGGTCCACGGCTGAATGGATGATGTGATAGCTGTTGGTTATGACAGTCACATGCATGCTGGAGGGGACATAGTCCAGGATGTACATGGTTGTGGTGCCGGAATCAATATATATGATATCATTTTCCTTGATGTATTCGGCTGCCTTTTTGCAAATCAGCTGTTTGGCTCGGCTTTGTGTCTGGTTCCGTTCCGTGAATGTGGGGAGGGAAGAAACTGGGGACTGGACCTTCACGCCTCCATAAACCTTCTTGATGGCTGAATCTGCTGTGATTTCGTTAATGTATCTGCGCACTGTATTCATGGAAACGTTAAATGTATCGCACAATTCTTTTAAGGAAACTGACTGGTGCAGGAGAATATATTCCTGCATTTCTTTTATTCGGTTATCTTTCATGGTTAAACCCCCTGCATTAGCTTTGAGTATATTATATCACTATTTATTAAAATCACAACAAAATATTACCAAAATGTACGCGGATTGAAAAACTTATGATTATATATGACAGAAAGTAACCGATATAATATGAAAATATAACCAAAAAATATTATATATTGGAAAAAAAGATTAAAACGCCATATCATAAAGATATCCAAGGTAATTAAAATATAGACAAAAACACTGTAAAACAGGAGGAGAGGGGGATGCATTTGTTGGAAAATCTGCAACTGTGATGAATAACATAATTAAAATGATTAAAATATACACATATAAATGTCGAATTTAAATCAAAAACTATTTAAAATAACAAAAATATACTTGAAAAATGATGAGATATGGTATATAATCTACTCAATAAAACCAAGATAACCAAAATATAATCAAAAGGAGAAGGCGTGTAATGGGAGATGTAAAGAAAATCTGTTATTATGTGAATGGGGAATTCAAAGAGTCGAAATCCGGTGAATACCGGGATGCGTTTGACCCAAGTACCGGAAGGGTGATAGCCAAAGTACCCTGCTGTACCAAAGAAGAGGTAGAAGAGGCTATTGCAAGTGCAAAGGCTGCATTTCCGGCGTGGTCATCCACACCTGTCCTAAAACGGGTGCAGATTCTATACAGGCTCAGGGACTTGCTGATTGAACACATGGATGAGCTGACACATCTGGTAGCCCTGGAAAATGGAAAAGCCTGGGAAGAGGCGAAAGGGGATGTACTCAAGGCAAAAGAAGGCACGGAGCAGGCCATTTCGGCCCCGTCCCTGATGATGGGGGAAAGCATGATGGATGCCTCGCTGGGATATGATACAGTGTTGTACAGGGAACCCCTTGGTGTATTTGCCGGGATTGTACCGTTTAATTTCCCGGCCATGATCCCCATGGGATGGATGACCCCTATGTGCATTGCCTGCGGCAATACTATTGTTTTAAAGGCGGCCAGCTTTACACCGCAGTCATGCATGCGTATTGCAAAGCTTTATAAAGAGGCAGGGCTGCCGGACGGCGTAATCAATATAGTTACATGTTCCAGACATGAAGCCGAGCTGTTCCTGGAGCACCCGGATATTAAGGGAATCACATTTGTAGGTTCAACATCCGTTGGAATGCACATATACTCCACGGCAGCGGCACATGGAAAAAGAGTGCAGGCCTTATGTGAAGCCAAGAATCATGCATTGGTGCTGGATGATGCGCCGGTTAAGAGGGTTGCGGCCGGAATCATTAATTCTGCGTTCGGATGTGCGGGAGAACGCTGCATGGCGCTTCCGGTAGTGGTGGTACAGGAAGGGATTGCGGACCGGCTGGTAGAGGAGATTGTAAACCAGGCAAGGAAGTTAACCGTAGGGCCTGCCTATGATAAGTCATTCAAGCTGGGGCCGGTTATCAATGAGGAACATAAAAAGTCCGTCATTGCGTGGATTGAGAAAGGGCTTGAGGAAGGGGCGGTCATGGCTTTGGACGGAAGGGATGTTACGGTTCCCGGATATGAACATGGATTTTATCTGGGGCCTACCATTCTGGACCATGTGAAACCGGGCATGAGCGTAGGCGATACGGAAATATTTGGACCTGTTCTGTGCATCAAGCGTGTGAAGACCTTCGAGGAAGGGCTTGAAATCATGAACAGTAACCCATTTGCAAATGGATCCGTTATATTCACACAGAACGGACATTATGCAAGGGAGTTTGCAAGGCACACAGATGGAGGAATGGTAGGCATCAATGTAGGAATCCCTGTTCCCGTGGGAATGTTCCCGTTTTCAGGCCATAAAAAGTCCTTTATCGGCGACCTGCACTGTCTTGGCAAGGACGGATTCCGGTTCTATACAGAAACAAAGGTGGTGACAACCCGATGGTTTGACGATGAACAGTCAAAATCAACCCATGTAACCACATGGGACGGGACAATCTAAAGGAAGGGGGAGGGATATGGCGTACATAAATTTTGATTCAACCAGGCCGTTTGATGTGATTCCTCTGGGGAGGATTGCAATTGATTTTAATCCCATTGATTATTTTAAACCGTGGAAGGAATGCAGTACATTTAAAAAATATGTGGGAGGTTCGCCTGCCAATATCGCGGTAGGGCTGAGCCGTTTGGGAAAAAAGGTGGGCTTTATCGGATGCGTGTCGGATGACCAGATGGGGGATTACTGTGTCAGCTATTTTCAGAAAGAGGGGATTGATACATCGCACATAGTCCGGGCCAGGAACGGTGAGTCCCTGGGGCTGGCCTTTACAGAGATATTGGACAAGGATACCTCAGGACTGATTATGTACAGGGATAATGTGGCTGATTTGAAACTGGAACCCCTGGATGTGGAGGAAAGTTATATTAAAGCAGCTAAAATACTGATTGTAAGCGGTACCGCGCTATCCGAGAGTCCATCCAGGGAAGCTGCATTAAAAGCAATGACTTATGCAAGAAAAAACGGGACTGTGGTTGTATTTGATATTGATTACAGGGCTTATACATGGAAGAACAAGGACGAGATTTCCATCTATTACACAGCCGCAGCCGCAATGGCGGATATCATCATGGGATCACGTGAGGAATACGATTTGACGGATGGATTGGTATATCAGGGGTTGGATGATATATCCACAGCCAAACGGTGGTTTGATGAAAATGCAAAAATCGTGGTAATCAAACATGGTAAACAGGGATCCGCTGCCTATGCCATGGATGGGAGGTCTTACAGTATTAAGCCGTTTCCTGTTACTGCCATAAAGAGCTTTGGAGGAGGAGACGGGTATGCAAGTGCGTTCATTTATGGCTTGCTGGAAGGGATGGAGATGATGGATTGCCTGGAACTGGGAAGCGCCTCAGCTTCCATGCTGGTGGCCAGCCATGGATGTTCGGATGATATGCCGGACATTGGGACGATACGCCGGTTTATTGCTGAGGAGAAGAAACTGTACGGTGAAATGATAGCCAGTGTATGAAGAAGGTAGAGCTATGTTATATAACTTAAAGGATATCATCCGGTTGGTGGATAAGGAGGACAGGGGAATTGCCGCGTTTAATGTGTTCGGATATGAAGATTCCCAGGCTGTGATTGAAGCAGCAGAATCCATTGGCCGCCCCGTAATCATCATGGCCAACAAGGATGCGGTAAATCATATGGGCGTGGAGCTGATAGGGGAAATCATGCTTCATGTGGGTGCCCAGGCCAAGGTACCGGTGGACGTGCATCTGGATCATGCCACGGATATGGAAGTGATAGAACGGGCAATCCGGAGCGGCTATACATCGGTTATGTTCGATGGTTCACAGCTGCCGTTTGATGAGAATGTGGAGAGGACCAGACATGTGGTGGAAATGGCCCATGCCATGGATATCAGTGTGGAAGCTGAAATAGGAGCAGTGGGATACAGTGACCCGGATATCCGGTTCAATGCCAGGTTTACGGAGCCTCAGGAGGCAAAACGGTTTGCGCAGCTGACCGGGGTGGATGCACTGGCAGTGGCGGTGGGGACCGTGCATCGGATGGAGATGCAGAAGGCGGAACTGCAGTTTGACCGTCTGCAGGAAATCGCAAAGCAGGTGGATATTCCGCTTGTGATTCACGGTTCTACCGGTGTGGCTGATGAAGATCTGGCAAAACTGGTCCGGTTTGGCGCCAGGAAAATTAATATTGGAACCGCGCTGCGCATGGAGTTTGGACAGACCCTGAGACGGCAATTTGCAGACGATCCAAAAGAATTTGACCGTATTAAGTTGTTTGGCCCGTGTATGGAAGCAGTAAAGGATAAAGCGGTACAGAAGATGGAACTGTTATAAAACAATATTACAGAAAAGAGGGCGGAAGCAGATGGGAGAAGCATTTACATTCAAAGGACGTGTGGCGGTTGTGACAGGGGCGGCCCAGGGCATTGGATTCCATTCGGCAAAAAAATTATGCGAGAATGGAATGAAGGTGGCGTTTGTGGATCTGAATGAAGAAAAGGTGAAACAAATGGCAGCCGCGGCAGCAGAGGCAGGCGGGGAAGCAGTGGGGATTGCATGTGATGTTTCAGATGAATCTTCAATTGAAGCCATGATTACCCAGGTGGCGGAACTTTTTGGCACAGTGGATGTGGTGGTTAACTGCGCAGGGATCCTAAGTTCCACTAAAATTCCGGACATAAAGAGATGTGATTGGGATAAAATGCTGGCAGTCAATTTATCAGGAACATTCTTTACCATTCAGAAGGCGTGGCCCTATCTGATAAAAAGCAGATGCGGCCGTGTCATCAATATTTCATCCACGGCCGGAAGGATGGGAGGAGTGGAAAACTCAATCAGCTATACTGCGTCAAAGGGCGGAGTGTGTGCCATAACAAAGGGAATTGCAAGAAAGATGGCTCCTTATGGGGTGACCGTCAACGCGGTCTGCCCGGGTCCGACAGCCACGGATATTGTGAAGACGTATACAGAGGATGAACTGAAAAACCTGAATTCCAAAATCATGCTGGGAAGGCTGGGGGAACCGGAAGAGATAGCGGCAGCTGTCTGCTTCCTGGCAAGTGAGGAAGCCGGCTATATTACGGCGGCCATGATTGATGTTAACGGTGGTTTTTATATTGGTTCATAGAAAAATGGAGGACATATGATGAAGAGAAAAATAGCGGGACTTTTATTGGCAGTGACAATGGCGGTTGGAATGACAGGATGTGCAGGAAGCAGCAATACGGGAACGGCGGCACCAGCGGGAAATCAAACGGAAGCGGCTGCCAAGGAGGAACCGTCGGCAAATCAGCCCAAGGAGGAATCAGGGGATACGATTAAAATCGGATTTTACGGTCCTTTGACAGGGGCATCCTCCGTGGTAGGCGTGGAAGGACAGAAAGCAGTGGAACTGGCTGTCAAGGAAGCAAATGAGGCAGGCGGTATAAATGGAAGGCAGCTGGAATTAATCAGTTATGATGATGCCCAGAATACGGAGACATCGGTCAAGGTTGTTACAAGGCTGGTTGAATCTGATAAGGTAACGGCAATCATAGGTTCCCATATCAGCGGTTCCATCCTGGCTACCGTTGACATTTCAGAAGCTGCAAAGGTGGTGCAGATTGGTTCCGGTACCAGCCCTATATGGACCAACATAGGACTGAAATACACCTTCAGGGGAACTGCGTGTTCGGATCAGTTTAATATCGACTGCTATAAATCCATGGAAACAATGGGGGCTACAAAGATTGCTACCCTGGCAGGCGAGACGGAATATGCCCAGACAGCAGCCGGTACCATCCATGACCTGGTCAAGGACGGAGGTAAGATGGAAGTGGTTGCGCAGGAGAACTTTACCACAGGAGATACGGACTTTTCCGGTCAGATTGTGAAAATCATAGCCGCGGGCGCGGATGGGGTTTATGTGGTAGGCGGTTCCGAGGATATGGGAAAGATTGTAAAACAGTTAAGGCAGAAAGGTTATGAAGGGTATATTTACGGCATTGAGCCATTTGGGGCGCCTGATGCGAAGAGCGTTGCAGGCGATGCCTTTGACAATATTGTTTTCTCATGCTGCTATTTTGTGCCTGATTCAGTGGAAGAGGCCAGTTCGGAAATTGAGAAGGAGTTCCTGGAAAAGTTCGTGGCTGAATTTGGCGCCCTGCCGACCTCCGAGGTTGCTTACAGGGATTATGATGGTACCAATATCCTGATTGAAGCCATGAGAAACGCCAAGACCCTGGACGGAGACGGCATCCGTGAGGCGATTCTTAGCATGAAGTATACGGGGATTGGCGGAAACTTTGATTTCTCGGCAGATAATGGGGAAGGACTGAGCACAGGTAATACATTTATCGCTGTGAAAGGAAAAATCCAGATGTTGGACGAATACCTGAAGAATAAGTAAAAGGCTCATAACTAACGGAAACTTGGCGTTACTAAGCTCGAAAAGACCTTGCCAAGTAACGCCAAGTACTTTCGCACATAAGCGCCTGAAGGACAGGCGCAAAGTGCTCAATGTATGGAAACTTGGCGTTACTAAGCTCGAAAAGACCTTGCCAAGTAATGCCAAATACTTTCGCACGTAAACGCCTGAAGGACAGGCGTAAAGTGCTCAATGCAAGGAGATAGGGTAATATGGTTGTTTCATTAATTATTAGTGCTTTGGTAATAGGGAGTGTATATGGTTTGATTGCGTTAGGATACAGCCTTATCTATTCAGCCTCCGGCCTGATGACGTTTACGCAGGGGGAACTTCTGATGTTAGGAGCATATCTGGGCCTGACCTTCTACAAATTCCTGGGATTTCCCTTTATTGTGGCTTTGATTCTTACGCTGATTATCATGTTTGTGTTCGGATTAATGATAGAGCGTTTCCTGATCCGTGTCTTACTGAATAAGAAAGCATCCCCCATCTATGTAGTCCTGTCCACGATTGCGCTGAGTATTGTCCTCATGAACATGGCGCAGCAGATTTGGGGGAGCCTTACGCTTCAATTCCCGTCAATATTCTCAGTGGTTACGGTGGATGTTCTTGGTTCGGCTATCCAGCCTGAGTCATTCCTTGTGATGATTGTAGGGCTGATCAGCATGGTCACCATGCATATATTCATGACAAAGATGAAATTTGGAACCTCTATGAGGGCTGCGGCCATGAATCCGCTAGCCGCATCATGCGTTGGCATAAATGTGGGAAGGACAACGGGCATAACATGGGCCATGGCGGCAGCTCTGGCGGGATTGGCCGGAATCCTTCTGGGCCCTGTCCAGGGTGTCAGCCTTGGTATGGGGACCATGATTGGATTGAAGGGATTTGCGGCAGCAGTCATAGGCGGTTATGGAAACATGTACGGAGCTATCCTGGGAGGACTGATCATAGGCTTTTGCGAAACCTTTACAGCCGCTTATATCACTTCCAGCTACAAAGATTTTATTGTTTTCTTCCTGCTTATCCTGGTTATGATTTTCATGCCCAGAGGAATCTTCAAGGCAAAGGTTTATGATAGATAGTTTGGAAGCGCGGAGGATGATTAAATGAAAATAAACATAAAGGATATACCGGTGTCCATATGGTTTCTTGCAGCCGTGTCCCTGGCCCTGGCCTTCATAAGTAAGGACCAGTATCTGCTGACGCTGTTTGCATTTGCCGGAATCTATGTGATTGCCGTTTCGGGGCTGGATCTGCTGTTTGGTTACAGCGGACAGATATCCATGGGTCATGCTGCTTATTATGCCATTGGGGCATATACATCGGCGCTCCTGTCCACTAAACTTGGTGTGCCGGTGTTTCTTTCCATGATTGCAGCCATGGTTGTTTCGGGGATTTTCGGGATTATTGTGGCATTCCCGGCCGCCAAGCTGGTCCGTCATTTCCTGTCCCTGCTCACCATTGCCTTCGGACAGATGGTATACATATTTGCCTGTAAGGCAAAAGCGGTTACAAATGCAATGGCAGGTGTGAAGCGGATACCAAAGCTGAATCTGTTCGGTTTTGAATTCAGGAGCAATTTAAGCTGTGCTATCCTGATTCTTGTACTCTGTGTCCTGTTCCTGATTGTGAAACAGCGCATCGTCCACTCATCGTCCGGCCGGGCGCTTATGGCAATCAGGGAAAATGTGGTGGCGGCCGACGGTATGGGAATCAATATTAAAAAGTATAAAATCATGGCATTTGCAATCAGCGCCGTATACACAGGGATGGCCGGGGCCTTGTATGCCCATATCGTAAGTTACATCAGCCCGGAAAGTTTCCAAAGCAGCCAGTCGCAGCTCCTCATGACCATGCTTCTGTTTGGGGGAATGGGAAATCTGGCAGGCCCCATTATCGGAGCTGTGATTGTTACCATACTGAACGAGACGCTTCAGGGTTTTTCCAGCTACAGGATGCTGATTTATGGTTTCATAATTCTGGCTTCTGTGCTGTATATGCCGAAAGGACTGTACGGTATTGTGGAAAAAATAAAAGGATTATTTGGAAGAAGGGTGAAAGCGGATGCTGACAATTGATAAAGCGACAATTAAGTTTGGCGGTCTGACGGCTGTAAATGAAGTGTCATTTGAAGTGAAGGACGGCTCCATCTTTGGCCTGATAGGTCCCAACGGCGCCGGTAAGACCACCTTGTTTAACCTGATCAGCGGTGTCCATTCCCTGACCAGCGGGGATATCCTGTTCCAGGATAGGAGTATTAAGGGGCTGCAGCCCTATCAGATTAACAGCAGGGGCATTGCCAGGACATATCAGAACATCAATTTGTTTTATACGCTGAGTGTGCTGGATAATGTCAAGATAGGACGGCACAGCAGGATTCAGTCAGGGCTTGTAAGCAATATATTGAGGACTCCGGCACAAAAGAGGGAGGAACAGGAAATCATCGGGACGAGCATGGAACTGCTCAGGTTTGTGGGCCTGGAGGATAAATGCGGCTATATGTCCAAGAACCTGTCTTATGGGGACCAGCGGCGTCTTGAAATTGCCAGGGCACTGGCAGGCGACCCCAAGCTTCTGCTGTTGGATGAACCGGCGGCCGGCATGAATTCCAAGGAAAAGATGGACCTGACGGATTTGATCCACAGAATCAACGACCGGGGGATTACCATTCTTCTGGTAGAACATGATATGAAGCTGGTGATGAATATTACCCATGAGATAACAGTAATCAACTTTGGAAAAAAGATAGCGCAGGGAACCCCGAAGGAGATTCAGGAAAATCCGGAAGTAATTGCTGCATATCTGGGAGGTGGCTTGATTGGGAGCAAATAAGATATTAGAAGTGATGAATTACAGTTATTACTATGACCAGATCTGTGCTGTCAGGGAACTGTCCTTTCATGTAAATGAGGGGGAGGTGGTTACGCTCATAGGAAGTAATGGGGCAGGCAAGACAACTACGCTGCGTTCCATATCAGGCTTAATCCGCGGCGGAGGAAGGGGAGGGATTAAATATATGGGAAAGAATATTGAAAACCTCCCCCCGCACAGAATCAGCAGCATGGGGATTGCCCAGTGCCTTGAAGGCAGGCAGGTATTCCCCCATCTGTCGGTTAAGGAGAACCTTCAGATGGGAGCATTTACTAGGACGGATAAAAAAGGGATTTCGGATGATTTTGATTATGTATATAATCTGTTCCCCCGGCTTTTGGAACGGGAAGGGCAGATGGCGGGAACCCTTTCAGGCGGCGAACAGCAGATGCTGGCTGTGGGAAGGGCCCTGATGCAGAAGCCGAAGATCCTGATGATGGATGAACCGTCCCTCGGACTGGCGCCTATTGTCATCAATGAGATTTTCCAGACCATAAAAAAGATAAAAGATGATGGGATGACAATTCTTCTGGTGGAGCAGAATTCCCAGGCGGCCCTGACTGTGGCGGACAGAGGTTATATCATGGAAACCGGTATGCTGAAGATTGAGGATACGGCAGAGAACCTGCTGGACAACGATATCATCAAGAAGAGCTATCTGGGAATTGAATAGGAGGGGAAACACCATGGAGCATAATTTTAAATTTGGCGTATCTTATGCCGGGCAGAGGCCGTTGACGGCACCGCTGCCATTATGCGGGGATGTCTGTGATGCATTCCGGTATGCAAAGGATATCGGACTGGATGGTATTGAGATTCATGGACGGGAATACGAGTTTACGGATGAGCAGGTGGAGCGCATTAAGGTGTGCTGCGGTGAGCTGGGCATGAAGGTGGCGGCAGTGGTCACGGGCCGGGTATACACGCAGACAGGGCTGTCGCTGGCAGACCCGGTAAGTGAACGCAGGACCTGGGTGGTGGATCAGGTGAAACGTTATATCGATGTGGCTGCCAGCCTTAAGACGGATGTGGTGATAGGATGGGTAAAAGGCAGGTTTTCGTTAGATAATCCCCAGTCCCTTTATTACCGGCTCCTGACGGAAAGCATGAAAGAACTGGATGCATATGCTGGTATGAAATGCGTCCGGCTGGTGGTGGAGGTTATCAACCGCTATGAGGTGGACTGCTTTATCACGGCCAGGGAAACCCTGGATTATATTGAGGGCAACGGGCTGGAACATACATATCTCCATCTGGATACATTCCATATGAATCTGGAAGAGACGGATATGTACGAAGCCATACGCCTGGCAGGCCCCAGACTGGGTTATATGCATGTTGCTGACAATACGCGTCTGGCACCGGGGACCGGCTGCCTGGATTTTAAAAAGATTTTTGAAACACTTAAGGAAATCGGATACGAGGGCTTCATCACTGCGGAATGCTTTCCGAAGCCGGATGGAAAGGCAGCCGCAAAAGCAGCCGCTGAATATCTGAAGAAGATTGTATCATTGTGATGATGGGGACAGAATGGACGGCAGGCAATATGTAAACAAAAAATCCTCTCCGGTGGGTTGGTCCGGAGGGGATTTTCATTTTACCGATTCATTCGTCATCTCTATAAATTAAGCGATGGAATTAACAGCCTTGGATAAACGGGATACCTTGCGGGAAGCCGTATTGCTGTGATATACTCCCTTGGTACAAGCCTTATCAATCTCAGAAGTAGCAGCCAGCAGTGCGGTCTGGGCAGCAGCCTTGTCCCCAGCAGCAACAGCAGCATCCACCTTCTTGATAGCAGTTTTAACCTTGGATCTGATCGCCTTATTTCTTGCAGCCTTAGTCTCGTTTACTAAGATTCTTTTCTTTGCAGATTTAATGTTAGCCAATGAAATACACCTCCGTTCTTTACGTATAATCTTTGTGTTTTCCATCAAAGTCTGGACACGGACAGTTTAATGTAAACATACTATTGTATTCTAGCTGATCTGGGACGGAATGTCAAGACGAAAATGGCGGAATTTTCAAGAAAAACAATATACTTTCCGCAGACCGCCTTTAATAGGAACCGGATTGTCATTGCCAAACCGCATCCATCATAGGCTTTGCCCTGTATGATGGAATAAAAACATGTTATTTTGCCTAAAATAACCATAGTTAATTTACAAATATCAGGCAAGAGGTGAATGGGTATGCAGGGAAATGATGCCGACAAGGCAGTGAATACAGGGTTGCAGGGAGGATTTGACATAAGGACCGACCTTGCGCTGGAGCAGAGGGAGAGTTTTGAGGGGGACGGCGGCGAGATATCCGGGGTTAAGCTTAAGGAGTGGCACCACCAAAAAAGCCAGGTTAAGCTGACCGAGGTAAAAATACTCAATGACCAGGGAGCCAAGGCCATGGGCAAGCCCAAGGGCACCTATCTGACGCTGGAGGCCGACCGTCTGTCCAAGGAGGATGATGAATATCACAGTGAGATATCGGAGGAGCTGGCCCGCCAGATAAGGAAGCTGATGGGGGAAATGATTAACTGGAAGGAAAAGGACCTTCCATCTGTCCTGGTGGTGGGTCTCGGCAACCGTTCGGTCACCCCGGATTCCCTGGGGCCGAGGGTGCTTGGTAACCTGCAGGTGACCAGGCACCTGGACGGACAGTACGGGGAAAACTTTTTAAAAGACAGGAAGCTTCCTGCCATCAGCGGGATAGCGCCCGGTGTCATGGCCCAGACAGGGATGGAGACAGCGGAGATCCTGAAGGGGATCATCAGTGAAACCCATCCTGACCTGATTATTGCCATTGACGCCCTGGCGGCCAGAAGCGTGCGCAGGCTTGGGACCACCATACAGCTTACGGATACCGGCATCCATCCCGGCTCAGGCGTTGGGAACCACAGGCACAGCCTGACCCGGGAAAGCCTGGGGGTTCCCGTGCTTGCAATCGGGGTTCCCACCGTGGTGGGGGCGGCTGCCATTGTCCACGATACGGTGTCTGCCCTGATCCGGGTTCTGGCGGACAACGATAAGACAAAGGGGACGGGCAGCTGGATTGAGGATATGGATTCAGACCAGCAGTATCAGCTCATAAGGGAACTGCTGGAGCCGGAATTCGGTCCCCTGTATGTGACCCCGCCTGACATTGACCAGTCCGTGAAACAGCTGAGTTTTACCATATCGGAGGGAATCCATCAGGCTGTTTTTCCGTAGGAGAATCAGTACTCCAAAGAATCCTGCCTGCTGGCAAGATGCAGTTACACCTGTCGGGGAATAAAAAACGCAATATCCATATCACACCTGCATATCATGATATTAGGGCGTATTTGGGAATCCATTTCCGCCACCTTCCCTAAGTTAGCATGATGACAGGTGAAAAATAATATGAGATTAAGACGTGGAGGCTCAGGACGGCTGATGCGCCGGTTTCTGGCCGGCACGGTCCTGCTTATGCTGCTGCTTCTCGGCGGCCGTTTGATTGGCCGTGCAGCAGGCAGTATCCCGAGAAATGATTACAGACGCATGATAAAGGCCGGAGGCCAGTGGCTGGTGGGGACCATATGGACCCGGGCCCATCCCGGGGAACAGGCAGGAACAGGACAGGACGGTGACAGCCCATATCAGGGTATTGCTGACCCGGACCCCTCTTACCGGAAATACCAGACTGTCAAGACGTTTTACCAGGAGCACCAGTACCTGGCCTGGTACGGCAATGAGGAAACCGGGCAGCAGTCGCTTGAGGAGCCGGGCAGCCTGGCCGCGTCAGGTCAGGGGGATACGTCAGGCAAGGGGGATGCGCCGGGCAAGGGGAATGCGCCGGGCCAGGGGACCCCGGGCAGCCAGGCGTATGCCGCGGGCCAGAACGGGGTGCTGCCGGGCGGCAATGCCCTTCAGGCATCGGAAACCCTTACCGGCACCCTGAACCGGCCGGTTACCGGCAATACATATGTAATGGAGCAGCTGGCGGATTATGACTTCCTCATGAAACATTTTTACAGTGTACATACTTCTACCACCGCCGGAAGGGACCTGATGGATGCAAAGACCCTTCTGGGCAGGGACATGTCGATGAAGGGGGACAATTCCAAACCCCAGATACTGATATACCATACCCATTCCCAGGAAGCATTTGCGGATTCCGGTCCGGGCCAGACCGTGGTCGGGGTAGGGGATTACCTGACAAAGCTTCTGGAGGACAAAGGATATAATGTATATCACGACAAGTCTGTATATGATTTGAAAAATGGACAGCTGGACCGCAGCAAAGCCTATAATTACGCCCTGGACGGTATAACGAACATCCTGCAGCAGAATCCGTCCATTGAGGTGGTGCTGGATATCCACCGTGACGGGGTGGGGGAGGACCTGCGCCTGGTGACCCAGGTGGACGGAAAGGACACTGCCCAGATTATGTTTTTTAACGGCCTGAGCCAGACGCCGGAAGGTCCCATTGAGTATCTGCAGAACCCCAACCGGGAGGATAACCTGGCTTTCAGCCTTCAGATGCAGCTGGATGCAGCGGCCTATTATCCTGGTTTTACCAGGAAGATTTATCTTAAGGGGCTGCGCTATAATGAGCACCTGCGTCCCAAGTCCAGCCTGATTGAGGTGGGGGCGCAGACCAACACATACCAGGAGGCGCTGAATGCCATGGAACCCCTGTCAGAGCTGTTGCATATGGTGCTGTCAGGGAAATAAAGGTAGCTCCGGGGGCTTTGCAGATATTGCAGCGGCATTATCAAAACAAAAAGTTGCACTTAGAAGCAAAAAATGGTATATTCTACTAAGCGAAACCAGTGTGCGGGGCCTTCCCCGCAGTGCCTGGCTGATAGACTGTAAGAAACCTGAATGTGAGAAAGGAACCAATATGGCCCACGTTGACCAAAGTAAAATCAGAAATTTTTGTATCATAGCACATATCGATCACGGTAAGTCCACCCTGGCTGACCGTATTATTGAGAAAACCGGTCTGCTGACCAGCAGGGAGATGCAGGAACAGGTACTGGACAATATGGATCTGGAGCGGGAGCGTGGGATTACCATCAAATCCCAGGCGGTCCGCACCGTATATAAGGCAAAGGATGGAAATGAATATATTTTCAACCTTATCGACACCCCCGGACACGTAGACTTTAACTATGAGGTGTCCCGCAGCCTTGCGGCCTGTGACGGCGCGGTGCTGGTGGTGGATGCGTCCCAGGGCATAGAGGCACAGACACTGGCCAATGTATACCTGGCCCTGGACCATGACCTGGACGTGTTCCCTGTCATTAATAAAATTGACCTGCCAAGCGCGGAGCCTGAGAGGGTGGCTGCGGAGATTGAGGATGTGATTGGTCTGGATGCCAGTGACGCGCCCCATATATCTGCCAAGACAGGCGTCAATATAGAGGATGTGCTGGAAGCCATTGTCCATAAGATACCGGCCCCTGCAGGGGACCCCCAGGCGCCGCTCCAGGCCCTGATTTTCGACTCTACCTATGATTCCTATAAAGGGGTCATCATTTTCTGCCGTATCATGGAGGGGACGGTGAAAAAAGGCACCCCCATCCGCATGATGGCAACCGGGGCAGAGGAAGACGTGGTGGAAGTGGGGTATTTTGGGGCAGGACAGTTCATACCATGTGAAGAACTGAGCGCGGGCATGGTAGGATACATCACGGCCAGCATTAAAAATGTAAGGGACACCCGGGTCGGCGATACGGTGACAGGACGGGACAACCCCTGCGCTTCCCCGCTGCCCGGCTATAAGAAGGTAACCCCCATGGTGTACTGCGGCCTTTATCCGGCTGACGGTGCCAAATACAACGACCTGCGGGACGCGCTGGAGAAGCTCCAGCTCAATGATGCCTCCCTGTTTTATGAACCGGAGACCTCCCTTGCCCTGGGCTTTGGATTCCGCTGCGGTTTCCTGGGCCTGCTTCACCTGGAGATAATTGAAGAGCGTCTGGAGCGTGAATACAACCTGGACCTTGTTACCACTGCACCCGGGGTCGTGTACCGCGTCTATAAGACCACGGGTGAGATGATTGAGCTGACCAACCCTTCCAACCTTCCGGACCCAACGGAGATTGAATATATGGAGGAGCCTATTGTCAGTGCAGAAATCATGGTTACCACTGAATTTGTAGGACCAATCATGACATTATGCCAGGAGCGCCGCGGCAATTACCTTGGCATGGAATACATTGAGACAACCAGGGCGCTGTTAAAATACGAACTGCCCCTGAATGAAATTATTTACGATTTCTTTGATGCCCTCAAGTCCCGTTCCAGGGGATATGCGTCCTTTGATTACGAATTAAAGGGATATGAGCGTTCCAGCCTGGTGAAACTGGACATCCTGGTCAACCGGGAGGAAGTGGACGCCCTTTCCTTCATAGTCCACGCGGATTCTGCTTATGAGCGGGGCAGGAGGATGTGCGAAAGGCTTAAGGAGGAAATCCCCAGACACCTGTTTGAGATTCCCATCCAGGCTGCCATCGGAGGCAAGATCATTGCCCGGGAAACGGTGAAAGCCGTGCGCAAGGATGTGCTTGCCAAGTGTTACGGCGGTGATATCAGCCGTAAGAGGAAGCTTCTGGAGAAACAGAAGGAAGGCAAGAAGCGCATGCGCCAGATTGGCAATGTAGAGATACCGCAAAAGGCATTTATGAGCGTGTTAAAGCTGGATGAAGAGTAATCGTCCCATGAATTGCAGGTGTTATAACAAGCGTAATAAAGGCCGTGACGATTTTTTGGAGGGCGTTTAACCGCCCTTCATACAGAACGGATGAGAATACCATATTATGACAAGCAGATATAAAAAGCCCATGGAGCTGTACGTCCATATACCCTTTTGCGCCAGGAAATGCTTTTACTGTGATTTCCTGTCCTTTCGGGCGCCGGAACCGGTCCATGAGGCGTATAGCGCACAACTGATACGGGAGATAGAAGCGCAGGGCGCCTTTTGCCGTGAATACCAGGTAACATCCATATTCATAGGGGGAGGCACTCCTTCTGTCATGGAGCCATGTCTGATAGCGGATATCATGCGCGCGCTCAAATATCATTTTGACGTGGCAACGGACGCGGAAATCACCATTGAGGTGAACCCGGGAACCCTGCTTCATAACAAACTCCATATTTACCGGGAAGCAGGGATCAACCGGCTGAGCATCGGCCTGCAGTCCACGGACAACCAGGAGCTTAGGGACCTGGGAAGGATACACACCTTTGAGGAATTCCTGAAAAGCTACCAGTGCGCCAGGATGGTGGGCTTCCCTGACATTAACGTAGACCTGATGAGCAGTATTCCGGGACAGACCCTGGAATCCTTTAAGAATACCCTGAAAAAAGTAACCATGCTGAAACCGGAGCACATATCGGCCTACAGCCTTATCATCGAGGAGGGGACTCCGTTCTGGGACCGTTACGGGCAGGGCAAGGCTGCTACCGTGTCTTTTCCGCCCCTTCCGGATGAGGACACGGAAAACAGGATATATCACCTGACCAGGACATTCCTTGGGGAACAGGGATACGGACGTTACGAAATCTCCAACTATGCAAAGCCTGGCCATGAGTGCCGGCATAACATCGGCTACTGGACAGAGGTACCCTATCTGGGACTGGGACTGGGCGCATCCTCCTATCTGGGCGGGTGCAGGTTCAGCAATACCGGTGACATGGATATGTACCTGGGCCTGGATTTTGCCGGGACACCGGAGGAATCCCTTGAACAGCTTCACGGCCCCCTCCAGGAACTGTCCAGGGAAGCAAGGATGGAGGAATTCATGTTTCTGGGACTGCGCCTTACCAAAGGGGTATCTGAGATTGATTTTGTTGCCATGTTCGGCATCAAGCTGGAGACCGTGTTCGGTCCTGTCATAGACCATCTGATATCCAACGGGCTCATGGAGAAAAACGGGGTCCGGTTATCCCTGACCGAGTGGGGGATGGATGTGAGCAATTATGTGCTGGGTGAATTCCTGCTGCCGTGATTTGGGGCCGCGGATGAAAACCAGGAAAATATATGGTATACTCACGGAATCCCGGCTGCAAAGATAGGCGCCGGGGAGACGCCGGGAGTACACGATGGGGAAAGGGAGGGCGGATGATGCCGGACATGACCATACGTGAACATATGAGGGAGCGGCTGAGGGCGGAAGCAGACCCTGAATACAGGGAGTTCCACAGCAGGCTCCTGCCTGGAATCACGGGAATCGTAGGGGTACGCACCCCGGTTCTGCGCACCCTGGCAAAAGAACTGCTGAAAGGGGACTGGAAGGAATACATAAGCCAGGTCTCGGCTGCCTGGAAGGCAGAGGGACAGGGGGAAGACGGGGTTTATTACGATGAGCTGATCCTCTGGGGGCTCTGCATATGCAAAGGCTTCAAAAAATGGGAGGATGCAGCGCCCTATATTATCGGATTCATACCTGCCATCAACAACTGGGCCGTATGCGACATTTTCTGCGGCTCCCTGAAAATGGCCGGCCGATACAGACAGGAAGCATGGGAATTCATCCAGCCCTACCTGGAGTCGGCACAGGAGTACGAAATCCGGTTCGGCGTTGTCATGATGCTTTCCCACTTTGCGGATGAGGGGCATGTAAAAGCGGCGCTGAGGCGCATGGATGGAATCAGGCATGACGGATATTATGTGAAAATGGCCGTGGCCTGGGCCCTGTCCATATACTTCATCAAGCTTCCTGGGGCGGTAATGCCTTATCTGGAACACAATCATCTGGATGACTGGACCTACAACAAAGCGCTGCAGAAGATTACGGAATCCTTCCGGGTGGACCAGGAGACGAAAACAATCATCCGGTCCATGAAGCGTCCGCTAGGGCCTGTCTGAAAATTCATTCCCGCCATCTGCCCTAAGGAATCCACCATAGGTACCCCTTAGGGCAAAGTACGCCCCACTTCGCGGCATATTCGGCCCCAATTCAGTCAGCGTAGCCCACTACGCCTCCTTCATCGGGGCCAAATCTCCCACAAAGTGTGACGCACAGCTGACGGAAAGCAATTTTCAGACACGCCCTAAGGCAGGCGTGACCAGGAAAATAGTTGTGATATCAGATTACTTGTGCTACAATCGAATTAATTCTGAAAACGTTGGCAATCAATACAGAAAGGAGCGTAAGTATGGGCAATCTGATTAACAGGACAGTGGATGATTTTAAGGTACAGGCATATGACCAAGGCAGGTTCAGGGAGATTACCAGGGAAGACACATTGGGACATTGGTCCGTGTTTTTCTTCTATCCTGCCGATTTCACCTTTGTATGTCCTACGGAACTTGGGGACCTGGCTGACTTCTATGATGACTTTAAAGAGGCTGGCTGCGAGATTTATTCTGTCTCAGAGGACACCCATTTTGTCCACAAGGCATGGGCGGATGCTTCGGATACCATCAAGAAGATCCGGTATCCCATGTTAGGCGACCCCGCAGGCGTGCTGGCAAGAAGCTTCGGCGTGCTGGCGGAGGAAGAGGGCCAGGCCTTAAGGGGGACTTTTGTGGTGAACCCGGAAGGAAAGATTAAAGCGTACGAGATCCATGACATGGGTATTGGCAGGAACGCGCAGGAGCTTCTGCGCAAGGTCCAGGCAGCCCGGTTTGTGGAAGAACACGGTGACCAGGTGTGTCCTGCCAGGTGGAAACCGGGTGAGGAAACATTGACTCCCAGCCTGGATCTGGTTGGAATGCTGTAAGGAGGTGGCTGTTACGATTGATCTTGCAAGGATTCCGGAGGAAAGCAGCCTGATTGACCAGGGGCTGAAGACACAGCTTTCCGGTATTTTCGGTAAAATGGAAGGACAGGTGGCCATAAAGGCGGTGGTGGATCTTTCAAGGGAAAAGGACTGTGAGCAGGCGGCATTTTTAAGGGCGGTTTCAGCCTTAAGTGATAAACTGGACCTGGAGCTTTATGGGCCGGATGAGGCCGGGCAGGTGCCTGAGCTTAATACGCAGTGGCTGCCCGTGACCGGGCTTTACAGGGACGGCCGGTATGGCCGGGCATCGTTTCACGGAGTGCCGGGCGGCAAGGAGATTAATTCCTTTGTGCTGGCAATCTATAACCTTGCCGGCCCCGGACAGGAGATGCCCAGGGGATTGAGGAAGAAGATTGAAAAGCTGGATAAGAAGACCAACATCAAGATCTGCGTTTCCCTGGCCTGCCATCACTGCCCGGTTGTGGTGGCTGCCTGCCAGCGTATTGCCATCCTCAATCCGAACATTGAGGCTGAGATGATTGATGCGGCGCTTTATGAGGACCTGGTGGCAAAATATGATATCAAGAGGATACCCATGATGATCTTTAATGACAGCGAAATCCACATGGGCGGCAAGGAAATTGAGGAAATCGTCACTTTGTTAAAATAATAACTAAAAAATGGAAAATAAAGCAAAAAATTCGTGAAATATTTACAAAAATCAGACCTGTTATTGATGAAAAACTGTAAGAATTTTAAGAAATAAATATAATGTGTTGCAAATCTATGTGCATTATGCTATATTGGTTTTAGACAAATAATGGTGCTGAGATGATGAGAGCATAGTAGAACGACAGAAATGTTGGTTTAACGCTATGCTCTTTTTTGTTTTTGTTTGAGAGGGAGGGGATTCCAATGGACCAGAAGTTTTACGACCTGATTGAATCAAACCCGGTCATAGCGGCTGTTAAGGACATAGACGGACTGAATGCCTGCTGTGCCAGGGAAGAAATCAAGGTGGTATTCATTCTATTCGGGGACATATGCAACATCGGCACGATTGTCAGCCAGATCAAGCAGGCAGATAAAGTGGCAATGGTACACGTTGACCTGATAACAGGACTCAGCGGCAAGGAAGTGGCAGTTGACTTCATAAAGAACAATACATTGGCGGACGGCATCATTTCCACGAAACCCGCGCTGATCAAGCGGGCCAGGGAGCTGTCCCTTTATACGACACTCAGGGTATTCGTGCTGGATTCCATGGCATTTGAGAACATTGAACATCAGATGGCCGTGGCCAGACCTGACATCATAGAAATCCTGCCGGGGCTTATGCCAAAGGTAATCCGCAGGGTGTGCAGACTGGTCCGGGTACCGGTCATTGCAGGGGGACTTATATCAGACAAGGAGGATGTGATGGCTGCATTGTCAGCCGGGGCCATATCCGTTTCAACAACCAACCCAAAAGTATGGCTCATGTGACACAAAGGATATTAAAGCGGAACTGAACTGGATTCCACGGGGAATGGAAGACAGTTTTAGTATAAATGGTACATAAGGAATCTCCGTGGCAGAAAACGCCGTGGAAGGAAATGGAGTGTATCACAACAACAAGTTAGGAGCTTCCGCGATAGGAAACATCGCGGAAAGAAAAGGAGGGTTTTTATGGCAAAGTATGTAATGGCACTGGATTCAGGAACAACAAGCAACAGGTGTATCCTTTTTAACGAGAAAGGTGAAATGTGCAGCGTTGCCCAGAAAGAATTCACACAGTATTTCCCGAAGCCAGGCTGGGTAGAGCATGATGCCAATGAAATCTGGTCCACACAGCTGGGCGTAGCAGTAGAGGCCATGTCGAAGATTGGGGCGACGGCAGAGGACATTGCTGCTATCGGCATCACGAACCAGCGTGAGACCACCATTGTATGGGATAAAGAGACGGGCGAGCCTGTATACCACGCAATCGTGTGGCAGTGCCGCAGGACATCTGAGTACTGTGACAGCCTGAAGGATAAGGGGCTGGTTGACACCTTCCGTGCCAAGACAGGACTTGTGATTGACGCATATTTCTCAGGAACCAAATTAAAATGGATTTTGGATAACGTAGAAGGCGTGCGGGAACGCGCGGAAAAAGGAGAGCTGCTGTTCGGCACCGTGGAGACATGGCTGATCTGGAAGCTGACCAAAGGCAGGGTCCATGTAACCGATTATTCCAATGCTTCCCGTACCATGCTGTTTAACATCAATACACTGGAATGGGATGACGAAATCCTGGCAGAACTGAATATTCCAAAGTGTATGCTTCCGGAAGCAAAACCGTCCAGCTGTGTATATGGCCAGTCCGATTCCTCCTTCTTTGGCGGGGAAATCCCCATTGGCGGCGCGGCAGGCGACCAGCAGTCCGCATTGTTCGGCCAGACCTGCTTCAATGCCGGCGAAGCAAAGAATACATACGGAACCGGCTGCTTCATGCTGATGAATACGGGCGAGAAACCGGTGTTCTCCAGCAACGGCCTGGTTACCACCATTGCATGGGGGCTTGACGGCAAGGTCAACTATGCCCTTGAAGGTTCCATCTTTGTTGCGGGCGCGGCCATCCAGTGGCTCCGGGATGAGATGAGGATTATTGATTCCTCACCGGATTCCGAGTACATGGCTAAGAAGGTTAAGGACACCAACGGCTGTTATGTGGTTCCTGCATTTACAGGACTGGGAGCCCCTCACTGGGATCAGTACGCAAGGGGAACCATTGTAGGCATCACCCGCGGCGTGAATAAGTACCACATTATCCGCGCAACCCTGGATTCCCTGTGCTATCAGGTAAATGACGTGCTGCAGGCCATGAAGGCTGATTCAGGCATCGAACTGGCGGCCCTTAAGGTGGACGGCGGCGCAAGCGCCAACAATTATCTGATGCAGACACAGGCCGACATCATCAATGCTCCTGTCAACCGTCCGCAGTGCGTGGAGACAACGGCAATGGGCGCTGCATACCTGGCCGGCCTGGCAGTGGGATATTGGGCCAATAAGGAAGAGGTGCTTAAGAACTGGGCAATTGACCGGACATTCACACCTGAAATCTCTGAAGACAAGAGGACAGAGATGGTAACCGGCTGGAACAAGGCAGTAAAATGTTCCTATGGATGGGCAAAAGAAGATTAATCGTACGGGGTATGGAACTGTTGATGACAAATTAGACAAGGGGGTTTCTATATGTTGCCATATATTGCGGAGTTTTTAGGAACAATGATACTGATACTTTTAGGTGACGGTGTTGTGGCTAACGTTACGCTGAACAAATCCGGTATGAAGGGCGCCGGTTCCATCCAGATTACCTTTGCATGGGGCCTTGCGGTCATGCTGCCCGCCTTCATCTTCGGCGCTGCGTCCGGCGCGCATTTTAACCCGGCCCTGACCATTGCCCTGGCAGTGGACGGCAGCCTGGCATGGGGACTGGTTCCCGGATACATAGTGGCACAGTTCGCAGGCGCTTTCGTGGGCGCGGTCCTGGTTTACCTGCTGTTCAAGGATCAGTTTGACGCAACGGAGTCAGCTGCAACCAAGCTGGGTGTTTTCTCAACAGGACCATCTGTCCCGAATATGGGACGCAACATCTTAAGTGAAGCAATCGGCACATTCGTACTTGTATTTGCCATAAAGGGTATTGGCCAGGTAGCAGGTATTCCCGCAGGCGTTGATAAACTGCTGGTATTCGGGATTATCGTATCCATCGGCATGTCCCTTGGCGGACTGACCGGTTATGCCATCAACCCGGCACGTGACCTTGGACCCCGTATTGCACATGCAGTGCTTCCGATTAAGGGCAAAGGCGGTTCCAACTGGGGGTATGCTCCGGTTGTCATCATCGGGCCGGTTGTGGGAGCAGTGGTTGCGGCATTACTGTACCAGGCAATTCCGTGGGCATGAATCAGTTTTAAATAATTACATATTGATTGCGTGAGAGTGGAGCGGAGCAAATGGGTATGGAAACATACCTTGTTTGCTCCGCTTTTTATGAGGCAGTCGAAGGAAGGGAACGAGGAAAATGTATGACGTAATAATAATCGGAGCCGGAGTTGCAGGCTCTGCATCTGCAAGGGAGCTGTCCAGATATAAGGTAAATGCCTGTGTGCTGGAAAGGGAGGAGGATGTGTGCTGCGGGACTTCCAAGGCCAACAGCGCAATTGTCCATGCCGGATATGACGCGGCAGAAGGCTCCCTGATGGCAAAGCTGAATGTGGAGGGCAACCAGATGATGCCCGGTCTTGCAAGGGAACTGGACTTCCCCTTTAAACAGTGCGGATCCTTTGTGGTATGCCTGGACGAAGAGCAGCTGCCCGACCTTCAGGCACTTTATGAGAGAGGCGTGGCAAACGGGGTGAAGGATATGGAAGTCATCACGGATAAGGCCAGAATCAGGGAAATGGAGCCTAACCTGACCGACCAGGTGGCGGGAGTCCTCTATGCACCGACCGCAGGAATCGTATGTCCGTTCAACTTAAACATTGCATTGGCTGAAAATGCATATACAAACGGTATTGACTTCAAGTTTAATACGGAAGTCCTTAGTATTGAGAAGATTGAAGGAGGCTGGGCCCTGAACACAAACCAGGGTGTGTATGAGACCAGATATGTGGTTAATGCATCCGGCGTCCATGCTGACACATTCCACAACATGGTCAGCCAGACAAAGATTCACATCACCCCAAGGCGGGGCGATTACTGTCTGCTGGATAAGAGCGCGGGAAACCATGTGAGCCGTACCATCTTTGCACTGCCTGGAAAGTATGGGAAGGGCGTACTGGTATCTCCCACGGTCCACGGCAACCTGATAGTAGGGCCCACAGCCATAGATATTGAAGACAGGGAAGCCACGGCAACCACGAGGCAGGGCCTGGACGAACTGATTGACAAGGCGGGGATGAATGTGAAGAACCTGCCCATGAGGCAGGTAATTACCTCATTTGCAGGCTTAAGGGCCCATGAGGACCATCATGAATTCATCATTGAGGAACTTGAAGACGCGCCTGGATTCGTGGACTGTGCCGGTATCGAATCGCCTGGCCTTACCAGCTGCCCGGCTATCGGCAGGATGGTGGCAGGCATACTGAAAGACAAGATGGGGCTTGAGCCCAATCCTGATTTTGTGGGAACCAGAAAAGGCATCCTGGATCCGGACACCCTTACAAAGGAAGAGCGGGCAAAGCTGATTCAGGAAAAACCGGCTTACGGCAACATCATCTGCCGGTGTGAGATGGTGACGGAAGGGGAAATCCTGGATGCGATCCACCGGCCCCTTGGCGCCCGCTCACTGGACGGCATCAAGCGCAGGACCAGGGCGGGAATGGGACGGTGCCAGGCCGGGTTCTGCACGCCAAGGTCCATGGAACTGCTTCACCGGGAACTGGGGCTCCCCATGACGGAGATAACCAAGTCGGGCGGGGACTCGAAGCTTGTAGTGGGAACCAACAAGGATAGGATATAGAAAGGAGCGCTTAAGATGAAAGAATATGATATCGTCATAATCGGCGGCGGTCCAGCGGGTCTTGCTGCAGCTGTGTCGGCCAGGGACAATGGGATTGAAAGCATCCTGATACTGGAACGCGACAGGGAACTGGGAGGAATCTTAAACCAGTGCATCCACAATGGTTTCGGTCTCCACACATTTAAGGAAGAGCTTACAGGGCCGGAATACGCGGCCCGCTATGAGGAACAGGTGTTCCGGCGGGGCATTGAGTACAAATTAAACACCATGGTCATGGATATCAGCCATGATAAGGTGGTGACAGCCATGAACCGGGAGGAGGGCCTGTTTGAAATCCAGGCCAAGGCCGTAATCCTGGCAATGGGCTGCAGGGAGCGCTCCAGAGGCGCGCTGAACATTCCGGGTTACCGTCCGGCCGGTATATTCTCCGCGGGTACGGCGCAGCGTCTGGTGAACATGGAAGGCTTCATGCCCGGGCGGGAAGTGGTGATCCTGGGGTCCGGCGACATCGGCCTTATCATGGCAAGGCGTATGACCCTGGAAGGCGCCAAGGTCAAGGTGGTGGCTGAGCTGATGCCTTATTCCGGAGGCCTGAAGCGTAACATCGTGCAGTGCCTGAATGACTATGACATCCCCCTGAAGCTGAGCCATACCGTGGTGGATATCCGGGGCAAGGAACGGCTTACGGGAATCACCTTGGCGGCTGTGGATGAAAAAGGAAAACCCATTCCAGGAACCGAGGAGGATTATACCTGCGACACCCTGCTTCTGTCCGTGGGCCTGATTCCTGAGAATGAACTGTCCGGCTCCATGGGCGTGGAGATGAACCGCGTCACATCCGGCCCGGTTGTCAATGAAAGCCTGGAAACCAACATTGAAGGCGTATTTGCCTGCGGCAATGTACTTCACGTGCATGACCTGGTGGACTTTGTGTCCGAGGAAGCCGCGGCAGCCGGAAAGAATGCGGCCAAATATGTGATGGATGGGGAACGGGCCAGGGGCGGACAGGAAATCGTCCTGAAGGCAGTGGACGGAGTCCGCTATACGGTTCCGTGCACGGTCCATCCGGAGCAGATGGAGGATACCCAGATTGTCCGGTTCCGTGTGGGGAATGTCTACAAGAACTGTTATATCGGAGTATACTTTGATGATGAACGGGTGATGCATAGGAAACGTCCGGTAATGGCTCCCGGTGAGATGGAGGAGATTAAGCTGGAAAAAGATAAATTACTATTGCATCCGGAACTTAAGACCATTACAATAAAGGTAGAGGAGGCATAAACCATGGAAAAGAGGGAACTTATCTGTATCGGTTGTCCAATGGGATGTCCTCTGACCGTTCAACTGGAGGACGGGGAAATCTTAAGCATCACAGGCCAGACCTGCAAGAGGGGGGAGGTATATGCCAGGAACGAGGTTACCAACCCCACCAGGATTGTCACATCCACCGTCATGGTGGAAGGCGGCAAGGTGGGAAGGGTTTCCGTCAAGACAAAGGACAGTATACCCAAGGGAAAGATTTTCCAGTGTGTCAAGGCCTTAAAGGGCGTGACCGTAAAGGCACCTGTGCATATTGGCGATGTGATTGTTGCCAATGTGGCTGATACGGGAGTGGACATTGTAGCAACCAGGAATGCATGAGTGGAACGTCCGCGGCAGGGAACCTTAGCGGGAAGGAGTGGAACGTCTGCGATAGGAAAAACTTCGCGGAAAGCAGCAGATAGTCGGCAGCTGTCCGGATGGAATCTGAAAGCGGCAGGAATGGAGCTTTCGGCGTCCGCCGGACAGCGGCCGGCTTCCTGTGGTTCATGAAGCAGGGCGGCAACTAACAGACGGGCCGTATGAAACCGGCCTCAGGTAAAGGAGGACTTTACATGGAGAAAAAGCAGCTGGACATCAACAACATGAACGGAATCACGGAAGAAGAGGATAAAACCTGCGGTCTTAATGATATGAACTGCGTGGCGGAAGAAGAGGATAAGACCTGCGGCCTCAATGACATGAACTGTGTGGCGGAAGAAGAGGACAAGACCTGCGGCCTCAACGACATGAACTGTTTAGGCGAGTAGCAGGGGACACAAAGCAGAGACTCCCGGAGGGAGTCCCTGCTTTGTGCGGTATTATAAGAGGCTGCAGACGGTCCTTTTTGAGACGGACCCTGCAGGCCGTCATTGGAAATCTATCATAATAATATAAGGGGGTTCGCAATATGAAGAAATTTATCAACGATGTAGCGCTGGTAGAGGAACAGATGATTCAAGGTATGGTCAAGGCTTATCCGCAGTATCTGAGAAAGCTGGACTGCGGCAACGTTGTGGTGCGCGCGCATAAGAAGGAGGGCAAGGTTGCCCTGATCAGCGGCGGCGGTAGCGGACATGAGCCTGCCCACGGCGGATTCGTGGGAACCGGAATGCTGGATGCGGCAGTGGCAGGAGCAGTGTTTACCTCCCCGACCCCGGACCAGATTTATGAGGGCATCAAGGCGGTTGCAACGGACGCAGGCGTGCTTATGGTTGTCAAGAACTACACGGGCGACGTGATGAATTTTGAGATGGCTGCTGAGATGGCCGAGATGGAGGGAATCACGGTCAGACACGTGGTGACCAACGATGATGTAGCGGTTAAGGACAGTCTTTATACCGTGGGGCGCAGGGGCGTGGCCGGAACCATTTTCGTACATAAGATCGCGGGCGCGCTGGCAGAGGAAGGCGGAACCCTGGATGAGGTGCAGGCCGTTGCCCAGAAGGTCATTGATAATGTGAGGACCATGGGCGCTGCCATAGAGCCGTGTATGGTTCCCGCGGCTGGAAAGCCGGGGTTTGAACTGTCAGACGATGAGATGGAAGTGGGAATCGGCATCCATGGGGAGCCGGGGACACACAGGGAATCCATGAAGACAGCGGATGAGATAACGGATATGCTTCTGGAGCAGATCCTGGGGGATATTGATTATAATGGTTCTGAGGTTGCTGTTATGATTAATGGCGCGGGCGCAACGCCTCTCATGGAGCTGTTCATCATCAATAACCATGTGTCGGATGTGCTGGCTGAAAAGGGAATCAAGGTTTACAAGACAATGGTGGGAGAGTACATGACATCCATTGAGATGCAGGGCTTCTCCATTTCCCTGCTGCGTCTGGATGAGGAGCTCAAGAGGCTTTTGGATACTCCGGCAGATACGCCGGCTCTTCGATAGGGACCGGTTGAACGGATTATTTCCCCGCCTGTACCGGGCGGGGATTTTATAATGATTATGATGTGAGAAATTCTCAGAAAGGTGGTCACCATGGCAGACAGTAAAAAAGTATTGGAAATCATCAAGGCAATTGGCGCTAAAATGGAGGAAAAGAAAGAGTATCTTACGGAACTTGACCAGCCAATCGGGGACAGCGACCATGGCATTAACATGGCAAGAGGGTTCGGGGCAGTGGAAGGAAAGCTTCCTGGTCTGGAAGGCAAGGATATCGGGACCATTTTAAAGACAGTCGGCATGACTCTTGTATCCACGGTGGGCGGCGCTTCCGGGCCGTTGTACGGCTCCGCATATATGAAGGCGGGGATGGCCATGGCTGGGAAGGAAGAGATGGATATGGATGATTTCCTGTCCATGATGAAGACTGCGGTGGAGGCAGTGGAGCAGAGGGGCAAGGCAACAGTGGAGGAAGCCACTATGCTGGATGCCATGGTTCCGTCGCTGAAGGCCATGGAGGAAGCTGCGGCAGAGGGAAAGACCACAAAAGAAGTGCTGGATGCAGGGGTTCAGGCCGCATGGGCCGGGGCCGGGCATACCAAGGACCTGGTGGCTACCAAAGGGCGTGCCAGCTATGTGGGCGAGCGTGGCCTGGGCCATCAGGATCCGGGAGCAACTTCCTATTCCTATATGCTGGAGGTTGTGGCCGGACTTATGTGACAGAAACCATAAGACCCATAAGACGGCCGGGGCGTGTTTGGAATATCATAGGAAGATGGAGAGGAGCAAGGATAAGGTATGGTAGGATTTGTGATTGTTTCCCATAGCGGGAATCTGGCTAAAAGTGTGGTTGAACTGACAGCCATCATGGCGCCCAGCGCAAGGATAGCGGCTGCGGGCGGCATGGATGACGGAGGGTTTGGGACCAGTTTTGAGAAAATACAGGCAGCCATCGAATCGGTGTATTCCGATGACGGCGTACTGGTGCTGATGGATATGGGAAGTGCGGTGATGACCACGGAGATGGTCATAGAAACCTTTGAAGGAAAAAAGGTGGAGATGGTGGATTGCCCCCTGGTGGAAGGTGCAGTGGTTGCAACCATTGACTCTGTGGGCGGAATGGACTTTGAGGCAATCAAGACGGCGCTGGCAGGAGTGGGGACATCCAGGAAGTTCTGAAGCCGGAGGATTTATACCAGGCAGCCAGGAGGGCTGTATTGTCTGCTATAAGACCGCTTCCTTTGCAGATGACCCAGGGGTGACCAGGACGGCAGGGCAGAGTTCTTTTTCATTACCGTAAGCATGCTGCCGGATTCCATTAAGAATGAATTTGCACTGGATGCGTAAACAGCAAATTAACAGATACCCAGCGCAAGGAACTGAAGGAACGTGCCAAAAAAGATGGGAATATGGATTTCTGATATGTGCGTTGATGATCCCGCAGCGTTTTATTCTTTTCCTGTAATGGTCACGACCATCTTGTTGGGAAGGCATACAATGGTATCGCTGCTCAGGTGCTTTTTGCCCTGGTGCACGCAGACCTTGTCAGGGCAGCTGGCTTCACTGCACCAGATTTCCCCGTCTTTTACAATGAGATGGTTGGTGCCTCCGCCTGGGCTGGTGACAGTGAGTTCCGTATCCTTACTTAAATCCAGGATTTCAACCACCTTGCCGTCCACGCTGATCTGGGCAGTGGCGGCAGGCGTCCTGTGTGAGACATAGTTAAATCCAAATACGGCCGCCGCAATCAAAAGGATGGCAGCGGCCAGTATCATATCGCGTTTTCCTAAAATTTTCATTGTTCAGCTGCCTGTTTCAGGCATTCCTCCACTCCGTTGATAAAGGGATAGACATTGATGCTTACCGAAGAAACGGCATCTGTGGCATAACCGTCCTGGTTGGCAAGTCCGCTGACCTTCTGGTGCTCGATGACGTATCTGCCTACTGCATCTGCCTGGGCTTTCCAGGTGGGACCGTTTTCCGTCATCACATAATGCCCGTCCATGCTCAGCTTCTGTTTGCCGTTGCCTTCGGCGTCATAGGAATCCCATACGCAGGATACGATGATCCCGTTTGATACGGTGATGCGGGTGGAATCCCTGAATCCGTTGGAATCAGGCTCAGGCGCTTCATGGATGTAGGTGCCGTCAGCCAGGGGAATCTCGGGCTGGTTGGTGGTGATGGGCCCTTTTAATGCGTGGTACAAAGGGTTTGAGAATGCTATGATGCCGATGGACATCACTGCCATGACAGCAATGCCGATGGCGCTTCTTGTGGAAGAAGTCATTGTTTTTCTGCTCATTGTATCACTCCTCAGGAATTAGTAGTAATGTGCCCTCAGGAACGTATCCCGGCACATTGTTTATTTTATCACAATAAGAGTGGTTATACAATAAATTTTCACTGTAAGATTAAACCAGCATGGTTTGTCTGAAAGGCTTTGAAAACATACATGGTGAGGATTTCCATGACATGATGAGGATTTCTATGACATGGTGAGGATTTCCATGGTTTGAGCCTCATATTCGGGATTTGAGGGAGGGGACAGGGAGAACTGTCTGGAACTGCCTGATAAATCCTTTGGAATCATCCGGGAATATGTGATATACTGAGTTAAAACATACGTTTCAAAATCAGCCGGCAGTGCATTGCAATGCCGGACAGGCAGAGGTGTCATATGGTTGTGATTAATAATAAAAAGACAGCAGGCAGGCAGCGTATATCCACCAGGAAGACAGCGCTGTTCGGGCTTCTGACGGCCCTGGCTGTTGTGTTAGGATATGTGGAGTCCCTGATACCGGTTTATCTGGGGGCGCCTGGGGTAAAACTGGGGCTGGCTAACCTGGTTACCATGATTGCACTTTACTGTATGGGGGTAAGGGAGGCAATTGTCATTAACCTGGTCCGTATCTTTTTTTCTGGTTTCACATTCGGCCCTGCATCGGCCATCCTGTTCAGCCTGGCAGGAGCAGGCTTAAGCCTGACTGTCATGGGGGTATGTAAGAAGTTCCGTCTGTTCGGCATGGTGGGGGTCAGTATACTGGGTGGGGTGGCCCACAACATCGGGCAGTTTTTGATGGCAGCGTTTGTGGTCAACACCTTTGGTGTGTTCGCGTATCTTCCCGTGCTTCTGGCGGCCGGAACCGTGGCCGGAGCCTTGATTGGCCTGCTGGGCGGGATGGTGGTTCAGCGCATCAGCCGGGTTTTTCGAGAAATTTGATATAATTCCTAAAAAAATGCCATTGTCATGTCAGCAGGGGCAGGATATAATTATTAATAATGAAAAAATGGAGGGCGCTGATATGGTTTATGAAGCAATCAAAGGACTTGTTCGGTATGGCCTTAATACGGGCCTTATTACTGAGGTGGATGCTATTTATGCCAGGAACCAGATTCTGGACGTAATGGGGATGGATGAATACCAGGAGCCGGAAGGGGAAGGTTTCGAGGGGGACCTGGAGGCAATCTTAAAGGTACTTTTGGACCATGCCCATGAAACAGGGGCCCTGAAGGAAGACAGTGTCGTATACAGGGATTTATTTGATACAAAGCTGATGAACTGCCTGATGCCAAGACCAAGTGAAGTGGAGCGGGATTTTTGGGAGCTTTATAAGGTTTCCCCGGAAAAAGCCACGGACTGGTATTATAAGCTGAGCCAGGATTCGGATTATATACGCCGCTACCGGATTGTCAAGGATATGAAGTGGACCACCGATACACGGTACGGCACCCTGGACATCACCGTAAACCTGTCCAAGCCCGAGAAAGACCCCAAGGCCATTGCGGCTGCCAAGCTTGCCAAGCAGAGCGGTTATCCCAAGTGCCAGCTCTGTATGGAGAATGTGGGGTATGCGGGCCGCGCCGATCATCCGGCCAGGAATAACCACAGGATCATACCGGTTACGATTAATGACAGCCAGTGGGGGTTCCAGTATTCTCCGTATGTATATTACAATGAACACTGCATCGTGTTTAATGGCCGGCATATTCCCATGAAGATAGATAAGGCGGCCTTCAGGAAGCTGTTTGACTTCATTAAGCAGTTCCCACACTATTTCCTGGGATCCAATGCAGACCTTCCCATTGTGGGCGGTTCCATCCTGAGCCATGATCATTTCCAGGGAGGGCATTATACCTTTGCCATGGCCAGGGCTGCCATGGAGAAGCATTTTACATATAAAGGGTTTGAGGACGTGGAGGCGGGAATCGTGTTCTGGCCCATGTCCGTGCTGAGACTGAGGGCAAAGGATGCCGGCCGTCTGATTGAGCTGGGGGACGTGGTGCTGGGGGCATGGCGCGCCTATACGGATGAAGCTGCGTTTGTATTTGCAGAAACGGACGGCGAACCTCATAATACCATAACGCCCATTGCGCGTAAGGTGGGGGATATGTATGAACTGGACCTGGTGCTGCGCAATAATATCACCACGGAGGAATTCCCCCTGGGCGTGTACCATCCCCATCAGGAACTGCACCATATCAAGAAGGAAAATATCGGCCTGATTGAGGTCATGGGTCTGGCGGTACTTCCATCCAGGCTGAAGACGGAACTGGCTGAACTGGGAACCTATATAATAGAAGGAAAGGACATCCGTAGCAATGAAACCCTGGAAAAGCATGCGGACTGGGTCGACGGGTTCCTTCCAAAATATAAGGAAAAAGGCATTGCCGTAACCGCGGATAATGTGGAGTCCATCCTTCAGGAGGAAGTGGGCCATGTGTTTGCCAGGGTGCTGGAGGACGCAGGCGTCTACAAGTGCGATGCAGAGGGACGCGAGGCCTTTGGAAGGTTCTTAAACAGCGTTGGATTTTCAGAATGCTAAGTTGTGTTAGATGGTTTATTTTGGCCAGGGCATCGGGGCCGGGCAGATAGGATACAGGAACAGAGGGCGGATTCGGTATATCGCGGATCCGCCTTCTGTTTTTACGGGTGCCGGGGGAAGGAGAGAGTCTGTCTGTACAGGCAAAAAATCCTGTGTTATAATGAACTGGATCATGGAAACGGAATCATGGAAGTGAAATCATGGAAGTGAAATCATGGAAGTGAAATCACGGAAGTGAAATCACGGAAACGGAATCACGGAAGTGAAATCACGGAAACGGAATCATGAAAGTGAAATCACGGAAAAGGAGCACAAGGATATGTTAGATGAGAGATGGGTATTTCATGAAAATGCAGAAGCTGTCCAGGCAGGACAGGGAGTTGTGAGAAGGGTACTGGCGTACAGTAAGGATCTGATGTGCGTGGAGAATACATTTGAGAAAGGTGCGGTGGGCAGCCTCCACCATCATCCCCACACCCAGATTACATACGTTGTAAGCGGTGAATTTGAGTTTGATATTGAAGGTGAGAAAAAGATTGTAAAGGCCGGCGACACCATGCTTAAGCTGAATGGGGTGGAACACGGCTGCGTATGTCTTGAGGCGGGTATCCTCCTGGATATCTTTAACCCCATGCGTCAGGATTTTGTGTAAATCCGTGAATGGAATGGCTGGGAGTTCCTCTGTATGGTTCAGGGAGATGGGGATTCTGATGAGGTAAGAATGTATGTCCACAATGGATGAGGTTAAGGAGGAAAACCATGAAGGAGTTACCGATTGGCTCAATCATACCATTCGGCGGATATGATTGGCGCATTCTTGATATACAGAACCATACCGCCCTGGTCATAACAGAAGATATCATAGAACTGCGGGCATATAATGATGTTTATAAAGATACCACATGGTCTGACTGTGAATTAAGGAGATATCTTAACAGTGAGTTTTATGGATCGTTTAACCAAGCGGACCGTTCCAGGATTATCCCGGTGATGAATGAAAACCCCGATAACCAATGGTATGGCTCCAAAGGCGGGGAGGATACCAAGGACGCCATATTTTTGCTAAGCGTGGAAGAGGCTGTCTGCCGGTATTTTGGTGACAGCAGCGGAAAATTGTATCATCCTGGCAGGAATCAAAGGTATTGGTTCCAGCGGAAGGATGAAAATAACTGCAGACGGACAGCAACATTTGAAGGTTATGAATGGTGGTGGTGGCTCCGTTCACCTGGCCGCAACAATGTGAAGGCTGTTTACGTACATGGCGATGGGAACATAGGCATCCAGGGAAACAATATCTTTCTGTGCAATATTTCTTCCTGTTTCCACCCTTCGTCCGGCGATAACAGGGGAGGCGTCAGGCCTGCTTTATGGCTTATGTTATAGATAAGAGAAAATACCGGCCAGCCCCAGGTCCTCTACTTTTTTATGGATGGACTCCGTATCAATGGAATAAAGCCCCAGGTCTTTCATGCGCCGGAACAGGCAGGAGCCGGAAAATGTATATTTTTCCCTCAGGCCTTCCGGCGTTTCCATTTGTTCCTTAACCCATGCAATGGCCTCGCCCACGGCCAGTTCCCGGGGGAACTCAAGGAGGGGGCGGCCGGAGAGGAATTGTACCATGTTATGCCCGGCCAGGACGCCGGTGACAATGGCTTCGGTGTGGCCTACCAGGAGGCCTGCCTTTTCACCGGCACAGAACAGGTTGGTCCGCTGGTCCACCTTCAGGCTGTTGCTCCGCCTGCACATGGCAAAATAGCGCATGGAGTTGCCCTTGCCCCCTGCATATGGGTCTTCATAACGGGCGCATTCAAATCCGGGAATCATATGAAGCTTTTCCAGCGGGTAATAGGGAGTCATCATTTTGGCGTGTCCGGTGTCCAAAAGGATGATGTTTTCGGCAAATTCATTTATGGCATATTGCTGGCAGGCCTTGATGGAAAGATGGTTTTCCATCAGTTCCCGGGGAAGGGGGATGATGACCACGCCATTATCATCCAGGGCTTTTACAATCCCGGGGGAGAGGGATTCCTTAAACAGCTTGCAGGAACCGCTCATGGCCCCATATGAGCCCTCATGTCCCACTGCCTTAAGTTCAGTAAGCCCGGTAAGGCCGCAAAGGCTGACGCGGCCGCCGAAGCTGGGGCAGCGCAGCACGCACATGGCGCATCCGTTGCCATATTGCCTGCAGTTGTTCATGGGCCCGGCGGTTCCCGTGGCGTCAATGAACCCATCGGCTTCATACAGGTTGCCCCTGTCGTCACGGACAGACAGGACTGTGGTGTTATCCCCGGACATGTCTGCGCCGGTCACCCTGGCTTGCCTGCATATGGAAACACCCAGCTGAAGCAGGCGCTGTTCCACTGCCATGGGTGTTTTGGATATGTCGTACAGGTCGGCGTGCTGATGACCGGGAAAGGAAATGCATTTGTGGCGCAGGCATATGTCCATGGCCCGGAACATATCGTCCCCGCCCATGGCAGCCATCTCCTCCGTGGCAGTGAAACGGCCGTTATTGCGTATGATACCGCCCACAAGGCCGGTTCCCAGCAGGGAGTCCGTGCGCTCTAACAGAGTTACACTGGCGCCGCTTTTGGCTGCCTGGGCACTGGCCGCACAGCCGGCCCATCCGCCTCCTACAATTACAATCTTCATGGTCACGCCTCCTCCTGCATAATAAGATTATATTATGTATCCGCAAGTATATATACCTGCAAAATGCACAAGGGGCTGTGAAAAAATGGAGGGTAAGGTCCGCTCCGTTTTTTCACAGCCCCTGATTCCTTCCTGCTGCCCAATCCCTATTTCTCAGTGTGGGGAAGGCGGCCTCTGAGGAACCGCTTCCTTAACTCATTCAGGCTGAAGGGGATAAGGGGATATACATAGCTTTTTCCTGCAATGGTCTTGTTAAATACAATGGCGCAGATGGCAATCGCCGTACCGATGATATACCCCCACACATTAAAGATGGCGGTCAGTATCAGTATGATGACGCGCATGAACTTCATGGCATAACCCAGTTCAAAACTGGCCTGGGAGTAATTGGCAATAGTTACGAAGGCCATGTACAGCATGGTCTCGCTGTTAAACCATCCGGATTTTACGGCATATTCCCCAAGTACAATACCTGCAATTACACTCAGCGGGGTGGTCAGCATGCTGGGAGTGTTCACTGCTGCCAGACGCAGGCCGTCAATGGCAAATTCCAGAATGAGCAGCTGCCATATGAGGGGGACGTTCAGGGGGTCGGACACGCGGATGAATGCCAGCCATTCCGGGATGTAGGAAGGGTTCTGCATGAACAGGAGCCATGTGGGTGTCAGCATCAGGGCCAGGACGGAGATGGTCATCCTGGATAGACGCAGGTAGGTTCCTGTGACAGGCGGGAAGTAGTAGTCATCCGCCTCCTCGATGATGTCAAACACGGAAGAGGGAAGGATCATGGCCGAAGGGGAGTTGTCAACCAGGATGATGATGTTTCCTTCCAGGACCGATGCGGCCGCCGTGTCCGGGCGCTCTGAAAACTTAAACTTGGGAAACGGATTGAACCATTTATACGGGAAAATGCATTCCGCCAGACTTTCCTGGTTCATGGTCAGGGCATCCACCTTCAAATCCTTGATCCGGTCCTTTATTTTCTTTAAAAGCTGTTTATCCACCCGGTTTTCCATGTAACAGATAGCAATATCGGTGTGGGAGCTTTCGCCTGCTGACATGATTTCCATGGTAAGCCTGGGGTCGCGGATACGGCGGCGGATCAGGGCCGTATTGAAAATCAGGGTTTCCACAAAGCCGTCCCTGGACCCCCGCATGACCTTGTCCTTCTCAGGTTCACTTACCCCCCTGGAAGGGTAGGTGCGGCAGTCAATGGTAATACATTTGTCAAAGCCGTCAATAAACAGACAGGATACGCCGGACAGAAGCTGGGTAATCATGTCTGTATCATTGGACAGCAGGCCGATTTCCCCATATGGGACATACTGTTTGGAGAAGGCGTGGGCGTCCTTTGGCATGTCCTCCGGTTTGATGGTGGAGAAAACCTGGAGGATTTTTAAGAGGGATTCATCCTTTGTAAAACCATCTATAAAATACAGGCAGGCCTCCCGGCCTCCGATGTGGACAATACGGTATACCACATCAAAATTCGTCTGGACATTCAGCTTTTCATGAAGGTGGGTAATATTGTCTTTTAAATTTTGGGAAAATTCCATTGTTTATTCCTTTCTGCGCGACTTCTGATGAAAAAATTGCATAAAGTTAGTATGCACTGAGTAAATGTTATTATACATAAGTACATTTGTCTTTAGAGTAAAGACAAATGGGAGAAATTTATATAAAAAGCAGCTGGCAGGGGAACGCTTTTTGCTAATGTGCACAAAAATCGTTGACAAATCATGGAAAGGGTGATATAGTGTCCATGTAAGAAGCACAAAGGAGTGCCTTACGGGTTTTTGTTTGGTATGGGGATGCCAGATAAACTAATAGTGTGACGGTTTTGATCGTGACTGAGAGCTGCCTTCTGTGGGGGAAGGGCAGCTCCCTTTTTATTTAGCAACACGCTCCAGGCTTACCGGAAGCTTTTGGTGCGGATCCGTCTTAGGCCTGGATTTCCGTTTTCCATAATCCATGAAGGTTGCAATAGGCGTACGCGGCCCTGGGTGAATCGCCTTTTTCCAATGTAAAGTGTGCCACCGGTTCACAGGACGGGCTTAAGCATACGCGCATGGTGCAGCCGGCCTTTGTGACCAGGCAGACCCAGCCGATGTTATGTTCCCCGTCCATGGGATGGAATATTTCGCCCACCTTTACCGTTACATGGAGTCCCTCTGTCTCCACCACCGGAAGATGTTTTTCGCTGGCGCCTTCCGCCATGATTGGCTCCAGTATCTCAAATGGCCTGCAGGTATCGGGAAGGGCTGCATTTGGGGCGCTGCACAGGGCTTCCAGCACCACGATACGGTTTTTATCAGTGAGAAATACAGGTTCCTGGTTCAAGTCTGTTTTCATGTCAAACCTCCATTCTGATTTTTAATCATGCAATATGTCCTGCATCAACATGCTTATGTTTCCCATAAATGCTGCCAGTCTATTCATACATGGGACAAGTTTCTATTGACATATTTCCTACAGGAATAGTATGATAATCGTATACGGATATTTTTCAGCACATCTACAAACAATAAACCAAAAGGACGTGAATATATATGTTAGTATCAACAAAAGGACGTTATGCCCTGCGCACCATGGTGGACCTGGCCGTACACGGAGACGGCGAGCCCGTCAAGATAAAGGACATAGCAAACCGACAGGGGATTTCCGGCAAATATCTGGAGCAGATCATCTCCATCCTGTCAAGGGCCGGTTATGTGCGCAGCATCCGCGGGAACCAGGGCGGTTATTATCTGTCTAAGCCTGCATCAGAATACACGGTGGGAATGATACTCAGGGTAACCGAAGGAAGCCTGGCGCCCGTGGACTGCTTAAGCGGGGGAGAGAATCCCTGCACAAGGCAGATGGACTGTGTAACCCTCAGGCTGTGGAGGGAACTGGATGAAGCCATCAGCAGCGTTGTGGACCGGTATACGCTGGAGGACCTGGTGCAGTGGCGCAGGAACATGAAGGATAATTATATGATTTGAAGGATAATCATGTGATTGGATGATTGGGATATGGCCTGATAGGTCAGGAAGAGGGGATAAAATTAAGGCAGATAATGGGAGCGGAGGACTTTATGAAATGGATTGGACGTATTTCAGCCTTCATTAATAAGTGGAAAAAGGACAGGCGCGTTAGGATTGGCATGACTCTGGCAGCCGTGATCATATCAGCGCTGATACAGACATATGCCCTGCAGGTGTTTGTGCGCCCGGCCGGCATCATATCCGGCGGATTTACCGGTATGGCCATGCTGGTGGAGCGCCTGGGAGGACTGTGGGGTCTCAATATTCCCATGCAGGTAACCATGGTAGCCCTGAACATTCCGGTGGCCCTTATGTGCTGCAGGGGAATCAGCATAAGATTCACTGTATTTTCCCTGGTACAGGTGTTTTTAAGCAGTATTTTCCTCCAGGTATTTAATTTTACGCCGATATTTACCGATGAGGTGCTGAACGTGATATTCGGCGGGGTTATTTTTGGATGTGCCATCGTGATTGCCCTCAGGGGCAATGCTTCCAGCGGAGGCACTGATTTTATTGCACTTTTTGTCTCCAACAGGACAGGGCAGTCCATCTGGAGTTATGTATTTTTTGGCAATGCTGTGATGTACTGCTTTTACGGCGCCATATTTGGCTGGAAGCATGCCGGGTATTCCATCATATTCCAATTCATTTCCACCAGGATGATATCCGCGTTCCACCACAGATATGAACTGGTCACCCTTCAGGTCACGACCATGAAAGGTCCCGAAGTGGTGGAGGCATATATCGGACATTTCCGTCACGGCATGTCCTGCGTGGAGGCAATGGGCGGCTACAGCAAGAAGAAAATGTATCTGTTAAACACGGTCCTTTCCGCCTATGAGGTAAATGACGCCATCCATGTGATGCAGGGCGCGGATGAACACGTAATCATCAATGTGCTGAGGACCCAGCAGTTTGTGGGAAGGTTTTACAGGGCGCCCATAGAGTGACAGGCAGAAGGATATGGACGCCCCTGTTGGAATGACGAAAAGCCATGAGGCCCCAATGTGATATGCCCCGTGGCTTTTCTATTCCATCGAAAATCTTTTCTTGTCCTCATCCAACCCCGCAATCATCCAACCCCACAGATTTCCCTCACGATTTCCCCGGCTATGAGAAGTCCCGCCACCGGCGGCACGAAGGAGATGCTTCCGGGGGTGGCGCGCCGGTTTCCGGTGTCCTCCTGGGTGAGGGACGGTGTCAGCGGTGGCTCGGGTGACCAGCACACCTTCAGCCTTTTTATGTCCCTGGCCTTCAGCTCCCTGCGCATGACCTTGCAGAGAGGACAGACAGAGGTTTTTGAAATGTCGGAAATCCGGAACTGTTCGGGATGCAGTTTATTGCCTGTCCCCATGGAGGAAATGAGGGGAATCCCATGCCTGGCAGCGTATTCTGCCAGGGCCAGCTTGGCTGTCACGGTATCGATTGCGTCCAGGATATAGGAAATGGGGCCGGGGGGATCCATCCGGTCCTTTATGTTTTCAAAGAGCAGGTCAATATTGTCCGGAAGTACAAACTCCTCAAAGGTGATTACCTGGGTGTCCGGACAGATATCCCGGATTTTTTCTTTCATGACCTGTGTCTTATGACATCCTATGGTGCTGTGGAAGGCGATGCTCTGACGGTTGATGTTGGTGAGGGAAACCGTGTCGTTATCAATGAGCACCAGCCTTCCCACCCCGCATCTGGCCAGCGCCTCAATGGCGTGGGAGCCGACGCCGCCTACCCCGAATACTGCCACGGCGGCATTTTTAAGGGACATAAGGCCTTCCTGTCCTATAAGCATTTCTGTTCTGGAAAATTCGTTTATCATTTTACCGCTCCTGCTTTTATCAGATTTGTTGTGAAAAATTGTACACCAGATTGGGGAAAATGTAAATGTAATCCTTTTCCAGCCTTTGAAAGTATCCGAAATATGTGTTATCATTCCATCTGTTTCCGGTAATCCATAAACTTCTTTCCATATAACTGGAAACACACTATAATATTACTAAGCCCATGCCGGAGTATTTGAAAGGTTAGGATTGTGGAACCAGGGAAAATATAGTAAAATGGGCATGATAGTTATAGGCATGATGATTGAGAGAGATACGGAGGCTTGAGAATATGAAAGACGGATTTATCAGGGTTGCGGCTGCCACCCCTAAAATAAAAGTAGCTGACCCGGAATATAATGCGCAGCAGATCATTGAACTGATTAACCAGGGGTACGGCAGAGGCGTGAAGCTTATGGTGTTCCCGGAACTCTGCCTGACTGCCTATACATGCGGCGACCTGTTCTACCAGTCATCCCTGCTGTTAAAGGCAAGGGAGGAACTGGCCCGCATCATAAGCGCAACGAAAGACAGGGATATCCTGGTGTTTGTGGGACTTCCATGGGAACGGGAGGACAAGCTTTTCAATGTGGCTGCTGTTATCCAGGGAGGAAAGCTTCTGGGAATCGTGCCCAAGAAGCATCTCCCCAACTATGCGGAATTTTACGAGGCGCGCCATTTCTGTCCCGGCAATGAACGGCCGGTGTTTGTGGCATGGGAGGACGGGCAGGTCCCCATGGGTACGAACCTGCTGTTCCGCTGCAGCAACATGAAAGGGCTTGCCGTGGGTGTGGAAATCTGCGAGGATGTATGGATTCCGGCGCCTCCCAGTATCCGGCACGCCCTGGCCGGTGCCACGGTCATTGTCAACTGTTCCGCCAGCGATGAGACCACGGGTAAGGATGTATACCGCCATGAACTTATCTGCAGCCAGTCCGCAAGGCTGGTGTGCGGTTATGTGTATGCCAATGCAGGGGACGGCGAATCCACCCAGGACCTGGTGTTCGGCGGCCAGAATATCATTGCGGAGAACGGAACCTGTCTGGTGGAATCCAGGCGTTTTACCAATGAAAGCATCTGCGCCGACCTGGACATGGAACGTCTGGACAGCGAGCGCAGACGCATGACCACATTCCCGGCAGCCGATGACGCCAGGAAAGAAGGCGGGTATATGATTGTGGATTTTGAACTGTATCCTGCCGGCGGCAGCAATGCAAACGCCCAGACCCCGCAGGCAGCCGGCCAAAAAGAATCCGGCAGGGATATCCTCCGCTTCATAGATCCGGCTCCCTTTGTGCCGGGAGATGAGAGACAGCGCAGCCGCCGCTGTGAGGAAATCCTTTCCATCCAGGCCATGGGACTTAAAAAGCGTCTGGAACACACGGGCAGCCAGCACGCGGTGGTGGGGCTTTCAGGAGGCCTGGATTCCACCCTGGCCCTGCTTGTGACTGTCAGGGCTTTTGACGCGCTTAAGTTACCGCGGACCAATATACACTGCATCACCATGCCATGCTTTGGGACCACGGACAGGACCTACAACAATGCCTGCGCCATGGCGGCCAAGGTTGGGGCTGAGCTTAGGGAGGTCAATATCCGCCAGGCCGTAAGCCAGCATTTTACGGACATTGGACAGGACATGGACAATCACGACGTGACCTATGAGAACAGCCAGGCCAGGGAAAGGACCCAGGTCCTTATGGATATTGCCAACCAGGTGGGAGGGCTTGTAATCGGCACCGGGGACATGTCGGAACTGGCCCTGGGCTGGGCCACCTACAACGGCGACCATATGTCCATGTACGGGGTGAATGCGTCCGTGCCAAAGACCCTGGTGCGCCACCTGGTCCGCTACTATGCGGATACCTGCAGGGAAAAGGAACTGGCAGACGTGCTTCTGGATGTGCTGGACACCCCGGTAAGCCCGGAACTGCTGCCCCCTGAGGACGGACAGATTTCCCAGAAAACAGAGGACCTGGTTGGGCCTTATGAACTCCATGACTTCTATTTATATTATGCCCTGCGTTACGGTTATGCGCCGTCCAAGATTTACCGCATGGCATTGCAGGCATTCAGGGGCCAGTATGACAATGCAGTCATATTGAAATGGATGAAGGTGTTCTACCGGAGATTCTTCAGCCAGCAGTTTAAGCGTTCCTGCCTGCCGGACGGTCCCAAGGTGGGTTCCGTGGCAGTGTCCCCCAGAGGCGACCTGCGTATGCCCAGCGACGCGTGCAGCAGGCTCTGGCTGGACGAGCTGGATAAACTGGGCTAGAGCCTGTTTGAAAATTCATTCCGGCCGTCTGCCCTAAGGAATCCACCATAGGTACCCCTTAGGGCAAAGCACGCCCCACGGAACGCAATTTTCAAACACGCTCTAAGGCGCGGATGGATGATCAGGAAATAACAGATACAGGAGAAAAATTATGATAAACAGCACGGCCAATAAACAGGTAAAACGCGTGGTGAATTTGAGGAACAGGGCAAAGGCGCGCAGGGAGGAAGGCGTATATGTGGCGGAAGGCCTGCGCATGTGCCGGGAACTATCACCGATGGACACGGAAATCCTCTTTGTAACAGAAGGCTTTGCAGGCGACAGGGAGAACCGCAGGTGGATGGACGGTTTCCGGTTTGAAATGGTTACGGATGTGGTCATGAAAGTGATGGCCGACACCCAGACACCCCAGGGCGTGCTGGCCGTGGCCAGGCAGAAGACCTATACGCTTGGGGATATACTGAAAACGCCCCGGAATGGAAAACTGGCAGTCATGGTACTGGAAACCATCCAGGATCCCGGGAATCTTGGAACCATCGTAAGGGCCGCGGAAGGCGCCGGCATTACAGGAATCGTGATGAACCGTGAGACCACGGACATCTATAATCCCAAAGTCATCCGCTCCACCATGGGGTCCATATGCAGGATGCCCTTTGTCTATGTGGATGATATACGCCAGGCGTGCCAGACCATGAAGGACAGCGGCGTGCGTCTGTTTGCGGCTCATTTAAAGGGAATGAATAATTATGACCAGGAAGATTATACTGACAATGTGGGCTTTTTAATCGGCAATGAGGCGGGCGGGCTGACGGATGGGACAGCGGCCATGGCTGACTGTTATGTGAAGATTCCGATGGCGGGCAGGGTGGAATCCCTGAATGCGGCGGTTGCTGCATCCGTCCTCATGTTCGAGGCTGCAAGGCAGCGCAGGAACCGGCAGGACTAGACATGCCGCATCTGCCCACAGGAAGGAGGACAATGCATGGCATCATTGGGATGGCTTGTATCATTTCTGGTATTCTTGGGCGTGGAGATGGCATTTTGCTGCCTTACCTCACTGTGGTTTGCAGTGGGGGCGCTGGGGGCGTTTGCAGTGGCCCTTACAGGCGGCTCCATGGAACAGCAGCTGGCCGGTTTTGTGGCAGTATCATTCCTTACGCTGATTCTTATACGGCCAGTGGCATTTTTAATGGGCAGACACGTAAAGGACGGGCAGAAATCATGAAACTTCAGCTGGATTTAAGCAAGGAATACGGCATTGTACTGGAGGGCGGCGGAGCAAAGGGCGCCTATCAAGTAGGCGCCTGGCGCGCCCTTAGGGAGGCCGGGGTCAGGATAAGGGGGGCTGCGGGCACCTCGGTGGGCGCTTTGAACGGCGCCCTTATCTGTATGGATGATTTTAAGAAGGCAGAGCGCATATGGGAAAATATCAGCTATTCCAGGGTGATGGACGTGGATGACGAAATGATGGACCGGCTCAGGAAGTTCAGCCTGCGAAGGATTTCCAGCATTACATCCCTGAATGTGGGGGAACTGATATCTGGAATCAAAAAGATCCTGAAGGACGGCGGTTTTGACATTGCCCCCTTAAAGGGACTGATTGAGGATGTGGTGGATGAGGAGAAAATCAGGAACTCGGACAGGGAGCTTTATGTGGTCACCTACTCCCTTTCGGACCGCCAGCCCCTGATTGCCAATGTAAAGGAGGCGCCGGAGGGGACCATCGGCGACATGCTCATGGCCAGTGCATATCTGATTGGCTTCCGGCAGGAAAAGCTGGGGGGCAAATACTATATGGACGGCGGCGGGATTAACAACGTGCCCGTGGATGTGCTGATAGACAAAGGATATAAGGATATCATCGTACTGCGGATTTACGGATACGGCATTGATACGGAAAAGAAGCTGGAGGTACCCGGGGATGTGAACCTGTACCATGTGGCGCCCAGGCAGGACCTTGGGGGCATACTGGAGTTTGACAGGAAACGGGCCAGGAGGAACATGCTGCTGGGGTATTTTGACGGCAGGCGCATGCTTTACGGCCTGGCGGGCAGGATTTATTATATTGATGCGCCGGAGGGCGAACCTTATTATTTTGATAAGATGATGTCGGAAATCCCATGTCTGATGACCTATCTGGATCCTGATAAAGCAGGGGCTGTTTGCGGCGGCCTTGGGGACACGGCCCAGTCCCATGGACTGCCGGGCTACCGGGCGTATACGGAACGGATTTTTCCCATGCTGGCAAAGGAACTGAAGCTTAAGGAGGGATGGGATTACAGGGAACTGTACCTTTCCCTGCTGGAGGACCTGGCAAAACAGTACCGCATCAGCCGGTTTAAAATTTATACAGTGGATGAACTTCTGAACCTGATTCACAAAAAAGCGGGAAGCGCTGCGCGGAAACTATTGATCCCCACTCTTGACAGCAGCCTCCAGGTGTAGTATATTATGCATAAAGATGCATAAATATTAATAAAATACAGCCATATGCAGTGGTGGGAGACGGAGGATATCATGAATTTAAAGGGAAGACATTTTTTGACGCTGAAAGATTATACACCGGAGGAGATTACATACCTGCTGGACCTTTCAGCGGAATTGAAGGAGAAGAAGAAAAAGGGTATCCTGACAGATACGCTTAAGGGAAAGAATGTGGCCCTGATATTTGAAAAGACCAGCACCAGGACCCGCTGCGCCTTTGAGGTTGCGGCCCATGACCTGGGCATGGGTACCACCTATCTGGACCCGTCCGGTTCCCAGATCGGCAAGAAGGAGAGCATTGCGGATACCGCAAGGGTACTGGGCCGGATGTATGAGGGGATTGAGTACCGCGGATTCGGGCAGGAGATTGTGGAAGAACTGGCTAAATATGCAGGGGTGCCTGTGTGGAACGGCCTTACCAATGAGGACCATCCCACCCAGATGCTGGCAGACCTTCTCACCATCCGCGAACACCTGGGACATTTAAAAGGCGTAAAGCTTGTGTATATGGGCGATGCGCGTTATAATATGGGTAACTCCCTGATGATTGCCTGCGCAAAGATGGGTATGCATTTTGTTGCATGCGCACCGGCCAGGTATTTCCCTGACAAGTCCCTTGTGGCGGAATGCCAGGTTTTTGCACAGGAGAGCGGCGGTTCCATTACCCTGACAGAGGATGTGATGGCTGCAACCAAGGGAGCGGATGTGATTGATACGGACGTGTGGGTTTCCATGGGAGAGCCGGACGAGGTATGGGAGGAGCGCATTAAGGAGCTGACCCCGTACAAGGTGACAAAGGCTGTTATGGACAATGCCGGACCAAAGGCCATTTTCCTTCACTGCCTGCCTTCCTTCCATGACCTGAAAACCAAAATCGGCCATGAGATGGGAACCCGTTTTAACGTATCGGAACTGGAAGTAACAGACGAGGTATTTGAATCCAGCCAGTCCGTGGTGTTTGATGAGGCTGAGAACAGGATGCATACCATTAAGGCTGTAATGTTAGCAACGTTAGGAGAATAGCACATATGCATGGGCAAAGAGGAAGGGGTGAGCGCCATGCCGGGATATTCCTGGACATGGCCCACCTGATACTGGGGATTGCAATTGTAATCCTGGCCGTGCTGTCATTCATTAACCCGGAGGGAAACCATATGCTGTTCCCCCTGGTGTTTTTGCTGGCAGCATTATTAAACGCCGTAAGCGGTATATTTGAATGTAAGACATGGGGACGGGATAAGAAGAAACGCCGCCAGGGCATATTGCAGCTGGTGCTGGCCGCTTTACTGGCTGTCCTTGGCATCTTAAGCGCTGTCAGTATCTGGGCATAATACTGGGAACAGATCTTCCCGCATAAAAGAGGTGACAGATGAAGTCGGAGATTTTAAACATGCTGAGGGCCACGGGCGGTTACCTTTCCGGCCAGCAGCTATGCGATAAGATGGGGGTCTCCCGCACAGCCGTGTGGAAGGCCGTCAATGATTTAAAGGAAGAAGGTTATATAATTGAAGCTGTCCGCAACCGGGGATACCGCCTTGTGGAGGATGCGGATGTGATTACCCAGGCTGAGCTTAAATCCATACTGAAAACCAGATGGATTGGGAACAGGCTGGAATATTTTGATGAAACGGATTCCACGAATACAAGGGCCAGGAAGCTGGCAGAGGAAGGGGCACCCCACGGCACCCTGGTGATTGCTGACAGCCAGTCCTCGGGAAAAGGACGCCGGGGCAGGCTCTGGACGTCGCCCAGGGGCGTGGGCATATGGATGAGCATGCTGCTCCGTCCCGACATTGCCCCTGTCCATGCATCCATGCTTACCCTGATTGCCGGAATGGCCGTGGTGCGGGGGGTAAAGGAAAGCACGGGCCTGGATGCCATGATCAAGTGGCCCAATGACGCTGTGCTGGCAGGCAGGAAGATATGCGGGATCCTTACAGAGATGAGCACGGAGGATGAGACCATCCGTTATGTGATAACAGGAATTGGAATCAATGTAAATATTGACGAATTTCCTGAGGAAATCCGTGACACGGCAACCTCCCTGAAGCTGGAACTGGGAAAAAGCATAAAGCGCAGCCCTGTCATCCGGGCAGTGGCTGAGGCCTTTGAGACATATTATGATATATTCCTTGAGACATGTGACATGTCGCGGCTGAAGGAGGATTATAACAGGGAACTGGCCAACACGGGCCGGGAGGTACTGGTGCTGGACCCCAGGGGACAATATGAAGGAACGGCCCTGGGAATTGACGATGAAGGAAGCCTTCTTGTGAGGAAAAGGGACGGTACGGTGGCGCCGGTCATATCCGGGGAGGTATCGGTAAGAGGTATTTATGGATATATTTGACACAGCACGTTTATACGACAGCCTCCAGGTCATGGAGCGGGAGCAGGACCCCCTTGGCCGGGAGGAACGGCTTAAGGCCATGGAAAAGCCGTTACTGGCCTGGTATGGCAGCAGGGCGCGTTCCCTTCCGTGGAGGGACGATCCCAAACCTTACCGTGTATGGATATCCGAGATCATGCTGCAGCAGACCAGGGTGGAGGCAGTGAAACCGTATTTTGAACGATTTATGAAAGCATTCCCCGGGGTCCGGGACCTGGCCGGGGCGGAGGATGATCATCTTATGAAAATGTGGGAAGGCCTGGGGTACTACAACCGGGCCAGAAACCTTAAGGCAGCGGCCCGGATGGTGATGGAAGAATACGGCGGCTGCCTTCCTGCATCCTTTGAGGAGCTGATAAAGCTTCCTGGAATCGGGAGTTACACGGCCGGGGCCATTGCGTCCATTGCCTTTGGCATCCCCATGCCGGCCGTGGACGGCAATGTGCTCAGGGTCATCTCGCGGGTGCTGGGGGACCGGGGGGACATCCGGAAGGCCTCGGTGAAGGCGGGGATGGAACAGGAACTGAAAGCCGTCATGCCTGCCGGGAACGCCAGCTCCTATAACCAGGGGCTGATTGAGATAGGTGCCCTGGTATGCATCCCGGGAGGGGAGCCCAGGTGCGGTGAATGCCCGTTGGCTTCCCTGTGCCTGACGCGCAGGAACGGATGGTGGAAGGAAATCCCTTATAAATCTCCAAACAAAGCGAGGAAAATCGAGGAAAAGACCGTTTTCATCATAGAATATCAGGATAAGGTGGCAATCCGCAAGCGTCCCATGAACGGGCTTCTGGCAGGGCTTTATGAGTTTCCCAATGCCTGCGGCCATCCGGATGCGGATGCGATACCTTCGGTATTGGGCATGGCGCCTTTATGGATAAAATCCATTACCCCGCTTCCCGCTGCAAAGCATGTGTTTTCCCACGTGGAGTGGCATATGACGGGATACCGGGTGGTGCTGGACGAGGCTGCTGCGGATCCGCTGTTTCCCGGAGGAAGGGAAGAGGGGGAAGGCGCGGCAGATGAAACCCCGGACGCGGGCTGGTTCTTTGTTTCCAGGGAATTGCTGGCTTCCTCCTATGCCATTCCCAACGCATTTCAGGCCTATACGGCATTGGTTGGATAAGTTTGTCAAAATTGGTTACAATGAAAAGGAGGAATGATGGATGAAAAAAATGCTTTTTGTTTTTAATCCCCGTTCCGGCAAGGAGCAGATTAAAGGTCATCTGATGGAAATCCTGGATATTTTTACCAGGGCGGGTTATGAAATCCGTGTCCATGTGACCCAGAAACAGTCTGACGCGGCAGAGGTAGTTGCCAGGTACGGCAACCGTGTGGACGTGGTGGTGTGCAGCGGTGGGGACGGTACATTAAATGAGACCGTGACCGGAATGATGAAACTTAAGAAGCTCCCCATGCTGGGATACATTCCTGCCGGTTCCACCAATGATTTTGCATCCAGTCTGGAAATCCCAAAAAGAATGCCCCAGGCAGCCGCAGATATCGTGGAAGGCATGCCTTATGCCATTGATATCGGGACCTTCTGCCATAACAGGTATTTTATGTATATTGCCGCCTTTGGGGCATTTACGGAAGTGTCCTACCTTACCTCCCAGGACAGGAAGAACCTGCTGGGACACCAGGCCTATATGCTGGAAGGGGTCAAAAGCCTGGCCGGCATCAAGCCCTACCACATGAAGGTGGAGTGGGATGACCAGGTGCTGGAGGAGGATTTTGCTTTTGGGATGGTGACCAACACAAGGAGCGTGGGGGGATTCAAGGGGCTGGTGAACCAGTCCGTGGCCCTGAATGACGGCCTGTTTGAAGTCCTGCTCATCCGCATGCCAAGGACTCCGGTGGACCTTAGCAATATTGTTTCCTACATGTTCCTGAAGGAAGAACCCAATGAATACGTGTACAAGTTTAAGACCGCGTCCATCCGCATGACCTCGGAATGGGGCGTTGACTGGGTACTGGACGGAGAGTACGGCGGTACCAGGACAGAGGTAGATATTGGAAATTTAAAGGAACGGATACGGATACTCCTTAAAAAATAAATAAAATGTCGAAATGTGTTGAAATACGTTGCCGAGTGGTATATAATGATAAGTTGTGGGAGTCTCCACATTTACCTTTAAGCGAAAGGACGTTTATCAGTGGAAAAGGACGATTTTTTAAAGAAGCTGGAAAAGCTGGTCGAACATGCAAAAACCAAACACAACACATTGGATGCAGGGGAGATTAATGATTTTTTTACCGGGGATAATCTGTCACCGGAACAGATGGACCAAATTTACAGTTACCTGGAGGGCCGCAACATTGACGTGGTTCCCGTACTGGACGAAGCGATGCTTACCGAGGACACTGTTCTGCTTGATGACATTGATTTGGACCTGGATTTAGACGACGACAGCTTCATTAAAGATGCAGAAGAGGAAGAAATCGACCTGGATGCAGTGGATCTGTTGGAGGGTATCGGCACTGAAGACCCGGTCCGCATGTATCTCAAAGAAATTGGCACAGTGCCCCTTCTTACGGCAGACGAGGAGTTGAACCTGGCCCAGCGCAAGGCTGACGGCGATGATTATGCCAAGGAGAGGCTTATCGAGGCCAATTTACGTCTTGTGGTCAGCATTGCAAAACGTTATACCGGCAGAGGGATGAGTTTCCTGGATCTGGTCCAGGAAGGCAATCTGGGCCTGATTAAGGGCGTGGAAAAATTTGACTATACAAAAGGTTATAAGCTAAGTACATATGCAACATGGTGGATCCGCCAGTCGGTTACAAGGGCATTGGCAGATCAGGCGAGGACCATCCGCGTACCGGTGCATATGGTTGAGACGATTAATAAGATGTCCAAGATGCAGAGGAAGCTTACCCTGGAGCTTGGTTATGAGCCATCGGTGACAGAACTGGCAGAGGCTCTGGACATGACCGAGGACAAGGTTATGGAAATCATGCAGATTGCCAGGGAACCCGCGTCCCTGGAGACACCGATCGGTGAAGAGGACGATTCCAACCTGGGGGATTTTGTGGCTGACAATAATGTGGTCACTCCGGAAGGCAATGTGGAATCCGTCATGCTCCGCGAACACATCGACGCGCTTCTGGGCGACCTTAAGGAGAGGGAGCGCCAGGTCATCGTGCTCAGGTTCGGGCTGGAGGACGGGCATCCCCGTACCCTGGAAGAAGTGGGCAAGGAGTTCAATGTCACCAGGGAGCGTATCCGCCAGATTGAGGCTAAGGCATTGAGGAAGCTGCGCAATCCGGTCAGAAGCAAGAGAATCAGGGATTTCCTGTAATTGATAGTAACCGTTCAGACGGTCAGCAGGATGGGCTGCCTGAACGGTTACAATTAATATGTATGTCAGGGGGAGAGGTCGTTTTGCAGGCGGCCTCTTTTTCTGGTGTATGGCACACACATTAAGTCGTAAGGAGGCCTGGAATGGCACAGGGTGGTCAGAAACGGAATTATCAGAAAGAGATGGAAGGGCTGATAGAAGGATTTAGGCGGGAAGGGAAACGGCCCCGCCTGCTGCTGCACAGCTGCTGCGCGCCATGCAGCAGTTATGTCCTTGAATACCTGTCCCAATACTTTGACATCACGGTGTATTATTATAATCCCAACATTGCCCCGGCGCAGGAGTATGATGCAAGGGTAAGGGAACAGGAGCGCCTGATCAGGGAAATGAAGTTGCCGGGGCCGGTGCGGTTCGTGGCAGGGGAGTATGTGCCGGAAGATTTTTACGCGGCCGTCAAAGGATATGAGAAGGTTCCGGAGGGCGGGGAGCGCTGCTTTAAATGCTTTGGGCTGCGCCTGGAACATGCTGCCAGACTGGCAAAGGAAGGCGGTTATGATTATTTTACCACCACCCTTACCATCAGTCCCATGAAAAATGCGGCCAGGCTCAATGACATTGGCCTGAGGATGGCAGAACTATATGGGGTGCCATACCTGGTATCTGATTTTAAGAAGAAAAACGGTTATAAACGCTCCGTGGAGTTGTCTGGGGAATACGGCCTTTACCGCCAGGATTACTGCGGCTGCGTGTATTCCCGGGCAGAGACCGGTACACCGCTGCATGAATCCCTGTGAGATGGCACTTGCTATCTACGTAGCATCCTGGCATGCGCAGGGGAAGCGGCTGATTGGTCTGGCCGTCCCTGATTTGCCATGGATGGAAATCCGGTTACAGGTACAACCTGGATTGTGGGAAAGTTTGTGAAAAAGTTGCTTAGGAATTGCCCGATTAACTTGACATAGACAGGCAGATGTAATAGAATCTTTCATAGGAGACATTGCACAAGACGGTGTCCTGAGGGTATGTCCGTATCATGGGATATTCTTTCAAATGAGTATAAAATAGTGAATAAGGAGCGTGTATTATGATCAGTAAAACATTAACAGTTATTAATCCATCCGGTTTACACTTAAGACCAGCAGGAGTCCTGTCCCAGACAGCCATGAAGTTCAAGAGCGATATTACGATTGAATGTGGGGAGAAGAAAATCATCGCTAAGAGCGTGCTGAATGTCATGGCGGCCGGCATTAAGAGCGGGACTGAGATTAATCTGATCTGCGACGGCGAGGACGAAGAAGAGGCTATGAAGACCCTGACCGAGGCCATTGAGAGCGGACTGGGTGAGATGTAAGTTCAGGTGTAAAATCATATATTACTGCGGTATGGCATTGGATATGCCATGCCGCTTTTTCTATTTGCGGAATGACCGCCCAACGGTCAGATGCACATCAATATGCTGTTTTGCGGCAGCTTCTGCCTGACCTTGTTCCTGAATCGTAGACGGATGCCCATTCAATGAATTCAGCGGACGCCTGGTGCCTGCTGTTTCCGGGCAGGATTGCATCGCCGTACCGCTCTGCCTCCCGCCGTCTGAGCCGTTCCATGCGTATGTCCGTGGGGACGTATACAAAGACAATTAAATCAAACACAGATACCAGTTCATCATACCAGCCGGTCACGGAACCGCTGAGTACCCAATGGGGGCTGCTGTTTAAGTCCCGGTCCATCAGGGCTGCGTAGTCCCCGCGCCCGCGCGTGACTGTAAAGGGGGTCCGGGGGACAGCCAGAAATAGCTGTCCGAGTCAAAATGGCTGTAGCCTGTGTGTCCGCATACTTTCTGGGATATGGTGGTGGTGCCGGAGCCGGAAGCGCCGAATATGTGGATGTGTTTTTTCATAGGTCCCTCCTTGATGTGCGGATGCTGAAAATGTCAGGTTCCTGTATATATGTGATGCATTAAGTATATCACGGATAACCGGAAAATACATGGAAAATATAGCGGTGGATATGTATGTATGAGATGTGCGCACAAAAGTGGTAACTTTGTTATGATAGTCGAATATAACAGAAAACAACATAACGATATTGTAAAAAGTCAAATAATCTGACAATTAAGGACAAAAACCAGTTTACAAAAGGAAAAAAATGTAGTATCATCACCACTATAAAAAAACAGGCGGAAGTTCCCCCGGGATATGTCCTCCGGCGTTATCCCCAATACACGTTTCATACACGCCCCGGGCTAGTCCCTGCCGTCAAAAGAAAGGAAGTATGCTTATGGATTCCAAACAGAAACAACCAGGACTGTACGACCCGCGTTTTGAGCATGACAACTGCGGAATCGGGGCAGTTGCCAATATCAAAGGCATCAAGACCCATGAGACAGTCAATCAGGCACTCCACATCGTGGAGAATCTGGAACACAGGGCCGGCAAGGACGCCGAGGGCAAGACGGGCGACGGCGTTGGCATCATGCTCCAGATTTCCCACGGCTTTTTTGAAAAGGTGACACGGCCTCTCGGCATCCAAATCGGAGGCGAGAGGGAGTATGGCGTGGGCATGTTCTTCTTCCCCCAGGATGAGCTTGCCCGCAACCAGGCAATGAAGATGTTCGAAATCATTGTGAAGAAGGAAGGCCTTACTTTCCTGGGATGGAGGGTGGTCCCCACTGCCCCGGATATCCTGGGTGAGAGGGCTGTGGAAGTGATGCCCTATATCGCCCAGGGCTTTGTGGCAAAACCTGTCCAGGTAAAGCCTGGCCTGGATTTTGACAGGAAGCTGTATGTGGCGCGCCGGGTGTTTGAACAGAGCAACGAGGATACGTATGTGGTCTCCCTGAGCAGCCGTACCATTGTGTATAAGGGCATGTTCCTGGTGGGGGAGTTAAGGCGTTTTTTTGCGGACTTACAGGATGAGGATTATAGGTCCGCCATTGCCATTGTCCACTCCAGGTTCAGCACCAATACAAATCCCAGCTGGATGCGCGCCCACCCATACCGTTTTATCGTGCATAACGGCGAAATCAACACCATCCGGGGCAATGCGGATAAGATGGCTGCCCGTGAGGAAAACATGGAGTCGGAGTATTTTAAATATGACATGCACAAGGTTCTGCCCATCATCAGCCAGGAAGGCTCTGACTCCGCCATGCTGGACAATGCGCTGGAATTCATGGTGATGAGCGGCATGGACCTGGCCCTGGCCGTGATGGTCACCATTCCTGCCCCCTGGGAGTATGACAAGTACATGGATGGCGGGATTAAGGATTTTTACCGGTATTACGCCACCATGATGGAACCATGGGACGGCCCTGCCTCCATCCTGTTTACGGACGGGGATGTGCTGGGCGCGGTTCTTGACAGGAACGGCCTGCGGCCTTCCAGGTATTATATCACGGAGGACGGATATATGATCCTTGCCTCTGAGGTGGGGGCCATTGACATTGACCAGACAAAGGTGGTGAAGAAAGACCGCCTCCGTCCCGGGAAAATGCTTCTGGTGGATACAAAAAAGGGTGAACTGGTGGATGATGAACACCTGAAGCATTACTATGCGTCCCGCAAGCCTTACGGCGAGTGGCTGGATTCCAACCTGACTGACATCAAGGAGCTGCCAGTGCCCAATAAGGGCGTGGCTGCCATGGAGGAGGAACAGCGCCTGAGGCTGCAGAAAACCTATGGGTATACATATGAACAGTATAAGACCATGATCCTGCCCATGGCGTTAAACGGGGCAGAGGCAGTGTCGGCCATGGGCGTGGACAGTCCCCTGGCCGTCCTGTCAGCCAAGCACCAGCCCCTTTTTAATTATTTTAAACAGCTTTTTGCGCAGGTTACCAATCCGCCCATTGATGCAATCCGGGAGGAAATCGTGACCTCCACCACCGTGTATGTGGGAGAGGAGGGGAACATCCTGGAAGAACGGCCGGAAAACTGCAAAATCCTTAAGGTGGAGAACCCCATCCTTACGGAAACCGACCTGCTTAAGATCAAGTATATGAGAAAGCCCGGGTTCAAGGTGGAGGAAGTCCCTATTACCTACTACAAGAACACGTCTTTGGAAAGGGCCATTGACCGCCTGTTCCTGGAGGTGGACCGGGCCCACAAGGACGGGGCCAATATCATCATCCTGTCTGACCGGGATATTGATGAGAACCATGTGCCCATCCCGTCCCTTCTTGCGGTATCGGCCCTCCAGCAGTACCTGGTAAGGACCAAGAAGCGCACCAGCGTTGCCCTTATCCTGGAAAGCGGGGAGCCAAGGGAAGTCCATCATTTTGCCGCCCTGCTGGGCTATGGCGCCTGCGCCATCAACCCGTATCTTGCCCATGAGTCCATCCGTTCCCTGATTCAATCGGGAATGCTGGATAAGGATTATTACGCGGCTGTCAAGGATTATGACATGGCTGTGCTCCACGGCATTGTGAAGATTGCTTCCAAGATGGGGATATCCACCATCCAGTCCTATCAGGGCGCCCAGATTTTTGAGGCCATCGGTATTTCCAGGGAGGTGGTGGACAAATACTTCACCAATACGGTCAGCCGGGTGGGAGGCATTACGCTGGAGGATATTGCCAACGATGTGGATACCCTTCATTCATCTGCCTTTGACCCCCTGGGACTGGATGTGGACCTGACCCTGGACAGCGTGGGAAGCCATAAGTCGCGTTCTGGCCAGGAGGAACACCTGTATAATCCCCTTACCATCCATCTGCTGCAGGAAGCTGCCAGGACAGGAAGTTATGATACATTTAAGGAGTATACGGCTGAGGTTGACAGGGATGACAAGACCTATCATCTGCGCTCCCTGATGGACTTTAAGTTCCCTGAGGACGGAGGAATCCCCTTGGACCAGGTGGAGGGCGTGGATTCCATCGTGACCCGCTTTAAGACGGGCGCCATGTCCTATGGCTCCATTTCCCAGGAGGCCCATGAGTGCCTGGCGGTTGCCATGAACCGGATTCACGGCAAATCCAACACGGGCGAGGGCGGCGAGAGCCTGGAACGTCTGGCGTCGGGCCAGGGGAAGAACAATAAGTGTTCCGCCATCAAACAGGTTGCTTCTGGGCGGTTCGGGGTCACCAGCCGGTATCTGGTCAGCGCCAGGGAAATCCAGATCAAGATGGCACAGGGCGCCAAGCCCGGCGAGGGCGGACAGCTGCCTGGCAAGAAGGTGTATCCGTGGGTGGCAAAGACAAGGCATTCCACCACGGGGGTCAGCCTTATATCGCCGCCGCCCCATCATGACATATATTCCATCGAGGACCTGGCCCAGCTCATATATGATTTGAAAAATTCCAACAAGGAGGCCAGGATTTCCGTCAAGCTGGTGTCTGAGGCAGGTGTGGGCACGGTGGCCGCAGGCGTGGCCAAGGCAGGGGCCCAGGTCATCCTGATTTCCTCCTATGACGGCGGCACCGGCGCGGCCCCCAGGAATTCCATCTATAATGCAGGGCTTCCCTGGGAGCTGGGCGTTGCGGAGGCGCACCAGTCCCTGATCATGAACGGCCTGCGCGATAAGGTAATCCTTGAGACGGACGGTAAGCTGATGACGGGCAGGGATGTTGCCATTGCCTGCATGCTGGGCGCGGAGGAGTTCGGCTTTGCCACTGCGCCCCTTGTGACCATGGGCTGCGTGATGATGCGCGTGTGCAACCTGGACACCTGCCCCATGGGGATTGCGACCCAGAACCCGGAGCTGCGCAGGCGTTTCAAGGGAAAACCGGAGTATGTCATCCATTTCATGAAGTTTATTGCAGAGGAGCTGCGGGAATACATGGCGGCCCTGGGCGTGCGCACCGTGGATGAGCTGGTGGGACGCACGGACCTTCTGCGCCCAAAGGAGGGAGCGCAGGGCCGCGGCGGTAAAGTGGACCTGAGCCGTATCCTTGATAATCCTTACGCAGGACAGAAGGTGGCGGGGTACCATGAGAAACAGGCCTTTGATTTTAAGCTGGAGGACACCATTGATGAGCAGGTTTTTGTAAAGAAACTGAAAAGCGCCCTCGGAAGCGGGCAGAAAAAGAGCGTCCAGGTGGATGTTTCCAATGTGAACCGTGCCCTTGGGACCATCTTTGGCTCGGAAATCACCAGGAAGTACCCGGAAGGGCTGGCTGAGGATACATTTACCATCAGCTGCAGCGGAAGCGGCGGACAGAGTTTTGGCGCCTTCATACCAAAGGGGCTTACCCTGGAACTGGTGGGGGATTCCAACGATTACTTTGGCAAGGGGCTTTCCGGCGGCAAGCTGGTGGTGTACCCGCCAACAGGCGTCCGGTTCAGGGCCGAGGACAACATCATCATTGGGAATGTAGCCCTGTACGGGGCAACAAGCGGCAAGGCGTTCATTAACGGGATTGCAGGCGAACGGTTCTGCGTGCGCAATTCCGGTGCAACCGCGGTGGTGGAAGGCGTGGGCGACCATGGCTGCGAGTATATGACAGGCGGCTGCGTGGTGGTGCTTGGGACCACTGGCAAGAACTTTGCAGCCGGCATGAGCGGAGGCATCGCCTATGTACTGGATGAGGAGCGCAGCCTGTATAAGCGGTTGAACAAGGAGCTTGTATCCTTTGAGGAAGTGACGAATAAATACGATGTGCTGGAGCTTAAGGGACTGATCCAGGAGCATGTGGCCTATACCAATTCAGAAAAGGGCAAGCGTATACTGGACCATTTCAGCGAATACCTCCCCAGGTTCAAACGGATTGTCCCCCATGATTACCGCCGCATGATGAATGCAATCGTGCAGATGGAAGAAAAGGGGCTGAACAGTGAACAGGCGCAGATTGAGGCATTTTATGCCAATGTCAGAGGATAAGGAGGCGGGACGTCATGGGAAAGATGACAGGATTTTTAGATTATGGACGGGAAGTAAGTGCTGAGACAGCTGCCAGGGACAGGATAAAAAACTGGAATGAGTTCCATACCCCCTTAAGCGGGGAGGAACAGAGGAAACAGGGCGCAAGGTGCATGGAATGCGGCGTTCCCTTCTGCCAGTCAGGCGTCATGATGAAGGGGATGGTCAGCGGATGCCCGCTTAACAACCTGATTCCTGAGTGGAATGACCTGATATATACGGGCAACTGGCAGGAGGCCTTTAACCGGCTTAAAAAGACCAATAGTTTCCCGGAATTCACATCCAGGGTATGCCCGGCTCCCTGTGAGGCCGCCTGCACCTGCGGTCTGAACGGGGACCCGGTGACGGTAAAGGAAAATGAGCGGGCCATTATTGAAAAGGCGTATGACTGCGGGTATGCCCTGCCAAAGCCGCCCTCCATCCGCACCGGTAAGAAGGTTGCCGTCATCGGCTCCGGACCGGCCGGGCTGGCTGCCGCGGACCAGCTGAATAAAAGGGGCCACTCAGTGACTGTGTTTGAACGCAGCGACCGGGTGGGAGGCCTGCTTATGTACGGGATTCCCAATATGAAGCTGGAGAAATGGGTGATTGAGCGCAAGGTGGAGGTGATGAAGGCGGAAGGCATTACCTTTATCACCGGAGCCAATGTAGGTAAGAATTATAAGGTGAACCGGATTATGAAGGAATACGACCGCGTCATCCTGGCCTGCGGGGCATCTAATCCCAGGGATATTAATGTGCCCGGAAGGGACGCCCAGGGGATTTATTACGCAGTGGACTTCCTGAAGGCCACTACCAGAAGCCTTATGGATTCACACCTGGAGGACGGGAATTATATTACTGCCAGGGATAAGCATGTGGTTGTAATCGGCGGCGGGGACACGGGCAATGACTGTGTGGGAACCGCCATCCGCCATGGCTGCGTATCCGTGACCCAGCTGGAAATGATGCCCAGACCGCCTGTGAAGCGGGCGGATGGCAACACATGGCCGGAATGGCCCAGGGTCCTTAAGACGGACTATGGCCAGGAGGAGGCAATCTGTGTATTCGGTCATGACCCCAGGGTTTACCAGACAACGGTAAAGGAGTTTGTGAAGGATGCAGAGGGCAGGGTGTGCAAGGCTGTGATCTGTGACCTGGTGCCTGGGAAGGATGAAGGGAGCGGCCGTGCCATTATGGCGCCGGTGGAAGGCAGCGGCCGGGAAATCCCGGCGGACCTGGTGCTGATTGCCGCGGGATTCCTGGGAAGCGAGGCCTATGTGGCGGACGCTTTTGGCGTGAAGCTGGACGCGCGCTCCAATGTGGCCGCGCCATGCGGTCCATACCAGACCAATGTGGAGCGGGTGTTTGCGGCAGGGGATATGCGCAGAGGCCAATCCCTGGTGGTATGGGCCATCAGGGAAGGGCGTGAGGTGGCGAAAGCCGTGGATAAGAGCCTGATGGGATATTCCAACCTGGCTTAAGTAAACAGAATGGTTCAGGAACGCAGATGGAACCTGTGGATGGCATCCTTCAGCATACTGGCCTGACTGGACAGTTCCTCCGAAGAAGCGCTGGATTCCTCGGCGGTTTCCATATTGGACTGTATTACCTGTGAAATCTGATGTATGCTTTCTGTAAGCTGGAAGATGCTTTCCTTCTGCTTTAAGGAAGCTGTTGCGATTTCCCCTACCAGATCAGTGGATTCACTGGCGCCTATCCCCACTTCCTCAAGGGTTGACGTGGTATCTGCCGCCAGGGTTACGGCCTTCTCTACCAGATTAAGGGTATTTTCAATGAGGGTAGTGGTATCCTTGGCTGCCTCGGAGCTTTTTGCTGCCAGGTTACGGACTTCGTCGGCAACCACGGCAAACCCTTTTCCTGCCTCGCCAGCCCTGGCCGCCTCAACTGCCGCGTTCAGGGCCAGTATATTGGTCTGGAAGGAGATGTCCTCAATGGTTTTTATGATGCCGCTGATCTGGTTGGAGGAACCTGATATGATGTTCATTGCTTCTGAAAGCTCCCTCATCTTATCCGTGCCTTCCATAAGCTTGCCCGCGGCTTCCGTGGAGCAGGCCCTGGCTGTGTCCGCCCTGCTGGATATGGCCTCGATATGGGCCGATATGTTCTCCAGGGAGGCGGAGAACTCCTCGGCGGCAGCGGCCTGCTGGGAAGAGCCCTGGGATACCGCCTGGGAGGTGGAGGCGACATCGGCAGAGGTGGCAGCAACCTGTTCGGCGGAAACACTGATGCGGGTAAGTGCGTGATTCAGGGAATCCAGTATCTGGGTCAGGGAATCCTTGATGGGAAGGAATTCACCCAGGTAATTGATTTCAATGGCCTGGTCCATGTTCCCCTCTGCCATATGGGAGAGCTTTGACGCAATATCCGCAATATACTTTTTCAGCTCTGCCTTTGTGGAATGGATGGAGCCCACCAGCATGCCGATTTCGCTGGTGTCCGGTTCCAGGGCGAAGTCGGATGACAGGCTGCCGGAAGCAATCTGCCCCATTTCATCGCGTATTTCTATGATTGGCCGTAACAAACGGAATTTGCAGAACCGGTAAGTAATGACCTGAAGCGCAACGACCAGGATAAGGGTGATGAAAAAACAGAATGAGATAAAATAGCTTACGCCAATCAGCCTGTTCACCTCTCCCAGGGCCCTGCCGTCCAATTGTGTGAGGAAGTTGGATTTAATCTGGTTGATTTTTGCGATGGAGGTGTTGTATTCATTCCCATAAACATAATTGACTGCATCATCCTTTTTTCCGGCCGCCACATCATCCATTGCCTTTTCCTCAAGGGGGACAAGGGTGTTGGACAGGTTTGACATCTCATCAATCATGGACTGTTCTTCCTGGGTCAGCCCCAGGGCTTTCATGTTCCCGACCCCGATGTCGCGGTTTTTCAGGTTATTCACCTCGTTCCAGTAATTATCATAATGCTCCTGTTTTCCGGTTGCCGCATATGCCCTGACCTCGTTGGTCAGATAGGAAGAGCCGTTCATGAAGCGGTTGGCATTATAGGTTAATTCGAAACGCTCGCTGTTGGCTTTGTTAATCTTTCTGTTTACCCCGCTGTAGCTGAAAAGGCAGAATGCCATGAATAACAGGGCCAGGATTGAGATGCTGTTCAGAACCAGCAAATGGGTGGATTGCTTCATTTTCTTCTTCATTTGTAATGACTCCTCCTGATTATTTTTAAGAAATGATATATAATCAATATGGCCGTGTTCCCTGTTCGCCGGGAAATGCCCCGGCGTGCAGACGGCAGATTTGGGTGTTTGGACATACCCTAAGTTATATGTCGGCAATAATCATAAATTTATTAGGGCTTTAGATAAATTAAACAGGGCACATCCCTCTGCCTGTCTCCCTTTCTCGGGGATACGGATGCCCGTGCAGGTATTCCGGCGCGGCGCCTGGGAACTTGACTTGACATGTATTGAAACCGCATTATAATAATAGGAGAAAGTAATGTACACGCTCTGGGGCGTGTTTGAAGACTGCCTTGCGTCATTTGGAGGGAATGTTTTTTCAAACACATCCTGGCAGTGTAGGAATGAGAGGGAAGTATGGAAGGCAATAAACGGGTATCCATTATAGATGTGGCGAAAAAGGCAGGGGTTTCCATAGCAACTGTCTCAAGGGTCATTAACAGGAACGGTGGATATTCCAAGGAAACGGAAGAGCGTGTAAGGAAGACCATTGAGGAATGCGGCTTTACTCCCAACGTCAATGCCATTGGTCTCAGGACCAACCGCAGCAACAGCATAGGCGTGATTGTTCCTGACATTACCAATGAATTTTTTGCCAGGATCATACGGGAACTGGACGCATCCCTGCTGAGCAGGCGATATTCCCTTCTGGTGTGCAATTCCAATGAGGATTATATGCTGGAGAACATGCATATAAAAGGACTGGCGGAAAAGCATGTGGACGGGATCATATATATATCCGGACAGAATGAAATCAAGAAGATGAATGAGATTAAAAACCTGCCTATCGTGTACATAGACAGGGCGCCTAAGAACGCGGAGGTGCTGATCCTTTCGGATAATGAGACAGGGGGATACCTGGCGGGCCGCGAACTGATACAGAAGGGATGCAGGCGGATCCTGTTTCTCAGGGATATCCGTTTTGCTTCCACTGTGCGCAGCCGTAAGGAAGGTTTTGTAAGGGCGCTTCAGGAAAAGGGCATGGCCTTTAACGAAGAGCTGGAGATGAGCTGTTTCCCTGAATATGCAGAGGCCAGGGTTGTGATGGAACGGCTTCTCAAGGAAAAGGGATGTTTTTTTGACGGCATATTTGCCACCAATGACATGATGGCCCTGGCCTGCGTCAATGTGCTTACTGAGAATCAGATTAAGGTGCCTGGCCAGGTAAAGGTGGTGGGATTCGACAACATTTCCCTGACCCAGTTCACAAGCCCCCAGATAACCACAATTGCCCAGGATACAAAGGAACTGGCCCTTCATGCAGCGGATACTATCCTGAAGATGATAGAGGATGAGGAGATAAAGGAGAAAAAAACCATCATACCGGTCAGGCTGGTTGTGAGGGAAACAACCTGACGGCGGTGCGGTTAGGAAATAGTGGTGAGGATTGGAAACCCTTTTCATTGCGGTGAAAGGGTTTTTTATTTTACGTAAAGAGTAAACGTTTACCAAATATAATGTAAATTATGCACAAAAATAGTAGATAAAAATCGTTAAAATAGCAGAAATAAACATTTGTACTTGACTTTTTCTACGTAAAGGTTTACTATACAGTCACAAGATACGAAAACCTTTACGTAAAGCAAGGAGGCCTGCCATGGATGATAATGCGAAGCTTTCTATTGTGGACGTGGCAAAACGTGCAGGGGTTTCAACCGCAACGGTTTCACGGGTCATCAACCATAACGGAGGATACTCCAGGGAAACGGAAGAAAAGGTACGCCGGACCATTGAGGAGTGTGGTTTCACTCCCAACGCCAATGCCATCGGCCTCAGGACCAACAAGAGCAGATGCATCGGGGTGATTGTGCCGGATGTGACCAATGAGTTTTTTGCCAAGATTATCCAGGAACTGGATTTTTATCTGCTGAAGCATGGATACTCTCTTTTAATCTGCAATTCCAATGAGGATTATGAATTGGAAAACATGCATATCAAAGGGCTGATAGAAAAACACATTGACGGGATTGTATACATATCAGGGCAGAATGAAATCAAGAACATCAATGAAATCAGGCATATACCCGTGGTTTACATTGACCGCGCCCCGCTCAATGCCAAGATGCTGATCCTTTCCGATAACCAGGAGGGAGGTTACCTGGCCACCAAGGAAATGATTGACAAGGGCTGCAGACAGATACTCCTGCTCCGGGACGTCCGGTGCGCCTCAACCATCCGGTACCGCAAAGAAGGATACATAAGGGCTTTGAAAGAGAACGGCATTCCCTACAGGGAGGAACTGGAGGTCAGCTGCTTCCCGGATTACGGGGAGGCAAGGAAGGTGATGGAACGGCTGGTCCGCTCCGGTGGCTGTTACTTTGACGGCATATTCGCCACCAATGACATGATGGCCCTGGCCTGTATCAACGTACTGATGGAAGCAGGGATAAAGATACCGGATCAGGTAAAGGTGGTGGGGTATGACAATGTTTCCGTGACCAGGTTCACAAGCCCTCAGATAACCACCATTACCCAGGATACGAGACAGATGGCAATTGCAGCAGGCAGGACCATACTGAGGATGATACAGAAAAAGGAAATCAGTGAGAAGCGGACCATCATACCGGTCAGGCTGGAGGTGAGGGGGACTACCTAGTACTGCATTCACTGGTATTTACGCCATGGAGTACTAGACCCGTATCCCGCTATGACGGAAAGGGAAAAGAGGAGGATTTATGGAGACATTAGTAAAAATGGAAGGTGTCACGAAGGTGTTTCCCGGTGTCAGGGCCCTTGACAACATTTCATTTGAAATCAAGGCAGGGGAAGTGCACGTGCTCATGGGGGAAAACGGGGCGGGGAAATCCACCCTTATGAAGATACTCAGCGGCGTGTACCAGCCCACCTCAGGAAAAATCACGGTAAAGGGAAAGGAATTCACCCACCTGACCCCCAAGGATTCCTATGAATGCGGCATCAGCATCATCTACCAGGAACTGAGCGTCATCAATGAATTGTCCATCCTGGAGAACCTGTTTGTGGGAAAGCTGCCTACCAGGCGGGTGGGAGGCATCCGGGTGGTGGACTATAAGGGGATGACGGACAGGGCCCGGGAGGTCCTTGACAAGGTGGGGTTAAAACGAAGGCCAGGCCAGCTGGTGGAGGAAATCAGTATTTCCGAAAAACAGCAGTGTGAGATTGCCAAGGCCCTTATATCCAATGCAGACGTCATCATCATGGATGAACCCACCTCTTCCCTGACAACTTCAGAGACAGCCCACCTGTTCGATATCATCCGCCAGCTAAAGGCAGAGGGCAAGGGAATTGTATATATATCCCATAAGATGGATGAGATTAAGGAAATCGGCGATGTGATTACCGTGCTGAAGGACGGCACCTATGTGGGGACCAGGAACGTTAAGGAGATAACCCTGGATGATGTCATAAGGATGATGGTGGGACGGGAAATCAAGGGCACCTACCGGAACGAGGAAACAGAAGATTTTGACAAAGAGCCGGTCATTTTTGAAGCCAGGAACATAAGCCGCAGGGACGGCAGGGTACGGGATGTGTCCTTTCAGGTAAGGAAGGGCGAGATTGTGGGCTTTGCGGGACTTGTGGGCGCAGGGCGCAGCGAGCTTATGAATGCTTTGTTCGGGGCTGAGCCAAAGCTTTCGGGGCAGGTATTCATAGGGGGCAGGGAGGTAACCATACGCTCGCCCTATGAGGCCATTAAGAACGGGCTGGCCATGGTGACGGAAAACCGCAGGGAAACCGGTTTCCTGAATAATTTCAGCATCAAACAGAATATTTCCATTGTGCCCTTCCTCAAGACATCCAAGGGGAACGGGCTGATTGGCCTGCTGGACAACAAGGCGGAAGAGGTGTATGCGGCAAAACAGAAAAAGGACATGAACATCAAGTGCAGGGATGTGGAGCAGAACATCACGGAACTGTCAGGAGGCAACCAGCAAAAGGTAATACTTGGAAAATGGATGGCGGCTGAGTCCAGCGTCATTATCTTTGATGAACCCACCAAGGGAATTGACGTTGGCAGTAAAAGCGAGATATATGTGCTGATGCGCAGGCTGGCCAGTCAGGGAAAGGGAGTCATCATGGTGTCCTCGGAGATGCCGGAACTGCTGTCCGTATGCGATACCATCTGTGTGTTCAGGGACGGCGGCATACGAATGACCTATGCGGTCAGGGAAGCAACAGAAGAAAAAATATTGAAATCATCAACCGGTGAAGAGTGATCAGGAGGGGAAGAACCATGAATAATCAGACGGAAGTAAAGACAAGACCAAGTTTCGGGGTGCTGTGGCAGAAATATGGCACCATGGGTATATTCCTGCTTTTGCTGGCAGTGCTTACCATTGCAAAGCCGTCCAGCATCTTTAATCCTGACAGTATCCCCCAGATACTGAAGCAGAGCGCGGTGAATATCCTGCTGGCCCTGGGTGAATTCTTTGCCATCCTGATTGCAGGTATCGACCTGTCCGTGGGCGCGGTGGCAGGGCTGGTGGGAATGCTTACGGCCATGCTGATGGTGAATGGGATTCCGGTAATACCCGCACTCCTGCTGGGAATACTGATTGGAACCATGATTGGTTTCTGCAATGGGATGCTGGTCAATAAGACAGGGCTTCATCCGTTCATCATCACACTGGGCACCCAGTCCATATTCCAGGGCCTGATGCTGGTCATCTCGGATTCCAGGAACATTTACGGGTTCCCGGCATCCTTTACAAAGACCATGAGCGCCAGCGTCCTGTACATACCGGTGCCTGTCATCATTGCATTGATCGTGGCAGCCGCCTGCGCCTTCTTTACCACAAAGTGCAAGGCAGGACGCAATATATACGCCCTTGGCGGCAACATGGAGGCGGCCTGGTATTCAGGCGTCAATGTGAATCTTCACAGGCTTCTGGTGTTCATGATTTCCGGGACCTGTTCCGGTATTGCAGGAATCGTGCTTCTGGGCCGCGTGGGCGCTGCGGCACCCACCGCAGGAACCGGATACGAGACATATGCCATTGCGGCAACCATCATCGGCGGCACCAGCTTCATGGGCGGCAAGGGTAAGATACTGGGGGTTGTAATCGGCGGCATGATTATCGGTATCATCAACTACGGCATGACGGCCCTGATGATCCCAAGCAGCTATCAGAAAATCGTGATGGGCGCCCTGATCATCATCTCGGTTGCCATTGACCATTTTGTTGCCAAGGCAAAGAACTAGATAAGGAGGACAGGATTATGAAACCAATGTTTAACCCTTCCCTGATGTGCATGGACCTCTTGAACATCAAGGAACAGCTTCAGATACTGAATACAAGGGCTGATTTCTTCCATGTGGATATCATGGACGGCCATTATGTAAAGAACATCACATTGTCGCCGGATTTCTGCAGGGCCATCCGCCCTGTGTGCCAGATCCCGCTGGACTGCCATCTGATGGTGACAACACCGGATGATTTTATTGAACCCCTGGCAAAAGCAGGGGCGGGGTACATATGTCCTCATGCAGAGACCATCAACGCGGACGCGTTCCGGATCGTGAATAAAATCCATTCCCTTGGATGCAAGGTGGGAGTGGTCTTAAACCCAGCCACCCCGGTGTCCTATATCCGGCATTATATCCACCTGCTGGACAAGGTGACGGTCATGACCGTGGACCCGGGGTTTGCCGGACAGCCGTTCATCCGTGAGATGCTGGAGAAAATCAGCGAGCTTAAGGAACTGAAAGAGGAAAAGGGGTACGGTTACCTCATTGAAGTGGACGGTTCCTGCAATGAAAGGACCTTTGGGGACCTGGCAAAGGCAGGGACGGAAGTGTTTATCGTGGGCACATCCGGGCTTTTTAACCTGGATAAGGACCTGGAAACTGCCTGGGATAAGATGATGGATAATTTTAATAAGGCTGTGAATCAGTAAGGTGGGGACATGATGGGACAGGTAATAGGAATTGACATCGGAGGGACGAATCTCCGTCTTGGCTGTGTGTCGGCAGACGGGCAGCTGGAGCATTTTGAAAGAAAATCTAGCGCCCCAATGCTAAAGGAAGGAGCGGTGGATGTCCTGTGCGGGGAAATCATGGACTATATGGAACGGCATTCCCTAAAGGGTGCAATAGATGCTGTCTCAGTGGGGGTCCCGTCCGCGGTCAGCAAGGACAAAAGCTTTGTGTATTCCACACCTAACCTGAAGGGGCTTGAGAATATTGATCTTGGGCATCTTCTGGAGAAAAAGCTGGGAATCAGGGTGTTTGTGGACAGGGATGTGAATTATCTCCTGTGTCACGACATCAAGAAATACAATCTGGACCCGGAGCAGGATAAGACCATACTGGGCATGTATCTTGGAACCGGATTCGGCAATGCCATCTATGTGAATGGACGTTTCCATGCAGGAAAGAACGGGGTGGCGGGGGAATTGGGACATATCCCCTTCTTCCATCTAAAGGAAATCTGTCCCTGCGGGAATATGGGCTGCGTGGAGCTGCGCTGCTCCGGCGCCCATCTGCAGAGGATACGCAACCAATATTATCCGCAGACGGAAATCGGGGACATTTTCACAAAACACGGGGATGAGCCGGCCATACTTGAGTTTGTGGAGGGACTGGCATATCCAATCAGTACGGAAGTAACCATCCTGGACCCGGATTATGTGGTCATGGGAGGCGGCGTCATGATTATGAAGGATTTCCCCATGGAATATCTGATTAATCAGGTAAAAAAAAGGACGCGGCATCCATATCCGTCGGAGAACCTGGAATTCATATTCCCGGAGCATACCCAGACAAGCGGGGTGGCCGGAGGCGGATTGGCTGCATTTGACGCCATGAAGGGCCGGCATTAAAGGGTTTAAAACAGTTGATTCACGTCTATGCAGGAAGCAGGGTCCGACCTGCTGTCTTGCAAAGGCGGGAAAATAAAAAATACAAGTATAAAGGAGAGGTAAAAATGAAGAAAAGAATGTTAGCAGCAGCACTTTCAGCGGTAATGGCAGTGAGCCTGTCAGCGTGCACATCCGGCGGCAATGCCGCCACGGCTGCCCCGGAGGCAAAGACAGAAGCAGCAAAAACAGAAGAGGCAAAAACAGAGGAAGCCAAGACAGAGGAGGCAAAGACTGAAGCCGAGGCAAAGGAGGCTTCGGCAGATGTTAGCGATAAGAAGTACGCGGTTATCTTAAAGACCCAGGCCACGGACTTTTGGGTAAAGATGTGGAAGGGCGTGGAGGCGGAAACCGCTGCCAAGGGCGTAAAGGTGGACCTGTATTCCGCACAGAGCGAGGATGACCTGGAAGGGCAGCTTACCATCCTGGAGAGCTGTATCCAGCAGGGATATGACGGAATCGCCATTGCCCCCCTTTCAGGCGTGAACGTACTGCCTGGTATCGGGGAAGCAACGGCCAAGGGCATTACCATCGTGGACGTGGATGAGAAGTTTGACGAGACAGAGCTGGCAAACCAGGGCGGGGCCTGCGTGGCATTCGTTGCAACGGATAATGTGGCTGTAGGCGCAAAGGGCGCGCAGTACATTGTTGATACGGCAGGCGAGGGCGCAAAGGTAGCCATCATCGAGGGTAAATCCGGCAACCAGTCTTCCGAGGACAGGACCGAGGGGGCAAAGCAGGCATTTACAGACGGCAAGATGGACATCATCAGCAGCCAGGCAGCTGACTGGGACCGCCAGAAGGCCATGGATATCGCCTCCACCCTGATCCAGCAGAATCCTGATTTAAAAGGCATCTACTGCTGTAACGACGGCATGGCCCTTGGCGCTGTACAGGCTGTCATCAATGCCAACAAGCTGGGGGAAATCATGATTGTGGGTACGGACGGTGATGCGGAGGCAGTTTCCTCCATTGCCAACAATGAGCTTAGTGCAACGGTTGCACAGGACCCGGCTCAGATTGGCGCAACCAGCCTGGACCTTCTGATTGAGGCGGTTGAAAGCGGTAAGAAGGGTGAGGTTGGGAAATTCCCGGAAAAGACACCGGTAGAGTCGGTTCTGGTTACTGCTGAAAATGCAGCTGATTTCCAATCATGATGTGAGACTGGCAGGGCTGCAGTGGTAACTGCGGCCCTGCGCGTGCGTACGGATAGGATGGACAGAGGATAGGAGACAGGATATGAGAGTTGGATTTGGCAATGACCATGTAGCGGTTGAGCTTAAAAACATTTTGATGGGACATCTGAAGGAAAAAGGATATGAATGCATTGATTTTGGAACCAAGTCCCCGGCGGAAAAGGTGAATTATCCGGAGCCAGGGCGTCTGGTGGCGGAAGCGCTCATGCGGGGGGAAATAGACAGGGGCGTATTGATCTGCGGCACGGGAATCGGGATTTCCCTGGCAGCCAACAAGGTGCCTGGAATCCGCGCGGCCGTGTGTTCGGAGCCTTATTCCGCAAAGCTTACAGTGGAACACAACAACGCCAATATCATAGCCATGGGCGCAAGGGTGGTTGGGCCGGAACTGGCGAAGATGATTGTGGATGAATTCTTCGGAGCTGAATTTGAAGGCGGAAGACATGCCATGCGCGTAGACATGATATCTGAAATTGAGGCTGAATATGGGGCGAAGTGGCATGATTAGGCTGGTTGGCGTTGAAATCGGCGGCACAAAACAGCAGGTTGCGGTAGGCACGGCCCAGGGGGAAATCCTGGACAGGAGGACCGTCAGGCTGGGGGATAAGACCAGCGCCCGGGATATCCTTATGTGGCTGGAGGATAATATCCGGGAAATCATGGACCGGTGGGAAATCGGCGGGATCGGCGTGGGGTTCGGCGGCCCGTTGGAGCTTGGAAGGGGCCGTGTGCTGTGTTCCCTCCAGGTGCCGGGATGGATGGATTTCAGGCTGAAGGAGTGGTTTGAGGAACGGTTTGGGGTGCCTTCTGTCATTGTCAACGACACGGTCCTGGGCGGGATCGGGGAACTGGTTCTTGGCAGCGGTGCGGGGAGCAGCCGTTTTTTCTATACCAACATCGGCACCGGGATTGGCGGAGGCCTGTACCTGGACGGCAGATACTACGACGGGTCCGGGTTCGGGGCAGGCTACCTGGGCAATACATGGGTTCCTGACTGGAGGGACAGCAGGCCCGGGGCAATGACAAGGCTGGAACTTATCTGTTCTGGGAAAAGCATTGAGAAGCGGCTGAATACGCCTGGATATGCGGCTGGAGGATCCTGCCTGGAACCAGGGAAGGGGTGGGTTTCCTGCGCGGACCTGGCGCAAGGGGCAAGGGCAGGGGATTTGTTCTGCTGCCAGGAACTGGACCGGGTTGCCCGGACGTTTTCCTTGGGGCTGGCCAATGTGCTGGCAATTGCCGCCCCTGACCGGATTGCTGTGGGCGGAGGCGTGGCCAAGATGGGGGATGAGCTGTTTTCGCGCATCCGCAGGTATACGGAGGAATACGCCTTTGTGGCGGATGCCGGACATTATGGGATTGTGGAAAGCAGGCTTATGGATGACGCCGTTCTGGCCGGTGGACTCCTGACAGCCGCAAATCCCGGTCTGGCGGAGTGGGGCTGATATCTGGCGCGCCGTATGGGCCGCGCATTGCGCCGCGGCCCATACGGCTGTCTATAGTCTATATCAAGACTCTGTTCATTGCCTGTCATCTATGTTACTATATGTTCACTAAAGGATTTTCTTGTTTCAATTTAATCTGAGTTTCTGTTTCCATCGCGTTTAGGATTTCTTTGCATCATTCCATTTTCCTGTTTCCCGGACTCTTAAGCTGCCTTCTGGATATTCCGGCTGAACAGATTACGGGCATTGGGTTTCCCGACACTTTCCTTCACGGGGACCATGAGGATGACCAAGGCTTTGATTTGGTTTGGGAGGACAGGCTTTTCAGCGTAATCCGGCTGACGGACGAAAGGAACTGCCGTGTTTACAGTAGTAAACTGAGCTTTCGTGTGTTATACTTAAGACAGATAGAAAATGCCGCTGAGGAAGAAAAACAGACGGATGTCCACCGGTGGGCCAGGCTGATATCGGGCCGCGGCGCTGGGAGGAGTGAAAGCGGGTGGCAGGGAGTGATGGATATATGAACGAGGCAGGGAAAAGTATTTAAAAAATCCGGCATATGACAATAACAGATCCAAGGACAGCTTTTCATGAAAAGGCTCATGAGGAGCTGTTTTTTTGATAACCGCCATAGCAGTTTCCATTTGACGGAAATAGGCAAAAACTGTATAATTGAGTAAGAATTTGGAAAACTGCGGTTGGCTGCGGTGCGGGAGAGGGCTATGGTTGCATTAAAAGTAGAAGATGTCAGGTCATTTACATCCAAACTGTTTGTAAAAGAGGACTTTGACCGGTTTCTTGTAAAGGAAATCAATATTATTACCTATAACAGTTTTACGATTGACGGTCATGTCAGACAGGGATATTATACCCAGGAGGAGCTGGAGGAGAACCGGATTGAGGATTTTTCTTCCTGGAAAATGTTAAGGCCTCTTTGCTTTTCCCTGATAAAAGGAAAAAAACTTCCCGGAAGCTTCCATATTGTGCTGTCCCTTGCCCCAGGGGATGTGGAAAAGTTTGCAGCTTCCCTGGGCACGGGAATAGATGGCAGCCAGATTCAGGGATTGTATCTGAATATCCGTTACGAAGACGGAGCATTATATTGTATAACGGGAACTTCGCTGAACTTTTTTACCCTGGACAAGACACTGGAAAACGAGTGGGATAACGCGGTAAAGGTCTTTATGCGTTCCCATGAGATTGTGTGCACTTGAGGTAAAGCAGGTCCCATATGAAGGGGAGGGCAACGTATGGATAAAATGGAATTGTCTCGTAAGCTGGAACAGCTGGCTGCACTGGCAGCGTCCAGGGAAAACCGCCTGGAGATGACGGAAGTACTGGATGCATTTAAGGAACTTCAGGTGACGCCGGAGGAGATGGAGGATGTTTACCGGAAGCTGGAACGGAAAGGCGTCCAGATCCAGGTGCCGGAGGAGGGGGAGGAAGCCCTGCCTGACAGTGACCTGATCTTGGAGGATGACCTGGCCCTGGATGACGGGGGGATGGTCAAGGAGGAGTTCCGGTGGAGGTTCAGGGACAGTGATTCGGATGATTTGGATGAGGGCGGCTTAGGGGGCCTTGGGAGCAGTGAGGAAGGCGAAGAGGAGGAATTGGATGAATACCGGTCAGAGCGGATCCTGGACGGGGTTTCCACCGCAGACCCAATCAGGGAATATCTAAAGGAGATCGGCTCCATTTCCCTTCTGACCCCGGAAGAAGAGACGGATTTGGCAAGGCGCAAGTCCGAGGGGGATGCAGAGGCCGGCCGGAAGCTGGTAGAGGCCAACCTGCGTCTTGTGGTAAGCATTGCAAAGCGGTATACGGGACGCGGGATGGGATTCCTGGACCTGGTCCAGGAGGGCAACCTGGGACTTATGAAGGCAGTGGAAAAGTTTGATTATTCCAAGGGATACCGTCTCAGCACCTACGCAACCTGGTGGGTGAAACAGTCCATTACCAGGTCCCTGGCAGACCAGTCCAGGACCATACGGCTTCCGGTCCATATGGTGGAGGCGGTGAATAAAATCAGGAGGGCCCAGCGCAGCCTGTCCGTCAGGCTGGGGCGGGAACCTTCCACGGAAGAGATTGCAGAAGAAGTAGGGATGCCGGAAAAGCGGGTTACGGAGCTGATTCAGGCATCCGGGGACACGGTATCCCTGGAAACCCCGGTGGGAGACGAAGAGGGCTCCAACCTGGGGGATTTTGTGGCGGATGACGCCAATGCCTCAACAGAAGACAAGGCAGAGAGTTTTCTGCTCAGGGAAGAGATTGACGCCATGCTGCAGGGATTAAGCCCAAGGGAGCGGGAGGTCATCATACTCCGGTTTGGGCTGGAGACAGGCCATCCCCTTACGCTGGAGGAAGTGGGAAGGCGTTTTAACGTGACCAGGGAGAGAATCCGCCAGATAGAAACAGCGGCCCTGAGAAAGCTGCGCAACCCGTCCAAAAGCAGGAAAATCAGGGATTTCCTGCCGGGATGACTGAATCTGTTAAATCATTGCTCAGAATCTTCAAACACTCCCTTGCACCAGGACCAGGGAATCCCGCTTACAAACCGTTCTTCATCGTGGGGATAAAAGACAACCACGCCTTTGTCAATGGTCTTAAGGCGGGTCCCGTCATAAAAGGACAGGGTCCCCGTGTAAGGGTAGGACTTCCCGCAGTCCGTAAGCATGATAAGCCCGCCTGCATAGGATTCACACAAGGCCACATTCCGTTTGAATGTTTCTGAGGAACCGTCAGTGGTTATTTTCATGAGCCGGGGTAAGGATTCATTGCCTGAATCGATTAACTTAGGCAGCCACCTCCACTTGAAAGGCAGCATCCATGGAGACAGCTGCATTTTCTCCTGGAATGCAAAGTAGCCGCCATGATCCGTGCTCAGGACAGAATCCGTATACGCATTCTTCAGCAGGAGCTTTCCATTGCAGTACAGGTCCGCGGACTGCGTGTAATCCGTATAGAATATGCCGCCATCCATGGGCTGTATGCTGTCCAGGTATGTTCCGCGGGCCACGCATTCCGGGGAAGGGTCCAGCTTTCCGTCATTTAGCCCATATTTATAAATCCTGCTTTCAACTGCCTGGTATGTGTGGTCCATCTTAACGGCTGCCAGATAGATGTGGGAGCTGTCTTCTGTTATGGTAGATTGATAGATACCTGCCCGGTCCATCTGGATTCCGGGAGTGGCAAACCGGGAAACAACCCCGTCAATTGCGGCAAACAGGCCATATGTCCCATCCTCTTTGGCTGCATAGGTTATCATGGACGTTCCATCCAGACATTCCAGGTCCTGTCTGTATTCACAGACCCTATCCACGGTATCGGAAAGAAGATGCTTTTCACCATCTGACCAGTAATACAGCGAGCCGTAGCCATCCTCCCCATATCTAAGGTAATAGACACCGCCGGAATGGGGGTCCAGATAATAATCCGTGGAGCCATCCTCTTTTGTAAGGATGTCTTCGGCCTGGCCGTCCCGTCCTATCCTGGTCAGTGTGCAGTACGCCTCGCCATATGTATAACGTACCCCGTAAATGTTGTCAAAGCCCTCGTCCGCCCCTGCCAGCCCCATTTCATCCGCCAGCCTGGTCTCTTCACCGTTCCTTAATATGTACAATGATTCACCGCCTTCCGGGTCCAGCCTCGTAAAAGCTATGACGGAACCGTCCTTGGAAGCATTGAAATCAAAAATATCGGCCAGAAGCAGCTGCCTGCCTTCTCCTGGCGCATAGGAATACAGGTTAAATACCGTATCCCCTGTGTCCTCGGAATATTCCTGGGCGTGAATCAGAGCCTTGCCGCCGCACATGAGGGTATATACCTGACCCCCTGCCTCATGGACCAGTTCGGCTTTGCCATTCTCCGGGTCCACGGCCACGATTCTCCAATCAGTGGAAGAATCCCGGGCCGCCTCAAAATCAAAAATAAGAAAACTCCCATCCTTGGCCGGATGCATGGCATCATAATAGGATCTTGGGCCGGCGCCTTCCCCAATCCCTTCCATTATTACAGAAGGATTGACCCCGGGTACCATGTCCGAGTTCACATCCGCGCGCATAAGGTCTGCCTCCTTGACGTAGTAGACGTAAGCCGGAGGTTTTTGGACCTGGATATCAGTCTTTGTATCATCCGCTCTTTGTGTTGGTTCCAAAAGGCTGCCTTGGTTTCCTGACGGAGCAGCACAGCCGCTTACAGCCAGGGACGCGCATATTGCCAGGGCTGTCATCTTTTTCATCTTATAAGTAGTTTCCCCCATGATTTTCCTCCTGTGCCGGTTACCGGTTCCATGGTTTTATATAACCCGTTACATCCAGACAGAAAAATGGTGTAAAATTGAGCCTTGATATGATGGTTAAAAACTAAATATTTGGACATCGAAATAAGTCCATGAGTATGTAGCAGCGTTGCATATTCGCAGGCTTATTTTAGAGCACCAAAAACCGATTTTAGCCAAGAACGGAATACACAGCCCCTGCGGAATATTATCTGACAGAATCATAATAACGGTTTTTCACCAGGCTATTCATGAAACCATCAATGTCCATCTCAACTCCGGTATCCCAAATTCTGACAGTGGTTAAAACAAAATCATTTGACTGGAAAAAGTAATGTACATTTGCCCAATGCTTCTGATAGTCCCCAACATAATCAGTTAATTGGACATGGCTCCATATGCCGGAACGGTATTCTTTCATATCTCTTAAAACAACAGTTGCATTTAACGTGGTTCCCACTGCATCAGCTTTACTGTCCTGTAAACTGGTATCCGTTGTTCCCTCCGCTTTCCTGAAATACTCAGCCTGATTCCTATAATCGTCAATGCTGAATCCGATCAGACGTGTTCCTCCTGCATCCTCAAAACGGGCGGATGTCCTTTTATAGTAATCCAGGATATGGTTATGTACCCGTTCCATTCCTGCGGGGATTTTTGCATTATAACCAACCTCCAGAGAAATGTACTCCCCTTCGCTGGCGGTTTCAGGCTTTGTCTGGACCACGCCATCAACAACCCATGCGCCATCCTGATTTACGGAATAACCATCTTCCAATGTTCTCCTTCCTGCTGCCATTGACCAGCATAAGCACTAAAGGAGATTGATAAGAATGCTGCTGTGGTTGAGAGTAAGAGATAAAGTTTTTTCACGATTGCCCCTCCTGCTTTGATACATCATCTGTTTTGAGGATATTATAACATATTGGTAAAGTAAAGCAATTCAAATCTATATGGAGAACATATTGAATATGGGTACTATGTGCACTTTAAAGTGTTTGTGAGTGATAGGAGCGAATACAATGCGAAATCAGTAAAAGTTATCGAGGCTCCGGAAAGGAAGGTAAGGAATGGCAAGAAGCATAAGTAACATGAATCAACTGGCCTTTGCCCTGGCTCCAATATTACAGGGCATGGTCAATCAGATGACAGACAGGGTATATAAGACACTGAACTTTTATTTACAGGACTACTATACAGGCTGGACACCATCGAGCTATCGGAGAACCTACGACTTTCTGTATTCGGCAGTGAAAACAGAAGCGAGGATGGTAGGAAACAATCCAATGTCTGAAGGCCAAAGGATTTAGTGTAAAAGGATAATATCGGGAGGAAATTACATATGGAATTAAAAGACAGAGTAGTGGTTATTGATGAAAAGAATATGGCAGGATTATCATGGTTGTACGGAGAAATGAATATTGATGAGCTGGGGCAGGTTGTTAACAGGCATTTAGATGTATGCCTATAAGTCCGGACTGACGAAGAAAGCAACCTATAAGCTTATGGAAGCATTTAAGGATGTATTGACGGAGACATTATTGGATGGAGAGCGGTTTCACATCCATGGGTTATTAACATTGAAGACAGAGTATAAGGAAGAGTGTATAAGGTATAATCCAAAGACACGGGAGAAAGTAGTGGTCCCGCTGTTAATTATAGCATTGCTTACCTTTATTTTCAATAATCGTAAGTAGCGTTTTTCTTTAAGTCCTGGAAACAGGCATAGAAAAACCACCCTTGTATACTTGGCTGGTATCGGGTGGATTTTCTATCTCATACTGGGTCAACCCCTTGTGGGCGGTTGTTCCTTTTATGTCTATAATATAACATGTATTGGGTGGGATTTCAAGAGGGGATGGACAGCCTATGCGTGATTCCTATTCAAAAACAAGTTTTTCAGGATCATAGAAAGCCACTCTGTCATATGCAATTCATCTTCCGATGATTCTTTATATGCTAAATACTGCGTGTGGAATTGGGGAAGTAGCTGGATTGTCCTGGAGCAAGAACATTAATTTGGATGAGCGGACAATTACCATTGACCATCAGCTTATTTATAAAAATCTGGACGGAAGTACACGGTTTCAGCAACGAGGCATGGTACGCCGCTATCCCCTGCTCATGTGAACTCTATATTGGTTAATATTGTCAATGCATATAATAAGGCAGAAAGCAAAAAAGCAGAAGAAGGAAAAAGAGAAGCGTGCTTGCTTCCTCACATTTCTTCGCATATACTGAGACATACCGCTTGTACACGCATGGCTGAAGCCGAGGTTGATGTTAAGATACTGCAAAATGTAATGGGATATTCCGATATTAATACTACCATGAACATTTACAATCATATAGATTTTGTAAGGGTCAGGGGGGGGATGGATAAATTAAATGACACAAATATAGAAATGGTGTAAAAATGGTGTAAAATACCATTTTAGTGAAATTTACTAACATGAGAAATGTAGTAAATACAAGGAATTTCCCACTGAAAACCAATGTTATTAGCACTCAATAAAAATGAGTGCTAATTTTTTATTGACATTTTGTCCTGCAGGTACTAAAATGTAGGTTGTGAGTTAACATGTAAATTAAAAAGAAATACAATGATAGAAAGAAAGAGGCGGATACGAGATGGCAAAGAAAGGCAGTTTATCAATTACAAGCGAGAACATTTTCCCGGTAATCAAGAAATGGCTGTATTCTGACCATGATATTTTTTACAGGGAGCTTATCAGCAATGGTTCGGATGCCATTACCAAGCTTAAGAAGCTGGAGCTGATGGGGGAATATGAGAGACCTGAGGATGTGGAGTACAAGATCCAGGTAAGCGTTAATCCAACGGACAAGACCATTAAGATTACGGATAACGGTCTGGGCATGACCGAGGATGAGATTGACAAGTACATTAACCAGATTGCATTTTCCGGTGTCCAGGATTTCATGGAAAAGTATAAGGACAAGGCCAATGAGGACCAGATCATCGGCCACTTCGGACTGGGCTTCTATTCCGCGTTCATGGTATCTGACAAGGTGTCCATTGACTCCCTTTCCTATGCAAAGGATGCAAAGCCCGTACACTGGGAGTCAGAGGGCGGCATTGAGTTTGAGATGGGTGAAGGGGACAAGGCAGAGGTGGGCACCACCATTACCCTTTACCTCAATGAGGACAGCACCGAGTTCTGTAATGAATACAGGGCAAGGGAGGTTATTGAAAAGTACTGCGCGTTCATGCCGGTGAACATTTTCCTGGATAATGAGACAGCAGAGCCTCAGTATGAGACCATTGAGAAGGACCAGCTTAAGGACAAGGATACGGTTGTGGAAACCGTGATTGAGCCTGCAAAGACCGAGGAGAAGGAAAATGAGGACGGCACCAAGGAAACCGTGGAGATTGAGCCCTCCAGGGAAAAGTATAAGATCTTAAAGCGTCCGGTGGCGTTAAATGATACAAACCCTCTGTGGAACAAGCATCCCAATGAGTGCAGCGAAGATGATTATAAGGATTTCTACCGCAAGGTATTCAGGGATTACAAGGAGCCGCTGTTCTGGATCCACCTGAACATGGATTATCCGTTCAACCTGAAGGGAATCCTGTACTTCCCCAAGATCAACATGGAATACGACAGCCTGGAAGGAACCATCAAGCTTTACAACAGCCAGGTATTTATTGCGGATAATATCAAGGAAGTGATTCCTGAGTTCCTGATGCTGTTAAAGGGTGTCATCGACTGCCCGGACCTGCCTCTTAATGTTTCCAGAAGCGCGCTGCAGAACGATGGTTTTGTAAAGAAGATTTCTGACTATATCACCAAGAAGGTGGCTGACAAGCTTTCCGGCATGTGCAAGACGGACCGTGAAAACTATGAGAAGTACTGGGACGATATTGCGCCATTCATCAAATTCGGTTATATCAAGGATGAAAAGTTCTCTGAGAAAATGGGGGATTATATCCTTTATAAGAATCTGGAAGGCAAATACCTGACCCTGCAGGACTGCCTGGATGAGAACAAGGAAAAGCATGAGAATACGGTGTTCTATGTGACCAATGAAAAGGAGCAGAGCCAGTATATCAACATGTTCAGGGAGGAGGGCATTGACGCTGTCATCATGCCCGCTGCCATTGACAATCCATTCATCAGCCATGTGGAGCAGAAAAAGGAAGGGCTTAAGTTCCTGCGCATTGACACGGACCTGAACGCTGCGTTCAAGGAAGAGGTCAAAGAGGATGACGAGGAGTTCAAGAAGACTTCCGAGGAACTGACTGAGCTGTTTAAAAAGGCCCTTGACAATGACAAGCTGGATATCAAGGTGGAGAAGATGAAGAACGCCGGCGTGGCTTCCATGATTACCGTATCCGAGGAAACCCGCCGTATGCAGGATATGATGAAGATGTACAGCATGGGCGGCATGGACATGGGTATGTTCGGCGGCACGGGAGAGACGCTGGTGCTTAACGCCAACCATCCCCTGGTACAGTATGTGCTGAATAACAAGGAGGGCGAAAACACAGGGAAAATCTGTGAGCAGCTCTACGACCTGGCAAGCCTGGGCCACGGCCCGCTGGCTCCTGAGCGCATGACCAGGTTTGTAAACCGCAGCAATGAAATCATGCTTATCATGGCCGGGGAGAAAAAGGAATCATGATTATGGGATTTCGGGTGAACCGGTAATCGAAGCAAACATAATATAGTCAACATAACAGGAATGCCTGCAGGTACGGACCGCTGTCCGGACCTCAGGCATTCCTGTTTTATGGTGAGGAGAATCTGGTCCGGCGTCATATATCCTTTAGCCTGTGGTTCAGGGCTGCCCGGTCCATGCCCAGGATCTGCGCGGCCTCATCCACATCCCGCGTATGCCGCAGGACTTCCGTGATATATGTTTTTTGGAACTCGGCAACCGCCTGTTTTAAGGGCTTGAATTCCGGAGCCTGAGATGTCTGGGGGGCAGGGCTGCGGGAAAAACCGTAATTCTCTTTCAGAAGCGTGTCTGTTATGACGGACGCATCCTCCAGGACATAAAGCTTCTCCATGAAATTCTGTATCTCCCGGATATTGCCCAGCCACTCCTGGTCCAGCAGGAAGCCCATGGCTTCCGGGGTAAATGTCTTCTGGCAGCCGTAGACCTGTCCGAACCGCAGGGAAAGGTATTCTATCAGGGCGCGTATGTCCTGCCTGCGCCTGGACAGGGGAGGGATATCAAAGGACACTACGTTGAGCCTGTAATATAAATCCAGACGGAACTGCCCTGCCTTTATCATCCCGGGAAGACTGCGGTTGGTTGCGGCAATGATGCGGATGTTGACGGACGTGTACTCGGTGGAACCGATGCTCCTCATACTGTGCTCCTGGACCACCTGGAGAAGTTTGGTCTGCAGATCCAGATCCAGCTCGCCGATTTCATCCAGGAACAAGGTTCCTCCGGCAGCCTGTGCAATCAGTCCCTGGCGGCCGGAAGCGCTGCTTCCGGTAAATGCGCCGGACTCGTAGCCAAAGAACTCGGATTCAAACAGTTCAGCCGGAATGGCGCTGCAGTTAATGTGGATGAACGGCGCCCCTGCCCTGGGACTGTGGCGGTGGATGAACTTTGCAAGACAGTCCTTTCCGGTGCCGGAAGCGCCCACAATCAGTATATTGGCGTCAGTGGGCGCAATGCTCAGCGCATCGGAATACAGCTTAACCATGCTGCTGTCCCGGGCAACGATCCCCTCATTTAAAAGAATGTCACTAAAGTGTTCCATATCCGTACCTTACCTCTGTTATTGCCCCTTGGCGTCATTGTGCCGCCTCAGGGCGTTTTTGTGGTTTGTGTTTTATATGCCGTATTTCTTGCGTTTTTTGGAGAGCGTGGAAATATCCACCCCCATGGCTTCGGCTGCTGCCGTGGTGGTCTTGTGGCGTTTCAGGGCCTCACAGATCAGCCGCTTTTCCAACAGTACGGTGGCATCCTTCAGGTTCAGGTCCGGGGAATCCATGTCTGAAATCATTCCAAGGACACTTTCACCTCCCGGCACCGTAAGGGAGGATGGAAGTTCTGTAGGGGTAATCACATCATTGGTGCCGATTACCACCAGGCTTTCTATTGTATGCATCAGTTCCCGGATATTGCCGGGCCAGTCGTGCTGCATAAGGACGTCCATGGCAGAAGCGCCCATGGTCTTGCGGGTGGAGTATTTTTGGTTAAAGCGGTTCAGGAACGCATTCACCAAAAGGGGGATTTCCACGGTCCGTTCACGGAGCGGGGGAATCTCCACCGTCACAACATTCAGCCTGTAATATAAATCCAGCCGGAACTGCCCGTCCTTAACCATCTGTTCCAGATTGCGGTTGGTGGCTGCGATGATGCGGATGTCTAAAGGCACGGTTTTGGCAGATCCGATGCGCCGTACGCTCCGTTCCTGGACCACCTGCAAAAGCTTTGCCTGTATGTCAAGGCCCAGCTCGCCGATTTCATCCAAGAACAGGGTGCCGCCGTCAGCCAGTTCGATAAGGCCTGTCTTGCCGGTCTTGGAGGCGCCTGTAAATGCGCCGGCCTCGTATCCGAAGAGTTCGCTCTCAAAAAGGCTTTTTGGGATGGCCCCAAGGTTTACATGGATGAAATTCCTGTTTTTACGGTTGCTGATGGAATGGATGAATTTTGCATATACATCCTTGCCCACCCCGGATTCCCCCAGGATCATCACCGAGGTGGTGACAGAAGCAAGCCTGGTTGCTATTTTATAAATCTGCTTCATACGGTTATCTGAGATAATGATATCCTTGGATAAAAGGGAAGTGGTCAGTAATTCGTTCAATTGGGACTCCAGGGCCAGGTTCCTGGCATTTAACTGGTTTAATTCCGACTGCATGCGGATGGATTCGCTGCAGTTGGTGACAGAGTAAATCAGGTACCTGATCTCGCCGCGGCTGTCCCGCACAGGGGTCAGGGTCGTGGCGATAAAGTCCTCATTGGGATAGGTTACGATGTCGGTGAGCTCCTCGCCTGTTTCCAGCACCTGGTCGGCCATCACGGGACCGGACAGTGTGACCAGGTTCCTGCGGGATATGATCCGTATATCCTGACCGATGAAATCTTTTATATTAAAGCCCGCCATGGCGCTGTAGTAATCATTGCCCCATAAAATCATACCCTTTGCGTCTGCAATGATGATTCCCAGCCTGCAATGGTCTAAAAGGCAGTATAATGTCTGAATATCAAGTTCTTTTGTTTCACTGTTCTCCACGGTCAATCTCCATTCTCTTATCATCACTCATGATGACCCAATCATGCAATGTCCTGTCCGGGTCCTGTAAATAAGAATAGAACATCATTAATTTTTTGTCAAACACTGTTTGGATGATTATTCCTGACATCGGTAAAAATAAGAAGCGTATTTGTGCAATATGCCGGTGCCTGTGTTTGAAAAAAATCATAATCCATGTTAAAAACATAGCAGGAATTTGGAAAAAAATCAACATCTTAGTTGAGATATTTTTTCCGACAATAGTTTTAATTCCGGCAAAAAAATAAATAATATTTTTTTTTGTTTTTTATTATCACTGTATTTACAAGGCTTTTTCTACATTTCCTATGTCCCTTCCCTCTTTTTATCAGGACAAAAAAGCCAATATTTGAAAAAGCAGGAAAGAAAATTGCTATATATAAGGGCAGAGGGTAAAAAATTACATCAGTATGGTTTCGGCCATGGATTGTTAAATTTTTTACAAATCAAATCAATGATTCAATTTAAGGAGGGCTTATGAACAAATACTTTTTAACCGAGGATCAGCTGATGATCCAGGAACTGGCAAAAAAGTTTGCTGACGAGGTAGTGGCGGCAACGGTAACGGAACTGGACGAAAAACATGAGTTTCCCATGGCAGAGGTAAAACAGTGCGCGGAAATGGGATTTTTAGGGGTCTGCGTGCCGGAAGAGTACGGCGGCGCAGGACTGGACCATTTAAGCGACGTCCTGGTCATGGAACAGCTTGCGCGCCATTCCTCCTCCCTGGCCTCCATCATCGACGCCCATGCATCCCTTGGAAGCATGCCTATCCTTATGGCGGGGTCCGAAGAGCAGAAACAGAAATATCTGGCTCCGGCAGCCACCGGGGAGACACTGTGCGCCTTTGCGCTGACTGAACCCCAGTCAGGCTCTGATGCGGCCCAGATCCGCACAACCGCTGTCCTGGACGGGGATGAGTGGGTAATCAACGGATCCAAGGCATTTATCACCAACAGTACATATGCGTCCACGTTCCTGGTGGCGGCAAAAACAGATCTGGAGGCAAAGGGCAGCCGCGGCATCTCCATTTTCATTGTTCCGGCAGGCCTTCCGGGATTTGAGGTGGGCAAGCCTGAGGAGAAGATGAGTAACCGCAGCTCCTACTCCTGTCCGCTGTCCTTTACCGATGTGCGCATCCCGAAGGAGAACCTGGTGGGGGAATTAAACCGCGGGTTCCCGATTTTCATGAAGTGTGTGGATGACGGCCGTGTGGCAATCTCCGCGGTGGCGGTAGGCATGGCGCAGGGGGTCCTGGAGCGCGCAGCCAGATATTCCAAGGAGCGTGTGACCTTTGGCCATCCGATCTGTGAGAACCAGGCCATTGCATTTAAGCTGGCCGAGATGGCCACTGAGATTGAGGTGGCAAGGGCCATGCTGTATAACACGGCGCGCATGAGCGACAACGGGGTTCCGTTCAGCAAGGAAGCAACCATGTGTAAGATGTTCTGTTCCGAGATGTGCGTAAGGGTATGTGACATGGGTCTTCAGATCATGGGCGGCTATGGCCTGTGCAATGAGTATGAGGTGGAGCGCTTCTACCGGGATGCAAAGCTTCTGACCATTGGAGAGGGGACTTCTGAAATCTGCCGCATGGTGGTTGGAAGACATGTGCTGAAGGAATATTAAAAATCAATAACCGGACATGATCCGGGATACAGGAGGGGTTTTAGATGAAACGTTCGTTTTTGTACCTAAGTGAGTTCCATGTGGGTGATAAGTTCATCACACTGTCAAGAACCGTCACGGAGACGGATGTGGTGCTGTTTGCCGGGATAACAGGGGACAACAACCCAATCCACACGGACAGGACTTATGCGGAAAGCCTGCCGTTTAAGAGCAGGATTGCCCATGGACTTCTTGGCGCGGGCATTGCCACCGGCCTGTGGGGCCGCATGGGCCTGGTGGACGGTTCCGCCATTGCGGCGCTGAGCACGGAGTGGAAGTTTGTCGGCGCCATTAAGATCGGGGATACCATCCACTGTGAGGTAGAGGTGCTGGAAGCCAAGCAATCAAAATCCAAACCGGACAGGGGCGTGCTGAATATCCAGTATACCATCCTGAACCAGGACAATCAGGTCTGCCAGGTGGGAAGCATGGCAACCATGCTGTACTGGGCGCCGCCGGAAGAAAAGGAATGAGGAGGTCTGAATATGGAAATCAGAAGATATGATGAAAAAATCGCGGTTGTAACAGGCGCTGCCAATGGAATCGGTCTTAGCATGGTAAAGCGGCTGGTGGAAGAGGGGGCCAAGGTAGCTGCCCTGGATATTGATACTGAGACAATGGAAAAGGAATATGCGGGACAGGAAGAAGACATTTACCAGGTTTACTGTGATGTCGCAGAAAAAGAGAGCGTGGACCAGGCAATCGCAAAGGTGCTGGAGCACTTTGGCAGGATTGACGTCCTGTTCAGCAATGCGGGGATCATCGGACGCCAGAGCCTTCTGGATACAACCGAGGAAACATGGCGCAGGGTAATCGATATCAACTTAAACGGCATGTTCTTTGTGAACCAGGCAGTGCTGCGCTCCATGGTGGAAAGAGGGATAAAGGGTGCGGTGGTCAATACCAGCTCCATTGCCTCCGCCACAGTGTCAAGCAACACGGGCGCCTACAGCGCCAGCAAGGGAGGGGTTACCCAGTTTACCAAATGGGCTGCCCTTGAGATGGCGCCTCACGGAATCCGTGTCAATGCAATCGGACCAGGAACCAGCGTTACAAGGATTACCGAGGGAACGCGTTTTAATCCGGAGCGGAATGAGAAATTCCTGCGCAACATACCCATGGGCCGGTATGGGGAGCCAGAGGAGGCAGCGGCGGCAGCCCTGTACCTGGGCAGCGAGGATGCCAGCTACATTACCGGCGTCACATTGCTGGAAGACGGCGGATTCTCACTGTTCTAAATCCAGAGGGCCGGGGCGTGCCTGGATACCCATTCCCGCCCCGGCCATAACACAGGAAAGGTTGAGATATGAATATGGATTGGAAAGAAAAATATGCAGATAAGATTTATACGGCGGCACAAGCGGTTGCCAAAGTTGAATCAGGGGAAAAGATCATCTTTGGGGACTGGGTCAGCGAGCCGCCCGCATTGGTGGAAGCGCTGGTAAACCGGGCGGATGAACTTAAGGGAGTGGAAATCATACACGGAATGAGCCCGGGGCCCAATGCCTATGTGGCGCCGGAATACCAGGGCATTTTCCATCACACATCCCTGTTCATCGGACCAAAGACCCGGAAAGCCTATGCGGAAAAGAGGATTGATTACATCGGCGGCACCACCTTCAGCCGCTGGCCGGACCTGTTCGCAAAGAACCCGGATTTAAATCCGCACTGGGCATTCATCCAGGTTTCGGAACCGGATGAGGAGGGGATGTGCAGCTTTGGCAATGCATGCTGCTTCTCGGAGCCTGCTGCCAGGACAGCGGACCGTATCATTGCACAGATCAATCCCAAGATGCCCACCCTTGGAGGCAAGAAGATTTCCCTGGATAAGATTGATTATATCGTACCGGCCGAGTCCGGCCTTTACACCATAGGAAGGGCGGAAATTGACGCCAGGACACAGACCATTGCAGATTATGTGGCGGAACTGGTGGAGGACGGGGCCACCATCCAGCTGGGCATCGGGGCATTGCCTGACGCCATTGCAAGGAACCTGATGGACAAGAAGGACCTGGGCGTACACTCCGAGACACTGACCGAAGCCATGATGGAACTGGTGCAGGCAGGTGTCATCAACAACAGTAAAAAGACCCTGAACCCGGGCATATGCATTGGCGCCCAGGCTGCCGGCTCTGAGAAGTTCTATGAGTTCATTGACCATCATCCGCTGTTTGCCGTGTATCCTGTGGATTACGTCAACAACCCGTATGTGGTGGGGCAGAACTACAAGCAGACCTCCATCAACTCCTGCATGGAAGTGGACCTGAAGGGACAGGTGAATTCCGAGACCGTGGGCGGACGCCAGTACAGCGGCATCGGAGGACAGCTGGACCATGTGCGGGGAGCCCAGCTTTCAGAGGGCGGCAAGTCCATCCTGGCCTTGAACTCCACGGCCAAACAGGACACCATATCGAAAATCGTGCCCTATTTTGCGCCGGGGAACGTAACCACCATATCCAGGTATGATGTACATTATATCGTGACCGAGTATGGCGTTGCGGACCTTAAGTACAAAACAGAGCGCCAGAGGGCCCTTGCCCTTATATCCATCGCCCACCCCAAGTTCCGTGATGAGCTTAAGTTTAAGGCAGCGGAAATGGGAATTCTGTGATTAGGAGATGTGCAATGACCATGACAAAACAAAAGAACAGGCGTATGATCCTGGGCGCGCTGTTTGTCAATGCGTTCTGCTGCGGAGGCGTGTACGCATGGAGCGTGTTCTCAGGTTCCCTGGCAGAGTACCGCAACTGGGACTACGGCCAGGTGACGCTGGCATATTCCCTGATGTCCCTCATGCTTTCATTTTTCGGGATTGCAGGCGGCAAGATACTGGACCGGTTCGGGCCTAAGAAGCTGATGCTTGCGGCCAGCGTCATGTGGGGCGGAGGATGGTTCCTGACAGGATGTGTGGGACAGCTTTGGCAGCTCTATCTGGTGTTTGGGATCATGGCGGCAGTAGGATCCGGCCTGGCGTACAATCCCAGCATCACCACGGCGGTCCGGTGGTATCCGGACAAAAAAGGATTTGCATCAGGGCTTATAACAGGAGCCACGGGCCTGTCCTCGCTGGTGGTTGCCCCGGTGGCTAATATGCTGTTGGAGCGGTATAATGTATCCGTGGCGTTCAGGATTGTGGGGGCCGCGTTCCTGCTCCTCATGTTCTGTGCAAGCCTTTTGACGGATACGCCTGAGCCTGGATGGGTGCCGGGCGGCTGTGAAGCCGGGGGGAAGGCATCAAATGCAGGCGCTGCAAATGATCTTACATGGAAGGAAATGTTTGGCGACAGGCGGTTTTACCTGATATGGCTGGCATTTTTAGGGGGCTGTGTGTCCGGCCTCATGCTGATTGGACACGCATCCACCATCGGAAAAGAGGTTGCGGGCATCAGCAGCGGCGAAGCAGCGCTCCTGGTGGGAATCATGGCAGTGGCCAATTTCCTTGGGCGTATGCTGATGGGGGGCCTGTCGGATAAGATTGGCCGCTACCAGACAATCCTCATATCCCTGGCAGCCAGCACCGTGGGCATGGTTGTACTGTCCCGGGCAAAGGGATTTTTCATATTCGTCACAGCGCTTATCCTGCTGTGCGTCTGCTTTGGCGGCGTACTGTCCGTATTCCCCAATATTGTGTCTGAGAACTTCGGGCTTAAGAATATGGGGATTAACTACGGTATCGTGTTCACTGCTTACGGGATTGCCGCACTGATCGGCCCCATGACAGCATCTGCGGTTAAGGATGCCAGCGGTTCCTACAACATGGCATTCATCATTGCAGGGGTATTTGCGGCAGCTGCATTTATACTGGTATATGTAATCTATTGTATGTCAAAGAAAGATAAGGAAATCCCTGGAATGGATTAATTGCGGGAAAGTACTGTAAAATAGCAGAGGGAGAAATAATATGGGTGTATTGTTAGCGTTTGCTCTTCTTGTAATATTGATGTATAAAAAGGTTCCGATCCTTGTTGCTGCGCCGGTGTGCGCGGCGTTGATGGCGCTTCTGTCCGGGCTTAACGTGTTAGGCACGCTGACCGGGGATTATATGGATGCCATGGTCGGATTTATCAAATCTTACTTTATACTGTTCTTAATATGTGCGATATTCGGACGTATCATGGACGTGTCCGGCGCCGCATATTCCATTGGAAACTGGCTGGGTTCCCGGCTGGGGGCAAGATATGCAATCTGGGGCGTAAGCGTTGCGGCGTTCGTCCTGACCTATGGCGGCGTATCCTGTTTCGTGCTTGTATTCGCAATCTACCCAATTGCACTGGTGCTGTTTAAGGAAGCCAATATCAGCCGTAAGCTGATTCCGGGCGCCATTGCGGCAGGCGCATTTACCGCCCCTAATATTTTATGGGGGTCCCCCGGACTTTGTAATGTCATCCCTACTACATACCTGGGCACCACGGTTAAGGCGGCTCCCCTTGTAAGCGTGATCTGCTCCATTTTCTTCTATCTCAGCGCCAATATTTACCTGATTTATGAGAACAGGCGCATGCAGAAAAAGGGAGAGTGCTTCATACCCACAGAGAAGATTTCCAAGCTTTTAAAGGAAAGTGCTGAGAAGAAGGCCATCAGCCCGGTTGTGGGCCTGGTTCCCATTGCGGTCATCATCATTGTCCTCAACGGATTCAACATGGATGTGAATATCGCCATGCTGTGCGGTGTGATTGCTGGCTATATCCTGTTTTGGAAAAATATCAATGATAAGATGGACACCCTGGTTGTGGGTGCCCAGAATGCGATTGGCTCCATCATGAACACGTCAACGGCTGTCGGTATCGGCGGCGTGGCAAAGATAACATCCACATTTACCAGCCTGGTGAACTGGGTATCCAACTTCAGCGGATCCCCGTTAATCTCGTGGGCAGTGGCAGTAACCGTCATATCCGGGGCCTGCGGTTCCGGCTCGGGCGGCGTGGCGCTGGCATGCTCTACCCTGGCAGATAAGTACCTGGCCATGGGCGTTAACCCTGAAATCCTGCACCGTATTGCCAGCTGCGCATGTATCGTCCTGGACTCCCTGCCGTGGAACGGCGTCATGATAACAACCATGGCGGCCTGTGACCTGACCCACAAGGAAGCGTATAAGCACCTGTTCATGATTACCGTGGTGCTGGCCTTTGTTAACCTCTGTCTGTGCGTTGGCCTTGGCCTTATGTTATATTAATCATAAAAATACCTTTTAAAAAGGAAGATAAGATGAAAGCTTTAGAGGAACGCCGGAAAGATCTGATGGCCAGTTATCCTGTATGGAAGAAAATGACGCTTTACCAGGGTCTGGCATCAAAGGCGGCCGAGTGTCCAAACCATGTGTTTTTGCTGGTAGAGGGAAGAAGATATACCTACGGGGAAGTCCTTAGGGAGGCGGACCGCATCAGCGCGGCCTTTTGCGCCATGGGACTTGCCCGGGGCGGCTGTGTGGCCGTTGCCCTGAGTAACCGGATTGAATTTGTCACAATCACATTTGCCCTGGCACAAGCCGGGGCAGTGAAGGTGCCTGTGAACCGCAATGCAAGCCTTAGGGAGCTGGAGTATATCCTTGAGCAGACCGGGGCCAGGTTCCTGATTACAGAAAGGCCTGTGGAAGCTGAAGATAAGCCTGCCTGCCCCGGACCGTGCCATATCATCTGCCTGGATGGCGCTTTCAGGGCGGACGGACGGTATCTTTCATGGGAAGATTTTCTGGAAAAGGGGAAGGCCCCGGACATGGAGATGCCCTGGCCGGATGGGGACAGCATTTCCGACATCATATATACATCGGGCAGCACAGGGCGGCCGAAAGGAGTGATGCTTTCACATGACATGCTGTGGCGCAGCGCATTTGCCAGCTGCGTGAACAGGGGGTATGAGACGGGGCGCAGGATATATGTACCCCTTCCCCTGTTCCATGTATACGGTTATGTGGAAGGGCTGCTGGCAGCGGTCCTGGTAGGGGGAAGCATCCTGATTACCAGAGGCAAATTTGATGTAAAGAAGGCGCTGGATACCATGGAACAGTATGAGGCCAATGATATCTTAAGCGTGCCGTCCATCATGATGAAGATCCTCCAGTATCCCGGATTGGAACAGTACGGGCTGAAGGAACTTCACGCAGTCTACTGTTCTGCCTCCATCTGTCCAAAATGGGTGTGGAAGGCAATACGGGAAAAGCTAAGGGTACAGGAAGTAATCACAGGATATGGAATGACCGAGGTCTGTGGGGCATCCATGCAGACAGACCCTGAGGATGATGATACGGTCCTGGCCGGGCGTGTTGGAAAGATCCTTTATGGAGGCCCGGCAGGGGAGGAGCGCCTGAATGGGAATATAATCCAGTACAAGGTAGTGGGTGAAAACGGTGAGGAACTGCCCGCAGGGGGCTGCGGTCAGCTGCTGTGCAGGGGGCCTATCGTGACCAGGGGATACTACCGGGACGAGGAGGCAACGGCCCTGGCCGTGGATTCAGAAGGATGGCTGAAAACAGGGGATGTGGGGTATTTTGATGAAAACGGGTACCTCAAATTCCTGGGCCGCTGTAATGATATGTATAAGATCAACGGGGAAAATGTCTCGCCCCAGTACCTGGACAAAATCATATCCAGGTGCGGTCATGTGGTAACGGTGGAGACCGTTGGCGTGCCGGATGAGAAGCTGGGGTATATCGGCGCCGCGTTTGTGGATGCGGGCAATCCGGACCAGGAGACAAAACAATCCATTGTGGATTACTGTAAGGCAAACCTGGCGCCCTACCAGGTGCCAAGATATTTTTTCTTTACGGACAGCAGTACCTGGCCCCACACAACCACTGGCAAGGTACAGAAATTTAAGCTTCGGGAGATCGCAAGGAAACGGATGGAGGAAGAGGATGGCCAGGTTTGAACATGTGTCGGGCAATACGGGCTGCCTGTATCTGCGGGGAAACTGTATCCCTGTGTACTGTATGTCTGAAAAGGAGTGGATCATCATGGATTCCGGCTCACGGTATGACCGGGAGGAACTAATCCGTTTCCTGGGGGAAAATGCAATCCGTGTAAAAGCAGTGCTCACCAGCCATGCCCATTATGACCATGTGGGGAACCATGCCCTGCTTCAGGAAATGTATGGATGTGAATGTGTCATGTCAGCCTTTGACGCAGGGGCGCTTCGGGATACGGTGGCCTTAAAGTCCTGTTTTTACTCCTGTACGGAGACTGAAATCAGGAATCATTTTTCTGATATGGTGTGCAGGGCTGACCGGCTGATTGAGGATGGGGCAGGGGAAATCCTGGTGTCAGGCATACCGTTTCAGGTGATTGGCCTGCCGGGACACGCGGCCAGCCAGGTGGGGTTCATGACGCCGGATAAGGTGGTTTATCTGGGGGACTGCCTGCTGGGGCCTTCTGAGGCGCGGCAGGAAAAGGTAATCTATATGCTCAACTGGAGGACCGCCCTGGATACCATGAAAACAGCGGCCGGGCGTTTTGACGGCTATCCCTGCATCCTGTCCCATTATGGGGTACACAGGGACATGAAGGCCGTACTAAAAGCCAATCTCCAGGCCTTTGAGGAGATGGAAGGGCGCATCCGGGAAATCATGCCGGGGGAGTTTTACCTGGAAGACATGGTGAAAGGGCTTGTGGGGCATATGGGCATCCTGGTAAAGAGCCTGCCAAAGGCCCGTCTCATGGAGCGGGTGGTGCGCTCCCTCCTGGAATATATGGCGGAGACAGGCGGACTGGAAATAGGGATAAAGGACGGCATGATTGTATATACGTATGGAGGCAGTTCCCATATGTCCGGCGGTTCCTGCACGTCCGGCAGCTCCAGGACACACTGACAACAATGAAAATAAGAGGTGGATGATATATGAATATATTAGTTTGTATCAAACAGGTACCGGATACAACCGAAATCAAGATTGATCCGGTAACCAATACATTAATCCGCGCAGGCGTTCCAAGCATCGTCAATCCCTTTGACGCATATGCGCTGGAAATTGCTGCCCGGATCAAGGATGTGACGCCGGGAACAAAGATAACACTGCTGTCCATGGGACCGGACCAGGCCAAGGCAGCCTTAAAGGAGTGCCTGGCCGTGGGAGGCGACAAGGCGTATCTGGTCAGCGACAGGGCCTTTGGCGGCGCGGATACCCTGGCCACCAGCTATACCCTTAAGACGGCCATAGAAAAGCTGGAGGAGACAGAAGGCAGATTCGACATCATTTTCTGCGGCAAGCAGGCCATTGACGGCGATACGGCCCAGGTCGGACCTGAGATAGCGGAGCATCTGGACTACCCGCAGGTCACGTACGCGGTGGAAGCCAGGGTGGAAGGCGGGGCAGTCCTGGTAAAACGCGAGACAGGGGATGGCTTTGAGGTACTGGCTGCCAGCATGCCATGTGTTGTCACGGTTACAAAGCCCTACTTTGACCCAAGGTTCCCCACCATCAAGTCCAAACTGGCGGCGGGGCGCGCGCAGATACCTACACTGACAGCGGACGACCTGCCTGTGGACCGGGAAAGCATCGGTTTAAAAGGTTCCCCTACCAAGGTCAAGAAAAGCTTTACTCCTCCCCAGAAACAGGGTGGGATCAAGATTTCTGAGGACAGCAGCGAGGCATCGGCCAGGAAGTTATTCGCCATGTTAAGCGATGCAAATATCATTGGATAGAGGGAGGAATTGACATGGAGGCTAAGAACAAGGACTTATGGGTATTTATAGAAACGGACCAGGAGGGAAGGGCCAGGAACGTGGGCCTGGAACTTCTCAACCCGGGAAGGCGCCTGGCTGATAAGCAGGGCGGGGAACTGATAGGCGTCGTAATCGGATGCGGCATAGAAGAGGCTGTCAAGGCAGCCGTTGCATATGGGGCTGACAAGGTAATTGCCGTGGATGGGGAAGAATATAAACACTATACCACCGATGCATACACGGACGCGGTCTGCGCCCTGGTTGAAAAATACGGGCCCACCACCATGCTCATCGGCGCCACCAATGAGGGCCGCGACATGGGGCCGCGCATCTCCTGCCGTTTAAGGACAGGACTGACGGCAGACTGTACGGGCCTTGATATTGATGAGGAAAGCGGCAACATGGCATGGACGCGTCCTGCCTTTGGAGGAAACCTGATGGCCACCATCCTCTGTCCCAACCACCGTCCCCAGATCGGCACGGTCCGCCCGGGCGTGTTCAAAAAGGGGGAAAGGGATGATGCAAGGCAGGCAGAAATAATCCATGAGGATATCCATATCACGGCTGACAGGATACGCACCCGCCTGGTGGAAGTCATCCATGAGATGGGGGCGGAAAACGTGGACCTGGAGGGCGCCGAGATTATTGTGTCCGGCGGCCGCGGGGTTGGCGGGCCTGAGGGATTTGCGCCCTTAAAGGAACTGGCCGACCTGGTTGGAGGCGTCCTGGGAGCGTCCCGCGCAGCAGTGGACTCCGGCTGGATTGCCCACGCCCATCAGGTGGGACAGACCGGCAAGACCGTGGGTCCCAAGGTGTATATTGCCTGCGGCATATCCGGGGCCATCCAGCATGTGGCAGGAATGAGCGGTTCCGGCACCATCATAGCAATCAACAAGGACCCGGAAGCGCCAATCTTTAATATTGCTGATTACAGCGTGGTAGGGGACTTAAAGCTGGTAATTCCCGTGCTGATCCAGGAAATCAAGAAGAGCCGGGCTTAGACGAAAGGAAGTTATTTCCCTATGTATGAATGTTTATTTGAAGAAAACCAGATTGGCACCATGAAGTTAAAGAACCGTCTGATCGTGCCGGCCATGTCCACCCGTTTTGTGGGGGAGGACGGCAGGGCCACGGAGCAGTTCACCGCCTACCATGAAACCAGGGCAAAGGGCGGCTGGGCCCTGATCATTACAGAGGATTTCCTGATTGATGAGGGAGTGGGCATTAAAAAGGAACTGCCGGGCCTGTGGGATGACGGGCAGATTGAAGGTTATAAGAAATGTACGGACCGGATCCACGCCGCAGGCGGGAAAATCTGCGCCCAGATCTATCATGCGGGGAGGAATACGCACAGCGGCATCACCGGCATCCATAATGTGGGGCCGTCCCCTATCTGCGACCCTTCCAACCGTGAGGTGCCCCATGAACTGACGGCCGGGGAAATAAAGGCCATTGAGGAAAAGTTTGCGGATGCTGCGCTGAGGGCCAGAAAGGCTGGATTTGACGCGGTGGAGCTTCATGGCGCCCACGGATACCTGATTGCCCAGTTCCTGTCCCCATTCTCCAACCGGAGGACGGACGGGTACGGCGGCACGCTGGAGAACAGGGCCAGGTTTGCGGTGGAGACAGTGAAGGCGGTGAAGGAAAAGGCGGGATGGGATTATCCTGTGCTGTTCCGGATTTCAGCCACGGAGTTCATAGACCAGGGCATGAATGTGGAACAGGCAAAAGCCATCTGCAGGCTGGTGGAACAGGCGGGGGCGGATGCCATCAACTGTTCCCAGTCAGGCCCGGCCACATTTTACAATACGGTCCCCAGCTTCTACGTGCCAAACGGCGCATTTGTGGAACTGGCCAATGAGATAAGGAAGGTTGTGGGCATCCCGGTTGCAACGGTGGGAAGGATTAACAGCCCGCAGCTGGCCGAGGAGGTCATCCTGTCCGGCAAGGCCGACCTGGTGGCCATGGGGCGGGCATCCGTGGCAGACCCGGACCTGCCCCTTAAGCTGCAGTCAGGGGATACGCAGTCCATACTCACCTGCATCGGATGCTGCCAGGGATGTCTTGGAAGCACGTTAAAGAAAAAGACGCTTACCTGCCTTGTGAATCCCTTCGCAGGCAAGGAGACCACACATTCGCCAAAGGACAAGGCAGGACATGTCAGGAAGATAGTGGTTGCCGGCGGAGGCATCAGCGGCTGCGAGGCCGCCATTGTGGCTGCCATGCGGGGCCATCAAGTAATCCTGGCGGAGCGGGAAGGGAAGCTTGGGGGACAGTGGATTGCGGCCGGCATGCCATGCAGCAAGGCGGATTTTTCTTCCTTTGTAAGCTGGCAGAAGCATATGCTTGAACGTCTGGGGGTGACCGTGCTTCTAAACCAGGAGGCGGACCGGGAATTCCTTCTTTTGACGGCCCCGGACCTGGTGTTTGACGCAACGGGAAGCACCCCTGTGAAGGTGCCTGTTCCCGGGATTGAAACAGCAGGAACCGCATTTGCCCAGGAAATCCTCACAGGGAAAAAGCCATGGGGCGCCCATCCCCTGATTATAGGAGGAGGGCTTGCGGGCGCGGAGACTGCTGAGTTCATTGCCGGTTACCAGGTTCCGGTGGAACTGGTGGAGATGCGGGATGCCATTGCCATTGACTGTGAGCCGGGCCCCAAGTATTTCCTTTTGAAAGCATTGAAGGAACTGGGCGTGTCCATGTACACCAGCACAATGGTGAAGCGTGTGGAAGGGACAGCGGTGGTGCTGGAAAGGGATGGCAGGGAAATGCGGGTGGAAGGCATTGACCAGATCATCCTGGCCGTGGGGATGCGTCCGTCACAAGGCCTGAAGGAAGCGCTGGCTGGTACGGGACTGGAGGTAAGGTCCATCGGGGATGCCGCTTCGGTGAAAAACGGGTTTTCCAATGTGCAGGAGGCATTTGCAGCTGCCTGGGACATCTGAGCCTGCCTGGGATATCTGAGCCTGCCTGGGACATCTGAGCCTGTCTGTGATATCTGAGCCTGCCTGTGGCATCGGAACCTGCCGGCCAGGCAGCGCCCCATAAAGCCCGGCGCGCGGCATAAGCTCCAATCTGGATGTGGTTCCGTTGATAAGAGGAGGGGGTTGCGTGGAAAATGGTCTGGTCATGAGCCAGGAACTGAAACAAAAGCAGACACTGTCCGCATACCAGTACCAGTCCCTTCATATCCTGCACCTGGGCAATGCCCAGGTAGGCGAACTGCTGAAAAAAGAATACCTGGAGAATCCCTTCATCGAACAGAGGGAGGGATTCTCAGGGGAGGAATACCAGTGGCTGGAATATTATAAGTCCAATATGAAGGAGGACAGGGCAGTTGCGGGGCCTGGAGGCGGGCCGGAAGCCAGGGACACGGATGAGGATGCTGTAAAGGAGTTACCCACATCCTGGTGCGACTGGAGGATGGATATCAAGGAACAGCTTTATGACGGCAGGACACCGGCTGCACAGCGGCGCCTGCTGGAGCAGATGATCCTTCTTCTGGATGACCATGGCTTCCTGGCCTTTTCTGAAGCAGAAGGGAGCGGGCTGCTGAAGATACCGGTCAAACAGTACCGCGCGCTCAGGAAACAGCTGATGGAACTGGAGCCTGAGGGAATCGGATGTGTTTCCATGGGGGAGTATTTCCTGTTCCAGCTTATGAAAAAAGGAATCCATGTGCCGGATGCTTTCCGGGACCTCTGCATGAACCATCTGGAAGATATCACGGAGATGACTTTTATCCAGATTGCACATAAGATCCACGCCTCCTTTCAGGAGGTCAAACGCTGGGTACGGGTCCTGGGCACGCTGGAGCCGTATCCAATCCGGGATTCAGGGATGGGGTCTGCTGCGGAAACAGTGATTCCCGACATACTGATCGTGCCCAGGGGCGGCGAGCTGGAGGTCAGGGTAAATGACTATTATACGCGCCAGTACTGTGTCAGTGATTTTTACCGCAGGACAATAAAGGATGAGGACAATGCAGAACTGCAGGAGTATATGGACAGGAAGCTTCTGAGGGCCAGGCAGATATATCTGGCAGTGAGCAGGCGCAACCGGACCATCTGCCGTGTGGGGGAATACCTGTTGAAGGTCCAGGCCGGCTTTTTCAGGGGCGGATTCCTTGCCGGGATGACGTATAAGATGTTTGCAGAGGAACTGGATATCCATGAATCCACGGTATGCCGCATTGTCTCCAACAAATATGTGTCCTGTCCCCAGGGGATACTGCCCCTTAAGTATTTCTTCAGCAAGGGCGTGGACGTGGTGGATGGTCAGGGCCGCGTCACAGGCACCATGGGGAAATCCAGTGTCAAGGAGCTGATTGCATTCCTTATTGAAAAGGAACCTGGAGACAGGCCCTACAGTGACGGGAGGCTGGCAGATATGCTGAAAAAGGAATATGGCCTGCGGATTTCGCGGAGGACTGTCTCCAATTACCGGGAGGAGGCCGGGATCCGCAGCGTGTATGAGCGGAAGGCGCAGGAGGCGTATGGGCGGGAAACCTGATGTTTGGTTTTCACGCTTTTTAAATGGGCTGTCCGCAGCTATATGGCGGTATAAGCCGTATACGGTATCCTTGACAAGATACCGGCAGCATGAGAAAATGGAGGAATGTGAAAAAACAGATCCTAGGACAGACTTCCATGTATGACAGGCATCCATGGGAAGAGGGCAGGGGAAAGGATATCAGTATGAAGGTAAATATTTATGTTGCAAGCGCGTTCAGTAAGGATGATATGGGCGGAAACCGTGCAGGCGTGGTGCTTGGGGAAACAAAATTAAACAAGGCGGAAAAAACCGCAATCGCATATCAGTTGGGGTATTCGGAAACAGCCTTTGTATTGAAGTCAGGGAAGGCTGATTTTAAGCTGGAATATTTTACGCCCACAGGGGAAGTCCCTTTATGCGGCCATGCAACCGTGGGCACGTTTGCTGTGCTGAGGCATTTACATAGGTTGGATAAGCCGTGCCATACAATCGAGACAAAATCCGGCATCCTGCGGGTCACTGACAGCGGGGACGGCCTGATCCTCATGGAGCAGAATGCCCCGCGTTTTTATGAAACCCTTAATAAGGATGATTTGCAAAGATGCTTTCCTACAGACATCCTTGCCCATGACATGCCCATTCAGATTGTCTCTACCGGATTAAAGGATATACTGGTCCCTGTAAGCAGCCCGGAGGCCCTGGAACGGATGATTCCTGATTTTGCAGCGGTTTCCAGGCTGAGCCGGGAAAAGGACTGCGTGGGTGTCCATGCGTTTTCGCTTGTGAGGGAGGCGGGGGAAGGGGGATTAACCGCGGTATGCAGGAATTTTGCCCCCCTTTATGGAATAAAGGAGGAATCGGCAACCGGTACATCCAACTGCGCCCTGGCCTGTTACCTGTACCGGTACGGTTTGAAGCAGCCGGGCTATGTGTTTGAGCAAGGGCGCAATTTAAACAGCATATCCAGGATATATGTCCGTGTGGAAGGTGGGGATGATGCTGTTTCAGGAGTCAGTGTGGGCGGATACGGATATGTGGAAGGCAGCAAGACGGCTGCTGTTTAGGGACAGACAGGGAATCCCCGGGAAAGCATGGTTAATGCTTGCATGGATTCATTGGATAGGATATAATGAAACCACAAAAAGCAGGGAAAAAGGAATTATCATAGAGTGAAAGGGGAAGGCCCATGATTACGGTTTTTAATAGGAAAGAACTTCTTGTCACATATTCCATGGAACTTCAGTCCAAGGCCAGGAATGTCCTTAATACGTACGGGATTGACTATATTGTGGATACAGGCGGCACTGCGGCGCGCAGCATTGGATCGGGGCCGATCGGGGTGGACCGGTTTGGAACCAATCCCGCCTGTTCCTGTGAATATAAGATATATGTGAACAGGAAGGATTATGAGAAGGCCCAGGCTGCATTGGCCGGTAAATTGAAATAGGGCCTTTCAGATTCCTTCCAGGAAGCGGCGCTTATATTTCATCTCCGCATAATCCGTTATTTTCTTCATGTACACCGCATCATACATCCCTCCAATCACGCCCGCAATGGGGATTCCCTGGAGAAACTTCATATATAAGAGTTCATGGGAGAGTGCTTCTGCTGTCAGACGTATCTCTTCCTTTTTATTGAGTCCGGCAAAGGCCTGGTCAGGGGAAAGGGATACGGATTCTGTAATCATCCGGTTCAGCCCTTCATCAGCCATGACCCGTTCTTGCCCTGATAAAAAGGGGATACGGATCAATCTTAGGATAAAACACTGCTCACCGGCTGTATCATAGGTGAAACCATAGCTCAGGGCAAGCTCGTAGATTGCTTTCAGGATCATTCCCGTAAACAGGGGGATATCGGGCAGCCCGATGCCAAGGACACCCAGTCCCATACCGCTGGCGCCGGATACCAGGAGGTTGAAGGCTTTGCTGTTTCCTGCATGTTTGGAAAATGCCTTCAGGTTCTTCCTGTTTTCCTTCAGACCCACGGCGTAGGCATTGACCTTGTAAGCCAGCTCACGGTTCTCTTTATGGCATGTTTTTTCGATGGTACCGGTTCCCTTTTCAAACACCAGTTCAAATGCCTTAAAGAATGCCAGGTCAAGGGCAGAGGACAGTTTGTCGGGGACGAACCGTTCCAGCTGCCGGTTTATGAAAGGCTGCCTATTTTTTCCGGTGTTTTGGAGGAAGCAGTCCTCCTGCTTCTTTAGCGCAGCCCACTCTGCTTCCCTGGCTGATTTCCTTCGGAATACCATGATTTCACCTCCGTCTTTCTGATTAAGCCAAAACATTCCTGCTGATAGATATGATACCATAAAACCTTAATAATGGGAAACCGTTGGAATGATCCGTACACAGAAAATCCCTCATGCGGTTAATCTCCTATCGTCCTGATGGTACATAATGCTTGACAGACATATAAAAAGCTACTATAATTGTTGATTGTTGCAACTGTTGTATAATGCAATGAATGTGACCACGGACAGGGAGGACGTATGAACCAGTATATAGGAATATACCGCCGCTGCGAGCTGCTGTATATACGGAGTGAGTTTGAAAAATATGCACTTCAGCCTCTGGAAGGGAAAATCCTTTATTTTCTGCGCAAGGGATGTTGTACCCAGGAGGATGTATGTATTTATTTTAACATGGACAAGGGCAGGATTGCCAGGAACCTGTCGGAACTGGAGGAGAAGGGGCTGGTCTGCCGGGTTGTGAATGAAAGCAACAAACGGCAGAAGCTGGTAAGCCTGACCTCCCAAGGCAGGCAGGTCCTGTCCGGCATTGACAGGATTTTTGAAGAATGGGATGCTGTCTGCTTTTCCGGCTTTACGGAGCAGGAGCGTTGCCTGTACCAGGATTTTGTAAAGCGCATTGCTGAGAACGCCATGGAATACAGGCATAGCCAAATCAATCAGAAGGAAGGATGTACATATGATAAATAACCTGACAGAGGGGAAACCTTTAAAGCTTCTGTTTTTCTTTGCAGTTCCCATGGTGGTGGGAAATCTGTTCCAACAGCTTTACAACATGGTGGATTCCATGGTGGTGGGCCGGTTTGTGGGCGAGGATGCCCTGGCCGCGGTGGGCTCGTCCTTTCCCGTGGTTTTTCTTTCCGTGGCAGTGGCGGCCGGACTCTCCATGGGATGTACCGTTGTCATCTCCCAGTTCTTCGGGGCCGGGAAAATCAGGGAAATGAAGGTAACGGTGTCAACCGCCCTGATATCCCTGGGCGTGATTGGACTTATCATCATGGGGATTGGGGAACTGACTTCCTTTCCCCTGCTTAAGCTTTTGGGGACGGACCCGGATATCATGACAGATTCACTGGCATATCTGAGGATTTATTTTGGCGGGGCAGTGTTCCTTTTCCTGTATAATTCCCTGAACGGTATCTATAACGCCCTGGGAGACAGCCAGACCCCGTTAAAATTCCTGATGGTGTCGGCCCTGACCAACATTGTCCTGGACCTGCTGTTTGTCATTAAGTTCCATATGGGAGTGGCCGGAGTGGCCTGGGCAACCCTGATTGCCCAGGGACTGTGTGCATTTATCTCATTTTTCGTGCTGGTCCGCCGGCTTAGGAGGATGGAAGATGGACCAGGCGTCCGGGAAAAGGAATTTTCCTATTTTGACTTGGACGCGGCAAGAAGGATTGCAAAGGTAGGGGTGCCGTCCATGCTTCAGCAGTCCATTGTGTCTGTCAGCATGATGATGATGCAGGGCCTGGTGAATTCATACGGAAAAGTATTTGTGGCAGGATACACGGCAGCCACCAAGATTGATACACTGGCCATGCTTCCCAATATGAACTTCTCCAATGCAATGTCCAGCTATACGGCCCAGAACATTGGGGCAGGTAAGGTGGACCGGGTAAAACAGGGATACCGGTCCTGCATGTTCATGGTGTTCATTTTTTCTGTCATCATTACCCTGCTCATCTACTTGTTCGGTCCCCAGCTTCTGGGATTGTTCCTGGAACAGGGGTCTGAAGGCAGCGCCATGAGTTACGGCCTTAAATATATGAAGACCGTGTCAGTGTTCTATCTGCTGATGGGCGCCCTGTTTGTGGGCAACGGCCTGCTGCGCGGCGCCGGGGACATGGGTGCGTTCATGCTCAGTTCCATCGTCAACCTGTTTTCACGCGTGGCAATCGCCTATCTGCTTGCACACTACATAGGCGCCAGCGCCATCTGGTGGTCCATTCCTACGGGATGGGCAATTGGATTCATATTCTCCCATATGAGGGTGAAAAGCGGGAAATGGATGTCCAAACGCCTGGTGGATTAACCGGCGGATTGGCGGGCTGCCTGAAACGGGCAGCGGATACAGGCTGATATTTCCGTATTAGGACTGGCTTCTGCCGCATATAATTCAATAAATACAGGCTCAGGAGCATGCTTTGGATATATATGTGGTAAAACAGGGAGACAGTGTGGATTCCATTGCAAAATCATACAATATTTCAGCAGAAACAATATTATGGGACAATCAGATAGAATACCCATACCGCCTGGCCGTTGGCCAGGCTCTTTATATTTCTGACGGCAATACGGTGGAGGGAAGGAAACTGCTCTATACCAGCGGATATGCGTACCCGTTCATCAATGAGGAGGTGCTGGAGGAAACCCTGCCCTACCTGGATGGGCTGAAGGTGTTTTCCTATGGCTTTACCCTGGAAGGGGAATTGGTCCCGCCCATGAGCGATGATGCGTGGATGATTGAGCGGGCGCAGCAATGGGGGACGCGTCCCATCCTGACGCTGACCCCCCTGGGGGAAGACGGGCATTTTAATAATAATCTGGTATCGGCCCTGGTGCGCAGCCATGAACTGCAGCAGCGGATCATATGGGAGCTGGGCAGGACCATGCAGGATAAGGGGTTTGGCGGCCTGGACATTGATTTTGAATACGTGCTGGCAGATGACAGGTTGGGATTTGCCGCATTTGTGGGCCTGGCCACCAGGGTCATGAACCTGTTCGGGTATCCGGTTACCGTGGCCCTGGCACCCAAGACCTCGGCTGAACAGAGGGGGCTTTTGTATGAAGGGATTGATTACGCCCTTTTGGGCGAGGCGGCCAACCGTGCCATGCTGATGACCTATGAATGGGGATACAGCCAGGGCCCGCCCATGGCCGTGGCCCCCATCAACATGGTGAGGCGGGTGGTGGACTATGCGGTCACCGCCATTCCAAGGGAGAAACTGAGTCTGGGCATACCTAATTACGGATATGACTGGGCCCTTCCCTATGAGCGGGGCGTGACCAGGGCCAAAACCATTAACAACCACCAGGCGGTGCAGCTTGCCATTGATTTCGGGGTGGATATACGGTTTGATGAGACTGCCATGTCCCCTTACTTCCGGTATTGGCAGTACGGGGTCCAGCATGAGGTGTGGTTTGAGGATGTGAGGAGCATTAAGGCCAAGTTTGACCTTATCAAGGAATATGAATTGTCAGGGGCCGGGTACTGGCAGCTGATGAGCCTTTTCAGGGCCAACTGGCTGATGCTGAACGAGATGTTTTACATTGAGAGGGAGTGGCCGGTGATGGAACGGCTGGATGGGACAAATGGGACATAAGGATATGCTGGCTGGACTATGAGCAGGCATCCAGGATTGAGGTCAAAGGTCTGGCTGATTTTGTGACCCAGGTGGTGGCGTGCAATGGCCTGGTTGGGGAGGAACTGCCTGCAATCCTGGGGAATGAGTTTTCTAACACACCCCAGGCCTATTTCCAGGGCATGTCTTTCTGATATTCAAAATAAACCTTCAGGAGCTGGCTGCGCTTGGTCACATTTACCTTCTGGAAAATGTTATGCACATGGGTCTTGACCGTTCCGATGGAGATAAACAGTGCATCGCTGATTTCCTGGTTGTTTTTATCCGTGAGAAGAATCCTCAGGATATCCTGTTCCCGTGAGGTGAGCTGGTAGTGGCTGGCAAAATGAAGGAATACGGTGTTGCTGTCCGGCCCATACGGCTGTTTTTTCTCCGTACTGTCTGTCGGGGCCTGCGTTTTGCCGGCCGAAAGCGCGGACGCCCCTGCATCCGCCATTGCCGTCATCCCTGCATCCGTCATCACCGTCATCCCGTCATCCGGTGCGGGAAGAGCGTTTCCCGTCATGTCAGGGGCCTGGATTTCTATCAGCGGGCCCTGCAGCTGCCGGGTCAGGTATACCAGGGCATACGCTGAATACAGGATGCTCATCATGTCCTCGGAGAAGCTGCGGTTATTGATTTTGACCATGATATCCGAGTAGACGTCAAAGGAAAAGATGACGATGGTGTCTTCTGCCAATATCAAAAGGGAAAAAACAGCGGTAATCCACAGCAGGCTTTTATAGGAATGCATTTCCCTGTCCAGTTCCCCAGGATGTTTTTTCAGGTACAGCAGTCCGGAAACGCTCAGATACAAGGTAAAGAGCTGGGCTGGAAGATAATAGAGCCAGACCTTGAACGCGCCGTATCCCGCGGTGGGGATGAACAGGAGGCTGAGGCCTAAGAGCACCAGGGCGGCCGTATCCCGGTTTTTCCGGCGCCGGGGAAGCACCTGATGCTGGATGGAAACCAGGCAGAAGGAGGTTACCAGGAATATAAGCGTCTTAAAGGCAGGCGCGCTCATGAACTGCAGGTCGTAGCGGACAGAGAACCCGTCTAAGAATTCGGTCATGTAGATAATGATATTGTCTAATATATAAAAAAGGAAGAGAACGGCGGTTGCGGCAGTCAACTGCCTTTTTTTGTGCCTGTAATTAATGATGCAGAAGGTAAGAACCATTGTATAAAGAACGATAAGGAAAATGTTGTAAATGAAAATCAGTATATCCATGAAATCCTCCTCTGACATGCTGCTGTATGCGGCACCTAAAATATATCAAAAAACAGAAGATTTAGCAAATTGTTTCTTTGGATAAATCTGAAAAAAATTATGCAATATGCACAAGGAGTTTAGGAAAGTTTAGTTGGTTTATGATGAAAGTATGAATAAAATCATCCTTTTTCATGAGACGGCGGGAGGGGTCATATATCTGCGAATCCATCCCGGGGATGATTTTAAACCCTGCCCCGGGGCGCTATGATGATGTCACAAGGCGCCGGACACACAAGAAGCCTCAGGAGATACCGTATCCATGATGCATGGCAGGCTCCGCATCCGGACGTACGAAAAAACAAAAACATATTACAGGAGGAAATGAACATGTCAGTAAAGGATTTCATCGACACAAACGAATTTACCAAGGAGGAACTGATGGACATCATTCATCTTTCATTAAAGATTAAGCGATGCATCAAGGCCGGTTACTACCCGCAATTATTAAAGAATAAATCCCTGGGTATGATTTTCCAGCAGTCCTCCACCAGGACAAGGGTTTCCTTTGAGACTGCCATGGAGCAGTTAGGGGGACATGCACAGTACCTGGCTCCGGGACAGATCCAGTTAGGAGGACATGAGACAATCGAAGATACAAGCGCGGTCCTGTCCCGTCTGGTAGACATCCTTATGGCACGTGTGGACCGCCACAAGAGTGTGGCCGACCTGGCTAAGAACGCAACAATCCCGGTTATCAACGGCATGTCTGACTATAACCATCCAACCCAGGAAATGGGCGACCTGTGCACCATGATTGAGCATTTGCCGGCAGGTAAGAAATTAGAAGACTGCAAGGTTGTATTCGTAGGGGACGCCACCCAGGTATGTGCTTCCTTAATGTTCATCACCACCAAGATGGGAATGAATTTTGTACACTTTGGGCCGCAAGGCTACCAGTTAAATGAAAACCACAGGGCAATCGCAGAGGCAAACTGCAGGATAAGCGGAGGCACCTTCCTGGTTACGGATGATGAAGATGAGGCCCTTAAGGACGCGGATTTCGTTTACACAGACGTATGGTACGGACTGTATGACGCAGAGCTTTCCGAGGAGGAGAGGATGGCTATCTTCTATCCGAAATACCAGGTAACCCCTGCCATGATGGCCAAGGCCGCGCCCCATGTGAAATTCATGCACTGTCTGCCTGCCTCCAGAGGGGAAGAGGTTGTGGATGAAGTGATTGACGCAGGTTATTCCATTGTGTTTGACGAGGCAGAGAACCGCCTGACCGCCATGCGGGGACTGCTTGTATATTTCCTGGGACAGGCTGAGAAAAAAGCGGACGAAGAGGAAAAAGCAAATGCAAAGGCGGACCTGGAAGTATTCTTAAAAAGAACGCTGTAATTCAGCATAAAAGGGGGAAAAACACATGGCTGAAACACATGGAAAGAAAAAATTCAAATTAACAGATGCAATCCTGTCCGTTATCTGCGTTGTATTTGTGGCAGAAGCAGCGGCGCCGGTGGCTGCAATCGGAAACTCCCAATATTTCTGGTGGATTTTCCTCATGCTTACCTTTCTGCTGCCCTATGGGCTGATTGCCTCGGAACTGGGCACCACCTACGACGGGGAAGGCGGGCTGTATGACTGGGTGAGAAAGGCCTTTGGCTCCAAATGGGGAACCCGGGTTTCCTGGTATTACTGGATTAATTTCCCACTGTGGATGGCATCCCTGGCAGTGATGTGCCCTGAAATGCTCAGCATTGTCATCGGGCGTCCCATTGGGGTCATTCCCTCATTAATCATTGAACTGGCATTTATCTGGGTGATTGTGGCTATCAGTTTTTTCCCTGTGTGCGACAGTGTGTGGATCCTCAACGGCGCTGCCCTGATTAAGGTGCTGCTGGCTGTAATTGTAGGCGGACTTGGCATATACGGCGCAGTGACCCATGGGGTGGCTAACGAGTACACGGCTGCTTCACTGATGCCCAGCTTTGATACAAAGAGCCTGTCCTTCATATCTGTCATCCTGTTTAATTTCCTGGGGTTTGAGGTGGTGTGCACCTTTGCGGACGATATGGAGGATCCCAAAAAACAGATTCCCCAGGCCATTGTTTCAGGCGGTCTTGTGATTGCGGCAATCTACATATTCTCTGCCTTTGGAATCGGCGTGGCAATCCCCACCGCTGAGGTCAGCACCAGCAGCGGGCTCATTGACAGCCTTCAGCTGCTGACCGGTCAGACAGGCGGCCTGTTCATTTCCATCATGGCAATCATGTTTGTGCTCACGCTGTTCGGCAATATGATTTCCTGGTCCCTGGGCGTGAACAATGTGGCCGGTTATGCGGCTGAACAGGGGGATATGCCAAAGGTATTTGCCAGAAAGAGCGTGAAGAACGGCATGCCGGTGGGCGCTGCCATGATGAACGGTATCGTGGCCAGCGTGGTTGTGGTCATTGCTCCCATCCTTCCGAACCAGGACCTGTTCTGGAGCTTCTTTGCACTGAACCTTGTGATGTTCCTGCTGGCATACCTGCCCGTATTCCCGGCGTTCCTGAAGCTGCGCTCCATTGACCCGGAAACAGAACGTCCCTTTAAGGTGGGAGGAGGCAGGGCGTTCTTAAAGGTCCTGGCAGCCCTCCCCATGATCATGATAGTCATTTCCCTGGTATTCATTGCAGTGCCCATGAGCTTTGATGCCCAGACATTAAATGAAGTGCTGCCCATTACCATTGGCTCTGTTGTATTCATCGGCGTGGGGGAATTGCTGGCAGCTAAAAAAGGAAAGGCGCCTTTAGTCAGGACAGAGGCGGCCGTGGAGAAAGAAAAAATAATAGTATGACGAGAGGAAGGTATTTTATATGAAAACACATACAACTACACCAAAACAGGACGGTTTCAGGATGCCGGGAGAATTTGAGCCCCATGACGGGTGCTGGATTATCTGGCCCGAACGTCCGGATAACTGGAGACTGGGCGCCAAACCGGCCCAGAAGGTTTTTGTGGAAGTGGCAAAGGCCATCAGCCAGTTTGAACCAGTGACCGTGTGCGTAAGCAATGCCCAGTATGACAACGCCAGGTCCCAGCTTCCTGAGGAGGTGCGTGTGGTGGAAATGTCCACCGATGACTCCTGGATCCGTGACTGCGGCCCTACTTTTGTGACCAATGGATCTGAAGTCAGGGGCGTGGACTGGTCCTTTAACGCATGGGGCGGACTGGTGGACGGACTGTATTTCCCATGGGATAAGGATGACCATGTGGCCAGGAAGGTCTGCGACATTGAGCGCAAGGACAGATACCGTCTGGATGACTTTGTCCTGGAAGGCGGCTCCATCCATGTGGACGGGGAGGGCACGCTGATTGTCACGCAGGAGTGTCTTTTAAGCGAAGGAAGGAACTCCCATCTCACAAAGGAAGAGATTGAGGGGGTGCTGAAGGAGTACCTGAACCTGGAGAAAATCATCTGGATCCCGCTTGGCATTTACAATGATGAGACCAACGGGCATGTGGATAATATCATCCATTATATTGCCCCGGGAGAGGTAATCCTTGCATGGACCGACGACAAGGATGACCCACAGTATGATATCTGCCAGAAGGCATACGCCGTGCTGAGCACCGAGACAGACGCCAAGGGGCGCAGGCTTAAAATCCACAAGCTGATGCTTCCCAAGAACATCCTTATCACAAAAGAGGAAAGCGAGGGCGTGGACGCTGTGGACGGGACGCTTCCGCGCATGGAGGGCGACAGGCTGGCTGCTTCCTATGCAAACTTCTATATTGCAAACGGCGGAGTGGTATTCCCCATGTTCCATGATGAGAATGATGAGCAGGCCAGGAAGACATTGGAAGCATGTTTCCCGGACCGCAGGGTGGTAGGGCTTTACGCCAGGGAAATCCTGTTGGGCGGCGGCAACATCCACTGTATTACACAGCAGCAGCCAAAGGCATGAGCGGTTACGCACAGAGGATAGGGATACCGGGCCGGACCTAAGGGCGGCAAGGATAACGGACAGAAAAGGGAGAGGGTATATTATGTCAAGAATCGTAATAGCCCTGGGCGGCAATGCCCTGGGCAATACGCCGAAGGAGCAGCAGGAGCGCATTGACAATGCGGCTCCGGCCCTTATCGGCCTTATAAAACAAGGGCATGAAATCATCATCAGCCATGGAAACGGCCCCCAGGTGGGGATCATACGCCAGGCGTTTGACACTGCAAGCGCGGTGGATGGAAAGGTTCCGGCCTTTGACCTGCCGGAGTGCACGGCCATGAGCCAGGGATACATCGGGTTCCATCTGCAGAAGGGGATTAAGAAGGAGCTGCGCCGGGAGGGCATGCCCTGGCATGTGGCAACCGTGGTGACGCAGATCGTGGTTGATAAGGAGGACCCTGCCTTCTTAAATCCCACCAAACCCATTGGCAGTTTTTACCCGGAGGACGAGGCACTTAAGATGATGGCGGAAAATCCGGGCCTGTGTATGAAGGAAGACGCGGGCAGGGGCTACCGGCAGATGGTGGCTTCCCCCAAACCCATGGATATCGCGGAAAAGGATTCCATTTTGAACCTTCTGGACCATGAGTTCATTGTCATTGCCTGCGGCGGAGGCGGGATTCCGGTGGTGCTGGATGAGAATGGGGATTATGAAAGCGTGCCGGCTGTCATTGACAAGGATTTTGCCTCGGCCAGGCTGGCGGAACTGGTGGATGCGGACTATCTCTTCATCCTTACGGCCGTGGACCGCGTGGCTGTCAATTACGGAAAACCTGACCAGCGGGAGCTTAGGGAGATTACGGTGCAGGAAGCGGAACGCTTATGCAGCCAGGGCCACTTTGCGCCGGGCAGCATGCTTCCCAAGGTAGAGGCGGCCATGGAATTTGCCCGCGGCAAAAAGGGCAGGAAATCGGTAATCGCATCCCTGGAAAAGGCTCCGTTAGCCATGATTGGGGAGAGCGGGACCAGGATTGTCCTTGGATGATTAGGCGGATATTGATACGCACAGGTCGATGAACAGCTGCATCAGGGGGCTGAGCCATTTGTTTTTATGATGGGCGCAAACCGCTGTGATGGTCTTATCACCAATATCAGTATGTATTGCTTCTAATTCCCCGGTTCCCAGTTCCTCCTCTACGGTGAATGTTGGCAGATACGAAATACCCACATTGTTTTTTACAAGATTTTTAATGGTTGGAATACTCCACAGCTCAATGGTATGGTCAAGGATAATGTTTTTTTCCCGGAGATACTGCTCGAAAATCTGCCGGAAGATACAGTTTTGTTCATTGATGATAAATGGAACAGGAATCACCCTGCCCGGTGTTACAAAATCCGGGCAGAGTTTTTTTGTTTCCGGAGAGGCCGCCAGTACCATGGGATGGCTGCCCATGGCATGGACCGTAAGGTTGGATCCGAAACCGCCCACATCTTCGTAAAAAATGCCCAGGTCCAATGTACCGTCCAAAAGTTCATTGCGGATTTCATAGCAATTCATAGACTTTAGGAATAGACGGGCTTTGGGCGCCTTGCGGTGAAATTCCTTCAGGATGACGGGCAGGCGGTAACACAGCAGGGATTCGCCGATTCCCATGTGTAAGGCGCCCTGGCACTCAGACAGATTGTCATGGAAGAAATGCAGCTTGCCCATGGACTGTAAAATTTCGTCCACATAGGGCACCAACTGTTCCCCGGCTTTTGTCAGGACCATTGTCCGCCCGATTTTTTCAAAAAGACGGACGGACAATTCCTGTTCCAGCTGGCCCATCTGGAATGTAATGGTGGACTGTGTATAGTTCAGCTTTTTAGCAGCCTTGCTAAAACCTCCTTCATCAACAATCGTCCGAAAGGTCTGTAAGTATTTTAATTCCATGGGATTCCCCCTTCCTTATGCTCTTGATATTTCAACATAATTGAAGTATTATTTAAAATATTTTGATTTTACAAAACTATCTATTGGGAGTATTATAAACAAAAACAGAATGTATTGCAACTCCTAAAAAAGAAGGGCGGATTAAAATGAACACACTTGAACTTGCAGACATGGAACATGTGGAAGAATATTACGAAATCATCAAGATGGGCCGGGAATTCCAACAGGAACAGGGGTTTACGCAGTGGACAGAGGCGTATCCAGATCTGAATACGATCCGGGATGACATCCGCAATCAAAAGGGTTACGCCCTGAAGGCGGACGGCAAGATTGCCGGTTATATGTGCATTGACTTTGGCGGTGAGCCTGCTTACAAAGAGATTGAGGGGAAATGGAGGCTGGACGGCCCCTATGCTGTCGTCCACCGGCTGGCTATCCATACGCGGTTCAGGGGGATGGGGCTGGCGGATTCTGCTTTCCGGCTGATTGAAGGGATCTGCAGGCAGAATATGGTTTCCATCATCCGCGCGGACACGGATTTCCCCAACACACGCATGCAGCACATATTGATGAAAAACGGATATGTTAACTGCGGGACAGTTACTTTTAAAGGCGGCCCGAAGCTTGCATATGATAAGATCCTGAAAATCGAGGAGGGGCCATGTAAGGAAATCTGCTTGCCATGAACCACTAACTTATAGTATAATTTACAAAAATTAAATCCAATACAAAGGAGTGTTCTTACATGACAATCAGAGTTGGAATTTTAGGATATGGTAATCTGGGCAGGGGTGTGGAGTGTGCGGTTAAACACAATCCGGACATGGAGCTGGCAGCTGTTTTTACAAGAAGGGATCCTGGCAGCCTGACCATCCTGACAGAGGGGGCAAAGGTTTTATCTGCCGGGGACGCGCCTTCCATGAAGGATGATATCGATGTGATGATCCTCTGCGGAGGCAGCGCCACGGATCTTCCAAAACAGACGCCGGACATGGCAAGGTATTTTAACGTCATTGACAGCTTTGACACCCATGCCAACATCCCGCAGCACTTTGACGCGGTTGACAAGGCCGCAAAGGAGGGCGGACATGTAGGAATCATTTCCGTGGGCTGGGATCCGGGCATGTTCTCCCTGAACCGCCTGTATGGGGCCGCCATCCTGCCCGGGGGGAAGGATTATACCTTCTGGGGCAAGGGCGTGAGCCAGGGGCATTCAGATGCCATCCGCCGGATTCAAGGGGTAAAGGACGCCAGGCAGTACACCATACCGGTGGAGGACGCCCTGAAAGCCGTGAGAAGCGGCGCAGGGCCGGACCTTACCACCAGGCAGAAACATACCAGGGAATGCTTTGTGGTAGCGGAAGACGGCGCCGATAAAAAGGCCATTGAAGAAGCAATCGTGACCATGCCTAATTATTTTGCGGACTATGACACGACCGTCCATTTCATATCAGAGGATGAACTGATGCGCGACCATGCCGGAATCCCCCATGGAGGATTTGTCATCCGCACAGGAAGGACGGGCTGGGAGGATGAAAACAGCCATGTGGTTGAGTACAGCTTAAAGCTGGACTCCAATCCGGAGTTCACAGCATCCGTCATAACCGCATATGCCAGGGCGGCATACAGGCTGAGTTGTGAAGGGCAGACGGGCTGCAGGACCGTATTAGACATTGCGCCGGCATATCTTAGCGCCCAGGATGGGGCTGAGCTTAGGAAACACCTTCTGTAAGTGCGGGCAGGCCAGCATCATGCACCAATCCTTCCCAATCCTCATACCATAATACAAACGGATATGGGGATTGGTCAAAATCCATTCCTGCGATCCGTATCTATTGCACTGCATATATTGCTACAGTACAATCTGATCAGGCCTTAAAGTGGATGGAACATCCATGGAGGAGCCGGGCCGCACCCAGGGTGTGTTTGAAAACCGTTTTCCGTCAGATGGCGGGAATGAATCTTCCAACAGACCCTGGCGGCAGCAGGTAGGAAACACCTGCGGGACAGTCGTTTACTCGTATTGTCCTGCAGGTGTTTTTTTATTATCCGGGCCGTGTACTGGTTTATGGGAGGGAAAGATATGACAGGAACTGACTTCACAGGGGAGCACCTTATAGGGGAAAGCCGTACAGGGGAAAGCCATATGGGGGAAAGCCGTACAGGGGAAAGCCATATGGGGGAAAGCCATATGGGGGAAAGCCGTACAAGGAAATTCCATACAGGAAAGCGCCGCAGAATAAAGCATCATACAGTAAAATATGATTCAAAAAAGTATCATGAATCAGAACGCCATCCAGCAAACAACCATCCGGCAGACAGCCGTACGGCCGGACATAAAGATACCGCCATGCACGTCTCAAAGGTCAGCATTGCGGTGAACGTGGTCCTGACGTGCGGGAAACTGGCTGCCGGTATCCTGGGCCGCTCCCATGCCATGATATCTGATGCGGTCCATTCCGCATCGGATGTATTCAGCACCCTGATCGTGATGGCGGGCGTATCCATGTCTGCAAGACAGTCAGACAAGGAACATCCGTACGGGCATGAACGGCTGGAGTGTGTGGCGGCGCTGTTCCTTGCCGTCATCCTGTGTGCCACAGGGCTGGGAATCGGCTTTGGCGCGGTAAGGGAAGTGGTATCAGGGGAAGTAAAGGACGCGGCCATACCAGGGCTTATGGCCCTGGCGGCAGCCATTGTCTCCATTGTGGTGAAGGAGTGGATGTACCGTTATACCATAAAAGCCGCTGATTCCATACATTCCAGTGCCTTAAAGGCTGATGCCTGGCATCACCGCTCCGATGCCCTTTCCTCGGTGGGGGCGTTTGTGGGCATATGCGGGGCGCGGATGGGATTTGCCTTCATGGACCCTGCGGCCAGCATTGTAATCTGTATATTCATCTGCAAGGCTTCCCTGGATGTGCTGCGGGACGCCCTGGACAAAATGGTGGATAAGGCCTGTGATGAGGAGACTGCGCAGGCTATAAGAAGGACCGCGCTCGCACCCCCGGGGGTGGTGCGGATTGACGGCTTAAAGACACGGCTGTTCGGTCCAAGGATGTATGTGGATATTGAAATCGCGGTGGATGGGCGCCTGAACCTGCAGCAGGCCCATACCATTTCAAGGGAAGTACACGATATGGTGGAGGAACAGTTCCCCCAGGTAAAACACTGCGCTGTCCAGATTAATCCCCTTAACAGGGAGGGATAAGGATATCCTGGGAAAAGGGACGGATTGTGTTTGACGAACAGGCTGGGATTATCTATACTGAAAGCATGTCCGAAGGACGCTATAAACGGATAAAAAAGTATGACACGGGAGAATATAAGATACGATGACAGAATGGAAAAAAACAATATGCCCTTATGACTGCCCCACCTCCTGCGGCCTGCTGGTGAAAACAGACGGAACCCGGATATTGGAGGTTAAAGGGGACCCGGACCATCCTGCAGCCCATGGACTGATCTGCAGGAAAATGCACGGTTATGCGGATTCCATCCATTCACCCAACCGGATCCTCACCCCCATGAGGCGGGCTGGAAAAAAGGGGGAGGGCAGGTTTGTGCCTGTTTCCTGGGACGAAGCCATATCAGAGATAACCGGAAGATGGAAGGAAATCCTCAGCCGGGACGGAGGGGACGCCATCCTTCCGTTTTACTACTCAGGGGTCATGAGCGTGATCCAGCGCAAGTGCGGGGATGCCTTTTTTAACAAAATGGGGGCTTGTTCACTGGTCAGGACATTGTGTTCCTCGGCCAAAGGCGCCGGATATGAGGCTGTCATGGGACGCACCGGATGCCTGGATCCCCGGGAGCTGGAACACAGCAGTTTCCTTTTGGTCTGGGGCAGCAATATGAAAGCTACCAGGATTCAGTCCATGCCGGTTCTGGCCGGTATGAGGAAGGCTGGAAAACGTGTGGTGTTAATAGAATCATGCGCAGAGGATATGGCGCCGTACTGCGATGGGACCGTGCTCATACGGCCTGGTACGGACGGCGCCCTTGCGCTGGCCATGATGCATGTGCTTGTAAGGGAAGGGCTGGCTGCCGAAGACTACCTTTGTGAACGGGCATGGGGCTATGCTGCGTTCAGGGAGACACTGCCCCTGTATACGCCTGAGTGGGCAGAGGGGATAACCGGGGTCCCGGCAGACGTGACAGAGGCCCTGGCCATGGAATATGGCCGCGCATCCCGGCCAGCCATCATGCTAGGAAGCGGTCCCTCCCGTTATGGGAACGGCGGTATGACCGTGCGGCTGATTACCATACTCTCTGCCTTAACCGGGGCATGGGGCAGGCCCGGAGGCGGACTGTGCGGGTGCAATCCCGGTATTGGTCCCTGCGTGGACGATACCATTGTGACACGGCCTGATTTCAGGACCGGGCAGGGCAGGAAGGTAAACATCAACCAGCTGGCCAAAGCCCTGAACGGGGCCCATGGACAGGCTCCCATTAGAAGCCTTTATGTATATGGAAGTAATCCGGTGGGTTCGGTGAGCAGCCAGGCAGAAACAGTGAAGGGGCTTATGGGACAGGATCTGTTCACGGTTGTCCATGAGCGGTTCATGACCGACACGGCCAGGTATGCGGATATCCTGCTGCCGGCCACATTTTCCGTGGAACAGTCAGACTGTTATCTGGCTTATGGCTACTGCACCTTCGGTACTGCTTACAAGGTCCTGGAGCCGGCAGGACTCTGTAAGAGCAACTGGGATACGTTCCGCCTCCTGGCCGGGGCAATGGGATATGAGGAGGCGTATTTTAAGAACACTGAGGAGGACATGGTGAAGGAACTTCTGGCCCATCCAGGACCAGGGCTTGCGGCAGCATCCGCCGCGGACTGGAAACTTCTGGAAAGCGGCGGCGTCATTTCCACGCCCTTTGCGGACCACATGGACTTTAAGACAGAAACCGGGAAAATCATGATTGTGAACCCGGACCAGCCAGAGCCCATGCCGCGGTTTACATCTGCCCATGGCGGGGAATATCCCTTGCGTCTCATTGCCGTACCCAGTGGATACACCCTGAACTCCATTTTCCTGGAACGGGAGGACCTGACCGGGAAACGGGGGCCCATGGAACTTATGCTTCACCCCATGGATGCGGCTTTACGCAATATCAGGGATGGGGATAAGGTGACGGCCTGCAACGACCTGGCCCAGGTGGAATTTACGGCCAGGCTTTCAGGGCGGATGGCGCGGGGGGCAGTGGCAGTTTCCGGTGTGTACGGCATGTCCGCGTCTGGATCAGGCCTGCTGGTCAATGCCCTTCACCACCAGCGCCTGTCTGATATAGGGGAGGCGACCACGCTCAATGACAATACCGTTGAGGTGCGGCCTGCATTTTATCCGTAAATGTATAAAATACCATTTTCAGGTGCATACTGTTATTGGGTATAAGCCAAATGTCCACAATAAGGAGGTTAACATCTATGGGAAATAAGGCTTTAGATTGTACAGCCCTGACAGTAAGCCTGATTGGGGCGATTAACTGGGGACTGGTTGGATTTTTTAACTTTAACCTGGTATCATGGATTTTCGGAAATGCTTCCTGGATTACCAGGGTCATTTATGCGCTGGTCGGGCTGTGCGGCCTGTATCTGATTACATTCTATTCACGTACAGGACAGGAAGCATAACAGGATACAGTAAAGGCAGGAACCTGCGGACACCGGATTGTGAAGACAAGCCGGCGCATCCAGGTTCCTGTTTTCGGTATGGGGTGATGGACAGGATCCGGGCGCAGGTGTTATAATGGAAGAAAATGCACCGGCATCAGCGCCGGACAGGCGATTGGATCCATCAATGGAGGCGGGATATGAGGAAAGCGGCAAAAACAAGGCGGATATTGGCACTTACACTGCTCTGCTCCCTGTTCTTGTGCATCACTGCATATGGGAACTGGAAGAATGAAGGCGGACAGTGGCACTATTATGACAGCAGCGGACAGATGGTGCGCAATGATTTTAAGAAGTCCGGCAATTCCATGTTTTATCTGGATGAAACCGGCAACATTGCCAGGAACTGCGAAAAGGTAATCGGCAATTACCTGTATCAGTTTGATGCAGACGGGAAATTCACGCGTTCCAAGCTGGGGGCGGACGGCCAGCCGGAATACCTGGAAGGGGATTATGCCCTGAACCACCGCCAGCAGTATCTGAACAAAAAGGCCAACCCCTATAATGACAACCAGGTCATACAGTGGTTTAATGCAACCTATGCCATCCTTACAAAGCACAACAGCTATAATATACGGGCCTATGGCGGCGAACTGCTGCTGTCAGGCGTGGAGGGTGAGGATGATGGCTTCACCGATGATTACATAAAGGAAAAAAACAGGAAGATGCTGTCAGAAAGCTGGGGGGTCACAGACCGGTCCGGCGCGGACGCGGTCCTTTTGCGGCTGCTGGAGTCAGCCAGGGCCACAGGCTCTGCGTGGGATTACAGCCGTGCCATGTCAAATCTGGGCTTTTACTATCTGGCAGGGTATTATACGGTCACCGAGTCCCTGGACCGTTCCCTGGAGGTAGCCAAAGCCATACAGCAGACCTATGGCTCCTGGGATGAATTCATTGCCAGTTATCTGGAAGGATATGATGCGTGGGCCGGGGAAGAGGCGGAAAACAGGAATTCCATCTATGAGGGACTGAAGGGCAGCGCCTTTAATCCCTATGCCGTGGACTGGAACCTGGAACTGAAAAAGACCTGGTAAATATCATTTGGAATATGGAGGGAGCAGGGTATGAAATGGGGCATTATGGCAACCGGAACAATCGCTGCAAAATTTGCAGATACGGTAATGAAGATGGGAGGGGAAGAGCAGCTGACAGCCTGCGGCTCAAGATCCTTGGAAAAGGCGGAAGGATTTGCAGGAAGGTATGGCATCCGGCATGGGTATGGTTCCTATGAAGCCCTTGCGGCGGACCCGGAGGTGGACGCTGTTTATATTGCCACGCCCAACAACCTGCACTTTGACAATTGCAGGCTGTGCCTGGACGCGGGAAAACATGTGCTCTGCGAAAAACCATTTACCACCAGTGCGGACGAGGCCAGATTGCTGTTTGGCATGGCAAGGGAAAAGGGACGGTTCATCATGGAAGGGTTCTGGATCCGCCACCTTCCCCTCTTAAAGAAGATGCAGGAATTGATAAAAGAGGGCGTGATTGGGTACGTGGTTTATGCCAGAAGTGATTTTGGGTTTACCGCGCAGGGTGCCAGGAAGGACAGGAAGTTTGATTCTGCACTTGGAGGAGGCGCGCTTCTTGACATCGGGATTTATAACCTGGGATTCATGCACATGGTGATGGGGGATGAGAAGCCTTCGGGTTTTATGTCCAGCCATCATATCAATGAGCATGGTACGGATGATTTCAGTTCCATCCTGCTGAATTATCCGGGAAACCGCACCGCATCCGTGACCACCTCCATAGGCATGGCAATGCCAAGGGAAGGGGTTGTGTACGGTACATCCGGATTCATCTGCCTGCCGGATTATCAGATGGCTGAGAAGCTGGTGGTATGCCCGTATGGCGGACAGCCCCAGGAAATCTGCATGCCCTTTGAAATCAATGGGTTTGAATACCAGATCCGGGAAGTGAGCCGGTGTGTGAAGGAAGGCATGTATACCAGCGATGTGCTGAAGGAAAAGGATACGCTGGCCGTACTGGAACTGATGGATGCAATACGGGCATCCTGGGGACTTAAGTTCACCTGCGAACAAGAAAGACTCAATGAGAAATAAGAAAATATTTCCTGCTTCCGCCCTTGATTATGAAACATGGATTAATATAATTAAGGATATAAGCCATATTTTTGCCAAAAAATGCGATAAAACTTTAGAAAATTCATGTAATTTTTACCATTTTCCGAAAAAACATGGAAATTATTTTCCTTCAGTGTTATAATAGGGCGATATTATATACAAAGGAGTGATAGTTACATGAAAGATGAAAATGGTTTTAAACCATTTATACCAGCAGATAAGGTGGTTCCGGAGATGACTGGGGTATCCATTATCCTGGGTATACTTCTGGCAGTGCTGTTTGGCGCGGCCAATGCATATCTTGGCCTGAGGGTGGGCATGACCGTGTCCGCGTCCATTCCGGCTGCCGTTATATCCATGGGAGTCATCCGTGTCATATTAAAGAGGGATTCCATATTGGAAAACAATATGGTGCAGACCATTGGTTCTGCAGGTGAATCAGTGGCAGCCGGCGCAATCTTTACCCTGCCGGCCCTGTTCATGTGGATGAGCGAATGGGGGGAGGGCGCCCCGTCCCTGGTTGAGATTTCCCTGATTGCGCTGTGCGGCGGCGTTCTGGGCATACTGTTCATGATACCCCTGCGCCAGGCCCTGATCGTGAAAGAACATGGAACACTCCCGTACCCGGAAGGCACGGCCTGCGCCGAGGTCCTGATTGCGGGGGAACAGGGCGGATCCAAAGCCGGTGTTGTTTTTGCCGGAATGGGGATTGCTGCTTTTTATAAGTTCATTGCGGACGGGCTTAAGCTGTTCCCAAGCGACGTGGACTATGATCTGCGCAAATACGGCGGCGGCGTGGGCATGTCCGTGCTCCCGGCCCTGGCGGGAGTGGGATATATATGCGGTTCCAAGATTTCCTCCTACATGTTTTCGGGCGGGATCATTTCCTGGCTGATACTGATGCCGGTCATCAAGCTGTTCGGCAGCGGGCTTACCGAGCCTTTCGCACCGGCCACCGCATTAATCAGCGATATGAACAGCCAGGCCCTCTGGGGTTCTTATATCCGCTACATCGGCGCGGGCGCCGTGGCGGCCGCTGGTATGATAAGCCTGATTAAGTCCCTTCCCATGATTGCCTCCACCTTTATGGATGCAATGCGGGATTTAAAGGGCGGACGCCAGGCATCCACCCTGCGCACGGACCAGGATATTCCCATGAACATTGTTCTCATGGGCGTACTGGCCGCGGTTGTGGTCATCTGGCTGGTGCCGGCTGTTCCCGTAACCTTTGTGGGGGCGCTGCTGATTGCAGTATTCGGTTTCCTGTTTGCAGCTGTTTCCTCACGGCTTGTGGGCCTTGTGGGTTCCTCCAATAACCCGGTGTCCGGTATGGCCATTGCAACCCTGTTGGTATCCTCGCTGGTACTCAAGGCTGTATCCGGTTCAGGCCACGACAGCATGATGGGCGTCATTGCCATAGGAGGCGTTATCTGTGTCATCGCAGCCATTGCAGGGGATACCTCACAGGACTTAAAGACAGGTTTCCTGGTTGGCTCCACGCCTAAGAAACAGCAGGCCGGCGAGCTTATCGGCGTTGTGTCGTCCGCCATTGCCATTGGCGGCGTGCTGTATCTGCTGAACCAGGCATGGGGCTACGGCTCCACCGAGCTTCCGGCCCCTCAGGCCATGATCATGAAGACCGTGGTGGAGGGCGTGATGGACGGCAACCTTCCATGGAACATGATTCTGGCAGGCGCTGCCATTGCTGTTGTGATTGAAATCCTGGGCATTCCGGTAATGCCTGTTGCGGTGGGCCTTTACCTTCCATTGAGGACCACGTCGGCCATCATGGTTGGCGGCCTGATCCGCCACTGGTATGAAAAGCGCAGGTTTGCAAAGGAAGAGGACAGGAAGGAAGCAATTGACAAGGGCATCCTCTATACTTCCGGTATGATTGCAGGCGAAGGCCTGGTGGGCATCTTATTGGCCGTGTTTGCCATTGTGCCCCTGGCAAGCGCAAGGGGCGGTTTCCTGGCTGACTTCCTGAACCTGTCCGCCATGGACAACGGACTGGGTGCATTTCTATCAGGCCCTGCATCCAAGATCCTTTCCCTTGCGGCATTTGCAGTCCTGATGCTGACCATGTTTAAGTTTACAATCTGGCATAAAGATAAAAAATAAGACGGCGCTGCCATATCCAGATGGAGCGCGGATCCAGAAGGTGCCGGTTCCCGGCACCTTCTGCCCATATCATATAGTAAGTGAAAGGAGGCGCTGGTTTGGGCCGTATTAAGTTGAAGGACAAAAACTACCTGGAGCAGATCCCGGTGAGGAATCCTGATTTCACGTGGAAGGAAAATGAACAGGGAACCGTGACCGTTGACATGGTCCACCGGGGATTTTTCCCAATGCTTGCACAGAAGCTGTGGATCACACCCAAGGTCAGCCATATCAAGCTGGATTGCTTTGGCAGCTTTGTATGGAAACAGATTGACGGTAACAGGAACCTGATTGAGATAGGCGTCATGGTAAAAGAGGAATTCGGTGAAAAATGCGAACCGCTGTATGAACGTCTGGCTAAGTATTTTGAAATGCTTAAGAATAATAAGTTTGTTGAATTTAGGAGGAATTGTCAGTTAAAGTAAAAAATGTCTTTGCTAAATGCCCTTCTATCAGTTATGATAGTAAAAGAGCTGTAATTGGGAGGATATTTTATGAAGAATATGGAACATTTCCATGAAATGAAATCACTGACAAGGAAACAGAAGTTTTGCCTTCTTTCATTGATTCCGTCTTATTTTATTGTCATAGGTCTGGTGGTCCAGCCCTTGCAGGAAATTGTCCCAGGAATTGTGAATATCATCAGGGAACCGGATTTCCTGATAACGGATTATTTTGTAGTGGGCGGCGTGGGGGCTGCTTTGATTAACGCAGGCGTGCTGACCCTGATGAGCATCGGGATCATTTATTTTATGGGCATGGATATGGATGGCCATACAATCACTTCCAGCTGCCTGATGTTTGGTTTTTCCCTGTTCGGAAAAAACCTTCTGAATATCTGGGCAATTCTTGCAGGCGTATACCTGTATGCCAAATACCATAAAACATCCATGAAACGTTATATCTATATCGGCCTGTACGGGACCAGCCTTTCGCCCATCATCACGCAGATGATGCAGGTGGGCAGCCAGCCGGTTGTCATACGTCTGTTCATAGCGGTCAGCGTGGGCATTGTCATCGGCTTCGTGCTCCCGCCTTTAAGTACCCATGTCCACTATGCCCATAAGGGATATTCCCTCTACAATGTGGGGTTTGCGGCGGGAATCATTGCAACTGTCATTATATCGCTGGTCAAGTCCTTTGGGATTGAGGTGGAATCCAGGCTCATCTGGTCCACGGGCCATAACATGATGTTCGGGATTCTTTTGACGGTCCTCTTTGGCGGCATGGTTGTATTCGGGGTTGCTGTCAGGGGGAGAGGGCTGTGGGAATCCTATAAAAGGATACTCAAATCCTATGGGATTGGAGGAACCGATTATCTCAGGGATGAGGGCGGGGCCACCACTGTGTTTAATATGGGGATTAATGGCCTGTTCGCAACCTATTTTTCCCTGGCAGTGGGCGGTGATTTAAACGGGCCCACCATCTGCGGCATCTTTACCATTGTGGGCTTCAGTTCCACTGGAAAGCACCTGAGGAACATTGCCCCCATCATGCTGGGCGTGTACCTTGCCAGCTTTACGAAGACATGGGAGATTTATCAGCCATCCCCCATGCTGGCCCTGCTGTTTTCCACCACCCTGGCTCCTGTGGCAGGAGAGTTCGGGGCTGTGGCAGGTATCATAGCCGGTTTCCTTCACTCGTCCGTGGCGCTGAACGTGGGAATCGTATACGGCGGTATGAACCTGTACAACAACGGGTATGCGGGCGGCATCGTGGCAATCTTCATGGTGCCGGTGGTCCAGTCCATCCGGGACAGGAGGGCGCGGGCCAGGGGAGGGTTATCCCTGTAATAGGAAACGTGTCCCGGGACTGCCGGATCTGCGGCAGCCCCAGGACACGTTTTTTATTATGTCAGACCATCAGGAGTTCCAATACCAGCACTGCGCCGCACCCTGCCAGCGATACCTGGAACAGGCTTTTCCCCCTGTAGGCCAGGGCGGCCGCAACGGCCAGGGCAGCGGCGCCCGACCACAGGGAGGCCGTGGCGTGCAGGATGGCCGGGAAGGTCATGACGGACAGGGTTACGTAAGGCACATAGTAAAGAAAGGATTTTATATAAACATTCTTAATCTCCTTTTTTATCAATGTCAGCGGCAGGAGACGTATCAGGTAGGTCACGCCTGCCATGACCAGGATATAAAGATACACGTTACGGTTCATTGGCCTGTTCCTCCTTTAATGGAAATAGGATTGCGGCTGCACCTGCAACCAGTATGGTGAGTATAATGATTTTAAAGCCAGATGATATGTGGTTCAGCGCCGGTATCCAGGTAAACATCCAGCTGAGCGCCATGGATACAAGGATGACCCAGGTAAGGACCTTGCTGCCCTTTGCAGGTGGTATGACCACGGCCAGGAACATGCCGTAAAGGGCCACGTTAAGGGCGCTTAAGAGACGGGCAGGCAGCAGGTCGCCGGAGATGGCGCCTAACAGGGTGCCCAGGGTCCACCCCGGAACAGCCAGGCACATCAGCCCATAGCTGTAAAACGGGCTCAGCATGCCGGGGCGGCACACGGAAACCCCGAATATTTCATCGGTAACGCCATAAGATATTAAGAAACGGTGGAAAAAGGGAAGTCCTGCCTTAAGCTTCTGGGACAGGGAACAGGACATCAGGCAGTACCGCAGGTTGATGATCAGCTGGGCGGCGGCCATTTCCACAAAGGGGGCCCCGGCCTGGATGATGCCCAGGGCCGCGAACTGCCCCGCGCTTGTGAGGTTGGTAAATGACATGACCACTGCCTGCCAGGTGTTAAGGCCCGCGCCGCTGGCCATGATCCCGAAGGTAAAGGAAACAGCCAGGTATCCCAGGCCAATGGGAATGCCGTCCTTTAATCCAGATTTAAATTGTGTTCCATTGCTTTCCATAATGCCCCCTCATATGTAAAATAATGTGGCCGGGCTGCGTGGCTGGCTGTATGTAAAGCCCCGGCGTCCTTTCCAATTATATCAGGAAAATCCAGGTTGTAAATCGGGTTTTTCCTGAAAAACAGGAAATATTGTGGGTGCAGGACTGTTAAAAATGTGTGAAATCAGTTGACATCCCCATGATTTGGCCGTAATATTGTTAGGTAACTAACAGATATACGATTCATGAAAGGAGCATCAGCCAATGGCTGTGAATCCAACGGTGCGTCTCATTGCAACACTTTCCAACCTGATCCGGCGCAAAATCCACAGTCTGGATAGGATTCCAGGGCTGACCCCGGTACAGGACGCTGTCCTTCATTTCATACTGGGCAGGTGCAGGGAGCAGGACCTGTTCCAGAAACATGTGGAGGAGGAATTCAACCTGCGCCGCTCAACAGCTACTGAACTTCTCAAGCTCATGGAGAAGAAAGGGCTGATTTACCGTGAAGGGGTTTCCTATGATGCCAGGCTGAAGAAAATCATGCCCACTGATAAGGGGGTCATGCTGGAGGGGCAGGTCTTAAAGGATATCCTGGAAATGGAACGCCTGGTGACCAAAGGCATACCAGAGGAGGAGCTGGAGGCCTTCATTGCAACGGGCACAAAGATGATGAATAATCTGAAATGAAAAAGGGCCTATAGCAGGCTCTTTAAATTACCTTAAAATTGGTAAAATTTACAATAAAAGGAGGTTTTATCTGTGAAAGGACAACATCAAAAAACAATCCGGACCTTGTTATCCTCTGTCCGGGAATATAAAAAGGCATCCCTGTGGTGCCCTGTATTTGTGGTCCTGGAAGTACTGATGGAGGTGCTGGTGCCGGGGGTCATGGCCCTCATCATAGACAAGGGAATCAATGGAGGCAGCATAAACTATATCCTGAAAGTGGGGGCTGTCCTCATCCTCATGTCCATGCTGGCCCTGTTTTTCGGAATCATGGCAGGAACCAATGCGGCCAAAGCATCCGCGGGCATGGCGGGGAACCTGAGAATGGATATGTTTCACCACATACAGGATTTTTCCTTTGCCAACATTGACCGTTTTTCGTCTTCCAGCCTGGTGACCAGGCTGACCACGGATGTGACCAATGTACAGAACGCATATCAGATGGTCATCCGGATTGCAATCCGTGGACCTATCATGCTGGTGTTCGCTCTGGTCATGGCGCTGGGAATCAGCAGGGATCTGTCCACGATTTTTTTTATCATACTTCCCATCCTCGGGTCAGGGCTTTTTTTCATTGTGATTAAGGCCCATCCCTACTTTGAGGCTGTGTTTAAACGGTACGACGTACTTAACCGTGTGGTCCAGGAAAACCTGAACGGGATCCGTGTGGTCAAGGCTTATGTAAGGGAGCCCTTTGAAATCCAAAAATTCCACCAGATATCGGAGGATGTATTTTACCAGTTCAAATACGCGGAAAAAATAGTGGCCTGGAACAGTCCGCTGATGCAGTTCTGCATGTACAACTGCATCCTGCTGGTGTCAGGCCTGGGGGCCCGTCTGATTGTGGGAGGAAGCATGTCCACAGGTGAGCTGACCAGCATGATTATCTATGCGGTCCAGATACTATCCAGCCTTATGATGCTTTCCATGGTATTTGTCATGGTCATCATGGCGCGTTCCTCCGCGGAGCGTATCGTGGAGGTGCTGGAGGAAAAGAGCAGCCTGGCTGACCCTGAACATCCGATCCGTGAGGTAAAGGACGGAAGCATTGACTTTTATCATGTGGACTTCAGCTACATAGGGGACGGGGAAAAGCTGGCCTTAAAGGATGTGGATATCCACATAAAGCCAGGGGAAACCATCGGAATCCTGGGCGGCACCGGAAGTTCAAAAACCACCTTTGTGCAGCTGATCCCAAGGCTTTATGATGTGACGGCGGGATGCCTTAAGGTGGGCGGACGGGATGTGCGCCAATATGACCTGAAAAGCCTGAGGGACCAGGTGGCAATGGTGCTTCAGAAAAATGTCCTGTTTACCGGGACCATCCGCGACAACCTGAAATGGGGCAGCCCCAATGCATCGGAGGAGGAAATCATCCACGCGTGCAGGCTGTCACAGGCAGATGAGTTCATAAGGCAGTTCCCTGACCAGTATGACACATTCCTGGACCAGGGCGGCACCAATGTGTCGGGGGGACAGAAGCAGAGGCTGTGCATTGCAAGGGCGCTGCTTAAAAAACCAAGGATACTGATACTGGATGATTCCACCAGCGCGGTTGATACCAAGACCGACGCCCTGATCCGCAGGGCACTGAGGGAGGAGATGCCGGACACCACCAAGCTGATCATTGCCCAGCGCATTTCCTCGGTGGAGGATGCGGATAAGGTGATTGTGCTGGATCATGGCACGGTCAATGACTTTGGGACGCCGGATGAGCTTCTGGCAAGGAATAAAATATACAGGGAAGTATATGAATCCCAGAAGAAGGGAGATAAGGAAGAATGATGAATGACAGGAAGATGGGAGACAAGGTGAACCGCCATTACGCAAGGACGGCCAGGCGGCTGATGGGATATGTGGCCAGTACGTACAAGTTACAGTTTGCCTGTGTCCTTGTGGCCATAATCATAAGCGCCCTGGCTAATGTGGCAGGCCCGCTGTTCCTTATGGTGCTGATTGATGATTTCATCACCCCTCTTATGGGGCAGCAGGGCCCTGACTTCACGGCCCTTAACCAGGCCATGGCCGGGCTGGCCGCTTTTTACGTGGCAGGTGTCATCTGTACCTATATCTACAACCGCCTGATGGTCAACATTGGCCAGGGCGTCCAGAAGCGGGTGCGCGACGAGATGTTTGAGCACATGCAGACGCTTCCCATCCGTTACTTTGACCAGCATCCCCACGGGGAGCTTATGAGCCGCTATACCAATGACATCGATACCCTGAGGCAGATGATCAATCAGGCCCTGCCCATGGCATTTTCATCCCTCATAACCATCCTGGCAATATCTGCGGTGATGATAAGCATCAGTATCCCGCTGTCCGTCCTGGCAGCGGCCATGGTCCTGCTTATGCTGTTCATCAGCAGGACGCTGGCAGGACGGTGCGGCAAATACTTTGTGGCCCAGCAGCTGGCAATCGGCCGTGTGACCGGGTATATTGAGGAGCGCCTGGGGGGACAGAAGGTAATCAAGGTATTTAACCACGAGGCCGAGACCATGGAAGAATTCGACGCGCTGAACAACAAGCTGCGTCAGAGCGCGTTCAATGCCAACAAATACGCCAATGTGATCATGCCTGTCATTACCAACATAGGGAACCTGCAGTTCGTGCTGACCGCCATTACGGGAGGCATGCTCTCCCTGTGCGGCCTGGCCAGCCTGACCCTGGGCCAGATCGCGTCCTACCTGCAGTTCACCAAAAGCTTTAACCAACCCTTTGCCCAGATATCCCAGCAGTCCAATTCCATCATCATGGCGCTGGCCGGGGCGGAACGGATTTTCAATATGATGGATGAGGAGCCGGAGCCGGATGAAGGGTCCGTGACCCTGGTCAATGCGCGGGTGGATGGAAAGGGAACCATAACTGAGGCGGCGGAGAGGACCAATACCTGGGCATGGAAATATCCCAACAGCGACGGCACGTACACCTATACAAAACTGTGCGGGGACGTCCGGTTCGCGGACATGGATTTTGGATATGACCCCAGGCACATGGTGCTTCACAATATAAGCCTTTATGCCAAGCCGGGGCAGAAGCTGGCCTTTGTGGGGGCCACGGGCGCGGGCAAGACCACCATCACCAACCTGATTAACCGGTTTTATGACATACAGAAGGGCTCCATTACCTATGACGGGATTGACATAGGTGAAATCCGCAAGGAAGACCTGCGCCGCTCCCTGGGGATTGTCCTTCAGGACACCCATCTGTTCACAGGGACCATCATGGAGAATATCCGGTATGGCAGGCTGGACGCCACGGACGAGGAGGTGTACGGGGCCGCGAGACTGGCCAATGCGGACCAGTTCATACGTATGCTGCCCCAGGGCTACGGCACCATGCTTACAGGGGATGGGGAAGAGCTGTCACAGGGCCAGCGCCAGCTTCTGGCCATTGCGCGGGCAGCCATTGCGGACCCGCCGGTGCTGATCCTGGATGAAGCCACATCCAGCATAGATACCAGGACCGAGGCCCTGGTGCAGGGCGGGATGGATGAACTGATGAAGGGAAGGACCGTGTTTGTCATTGCCCACCGGCTTTCCACCATCCGCAACTCCGATGCCATCATGGTACTGGACCACGGCAATATCGTGGAGCGCGGGGATCATGAAAGCCTGATAAAGGAAAAGGGGATTTACTATCAGCTGTACACAGGAGGGCTGGAGCTGGATTAGGGTGCGTCTGAAAATTGCTTTCCGTCAGCTGCGCTGTTCAGAAAGCAGGAGCATGTCAATGGCAGGAATCATGGGCCGGGGACAATGCTCCTGCTTTTTTTGTGCAGTAGGATAGGTCCGGCTTTGGGAATCGGATTGTGGGATAAACCAAGAATATAAACCAGGAATATAAACCAAGGATGTAAACAAAAGATGTAAACCAATGCGGTGATTTGAGATATAACCTTAAATGGTTTACTAAAAACCTACGATTTGATAAGAAGGAGATAAAAGGTAAAAAAACCTAATTATTGGAGAAATAGATGTAATATATGCACAAAAAATAATAAATAAATTATGCAATATATCAGAAAAATATAGGGCATATAAAATTAATATTGACAACCATGGTAAATAATACTATACTTCAATCATGAGTAAACCGGTTTACCAAAAGACGAGAAAATACGGACAAAATGGAAGAAAACAAGTAAAAATGAAGTAAACTGATTAAGAAGGGAGTAAACAGATGACAGGAATCATTGTAACGGGCCATGGACACTTCCCCACAGGGATATTAAGCGCCATCGCCTTGGTGGCGGGAAAGCCGGAGAACACGGCCGGGGTGGACTTTAAGGAGGGATGCAGTTCATCTGATTTAAAAGAGGCCATGAAACTGGCAATGGAATCCCTTGAGGGGGAGGAGGTCCTGATTCTGGCCGACCTGGTGGGCGGGACGCCTTTCAACGTTGCGGCGGCCCTGAAGCAGGAGTGTACGGACAGGCGGATAAAGGTCATGGCAGGCGTGAACATGGCATCCCTGGTGGAAGCCGTATTTTCCAGACCCATGTACGGGCTTGATGGGCTGGCGGCGGCAGTGCTCACAGCAGGCAGGGAAGGGATTAAGGACCTGGACGGCCTGGGCAGTGAGGAGGAAGGGCCGGAGTTTGAAGACGGACTGTAGACGGATGTGGTATGATAATAAAAGGACGGGGTAAGGGAGACATGATAAAAAAAATACATGTGGAACCAATCAGGAAAAAGGACATCTACCTTGGGGGCAGCCTGCTCACCAAGAGGGAAGTGGAGTCTGCCATTGAGGATGTGGTAAGGCAGGTGCGCTGCAATATGAAGTACTTTGGGACAAAGTTCCCGTCCTCAGCGGCCAAGGACCAGACATACGGCATCATTGAAAACATCGAGTGGACCGACGGCTTCTGGACCGGGCTTTTGTGGCTGTGTTACGAGTACACAGGGGACCAGGAATTCAGGCAGCTGGCGCAACAGAATGTTTCCTCGTTCCTGAACCGGGTAGAAAAACGCATTGAACTGGACCACCACGACCTGGGATTCCTTTACTGCCTTTCCTGTGTGGCAGGGTATAAACTGACCGGCTCCAAGGACGCCAGGAAGGCAGGCCTCCTGGCAGCGGATAAACTGATGGAGCGTTTCCAGGAAAAAGGGGGATTCATCCAGGCATGGGGAGAACTGGGGGCCAGGGACAATTACCGGCTGATCATTGACTGCCTGTTAAATATCCCGCTGCTGTACTGGGCCGCAAAGGTGACAGGGGACCATACATATAAAGATGTGGCTGTACGCCATTATGAAACCGCATGCAATCATGTAATCCGCCAGGACGCCTCTGCCTACCATACGTTTTATTTTGACCCGGAAACAGGAAAACCCATAAAGGGCGTTACCAGGCAGGGATACAGCGATGATTCGGCCTGGGCCAGGGGCCAGGCCTGGGGGGTATACGGAATCCCCCTGAATTACAGGTATACAAGGGATGACAGCGCCTTTAACCTGTTTGAGGGCATGACCAACTACTTCTTAAACCGTCTGCCTGAGGACGATGTGTGCTACTGGGACCTGATATTCACGGATGGTGACTGCCAGCCCAGGGATTCATCCGCAGCAGCCGTGGCCGTGTGCGGCATCCACGAGATGCTTAAGTACCTTCCTGAGGTGCACCCGGACAAGGAGACCTATCAATACGCCATGCACCGCATCCTCCGCTCCCTGATGGAGGGGTACGCCAACCCGGATATAAAGGAAGGCGCGCCGGTGCTTCTCCACGGCGTGTACTCCTGGCATTCAGGCAAAGGCGTGGACGAGGGGAATATATGGGGAGACTATTATTATATGGAAGCGCTGATGCGTTTTTATAAAGACTGGAACTTATATTGGTAAGCATACAAGGAGGAAAACATAATGCCAGTACCGAATATCGTAGCATTCAGAATTGACGAAAGGCTGATCCACGGACAGGGACAGCTCTGGATTAAGGCCCTGGGGGTCAACACGGTGATTGTGGCCAATGACTCGGCCAGTGAGGACGCCATGCAGCAGACCCTGATGAAGGCCGTGGTTCCAAAGACCATTGCCATGCGCTTCTTTTCCATCCAGCACACCTGTGATGTAATCATGAAGGCATCCCCCAGGCAGACCATCTTCATTGTGTGCAAGACAACAGAAGATGCCCTTAAGCTGGTGGCGGGAGGCGTTCCCGTGAAGGAAATCAACGTGGGCAATATCCACCATGCCCCGGGCAAGGAAGACATAAGCAAATACATTGCCCTGGGAGAGGAGGACAAGGCGGCCCTCAGGGAAATGCGGGATAAATATGGAATCACGTTTAATACGAAAACCACTGCGTCCGGCGATGAGGTTGCCGCAAAAGTGGATTTAAATAAATACTTATAATAAAAAGGGAGTATAAAGGAGGGAATCATCGTGACAATCAGTATGTTTCAATGTTTGCTTATCGGTTTATGGACAGCGTTCTGTCTTGCAGGTATGTTGTTTGGCATCTACACCAACAGGTGCCTTGTGATGGCGGCGGGCGTGGGCCTGATACTGGGGGACCTGCCCACCGGGCTTGCCATGGGAGCTGTGGGGGAACTGGCATTCATGGGCTTTGGCGTGTCCCAGGGCGGTTCCGTGCCGCCTAACCCAATGGGGCCCGGCATTGTGGGAACCATCATCGCCATTACCATGAAGGACTCAGGCATCGATGTGGGCTCTGCCCTGGCCCTTTCATTTCCGTTTGCAGTGGCGTTCCAGTTTGTGATTACGGCCACCTATACATTTGCCACCACACTGACCGGCTTTGCCTACAAGGCGCTGGACAAAAAGGATTTCAGGGGCTTCCGCATTGCGGCCAATGCAACGGTGTGCATATTCGCGGCCGTTGGTTTCATCATTGGGTTCGGAGGCGCATTCAGCTCCGAAGGCCTTTCAAAAATCATTTCCCTGATTCCGGCCTGGCTCAGCGACGGTTTGGGCGTGGCGGGGAAAATGCTTCCTGCCATCGGTTTTGCCATGATCCTCAATGTAATGGCTAAAAAGGAACTGATACCATTCGTGCTGCTGGGTTATATTGCTATCGCCTACCTGAACCTTCCGGTCATGGGCGTTGCAGTGATTGGCACCGCAATCGCATTACTTGTATTCTTTCACGCAGGCAAAGGCGCAGGCGAAACTGTAGAAGAAGTGGAGGTTGAATTTGAAGATGGCATCTAATCAGTTGGAGAAAAAAGATTATTTAAAAACATCCCTGCGGGCGTATTTCCTGCAGAACGGTTTTAACTACGGCAATTACCAGGGCCTTGGATATGCCAATGTGCTGTATCCCTCCCTTCGCAAGATGTATAAGGACGATGATGACAAGCTCCAGGAGGCATTAAAGGAAAACATTGAGTTCTTCAACACCAACATCCATTTCCTTCCGTTCATAACAAGCCTGCACCTGGTGATGCTGGAGAACAGGACCCCATCCAGTGAAATCCGCAACATCAAGATGGCCCTTATGGGGCCCCTGGCCGGAATCGGCGATTCCCTGGCCCAGTTCTGCCTGGCGCCCCTGTTTGCAACCATCGGCGCATCCCTGGCCATGGACGGCCTGATCATGGGACCCATCCTGTTCTTTGTGGCCATGAACGTAATCCTTCTGGCGGCCAAGGTGCTTACAGGCATGTGGGGATACAAGCTGGGAACCAACATCATCGCAACCCTCAGCAGCAAGATGGAACAGATATCCAATGTGGCCAGCATGATTGGCGTAACCGTCATATCCGGCCTGGCTGTGAATTTTGTGAAGATCGCAACCCCCATACAATATGTGGCCAGCATGCCCGGCGACCAGCAGAAAGTAGTGGCAATCCAGGAAATGATTGACGCAATTGCCCCAAGGCTGCTGCCTGTGCTGTTCACAGGACTGATATTCTACCTGATTAAGGTAAAGAAGTGGACTACCTACAAGCTGGTTATCTTAACCATTGTGATTGGCGTGGTGCTTTCACTGCTGCACATCATTGCATGATGCGGCAATGCCAAAAGGCAGATGGCGGGAATGGATTTTCAGACACGCCCCATGAGCAAAACCCCCGGCAGTTTGATCTGACCGGGGGTTTGTTCCTATCTGACAGCCGGACGGCGGCATCCGGCAGTTGTCCGGCCTAAGACGTCCGGTCTAAGCTGTCCGGCCTAAGCCGTCCGGTCACAGTTCATGCCAAACCATAAAAAATAGGAGGACGACAATGAAACAGGACCGATTTACCGCCCTTAAGGAGCGGACCCGCGGATATATGCAACAATATGACCCTGCCTTTGTGACGGAATACATGCGCCGGCAGTGTCCTTTGGAGGCAGGACAGGTAATCGCCCAGGCGGACCGCCTGATGGGACAGACCTTTACCTTTGAGGACAGGTGGGATATGGAACCATGCGCCGTTCCATATACACTGAAGGAAATGATTTGGGATTACAGCCCCAACCAGGACCCGGAATGGATATTCATGCTGAACCGCCATGAATACCTTCACAAACTTCTGCTGGCATACCGCCTCACAGGAAAACAGGCATATATAGAAAAGCTGGAGTGGTATATGGAACACTGGATCACATCCAATCCAATCCTTCCCGAGGGCACCGTGACCACCCGTTCCATTGACACGGGAATCCGGTGCATGAGCTGGCAGTTCCTTCTGATCCATCTCATAGGGGAAGGGCTTATGGGGCAGCAGGAGGCGGAGAGGATACTGGACAGCATGAGGAGCCAGTTTTCCTATATGAGGAATGGATATATAGGGAAATACACCCTCAGCAACTGGGGACTGCTCCAGACCGCAGCCATCTGCCACGGCTTTTTGTGGTTCGGGGAATACCTGCCAGGGGACGGGCTGATGGAGTGGGCGTGGAACGAGCTTGAAAACCAGCTGGCGCTTCAGGTCCTGCCGGATGGTTCCCATTGGGAGCAGTCCATGATGTACCATATGGAAGTGCTTCTGTCCTGCATGAAACTTCTGGCTTATTGGAACGGGGATGTGCCAAAAGACAGGACGTGGCTGCTGGAAAAAACAGCGGATATGAGCCGGTATGCGATGTATGCGGCCGGACCGGACCATTGCCAGATTGCCCAGTGCGACAGCGATATAACGGATGTGAGGGATGTGCTGACAAAAGCAGCTGTATTGACAGGGGACGGGCGGTTCCGGTTTGCAGGATTTGAGTCCATGGACCTGGACAGCGCCTGGCTTTTGGGGCGGAATGGAATCTGCAGATATGGGCGGCAGAAGCCCCGGAGGCCGGAGTTTAAGAACCTGCACGCCGAGGATACGGGAAATGTCTATGTGAGGAACAGCTGGTCTGAGGACAGCCATTTTACCTGTCTTACATGCGGTCCCCTGGGCAGCGGTCATGGACATGCGGACCTGACCCACATTTCCCTGTACTATAAGGGCAGGCCGTTCCTGGTGGACAGCGGAAGATACTCTTATATGGAAGAAGAACCTCTGCGCCCTGCCTTAAAAAGCGCCCAGGCCCATAATGTATGTGTGGTTGACGGCGAGTCCCAAGGAATCCCCAATGGCTCCTGGGGGTATGATTCATATGGGGAATGCCTGAAAACATATTACAGGGAACAGGGGCCGGTGCAGTACTGCGAGATGGCATATCATGGCACGCTGTCATCAGGGCAGGATTGCCTTGTCATCCGCCGCGTCCTCATGGCCGACCCTGGAATCTGGCTGATTGTAAACGACATCGGGTGCAGGGGCAGACATGTGGTGCAGGAGTATTACCATATGGACCCCCGTGTAAAGGCCGTGCAGGGGACGCAGGGCATGGAAGGAGGATGGACCCTTTGTTCCGGGAACATCAGCCTGAACCTTCTGGGACAAACCGGTTTCATGGAGGAGCCGTGCATGATATCCGAAACATATAACCAGCTCCTGCCCAGTTCCTGCCTGGTAAAGGAAAACCGGTTCACGGACCGGCATACGGACTGGACCTGCCTGGCCGGAGGGGATGTGGCGATGGGCAGCGCGCCCGTGTATCAGTATGGCAGGCCGCAGCCGGTAACTGAAACAGAGGTGGTATCAAGGACGTTTGCCATATCACCCTCTGAATCCTGGGTGTTCCTCATATGGAACCAGGAGACCTTTAAAGGCGGTAAAATGTATCTCTGTAATGGGATTCCTATATATGCAAAGGCAGCGGCCCTTCACTGCAGGAATGGGAATACCACACTTTACCGATTGAGAAATTAATGGTATAGTTATAAAAGTTATAAATCCTTTGATCTGGGTGGTGGAGGTTTGTATGAAGAAACTGACAATTAATGAGATTGCTGAACGGGCGGGCGTATCCAAGACAACGGTATCCTTCTATCTGAATGGCAAGACCAACAAGATGTCCGAAGAGACAAAACAGAGGATACAGCATATCATTAATGAGACAGGATATGAACCCAACGCAGCGGCCAGGGCCATGAAGGCCAAGAGCAGCGGGCTCATAGGCGTGATTCTTGGGGACAGTTCGGACGCCTACTGCGCCAGGGCCTTAAAGGGAATCGAGGACGCGGCCAGCGCCCAGGGATATCAGATCATGATGGGGAACAGCGGCCTTGCCTTCCAACAGGAAAAGGATTATGTGGAGCGTATGTTAAAGCTGGGCGCGGAAGGCTTCATCATCCAGTCCACTTACCGGTTCGGCATGCTGGCAGGCGATTTGGAGAAAAAGAAAAAACCCATTGTCTACCTGGATGCAAAACCCTATGATTTTAAGGGAAGATATGTAAAAAGCAATAATTATGACTGCGTCTACCAGGTCATTACCGAGTGCATAAAAAAAGGATATGAGGATTTCCTGATGATATCCGATGGGGAGGCGGCAATCAGCGTGGGCTTTGAGAACACCCAGGGATATAAAGACGCCCTTCAGGATGCGTGCAGGGACGGCGGCACCCAGTATCTGCAGGATGGGGTCAAGTCGGCCCAGGTATATGGGATGCTGAAGGAAAAGGTGGATTTAAGCAGAAAGACCCTGATTTACGTGGCCAGTCCGGGCCAGCTTCAGGTGGTATACCAGGCAATCCGCAATTATCCGGACTATATGGGCCTGTTCCCGGACACCTTGGGCCTGGTGGGCTTTGACGTGGAGGGCTGGACCAGGATGACCACGCCCGCCATATCGGCAATCATCACCCCTGCTTATCAGGAAGGGGTCAGGGCCATGGAAGAGCTGGTGGATGTGCTGGACGGTAAGAAGCGTGAAGGCGATGTGGTTTTTAAGAATATTGTTAAATGGAGGGAGACAACCCTCTGAATATGCGGCTGTGTGCGGCGGGACGGATGGTATGGCATGAATCCGTCCCGCCGCCGTCCGCTGGTAAGATGCAGGAATTGCAGCCGATGCAGGGATTGCTGCCTGCCGGCTCCTTAGGCAGCCATGGCTGTTTCAAGGGGCCGGCGAAGCACCGGATAAAGAGCGCATGCGATGATCAGCCCGCCAGCGCCCTGGACCAGGTTGGAAGGAACGCTGGCCAGGGCTGCTCCTAATCCGTAGAGGAATATTTCGCAGAAGAAATATCCTCCTGCCACCAGCGCCATGTCAATCACGCCGCAGGCAGCGGCGGCAAGGTAACCGTGCTTTCCCTGGGCCGTAACGCTGCGGTAAAGATGGCTGCAGGAAAATGCCACCAGTCCTTTTATGATGAATGTAATGGGTACATAAATAAAATACCCTCCCAATAGGTCCGCCATGCAGGAACCGATCCCGGCTGCCAGAAATGCCTCGGCAGGCCCCATGAAGATCCCGCAGAGGATGACAACCGCGTCGCCGGGATGGATATAACCGCCCGTGGCAGGGGTGGGGATGCGGATTGACATGGTGGCCACACAGGCCAGGGCGGCAAAGAGGGCACACATGACAAGTTTTTTTGTTGATAAGCGTTCCATAATACAGATACCTCCTTTTTGTTTACTGGTACCTACTATAATGGAAAAGTGGACTGAGCAAAATATCCAGTTGATGATATTTTGACCAGTCCACTTTTGCTGAACAGATCCTAGTCAGGGCATCCGTCCCGGAACCATTTTTCCATGTCCCCCGGCGACACGAAACGGCAGGTGGAAGGGATGCCGTCCGGATTATGGCAGCCCCACAGGGCCAGGGCGCTGTCCGTGCCGGCGGATTGGGCGCATTCCATGTCATAGACACTATCCCCCACATAGAGCACCTGGGATGGAAGGAGGTCATTCATCCATAAATATGCATTCATGGGTTCGGGGCCGGGTTTGTGATGGACCGTATCATCTGCCGTGATCACACATTGGAAATATCCCCCAATTCCGAAGGGAATGAAGGTGGTCTCATATTGGCGGGCGGTCTTGGAGGTTATGATGCCCAGGCCATGGCCCTGGGTCTTTAGATACTCCAGCAAAGGCAGGATGCCTTCATAAACATAGGCCGTGTGCTGATAGGCGTTCATATATTTTTCCCACAAAGGATAAATCTTAAATATTAATTCCGGGGATTGGATGCCAAGGACCTCAAAGGCCTTCATGCCAGGAATGCCAAGCACCGGCGTCAGCTGCCCCACCTCCCGGTGCTCCCCGGTCACTTCCCTGAGGGCTTTCTGCAGGCTGTGGAGTACGGCGGCCGTGGTATCAATCAGCGTGTTGTCAATATCAAATACAATATGTGGATATCTCATAGGAACCTCCTTAAGTGAAACAATGGTTGACGGTATGGATCTGGCCCGGTTCAGGAATGCCTTCGGGCCACGGCAAACAGTCCGTTTTCATAATCCTCCTGGTAACTGCGGGACAGTTCAATGGCCGGCAGGGCCTTGGCCGGCATAAGGGCGGCGCAGCTGCGCCGTATCTGGTCCAGCTTTCCTTCCAGGAGAGGGTGCCAGTACAGGACAATCATGGCCGGATTGACGGTAAACGTATAAATCTGGATCAGCCTGGTATAAAGCTCTGTTACATCCATGGTTTTGGGATGGCGTCCCAGCTCTTCCCAATACGGTTCCATGAAGGGAAGGAAGGCGGGTTCGCAGAAACCGGAAGTACCGGCCCAAAGCCTGTTGTCAATCACCATGCCTCCTCCCATGCCGCAGCTGCCCATGTACAGGGTGATGAGGGAATCGGCCCTGAAGCGGTAGCTGTTCCAGCAGCCCATGGTCAGATAGTTCATATCATTGTCCAATACCACGGGAACAGGGGTGAGGGATTTAAAATGTTCCGTCAGGTTAATGCCGTGCAGGCATGGGAAGGATCCGGATTCCTCCACCATGCCCCGGCTGACCAGGGCGGCAATCCCCACTGCGGCAGCCTTAAGCTGTCCGTACCTTCCTGCAATGTCAAGGATAAGGCGGTCCAGCTTTTCAAGGGAAAAGCCCTGGAATGAAACCTCTGCCTGCTCCACGGTTTCTTTATCCAGGTTTTTAAGGCTCCAGCGCATGTGCCCGTCCTCCACCTGAATCAGAAGAAAGAGGCGGTAATCCGGGTTCAGCCGGTAGTGACATGGGCACCTCCCGCCGGTGGAAGTGCCCATGCCCTGGGTAAGGACTTCGCCGCTGGCGCCAAGCTCCTCTAACAGGCGGGTGACCGTGGGGAAACTGAGCCCCAGCTGCCGGGCCACCTGGCTTTTTGAGACCGGACCCTCCTGCTCCATGAATGCCCGGATCCGTTCTGTGTTAATCTGTTTGATTGATACGGAATCTTCTGTTTTCATCTAAAACCCCCTTTGGGTGGAGATATTAATATGATTTTTAATATAATATTAATAAGTTGATTCCATTAAAACACAAAATGTCAGGAAAGTCAACTGCCAGGTGAAATATTTCCGCCCCAGGCCAGGGGGCGTTTGAAAGTCTTGACAAATAAAACAGGAACGTATATTGTTACAGGGATAGTGGACAAAAGAGTGGAGGCATACAGATGTGGAAAACCTGATATTCAGCTTAAATGCAACAATTCCGATTTTTATACTGATGGTGCTGGGGGTATTATTCAGGAAGGCGGGACTGATGGACGGCCCTTTTGTGGACCGGATGAACCAGTTCGTGTTTAAGGCCGCGCTTCCGGTCCTGCTGTTTGAAGATCTGGCCAATTCTGATTTTTCCCATGTCTGGGATACAAGATTCGTGCTGTTCTGTTTTGGGGTTACCCTGATTGGGATTGTCCTGGCGGCATGTATCTCCATGATGCTTAAGGATAAGGGGCTTCGGGGGGAATTCATCCAGGCGTCCTACCGCAGCAGCGCAGCCCTTTTGGGGATTGCGTTCATTAAGAATATTTACGGAAACGCAGGCATGGCCCCGCTTATGATTATAGGGAGCGTTCCCCTTTACAATACGATGGCGGTCCTGATATTGTCCTTCACAAGACCTGGTCAGGGGAAAATGGACGGACAGGTCCTTTTACGCACGGTCCGCGGCGTCTGCACCAACCCGATCATCCTGGGAATCCTGGCCGGCATGCTGTGGTCCGTCACAGGCATCCCGCAGCCTGCGGTCATGGAAAAAACCGTGTCAAGCCTGGCGGCCGTGGCCACTCCCCTGGGCCTTATGGCCATGGGCGCGTCCTTTGACTGGGAAAAGGCCCTCAGGGCCATGGGACCGGCCCTCTGGGCGTCAGCCATCAAACTCCTGGGACTGACCGCTGTTTTCCTGCCCGTGGCTGTGATGGCCGGGTTCCGCAATGAACAGCTGGTTGCAATCCTGGTGATGCTGGGATCCGCAACCACGGTGAGCTGCTTTGTCATGGCCAGGAACATGGGACATGAAGGTGTCCTTACATCCAGCATCGTGGCGCTTACCACCTGCGGCAGCGCTTTTACACTGACCTTATGGCTTTATGTCATCCGGTCCATGGGGCTGATATGATGAAAGGGGAATCTGTATGAAGGCAAGATTTGAGATTGTATTTTCCATGGCGGCATTTGGCACCATTGCGGTGTTTGTAAGGAACATAGGCCTGCCTTCCGGGGAAGTGGCGCTGTACCGGGCGGTCATTGCTGCCCTGGCCCTGTTCCTGTGGCAGCTGTGTACCCGTCAGACCGTCAGATGGCAGGATGTGAAAAAAGAGCTGCCCCTGCTGTTTGTATCAGGGGCAGCCATGAGCGTGAACTGGATCCTGTTGTTTGAAGCTTATAAGTATACCACGGTAGCCATGGCAACCCTGAGCTATTATTTCGCACCGGTCATCGTGACAGTGGCAAGCACGGTTTTATTCAGGGAAGGGCTGACAGCAAAGCAGATATCCTGCTTTGTCATGTCCACCCTGGGTCTGGTCATGGTCATCGGGGTCAGCGGCGGGGGCGGCAGTCATGACCTGCTTGGGATCCTGCTGGGGCTGGGGGCCGCGGTATTCTACGCGGCCGTGGTCCTGATAAACAAGGGCATCCGGCGCGTATCCGGCCTGAACCGGACCTTTATGCAGTTCCTGGCAGCCATATTGGTAATGACGCCGTACATATCCATGACAGGCGGTTCCCATCTGGCTGGACTTGACATGACAGGCGCCGTGAACCTGATGGTGGTAGGGGTATTCCATACCGGAATCTGTTATTGCATGTATTTCTCCTCCCTGCGGTATCTGAAGGGGCAGGAGGCGTCCATATTAAGCTACATTGACCCGGTGGTGGCGGTCATCCTATCCGTGGCAGTGCTCCATGAGCCGGTATCGCCCCTTCAGGCCGCCGGGGGATTCATGATCCTCGGGTTTACTGTCCTGAACGAGTGGGACGGCGCAGCGCTGCGCAGATGACAGGGATCCGGCCGGCCATTCAGTGCTGGCCGTTGTTCCAGAGCACGTCCCGGTTGATCGTCCCATAGAACAGCCTTCGTATTTCATCCGGATCCCTGGTCTGTCCAAGAATCCACATGGTTTTGGTGACCACTGCCTCCAGGGTCATGTCGTAAGCCTCCAGAAGGCCGAATTCCTGTTTGATATTCCGCCCCACCTCGTATACGGACATATTGCTGCCCTCGTTGGTGACCTGGGTGGTCATAATCACGGTTTTGCCGCGGCCTGTCCAGTGTCCGATGGCACGGTAGTAATCGCCCTTCTCATAGGAGGGAAGGCCGCCCACGCCAAAGGATTCTATGATAAGGGCGTCAAAGTGCCCGGCCATATAGTCCAGAAGGGACGTATCCGTGGAAGGAATCAGCTTCATGAGGCCTACATTGGAATCCAGTCCGTGGAAGAACCTGACCGGTTCCGTGTTCCTGTCCTTGTCATCCAGATAGAATATGACATGGTCGTCCTGGATGACGGCCACATTGGGGAAGTTGATGCTGGAAAATGCATGATAGCTTTTGGTGCGCTCCTTTTTCCCCCTGGTGCCGGCAATGACTTTTCCGTCAAACACGATATTCACATCATGGGCCCTGGGGTCGGAGGCAAAGCGCAGGCTGTCGGCCAGATTGGTCCGGGCATCCGTGTTCTCCATATCAATGGGTCTTTGGGAGCCGGTAATCACAATGGGCTTCCTGGAATGCTGGATCAGGTAGGACAGGGCGGCTGCGGTATAGGCCATGGTGTCCGTGCCGTGGGTGATCACGAAACCGTCATACCGGTCGTAATGGGCTTCAATGGCAGATGCGATGGTCAGCCAGTGGGACGGCTGGATGTTGGTGCTGTCAATGTTCAGGATCTGGATGGTATCAATCTGGCAGTAGGTCCTGCTGTCAGGCACATAAGACAGGATTTCCTCCGATGTGATGACCGGCTTTAAGCCGTTTTCCGTGCGCTTGCAGGCAATGGTCCCTCCGGTGCCCAGCATGAGGATGCGTTTCATGGTCATGTCCCTCTTTTCTTTTGTTTTCCATAGTATATCCCTAAATTAAAAACATATAATAATTAACTGTAACAGGTTTCCTGTTCTGTTTACAATTATATTAAGAATAATATAAATTTACAATCCCTTGATTGCTTTTAGGCGTATCTATGATAGAATATCAGTATAACCAATTTTCTCCAGAGTCACTGTACCTGTTGGCAAACAAACTCTAAGAAGGGGGATTCATATGTCTGTTGCGTGGCTTATAGCATTTGTTGTATTTCTGGTAGTGGAGGGCATGACTGCATCCCTTACCAGCATCTGGTTTGCAGGAGGGGCGCTGGCCGCCCTGGTGGTGCAGGTCTGCGGAGCGCCTTTAAGGCCCCAGCTTGCGGTGTTTGTAATTGTTTCATTCGTACTGTTCATGATGGTGCGTCCGTTTACAACCAGGTATCTTCACAGGAAAAAGACAGATACCAATGTGGACAGTTTTGCCGGCCGCAAGGCAGTTGTGAAGGAACGGATTAATAACGAGGCCGGTACCGGATCAGCCATATTGGCTGGCGAGACCTGGCTTGCAAGGGCGGCCGGGGAAGGAGAGGTATTTGAACCCAATACGGTTGTGGTCATAACAGCTGTCAGCGGTGCAAAACTGATTGTAAAGGCTGCTGAGCCGGAACATAAAGTGGAAAATAAAACAAACTAAAGGACAACAACTTAAGGAGGAGTAATATGTTTGGTGCAATCGGAGGTTTTCTCGTTTTTATCATCATCGCTGTCATTATCCTGTTCATCCTGTCCTCGTGCATCCGGATCGTACCCCAGGCACAGGCGCTGGTGGTGGAACGTCTTGGCGCGTATCAGGGCACATATGGCGTGGGAATCCATTTCCTGATCCCGTTTTTTGACCGGGTTGCCAAGAAGGTGAACCTGAAGGAACAGGTGGAGGACTTCCCGCCCCAGCCTGTCATTACCAAGGATAACGTAACCATGCAGATTGACACCGTGGTATTCTTCTATATAACGGATCCCAAGATGTATGCTTATGGCGTGGAACGCCCGCTGCTGGCCATTGAGAACCTGACAGCCACCACCCTGCGTAATATCATTGGTGATCTGGAGCTGGATCAGACACTGACATCCAGGGAAACCATTAACGCCAAAATGCAGGAGTCCCTGGATATTGCCACGGATCCCTGGGGCATCAAGGTGACCAGGGTGGAGCTTAAGAATATCATCCCGCCCGCGGCCATCCAGGAAGCCATGGAAAAGCAGATGAAGGCAGAGCGTGAACGCCGTGAATCCATCCTCAGGGCCGAGGGCGAGAAGAAGTCCATGGTCCTGGTGGCAGAGGGACACAAGGAATCCGCGGTACTGAACGCGGAAGGCGAAAAGAGGGCTGCCATCCTCGCGGCAGAGGCAGAGAAGGAAAAGAAAATCAGGGAGGCGGAAGGCCAGGCAGAAGCCATCCGTTCCGTGCAGCAGGCAACAGCTGACGGTATCCGCTATATCAAGGAAGCGGGCGCGGACAATGCCGTGCTCCAGTTAAAGAGTCTGGAAGCCTTCCAGGCAGCTGCCAACGGTAAGGCCAACAAGATCATCATCCCTTCGGATATCCAGGGGATTGCGGGGCTGGTGAAGTCCATTGCCGAGGTTGCGGCAAAGGATGAGGCCGCGGAATAAATTCCGGTAGACAAAAATGGAAATATGATATAAGATGAGAATTGACAGTAGTGCCCATCAGCGTATTTTGACTGATGGGTGCTATTTTATCTGAAATAAAGAATATGATTGGGTGAGGTTGGGTTATGGAGGGAGAAGTTGTAAAAAAGAACCGGATTACGGAAGGGAGCATATTCGGACAGCTGCTGCTGTTCTTTTTCCCCATATTGTTCGGGACGTTTTTCCAGCAGCTTTATAATACGGCGGATGCCATGGTGGTGGGGCGGTTCGTGGGAAAACAGGCCCTGGCCGCGGTGGGCGGCAGCACCAGTACCCTGATCAATCTCCTAGTGGGCTTTTTTGTGGGGCTGTCCAGCGGCGCCACGGTTGTCATATCGCAGTTTTACGGCGCCAGGAAAGCGGATAAGGTCCATTGGGCCGTCCATACTTCCATTGCATTTTCCATAATCGGCGGCATTGCCTTCATGATCATAGGGCTGGCGGGATCCCCGTGGGCCCTGGAAGCCATGAAGACGCCGGAGGACGTGATGGGGCATTCGGTTGTCTACATAAGGATTTATTTCCTGGGCATCATTGTGAACCTGATTTATAACATGGGAGCCGGGATCCTGCGTGCGGTGGGGGATTCCAGGCGGCCCCTGTACTTCCTGATAGCCAGCTGCTTTACCAATATAGCCCTGGACATACTGCTGGTAGCGGTCCTGGGCATGGGGGTGGCGGGCGCTGCCATTGCCACCATCTCATCCCAGCTGTTAAGCGCCATCCTGGTGGTGCGCGCCCTGATGAAGACCGATGACATGTATAAGCTTGAATGGAACAAGGTCCGTATTGACCGCAGGATGCTTCAGCGCATTGTGCGCATCGGCATACCGGCCGGCATGCAGTCCGTCATGTACAATATTTCCAATGTCATCATCCAGGCCGGGGTGAACACCCTTGGCACGGACAATGTAACGGCCTGGGCCACTTACGGCAAAGTGGACGGCCTGTATTGGATGATGATCAATGCCCTGGGCATATCGGTCACCACCTTTGTGGGCCAGAACTATGGCGCCGGGCGCATGGACCGGGTGCGCAAGGGGGCCGGCGCATGCATGATGATCGGCGTGGTGCTTACCGCGTCCGTGGGAGTCCTTTTATATAACGGAGGCTATCTTCTGGTGGAATTGTTTACCACGGACCAGCAGGTGCAGGCCATCAGTATGGACCTGCTGCATTTCATGGTCCCCACCTTCATCACGTATATTGCCATTGAAATCCTCTCCGGGACCCTCAGGGGCGTGGGGGATGCCTGGGTCCCGCTGGTCCTTACCGGTATCGGCGTGTGCGCGGTAAGGGTGCTCTGGATCATGTTCGTGCTTCCGAAGTACCACACGATTATCGGGGCAGCCTTCTGTTATCCCCTGACCTGGAGCCTGACCACCATTGCTTTTGTGGTTTATTACTATTTCTTCAGCAGTCTCAGGCGGTGGGAGATAAAACCGTTGTTTAAAAAGAACCGGTGTGTATAGGCGTTCCTGATTTGGGAAAACTTTCTGTATAATTAACAGGAGGTGCCCGTATGACGACAAGAGAAGTTACATTTGATTCAATAGAGGAAGTGAAAAAATTCGTGAACCAGGTGGAGCAGTATCCCCAGGACGTGGATGTGTGCTGCGGAAGCTGTATGGTGGATGGCAAGTCCATCCTTGGAATCCTGAGCCTGGGAATACGCAAGAAGCTGAATGTGGTGATACATGACTGAAGGGAGAACCAAAAGACGGGGACGGTGCTGGCTGCAGGACGGCTTTTAAGGGCTTTTTTGCAGGACGCCTATATTCCTGCCCCATGGCGTGTCGGAAAGCAATCTTCAGACACGCCCTGACGCAGGAGTACCCATGTTTTTTTGTAACAGTTCAGACGGCGGGAACCAAGATATAAATCCAAATTTACATCAATGCTTTCATGTGGTACAATAGATTCCATATCTTCAGGAAAGATGAAAGGACGATGACATAAGATGATTCAGGATATTGCGCCGCATACATACGATCCTGTTTTTAGGAATAAGGAACCTGAGGACCGGGATTACGTGCTGCATTATGAGTATAATAAGGTGATGCTTATGAGACAGGGGGACGGGATGGCCCTTCCTACCTTTGAAGACCTGAAAGAGGATGCCAGGGGGATTAAGTCTGGGGCACAGTATCTGTTTTCCATTGATGACAGGGCCTATTACTGTGTAACGGATATGGATGTGCCGGAGTTTGGCGGGTTTAATCTGGAACCCCTCACGGTTTTCCGCAGTCTGGAGCCTTTGCATCAGGCTTTTGCGGGTATTACCGGAAGCCAGCTGTACCGGTGGAGACAGAGCCGGCAGTTCTGCGGCCATTGCGGGGTGAGGATGGAACCCAGCACCAGGGAACGGGCCATGGTGTGTCCGGAATGCGGGCAGACAGAGTATCCTAAAATCAGCCCGGCCGTGATTGTTGCAATTACCAATGGGGATAAGCTGCTTATGTCCAGATATGCAAGGGGAACCTACAGGAATTATGCCCTGATTGCAGGATTTGTGGAGATAGGCGAGACCTTTGAGGATTGTGTGCGCAGGGAAGTCATGGAGGAAGTGGGGCTTAAAGTTAAGAACATACGCTATTACAAAAGCCAGCCCTGGGCGTTTTCAGATACGGAGATGATTGGATTTACAGCGGAACTGGACGGTGATGATACCATACGCCTGGAGGAGGAGGAACTTTGTGAAGCCGGGTGGTTCACAAGGGACGAGATAGTGGAATACGGTCCTTATATCAGCGTGGGACATGAGATGATGAAGGCCTTTAAGGATGGCAGGATATGAAAGGAATGTGTTGATTTTATGAATCAGAAGGATTATATATTGTTTGATCTGGACGGAACCCTGACTGACCCAAAGGAGGGGATAACCAAGTCAGTGCGCCATGCACTGAACCACTATGGAATCCAGGTGGATGATCTGGATAACCTGACTCCGTTCATAGGGCCTCCCCTCACAGACAGCTATAAGAAATATTATGGTTTTTCGGATGAACAGGCATGGGAAGGGGTTTTGGTATACCGGGAATATTTCAGTGAGAGGGGATGGCATGAGAATAAGGAGTATCCCGGCATTAAGGAAATGCTGGATGCCCTCAAAGCGGCCGGAAAGGTGCTGTTGGTGGCAACCTCCAAGCCCGAGGTGTTTGCCAGGAAAATTCTGGAGTATTTTGGCATGGCGGGATATTTTGACTTTATTGGCGGCGCCGATATGGGCGAGACCCGGGTGCGCAAGGCGGATGTAATCCGGTATGTCCTTGAACAGTACGGGCTTGACGCCTCCCCGGAGACCCTGGCACGCTGCGTGATGGTGGGGGACCGGGAACATGATGTGCTGGGCGCCAGGGAATGCGGCATGGACTGCGTGGGCGTCCTTTACGGATACGGCGACAGGCGGGAGATGGATGGGTGCCGGCCGGCCTGGACAGCGGATACGGTGGATGAATTAAAGGATTTACTTTTGATATTATAACCTGAACTCATAATAACCATTCCTATTATGCAATTGACAAATAGAACAATGGTTGCTATGATTGAAATTACTATTAAGAAGGTCCACGATGGAAAACATTGTGGAAAAGTAAGGAAGGGCAGTGTGAAAGCTGTCCGCTAGGATGAGAGGGTGGGATTAGATTATATGGATGACAGAATCGTGTTATCGCTGCTTGTAGACAATACCGCCGGTGTGCTGGCCCGGGTAGCCGGACTTTTCAGCCGGCGCGGTTACAATATTGAAAGCCTGACCGTTGGCGTTACCGCGGACCCGCGGTACTCAAGGATGACCGTGGTCTCCCTGGGGGACCAGACTGTTCTGGAGCAGATTAAGAACCAGCTTAATAAACTGGAGGATGTAAGGGATATCAAGGAACTGCAGCCGGACCGGTCCGTGTACAGGGAACTGATGATGGTAAAGGTCAGGGCCAATGCCGCAGACAGGCAGTCTGTCAGCGCCATCTCCAGCATTTTCCGTGCAACCATCGTGGATGTGGGCAAGGATTCGCTGACCGTCATGCTGACAGGTGACCAGTCCAAGCTGGATGCGTTAATTAACCTGCTGGAAGATTATGAAATCCTGGAGCTGGCCCGCACAGGCCTGACAGGGCTGGAACGGGGCGCCGAGGATATCAGGATGCTTCCATAAGTTCCCGGGCCGGGAAAACGGACGGGGGGCGGGATTACATTGCGGTTGGGTAAGAGCTTAAGGGGGCGGCCAAGGGCGGACTGAGAGTCGTCGGTTTTGTTGCCTTAACATATATATTTTCAAAGGAATTAAGGAGGATAAGAGCAATGCCAAAGATTTATTATCAGGAAGATTGTAATTTATCATTATTGGAAGGCAAGACCATTGCTGTCATCGGTTACGGCAGCCAGGGACATGCACATGCATTAAACTTAAAGGAGTCAGGCTGCAACGTGATTGTTGGTCTGTATGAGGGAAGCCGTTCCTGGAAAAAGGCTGAAGAGCAGGGATTTGAAGTATATACGGCAGCTGAGGCAACCAAGAAGGCCGATGTGATTATGATTCTGATTAATGATGAGAAGCAGGCGGCCATGTATAAGGAGTCCATCGCACCAAACCTGCGCCCGGGCATGATGCTGATGTTTGCCCACGGTTTTGCCATCCATTTCGGACAGATTGTTCCGCCGAAGGATGTTGACGTAACCATGATTGCGCCAAAGGCTCCGGGCCACACGGTCAGAAGCGAGTACCAGAGGGGCAGGGGAACCCCATGTCTGATTGCCGTGCATCAGGATGCAACAGGCAAGGCAACCGATATGGCCCTGGCTTACGGTCAGGGAATCGGCGGCGCCAGGGCAGGTATCCTGGAGACCACATTTAAGGTAGAGACTGAGACAGACCTGTTTGGTGAGCAGGCGGTTCTGTGCGGCGGCGTATGCGCACTGATGAAGGCTGGTTTCGAGACATTGGTAGAGGCTGGTTATGCTCCTGAGAACGCATATTTTGAGTGCGTACATGAGATGAAGCTGATTGTGGACCTGATATATGAGAGCGGTTTTGCCGGCATGAGATACTCCATCTCCAACACGGCTGAGTACGGCGATTACATCACCGGGCCAAAGATTGTTACGGACGAGACAAAGAAAGCCATGAAGAAAATCCTGTCCGATATCCAGGACGGTACCTTTGCAAAGGACTGGCTGGCAGAGAACCAGGTGGGCTGCCCGCACTTTAACGCCATGAGGAAGAATGAGGCAGACCAGCCACTTGAGAAGGTTGGATCCGAGCTCAGGAAGCTGTATAGCTGGAATGATACGGATAAGCTTATCAACAACTAATCATAGATACATAATAGATACATATAAGAACGAAGCGGATGTCCACTGAGAGGGGCATCCGCTTTTTGGTCCGCCCATGCTGGGCGAACCAAAAAGGGGCTCTGGCAGTCATGGATTGACAGAAGCCCCTTAAAAATCCTTTAAGGTTTTGTTCAGCTTTGGCAGGAACGGATTATTCCTGGCGGATCCTGGACAGGTAGCGGTATACGCTGGCCTGGGAGATTCCCAATGCCCCGGACGCGTCTTTTACCGCGCCCTTTAGAAGGAATACGCCGTCCCTTTCCAGCCGTTCCATCACTGCCAGGCGCTGGGACTGGGACAGGCTTTTGCCTTCCAGGTCCATGTCCCTAAAAATACGGGACAAGGCCTCGTTCACTGTTTCTCCGCTGGAGACAGGCACAGCCTCTCCTGACATCGGATGCGCTGATGCGTTCCTGATTCCCGGTTCACCGGACCGGGCTTCTCCCTGACTGGCCGGTGTTTCCTTGTAGGTCTCATCGAAACGGAAATTCGTTTCTACAAATGTATCTGGATGGCACAGCCCGATCAGCTGCTTTGCCAGGTCCACATACTTGCTGTCGTCAAAATTAATACTCAGCAGCCCGATTAACTCTTCTGACGTATTCTCAATAAACAGCGTGGAGGACCGCAGCTTCTTTCCAAGGGCGGATACCCCCATATAATGGGTACGATAGGAATAATTGTGATAGCTCTTATCCGCAATGATCTGCAGAATCTCGCTGGCCAGAGGTGCTCCCAGTTCCTGTCCGCTGACATGGTTGTTGGCAATGGCGATAATGGACTTTTCCTTGTCCTCCAGGCTGTGGAGCACAATCTCATAATCCGGCCCAAGGGTACGGCCAAGAAATTCCGTTAACTTTATATAATGCTGAAGGATTGAATGATTTTCTATATTCATGACCTGCTTCTTTCTATATGCTCATATAATGCTATTGTATCAAAATACCCTTTTAATATCTAGAGTATGTTTTAGAATGTAGGGTAATAAAATTTTATTATATTTTATTATTTTCTTTTTGATTTTGATAATTATTTATTAAATTTTTTCTATTTTATGCACTATGTATAATTTTATGCCCTAAAAAATATTTTTTTATTAATTAACACAAATGATATTGACATTTTTATAAAAATATAATAATATATTTTCATAAGTTGAGAAAACCTTATTACATCTCACATTCTTTCTTCTCAACTTGAACCTATTACATAATACTGTCCGCCAGTCGGCAACGATGACCGGGGTATTTGGAAGCGGCAGAGGTCCGCATCCAAACCAAAATCATTTTATGGAGGTATTATTATGGCTATCAAGTATGTTCCAGAACCATTCCGCATCAAGGTGGTTGAACCACTGAAAATGCTCACACGCCAGGAGCGTGAGCAGGCAATCGCCCAGGCCAGGTACAACATGTTTGGCTTAAGGGGAGAGGACTGCTACATCGATCTCCTCACTGACTCCGGTACCAATGCCATGAGCGAGGACCAATGGGCGGGGATCATGAAGGGCGATGAGGCCTATGCCGGCGCTTCCTCCTACTACAAACTGGTTGACGCTGCCAAGGACATCTTTGGATATGGATATGTCCAGCCTGTACACCAGGGACGCGCTGCTGAAAAGGTTCTGTTCCCCACATTCCTCTCCGAGGGTAAGATTGCAATTTCCAACATGTTCTTTGACACTACCCGCGCCCATGTGATTCTGGCCGGCGCGCGTCCCATCGACTGCGTAATCCCGGAAGCAAAGGATCCGTCCCACCGCTGCAAGTTCAAGGGCAATATGGATGTGGAAAAGCTGGAACAGATCATTCTTGAAAAGGGCGCTGAGAATGTGGGTCTGGTGGTCATGACAATTACCAACAATTCCGCCGGGGGACAGCCGGTTTCCCTGCAGAACATGAGGGATGTTTCCGCAATCTGTAAGAAATACAACATTCCCCTGGACATTGACGCGGCGCGTTACGCTGAAAACGCATACTTTGTCAAACGCGATGAGGAGGAGTGCAGGGACTGGCCGATTAAAAAGATTATTAAAGAAATGTTCTCCCTGGCCGACATGTTCACCATGTCCGCAAAAAAGGATACCATTGTCAACATGGGCGGCATGATTGGAGTCAAGGATGGAGAGTCACCTTTGATTCTGAAAATAAAAGCAAACTGTATTTCTTTTGAAGGATTCTATACATACGGCGGCCTTAACGGACGTGACCTGGAAGCCCTGGCCATCGGCTTATACGAGGGCATTGACGAAAATTATCTCCGTTACAGGATTGGACAGATGGAATATCTTGCATCCAGGCTGGATGATGCCGGTATCGCTTACCAGGCCCCGGTTGGAGGTCATGGCGTGTTTGTGGATGCAGCAGCCATGTTCCCCCAGATTCCATATTATGAATTCCCTGGCCAGGTGTTGGCCGTTGAACTCTACAAGGAGGCAGGCATCCGCACCTGTGATATTGGCTCCTATATGCTGGGCAATGACCCGGATACAAATGAACAGCTTCATGCCGATTTTGAATTCACACGTCTGGCCATTCCGCGCCGGGTCTACACCCAGGCCCATATTGATATAATGGCAGATGCATTGATTGCAATTAAAGAGCGGTCCCATGAAATCAAACATGGTTACAAGATTACATGGGAGCCACCGATCCTTCGTCATTTCCAGGCCTCTCTGGCACCTGTTGAGGACTGAAGGTAAGGGGCAGACCGCATGATGATTCAAACGTTATTTGAAATCATGTGATGTGCTTGGCAGCAATAAGATAGGGCATCCTATAGTAGTTTAAAGATTACTGTGGGGGGCCCTTTTTGTCTTCATTTTGTATCGAAAAGGAGAAGAAATATATGGGAAAAACATCCAATGGTAACAACAGGGAATCATGGGGATCGAAATGGGGTTTTATTCTTGCATGTATTGGTTCGGCAGTGGGGATGGGAAATATCTGGCTGTTTCCCAGCCGGGTTGCAAATTATGGCGGCGCGTTTCTGGTAGCATATCTTATCTTTGACATTCTAATCGGGTTTTCCGGTGTGATTGGTGAAATGAGCTTTGGGAGAAAGGCAAAGGAAGGCCCTGTAGGCGCTTTCAGGCAGGCCTGCGCCTCCCGTGGAAAAGGGAATACGGGTGCCCTGATAGGCGGTATCCCCATGGCGGGGGCGCTGATGCTGGCCATTGGCTACTCCGTAGTGGTGGGTTGGATTTTTAAGTATGTGTTCAATTCCTTTACCGGAAAAGCCCTTTCCTATGGTGCGGATGTGTCGGATATCTCAGGCTATGAACAGGCATTTGGCACCACAGCATCTTCCTTTGGCAACAACTTATGGCTGATTGTTGCACTGGCAGTCACATTTACCATCATGGTGCTGGGTGTTGCCAGCGGTATTGAGAAAGCCAACAAGATAATGATCCCTCTGTTTTTCCTGCTGTTTATGGGCCTGGCTGTTTATGTTTATTTCCAGCCCGGAGCTTCTGAGGGTTACAAATACATGTTCTCCATTAATCCTGAAAAGCTAAAAGATCCCATGATGTGGGTCTATGCCCTGGGCCAGTCATTTTTTTCCCTGTCTCTGGCCGGCAACGGAACGGTTATTTACGGCTCATACCTGTCCGATGATGAGGATATTGTCAGCTCCGCATGGAAAGTGGCCCTGTTTGACACAGGGGCCGCGTTCCTGGCCGCTCTGGTCATTGTTCCTGCCATGGCAGCCGCCGGCTCCACTGCCTTTGGCGGAGGCCCTGGCCTGATGTTCATCTATTTGCCCAACCTGTTTGCAGCCATGCCAAGCGGACACATTGTAATGGTGGTATTCTTTGTGGCTGTGCTGTTTGCAGGTCTTACTTCCCTGGTGAACCTGTTTGAGGCTCCCATCGCCACCCTTCAGGATAACCTGCATTTCAGCCGTGCCAAAGCAGTTACCACCATCGGTATCATTGGTGCTGTGGTGGCGCTGTGCATCCAGGGTATTGTTTCCGGCTGGATGGACTTCGTATCCATCTATATCTGCCCTCTGGGCGCCGGTCTGGCCGGGATTATGTTTGCCTGGATCTGGGGAAAGCAGGCAGTGGAGGATGCGGTATCCCTTGGAAGAAAGCAGCGGATTGGCGGCTGGTACTACCCCCTTTATAAATATGGATTCTGCATTCTGACCATGGCAGTGTTCATTCTGGGAATCGTCAACGGCGGAATTGGCTGATACAGCCTGCTATGGGGACCTGGTTCCTGGCGCCCGGCAGGGCCCTGACTTTCGGGATGGATTTTGAAAAGGATCCTAAAAATGACAAAGGGCCATTGTATTTCCACGTACATCAGGTGGAAATACAATGGCTTTTTACGCTGTGGGAGACATCCGCCCTTTCATGGGGGCAGCTCCATTAATCCTCCTGCTCAATCGCCTTATCCTTTGAATTGCGGTAAAAGCCGTGTGCTTTTTCCGTGGGTATTGACTGACACCCTGGGTAAGCGGCAATCCGTCAATATAAAAACTCCAGAAACGTCTTAAGCGCCATGGCCTGGTTGGAGGGATGGTATGCAAAGCCGATGGTCCTTCGGTGGATGGGGATGTTTAAGGGAATCTCCACCAGGGAACCGTTGTCCAGTTCCTTCTGCACCAGTTCCTTGATGACGCAGCCGATTCCAAGGCCGATTTTTGCAAATTCAATCAACAGGTCCATGGTGGTCACTTCCAGGACCTGCCGCGGCAGTATGTTGTTATCCGACATGTACTCATCCACATGGTGGCGCGTCATGTTGCTGGAGTCCAGGAGCATGATGTTGCCGGTCTCAAAGATATTGGCGTCCCTGCCTTCCCTGAGATGCAGGTTTTCAAGGTAGGATGGGGTGGTGACAAAGATATCCTGTATGTCCATCACCGGTATGAATGCAAGGTCCCTGCGTACCGAAGGCTGTGCAACCAGCCCCAGGTCAATCTTCTGCTGTTCCAGACGGGTCAGGGTCAGTGCCGTGGACTGGCTCTCAATGGTCACCTTCATGTGGGGGTACTGGTCAATAAATGTTTTCAGGTAAGGGAGTAGGATGTATTTGCACAGTGTATTACTGACACCGATGCGCAGATGGCCGATATCGAATTCCTGGATCCGCTTAAGCTCCATTTCTCCCCGGTCCAGGGCGTCAAAGGCCTCCCTGGCATGCTCAAACAGGATTTCCCCTTCTGCTGTGAGCTGCACGCCCCTGGAACTGCGGGTGAAAAGGGACAGGCCCAGGCTGTCCTCCAGCTTGCTGATGGCCTTGCTGATGGCCGGCTGGCTGATATAGAGTTCCTTGGCTGCCTTGGAAATATTCCCGGCTTTTGCCACCTCATAGAATATCTTGTATTGTGACAGGTTCTGCTCCATGACTGTCCTCCCCGTAATATAACATTTTTTCATATGAAAATGTGTACTGTATAACTTTTATTATAACAACACATGTCCTGAAATGTAAAGAACAGAAGGGGATGATTTTAAAGGAAATTAAAAATGCGATTTTCCTTATTTCGGTTCACCTTCCCTGTTTTCCATAATATACTTATAATAGATCCGCCTCATGAAAGCCGGAAGCCGTACTGCCCCGGATTGCTCCGGGGATGGACCTGGAAAGAATATCCGGGTTACATGCCGGGGGCAGGCGGAAGGAAAGTACCGGCCAATTCTATGAATGCATTCATCTCGCGGGTCACCCATTTATCCTTATGATAGACAATCTGGCGCCAGGTCTGCATGTGGAAATCCTTTACGTTAAGGGCGGCCAGGCAGCCGGATTCAATGTCTGAGAGGATGGTGAACCTTGGAAGGAAGGAGACGCCCATATTGGCCCTCAGCAGGTTGATGATGAATTCCGTATTCCCTATTTCAAGGAAAGGGCGGATTGTCATATCCTGGGCCGCCAGATACTGTTCCAGTATGAAACGGTAGCTTGCATTTTTCTCGGTCAGGATGAATGGCTGTCCGATGACCTGGGAAAGGTCCAGGTCCTTCCTGCCGGAAAAGGGGTGGTTTACGGAGGATACGAAAACAATGTCCTCAGGCTCTTCCAGGACCTTGATCCATTTGTCGTCATACATACGCTTGTCCAGGAAATACACAATGTCAATGGCATTGCTGTTCATCATGTCCAGCAGGGTTCCGGGGGAATCGGTGATGATGCTTACGTTTACCCGGGGATACAGGCGGTGGTACTCTTTTAACAAAGGAGGAAAGATGGATGCACAGATGGACTCAATGGTGCCAAGGCACAGGCTTCCGGTCAGTTCCGTGGCTTCCGTCACAGCGTCCCTGGCGCATTCCAGGTCCCGCATGATGGCGGCGGCATGTTCAAAGAACACGGCGCCCTGGTGGGTTAAGGTGGTCTGTTTGCCAATGCGGTCAAACAGGTGGACATTCAGCTCTTTTTCCAGCTGCTTGACCTGGATGGTCACAGCGGCCTGGGAATATCCCAGCTGTTTGGCTGCTTTTGAAAAACTCTTTAGCTGAGCTACCTGAAGAAATGTTGCAATTTCGCGTAATTCCATAATATACGTCCTTTTTTTAATTGGTTTTTCTATAAAAATTTTTAAACTATATCATAAAAACATTAAATTTTACAACCATTTGTTTTTATGGTACATTAAGCTTAATGAGAAATCAATACCAAATAATGACTATTTTCCCAAAAATCAGTCAAAAAAGAAAGGAATCAAATATCATGGAAAAAGACAATGTAAAGTACAACGCGTATGTTCAGATACTGAAGGAGGAGCTGCTTCCGGCCATGGGATGTACGGAACCCATTGCCCTGGCCTATGGCGCTGCGCTGGCACGGAAAGTACTGGGGGAACTGCCGGACCGGGTGGTAATCGGGGCCAGCGGAAGTATTATCAAGAATGTCAAATCCGTGATTGTGCCTAATACAGACCATTTAAAAGGAATCCCGGCCGCTGCAACAGCCGGTATCGTGGCAGGTGACCCGGATAAGGAGCTGGAGGTAATCGCCCAGGTGACACCGGAGCAGATTGCACAGATGAAGGAGTTCATAGAAAATACCCAGATTGAAGTGGAGCATGTGGACAATGGCATCACCTTTGACATCATCGTGACACTGTACAAGGGAAGCTCTTATGCAAAGGTGCGCATTGCCAATTACCACACCAATGTGGTACTGGTTGAAAAAGACGGCGAGATCTTAAAGCAGATAGAAGTGGCCGGAGAGGACGAGGAGGGCCTGACAGACAGGAGCCTTCTTAATATGGAAGATATCTGGGATTTCATCAACACGGTTGACATATCCGACATCAAGGAGGTACTGGACCGCCAGATTTCCTATAACATGGCCATTGCAGAGGAGGGCATCAAGGGGAATTACGGCGCCAACATCGGCAAGGTGCTTCTTGATATGTCTGGCAATGATGTGCGCACCAGGGCAAAGGCCATGGCGGCGGCTGGTTCCGACGCCAGGATGAATGGCTGCGAACTGCCGGTCATCATCAATTCAGGCAGCGGGAACCAGGGAATCACTGCATCCGTACCGGTCCTTGTATATGCGGAGGAGCTTAAGGTAAGCGAGGAGAAGAAATACAGGGCCCTGGCCTTATCCAACCTTACTGCCATTCATCAGAAGACACCGATTGGAAGATTATCCGCATATTGCGGCGCGGTAAGCGCCGGCGCGGGAGCAGGGGCAGGAATCGCTTATCTGTGCGGAGGCAGCTATAAGGAGATTGTCCATACGGTTGTCAATGCGCTTGCCATTGTGTCCGGCATTGTCTGCGACGGCGCCAAGGCTTCCTGCGCAGCCAAGATTGCTTCGGCGGTTGACGCAGGGATCCTGGGCTATAACATGTATATCCGCGGTCAGCAGTTCTACGGAGGAGACGGCATCGTGACAAAGGGTGTCGAGGAAACACTTAAGAATGTTGGCAGGCTTGGAAAGGAAGGAATGAAGGAGACCAACGAGGAGATAATTAAAATCATGATTGGAGATTAGGTATGAAAAAAATAACAGGTAGTTTACCGTTCCGATTACTGTTGGGTGTTATCCTCGGTATCATCGTCGGACAGATTTGCGGCGATGGTCTTATGCACGTCATTGTAACAATTAAGTACATACTGAATCAGGTGATTGTATTCTGTGTTCCGTTAATCATCATTGGTTTCATTGCCCCTTCCATCACAAGGCTGGGCAATAACGCATCCAAAATGCTTGGGGTTGCTGTTACGCTTGCATATGTTTCGTCAATCGGTGCTGCGCTGTTTGCCATGATGGCAGGTTATTTCCTGATTCCCCATCTGTCCATTATTTCTGAGGTAGAGGAACTTAGGAAACTGCCGGACATCGTGTTCCAGCTGGATATCCCCCAGATCATGCCGGTCATGAGCGCCCTTGTGTTTTCACTGCTTCTTGGCCTGGCCGCCACATGGACCAAGGCGGAAGTGATCACGGATGTCCTGGAGGAGTTCCAGCAGGTCGTACTTTCCATTGTGACAAAAGTAGTCATTCCGGTGCTTCCTGTTTTTATTGCATTTACATTCTGCTCCTTATCATATGAAGGCACCATTACAAAGCAGCTGCCTGTATTTTTAAAGGTGGTCATCATTGTCATGATCGGACATTTTATCTGGATGACCCTGCTCTATGTAATCGCCGGTATCTATTCAGGGGCCAATCCCCTGGACGTCATCCGCAATTACGGGCCGGCCTATATCACAGCGGTGGGTACCATGTCATCCGCGGCCACCCTTGCAGTTGCCCTGCGCTGTGCCAAGAAGTCACAGCCGCCCCTGCGGGATGACATGGTGGACTTCGGCATCCCGCTGTTTGCCAATATCCATCTGTGCGGTTCCGTGCTGACAGAAGTATTCTTTGTCATGACGGTGAACAAGATACTTTACGGTTCCATTCCTGCCATGGGGACCATGGTCTTATTCTGTGCACTCCTAGGCATATTTGCCATTGGGGCGCCCGGCGTGCCCGGAGGTACGGTAATGGCGTCCCTGGGGCTGATAACAGGCGTCCTTGGATTTGAGGAGTCAGGCACGGCGCTGATGCTGACAATCTTTGCCCTGCAGGACAGCTTCGGAACCGCATGCAACGTGACCGGCGACGGAGCCCTGACCATGATCCTTACCGGATTTGCGCAAAAACATGGGATTAAGAGACAGAAGCTTGAGAGCGGTCTGTGACCGGGGCCGGATTGGGGCCCCGATGGGACCGCGGCCATGGGCAGGCAGCGCAGGCTGTTTTATATCCGGGGATTGACAGCCCGCGGGAATATGTAGTAAGATGGAGTAAACAGGCTTCTGCACTGACAGGTATCCCTTACAGCAAAGCAGCCCGCGCGGATATCCCCAATCCAGGGGGCCGCAGACAGATGGAAGAGAATATGTGTTGACTGACCTGAAGCAGGGCTGAGAGGGAAAGCGGGTACACTTGAGTGGTTTTATCGGGATACGCCTATTTTGGCGTATCCTTTTTGTGTTGGGAAATGACACGGAACACGGACAGGAGGAAAAGATACATATGGGAATGAATGACACGCCTTCATCAGAACGGGTCCATATCGGATTCTTTGGAAGGAGGAATGCTGGGAAGTCCAGCGTACTCAATGCAGTCACCGGCCAGGACCTGGCTGTGGTATCAGAGGTAAAGGGAACCACCACGGACCCTGTGTATAAGGCCATGGAGCTTCTTCCCCTTGGCCCGGTGATGATGATTGACACCCCGGGGATTGATGATGAAGGGGAATTGGGCGGCCTTCGTATTAAAAAGAGTTACCAGGTGCTTAATAAGACGGACGTGGCGGTTTTGGTGGTGGATGGCTGCCAGGGCATGGCATATGAGGACAGGGCGCTTCTTGGGCGGATACAGGAAAAGCATATCCCATGTGTGATTGCCTGCAATAAGGCGGATATGGATGGTCCTGCCGCCAACCATGGAGATTCTGGGAACCAGGGGGAATCGGCCGGCAAACCACAGGAAGCATATCCGCAGTCCCTTCCGGTAATCATGGTCAGCGCCCTTACCGGACAGGGCATGGACCAGCTTAAGGAATGCCTGGCGGGCCTGGGGAAGAGACAGGAGAGCGGGCGCAGGATCGTGGGGGATTTGCTGGAACCGTTGGATTTTGCCGTGCTGGTGGTGCCCATTGATAAGGCTGCCCCCAAAGGCCGTCTCATCCTTCCGCAGCAGCAGACCATACGGGATATCCTGGAGGCTGGCGCTGTTTCCATTGTACTTAAGGAGGATGGACTGGCAAAGGCGCTGCCGGCGCTGGGAAAGAAACCCAGGATCGTCATTACGGACAGCCAGGTATTTGGATCCGTGGCAAAGGATACGCCTGCTGACATCCTGCTGACATCCTTTTCCATCCTGTTTGCAAGGTATAAGGGGAACCTGGGACCCCTGGTCAAGGGGGCGGCGGCCTTAAAGCATATTGGCGCGGGTGATAAGATCCTGATTTCAGAGGGGTGTACCCACCACAGGCAGTGCAATGACATCGGGACTGTTAAGCTTCCTGGCTGGATCCGGCAGTATACGGGCGTGGAACCGGAGTTCCATTTTACATCCGGGACCGGGTTTCCCGATGATTTAAGCGGTTACAGCCTGATTGTCCACTGCGGTGGATGCATGCTGAATGAAAGGGAAATGAAGTACAGGATGGAATGCGCAGAGGACCAGGGGATCCCAATGACCAATTACGGCATATTGATTGCATATACCCAGGGGATTTTAAAACGGAGCCTGGAGCCATTTCCGGAAATCGCATCCCTTCTTGGATGAAGCCAAAATAAAATGGGAATAAATGCGCATGATAAGGGTGCGGAAGCAGGCGGGATGCCTGCCTCCGCGCCTTTTATCGTGGCGGCTCCCATCACTGGAAAAGAAATAAAAAGAAAATATTTTTATTTAGTATTTAATGTTGAAAATAATTTTTTATGTGCTATACTTGTGATAAGGGAAATTAATTTAGACAGAATAACATTATATGGAAAAGGAGAAGCGACATGAAGATTCAGGGTAAGAGAGTCTGGATTGCAGGCCAGTTCATGGCGGCACAGATGGAGATTGAGGACGGGACCATTAAGCGGATTGACGGGTACGGTACAGGTCCTGCGGACCAGGATTACGGGGACAGGAGGATCCTTCCGGGTTTTATTGATATCCATACCCACGGCGCCTATGATTTTGATACCAATGACGGGGAGCCTGAGGGCCTTCGCAGATGGATGAAGAGGATTCCGCAAGAGGGCGTCACATCCATTCTTCCAACCACGGTGACCCAGATGCCCGAGGTGCTTACCAAAGCGGTTGCCAATGTGGCAAAGGTGTCAGAAGAAGGATATGAGGGCGCTGAGATACTGGGAATCCATTTTGAGGGACCTTTCCTGGACATGGAATATAAGGGCGCACAGCCTCCGGAGGCCATTGCTGTTGCATCGGTGGAGCAGTTTAAGAAGTACCAGGAAGCTGCAAAGGGACTGATTAAGTATATTACCCTGGCGCCGGAGCGGGATCCGGACCATGCGCTGACAAGATACTGCTCCACCCACGGCGTGGTGGTCAGCATGGGCCATTCGGCCGCAACCTATGAGCAGGCCCTGTTAGGCATTGCCAATGGCGCCACTTCCATGACCCATGTCTATAACGGCATGACCCCATACCACCACCGCAAGCCGGGGCTGGTAGGAACCGCGCTCAGGGTCAGGGATATCTATGGGGAAATCATCTGCGACGGCTGCCATTCCCATCTGGCTGCCCTGAATAATTTCTTTACTGCAAAGGGAAGGGATTACTCTATCATGATCAGTGATTCCCTTCGGGCAAAGCACTGCCCGCCGGGCGGACAGTACCAGCTGGGCGGCCATGACATAGAGATTGGCGATGACGGCCTGGCAAGGCTTAAGGGTACGGACACCATTGCGGGAAGCACGCTGAACCTGAACCGGGGCCTTAAGATCCTGGTGGAAGAGGCCATGGTCCCCTTTGACACGGCAGTCAATTCCTGTACCATCAACCCGGCCAGATGCCTTGGGGTGGATGACCGCAAGGGCAGGATTGCAGTGGGCTGCGACGCGGACCTGGTGGTGCTGGAGGATGATTACAGCGTGCTCCAGACCTGGTGCAGGGGACGTGCAATGCTCTAAAATACGGGATAATTTCAATAAAATCCCTGAAAATGCTTGCATTTACCAGAACATGATGGTATAGTATATAGGATAACTAATGTAGGGTACTGATAAAGAGTGGACGCCGGTCCACTCTTTCGTTTTGAGTAGGGCTCATACATTACTGTACAGATTGGAAAGGCGGTGTAGCAATTGGGAAAAAAGGAAAACTACGAGAGCAGGGTAGAACGTTACCTCCTGCCCCTGGTGGAAGAACATCATTTTGAACTTGTGGATGTGGAATATGTAAAGGAAGCAGGAACCTGGTATCTGAGGGCTTATATTGATAAAGAAGGCGGAATTGCAGTGGATGACTGTGAGGTCATCAGCAGGAAGCTTGGGGAGTGGCTGGATAAGGAAGATTTTATTGATGAAAGCTATATCCTTGAGGTCAGTTCGCCGGGACTTGGCCGTCCCCTGAAAAAGGAAAAGGACTTTATCAGGAGCATGGGCAAGGATGTGGACGTGCGTCTGTACCGCCAGATTGATAAGCAGAAGGAATTTACAGGTGCCTTAAGTGCATATGATGAGAATACTGTGACGCTGACCATGGAAGACGGAAGCCAGATGGTATTTGAAAAACCGGACATTGCCCTGATCCGGCTGGCACTGGATTTCTGATACTGCATTGATAGTTAATTCACATGCCCAGGCATGGATAGGAGGATAAACATGAACAAGGAACTGTTAGAGGCAATGGAAGTGTTGGAGAAGGAGAAGAACATCGCCAAGGACACACTGATTGAAGCGATTGAAAACTCACTGCTCACAGCCTGCAAGAACCATTTTGGAAAAGCCGATAACGTAAAAGTCACGGTAAACCCCAACACCTGTGATTTTGCTGTATATGCAGAAAAAACCGTTGTGGAGCAGGTGGAAGACGATATAATGGAAATCAGCCTGGCGGACGCCAAGATGCTGAGCCCCAAGTATGATTTGGGTGATACGGTGCAGATCCCGCTGGATTCCAAGAAATTCGGCCGTATTGCGACACAGAATGCCAAGAATGTCATTTTGCAGAAAATCCGTGAGGAAGAGCGCAAGGTCCTTTACAACGAGTATTATACAAAGGAAAAGGATGTGATGACAGGCATCGTGCAGCGCTATCTTGGCAGGAATGTAAGCATCAACCTTGGACGGGTGGATGCAATCCTCAATGAGAGCGAGCAGGTAAAGGGCGAGACCTTCCGTCCGACCGAGCGCATTAAGGTATATGTGCTGGAGGTTAAGGATACACCGAAGGGACCAAGGGTTTCCGTTTCCAGGACACACCCGGACCTTGTTAAGCGCCTGTTTGAATCCGAGGTTGCAGAGGTACGCGACGGCACTGTGGAAATCAAGGCCATTGCCAGGGAGGCTGGGTCCAGGACAAAGATTGCAGTTAAATCCAATGACGCCAACGTGGACCCGGTAGGCGCATGCGTGGGCCTTAACGGTGCAAGGGTGAACGCCATTGTAAGTGAGCTCAGGGGTGAAAAGATTGATATCATTAACTGGGATGACAATCCTGCTTATCTGATTGAGAACGCCTTAAGCCCGGCCAAGGTAATCTGCGTGGTGGCGGACGAGGAAGAGCGCGAGGCACAGGTGATCGTGCCGGATTACCAGCTTTCCCTGGCCATTGGCAAGGAGGGCCAGAACGCAAGGCTGGCGGCAAGACTGACCGGTTTCAAGATTGATATAAAGAGCGAGACCCAGGCAAGGGAGATGGGGCTCTTTGAGCAGATGGGCCTTCAGTACGGAGATACCCCTGCGCCAAGTTTCGAGGAAGATAGTTTTGAAGAAGACAGCTATGAAGAAGACAGCTATGAAGAGACAGAAAACTACCCGGAATATGAAGAGGGCTACCAGGAAGACGGGAACGGACAGGAATAGGAAAGTCCACGATGAGACGGATTGTGGAAGATTAGGGATACTCTGAGAAGATTAGGAGTGATATAAGTGGGTATAAAGAAAGTTCCGCTCAGGCAGTGCATTGGCTGCCAGGAGATGAAGAGCAAAAAAGAAATGATAAGAGTCATAAAAACCGCCGAAGATGAGATTATGTTAGATGCCACGGGCCGTAAGAACGGAAGAGGCGCTTACCTGTGTCCATCAATGGAATGCTTTAAGAAGGCCGTGAAGAGCAAGGGGTTGGAACGGTCCTTCAAGATGGCGATTCCGAAAGAGGTATATGAAACTCTGGAAAAGGAGATGGAAGAGCTTGGTAAATAGCAAAAAACTGTTAAGCCTGATAGGCCTTGCAAAAAGGGCAAGGAAGGTGGTAAGCGGTGAATTTTCGACGGAAAAGTCTGTAAAGAGCGGAAAGTCACACATGGTAATCGTATCGGAGGAAGCTTCGGACAACACGAAGAAAATGTTTACCAATATGTGCACTCACTATAAAGTCCCAATCTATCTGTTTGGAACCAAGGATGAACTGGGGCACGCCATGGGGCAGGAGTTTCGGGCATCCCTGTCCGTGGAAGATGCAGGGTTCGCAAAGTCAATGGCAGAACTAATGAATATAAATGGAGGTAGTTTGAATGAGAGTAAGTGAACTGGCAAATGAACTGGGTAAAACCAGTAAAGAAATATTGGAAATCATAAAACAAAAAGACAATGCAGCTGCCTTGTACGCTGCATCGAATGTGACGAGGGATCAGGAGAATATTGTGCGGAATTCATTAAGCCCTAAAAAAGCAGCTGCCCCAAAGGCAGAGGCACCTAAAAAGGAGGCGCCCAAAGCAGACGCGCCCAGGACGGAGGCTCCTAAGACAGAGGCTCCTAAGACAGAAGCCTCAAGGACAGAGGCTCCGAAGCAGGAAGCATCCAAGGCCGCGGAGGCAGCCGGCAGGACAGAACCAGCTAAGAAAAAGCTGACAGCCGTGTTCCGTCCGCAGAATGCGCAGCAGCAGATCAAGCGTCCGGTTCCACCAAAACCGCAGCCAAAGCCACAGCAGGCACAGGCTCCAAAGGCCGAGGCACCGGCAGCAGCGCCTGCTCCCCGCCAGGAGACCGTACGTCCCCAGGTCCAGGCCCAGGCAGTGGAGGCAGCGCCGGTGAAAGAAACCCCGGCAGCCCAGACAGCGGACAAAGCGAATACGCCTGACAGCCGCGAAGCTGCAAGGCCGCAGCATACATCCCAGGAATCCCAGGGCAGCCGTGAAGGCGGTTATCAGGGCAACCGTGAAGGAGGCTACCAGGGCAACCGTTCCCAGGGAGGTTATCAGG